>Ga0209542_10000017_pt1 | contig 488396 bp, 501 predicted proteins | sample RifCSPhighO2_01_FD_184028 | JGI IMG/M metagenome (GOLD analysis project Ga0209542, IMG submission 184028) | Soil microbial communities from Rifle, Colorado - Rifle CSP2_plank highO2_0.1 (SPAdes) (version 2) | ecosystem: Environmental > Terrestrial > Deep subsurface > Rock core/Sediment ...
CATGACGACCTCCTTTCTAAACCATTAGGGGTAACCCTAACAGGGGGTCGTTTTCTTTGCAATAGCTTCTGTTTTACGCGTTTTGAAGAAGTATCCTCATGTAAACTAATTCGCTGATACTTTAAGACGATTTATTCCAATTGACTCATGTAGTTTTCTACCCCTTCTGCCCATGTGGTTGAAGAGGGATGGGCATATTTTTTCATAATTTTCGGGACAGTATCATACCCTTCGTCAATATAGTATTCTTTCAAACCTTTTGAAACAGCTTCAATGCCCTCTTCCCAGGTGTCAAAACAAAGTGTTCCTTCTGAGTGAATTCCCCATCCCCAAGCATTATTGCAATCTTTTGGCATTGCGCGTCCTAACCCCGATTCCTTTTGTGCAATTGCAGTTATCAGGCGATAATCGAGACCGTACTTATCGGCAGTTTGGATAATAAAGTCGGCATATGGTTCCATTGGTGATTTATAACTTTGTAGGTAATCTCGAATAATTTCAGGTCTGGCGTCGGCTTCAATCACTTCACCAGAAACACTTGGAAATGTATCAGGCAAAGAAGCATAGACATTGACTCCTGATTTCGGTGAGTCGATTAGATTTGAACCTGTAATTTGAGTGGCGTCGGCGTCCGAGCTTGTTAGTACGACCAAAGATAAAACACTTGAGAAAAGAGTTAGGGGCGTAATAGTTAAAAATACTAGAATAAAAATAATTTTTTTTAGAAAGTTATCTTGGGGGGCTGAATTCTCTAGCATGTTGGACAAATTGTCACTAGTCAGAATGACACAAATTTACTCGAGAAGTCAAGAGAGTGCCCCTGACCAGGATCGACAATTTCATAGCAATTTCAAGGAAACCGTGGGCTCTTAGCCCGCTGAGAATGTCATAAAAATGAAACTGGTTACTTTCTGGTATCAACGGTAAATTCAAATTCGCACTTGGTGTGCACTCGGAGGGAATTGAACCCTCAATTTTTGGTTCCGGAAACCAATGTTCTATCCGTTGAACTACGAGTGCAAATTTTCATCAACTGCGCTGTTGGAAACAGCTACTCTTTCTATTGGGATACAGAGGCATTAGAAATATTCTATCATTCTTTGTAAAAAATAGAGTTTATATAAATAGCCCATAGTTTGACTATAAGACTCAAAGGTAATAAAATTATGCCCGATGAAAAAAATTTTATTATATTTAATAATCCTTTTTTTCCTTTTAGGTTACGGGGTCTATAAATTTGTAGTAGCACAGAGTTCGGAAAAAATTAGCGTGATAATGGTTAGTTTTGGATCGAAAACTACTGATGGAGATTGGCAAGGAGAAGTCGCACCCTATATTGAGGAATTGGAAAACGCGAAAGATGTAAGTGAAAGTGTCCCAATGTGCGAGAAGGCATTTAGAGGTTATATTTATGATCAACCCGTAATGTTAGTTATTTCGGGGATAGCAAAGGTAAAAGCCACAGCGTGTACATTGGAGGTATTAAATTTAGTTGGTAAAGATGTTGAAGAGGTAATCTTTTCAGGAATCGCAGGCATTACCCCAATGAAGGGCGGAATGCTAGATACTAAAGGGAATCTGCGTTACGATGAAGCTGCGATGATTGGCGATGTTTGTATTAATTCTGCAGCATTTGATTTTGATTTACAAAGATTTAGTTCAGATCAGTACGATAGTTTTGTTCCCATGCCAAGTTTTTGGTCTTCAGATATGCCTCACGAATCTGATTACGTTTACGCGAAACCAGATTTGACAAACGAACTTTATGAGGCATCACTTTTAGTGAATTGGCCAGAACCTTCAGAAGAAGCTAGAGAAATGAACTTTAGATATCATCAAAAAAGTCGAATACCAAAATCGTGGAAATCTACTGAGTGCCTGGAAGCAACCGATGATTTATTTTGGCACGATATAAGAGCAGATGCTCGAGCAAGAGTAATAGGTTCGAGTTGGCTTTCTAAATCTTACGGGCTTAACCTTTCTGCTGAAGATATTATTGTAGTAACTTCAATGGAAAGCTTACCCGTTGGTTTGACGGTATCTTGGTGGAACGAAAGTAATAATAAAGATATTGACTTTGCTTATGTTAGGGGTGCTAGTAATTTTGACCACCCTAGGTTAAATTCAGATGGAACTCCAGCTTTGGGTGGTCGGGAAAGTCTTGAGGGATCAGAATCGGGTTACAGCTTTGCTATTCGAACACAGGCTCTACCGGTTTTAAAGATGCTTGAATTGAGAAGTATGTAGGTGACATATTAGCTTCAATTTGGTAAAATAACGTTGCGGGCCGCTAGCTCAATGGTAAGCGAAGCTTGGCCAGGCTTTGCCTGGTAGAGCAATTAACTCTCTTACAAATTTGAAATTTGAGGGCCTGTAGCTCAATGGTAGAGCAGCACCCTCTTAAGGTGATGGTTGAAGGTTCGAGTCCTTCCAGGCTCACATGCAAATTTCAAATTTGAACACAGGAAAAGGTTGAAGGTTCGAGTTCTCCGCGGCTCACCAAGAGTGAAATCGAAGAAGAGAATGAAGGAAGCTCGAAATACGGTCAGCTACGAATCACTTTATATAATTTCTGATTAAAAAGTGATTTATTGTGGATAATAATTCCATGATTTATAAAAATTCCCTGGAAGGTTACCGTATACTTTTTGAAAAATTTCTGAGTAACCATGGAGTTCTCCGCCTTTGTATACTGCAAAAGTATGCCAAGTTTTTCCAGTAGTTGACCAGGTACTATACTGACAACCCTTTGAGAAAAGATATGCCTGCCACGAACCGGTATAACGGGTAAAAGTACCAACTGGAAAACCTGAAACACATTTCACTTTATGCGTTGATGTATCCCAATTATATTTGGCTGTTTGGCAATGTTTCCATTGCTTAACCCCACCCTCTTTATAAGTATAGCATGCTTGTTTTTGATAAGTTACTGCAGAAGCTTTTTCAGGGGTTAAAAGTATGCCCAACAATGCGAAAAGGAATACAAACGTCAACTTTTTCATTATCATCACCTCCTCTATACATTTGCAGTATAGCACAGTTTATCAAGAGCACAAATAATATGGCGGCTGGAAGAAAAGAGTTAGAAACAGTTCCTAGTAATATTCAAAAATGACCATGACTAATGCTGACCATTTGAGGAATGGCATATTTCTTCCATGAGCATCAGCTCAAGCACCCAAAAATGGTGCGGTTATCAACAGCAACAATGTTGCCGCTGAGAAAGTTTCTCCATACCAAATATCTGGAGAACTATTGTCGATTACTACCCGCTGCGAGAAATAAAGTCCTTCTAGTGCTGCGGACAAAAAAGAATTAGCAAAATTACAAAGTACCCAAAGTAAAACTGATCCAGATAATATCTTCGATAAGTTTTTAAATTGGCCATAATTAAATTCAGAATTTAATATTTCTGTCTATATTATAAAGCTTTTTGAATCACGATGTGTTCAAAATATTGCTATTGTTTTTCCTTTTCAAGATTTGTGTTGCGTAAATGTAGTCAAACCGTCTTTCGAATATTTTTAAAAAAAGTTCACAAAATTCTCACTTAAATAGTTTAATTTTGATTACTGCAAGTGTTCGTTCTCCTGGCTTGATATCAGAAAAAAGGACCCTCGGTTCTATGATAATCTCAAAACCGTGGTATGAAGCATATATTTTTTCTGTTCCTTCCCAAATAGACTGCCCCGTATTTTTTAAAGCAATGATCCCCGTCATCCAGCCACTATTGGGTATTAAGGGGGGGAAAAGTAATGTGAGAACGTCAACGGCAACAATTTGTTTCGGCTTTCCCTCTGACTTCGGAAGATCTTTGACCTCGTAATAAAACTGATAAAAATTTCCATCTTGCCTCTTCCAGGAAAAAATATCAAATGGAGGATCTTGGTAGTTTAGTACAAAGGGTGTAATTGCAACAATTCTTTCATCATTCCATGCCAGTTCGTAGGATGCCTTGAGACGAGTTGCGACTTCTCCTACCTCTTTCGGACCACTTTTTTCACCGCCTTTATCGTGTATCCAACCAGTTTCTGTTATAAAAACGGGTAAAGTTTTTGTGACGCCCAAATTCTTTAGGACCCGTAATTCCCATTCAAAAGTTTTTACAGTTCCTCTGCCTTCATCATCTTGGGATCCCGAAAAATTTGGATTCGGATAAGAGTGCGATGACCAGCCGTCAACGTTTTCAAAAACATTAGGATTATTGGAAATCATCTTTGTCAAAAAATCGTTCTCGCTCATCGTTTCTTTGCCGTTTGGTGCGGATGCATCAAAGCCTGCGGAGAGAATAAAAAAGTCTTTGGAACCCTCCTTTAATTTTTTGGAAAAGGTCTCAAGATACTTTGCATATTCATCAGGTTTCACTTCTCCTCCCCATTCTTTGGCATGATTGGGTTCATTACCAATGATAATATAGCGATTTTGAGTAACCCAGTTAAGTTCAGAGAGAAATGAAACCCAACCGTCTAGTTCATCCAGGTTTGGCTTTTCCCAACTATCTTCAGACATTTTTGTTGCAATTCTAACAATCGGGATGAGGTGAAGTTCCCTCATTTTATTGAAAGCACTCTGCCAGCGCTTAGAATCGCGCTCATCAGCCCTTATGACTAGTGTTACATATCCCCAGTTCCCGCCCGATGAATTTACCAGTTTTGCCGCATCCTCCAAATCACTTTCATCCAATATATGAATTCCGAAAGGATTGTTGTCCGGTGTAAGAGGATCAACAATTGCTTTTGCCGTTGGAACTCCACCAAAGAAAAAAGCAACAGATATTACAAGTAATACAAATATTCTTCTCATGCCACTATTGTACCAGTTGAGGAAAGTTGAAATGAAAATCTAAAGCATTTTTGATAGAATATATTGAAGTTAAGGCCCAGTAGCTCAATGGATAGAGCAATTCCCTTCTAAGGAAGAGGTTGGTGGTTCGACTCCACCCTGGGTCACAAAAGCTTATCTTCAATTTATTGTTGACTTTCTTTCTAATTATTGAATAATAATTTTGAAAAGAGTATCTTTTTATTTGTATGGTTGAACCTGCCGGCAATTTAACTACACCCTTACTGAAAAACGGTTTTGATCTTCCTAAAAAAGTTGGAATACTTTTTAGCGACGTTAAAAGAGAATACTTTCCGACAGAAGAGCAATATATTACCGAGAAAAATGCGGATGAAGACGCAAAGCTGATCGCGAAATATTTGGAGAATCTTGGAACAAAAGTAAATCTCTATCCTGGAAATGCACTCCTACCTGAAAAACTGAAAAAAGACAGACCAGAACTGGTAATTAATTTAGTAGATTCGGTAAAAGGTTATGAAAGTTTAGCTTCCACTATTCCTGCGCTTTTAGAACTTTTAGAGATTCCTTACACAGGAGCGGATATTTTGGGAATGTCGCTTGATACCAATAAATTTTTGATAAAAAAACTTTTGCAACAAAACGGTGTACCTATTCCCGATTATCAACTTTTCAACGCTTCTACAGACTATCTTGATCCTACTTTACGTTTTCCTCTCATCTCAAAATTGAATGAAATTCACGGAGGTGTTGAAATTACGAAGGACGCCGTATCGGATGATGAAAAGCATTTGAGGGAGAGACTTAAATTTTTGATACAAACGTATAAACAACCTGTCTTAGTCGAAGAATTTATTGTCGGAAGAGAAGTTACCGGGATACTTTTAGAAGGTTTGAATAAAAAGGTATACCTAGCTGAAAAGGTATTTACAAAACCTGAGGAAAAGTATATTTTTGCAACTTTTGAAGACCAGTGGTTAAGTAAGGATGATTCCGCGTACCATTACGCAAAATATGAAGATCCACTTCTTCGGGAATACGTTAAAAAAGCATTTGATGTTAGTAGAATGTACGACTATGGAAAATTTGATGTTCGACTGGACCAATCAGGAAGATACTTTTTTATCGATGCCAATTGTAACCCGGCTTTTGGTCCCAAGGAACTTGACGTCGCGATTTCTACAATCCTCGATTTATATGGAATTTCTTTTTATGAAATATTAAAAAGATTGCTTCTTAACACAATGAGAGATGCAGAAGGTAAGGAAAGACTACCGCTTCCTAGTTAGATTTTTGAGAAATTTTTGATTTGGGATCGACCCAAAGCATCCAGCCGTTTATCCATTTTCTTCCTTGGGTATCGAGAGCATCATACCAACGCTTTTTGAATTCGTCTTTGTCCATTTCCCAAATTCCTTTTCTTTCATTTGAGGGGTCGGACATCTTAAGCAATTCTTTCTCTGTATCGTAACCAATCACGAGTGTATAGTGGCCGTCCGGATCGCTTGCATCAAAATCGTCCCACCAATCCACCAAAACCACATAATCCTTTTTCAGCCTTCGTTTGATATCCGTTATAGACGCATTTGATTTATAACTTATGTGATTAAAGAATTTGCTGAGATATGCAACAATCATTTGCTGATCGGTTCCCCACCACTCCTTGTAAACAGCCTGTGCAATCGAGCGTTGAGATTTTCGTATTCCCGCCGCAAGAAGAATCATTTGGATTACAGCCGGTCCGCACCAACCTGCCTTTTTCTGAAATCTGTGGATTTTTTCCCAGTCGAGGTTCGTTTTTATTTTCATAGCAATTTCAAGGAAACCGTGAGCTCTTAGCCCACTGAGAATGTTATAACGAATATGAGCGGGAAACGGGATTCGAACCCGCGACCTTCTCGTTGGCAACGAGACGCTCTACCAACTGAGCTATTCCCGCTTGGTGCCGAGAGTGTGAGTCGAACACACATCTGACGCTCTTCAGGCGCCCGCCGTGACCACCTTGGCTATCTCGGCAAAATTACTATTTTGGTGAGACAAGGTTCTGCTCAAAGCAGGTTCTTATCTCGGCTTAAGGAATAATTATATCAAATCTTGTGGATCCAGTAGGACTCGAACCTACGACCTTTCGGATGTAAACCGAACGCTCTAACCAACTGAGCTATGGATCCCCCTAAATGTGCGCGGGACAGGACTTGAACCTGCACGCCTTTCGGCATAGCCTCCTCAAGACTACGTGTATACCAGTTTCACCACCCGCGCTTAGGTGCCCTCGAGAGGATTTGAACCTCTACCTCGTTAAACGAGACAGCGTTCTGAACGCTGCGCGTCTGCCAATTCCGCCACGAGGGCGTAACTGAAATCTTTGTAATTATATCAAACATTCTCTGTTCAATAAACTAAATGAGAGCATGTTTGCTAAAAATATCCAATGAAGATTTAATTGTTTACGACTCGGTCTCTTGAAATACTGGGAAGGGGAATAAACCCAAGGGGTTACTCACATGCCATTAATGTGCAAGCAACCTGTCCGTTTTGACAAGAGCAGGAGTTACATTCATCCTTAAAACCCTCTCCATGTTTGTATGTCTGGCCTTTATATAAACAGTTTGCTTTATCAATATTCAGATCACTAATATTAAATGTATTACTTCGGCCGAGAAAATAACCAATAATTAAGCCTATTAAAATTGAAATAAAGATGAGTAGAAGACTATTTTTCATTAATTGATATTATCATATCATGTTGTCGAAGAATTTGAAAAATATACAATCGTGTGATCAAAAAAGCCGTCGAAAACTACTCATAACTTATTAGAATAATGCCCAATAAGTTTTTACTTCGACAGAATTACAATTTGGTATAATACAAGATATGGGAATTTCACAAGAAGTTAAAGACAGAGGTAGTGCATCTGAAGATCAAATTGAAGCAACAAAGGAGCAATATAATAGTTTGGTAAATAGACTTGCGATTCCTACTCCTGAATTACCTGAATCCACAGAATAAGTTTGAGAAGGTCTACGTCAACAACCTCCCCACGATATGCAATAATGAGCAAGGCAGAAAAGGTTAAAAACTACAAAAAACTTTTACCAAGGATTAACTTGACTAGGTGAGCGCTTCGTGAACTTTCTCTATCGAACTTGATATAATTGAAATATGAAAAAACTTTTCTTGACTTCAAGTGTGCATGCTGTTGCTTATGATATTGCCAAACGCGTTGATTTTTCAAAAGGTAATAAGCTTGTTTTTATCGATACTCCGGCAGAGGTTGAAGAAGGCGATAAAACCTGGCTTAAAAATGATCGAAAAGCTTTGGTTGAGGCGGGATTTGATGTTTCGGATTATACAATAACAGGTAAGACCAAAAAACAACTTGAAAAATACTTAGAGGATTTTGAATACATATACCTTTCCGGCGGAAATACATTTTATCTTTTGCAACAATCTCAAAAAACGGGTTTTGTTGAAGTAATAAAAAATTTAATTGTTAAAAAAGGAAAAATATATATTGGAACTAGCGCAGGATCAATTATTGCAGGTGCAAAATGTCCGGATTATTTGTTGGAAAAAAAGGATACTCTTGCCCTTGAAAACAGAAGCGGGTATGGTTTTGTCAATTTTACTGTCGTACCACATTGGGGCTCAAAAGATTTTAGAGATAAGTATCTTAATAAAAGGTTGAAAATAGCATACAAAACTGATCAGGTTCCCCTACTTTTACTTACAGATAATCAATATGTGCATGTTAAAGACAATTGGGTGGAAATAGTAGATGTGGCAAGATGATCTTCCCTGCTATAGAAAATAAAACTGTAATTTAAGTTTTGACTTGATTAAGTGAGTACTTCGACAACTTGCTCTTCCGAACTGATATAATTAGTTTATGAACAATCTAAGACTGGTGGCGAGTGAGGGCGAACCGAATCCCGAAGATAAAAAAGTTATGGTGGAGGGTTTACTTTCTCATCATGCAAAAAGCGGACATCCGAGAAAATCAGAGACCTATTCTATACTCTTGAAGGATGAAAACAAAAAGGTCTTAGGGACGGTTATTGTTACTTTTCTTTGGAATGGTATGGAAATAAATTCACTTTGGGTTGATGAGTCGATAAGAAAACGAGGGTGGGGACGAAAGCTGATGCAGGCTGTTGAGGAAGAAGCAATAAAAAGAGGTTGTACCATCGCGTATACGAATACTTTTCCGTGGCAAGCTCCGGAGTTTTACAAAAAGTTAGGGTACAAGTTGTATGGTAAGCTGGATGATTTTCCAGAGGGTTCTTCACTAGGTTACTTTAGTAAAAGACTAATTAAGTGAGTGCTTCGTCAACTAATCTCCTTTGAACCTGATATACTTCAATTATGGTAGAAATTGTTGCTAAAAATTTAGATAACAAAGAGAAGTCATGGACTTAACTAGAGGGAAAATAACACCGGGTGTTAGGTACGTTCAAACAATGGGTGTTTAGTCGAGAACTAGATGCTTTATTTTTCCAAGCTCTCTTTGGTAATCTACCTGATTTAAGACAAATTTTTTATAGTTATCGATTCCCCCTGCGATTTTTAATATCAGATCTAGATTAGCAAAAATTGGCTTTCGTAATCCTAAATATTCAGGATAAGATGACCATATGTAATTGCTTAGTTCTAGCGGCTCAACTATATAAGACGTACATGGATTTAAATGAATATATCTAGATACATGTAATAAAATTTCATCTTTTTCAATCCATTTAGCTTTAAAGCGTGATTGAAAAAGGGGTCCTGATCTTTTGTTTTTTAAATTAAAATATTTTGCATAAGCGTTTTGGATTCGTGCGAAAGTTGACTTAATCCCCCCATCTTCAAGTTGCTTAACTAAAAAATGGAAATGATTTGGCATTAAGGAATAGGCATATATCTGGAGTGTTTGTTTTGATTCTCTATTAAGTTTAACTAAATAACCACTCCGTAGGCCCAGGTTCAAATCTAGAAAAGCTGAAAAGCTGAGTTTAACATCTGTAAATCGATAAAAATTTACTAAATCAAGGAACCTTTTATAATCTTTAAGACTTCTAAATATTGGAAGAGAAGCAACTCCTCGATTAACAACATGATAAACTTCATTTGTAGCTAAAACCTGGTTGCGAAGTGGCATCAATACAGTTTATACCCGATGTTGGAAGCTAATCAACACCCGGTGTTAAGTAATAAGAATAATTAGATAAATCTGACTTGCATGCCCTCTTGGACTTCGGTGGATAAAGATACCTCTTGGCCTGAAAACTTTGCACCTGTTCCCCAAATTTTGGCGTGAGTTTTCCCTTCCGAAAATTCTGTTCCGATTTCTTGAGTTACATCTAAAAGCGTTTGTCCTTTTTTCATCACAATAGGATTATCAAAAGTCGGTTGTTCATTGGGATGAACCAGATAAACATTAACAAATTTGAGTGTTTCCCAAATTTTTTCTTTTAATACCACAAGGCCTATGTTTTTTTCTGCACTAATTTTAATGGTTAATGGCTGATTGTCTATGGCTAATTTCTCAATCTGATCGATTTTGTTGATCAATGAAATTGAAGGTACGTAAACACGATTGGGTGAAAAAGCATCAATTAATCGATCCAATGACAATTTTTCATTTATCGTTATCTCAGCATTTTTAATTCCTAGTTCCATAATGACACTTTTAATTGTTTCTTTGTCCAGATCTTGCTTGATGTTCGAGTGAAGAATTATTCCACCTGATACTTTTTTGTTTATAATCACATTTGGTCGCACAATATCGAGACGGATTCCGTTTCTTTCGAGTGCTTTTTTAATTCTTTCTATAGCTTCGTATCTTTCGACATCTGTCATCAAAATAATTAAATCGGCTCCTCGGGCGACAGATAGAACTTCTCGCCCTCTCCCCTTCCCTTCCTCTGCTCCTTCGATAAGTCCCGGGACATCAAGTATCTGAATTCGTGCATTTTTGTATACCATCATTCCCGGGATCACGCTAACGGTGGTGAATGAATAGGGAGCAACTCTACTTTGAGCGTTTGTTAATTTATTAATTAGAGTGGATTTACCCGCAGAAGGAGGGCCGATTAGAATAACTGTTGCGTCGCCTTGTTTTTTGACTGCATATCCTCCTCCCCCACCACCTTTTCTATTTGAAGACTCTTGTATTTTATCCCTAAGTTTAGAAAGTCTGGCTCTTAATTTTCCGACATGGTGCTCTGTGGCTTTGTGATAAGGAGTTTCTCTGATCTCTTTTTCAATAGCTTCTATTTGTTCTTCAATCGTACTCATGCTGAAATTATATCTAAAAAATTATATAATTTCTTAGGTTTGCTGAATTATGCGCCTGTAGCTCAACGGATAGAGCACCTGTCTTCGGAACAGGGAATGAGGGTTCGATTCCCCCCAGGCGCACAGAGCTAATTATTGAACATACAAGGGATTGGGTTCTATTCACTCCAGAGGCACAGAGCTAATTTTTCGAGGAAGGATTACATGTTAGTTTATCAGGAATTAATAATCCTATTTAATTCTTCAAGTCGGCCGAATAGCGAAGCTTCTTCAATAGTTGCAAAGCTGACAAAGTCTCTCGGATCGAGATTAAATTCGTTGATCATTCTTTCAGGCGTAATAGATAAGGCATTATTTAGAATATCTTCGTTTTTTAGGCCATGTTCTGATAACTCGAATTTTTCAGAATCTTTGAGTGCTTGCGCGGGAGATAATCTTTTAGCAGCCCAGTTACACCAAGGATCTAGAACATATGCTAAATCGCCATATATCGCTTCAGTTATTCTCAACACCTTCGGATCTGTAATCAGATGATCCTGGTTATAAAAAGGAGGACACCAGTACATGAGCGGTTTGGTCGCATGATTTATGCTTATTGATGAAAAAACAGTCAAGGCAATTCCATCTTCAGCTAGACTTAAAGCATTAATAGAGACTGCTTCAAGTGTAGATATGGGGGAAAAAAATACTACCTTAGAAATATTATTTACGCCTCCATTTTGTCGTCTAATTACTTCGAGAAGTTTTTCATCGGCTTTTTCCATCTGCATTCCAGAAGCACTAGGGTCACAGTCTATTATTACCTTACAACAGGTCGGATTAACCCCCTCCATTTTGAGATCGTTTATATCCGCCGGATAACGTTTGAATGGGTTATCAAGTGAATCATCATTGACGTGGTGAACGTCGACTTGGGTTCTGGGGACAGTTTTTCCGTAAAGAGAATATATTGCGTCTTGAAGTTCGATTCTAGGATCTCTAACTAAATCGACTATAACCATTTCCGATTCTATATCACCTAGATCTTCAATTGTCCTTAAGAAACATTGAGTTTGTGCTAATTGAGTAGTTAATTCTCTAATATCATGTTGCGCAGGAATACCCAGATCCAAGCGTGGGGGGCAGAAAAATATTTGCCCATTAGGGAAAACCTTCCATCTACCTGTTTGCATCGCTCTTGATTCTGGGGTGTCTATTAGAATTATTCTAGGGGGCGGGATATCTTTAGGAAAATTAGCTAAATTTATACGTAGTTCCAATCCATTTGTTCTCATTGCGTCGTCATTTTGTCGTCTATTCCTAAATTGTAAGTAAGTTGCTGTACGCAGCGGATCTAAAATCCTGTAATCGTATATAAAAGGTATAGATGTAACCTTTTCGGGTAAATTGGGTTCGTTCCAAATTCGTTCGGCGAATTTAAAGAAATCACTATTATATCTATTGGATAGTCTTTCTCCCCATCCAGGGGGAAAATTTTCCAGGGCCTCGTGTTTCATTCGACTCCTGGAAATTCAGCTTATCTGCTAATCTTATAGTTGTCAATTAGTAATAAGGATTGTATCAAAACTAACTTATATGCTTAGTCTTGAAACCTTACAGCAATTTATATGAAGAAAATATATTCTTCATTGAAGCCATTGTTAATAAATAATATAATATACAGGTACGCCGAGGTGGCGGAATTGGCAGACGCGAGGGCCTTAAGAGCCCTTGTCACGTATGTGACGTGCGGGTTCGACTCCCGCCTTCGGCACTGTAATCGGGGACGAGTTCGCCGGTAGAACGCTCGGTTTGGGACCGAGAGGCACAGGGTTCAATTCCCTGGTCCCCGACACATCTCGAAATGCGGGCATAGTTGAATGGCCCAACATCAGCTTTCCAAGCTGAGAATGGGGGTTCGATTCCCCCTGCCCGCTCAAATAAGCGCATACTTAAGAAGAGGGGAGAATAACCAATTTTGATTACAAAATTGTCGATTCCCCTATCCCGGTCTGAACATTTTAAATAAGGGGCAAGCTTTGATTACCCCGCTTCGAGGAGATTAAGAAGATTTCTTAGCTCCGACTGTGATGACAACGTCGTATTTGGAGTCTTCTTCGAGTGCTTCTTCGGATTTAATAACATCGTAGGTTTCACCGAGCATTTCTTTTATGCTTTCAAAGACGGTTTCGGATGTGTCCTTCTTTAGCTGGACAGAGGTTTCTTTATGATCGGACGAAGTATCATTTCCCGTTGTAACTTTGTCTGCAGCAAACCCTTCCTCTTTTGTTAACAAGGCTTTCACTCTACCAGCTTCACCTGTTATGCCCGAACCGTTTAATACATTAACACTAAGTGTTTTAAGATCGACTTTTATTGGAAGTGCAGTTGGAGAAACGGTCGGTACGGATGGCGTGGGTACGGGTTCCTGTATAGGTTCAGATACAGATTGTCTGTAATAGAAAAAGCCTCCGACGATTGCTCCCAAAATTAAAAGAATTACTACAATCAACACTACTACTTTGGCGTTGGGACCATTACCTTTCTCTACTTCTTTGGTAGTGTCGGGTCGAACCTCTTTTAACCATTCTTTAACTTCTTCAGAAGAAGTTTCAGGCTTACCTTTACTTGGTGTTTCCTTATCTGACTCTTTATTTTCTTCTTCCCAAATTTTTTCCGGTTCAGTTACCGCTTTTTCTTCGCCAGAAGGTGGTGGTGGAGTATCAAGTTGACTGAAAGTACTAACTTTTGGAGGTTCTAAAATACTTCTTTTCACATCTGCGTCAGCTGGTGGATTTTCTTCTTCTAATGATTTTGAAGTTTCATCTAATACTGATTTCTCAGGAGCTTTTACCTCTACTTTTTCTTCCGGTTCCTCGGTCACTTCTTCTTCAACCTCAGGTTCTTCTATTTCCTCAACTCTAATTTTGGGTTTTGTAGATTTATTCTTCGCTACCATGTTATATACATTGTGTGATAATTTAACGGCGTTTGTCAAATATTAAATATTAAAATTATCATATAAAAATCTAAAAATATTTTATAATATGCGTTTAGTATGTTTGTCGAGGCTGTCAAGCTACAATCAGCTAAAATAAGACCCCCCTCTTTCTTTAGGGAAGCAGGCGAGATTGCATTTATTGTTGAATCAGATCCCCTAACTATTGTTCAGCATATAATAGATGTTGAAGTTATAAGAAATCAAAACTTAGGCATTGAATATGATAAAGACGTAAGTCTAAAATTGATAGTTGGAGCTTCGTATGATTGTTTATCTGCACTAAACGAACCGTTAAAAGCAAAAAGTATACTCAGTCTTGCTGCAACCATCTTTGGTTCGGATTTTGTACGTTATCAGAGTGCACAGATAACATCATTTTTGGTAACAAATGATGGCCTAGTAGAAGAAGAAGCTACCCCTTTTTTGGATTTTGTTGATAAAGCATTACCAATTGGTCCGGATACTAACATTACAGATAATAATTTTAAAAATGATCGTTTGACTGCTAGACAAGAATATGACTTGATTTGTCAAAACAGAAAAAGGTTTAAAATATTGGTGCCTGAGAAATAAGATTTTTTAAAGAAACGAAACTCCTACAATTTTCTGGGTAGTCTATCGAACGATGTTCGGACTTATTATAGTATTCTTTCTCCCCAACAGCTAGTATTTTGTTACACAGCCTTTGCAAGTTTATAACTAACGCTGTTGTTTGGGTTTTACATATTTTCTCTCAATCCATCCGTGTAATGGTTCAGGAAAGGTTTCATTGGTTGGTTTAAAACCTAGTTTTGTTAGAACAGCGATACTTTCGGTATTTTTGTCATCACAAAATGCCACGAATTGATTAACATGAAGACTTTTAGCAGTAGTATCCATAAGACTTTGTACAGCACTTGTGACTAGCCCCTTGCCTCGTTCTTTAGGATCGAGTAAATAGCCAAATCCATAGTCGTCAGGTTGCGGTGGTGTACCAAAATAACCTTCATCTCTCCACAAAGATACGAGCCCAATAGGATTGTTCTTTTTAAGAAGAGTATAACGAATAAGACCAAAATCTTCGTGGTAACGCTTAACTTCAGTTGTTACATCTTCAGGTGTATGAAAGAGCGAAGCGACTGTTACCTTATCACGAATGGAGTTATCAGCAGCCAGTATTTCTAGTAAACGTTCAGCGTCAGTGCTGCGAAGTGGACGTAGTTTTACATCATTACGAACATGGATCTCTTGAAGTGCAGCAATGGCGTGCAGATTAGTAGTCACGTTTATGGAATGATTATACCAAAGGTTCGAATTCGGTAGTGGGTAATGATAGTTTGATATATTTATTCGAGGCTAAAAACTTGGGGTGGCTGAGGGGTCTCGAACCCCCGACCTCAAGCTCCACAAGCTCGCGCTCTAACCAACTGAGCTACAGCCACCATAACGAAAGTGCAGGTGGATGCTACGAAAACTACTGTTTTCCTACAGCCACCACGTCGCAACGCGACGTGGTCTCTTTCGTTACCCGCTTAGCTCGTAACTTCGACCACTTGTCGGTTGCTCCTTTCAAAATTGCAAAGCAATTTTGAATAAATACAAAGTCTATTTTACCAAAAAATAACTTTTGAACCAAGTATTATTCAGAAGGCAGTAACTTAGATGCTAAAGGGAGCTTAGCCGCAAGTTTTTTCTCTTTCATTGACCTTTTAGCTTCTAGATACCAAAATAAGAAATTACCAATCAATAAAGACGTTAGAAGCGGCTCTGTTGTTAGTCCGACTTTCGGAATCATAAACGAAAAGATCGCGACCGTTATACCATAAAGAACCTTATTCTTCGAGAAAATTGGTGAGGAAGTTTCTTCAGGTAGCATTACTAAAGAAAAAAACCAAAACCCTCCAATTAAAAATTGAGTAAATGTTAGATATGCATTTCTCGTCACGAAAAGAGTCATCCCTAGGACTGTTGCTATAAAGGGAGCAATAATTTTTTCCTGTCGAAGTGTGTATATAGTCACAGACCCTGCTAGCAAAATTGTTAGTGTCGAGAAAATAACTCCGGGTAAAAGCCCCCACCATGTTAACTTTAAGCCGAAAAAACTAGCAATAAAAAGCCCCGCAGCTGCGGGGTTAAAAATATGTCTGCCTAATGGTTTAAGATAATGGTTTATAGTAACGGCAATAACAATAGCTAGAAATATTTGGAAAATTGAAGAATCTGGATTGGAAATTAAAAATAAAACTTCTGCCGTAATTATTGCGGAAATAGGCTTACCAGTGATAGCTTTTCGATAGAAGCTAAGAGCATATTCACTAGTTAATGTAACTGCAAGAATTAAAATTAATCTTGCAAGTGCTTCTAAAGGATTAGAGAAGGAAGCGATGGCTATTAAAGAAAGAAATGTTAATGCTAAAAGCATTCGTACTTTTTGATTAGCTAATATGTTTCTCACACCTACCTAATATTAACTCATATATTCAGCCTTACTCAATGGTATAATGGGATATTAATTGAGAATGATTACAATTTACGAAAACAACGCCACGGATAGTAAGCTTAAGGAAAGCGAAGCAATTAAGGAGTCCGAAAAACCTAAAATTGAACCCTCCGACAAGGAAGGACTCTCCTTTTATATGGAAAAATTTGTTAGCCGGCATGAAAAAAAACTGAAGAGAGAAAAAGATGGGGGGGAGGCAAAATTCCAAGTCAGCGAGGTACTTGGAGGAATTGCTCGGGTTTACGAGAGAATTCGTACGACGGTTGAATATAAAGGTGAGCACGTACTTCGGAGAAACGCTACTGAGAGGATATTGAAGCGCCTTGTTTGGGAACAGGAAAGTGTTAGAAGCGATGTAAATTATCGCAGAGTTTCCGAAACTCTTATTAAAGAATTAATATGGGCTCGATACTTACCCAACAATTCAATTTCCGGACACAAGGTTGACCGTGTTGAAAAAATTGTAGAAAAGTATATCTATTTTTTGAAAAATCTAGATAACTTGCCTTCGGGTATTTCTTTGCCAAAAGTTCGTTCTTGGATGTGGGGTGTTGCTTCAAGTGAGATCGAAGACGTGTTGGACCCTTCTTATAGAGAACTTTACGTTCAACTTATGTACACTTGGTTTACTTCAAAGTTTGAGTGGATAGACACAAATATAAATGATCACGACAAAGAAGTGCAAATCTATTTGGCGATTCACCGTGCATATACTAAATCCGATGAATCCATTATGCGATATCACCTACTTTTGAAAGAAGTTCCTAAGTGGAAACATGCTGACATTAGTCAAATCAATCAGTTGATTATGCAATTTCCCAAAGTTTACTCGGAAATCGAATCTCATTTAAATTACGCGAGCCGATTCACTCTTTACCGTAAGATTCAGAAGCACGCGGCGGCATTTGAAATTTTTAGGGAAATTGTCAGGCAGGAGAAAGGCAATATTAGGGATTTGGTCAAAGATAAATCTAAATTTGAGGAGAAAATTCGTAGCGTTTGTGAATCGAAATATAAGCAGATAAAACAAAGGGTTAGTACCGGAATTGTAAGAAGCATTATTTATATCTTTCTTACCAAGGTTTTCATTGCATTAATTATTGAGATCCCTTATGAAGTAATTCTTTTCGAGGAGGTTAGGTATTTACCCTTAACAATTAATATATTAATACCTCCTATGATGATGTGGTTGGTAGGATTCTCTATTCGGGTTCCGGGTGCTAAAAATACAGAAGGCATTGTAGAAAGACTTCATTCAGTAGTCTATGAAAGTGAAGAAAAAACTAAACAGGCTTTTTCTTTGATAAAGACACAAAAAAATTCATCAATAGCTCCCATATTTGGAATATTTTATGCAATTCTCTTCTTATTGGTTTTTGGCAGTATTACTTATGCGCTTACATTACTCAACTTTACAGTTTTTGGAATTCTCATATTTTTTGCATTTCTTTCATTGGTTATGCTCTTTGCATTTCGAGTACGTTATAACGCAAATCAGTTAAAAGTAGATTCTGATAAGGAAGGTTTTATAGGACATTTGGTAGGTTATCTTACTCTTCCTTTCCTTAACCTTGGCTTTTTTCTATCAAAAGGTTTAAGCAAGATTAACTTTTTTACAGCAATTCTCGATCTTCTTATAGAGGTCCCGCTTAAAAATATCATAGAAATATTTGAGGAATGGACTAGCTTTTTGAGAGAAAAGAAAGAAGAAGTTGTGGAGCTCCCTCCGGAGTAATTTAAACTTACTTTCTTGTTATTGTATAGTAAGTTGGGTGGTATAGAAAAGCCGCAGGTGCATCTTCCAGGAGGAATCTTTGAAAATCAAGATAAATTTTTCTGCGTTCCTCAATGTCAAGTTGACGTCTACCTTCCTCTAGTAATGAGTCAATTCTTGGACTCGTATAATTTGTGATATTCGAATTTTTTTGTGTAGTGTGCCAAAGTGGATATTGGTCTGGATCTTTGGGCATATCGAATATCGTTAAATATGCCTGGAATTCTTCAGGGACGACGGAAGTAATTTGAACTTGGGTTTTAATCCCTAGCTCAATCCAATTTTTTGCAATTTTTTCAGCTGATGACAAAAGTACTGGGCTTGTTACAATCTTTAATTCTAAATCTTTTGTTTGTTCGTCTGAAAGTTCATTAATAAGATCTTTAGCATGATTCGTGTCGTAAGCGTAAGGTTTTACCTGGGGATTAAACGCCCAGGACACGGGAGAAATTGGACCAAGAGCTCGAGCACCCAGCGAGTCTTTATCAATTGCATATATTAAGGCTCGACGTAGTGTCTTATCGGATAACTTTGGGTCGGTATTATTAAAAAACAGAACAACGACTTGGTTAAGATTTGTTTTAGGGATAACCTGGGCCGTATTCCATTCTAAAAACGGGGTCGGTTCGATTATGTTTTCTATTTTGTCTATTTCTCCGAGTTTAAATGCCAACTTTGTACGTTCAAGTGTTGGATAAAATTTAAAGAGTTTCCTGTTTTTATTTTTATCAACCAATATTAGTTCATGGACATAACTTCCGCTAATTGTAGTAATTTTGTCAACTTTCCACTCTCCTGTGCCCAAAAGACCCTTCCTAAATACAGGTTTCGAGAGGACAGAAGGAAAAGGAGAATATAGATTTTCCTCAAGTTTAAATATAATAGTTTTTTCGTCCGGTTTTTCGATTGTGACATTTTCAAATTCATAATTTATCGAATTACTTGTAAAAGCGACTTCATCTTGCCAGGCAATATCATCCTTAAGATGGAAAATCCAAGTTTTACCTTTGTCGGGTGTGTCCCAACTTGTAGCCAGGTCGGGTTCTACCATTGAGTCTTCACCCACCTTCGTTAACCCATCACCAATTAAATCTAATATCTCCGTTGGCAACTCGTTAGTATGATAGCGCCCTTGTACTCCTATCCTCTCATCACTTCTTTTAAAAAATGCCGGAGCAAGAACACTAACTATGGAAAAAATGACAAACCCCAAGAGGATTCCTACTACAATTGTTCCCTTAAGACGTGTAAGGTATGCACCAGTAAGCCTTACGTAATATCTAATGGACATAACCATTTTCAAACTTTCTTTAGGAAAGAAAGTTTGGCAAAGAAAAATACTAAATACTTAAAGAGAGAATTGATATTATAAGGAATAACCCGGAGACGATAAATGTCGTACGGAAAACCACTCTTTCTAACCCTCTTCGCGTAAAAGAAGCAGAGCTTCCTCCACCACCGAAGGCACGTCCAAAGCCTGTTCCTCTCGTTTGAACTAATATCATTATTGTCAGTGATAGTGAAAAAATAATTTGTAATAGCAGCAGTGCGCTTTGCATTTTTGTCAAAAGATATTATACAGGATTATCACTTAATAACCCAATAAATAAAAGAAGTAATTATGGAAAGCAAGAAAGCAAAAGCGACATATGCCCAGAATCCTTGAAAATACATACTTGGTATTTCTATCCACTTATTTGAGAACCCCACAAAATTAAAGGCTACGACTTTGAAGTCTTTAACCAACAAAGTGACTATATATAAAACCACTGCTGAAGAAACCCACCTAAACAAACCAAAGGTTATAAGGTTCAGGGGGATGAGCAGCATATTAATAATTGGTTTGGCTAAAAGCGACACTGCCATTAGTCCAACTCCTGCAATGAATAAGCTTTTGAATCCTTGTTGGAAAACTAACCCTTGGGAAGTTTGAGAAATAACCCAAAGAGAGAAGGTATCGATTATATAGTGGCGTAGTATTCTTTTCATTGATTAAGTATACAAGTGGTTGGTGATAATTGACAAGATATTTTTACGGTATCAAAGATTTTTGAATTAGTTTATGGTGATACCTTCGGGCAAATCTGTGAGCTTCGTTGCGTAATCTTTGAAGGAGATTAAGTTCAGATCCAGTGACTCTTATTTCCTTAAATAAGGAACTAGGCTGCGGAATAATTAAAGTTTCAAAACGTTTAGCCAACCCGACGACCGGGATATTTGATTCCTGCATTACACTATTGAAAACATTTACTTGTCCACGGCCACCATCAACTAGGATCAGATTGGGAATTCCCCAATCCGAAAAATGTTTTATACGTCTTTTTGCTACTTCCCTTAAGCTCGCTATATCATCAGCACCTTTCTCTTGTCTGATTCTGAAATGCCGATAGAATGTTTTATCAGCCTCTCCATTTATAAATGTAACCATGGAAGCGGTTGGTTTTGCACCAGAAATATGGGCAACATCATAACACTCGATCCGACGCAAACCATCAGGCAGGTTATAAAATTGCGAAAGTATTTCTTCAAGGGCCGAAATTTCTTCTTGTCTAATATCAACTACAAGGTTAGGGTTTTTCAAAAATTCTTGTATTGGCGTTATAGGTTGTGTGATGTAATCTAACAAACGCAACCGATCCCGTATTATTACGGCTTCCTCGAAATTTTCTTCTTTTGAGTATCCGTCCATCTGTTTATTGAGAGAATTTCGAAGCTTTCCTAATTTTCCTGACAGAACCCACTTTATATTGGTGATATTTTTTCTATAATTTTTTCTTAATCTAAAATAGACTTTATCATCTTTTATTTTTACTATTTGGGAGGGACACGGATTACATAAACGTATTTGACTATAAAAACACCCTCTTTTGCCTGGTTTATGTTGAGCATACGGAAATATGCTCCTAAGCATTTTAAGTACGTTTTTCACATTCTTTGAGCTGGGATATGGTCCAAAAAATGCAAGATTTTTTTCATGAGAATCAATTTTTCTTGCAGTTAAAACTTGAGGGAATTCTGACGCTGTTATTCGGATATAAAGAGGATGTTTATCATCCTTCAGTTGACTATTGAATTTGGTTTGGAGTTTATTTACAAGACGTGCTTCCAGTAAAAGCGCTTCAAGTTCGGAGTTTACCCTTATTGTTGAAAGGTAGAAAGCTTGCCTAACCATTTGCGCGGTTTTGGGTGCAAGATTTTTCAAAAAGTAGGATTTGACCCTACCTTTCAGACTTAACGATTTACCGACGTATATTGGTTTTCCTTTTTCATCCCAAAAAATGTATATACCTGGATCAAGCGGGATTCTACTGATAAGCTTTCGGGTTATCTTTTGTTTTTTTAATTTTTGCATATATTCTTTCAAGAAAAGTCGACCTGCCTTTTCGCATTTTGTAAGAAGCAAAAATAACAACAGCGATAAAGATAAATGATAATAGCAAAATCTGATAGATTATAACCTGGCTCTTTTGTGTAGAAAGAGCTTTCTCAGTACGGTATGCTAAAACTTTGACGTTTAAGGGAGCTTTCAAGCCTAAAACTCCTAAAGGAATTTCAACTTGTTTATCTACATGCGCATTCGGAGGTAATACTGGAAAGTATTCAGAGTAGATAGAGGTTTCGTCAAAAAGTATCTGAGTAGTTATATCATAAACAGCAATTAATCCGTTATTTACAATTCTAACGTTGGCCGTTTTTTTAAAAAGCTCGAATTTATTGGGATAAGAAACTCCAATATCTATTTTACTTTGGCTTTTCGGGTGGGATGTTCCTAGGCTCACAAAAACATCTTTCTGAGGATTTGTACCAAGTTTGTAAGAACCGGCAGAGACGGGTGAGGTGTCACTTGTACCGTGGATAACGAATGCAAAGTGACGTAAATCTAGTTTGTTGAAGTAATCTCTCTGGCTAGTCGTCCCCCACGTCGGATCAATCGGAATCCAGGTACCAGTATCCTTGTCCCAATATTCGGGCCAAGAGTGTAAAACGTCTGCAACAAGAGACAGTGGTTGAATTTTGGGATTTTCTGAATAAGCAAAACCGTTTATCTCGCGGGCGGGAATACCATTTGCCCTGGCTAGTGCAACAAAAAGATCAGTAAATTCCATACAAATGGCGTTGCCTGGATTATCTAATGCGGATTTAGCGCCCAGCCTTTCAACATTTGGCGTAACCCGATCGTAGTTATAACTGAGAGTTTGTGTTATATATTCATACATTTTCTGTGGTGTTCCGAGGCTCTTAGCAAGATCGCTTATTTTTGGATCGTCAGATTGCCAATATTTGGTCGGTTTTAGGTCAGATAACAAAGTTGAGGGTGATGGGCTAATTATCTTTCTGGGCTTTGCAAAAACGGAAACTCTTCCAGTCACTTTAACGTCAAGCCGTTGCCTTGGCGAAAGATTATATTCTGCTAGCCAGTTTCCATCTTCATCGACCAAAACATTTAAGGGTACAGGAGTAATTTCTTGATAAAACATTTCCTGCGTAGATGTATCTGGTGGTAATGCGATTTGGGAAGTTGTCTTTTCATTTGACGTGTTTTCAAGATGGTAATTTATTGTAAAAGAAAAAACCTGGAATTTACCGAACCCTCCCGTTACGCCCACTTTTTTAATATCATCCTTTTTAAAAAGATAAATTTTTCTACTATCCTGATTTCTGATTTCTCTAGGTTCTGGAGAGATGTATGCTTCTTCACCGAAGCTATCCGGGATAGAAATATATACGTTATACTCTCGAAAACTTTCAGCACTTTCTAACTTTGGAATAGAAATCTCCCATACCTCTCCCGTTTTGAGAGCAAAAGAGCTTTCTTCATAAGTAATGACAAAAGTTCTTTCTTTACCTATTCCGGTAACAGGATTTGGGAATTCAATTCTGACCGAAATATAATCATTCTCCTGTTGGCTAAAAACGGAAAGTTGATCGCCTCCCTCGAAAGCTTTTAAATTTTTAGGATTTACACCGGTTAAGTTTAATACATAATTTTTACTAAATAACTCGGAAGTATTGTTTTTTACCGAAAATGTATTTGTGACTGTTGTAACACCACTTTCCTGAATTTTATATTCAACATTGGCATCTACTGTAAAATTTTCGGAAGCGGCAACGTTGGGTGCGATAATCAAAGAAAGGAGTAATAAAGATAATAACAATACGTATGCTCGTATCATGAAGAAAGTATACTGTAAATTAGACTTTAGACAAAAACTGGGCCGTATATGAATTTTTATTTTTAATCAAATCACTAACTGTTCCTGCTGCAACGACATTTCCACCCGCATCTCCCCCATCAGGCCCAAGGTCAATGATCCAGTCCGCGTTTTTGATCACATCCAGGTTGTGTTCGATAATAAAAACACTATTTCCTCTGCCAACTAAAAGCCTTAGAACTTTGAGAAGTTTATCTACGTCCGCGAAATGTAAACCTGTTGTGGGTTCATCTAAAATATATACTGTCCTTCCGGTGTCTTTCTTACTGAGCTCTGTAGCCAACTTAACCCTTTGGGCTTCTCCTCCCGAAAGAGTCGTTGCAGATTGTCCGAGTTCCATATAGCCTAAACCAACATCCGAAAGTGTGTGAAGTTTAGATAGTACAGAGGCAATTGAGTGAAAAAATTCAATCGCTTCTGTTACCGTTAAAGAAAGTACTTCTGCAATATTTTTACCTCTAAAAGAAACTTCCAGAGTTTGTGCGTTATATCTTTTACCTTGACAAACCTCACATGTTACCCAGATATCGCTCATGAACTGCATCTCGATCTTTATTTGTCCTTGACCTTCACACGCTTCACATCGGCCCCCTTTTACATTAAATGAGAACCTTCCCTTTTTAAACCCGGCTGAGCGTGCTTCACGAGTAAGTGCGAAAATTTCTCGTATCGGATCGAAAAGTTTTGTATAAGTAGCGGGATTACTTCTTGGTGTTCGTCCGATTGGTGATTGGTCAATCAAGATGCTCTTATCAACATTTTCTATTCCCTCTAACTCCCTATGAGCTCCCGCTTCACCTCGAAAACGAAAATTTAACTTAGTTTCGAGAGTGGGATACAAAGTTTCCACCAGAAGGGTAGATTTTCCACTTCCGGATACACCCGTAATAACGACAAATTTACCTAACGGAAAACTTACATCGATATTTTTGAGATTGAATTGAGAACAGCCAAATAAAGTAAGTGATTGGTGATTTGTGACTGGTGATTTGTTACTTAATAAGCCTATGATACTTGCATTAGCTGAGGTACCTTTTGAAACTTTGATCTTTCTCTTGCCGCTTAAATAAAGTCCTGTCAAAGATTTTGGATTCTCGGCAATTTCTTTGGGAGTTCCCGCTGCTACAACTTTACCTCCAAGTTTCCCTGCTCCAGGACCAAAATCAACCACGTAATCGGACTGACTAATTGTTTGAGCGTCGTGTTCGACAACTACTACCGTATTTCCCAAGTCACGCAGTTTTTTCAATGTGTTAATAAGTCTTTGATTGTCTTTCTGATGAAGTCCGATCGTCGGCTCATCCAGGACATACAAAACCCCCGTTAGTCCCGAACCAATTTGAGATGCCAAACGAATTCTTTGTGCCTCCCCTCCAGAAAGGGTACCTGCGCTTCTATCAAGAGTAAGATAGTCAAGACCAACAGATATCAAAAAAGATAATCTTGCTAAAATTTCTTTTAGTATTAAATTTCCGATTTCTTTTTCACGAGCAGCCAGTGGGGATTTGTTTATATCTAAAAGAAGATTTACCCAATTTAAACAAACCTTAATTGAGAATGAAGAAGTTTTAGCAATGGAAAGATTGTTGATAGTTACTCCAAGCGCTTCTTTTTTCAACCTGGTACCGTTACACTCTAGACAGACCTGTTCACGCATATATTTTTCTATCTCACTCCTTATCCAGTCGGACTCGGTTGATGCGTGTCTTTCCTCAAGCTCTTTTATTACACCATTAAAAATTTCGTAAATAAATGTTAGACGACCGAATCTATTTGTCCCTTGTACTTTATATTCCCGATCGCCAGAACCATAAAGGAGTATGTTTTTTTGATCATCTGCGAGATTTTTTATAGGAGTTTTTGGATTAATCCCATACTCTTGACAAACAGTTAAAATTAATCTTGCATACCAAGTATCGTGTTCAAAAATATTTGCAAAAGGTAAAATTCCACCTTCTGTAATCGAAATCTCGCCGGAAAGCATTCTATCGGTATCTACTTTCAGAATTCTTCCTATTCCGTTACAAGTTGGGCATGCTCCGTGTGGAGAATTAAAAGAGAAACTTCTCGGCTCGATATCAGGCAAGCTAATATTGTCAACTGGACAAGCAAACCGCTCGCTAAAAAGATGATCCAGAAATTTTTTCGGAAACTCTGGCATGCTAAGTTCTTCATCGAGCACCTCACCAACGAAAACCTGTCCGTTTGAAAGTTTTAAACCAGATTCAATAGATTCGGTAAGTCTTGTTTTAAGATTTTCCAGAAAGATTTGACTTTTCAGATCTTTTGGGCTTAAAGAGATTCTATCTACTACAGCTTCTATCGTGTGTTTATTAGTTTTTATTAGTAGAAAATCTTCTGCTACCTCTTTGATGATTCTGTCAACGCGTACATATCTAATTCCTTTTGCTTTTAAGTTATCAAAAAGCTTCGAGAATTCCCCCTTTTTGTCAATAATAATTGGAGATAAAATCATAAACCTGGCTTTACGTTTTTCTTTTGCTGTTTTTTCTATCAAGTCGCTAACATTCTTAACAATTTCATCAAGTGACTGACTTGAAATTTCCCGTCCGCAGATCGGACAATGGGGGTGTCCAATACGAGCAAATAAAAGCCTCATGTAGTCATAAATTTCCGTAATCGTTCCAACCGTAGAGCGCGGATTTCTAGAGGTAGTTTTTTGATCAATCGAGATAGCTGGTGATAGTCCTTCAATCAAGTCAACGTCAGGTTTTTCCATAATTCCAAGAAATTGCCTAGCGTAGGTTGATAAACTTTCGACGTAGCGCCTCTGCCCTTCAGCATAAACTGTGTCGAATGCAAGAGAACTTTTACCGCTGCCGGATACTCCCGTTAAGCAAACGAGTTTGTTTTTGGGAATATCTACATCAATATTTTTAAGATTATGCTGTCTTGCACCCCTAATTTTAATTACGTTTTCCATAGTTCGCCACGCAAATTCGCCAGCGGGAAACCGTGGCAGAGACCATTATACATGATTTTGGAATAATAACCTTAATTTGGTAAAATACGCATATATGGAAGCGAAAGCACAAGTAGATTTTTTTCAGATTGTCCCTCGTGGGCAGTTTAGCCCCTTGCAGCAAGTTAGTATTTCCGGGCTTATTAGCGCGGCAGTTAACATCATATTAATTATTGCAGTGCTTCTTTTTGTTTTCTCGCTTTTGCTGGGTGGAATTAAGTTTATTTTGTCCGGCGGACGTGGGGAAAAATTCGATGAAGCAAAAAGGCAGCTTATAAATGCCTTTTTGGGGTTAGTTATTGTTTTTTCAACTTGGGTATTTCTTTCCTTTGCTAGTAACTTTTTCGGGATCGACTTTACACGATTTGAAATACCAACTCTTTAGGCCTCGATTTGTCGGATTTTGTCTCTGATTTCAGCTGCTAGTTCAAAATTCAAATCCTGTGCAGTAATTTTCATTTCTCTGCGAAGTCTCACGATAAGTTTCCTTTTGTCCATTGGTGTTAACGATGTTATATCAATTTCAGGTAGCTGGGCGAATGATCGTACTTCCTGCCTAAAAAGTTTCTCAATGGTTCCTTTTTCTTCTTCAGCGATAACTCTCTCCCGAATTGGTTTTGTAATCGAGCTAGGTACAATTGCCAATTTTTTATTCATTGCTATTTGATAAGCACGGCGTCGCCCTACCTCTCCAATTGCTCTTTGCATTGATCCTGTAACATTGTCGGCATATAGAATTACGTGTCCTTCGACGTGTCTCGCGGCCCTTCCCATTGTTTGGATAAGTGACACCTCGGAACGTAAAAATCCCTCTTTATCGGCGTCTAGTATTGCAACAAGCGCGACTTCAGGAAGGTCAAGGCCTTCTCTTAATAAGTTAACTCCGATAAGAGCTTCATAATTACCTCGTCTTAGGTCATCGAGGATGTCACTTCGCTCCAATGTTGCAACGTCGGAGTGTAGATAGTGAACTTTCATTCCCTGTTCGGTTAAATACTGGCTTAAGTCCTCTGCAGTTTTCTTTGTCAAAGTTGTAACAAGCGTGCGTTGACCCTTTTTGGCCACTTTTTTAATTTCTTCTATAACGTCTTTAACTTCTCCTGTAACAGGGCGGATTTCTATTTCGGGATCGGGTATTCCAGTCGGACGAAGTAGTTGCTCAACTACACCTATATTAATTTTGCTCATTGTTTTTTGTTTATTGCTTCTTTTTGCACTTTCCTGTGCCATGCTAATTTCCCACTCAGACGGAGTTGCTGAAGTTGCGATGAAATTTGGAATTCTTCGCAAAAACTCATCAAACTTTAATGGTCGGTTGTCATAAGCAGAAGGGAGTCTAAAACCATAATCTACAAGCGTTTGTTTTCTTGATAGATCTCCCGCATACATTCCCCTAATTTGTGGAAAAGTAATGTGCGATTCATCTACAAAGACTAACCAATCGTTTCCATAAGGAAAGCCAAAATAATCAAGAAGGCTATAAGGAGCTTCTCCTGGCGCTCTTCCGTCAAAATAACGCGAATAATTCTCGATACCTTTGACATACCCAACTTCCTTTATCATGTCTAAATCGAACTTAACTCTAGTTTTTAACCGATATGCTTCCAACTCTTTTCCGGAAGCTTTAAGTTTTTTAACTTGTTCAAAAAGATCCTTTTGTATTTGGGTAAATGCATCTTCATGTTGACTAGGATCAGTAATATAGTGTTTGGCAGGGTATAAAACAAAGTTAGAGGGTGGTGACTCGTGATTTGCAATTAACGAACCTGAAACAGGATCGAAAATTTCAATATCGGCAATTGCATCGTTTCCGAGAATTATTCTGACTGCTTCATCTTGATATGCTGGATAAACATCTATGTAATCTCCCATCACTCTAAAAGTACCACGGTGAAAGCCAAAATCTCCTCTTTCGTATTGAAGATCGATTAGTCTATCAATAATTTGTCTTCTATGAATTTTGACGCCCCTGCCTATTTCAAAAACAAAATGACCGTACTGGCGGGGAGATCCGATATTGTAAATACAGGAAACCGAAGCAACAACGATTGTATCCCGTCTTGTGAGCAAGTTCGTGGTTGCTGCAAGTCGTAACTTATCAATAAGCTCATTAATATCAGCATCTTTTTCAATATAAGTGTCGGTTGAGGGTATGTAAGCCTCAGGCTGGTAAAAGTCGTAATACGAAACAAAATAGGAAACAGCATTTTCTGGAAAAAAATCTCTAAACTCTTGATAAAGCTGAGCGGCAAGTGTTTTATTATGCGAGATAATAAGAGTAGGTTTTTGTAATTTCTCAATTACATTGGCTACGGTGAACGTTTTTCCGGAACCTGTCACTCCAAGAAGAACTTGGTGATTAATATTATTTTTGTTTCCGGAAACCAAAGATTCAACAGCCTTTTTTTGGTCAGGAATTGGTTTATAAGGAGAGACTAGTTTAAATTTGTTCATGAGTTACTATTTTACATCATATTTAAAATGGTACTTGACATCTTCGGGATATATTCGTATAAATAAAACACGAATATATGGCACCGATTATCTACAGACGTCAACAACAAATTTTAGATTTCATCAAACAGTTTATCCAATCGACGGGCAGCGCTCCAACACTTCGCCAGATTGCAGAAGCCATAGGAGTTTCTTCTTTGGCAACCGTTCATGAACATTTAACTACACTGGAGGCAAAAAAACTTATTAAAAGAAAAACAGGAAAGACAAGAGCAATAGAATTGGTAGAGGCTGATTTTGCAATGTCTTCAGAAGGGATAGCAGTGCCTATTTTAGGATATATAGCTGCAGGATCCCCAATTGAACCATACACCGATCCAAATGCCGAAATGGAAATACCTAACAGTTTTGTTTCGGGCAAGAGACGAACTTTTGTTTTACAGGTAAAAGGTGATTCTATGATCGAAGAACAAATTCGCGACGGTGATTTCGTTATCATAGAACAAACGGAAAATGCGTTAAACGGCGACATTGTTGTTGCACTTCTTGATAACGGAATGGCAACTTTAAAAAGATTTTTCAAGGAAGCTACTCGTGTTCGTCTTGAACCGGCTAATGCAAAAATGAGTCCAATTTTTGTCAAAAACGTCAAGATTCAAGGTAAAGTCGTTGGACTTATACGAAAATACTTCAAGAATTAGTATTCTGGAATTTCTGCCAAAAGGTTATGCCCGGTCATTGTAGTTGGTAATTGAAGTTCTAAAAGCTCAATTATAGTCGGAGCTACATCGGCTAACATTCCGTTTTTTAGTTTTTGGGACTTTCCGAGTAATGTGCGAGAAATTGCTATAAATGGAACGTGGTTTGTGCTGTGCTCAGTATCAATTTCGCCAGTTAACGCGTTTATCAGTTCTTCCGCGTTTCCATGATCAGCGGTTATGAGAAGCATGCCTTCATAAGCTAAGACAAAATTTGCTACCCTTCCGATACACTCGTCAACAACCTCGACTGCTTTAACCGTTGCACCAATATTGCCTGTGTGTCCAACCATATCAGGATTAGGATAATTAACAAGTACGAAAGAATAACTACTTGCAGCGAGCTTTTTTAATAATGTTTCCGTTATTTCAAGAGCAGCCATTTCCGGTTTTTGATCATATGTAGGAACTTTTGGAGATTGAATGATAATTCTGTCCTCCAGGGGATATGCTTTTTCTCTTAATCCATTAAAATAAAATGTAACAAAACGCTCTTTTTCGCTCTCGGTAAGTTTCAATTGTGTTAAGCCAGATTCTGAAATCACTCCTGAGAGAGGCATCTCAACCATTTCTGGAGGAAATGATGGATTAGCACCTTCTTGGCTTATAGGTTTCCCATATTCGGTCATAGTTACAAAAAATAAATTATTAAGGCGTTTTCCTCTTTCAAATGGTTCCACAGCTTTCGTTTCATGGGAGTTTAAATGAGTGCTTTCGTACTTCACTTTAAAAGGGTCAAAAACAAAAGTAATGTTTGCTTTGGAAAAGTCGTTAAAAACGAATGCTTTGGTTAATTGTCTGGGCCGATCAATTCTGAAGTTAAAAAAAATGATGGCGTCGTTGTCGGAAATTGTTGCAATAGGTTTTCCGTCCCTCCCCATTATTAGAGAAGGTTCGATAAATTCATCTGTTCTTCCTTCGGAGTAAGATTTATCTATTGCATCTGACGGTTTTTCAACCAAGTTACCTATTCCACGAGTTAGCGCAAAGTAAGCTTTAGCGGTACGTTCCCAGCGCTGGTCCCTGTCCATTGCCCAGTATCGGCCCATAATAGATGCAATTGTTCCAACTTCTTCTTTTCTTACAACTTTTTCTAAAAGGTCGATGTATGTCTTTGCGGCAGTGGGGGGAGAATCACGTCCATCAGTAAATACGTGTATAAAAACGTTTTTAAAGTTAGATCTTTTTGCTAGTTGAATTAACGCAAAAAGATGATCTATGTTTGAATGAACCCCTCCTGCACCGACGAGACCCATTAGATGTAAATTGGAATTATTTTTCTTAGCATGTTCTATTGCTGAAATAAGCACTTCATTCTGGAAAAAACTACCCTCGGCGATCGCCATATTTATTCTTTCCAGGTCTTGATAAACAATTTTTCCTGCGCCTAAATTTAAATGACCCGTTTCCGTATTTCCGTCTTCGCCTCTTGGTAAGCCTACGGACTCCCCTGATGTTTCAAGCTCTGCGTGCGGGTATGATAGCCAGAACTTATTCATATTCGGAGTATTAGATTGGGTTATTGCGTTTCCTGGGCCGTCTGGAGCAATTCCCCAACCGTCCAAGATTGCAAGAACGACAAACTTAGGCTTAAAAGGAGAAGTCATTGTTTTTTCTGCAGGAGTTCTGCCTCGATTGATAAAAGTCTATTGTATTTTACGACTCTCTCTCCTCTACTGGGAGCGCCGAACTTTGCGTAGTCGCTTCCTATACCGCAAGCAAAATCAGCAATAAACCAATCATTTGTTTCTCCTCCCCTGTGGGATGTATTAATCTTCCAATTTGCATCGCGCGCCATTTTAATAACCTTTAGTGTCTCAGTAACAGTTCCTGCTTGATTTGGTTTGACAAGTATACCATTACAAGCTTTTTCTGATACTGCTTTTTCTAATCTTTGAGCATTTGTTGTAAGAAGATCATCGCCAACGATTGTTAGCTGATCACTCATTTCGGCAAATATTTTTTTCCAGCTATCCCAGGCATCTTCATGGAAGGGATCTTCAAGTAGAGCGAGGTGATATTGGCTATTTACATATTTGTAATATTCTAAGAGGGCGTCATCAGATAAGGGTGCGGATTTATCGCGTATTGTATATTCGCCACCTTTGTAAAATACACTAGGTGCAACGTCCAGGCCGAAAAATACATCTCTGCCGACCTGGTATGAAGTTTGTTTAATCGAATCGTATAGAACCTCGAGAGCGTCTGCGTTAGTAAAAAGATTTGGGGCATATCCACCTTCCTGACCGAAAGAGTGAATTGCACCCCTTCTTTCAAGATCGGTTCCTAGTACCAAAAATATTTCAACGCCTATTTTTAATGACTCGCTGTATTTTTTGCTGCTTGCAGGGATTATATGGAATTCTTGGAAATCCAAATTCCCCGCTCCATGAAGACCGCCTTCTATCATGACGAAAACAGGGGTCGGAACTTTTACTTCTTCTTTTATGCCAACTCTTTTTGCAAGTGTATTTATCCACAAATAAAGAGGCTGCCTTGTGGCAAGACTTGCTGCCTTTACAGAAACTACCGAAACAGAAAGAATCGCGTTAGCTCCATACTTGGATTTATTTTCCGTTCCATCGAGTTCTATCAAGCGTTTATCTACTTTTTCTTGGTCTTCGACGTCCAAACCCCAAACTCCTGGTCCTAGAATTTCATTAACATTAGATACCGCCTTATAAACGCTTTTTCCAAGATAATTTTGCGGATCGTTATCCCTGAGTTCTAATGCTTCGTGTGTACCTGTGGATGTTCCTGAAGGAACTGAAGCTACAGAAATTTCTCCAGTGTCTAGCTGACATGCAGCTTCAACGGTTGGTATTCCTCGGGAATCTAAAATTTGTCTAGCCCAGACTTTGGAAATTTTGGATGACATTTTGTTATTAAAAAAACTACACTTAAAACTTACTACTTCTTACTTACCTTTTGCAAGTTCTTTTTCGGCTTCTAGTATCATTTTGCGTGACTCGTTAACCGCATCGGGATTGACGGAAATACTGGTTATTCCATAATTGACAAGTTTTTTAACAAGTTCGGGATACTCCGATGGCGCTTGGCCGCATATAGACGAAGTTACTTTGTGTTTGTTGCAGTGTCGAATTACGCGTCTTAAGGACCATAAAACCGCGGGTGAGCGTTCGTCAAACGCTTTAGAAACTTCAGCGTTGTCCCTGTCTGTTCCTGTAATCAACATTGTTAAATCGTTTGATCCGATTGAAACACCATCAATACCTACTTCAATAAACTTTTCGATGAGGATTACGTTAATAGGAATCTCGACCATCATCCAGAATTTAAATGTGGGAGAGTTAAATAAACCCTCGGCGGCAACAAGTCTTCTAACAGTCGCTAATTCATTAGGGGAACGAACAAAGGGGATCATTAACCAGAGGTTTTTATGTTTTTCCCTAACCCTTTTGATAGCTTGGATTTCGAGATTAAATACATCTGGATTTGCAATATATCTATACGCTCCTCTAAACCCAAGCATTGGATTGGGTTCAACAGGTTCCCAATTGGCTCCACCTGGAAGGCTTCTATATTCGTTAGTTTTAAAATCGGTTGCTCTATATACAACAGGTCTTGGGTCGAATGCCTTGCAGAAAGTGGCTAGATCGTTAGTAAGTTTTTCGATAAAAATATCCTGTTTTTTTTGTTTTATCGCCTCTTTGGGATGAATACCTATGTTGGCTATCATAAATTCAGCCCGCAATAAGCCGATGCCTTCGACGTTCAGCTTGGAAGCTTCATGCACCCGTTCTTTTTCGGCTAAGTTTACGTAAAGTCTGGTCGCAGTTTTTTGTGTAATAGTTTTTTCTTCATCTTTTTTCTCACTAAGCCCTTCTAATTTTTTTACATTTGAACCTAGGTAGACTAATCCCTCACTTCCGTCAACAGTTACGACAGTTTCATCTTTCAGTTTTTTGGTTGCTTGTCTTGTTCCTACGACACAGGGAATTCCTAGTTCTCTGGAAACAATTGCGGCGTGGCTGGTTTGACCTCCTTCGTCTGTTATGATCGCAACAGCCTTTTTCATTGCAGGAACATAGTCGGGAGAAGTCATTTCGGCAACAAGCACATCTCCCGGAGTAACTTTATTTATTTCTTTAGGGCTTTTTAACACTTTTACCGTGCCGGTACCGATTCCTGGAGAAGCTCCAGCTCCGGTTAATATAGGAACTTCACCGATTCTTATATCGTATTTAGCTGCCTTTTTAGGTTCCTTGATTGTAGTCACCGGTCTAGTTTGTACAATGTATAAATTGCCTTTCTCTTTTGCCCACTCAATGTCCTGGGGGAAGTAGTAATGCTTTTGAAGTCCATATCCAATTTTTGCAATTTTAATTATCTCTTGATCGTTAAGCTTTGGCTTCTCACGCAGCTTTCGAGGAACCTCATGTTCAAGTGTTTTGTTACCCTTTTTGATTAGTTGTATAGACTGATCGGAAATTTCCTTTGATAAAATTGCATAAGTATCTTTTTGCACGACGTATCTGTCAGGTACGACAGATCCTTGGACAATCATTTCGCCAAGTCCCCAGACAGCCTCGATAATTATTTTGTCTTTATCGTTTGTAACCGGGTCTATGGTAAACATAACCCCCGAAACTTCGGATTGGACCATTTTTTGAACGATAACAGATATTTTGACCTTATCATGAGGAATTTTATTTTGCTCTCTGTAAAAAATTGCGCGGGCGGTAAAAAGTGATGCCCAACAGTCTCGGACAGCAACTAAAAGGTTAGAATCGCCTTTGATGTTAAGGTAAGTTGCCTGCTGGCCGGCAAAAGAAGCTCCAGGAAGATCTTCTGCCGTTGCGGAAGAACGAACGGCAACGAGCGCTGGTCGTAAAAATTTTGATAGTCGTTTATATGCTTTGACGACCTCATTAGTTATTTCTTGTGGGACTTGGCTTTGGGTGATTATGTGTTCGACTTTTTTTGAAGCAGCTTGTAGCTCATCGTTTTTGTTCACATCAATAGATGCTAATATTTCATTAATTTTTTTGGATATTTCATTTCGCTCCAGGAAAAGATCATAGGCAGAAACCGTAATTGCAAAACCATTTGGCACTGGAAAGTGCGCTTGAGTCATTTCTCCGAGATTTGCTCCTTTTCCACCAACAGAGGGGAGATCGTGTTTATCAATATCTTTAAAAAAAGTAACAAGAGGACGAGCAGTCATAATTTAGATTACTATATAACTTTACAGAAGAATTTATTTTTTGGCAAGCTTGTCTTTGAAAAAGTCGACCCAGGGTATTTTCAGGGGGTCTTCATTATAAAATTTAGCCAAATAATATGAAACGAATGATCCTAGTATAAAAACTTCGAATAACTGTTTTAGTTTGGTTTCCGAACGAGGGTTATAAATTAAATAATCATAGCCATTTTTTTGAACAACTTCGGATGTAATCCTGTATCTTTTTTGTATTTTTTCCGAGTAAAAATTGGAGTTAAAAAACAAGAATTTTAGATCCTTTTTAATTTTGATGGGGTTTTTTAAACCTTCTAATAAATGATGATTTAGCTCGGGAATATCAAATAATACAGCAAAAGTTTTTGCGTTTTCATTAATTTGATTTTTAATAGCGTGGGCTATTCCGTATAAATGTTCCGAAGCAATTATAACTGGAATATAGTTTTTGAACAAAGTTGCGTATTTATATGGTAAATTTTTATCATTTTCTATATTTTCAGTAAACTCGGTGAGAAATTCGTACATCGAATTAATAGCTTCGTCAATCGTCTCTCTATCAATTGATATAAAACCTAATTTATGAAATAAGGAGAAATAAGATCCGATTGAATAGCCTAAAGACATTCGTGGTTCTTTTGAGGGATTATTTATTGGGTTAAATACATATGCAGGTATTTTTTCTTTTTGGGAGAGTTCGGCCAGTTTACCTCCTGTCGTTATACAAAATACTTTAGCCTTTCGCTTTATTGCTTCAAACGTTGCGTTTATGGTTTCTTCAGTATTTCCAGAATAGGAGTAAGAAATAACTAAGGTATTATTACTTACATAGTTCGGTAGATGATATTCCGTGTAAATCTCAATCGGAAGTCTTATTTTATCTACGATATAGGAATCTATAATTCTAGCTCCAAGAGCTGATCCTCCCATTCCGCTGACAACCACATTATCAACGTTTTTATAAGCGTCAGGTATGTATAAAGTATCTATCTCTTCCCAAGCCTGTTTTAACTGAAGCGGATAAGCCCGAATGGTAGCAGCAACAAGTTTATATTTTTCTTCAAGGGAAAGTTCTTCAGAGGATTTATTTAGTATTGGCATAAATACATCTTAAACATTAAATTTGAACATATCAAATTACCGATGATGCAAGCTATTCATTCTCCGAGATTGATTACGATGGAACATCGGGAGCAAACGTTAGGCGAATTATCTATTCCAGGACTAAATGTTTTATTCTGTCTAGTTCCCTTTGATAATCAGCCTGGTTTGAAACAAAATCCCAATATTTGGTTATATTTTGGAAATGGGAAAGAATTAACTTATTTGAACAAAAACCTTCTTTTATTAATCCAAGATATTCGGGAAGCGATGACCACATATAACTTCTTAATTCATCAAGATCCTTGACGATAAAAGAAGTATGAGGGTTAAGATGAATATATCTATTAACATGTAATAGCTGCTCGTCATCTTCTATCAAAACAGATTTAAATTGACCTTGAAGTAAAGGGCCCGTACGATCAAATCTTTTATTAACGTATTTGGTAATACTTATTTGAAAATTCCTTACGAATACCATTGCTGCTCCATCGATTAGTTGTCTAAGTAAAAGATGGTAATGATTAGGCATTAATACATAAGAAATTATTTCTACGCCCTTTTCCATTTTACTCAAGTTAAGTATAACTTCGTTTTTAATATTCTCTGGAAGTTTAATAAATTTTGAATAAGCTAAAGGTGGTTTGTGAATCAAATAGTAGCGGATTGTATCTGTGGCCCTTTGGTAATTTTTTGGTGCAAAGAAGATTGGTTGCTTATTAACTCCACGGTTGAATATGTGATAAACCTGACCTGTAACAATTGGAGTTTTTCTCCTCGGCATTACTTATCATTATTATTTTTATATCCCGATATTGCAAGCTAATCAATCTCCGAGGTTGTTTAATATAACTCTATTTCTTCAAAATGTTAAGTATTTGATCGTGGATTTTGCCATTTGAAGCGACAACTCTTGTATTTAATTCATTACCTTTCATTTTAATAAGGTTATTATTTTGGTCGGTAATTACTCCACCAGCCTCTTTGATCATTAGAGACCCAGCTAAAACATCCTCGTAGCTTAGTGGTTGAAAACGGACATATGCATCAAATCCCCCCATTGCGGTATAAGCCATTCCTATTGGACCGGATCCATATGCTCTTGTTCTAAAGCAGGTCCGTGTTAAATTCTCATACATTCTCCAAGCATTATCGTAATCTTGCCTTTTCCATTCAACTTTAAATTTTGTAGAAGGAAACTCGACATAGATAATTGCGTTTGCCAGATTATTCTCATCAGATACTCGACAAACCTTTTCGTTATAAGTTGTACCTTTCTCCTTTTCTGCAATAAAAAGCTCATTCGTTATAGGTATGTATGTGAAGGCAATTAAAGGTTCTTCATGATTTCTTAAAACCAAACTGACTGCAAAAAACGGCAATCCTTTTATATAATGTTTTGTACCGTCTAGAGGATCCATAACCCACTGGAATTCATTACCTCCATAAATGTCTCCTGATTCTTCTGAAAATATTGCATGGTTTGGGAAGTTTTTATGAATAATTTCTGTAATAATTTCTTCCGACTCTTTGTCCGCAGTTGTTAATATATCCGCTCCGTCAAATTTATCTTTAATTTTTTGGACTTTATCTTTTTTCTCAAGCAAGTGCTTTCCTGCTTTTAGAACGGCGTCTTTACCAACTTCTCTGAAAATCTTCATTACTCTTGATTATAATCTCATTGTTAAAATAGCACTAGATCTTTACCGGCAAATTGCAGAATTTAAATATGAAGAAAGTTCATACCCAACCTAGCTTTCCTGTATGGGAGGTTACATTTCCGCGGTCGAGTTTGTCGCCGATTTCTGGATATTTGTCAAATTCGTCTTGCATTATGTTTTTTATTTTTATTACTTCTTCGTCTGTATCGGCTTCAACTCTTATAGTCAGGTACGGACTGGTATTTGAAGGGCGTACTAAAGCCCAGCTCGTGTCCGAAAAAACTACTCGAGCTCCGTCGATTGTAATTACTTTGTAGGTTTTTTCAAATTTTTCTTTAATGTCATTGGCAACTTTTACTTTCACTTCATCAGCGCAGGGAAGTTTAATCTCCGGTGTCATAGAAGTGACAGGAACTTCACTCATTATTTCAGATAGTTTTTTATCCTGGCCAGAAATGAATGAAAGTATTTTTGCGGCTGAATAAACACCGTCATCTATTTTGAAATAATCTTCTACCCAGTAAAAATGCCCTGAAATTTCCCCAGCAAAAATTACTTCTAGGTCATTTCTTAGCGTAGCTTTAATCGGAGCATGGCCGGTTACATGCATATATGGTACCCCTCCGTATTTTGGTACAAGTTCCTCCATTAATTTTGTACATTTGACGTCATATAATATTTTCTTGCCGGGATTTCTAGATAATATGTCTTTTGCTAAAATCAGCATCATTCTGTCTGCGTAAATAAATTCCCCTTTTTCGTCAACGCAACCGAATCTATCTCCGTCTGCATCAAGTCCTATCCCTAGGTCTGCTTTTACTTGAACTACCCTACCCGCGAGTTCCTGCATTACAAATTTGTCTTCTGGATCAGGAACGTGGTTTGGAAATGTAGCATCCACTTCGGAATACATCTCGATTACTTCACAACCGAGTTCTCGTAATAAGTTGGGAGCAAAAAGTCCAGCAGAGCCGTTTCCACAATCTAGAACAATTTTCATTTTTTTATTAAGCTTGTTGTGATCTAAGAGATATTTTTTGTAGTCATCAAAAACGTTTTTTTGTGTAAGATTTCCTTGGATATCTAGATGATAATCATCTTTTTCTATAATATTTTTCATTTCCTGAATTTCTTCACCATAAACTGGATAAACATCCTTTGCCATCATTTTGAAACCGTTAAAGAAGTAGATATTATGACTGCCTGTTACATTTACCCCACCGTCGAATTTATAAAAAGCGGTAGAGAAGTAAATAATTGGGGTTAGAGAAACTCCAGCGTCCGTAATGTCACAGCCAGTTGACCGCATTCCGTCAATAAATAATCTTTTAAGTTCATCTCCATATTGTCTTTCTTCATGCCCAATAATAATATTTTTACCTCCCCTTTTCCTAATTTGGGTCCCATATGCTTTACCCAGAACAATGGCAACATCAGGAGTTATTGTTATTCCTGGAAATTTACCATACCATTTCTCATATTCTTGAAGTGCTTTATCAGAAAATTCTTCTCCCGCAATTCCTCTTATATCATATTCTCTGAAAATTGAAGGATTTACTTGCATACAAAGACTATTCTAATTTGGTGGCGATGATAAAATCAAGAAGATCAATTAATTGACCCTGGGAGGTTTTGGATTTTATGTCTATCTCAGCGAATTCGGATATTAGATTAGCTAATTGGTTTTCCGAATATTTTGAAGCTTGCCTTTTAAGCTTTCCGATTCTCCATGATGGATAATATAAGCTCCTTGGTTCTACCTTAATCCAGTAAAGGTCTCTTAGTTGTTTAGACAACAAACTGAACACGAATTCGACTGGATCTTTTTCAATAATTTTGTGTAAAACCTGAATAATAGTTCTAGAATTTCCCGGATAAAAAGATTCTAGAAAACTCCATATGAGCTTTGGAAGTTTAAATTCTTCAACTTTATCTATTTGTGGAAGGGATTTTAAGAAATTTTTTGTAAGTGTTCCTTGGTGGTAGATAATTAAAGTGATATCAAGCTCTTCCTTTTTCGATTTAAGCAATTTTAGAACGCTTTTTACTATTAAGCGGCAATCTTCCACAATAACTAGTCTTTTTTCCTGAAAAAGTGTATCTGAGACTATTACTTCTCCTAAATTTTGCGAAACATCTGCTCTTTGTACTTTCCACCCACGAGATTGTGCAACGTCGATAAATTTTTGTAATCTGTTGTAACTAACAAGCACATTATCTCCGTGAAGGACAATTATTTTCATACTTTTGATCGTAAATACTGTGCAAAAAGTTCGTCAACCCTGTCATGGAAATTTCTTTTACCGCGACTTTTCGTGTGAGGTAGTAAACTCCCTGAAAAGTTTTTAGGAATATGAGCAAGTTCATGTAGAAGTACTCTATCTTGTTCTCTTTCAGATAATTTATCAAAACGTTGAGCCAGAACCTCAATTACATATCCTGGTTTATGCTTAAGTGCAAGTTGCCAAATTTTGCTTAAGCCCCAAATTCGCGCATAGGCACGGGATGTTGAATTATTAGAGCGAAAACAGTAGATCGCTGGAATATCAATCCAAGTCATCTCAAGTGATTTTATTAAATGAAGAACTCTCTTTTCGATATCAGAAGCTTGCTTCCAGTCTACGTGAATCCATTTTTTTCTTCTCATCAGAATAAATCGGCAGAATATTCATAGTCTTACCTCAAACAACACTTATTAAGCAACAAGTTTGTAAACTTCCGCTCCTTCCTTTACTTCATTTTCCGTCTTCAAACCTACTACATCTCCTTTTGAAGCTTTATCTATTTTTTGATGTTCTACTTGGATAGAGGAAACATCCTGTTCGAAAAGTTCTTCTCCGCCTCTGACGAATTTAATCTTGTCTCCAACTCCAAGTTCGGCGTCTAATTCTACTATTGCCACGCCTATTTTGTCATAGTAGTGAGTAACTTTTCCGACTTTAAAATCTGCCATTTATTATCACCTCCTTTGTCTCTAACTTTCTTTTTCAAAAAGAAAGTTAGGCAAAGAAAAAATACTTAGAATTTATTTACACTAAATGCATGTGTTAGGGCTACTGCCAGAGCATCGGCGGCGTTATCGAAATGAGTCTTTTTATGCGCTTTACTTTTAACATGACTGCCCAATATTTTTCTTACTGCTTTTTGCATATCCTTTTTCTTCGCCCTGCCGTCTCCTGCAATTACTTTTTTGATTGTTCCGGGAGCATACTCAACTACTTGCACTCTGGATTTTGAGGCAGCCAGCAAGAGAACCCCCTGAGCTTGTCCTACTGCTATGGCTGTTTTTGCATTTGTAGCAAAAAACACTTTTTCCATAACAAAAAGATCGGGTGAGTGGGTTTTTATCAATGCCAAAATTTCCTTATAAATAACTTCCAGGCGCTTTTCTTTAAACCCATTTTTATCGGTTTCAATTAGTCCCCAAGTGATTACTTTAGTAGTTCCGTTGCCGTCTGATTCAACTAATCCATATCCTGTTGTAGCAGTGCCGGGGTCAATTCCTAAGATAAGCATTACATTCAATTATATACGCAAGATAGCTTAATGCAAAAGAAACTGATTATTTACTTTTTCTTTTTGAAGTAGTTTTGGAAGTAGTAGTAACTAGAGGAATTTTCTTTTGAAAAAATTTAATATAAATAATTTCAAGAATTCCAACAGAGCTAACTACTAACATAGCAATAAACCAATATCTTTGGTTATTTCTTGCGGCCCTCCAAAGCGCCAGTCCTTTCCAAACCATTGACCATGCGATAACTAATAAAAATAAAATTGTAGGAAAACCACCATACCTAGGATCACCTACAAACATATTTTTGTAAAACATACTTTATAATTTAATCATATTTCGAATCTATGTCAATTGAAATAATTCCTGAGCATTTTTTGTTGTCTCTCTAACCAGAGTTTCCAAATTTACTTTCTTAATCTCAGCAACTTTTTGAGCGATCAAGTATAAATACTTCGGTTGATTAGGAAAAACTTTTTGGGTTCTTTTTGGTTCAGGAATAATATAAGGAGCGTCAGTTTCGATTACAAGAAGATCTATCGGGACCTTTTGAATAAAGTCAAGTTTTTCTTTGTCGTATGTCACGTCTCCATCGACTCCGATGAATATCTGTTTTTTAATTGCAAGTCTAAGCATAGCCATGATTGGTTCGCAGCAATGAAAAACTATTCTTTTTTCAAAACTTGGCTGCCAATTGGTCGAAATTAAATCGCTAACGTCGACTCCTGCATGGCGATTGTGAATGATTATGGGTTTATCTAACTTAACCGCAAGTTTTATTTGTTCCAAGAAAAATCTTTTTTGTAAAGATGCTGGAGCCTTAAAGTGGTAATAATCAAGTCCAATTTCTCCAATTGCTTTTACCTTTTCTTCGCTCGCCAGTTCTTCAAGGCGAAAAAGAGTTTTTTTAATATCCAAATTTTCTAAATCTTTTGTTGGATGAACTCCGACTGCTGCATGGACGTTTATATAATCCTTGGTAATTTCTATAGCTTTTTCTGATGTACTAATGTCGGTTCCCGGGATCATCAAGTGAGTTACACCCGATTCTTTAGCTGTGGCAATAACTTGATTGTATATATCGTCAAATACTTGAAAATTAAGATGACAATGAGAATCAAACATGAATAGGGACTAGGCAATAGGCGCTAGTAGAAAGAAAGCTTAAGTTATTATAGAGAAAAAGAATCTAATGCCTAGTGCCTAATAGCTAGTGCCTAGTATTCTAATAGTTGACGAAGTAAATAATTTTTGTATCACTACGAAGTTTTTCAATCCAAGTCTGAAAAACAGTTGAGAGTTTCTCTTGTTTAAGTTGCTCCTTTATGTTTTCTTTTAAATCTTCATATTTGGCGCCTTCTCCATAAAGAGATTTATTTTCTTCAAAATATTTTGATAGTTCTTCGTCACTCACCTCTATATCACTCTGAAGAACTTTTTCCAGTGTTTTTTGTACTCGAATGTTTTCTTCTAAACTTTCTCTTGTCTGGCCTTGCATAGACAAAGCAGCATCAAGTGTCGTTCCTTGAGACTCAAGAGAACTTTTTATTTTATCGATTTCTGCAGTAACCTCTTCGCTTCCGATATTTATGTTTTGTTTGCTCGCCTCCTGGTAAATAAGTTCTTTAGTAATTAGATTATCCAGTGCTTGTTGACCTGATTGTTTTTCAAGCTCTTGGATAAGTGAGATACGAGTAATGGGCCGATTTCCAACAATTGCTGCTACAAAGAGGCTTCTTCCAAGATAAAGTAGTAAAAGTAATAGTAAGAGCGCTATCGCTTTAATCAGAAGTTTTGTAGTCTTTTTATTTTTTGTAAACTTCCTGAATTTTGAAGATTTTACTTCTGTTGGAGCTTTTTCAACTATTTTTTTAGGTTTACTTTTGGTTACTCCTTTTTTTACTGCTGATTTTTTTGCTGCCATGGGAACAATACTAACATAAATCATTTGATGTGCAATAAGCAAGAGGAAAAAAGATTTATGATTTAAGATATAGGAAGTAAGATTAGAAAATAGGTACTTACTTTAAAGCCCCTTTAAAATTTTTCTCTACTTCGGGCCAGTTGATCACATTCCACCATGCTTTAATATAATCGGCTTTCCTGTTTTGATATTTCAGATAGTAAGCATGCTCCCAAAGATCAATTCCTAAAATCGGGAAGTTTCCCTGCATTAAGGGTGAGTTTTGGAAAGAGTGCCTTTTAAGGCTGATTTGACCACTTTTTGTAACAACAAGAAAGGCCCAGCCGCTACCAAATAAACCCATAGCCTTTTGAGTAAAGCTTTCCCTAAATTTTTCAACCGACCCAAATTTTTTATTTAACATTTCTAATAGATTCCCTGAAGGCGTCGATTTTTTGGGACTCATGATGTTCCAAAAAAAGGTGTGATTAACATGACCTCCCCCGTTATTAATTACTGCTTGACGAACATCAAGAGGAATTCTGTTGAGATTTTTTAAAATTTCTTCAGCTGAGCTTGGTTTATATTTTAGACCTTCTAAAGCTTTATTTAAATTATCGACATACGCTTGGTGATGTTTGGTATGATGAATTTTCATTGTACGCCTATCAATATAAGGTTCAAGAGCACTATATGAGTAGGGTAACTTAGGAAGTAAGTATGTCATATTATCTTCGAAAACTATTGAGTATTAAGTATAAAACTATTGTTAAAACAAGTGAACTGGCTATGGGTATATAAACTTTTTTTGTACCTATATGAATGTATATGTCTCCTGGGATAGTAAATGGTATTCCTGTCTGACTTTGTAGCGCATAAATAAATCCTGCAGAGATAAAATATAGTATTAAAAAAAGTTCAATTGCGTTCATGATTTAACTTCTGATAAAAAAGTCAGGCTTATGTGTCGCTCCTTTGGACCTGAAAATTCTATCAGGATTACCTTTTGCCACGAGCCTAATACCATATTAGCAGATGTAACAGGAATTGCCAATCCTGGTCCTATCATTGACGAGGCGATATGATCGCCCACGTGCCCGGGATCATGTGGGTGGCGATAGTCTAGTTTCGGAATCATTGCCCCGTATGCATCCAGATAGTCTTGATCTGTACCGGGGTCAAGATCTGCGGTTGTCAAAGCACAAGTTGTATGTGTAACAAAAAGAATACAGACTCCCTCATCAAATCCGTTTTTAATAAGAAGATCATTTACAAGATTTGTGATATCAACAATTCCCTTCTCCTTTGAAGTTGTAATTGTGAACTTTAGCATTTAAATTATTAATCTTTGCTTCTTTAAAACAAATTTGTGAGTATACTTTTTATTTAAATCAACTTTACAATAAAGTTCCTTATGGTCAAACAAAAACCATTCAAGAATTTGTATTTTAAATCTAAAAGACTTCATCTGGCTGGCGTGAGTATAAATCGCCTTTATTTTATTTAATGTTTCTGAGAACCCATATTTAAGAATATGGGTTGGCTTGCTAGCAAATATCAATGAGCTATTTTCTCTAAAAAAAGCTTTTTCCTGTTCATCTGGTATCCTCCACAAAAGGCTCGGTGGCTTTTTCATTTCTTTCAATATATGTAGAACTTCTGTGCTTACTACTATGTGATCCGGGTGGCCTGTAATACCGCTGTGGTCAAAAGTAACGATAATGTCTGGATTTAATTTATCAATCTTCCTTTTAAGCTTTTCAGACCATATTTTTTTTGTGTCTTTCAAATTAAGATCTGGAAAATCCCAATTAAGTAGTTCGTCGATTCCGAGAACTTCCGCAGCTAGTTCCAGTTCTTTAGTTCTAATTTTTTTTAAATTACCGACACCAAGTGAATTTGTACCTCTCTCACCTTTTGTTAGGCAAATTAAGGTAGTCTTTATGTCATTTTTTTGTGCTAGCTGGAAAAGACCCGCCGTGCAGAAAGATTCATCATCAGGGTGAGGGAATATTGCAAGCAGTTTATTTACAGAGGTTTTATTTAAACTAATGTGCAAATCTAACATTTTTGTTGTTAAGCCCATTATATACTAAATCAACACATATTTGCTCTCTTGCGAGGCTCATGGAAAGCAGTGTATAGTAGAATTAGTATGGATCCTCTAAAACAAAATGAAGAAGGTCAAACAGCATCCGTTGTCCCTCCAACTCCACTTCCTACCTCGCCATTAAATCAAGAATCTGTTAGTTCTCAAGCGCCAAATCCACCTAGCGAAACTAAAACACCAACACCGACTCCTTTTCCTATACCTTCTAGTCCATTGATGAAACCTACTTCTAACCTAACAGGCCGACCGGGTGGATTTAGAACTTTTGTAATTTTTGCATTGGTTATTATAGTTATTATCTATGGTGTTGTAGCATATCTTTATTTTCAGAATAGAAATATAGAAAAAGACGAAGAGGGAGACAATCAGACACCCCAGGATCAAATTTCGCCAACACCGGAATTTAGTGCCGATCAGGTCAAAATTCAAGATGGAAGTGTAGTAAGCGATAAACCCGGAACTGAACTACAGATACTAATAAATAAGGACGATTACGAATCAACTGGTATTACGGGTTTTGCAAAAGTTACAGTTTCCCCAGACAACACTAATTTATGTTTTGAATCATGGCCTCCAGCTCCGGAACCTGCTCTTTACTTATCAAGAGTAGACGGCAGTGAGGTTACTGAGGTAAGCCCGAATAGACAAGGATGTATTTGGGCAAGTAACGGAAGTAAAATTTATTACATAAATACCGCTGCCTCCTCCTCTCCTGTGAATATATACTCCTTTGTCCTTAGTTCAAAAAGCGAAGAAAACCTTACAATTGGAACTATTCCAGAAGGAGTTATAAGGAGATTTGGGATTGTGGGATTATCCGCGGATTCGAGTAAGCTTATTTGTAAGTACGAAGATATTGATTCTACGCCAAAGCCTACATCGGAAGTTGAATCTGGAAACCAATGCGAGATTGATTTACAAACCAACGAAGTCACTCTTCTTTAGGCTGTATCTTTTCTCCTCTTTGAGAAAATTTAATTCATTTCTGATAAGTAGTAGTGCGGGAATTACTATAAAAATAGTAAATCCGGGAAGAGTCTTAACGACGATGTCAAAGTACCCGAGAAAAGGGACAATCATAAATACTTTTCCGAAAATTTGTTCCTTTTTGATATTGCCAGGATCCGGCTGCTTATTTGCATCTCCTTGTGTCACATAAATAACATCCTTGTCTGACTCGCCTTCCGAAATTATCCTATGAGTAATAGCCCGCCCTGTTTCAACGCCTGTTTTTGGATTAATTTCTTTGTAAGTTATAATATCTCCCTTTGAGTAAATCGAAGTAGGTGTAGAAATAATTATGCTTCCGGGCGCAATTGCAGGATACATGGAATTAGTAGTGATAGTTGTTACTCGGATACCGTTTTGTTTTTCGCTGTATTTAGCCAAAGTTAGGACAGCAAAAAGTCCCAAAAATAAAATAACCAAAGCGTAAGGGAGATTTTCTGCAATACGAAATATATATTTGTCGTACTCAAAATCAATTGCCTTATCTAAAAACTTTTTCAGTCTGGGCTTTAGAAATTCCCACAAATTAATGGGCATTTCTATAAACCAATAACTATCTCTAAGGTAATCGACAGTTCTATATTGCATAAGTTATTGCCGATATTATCGTTATAGGTTGGGGTTTAGTCAAGCAGCTACATTCTCATGAACTTCCTAGAAAGAACAGCAACCATCACCGTTACAAAAATAAGCCCGATGACGGACTCTAAAGTAATTAAAATATTAAGGGGAGCACTTATGATTTTAATTGAAAAATCCGGAAGTAGAATTCCAAAAAATCCTTGAAAGGATATAAAAATCTTGTCCCAGAAAGAATAATTAATCATCCTCACAAGCTCATTACTTATTACTCCATTTACTTCATCCACCGTTGCAAATACCGCGTTCGGTAAAAAATTGTGAAAGATTAGAGCAAAAAAAAGTATTACCAATGCAGAATAATAAATTACATTTTGCAAGTGTACTCCCCAACCAAATACATTCTTAAACACAATTCTTCTGAGCCAGTAAGAAAACCTTTTGGAAAAGGATTTATATTCATAGCAATATCTATCAAATTCCAGCTGCGCGTTCATTAATTTTGCAAAATAAACATCATCTGCTTCACGGATATTTAACTCACTAAAAATTTTTCTAAGTAATCGAATCTCATGAATATAAATCGGCAGCATATCTCTAATAGTTTGAATAATAATTAATTTTTCTCTTAATAAACCTTTTTCATCCTTCATATGGTAATTCCTGCCATGTGTTCCAAAAAATAATGCTTTTAGCCCTAATCTTTTTATAGTTTTTAAATTTAATTCTTTTCTGATAAAACTTACGGTTTTCGGTTTTTTAATACCATAAAACCTGGCGATATAGGTTTTTGAATAACTTTCGGATTTTACCTTTACATTTTTAATCTGTACATGATCACAAAGAAGATGATTTATATCAGACTGGTAAAGAGCTAGCGTTAAATATTTATATTGACCGACACTTCCAAGTTCCAAAAATAACTGTTTTTCAAAGTTAGAAAGGCGAAGATCTAAAAAGCTAAGATTATTGATATTTGAAAAATATGCATCACCTTTGATAATGGCTTCTTTGAATGCATATCTTCCCCATGTATTAAAAATATTTTTTAGAATTAAATCTTTTTCAAATAATGTGTTACTAAAATCAACATCGATTTTATCTACTTTATCGGTTTCAACTATCTCTGAATTTAAAATATTAAAATTATTTTTTAATAAAGAGCCTTTAAATGTTAAACCGCATTCAAATAAACACTTATTAAAAATAACTTTATCTTTGAAAGTTGCATTTCTTATGTAAAGTCTACTGTAAAACTTTGTATTATTTACGGAGAAATCTTTTTTGAAAATTGTTTTATCAAGAACTAAATTAAAAATAAGAATACAATCATTTAAATTAAAACTAGAACGTATTTCTGAATTTGTGATGTAAATTGATTTACTAGATAAATAGGTATAAATTTCTTTTTTATTAGGATTAATAGAGGCGTCGGTTGTATTTTTTCTGGGATTTAGTTTAGTATCAAGTTTTTCCAAAACAATATCCTTAAAGATAATATCGAAATCATAAATAGGTTCGCCTGCGCCATCTTTAACCGTTTGATCTTTTTTGATACTCCACTTTTTCCAATAAAACGGTTTTATATTTTCTATCGAAATTATATTATTTCCTTCTTTTTTTATGCTAAAAATATTTTTATATTTTAAAGCGGCCTTTTTTAAGCTTGGTTCGTTAACAAAAGGATATTTTTTACCATTTAGAAGCATAATTTTTGCCATGAGGTTAGATTGATTATAATTCCAAAACAATAGTTAAAACAATAAACCTCTTGTGCGTTTAACCACGCCGATTAGAGTGTATAAGTTTTAATCCGATTGAAGTTAATAAAATTCCAATTCCACCAAAAATCAGAACTAACTTAACCCCACCTGTATCTGATAATCCCAAAATTGTTCCAAGAATGCTTCCTGGCCGAGAAGAATTATTTGAAGACGAGTTGGTATTTGATGTTGAACTCGATAAAACTTCTGTGCTTCCATCATCACCTGTAATTGTGATACTTAAATCAAAGTTTATAACTTTACCCTGATATTCATTTCCTGCATCTGTCGGAAAACTTATTGAAATCTCATAATTTTTGGTCTCATTTGGGCTTAAATTGCCGAGAGCTATATCTGAAACTAAAAAGTTTTCAAAAGTGCCGCTGAATTTTATTAAACCCCCATTTTCATAAACTACTGCGACAATTTTTTGCTTGAAGATTTCATCGGTGCCGGCATTTTCTTCCGATTCCAAAGTTAAGGAAATAGGCTCATTTCTTTCGTTTTTAACGCTGAAAGTTTTCGATAAAGTATCACCAGGGAGCATTCCGGATTCAGAAAAAAGACTACCGGAAAAACCGCTGCAGCCGGAATTATTACAGACAACATTCTTATCGGCAGCAAAAATATTATTATAAGAAGATATCACGAGCAAAAAGAGAGCCGAGATAAATATTCTCTTGATCATTTAATTAGAAACTGAGGGTATCTGGAAGAGCAGGACCCTAAAATTCTCCACTGTTCAAGAATTGTCCCAGAATTAGCCGAATTGTCAATGGAAACTTCAACTTGTTTAAATTATTATGGGAATTTTTTTAATTTGTTTAATTTGATACATTAATATATTTAAAGTTCTACTTGAAAAGTTATTATTAGGGTGATAGCTTGATTACATTAGAATTTAGAAAATTACTATTTACTAATACCTTTCCTAAGTTTCCTGCCCCATAATTGATTTCAAATCAAAGAGTTGATTATTAATCAACGAATAAGTATTTGAACTCAATTATATAAACTAGCGAAGCTCTCAAACCCGTAAGGTTTTGATACAGTTTTTATAATCCCGCACCTAGTGTGCAAAGAAATAATGCTATGACTTTTAATAATTGTTGCGAATTAAAAAATAATCCGATTAAACCAGACCCTGAAGTCTGGTTTTTTTGTGCACATCTTTACCTTTTTAAGGCAGGATGATGAATTGTCCTGCTGCCTAAGGGGTAAAACTGCCCTTTGTTAGTTAGGAGGTGAAAAATATATGAAAAAAATATTAAAATCAGTAATAGTTTCCACTTTTGCTTTGCTTCTAGCTACTGGTTCCGCGTTGGCAGTCGCTAATTTTTTTAACGGCTTTGAGGTCGACACAGATGGTTGGTTTACCGACGGGACAAACATAGTTAGAGTTGCCAGTGGAAGTAACGGTGTAACTTCTGCCGATGGAGATTTCCACGCGGAAGTTGATGCAGGAGCATTTACACGTTGGGGTGGATATGAAAGCGCTTTCCCTACTAACGGTTATGTAACTCAAGTCGATATCTACCTTGATATGTCTGAGAATACTGTACTTGCAACTGATAAAAGATTTGATTTTTCTTCTGCGATAAATGATCCTGCGGGTTCACACAGAAGAGACTTTATCTTTAGCGTTGGTACAGACCCACTAGTTACAGGGCAATTTGCCATGAGTGCTAGCAATAATGCTCCGGGCTGGCCATCAAATCCGGGGAGAGATCCGTTCTTTGTAGACACCAGTGGTTGGTACACATTTCGTCACACTTTCCAAGATGACGGAAGTGGAGTACTGGAAGTAGTCATGGATGTATTGGATGGTACTGAAACAGTTTTACATACATGGACGTTGTCTGATCCAACTGATGTTATTGGTACTACGGTTGGAGGCAATCGTTATGGTTGGTTTGTGACGAGCGATTTCGGTTTCTTAGCAATTGATAATTCTGAGAAATACGAAGTGGTCCTCAATCCTGTTACCAAAGACGATTGTAAAGATGGTGGCTGGGAAGCTTATGGTTTCAGCAACCAAGGGCTGTGTATTCAGTATGTAAATACTGGTAAAGACAGCAGGTAAACATAAGTTTACTTTTTATAGTCCCGGTGAGGTAGTCTTTGACATCTCACCGAGGCAATTAAAGGGTAAATTGCCCGGAGAGGGGGTGAGAATATTTGAAAAAAACTAATTTAAGAAGGATATTCGGAAGCTTGTTTACAATCGGCGTTGTTGCTATTGTCGCAATTGCAGTATCCAATGCTTTCTTCTCCGACTCTGAAACATCTCTTGGTAACACTTTCGTTGCAGGAGACATTGATCTTCAGATCGATAATGAAAGCTATGCAATCGACTGGAACATTCCAGGATATCCTCAACCAACTGGTGCCTTTGTTGCAAGCACACACACTTCTTGGGAATTGAGAGATTTGACAGTTGAGAAGTTCTTCGATTTTGTCGACCTTAAACCGGGAGATTATGGAGAAGATACAATCTCTGTTCACGTCGGCAGTAACGACGCTTGGATGTGTGCAGCAGCGCAAATCACTGAAGATCAGGATAATTCCTGTACGGATCCCGAAAATGCCGATGATCCAACATGTCAAGATCCTGGCGGTGACGGAGAACTTGACGAAGAAGTCAATTTCGCTTTCTGGGTTGATGATGGAGATAATGTATTTGAAATTGGCGAACCTACTCCATTCTTAAGCGGACCAATTAGTGGAATTGATGAACAAGGTCAAATTACGCTAGCCGATTCTCAAAGTAGTATTCTGGGTGCAACTAATCCGATTCCTGGTGGAACAACTTTCTATATAGGAAAGTATTGGTGTTTTGGTGATGTGAACCAAACTCCAGTAGATCCCGCAAGCGGACCTCAAGATGAAACCAGAAGTCCACTTAACGCAGGAACAGGATTTAGTTGTAGTGGCGCAAGTGTGGATAATGCGGCTCAAACTGACAGTGTAGTTGGAGATCTGGAGTTCTATGCCGAACAGTCACGAAATAATCCTGACTTTTCTTGCGATACCTGGTTACCCGAGTGGGTGGTTCGCGTCGAATCGCCTGAGTTAGCTTTTGGTCCAAATGGATGGGGCGGATGGTCTTGCCCAGTAGACACACACGTGGTTGGAGGAGGATACGAACCTGGCACAGCCACTGTGCAATTCTCAGGCCCAGCAAAGGCGGGGGAACCTTTGTATCCCGTCTATCCCCACTATACCTACATACCCCCTGAAACAGGGTGGGTCGTACAGAATGATAACGATGGCGAGAGCATAACGGTTTTCGCACTCTGCGCCCCTAACTAGGCTGTTTTGAACCTTAGCGCATGTATGTTGAGGTTAAACAGACTGAAGGGATTCAGAATTTGAATAAAAGTGCTAGTGCTTGCAGAGCATTAGTCTTTGCAAGCACTAAAAAGCACTTCCCAGTTAGATAGTTCCAGCGGAACATCTAACGGGATAAGGATTTTGAGAATGCCTTTTGGCTTAGAATCGGGGTGAATAGATATTAAAAAAATATTAAAAAGTATATTAGTTTTAAGTGCTGTCGGATTGATTACATTGGGAGTAACCAATGCATTCTTCTCCGATACAGAAACATCGAAAGATAACATTTTCCAAGCAGGTGAGCTGGACCTGAAAATAGATAACAGTAGCTACTATAACGGTGTTTATAATCCCGGAACAAGTTGGCTTCAATTGGCCGATCTCGACGATGGAAATGGACCCGCGCAGGGTCAATACCTATTCTTCAACTTTCTAGATCTGAAACCTGGAGACTTTGGAGAAGATACTATTAGCCTCCACGTTGAGAACGACTCTTGGATTTGTGTTGACGTAACTTTAACCAGTGATGACGAAAACGTTTTAACAAATCCTGAAGCACTGGACGGCGATAATTCTAGTGGAGGTGCTGGAGCCGGTGAACTTGCGGAGCGTGTCAACTTTATATGGTGGGATGATGATGGCGATAACGTATTTGAAATATGTGAACAGGCCGGCGGCGGTCCAGCACCAGAGGTGGCCTGTCAAAATGAAACCCTTTTGCCGGCAGGACCTTTGGGAAATCTCGAAGTTGGAGAAACAGCTACAGTTGCCTTAGCTGATTCCCAAAATAACATTTGGGATCCGGTACCGTCTCCATTCCCCGGTGGGCAGACTAAATACATCGGCAAGGCTTGGTGTTTTGGAACTCTCGCCACTCCGAACCCAGTTGTGCAAGATAATCTTGGTCAAGTAGGTACTCCCGGACAACTCGATTCTAATGGACCGGATGTGAGAGGCGCAGGGTTTGACTGTGATGGATCCGGAGAAGATAACCAAACACAAACCGATAGCATGACTGCCGATATAAGTTTTAGAGCAGTTCAATCAAGACACAATGGTGGTTTTCTATGTAATCCGCCTGAAGTAACACTAACACCAACCCCTACTGGAGTAGTATGTATTCCTGGATATGCAACTGGTGTAGCATCGTCTGCTCAAGGATTGCGTAAAAACGGAACTGCAGTTTTAGCCGACAGAAGCGATCCTACTGACGCACTCGGCGCGCCGCAAAGTACCGGAACGCCTTCGGATACACCTGTTGTTTTCGGTTCATTTTTCAGCTTAGGATTTGGAGCCGGTAATGTTGGCGGAGGAAGTATAGTGCTGAGCTTTGCTAACCCAATTGTTGATTTGGCAGGTTTTGATTTTAGGGTGTTTGAGGTAACAGGAGGAACATATCCTGATGAGAAAATAAAAGTTGAAGCAAGTCAGGACGGAGTTAACTTTTTCCTAGTTACGGCGAGCGCTACTCGAGACGCATTTTTGGATCTAGGTACTTCAGGATTGGCTTGGGCATCGCAACTGAGGATAACCGATGTCAGCGATAAGAGTTTATTTGAGAGTACGGCAGACGCATATGATTTGGACGGAGTCCAAACGTTTTGCGGTACCCAGCCATTTCCTTAAAAGACTTTTCTTTAGCCCTCTAACCGACCGCTATCGGAGGTTAGAACCCTGACCGCAAAACGAAGGGTTAAAGATCAGTCTAGTGCAGTTTTGGTTTTCAGGACTGCAGTGGTCTGAGATGAATAAGTCTAAGAAACTTTGGAGCATTTTGAAAATAGTAATTCTAGGGATTGCTAGTTTTTCTTTTGGCCTTACTATTACTGTTCTTCTTTTAACCTCACACAGTATATCTAAAATCCCGATATTGCAACGTATTCAACCTCCGAGAATGATTAGCTTTAATTATCGGGGATTTGCTTCAAGGATTCCTAAACTTTATATTGTTCAATCGGGTTCAATGGAACCGGCGATTAAAACTGGCAGTGTTGTTGTTTCATATCCCTCAGAAAATTATGTTCAGGGGGATGTGATAACTTTTGCTCCCAACGGTGATTCCAAAAAGCTAATAACCCACAGAATTGTATTTAAATTATATCCGGATGGAGCTGATTCCCCTGCCAGATATATTACAGGCGGTGATGCGAATGAGGACTTTGATACTTGGGAAATAAAGGACGAATACATTCTCGGGAAAAATATTCTCAATATCCCCTACCTAGGGTATTTAGCAAATTACGCAAAAACCCCATACGGTTTTCTGCTTTTGGTAATTGTTCCCGCAACGATAATTATCTACGAAGAACTAAAATCACTTCTAAATGAAATAAGAACACTTCTGAAAAGTGGTTTTTCGAAAATTAAATCTAGATTTAAAAGAAGGAAATTAAAAATAGAACCGGAGTATACTGCCTCGCAGGGAGAGAACTTTAAAGATAAAGATAAAGGGATACCAAAAGTTTCTGTTCTGCTTCCTATTTTCGGAGCAAGTATAGTTTTCCTCGGACTTACTGCCTCATTTTTTTCTGATATCGAAAACTCAATCGGAAATCTTTTCCAAGCCGGAGAATGGTCGCAAGCACCTCAAGGACCTCAACCTGGAGATGTTGTGATAAACGAATTAATGTGGATGGGAAGTACGAAGGGTGCTTCTGACGAGTGGATAGAGCTTCGAAACACAACATCCAACACAATAGATATTAGCGGATGGCAATTGACAAAATGGGTAACTTCCGGAACGGATCATGAAGAATTGATGTTTACTATTTCAGCCGGAAAATCTATACCCCCGGGAGGATTTTTCCTTATCGCTCAGTTTCCCAGCGGCGATCCCGGAAGTGCTCTTAATGTCACTCCCGATGAGATATCAACAAGTGTTACTCTAAGCAACACCGCTTTACAAATAAGACTATTTGTGAGTAATTGGGATACTGGTGGAACACTTATTGATACCGCGGGGAACAAGAGTACTCCTCTTGCTGGTAATCATAAAGTAAGCCAACCAAAGAAGTTTTACTCCATGGAAAGAAATAGTACGCCGGGTGACGGAACTATTTCAGGAAGTTGGCATACAGCCAATACATCTGTAGGTTTTGACTCAGGCGAGGATATAGAAAATAGAGGAACACCAAAATCAGCGAATAGCCCTCCTTAAATATGAAAAACTTAATTAAAAAATATTATATAAATAGTTTCAAGAAATCCTCCGAACAGGTATTATTTTCTACATTTCAACATAGAGCTGTAGAATTCACCAAAAAGAGGTTTTTGTTATTTTTACTTTTACCCTTTGTTTTTTATGGGTTTTATTTTGTTTATAGCCAACACAACTCCAGAGGTGTAGAAACATATGCTGTTGATCCTCTTATAGTAACTTATACTCCAGAAGGACCACCACCTAATCCACCGATGTTTGTTGTGACAAATATGCTTCCGGGAGATGAAAAGCAAAAGGACTTTAATGTTAAAAATGACTCAGGCGAGGATGAGTCAGTTACGATGGATTTTGTCAAAACCGATGAATACAAGGCTTTTGCAGGTATTTTAGACGTAGAAGTTACCGAACTTACTTCAACTTTAATCTTCAGCGGTAAACTTCAGGCTCTTTTTGACGCTCCCCTATTTAATCTTGGAAACTTCCCTGCTGGAGCAGACAAAAGCTATAGAGTTAAAGTGAAGTTTCCGTCGAGCGCGGGAAATGAATATCAAGAAGCGAGAGTTATCTTCAATATAATCTGGCAAACAGACGCACCTGGAATAGAACTCCCTCCAGAGTGTCAACACTTAAGTGGAGTAATTACCAGTGTGATCGAGGGAACTGAGGGTAATGATAACATCAACGGCACGATTGCAAACGAGTTTATATTAGCTAAGGGAGGCAATGACAGAATAGATTCCAATGGCGGGCATGATTGTGTGGTTGGTGGTGAAGGCAATGACAGGATCTATTCTGGATCCGGAGACGACGTTGATTTGGGTGGAAATGGTAACGATCGCATAAGGAGTGGTTCCGGAAATGACAAAGTTTGGGGAGGAACTGGAAACGACGATATAGATGTAGGATCCGGAAACGATTTAGCATATGGAAATGAGGGCGAGGACGATATCGACGGCGGAGATGGTGATGATGAAATTTACGGCGGAAGCGAGAATGACGAAATAAGGGGAGGATCCGGAAACGATAAGCTTTATGGGGAGGCAGGTGATGACAAAATTAGAGGAAATTCTGGAGACGATCTTCTCGACGGCGGATTAGATCTTGATAATCTCCGGGGAAACTCAGGTACAGATACTTGTATCGGCGGGGAAACTACTTCTTCCTGCGAACTTTAAATAATTTGTAGTTCTAATATATGTCGGTATTTGACAAAATAATTAAATTTTTGTTAATATAAGTTTGTAATGCATATTACAAAGATGCGCCTTCTTTTATCACTTTTTGGAATCGCTTTATTTTTATTTTCGTTTTCTTCAGAAGTTCGTGCAAGTCATTCATGGGGAAATTATCATTGGGCACGTACAAGTAACCCATTTACGCTGAAGTTGGGTGATAACTTATCCTCAAGCTGGGATCCGTATCTTGCAACAACATCCTCTGACTGGAGTGTTTCTTCGGTTCTCGATACGACTATCGTTTCCGGCGGAACAAACCCTAGAAACTGTAGAGCCAGTAGCGGACGGGTAGAAGTATGTAATAGCAAATATGGAAATAACGGTTGGCTTGGATTGGCACAAATTTGGGCGAGCGGAAATCATATTACTCAGGGTGTCACAAAGGTTAATGATACGTATTTTAACTTAGCTAAATACAATACATCAGCGTGGAAGAATTTGGTTATGTGTCAGGAAGCTGGTCACACATTGGGACTTGATCATCAGGACGAGAACTATGGTAACACCAATCTCGGTACCTGTATGGATTACACCTCGGATCCTGATGGTCCGCCTAGTAACGAGCATCCTAACAGTCACGATTATGAACAGCTGGAAACAATTTATTCCCATCTTGATACCCTCACTTCTGTTAAAAGCAGTTCTCAAAATTTACCCTTCGGTTTATTGGTAGCAGAATCGGCAAAAAACTCTGATTTTGAAAATAGAAGTGAATGGGGTAAAGAAATTAGGAATAACGGTTATGTTGCTCTTTTCGAGCGGGATCTTGGAGCATCAAATAAACTTTTTACATTCGTAATCTGGGCAAAGGATTAATAAGTTTTGTTTTGCTTGAAATAATAAATCAGTCCGTAAATAACACCTCCGACGCCTAAATAAATTAAAATCCACTGCCATAAAGGCCTTTTTTTATAATAAGTTTGTGAATTTTTTTGATTTTCCGCTTCTTCCTCCATATATATAAGTAAACCATTATTAAAATATTGAGTCAAGTATTGTAATCAAAATCACAATTCATTAATTTTTGCTGCCATGACGAAGTCGTTTTGGTGAAGTCCACCGATTTTATGCGTCCACAATTCCAGTTTGACTTTCTTATATGAGTGGATGTAAATATTTGGGTGGTGTCCCTCTTCTTCCGCTAAAGCGGCTACCTTATTGGTAAATTTTATCGCTTCTTTGAAGTCTTTAAATTCAAATTCTTTGACAAGTTTATCGGGTAGGGTTTCAATCTTCCAGCCGTTTTTTAGATCTCCTAAATATTTTTTAATCTCACTCGAAGAAAGAGTAGGTTCACCACCTCGGCAAGGAACGCATTTGATTTTGGTTAAATCCACACAATTAAGGTTCTAACACCGATTTTTGTTCTCCTCTTAAATTAACTTTAATCGGTCTTACTAATTGGACGCCAAGTGAGGCGATCTTAAAACCGACATTAAGGACAAAACCCATTAATATTATGTGTGCAATCAGATTTAGAGGAGCGTTTATAATTTCGGGAGCAACAAGATCCGTCTGAAGACCTGATGCGGCTTCTCCTTGTGTTTCCTGCAATTCCTTGGGTACTTCCGGTGCGACACTACTTAGATCTATTGATATTCCAGGTAAACTAAAAATATTAACAGGCACCATTTTCTTCGTAAAAACCATATAAACAGAAACTAGCGCCAAAACCATTAAGATAGTTCCGGCGATAATGTATATATAGCCTACTACTTTCTCTGTCATATTAATTAGAAGGTTAACGAGTTTACTTCTGTCCAATCGGATTCATTTAAGACTACGATTTTTGTATCTCCTATGACGTACATATAATTGTCAATATAGACTGCTCTTTGGGCTGAAATATCACTGACTACCCTCTGTAATTTCAATTCATTCCCGGAATAACTGAAAATATAACTGCTTGCTCCTGCGGGAAGGAAGAAAACTTGGTGTTTGTCATCGAGTAAAAAGGCGTGATGTGTAGTTTCTATTTCGCTCCAAAATTCATCAAGATTATACTTAGCAACTTCTTTTGGATTGGAAGGATTTGAAACATCAAATAGCGAAATTTTAACCTGAGCATCTTCCCTACCAACTCCCAGTATTTTATCTTTTGTGATTGGGTGTAAATATGAAGAAAAACCCGGAATTTTCAGTTCTCCCGACTTTTTCGGGTTTCTTGGGTCAGTGAGATCAAGAACATAAAATGGATCAATCTGGCGGAAAGTCACCAAATAACCTTTATCTTCAACAAATCTGGCGGAATATATCCTTTCTGTCAATCCCAAATCTTTTATTGACCCTATGATTGAAAGATTTTCCGATAGTACATATATGTCATTAACCGAATCCCCTGAGCTGAAAAATGCACCAGTTGTTGTGGTCGCTATGCGGAGGTTATCCTTATATTCATCCAATGAGAACTGGTTCAATGGAGTCCCCGGAACTTCTCCTACACTTGAAATGCTTAAGTTACTGTTTTTCAATTTTACAATCGCAGTCTTTTGTAGTTCCCTGGCATGCTCTTTAGAATAATCTTCCATTCTATTTCCGATTTCATTCTCTACGCGCCTTCTCTCGTCAGTTGATAGTGATGAATAATATCTCTCAAGGATAAGCTGCATCTCAGTCATCTTTGAGAATTCACTGATGTTATAACCTTGTAGCTCACGTAACCTGCTTAAAACGTCATTCGAAATTAAGTCCTTACCTTTTTCGTTCAAAAAGTTACGGAAAAAGGTGACCGTACTTTCAAGATATGTATATGTAATGTAAAGAGAGTTAGGGCTCATGTAGGTAATTGTCGCCGACGAAGATCCGACAAATGATGTTTTCTCGTTTACTCCTCCATTTTCGGGATTAAGTACTACTATGCTAAAGGTGGAGTCTACGGGTACGGGTATATTGGGACGATAGATATCATTACAGGCAATTGTTATTGTTGATGTAACCTTCCCTAGGGAAATTGGACATGGATTACTGTCGTTTATTGACTGTTGTAATACTAAGTATATTTTGCCGTCAAATAATCGCGAAGCGGTAACTGTACTTCTGGAGTCTAGCGTAAAAGCCCAAGATTCTTTTGGACTTGAAGGGTCGCTGACATCATAACCGTAAATCGTTTGATCAGAAAATATAATAAGCTTTTTATTATTGAGAAGTAGATTTCCGGTTCTATTAATCTCCGAGTCCTTAGTTAATGTCGTGGGAGGAAATGCCTTTACCACTTTTGTCCCTCCGATTGGTTGTGGAGGGAAAATTGAGTCAGGTATAGTTTCCATTAAAGGTACAGGAATTCCCCTTTGGTAATAAAATGTACTGGTTGAAAAAAATATTGATTTACCATCAGTTTTTACGATATCGGGTTCATCAATACCTTTAACTTGGATGTTTGTCTCGGAAACTCTTTCGGGAGCTAGATCTTTTTTAAAAGCGGGGGAACCAATTTCACCAAAAGCAGCACCTGGAGAAACTGAGTCTAATGAGTGCAGTGTTATTTGTGAAGAGAGCTCAACTTCAGCTAAATACGATTTAAAATCTTGCTCATTTGAAAATTTTTCGACTATAATTTTCGTTTCTGGCTTTCCGGGTTTACTAAATGGGAGTTTAACTTTTAACCTGTTTCCTACCACTAATAAAGCAATATAGGAAAGAGCGCCTACCACAAAAATAATACCAAGAAGTATAGCAACAATTCTTTTGAAGGATTTATTGGGTAAAAGAGGATTATCTCGAGTGTCCACGGCAACATAATTTAACTACTTATGAGTAAATTTTGCAAGAAACTTAGTTATTTAGAATATTTTTCTCTTTTTATTTTGATAAGCTCTTCATCGTTTAAACCAAAGTGATGTGCTATTTCATGAATAACTGTGTCTTCAACAACCGCTTTTACTTTTTCAGGAGTATCAGAAATCATAAGAATTGGATTTTTAAAAATTGTGATTTTATCCGGCAGTTGTCCCCCGATTCCGTATCCCCCCCTTTTTATTTTAGGAACTCCTTCATATAAACCGAGAAGCAATCCACGGCTACCTCTTTTATATATTTGTTCTGCCTGATGTCTGTTGGGCCAATTTTGTGTAACCACAGATACATTCTCCAGCAAATCTAGAAAATGTTTTGGTACGTTAAGAAGTGCTTCTTCTACAAGTTTTTCAAAGTCTTCGTCATTCATATTTGTTGTGTGATAATATAATAATATCTATGGCAAAGACAATTCTTCTTATAGAAGATGATTTGGATATCCAAAGAATTTATAGCATGAAATTGGATGCAGCCGGGTTTAAGGTACTTTTATCTGTTGATGCTACCCAAGGGCTTACTGAACTAAAAAAAGAGAAGCCCGATTTAATACTTTTGGATATAATGCTTCCCGGAAAAATGAATGGGTTTGAACTTCTTAAAAACCTTAAAGAAGATGAAGCTCTAAAAAATATTCCAGTCGTAGTACTGACAAATCTTGATACAGAAAAGGATGAAGCGCTGAATTTGGGAGCTGTGGACTATATTATTAAAGCAAATACTAATCTTGATCAGATTGTAGAAAAAGTCAAATCGCTCTTACACTAATTACTCCTTTTTGTAAGTTTCAAAGTTTCTTGATTCGGAAGGAAATTGTGATTTTAGTGCTTCAATAACTTTGTCGCGGATTTGTGTAGAATCAATATTACCGTCTACAGCCGACTGTTGCGCCCAAGATTGAACACTACTAGCAATTTCTTCTGCCTCTTGGACGGGAATTCCCGCCTTGCCAATCGCAGCTACCAATTTATCATAACTCCAAGGTTCTAAGTTTCCGTCTCGCTTTCTTACTTGAATTTCCATATATACTTAGATTTTAAGTATATCTTCAACTAAATTTTCTACAATGGGTATTATTTAAGTTTATGCTCACTTAAAATATCATATTGTGCTCCCTTTGGGGTAAGTTTAGATTCATATAGGCATATTCGATCAACAGCCATTTTCCAAGAAATTTCGGGAAAATGTTGTTTATTTACCTTCATCTTTTTAGGATTCCAGCGCATTATGGTTAAGTGTGTAATAAATTGTCTTTCCTGTTTATATTTAAATTTATATTTAAAAACATCATACAATTCTACCTGCAAATTGGTAAGTTGTCTCGGAGTTTCGGAGTGTAACCAAACAAGTCTTTTTTTTTGGCCTTTAGGTCCTAACTCGACTTTAGAAAAAAGTATTGGGAAAGGCTTTGCTAACTTTTTAAAAGAAACAAGTTTTTTTATTACATCATCTAAGTTTTGCTCATACCACGGAGGAATTAAAGTTATATGAAGATTTTGAGGCTCTATCCTTCTTACTCTGTAACCATTAAGATAAAATTTTTGCCAGTTTAGAATTTCTTTTTTTAATAAACTAGAAGCCGGAATTCCAATGAATACTCTCTTTTTCATTAGGCTCAATGCTCAAGTCTTTCATTCATTTCATATAAAGCAACTATAAATAAAGACTCGCTCCAACCGAGTGGAGTATTTTCATTATATTCGGGAGAGTTTGAAAAGTAGAGCTCTGGCATTCCCTCGGAAGTATCTATTGTTATCAAATTCTTAATTAGCTCAATCGCTTTCTCTTCATTTCTCAGATTTTGATAAATTATTGCAAGCCAGGAAAGTCCAAAAGTCCATTCAGCCTCTTCACTTTTCTGGTCTTCATTTTTATTGTAATAATAATCTCCTTTAAACCTGATGACGCCCCTATCCCTTAATAAATGATATTCTACGTTATCAAGAATTGCATCTCCCTCCTCTTTTTGCACAATGTCATACGGCCAAATTAACGATAAAAGAGAGAGATCAACAAATTTTTTCTCGGATTCCCTCGGAAGAAGATTATGAAGTGCATGCTCCCCCCTTTTTATCAATCCTAATGAAACTTCTATGTGGGGCAGTCTTGCAACGGATTTCAACCCCGCGATACAGGCTCCTATCGAAGATGCGTGAACTTCTTCTTCAATCTCCCAAATTCCTGAGTCGGCATCATGCCAATATTCTATTGCATCAAGGTATCTGACGAGCTTATTTACAATTCGGGTTTTGTCGGGCGTATTTATTACTGAGCGTTTTTGATTTATTTCCAACTCCCCCAATCTGAATAAAATGCATCCTATCGCATCATTTTGCTTATTTCCCCATTCTTCCCAAAATTCTTCAAATGTTTCCGGGTGAAATCGCGCGTGTATTCTTTTGTAGGACTCCTTTGGTTTTTCTCTGATAGCCCAGTCAATTTTTTCTTCGTATTTAAGAAATATTTCCAATATTGACCTGTAAGTTTTTTCTACTGTATCCCAATCACCCATAACTTCAAAAGCGATTGTCTCGTAAAAATTATCTCTCAACCAGCTTTTGTCATATCCTGTTGAAATTCCACTTTTGGAAGCCAAAAAAAGGCCAGACTTAGTTTTCAAGCTTCTGAGTATTTTTAGATGCTTTTTGATCAATTCTTCGTATGTTAGGCGAGCCATTTCCTGAAGTTATTTGAACCGTACCGGAATAGTAAGAGAGTCTTCGTTTTCAGATAAACCGGAAGGATTTGCCTTCTGTAAAACCAACTCCCCTTGTAGCGTTTCTGGTTTATCGAATTCTAAGTTTACCGAAAAAGGTACAAACTCTTCTGTCATCCAGTCACTTTGAGCTTGGGCTATAGCTGTTCCAATTTCATTTCCTTCTTCATCATACAAATACACAGGAAAACTAGCTTCAAAATACCAATTTCCCCGTGCTTGACCTGTTAGTTTTAGAGGACTTGATATTTCTTGCTTCGGACGAGGATCGTCAACTATTATTAAATCCATTTTTTCAATTTCGTTCCCAATTTCTTCTACGAAAGAATTGCCATTTGCGATACATCTTCTGGGATATGATTCCAAAACAGGATATCCGGAGGATGCACAAGATTCAAAATCACTTACTTCCTGACTCCTGCCGATAGAAGGACTGGGCTCAATAATATAGTATGAATTTTTACTAGACTTAATAAGTACAACTTGCACAACAAACAAAATTAAAATAATAAGAGGTATTGAAAAAAGTAAGACAGATAAGGGTCGTGTCATTTTTTGCACCGATACTTAATTTAGTATACATCTTACGAGTATCCAGTCAAATTAACCCGTCTCTGTCTAAACTTTGTTATTTGTGTTATACTTGGTCATACTTTTAAAAAGTATAATTTACACTCAGTTTTTCATAGTTCGATAAAAAAAGCTTTCTTCAAGCGCATTTTATCACCTAATAAAATTAGAGTTTTGTAAATATGAGGACGGTGATAAAAAGTGTCTAAAAGATTATTTGTAGGAGGACTCCCTTACAGTGTAACTAATACACAATTGGAGGAAATTTTCGCGCAAAACGGTAAAGTTACTTCTTGTAATATTATAACCGACAAGTACTCAGGTCAGAGTAAAGGATTTGGGTTTGTAGATATGGATGATGACTCAGAAGCCGATAAAGCTATTGAAAAACTCAATGGTACTGAAATCGGCGGAAGAAAAATAATTGTAAACGTTGCCAGACCAATGGAGGAAAGAAGTCCAAGAAACTTCGACCGGGGCAGATCATTTGATGCAGGTAGAGGAAAAGGTAGAGGCAGAAAAGGATATTAATTTGACGAAAAAATCACTAGATTTGTGTGCAAGATGCGGTAGGCAGCTAATTGTAATTAAAGTAACAAAAGAATTAGTAGGAAATTCTATGGTTACCACAACTCAAATGTCTTGTACGGATTCTGTGTGCCAGAAAGGATTAGAGTTACAATTGGCTAAAGAGAAGGAAGCGAGAGCACGCTTGCAACAAAAACCTTTTTCTTACTATTCCGAAAGATTTAAAGGGAAAAACCAATCAACCCTCAAAACTCAGTACACGAAGGCCAAATAGCATCTTGTCCTAGAGAAATAACGAAAGCCGCTGTTTCTATCGATTCTCTTGCTCCGAAGCGAAGATCGGAATTAGGATCTTTTCCCATCATATTGCGATACTTAGACCATGTGTTTTCACTAAATTGATACATCCCCGCGTAAGGGTCTTTATATACTCCCGTATTAAAATGAGACTCGCAATAAGCAATCTTTTTAAGCCTGTATTCGTCGACGTTATAAGTTGTAGAATATTGCCTAAATAAAGGTTCCAAGTCGTTTGGTGCTATAACAATCAGTGTTTGTTTGAGTGTAGGAGTTATCTGCGTAGGCGTTAATGTCAGCGTCGGACTTGTCGTAGGTGTTGGGGAAAGTGTTGGAGTAGGAGTAATAGTTGCCTCTAAACTTTGTGAAAGAACGTCACCTTTTACCGTTACCTTTAATCGAATCGCTCGCATTCCTTGGTAACCGAATAATATTCCTAAACAAAAGGTAATTATATATAACCTTTTCATAAAGTCTAATATATTATTATACAGAGTAGTGGGGGTGATAAAAAATGAAAGGATACCATGCAAATATTGAAAAGCTGTCGCTGTCAAATACAAACTTCAGGAAGGTTCTCTTTACTGCAAAATATTGTCAGCTGGTTGTTATGAGTTTAAAGCCTAGGGAAGAAATCGGCCTTGAGGTTCACCCAAAGGTTGACCAATTTTTCAGATTTGAACAAGGTGAGGGTAAAGTTCTAATTGACGGACAGGAACTTAATGTTCATCAAGACGACGTAGTTATTATTCCCGCCGGTAGCGAGCATAATATTATAAATTCTTCGGAGAAAGAAGAATTGAAACTTTATACAATTTATTCACCTCCGAATCATCCTGAAGGAACAGTTCATCCGACTAAAAAAGAAGCCGAAGAAGCAGAAAAACTAGAACATTAATTGTTACCGCTTTTATCCTTGAATAGTCTTTGTTGATATGATTTGCTCTTTACTTTTCTGAGTGCTTCTCGTTCAATTTGACGGATCCTACCTTCTGTAACTTGGTACTTTTTTCCAATATTTTCTAGTGTTATAGTTTTTAGCCTGCGTATCAATACATCTTTTTCTTTTGAAGAAAGATGAGGCAGATTTAGAATGTGGGCAGAAAAATAGCGAAACGTTCTATTTCCCCGCATTATAACGCAATTATATTACAATTTTCCAAAAATTTTTCGAAGCTCAACTTTTGCAATAGTTAAAACCCTTTTTTGTTTTGGTTCTAGCTTTTTTCCTGCGCGGTTTATATAAAAATTAAGCATACTCATGGCCGACTGATATGGAGTTTTTGCTTTCTTTCTAATACTATCTTCAGCAGAATTTTTAAGGGAAATCGCTATTTTCTTGGAATCTTTCCAAGTAAAAACTCCTTCTTCCAAATCAAGTGCAATTGAATGTTTCGTAACTTCTCCCGACCAATTTTTCTTCATAGCGGATTCTAACGTAATATCCTACACTTTTGATGAAGTTCGGCTTCTGTCCACTTTAATACCTTAGGGTTTTTTGGATATACACGACACTTTTGTTCTATAGCCGATAGTTGATAGTAAGCAAGATTATAAGTAATTTTTTTAAATTGATATGTCACCACTGTAATAAGGAAAAATGAAAGAGTGAATAAAAAAAGTGTGGTATTGAAACTAACTTCTTGGGCAGAAGGTTTCAATCTTTTCGCCATATTCTTAGTATTGTATCACTAATACTAATATTTCCAAAAACACTAAATATTGTTATGCTTATAGAGTGAAAAAAGTATTAACAATCATAGCTTCAGTCATAACTATAATCTTAGCTTATTTAATAATTAGTAACTTTATAAAAAGAAGCGGAAACAATTTTCCCGATAAAACATCTGAAGGAAGTTTTGAAACAACACCCAAAATTGATTTTAGTCCCACGCCAGGAACACAATTTGAACCTATTGATAATCCGCAATATAAAACAGTTTGGGTAATAATTCGTGATACGGATAAAATAGAGCTTTTTTCAAACCTAGAAGAAGATCTTCCCTCAGGCGATGCTCTATCTAAACATAGTTGTAATCATCTTTTATCCGGCTCTTTTTATTCCGAGAAAAACACTCATATAGGACTTTTTGTAACAAACTTTGTTAAGTTAAGTGAAGCTCAAGAAAATACAACTTTTAATGGTTATTTTTTCATTGATGAAGAAAACGTTGCTTTTATTTCATCCGCTCCTCCGCAAAATCCAAAAATTGCTGTTCAATCCGGCCCTATACTCATGAGAGACGAAGATACCCTGACAATAAGTTTAGAACGTGACGAAAATGCAAGAAGAATTATCGCAGCTGTAACAGACAAAGGTGAAGTAGTTTTTATAGCAATTTATGATAAATCAAACACACTTTTGGGTCCTAAACTTACTGAAGTACCAAGTGTGTTATCAGACTTACAGAAAAATACTGCATTTGAAATTAAAGACGCAATTAATCTTGATGGAGGAAGTCATTCTGCATTTATTACAAACCTTATCAAACTAACCGAGATTTCGACTATTGGAAGTTACTTTTGTATAAAGCCGTAGTATGAAGGAATTTGATTATATGCTAGTATATGCTGCCGGTGTTACTCAGCGGATTCAGAAATTGACTCTGCGAGAGGGCGCCGGTTTTTTAGTAGCTTTTAATTTCAATTTTTGAAGTTGATCATTAAAAAGATTTTTGGAAAAATTATATACCCTGTAAGGTAAATTTCTATTCATCACAGAGTAGACTTGATTTTGTTTCTGAGCTCTAAATTCCTTTGAAGTTTGCCTGAAGTGTATGTTGGTGCGTTTGTTCTTTTTTGCTTTTTCTGCCATAGAGATAATTATATCAGTTTCAGACTACTTTAATAATTTTAGAGCTTTTGACAGTTGCCTTATCCATTTCAATTGCTACAACATCGATCCGAAGCTTTCGAGGAGAAGTCGGATGTGTCATCAAATAGTATTCCCCTACCCTTTTAATTTTATATAGTTTTCGGGAATTTACAGCTTCCTGAGGAGTTCCAAATTTTGGGCTCCATCTAGTCTTTACTTCAACAAAAACCAGCGTACCGTCAGGCCCTGAGCCTGTCGAAGGGTCAAGTGCAATAATATCTATTTCACCGATAACGCTTTTGTAGTTTCTTTCTAGAATCGTGTAACCGTTTTTCTTGAGAAGTTCTGTGGCGTATTCTTCTCCTGCCTGTCCCCATCCACGTTTACCCTTCATAAGTTATTAATACTACTTCTTTTTGGCCTTGATTTTTCTAGCAGCTCTGGAGAATATTTTCTCTATTTCTTTTTTTGACTTATCTCGACTGTAGTAAAGTTTTGCATGTCTAACTCCTTCCTTCCCGCGCCTGAGAACCTCAATTTTTTCAATTGTCGGAGATGCAAGCGGATATATTCGCTCAATACCTATATGACCGGCACCTATGCGTCGAACAGTGAAAGAGCGGTTTACATCCCTTCCTTTTATACCTAATACCATACCCTCAAACGAGTAAGATCTAGTTCTTTCCCCTTCCTTTATTTTTTGAATTACTCTTATTCTGTCTCCGACACCAAACTGTGTTTCTTTGTGAGATGCAAAAAGTGCCATAATATTTTTCAAACAAACCTGATTATTCTACAACAAAAGAGCATAGTTTTTCAATTTCTGTTCAATCTAAAGAGTTTTTCAACTCAAGTATATTCGAAATTTGTCTTGATAGGTCCTCGCTCCAGCTAATTCGAACGGGTAGATCTACAGTTCTTCGGCTCCCTGCTTCAAAAATTAAAGTTACAGACTGTTTGCCAGGATTTTCTAAAAAAATTTCTTTCAGTTTCCTTAGACTATCAACATGTGTTTCTTTAGGAATTTTAATAAAAAGTCTGCCTTTTAAGTTCTCTGCCTCCTCTTGTGTTGAAATTTCGTTTACCAATATTGAGGGTTCTTCATCTCTCGTATCAACACGTCCGGAAATAACCAAAGGCCTATTATCTACCCAAGCATTTCGTGTACTTTGAAATACTTTAGGAAAAACTACCAACTCGATAACTCCTGTTTCGTCTCTGACTTTTACGAAAGCCATTTCCTGGCCGCTTTTTTTAGTAATTATTACGCGTACGTCCGAAACAATTGCCGCAATTCTTACACTCAGATCTGGCTGTGTGTCACTAAATATTTCCTGAATTTTATGTGTTGCCATGTGTTCAATAGGCTCTAAAATTTCATTTATCGGTTTTGCGGAAAGAGAAAATCCAAGAAGCTGGCGCTCAAGAGCCTGAATCTCGTCTTCATTAAACTCGTTAACGTTGGCAATCTTTTCAATAAGTTCGCTAATACTTGCCTTTTTGATATCGTCTTCCTGGAAAAGTCCTTCCTGATTAGTTGGGCCTTTAGGTTTACCAACCCTTTCCCTGACAGCATCGATTGAACCGATGAGAGCGGCGCGGCCACCAAACTTAGATAGAGCTCCCACCTTTATTAGACTTTCCAGGACTTTTTTGTTTACCCGCCTTGCATCAACCCGTGAAAGAAAATCGGTGAATGTCATAAAGGAGGATTCACTTCGGGCTTCCAAAATAGCATCAATAGCCGCTTTTCCTACATTTTTTATAGCATCAAAACCAAATCTTATTGCCTTTTTTTCCAATGAATCGTTATCAAGAACGATTTTAAATCCAACATCGCTTTCGTTGATATCTGGGGGAAGCACTTTCATTCCCATTCTGCGACACTCGTGGACGGCGGATGAAATCTTCTCGCTATCTTTTGACTCTGCGGTTAAAAGTGCGGCCATAAATTCAACTGGGTAATTAGCCTTCATGTAGCCAGTCCAATATGCGACCATACCATAGCTTGCCGCATGTGCTTTATTAAATCCGTATCCCGAAAAAGGCTCGATTAGTTTAAAAAGCTCTTCCGCCTTATCCTTTGTTGTACCATTTTTAACGGCACCATCAATGAACCTATCTCTTTGTTTCTCCATTTCTTGAGGAATTTTCTTTCCTACAGCTTTTCTGAATTTATCCGCTTCTTCCCACGTGTAGCCGGCGATATTAATCGCGGTAAGAAACACATCATCCTGATAAACTAGCAGTCCATAGGATTTGTCCAAGTACTCTTTCATCCTATTGTCAAAGTATGTAACTTTTTGCGGATTATTTTTCCTCTCTATATACTCGGGGATCTGCGACATTGGGCCTGGTCGGTAAAGTGCTACCATCGCCATAAGATCCTCAACCCTAGTCGGTTTTAGTTCCTTTAAATACCGCGTCATACCAGCTCCCGAGAGTTGAAAGACACCCATTGTATCTCCTTTAGAGAGCATTTCGAAAGTCTTTTTGTCGTTAAGTGGTAAATCTATTAATTTTATTTCGACTTCTTGTTGCCTTTGGACGATATCTATGACAGCTCCTAAAATAGAGAGATTTCTTAGTCCTAGTAGATCAAATTTCAGTAAACCTACAGCTTCTCCTGGCGATACATTAGGATCCAATGCATCCATATCGTACTGCGTAATTATTTTTTTACCCTCGGGATCAAGTTGCACCGGAGTAAAATTCGTTATTTCGGAAGGAGCAATTACAACTCCTGCTGCGTGGACAGAGATGTGCCTTGCACTTCCCTCAACGTGCCTTGCAAGGTCTATTATTTTTTTAGAGTCTTTATCGTTTTCATAAATATTTTTAAGTTCGGGAGAAATAGTCAGAGCGTGCTCTATAGTCATCGGAAACCCTTGAGAACCTATTGGTATAATTTTTGAAATCCTATCTCCTGTCGCATAAGGAAAACCCAGTACTCTGGCAATATCCCGAACAGAAGCACGTGCGAGCATTCGACCGAAAGTGCAAATTTGGGCGACTTTATCTTTCCCGTATTTTCCGGTTATATAATTGATTACTTCATCGCGTCTATCATCCGCGATATCAAAATCTATATCAGGTGGAGATGGCCTCCAAGGAGTTAAGAAACGTTCAAAAGGAAGATCATAAATCATCGGATTAATATTCACAATTCCTAAAGAATATGCTGTTAACGATCCTGCCGTAGAGCCTCTTGTATTTGTGACAATCCCATTTTCGTTACACCAAGAAGCCATGTCGGAAACAATCAAAAAATATGTTGCATAACCTTTCTTTTTAATTATGTCTAGCTCATATGTTAGGCGCTCTTTTATTTCAGGAGTGATTTTTTCTATGCGCTGCCTGAGTCCTGCCCAAGATTTTTCGTCCAGTTCCGCCTCCGGAGTTTTTGCTTCAAGTTGATATTTAGGAAAGTACCATTTATCTAAAGTTATATTTATACCGCATTTATCAGCAATTAAAAGCGTGTTTTTACATGCATCTTCTAAATCCTCAAACAACTCATACATCTCGTTGGGTGTGCGGATATAGAATGTTTGAGCATCAATGAAACGAAGTCTTTTAAGATCGGATACATTTTTGCCTGTTGCAATACAGACAAGTGCATCTTGGGCTTCTGCATCCTGCTTTTTTATATAGTGGGCATCGTTTGTTGCCACAAGTGGAATTCCCAAATCGCGACTGAGTTTAATAATTTGATCGTTAACTAGCTTTTCATTGTCAGAAAGCTCAGCAAGATTTTTTTTAATTTCCTCGTTTTCCGCACTTTTTATAAACTTTTCATATTCGTGTCTTTGAATCTCCAAGTAATAATCATCTTTAAAAACGTCCAGAAACCAGATAGCAATCTCTCTTGCTTTTTTGTAGTCGGAATCTAACAGCGCACGGGCTATTTCTCCTTGTGGACAGGCTGACGTACAAATGAGACCTTCCGAGTATTTCTTAAGAGTATCTCTGTCGACTCTGGGACGGTAATAATATCCCTCTAAATGTCCGATTGAAGTAAGTTTCATTAGATTTTTGTAGCCAACCTCGTTTTTTGCCAGAAGTAATAGGTGGTAATTTTTGAGTTTTGATCTTTCCGGACGGTTTCTTAAATCACCTTCGGTGGTATAAGCTTCCATACCAATGATTGGTTTAATCTCCTCTTTTTTCATTTTTTTATAAAATTCAATTACACCGTACATTACTCCATGGTCGGTTATTGCGACTGCATCCATGTCGTTTTCTTTTACATAAGAAGCCAATTTCTTAATATTTGATAATCCATCAAGAAGAGAGTATTCAGTATGAACATGTAGATGAACGAATTTATCAGCCATTAGGTTCTTGCCTGTCCCCTTTCTGATTTATCTTTGTACATTCTCATTTCAGCGACTTGAAGTGCAGATACCATCAAATAGGAAGGCTCGGCGTCTACTGCTTCAATTTGTGAGACCGCGAGATTTCCTTCTTGTATTTTATCCCTGTCATATATTTCTTCGAGTTTTTCTCTCATACTAGCTAGGCCAAAGCTAAAACTAGGAACAATTTCTGGAGTTATCTTTTGTGCCTCTTTTTCAAATTCTTCCTTGGCATCTTGTAAAAACATTTTTACTCTCTCTATGTCGGTCAAAGCAATAGCTAAAAGAAATTCATCACCACCCCGCCTAGCTAAACCACCTTGGGGTTTTTCTCCTTCTTTGGGATGATTTAAGGCAATAATGTCTGTTTCTCTTTTAAAATATTTTTGCAATACTTCTGCAAGCATTTTTATTACTTCATCTCCCTTTGGATGACCGTATTTATCATTTATTGCCTTCATTTTGTCCATATCAATAAATCCAAACACAACTTGATCGCCCTCTTGCAAGAACATCTCGGTAGCAGGAATTACTATTTCTTCAAATCCTCTTGGATTAAGTAGCTCGGGAATGTGGCTGTCATGAGTCAACTCAAAATGCTGTCTTTTTATTACGTCCATCAGTAAATTGTGGGTTCGTTTTGCTAAACTTTTGTGCCTTTCTTCATATTTTCTTCTTGAAGGTTGTTCTGCTAGATCGTCCATATTAACTATTTTAGCAAAATATTTTCACCATTAGATACTCGATAAAAAAGCTTCTCCTCGGTTGCGAATGAAAACAAACAAACTAGCTAACCCTATTGCTAGTATGAAAAGCAAAATTTTAATACCGAAAAGTTCAGTTATTGTTCCCGAAAAAATTACAGGAAACACTGTTGCTATGGTGACCAAAAACCAATAATTACCAAAAACTCTACCACGAAATCCTCCGGGAGTTTTTTCCTGAAGAAATGTTTGCGATGGGATAAATACACCAACGAAGGATATTCCAGAGAGGATAAGCGTGATCATTCCGATAACCAATCTTTGTGGCTGCGGAAAGTTAGGTAGAATAAAGATCAGTGTGAAAAGGACTAAAGACAAAACAAAAAGAAAATTTTGGATAAGCTTTATTTTCCTTACATTTTTTCTTAATAGTCTGGGAATTATAAAGGCCCCAATTGCTGATCCAACACCGGCCGGAACAATTAAGAAAAGTCCGATCAAGTTAATGGGAATGCCGAATATGGCAGTGGCAATTACGGGAGCATTAACAACTGCGATAGCGAGAGCAATTTGGAGACTCATCAGTAGTAAAAACGGTGCTAAAACGTTTCTGTTTTCCCTTATCAGTTCGTAGCCTTCCAAGATTTTTTTAACAAAGGCCAATAGATTTTTTTCTAATAATTTAGTTTGCCTTTCAATCACTATCATACGCGGAAGAAATACTGTAGAGACCGAAGCCAACAATAAAAGCATTGAACATATTAAAAGAGTATTTTTAAAACCTAAATATGTATAAAAGGGAGAGGCTATACCAAAACCAATGATTAATGCTGCTTGCTGGGTAATGAAAAATAAACCGTTTGCCTGTGATAAAAACTCTTTTTTGATTAGAGTTGGTAAGCTACTTAGCTCTGCGGGCACATAGAATTGATTTAATAGAGAATAAAGTATTGCTATGCCGTAAAGTAAAAAGACAGAAGTGTGCTGGACCAAGGCGTATAGAAAAATAAGTAAAGACTGCAGAAAATTGGTTATGATAAGCACTTTCCTTTTGTCTGTGACGTCTATTGAGGCCGCAGCAAACGGACCTATAAAAATAGCGGGAAGAGCATATGAGATCCACAAAAATGAAGTCGCAATAGTTGAACCTGTCCTATCGAAAAGTAAAATAAGGAGAGTAAAATTCATTATCTGAATTGTCAGTTGTGAAAGAATCTGTGAAGTCCAAAGATATAAAAATTTCCTATTGGAAAAAAGGCCGGCGTACTCGGTTATCATAAACTAGTTGGTGACAAGCTCCGCTTATCATCGATTAATGATACACCAAACTAATCGGAGAGTTTCTTTTCAATTAGCTGCCTAACTTTCATAGGATTAGCAGAACCTTTTGATATTTTCATAACGTTTCCAATAAGAACTGAGATTGCGTTTAATTTACCCTTTTTATAATCTGCCACAGCCTGGGGATTTAGCTTTAATACTGCATCTATCCATTTTACAATCGCTTCCTCGTTCTCAACCTTTCCGGCTTTTTTCTTTTGTATGAGGGTAATGATTTCTTTGGGTTCAACTTTTTTGTAATCAATTTTCGAATTTACGATGTAACCCGCAACTTTGTCCAAAGGAATTTTGTTGGAATATGCAAGTTTAAACACCTTTTCCGTAAAGTTAGCAAGATTTTTTTCAGTTGTGAGTATCTCGGCATAATCCTTTCTTATAGCATATTGCTTAACGAAACGGTTTAACATTGTTTCAGGTAATTCGGGAATAGATTTTCCGATTCTTTCAATAAATGCTTTATCAAAAATCATTGGAGGAATGTCAGGTTCCGGGAAATATCGGTAGTCAGCAGCAGTTTCTTTATACCTTTGCGTCACAGTTTTTCCTTCTTTCTCACTCCAGCCCCTCGTTTCTTGTCTTGGGGTTTCGCCTTTGTCCAGCATCGCTTTTTGCCTCACCAAATCATAATCAACGGCTTTTTCAACAAATCTAAAGGAGTTTAGATTTTTAATTTCAACTTTATAGCCAAGATCTAACCCCCAGGATGTGTTTGCCTCAAGCCGCATAGAGCCTTTTTCCATGTCACAATCCGATATACCAAGATAACGGATAATATTTTGAAGTTTTTGAGCGAATTCTTTGGTTTGTGATCCCGAATGAATATCAGGCTCGGTCACAATCTCAACCAAGGCAACTCCGCTTCTATTAAAATCAACTAAAGTGACTCTCTTCCCATCCAAAGTTGTGTGTTGAAGTTTTCCCGTATCTTCCTCGAGGTGAACTCTAGTGATTCTAATTTTTTCTGGGATTTTAGAATTTGGATTTTGGATTTCTAGCCATCCATTTATAGCTAGTGGTTCATCATATTGGCTAATTTGATATCCTTTTGGTAAGTCCGGATAAAAGTAATGCTTTCTGTCAAATTTAGAGACGCGATTAACTTTACAGTTTAAGGCGAGACCCAACATTATTGTCCACTCTACTGCTTTCTTATTTGGTACTGGGAGTGCTCCGGGAAGGCCCAAACAAACGGGGCATGTTTGAGTATTTGGGATTTTCCCAAAGTGATCAGCTGTACATCCACAAAACATTTTTGAGTTTGTTCGCAACTCAGCATGTATTTCCAGCCCAATAGTCGGCTCAAGTCTATTATTCATCAGCTAGGTTTGGTTTTCTTTTGTGCCAGTCAGTTAGCCTTTGATATTTCTCCCCTAGATCAAAAAGCATTTCCTCTGACCATCTTGGACCCATAATTTGCATTCCAACTGGAAGATCATTCTTTGTAAAACCGCAGGGAATAGAAAGCGATGGCGTACCTGACAAGCTTGATGGGGTGGCGTAGATATCCATTAAATAAAGTTGCAATGGGTCGCCCGATTTCTCACCAATATCAAAAGGCGGTATTGGAGAAACTGGAGCTAAAATTGCGTCAACTTTCTTATAAGCTTTTTCTAGATCTCTAATAAAAAGTGTCCTAACGCGGGCAGCTTTCTCATAATATCTGCCAGTATAACCTGCAGAAGATGCAAAGGTTCCCAACATTATTCTCCTTTTTGCTTCGGGCCCAAAATAGTTTCTATCATTTCCATATCGAACTCCATCGTACCTTGCCAAGTTACTAGCAGCTTCGGTAGGAGCAATAATGTAGTAAGCGGCAATTCCGTATTTCGTATGGGGAAGCGATACTTTTTTAATTTTAAAATTGGCTTTTTTAAAAGTATCCACGGCTTGCATAAATATTTTTTTGATCTCGCTGTCAATCCCATCGCTTAAAAACTCTATAGGAATTCCGATAATTCCTTTTTGTTTACCTAAATTTCGTCCGCGACTTTTACTTTGACTTGTTGCATCAAATAGATCCTTTTTATTTATTAAATTAAAAAACTTTTTTAGTTTTCCAACTGAAGTTGATAATAACCCGGGACAATCTAAGCTGCTTGCAAAAGCTATGACTCCATACCTACTAACTGCCCCATAAGTTGGCTTTATTCCGCATACGTTATTGTAGGCAGAAGGCATTCGAATAGAACCGCAGGTATCGGTTGCCGTCGCGACATCAACCTTTCTGGTTGCGACAACCACCGCGCTTCCACTTGAGGAACCACCGGCAACTTTCTTTATGTTCCACGGATTTTTCGTTGGTCCAAAGTCAGAGTTTTCACCGCTTGCCCCATGCCCCCAAGCATCTTGATTTAGTTTATATTTTGTTATAAAACCAGCCTCTATAAAGTCAGAAACGACAGAAGAATTGTACTGCGGTATATAACCTTCTAAAACTCTCGAACCTGCAGTTGTTTCAATTCCTTTTGTTATGAATAAGTCTTTGTGACCAACATTTCCCTTTGAATTTACTAAGGATAAAATCGCATTGTATTTATCTATTACCTTTCTTTTTTTGTGTTTTAGGATTTTAGTCGAAGTTTCTCTTTCTTCAAATACATTTCTAGCTAAAAAATAACCGTTATGCGTAGCTTTGGATTGGGCAAGTGCATCCTTCTGTGAAAAACTTTCTTTAATCTCATCTTCCCGAAAAATATTCTTAGTTTCATCTAAAACTTGATAAGTAGGAGGAACATTTCTTGTGCGGACTTGTCGGAGAATTTCCACGTAATTCAAAACAGAGGATAGTTGTTCTGTGTACTTCTGAAGCTCTTTCTCGCCTAAAGACAAGTTTGCCAACTTAGCAATGTGTTTGATTTTATCTTTTGATAAGATTGTTTTTTTCATTAAAAAAACTAGCTCTTTTAGAAGCTAGTTTGATTTTACCTAAATTTTATATATAAAACCAGCTTCCGTAATTAGGAAGAATTCTGGTTCTGTTGCTCTCTATTAATTTTCATTTTTCTAAATTGTACATATATTTTTTTCCTTGTCAAATGTTGTAGACTAAATAAAGTGAAGAAAGAAACCCTTATCGTAGTTTTTTATATTCTTTACTTTTCATGGCTATTTTTAATAACCTACCTTACTTCCCAAACGAGAACCCTAGAGTACATTTCGATTGGGATAGTTCTTTTTTACTTTACTTTATTAAGGGAAAGGGGCGACTTTTTTTTGTTTTGGCTTGGGGTAATCATTTCGCTCATCGGAGCTTCCTTTTCCCTAACTAATTGGAAATTGGACGTTGATATACAAATCTTTACCTTGTTGCCAATCTGGCTTCCTATTGCCTGGGGAATTACTTTAGTTGCTTTAAGAAAGCTATATATTATTGTAGCGCGTTGAAACCTCCCTCAATAGTCATGTAAAATACATATTATGGGGCTAATTGAGGACAGTATCTTTGCCATATATCGTAAAGCTCTCGAAGAAGGTGATATAAAACAAGCAAAAAAGGCAGTTGAACTTGCGAGTATACTAAAACAAAAAATTGAAAACGAAGGCTTCGTAGATCGGATCGTAAAAAACGAGTCAATTCATTCCATTCCCGGAAGCTTTTTTAAACCTTTTCCTTACAGATATTACCAAGAGGAAGGAGTAATAGTATTTGGAAACTCAGCAGTTTCTCTTACAACTATTGAGAATAGGCTCTTTTCGCTCTTTGCTTCCAATGAATCAACAGGAAATAATATTAGGATAATAACTAAGAAAGAAATCCGGCAACATTTATGGGCAAATAAATCAGTTTCTCCAAATTCTATTCGTATCACTATTTTACGCTTAAGACAAAAGATAGATGTTAATAAAGAGCGGCCCCAGATACTCATAAGTATCTATCGGAAGGGTTATGTATTCTTTGGAAAAAGAATTGCTGACAATGAACAAAATATTTAATCATAGTGTCTGTACAATATATTTACCCATATTTGTTTGTAACATTTTTGTTGTAACCTATAACATTATAAATATAAATAAAAAGTACAATGTTTCATTTACATAGTTTTCATTATCTTATTTCGATTAATTACAACACGTTAACTATAGACGTACAATAAAATCATCATACTTACTTTCTATAAAGAAAGTTGTTAATCAAAATAATTATCATTTTTACCTCAAGCATAAATTGATATAAATCACGCACGACACTAATCACTGTGGGGTAAAAAGTGCTAAAATATTTTCCTCGACCTTTTTACCAAATAATTGCAATAAGTATATAATTATAAGATATTATATATATGAATTGATATTACTGTAAAACAATACTAAAATTCGTATTATTTTTATTATTCTACCTAAAAAATATCCTTTAGCTCAATTAATTATGGGCTTATTCATAAATCTTAATTTAATGTATTTACCTGCGAATTTTAACTTGTTTTTCACGATCTTTCATTGTGATGAAAGATCAAGAATATTACGCAAAAATTAGACTTAAATATCGTTACAGAAAAGTTACTTTATTATCAAACCATACTTTGGAGAACTTTAATTCTTTCTTCTACAGGTGGGTGAGTATTGAATAAACCCGAGAACCAGTTAACTGCCCTTCGACTTCGCTCAGGGTAAGCCCTTTTTGAGTCAAACTTAAATGGATTAATAATATAAAGGTGTGCTGTTGCTTTGTTGGCTGCTTCAAGGGGCTCATGATCCGTTGCGATTTTTTCTAACGCTGTTATCAACCCGGAGGGTTGACGAGTAATTCCCACAGCTGACGCATCCGCAGTAAATTCTCGTCTTCGAGATATTGCAAGTTGAATTAGTTGAGCTATCAACGGTGACAAAATCGCAAATATCAAACCTAGAAGCAAAAATAAAGCCGCCAATTGACTTTTATCCCTATCATCCCTTCTACCTCCTCGGAAGCTTATTCTCAAAAACCAATCAGCCATCAAAGCAACAGTCCCAACCAAAACAGCAACAATACTCATTAGCCGTATGTCATAGTTTCTAATGTGAGAAAGTTCGTGTGCAATCACTCCCTCAAGTTCAGTTCTACTTAACTTTTGAAGTAATCCTGTGGTAGCACAGATAACGGCGTGTTCGGGATCGCGACCAGTCGCAAAAGCATTTGGAGCAGTATCTTCAATTACATAAAGTTTTGGTTTTAGTAAACCAGTTCCAATTGCCAAATTCTCAGCTACAGTATAAAAGTCAAACTCTTTCTTTCTGTCTGCCGGACGTGCTGATGAAATCGCCAGAACTATTTTGTCGGAATACCAATAGCTAGAAAAACTTACTAAACCCGAAAAAATTAGTGCAATACCTACAAACCCAAGCCCTCCGGGTTCATAACCCATATAAACGGCAAAAGCTTGGGCCAAAACATATATAACTACCGTCGTAAACAGTAAAAAGACAATTAGTATAAGAGCGCTTTTCCTCTTGTTAGAAGCGACAGCTTCGTAAATATTCTGCATAAATTTAAAGACTCACTTTAGGGGTCTTTAATTCACCCTCTCCAACGCTTACGTGTTCACCTTCGGTTGGTGTTATCAATCCGGGCTGTTCCTCAAATTTAAATAGCATGGCTACAATATTTGAAGGAACACTTACTCTTTTAACGTTATAGTCTGCTGTTAAATCGATGACTAAGCGTCGAGCAAACATTACTTTATCGGAAGTATCTCTCAATTCATCCATTAACTTTGAGACAACTTCTGATGCCTTTAACTCAGGATTACTCTCTACAACAACTTGAATATTTGGTAATACTGAAGCAAGTTGACTACCTGCATCTGCCATTTTTTGAACGTCACCGGATTTAATTGCGGAAGTAATTGATTTTCTTGCCTCAGTAAGAGCTTCGTAAACACCTTTCTCGTGTTTTAGGTAACCCTTAGCAGACTCCTCAAGGTTTGGTATCAGGTCAACCTGCCTTTTAAGTTGGTTTCCAATTTCTTGAACAGCTGCTTTTATTCTTGCTTTACTGGATACAAAAAAGTTATAGACCGATATGACCCAAGCTACCAAAGCTACTGCAACTATTACTAAAATCCATAATAAACTCATTATTTTTCACCACCCTTCTGAGAATTTCTAATTATTCTAATTGCTCTAATTTCTAAATAAATCCTAATTTCTAAATCCCAAACAAAATTGGTTATTGGTGCTTGGTAATTATTTAGGTTAATTAGAAATTAGGTTAATTAGGTAAATTCATTTTATCATCTTTTCAAACTCTTCTAAACTCCTCGTATTTATAATATCTTTTTTCTCTGCCCAGCCACGTCTAGCAACAGAAACTCCAAATTCCATATTATCCATATGATCGACGTGGTGCGAATCTGTTCCTAAAGTTAATTTAATTCCCAAACCAACAGCTTCTTTTACTAGAAAGTCGGGCAAGTCCAGTCTCATTGGATCACAGTTAATTTCCACCCATATGTCATGTTTTATGCAAAAGTCAAAGATCTTCTCCCAATCCAAATCAATTCCTTCTCTTTGAGTTAGTTTCCTAGCTGTAGGGTGAGCAAAAATCTTAACTTTAGGATGCATTAATCCTGATATAACCCTTTTAGTCATCTGGCTTTTCGACAAGCGAAAGCTTGAGTGTATTGACACCAATGCAAAATCCAAAGTTTCTAAACCCTTTTCAGTTACGGGTAGCTTTCCCGATGGTAGAATGTCTATTTCTAAGGAGTTATAAACTCTTTTGGCGCCTTTGATACTTTTGACGCCTTTGATACTTTCATTTAACTTCGCAATCGCTTCCTTCTTTCGTCTTAAAATATCGACAATTTGTCCTTCACTATGTCTACTATGACTTGGGTTGTGCTCAGTAAAAGCAACGTACTCATAGCCCATACTATTCGCTTTATTAACAATCTCTTCCATGCTAGATTCTCCTAGATCGTGACTTGTCTCCACATCAAAAGAAGAGTGGATTTGAAGATCTGCCTTAATCTCTCGGACTTCGACTAGTTTAGGAAGTTGATGATTCAAAGCAGCCTTAATTTCTCCCGTATCCTCCCTGAGTTCTGGTGGAATCCAGTCTAATCCTAAAAAATTATAAAAACTTTCTTCTGTTGCAAATTTCTTTAACCCTTTTGCTCCTCTTTTTCTAATACCGTATTCTGAAAGACTGTAATTTTTCTTTAAGGCAAATTCTCTTAAAGCAATATTGTGGTGTTTACTTCCAGTAAAATGTTGCAAAAGTGCCCCATATCGATCCTGCGGTTGAACCATTAAATCAACTTGCATATCACTTGGAACAACAATTGAAGAAGTTGCTCCTCCCTTTTCCAATATTCTTTGAGCTTTAGGAAACTTAGTAAAATGATTTAATACTTTTTGAGGATTTTTCGTTGCAACTGCTATATCAACGTCTCCTACCGTTGAAGCACATCTTCTTAAACTTCCTAAGGGGTCGGCTTTCAAAACCTCATTTTCTTTTTTTAACCACTCAATAACCTCATCGGCAATTCTATCTGCATATGGTAGTAGGTGTCTTTTAGATCTCCCTTTGACTTCAGCGATCGAGCGAAGAATATCTTTTTCCGACTCTTGCCCAAAATTTTCAATAGTTGATATTTTCCCTTCTTTAGCTAATTCCTCTAAATCCCCAATTGGGTTCTTTTCTGAAATTTTAGATCCAAACTCTGTTACCAACTTATAAGCTGTTTTTGCTCCAATTCCTGGAATAATCATTAGCTCAAACATCTGCGGAGGAAGTCCTTTCATAACTTGACTAAAATGGCTTGATGAACCCTTTTTAAAAAGTTCATCCAAGTGTTTTGAAATACTTGGTCCAATTCCTGCAATTTCATTTAACTTTCCTTCGTCCCAAAGATCTTTAAGTTCACTTGAAGAATGCTCAACTGAATCTGCTGCTCGCTGATATGCAATAATTCTAAACCGATTTTTCGATTCACTTTGGAGTTGATATGCCGCAGCCACAGCTCTCAAAAGTTCCGCAATTTCCAGATTCGTCATCGCTTTATGCATTCTCATCTTTATTTGATTATACCTCACAGCGAATTCGATTGAGAAGTTGTCCTGCAATACTTTTTGAGATATAATCTTCCTTAAATTAAGGGGTTGTAGCTCAGTTGGTTAGAGCGTCCGCCTGTCACGCGGAAGGTCGAGGGTTCGAGTCCCTTCAGCCCCGCAAACTAGAAAATCCCCACCAAAGGGTGAGGGTTTTTAGTTTTATGGACCGGACGAGAAGTTTACCCTGAGCGCAGTCGAATGGTAGTCCCTTCAGCCCCGCAAATTAGCTGCAAGTTTGCTCATTGATTTACTTTTATTTGTCTTATAGTTATAATACCAACATGGCAAATGAACGGTTGGACATCAGAAACAGCGAACTTCCTTTACAAGAAAGACTGAAGTTGTTTGACGCAAAATACTGTCCTGATGAAATTGATAGTGCATTTGTTGAAAAAGCTGACGGGAGTGGTGCAAGGTATACTGTATACGCATTTCCAAGGAGCGGTAAAGGTATTGTTCCTCGCTTGAGCGAATTTTTATTAGAGGCAGCATCTGTAGGTGATCAGCTTTGGGGCACTCTCCAAGTTGATGGTCCGAAAAGCGTGATTGAATCTGGAGAAAATTTAATAGTTTTAGAGAGAACTCTCGGCTCTACTCCGAAAATTTACGAAGCTCCCGATGTGGACTTAGATTAATCTCTTCGTGTTTAATTGGATATTTGAAATAAATGTTCCGGAGATAGTTCACTAGAGCCGCCCTCGCTTCGTCGTAGCTTTAGCGAAGACAACTTCGCAGCTACTTGAAGCGTCGGCGAGGTAATACCCGCAAAAAATTGAATTCTTAAAAAATCTTAAATAATAACCCATTGTTTGAACGTAATTAACACCCGGTGTTGGGATTCAGTTTTGAGTGATAAGAAAAAGGCGCTATTCGTTGATATAATCAGCTTATGATGGAGAAAATTACTTCTTTATACGGTGCATCGCACTTTTCAAAAATAAACAAAGATAATGGTAGAAGAGTGGGATTAGTAGTAGGAAGTTTTGACATTCTTCATTTAGGACATATTAAACTTTTTCGTTTTGCAAAAAGATATGTAGACGTACTTATTGTTGGTTTAGATAACGATGAAACAATTAAGTTAGTAAAAGGGAAAAATCGCCCAATTAACAACCTTAGAAGAAGAAGTGAATTACTTTCTGACTTAGAAACCATAGATAAAATCTTTGAAATTAAGTCAGTATCTCATCACGACAGCGAAGAAGCCCTTGAAACTTATAAGAAAATTGTAAAGCAAGTCTCCCCGTCACATATTTTTACCCACAGATTATGTGATAAACATTGGTTAAAGAAAAAGAAAATTGCAAAAGAAAATAATATCACTTTCATCCTGGACAAGAGTAAAAGAGTTACAAATTCAGGAACGATAATTAACAGACTTCGTGCTGAGTTATAAACCAAATTTCTTAGGAGATAAAACTTTAGATATCATTCAAAAACTTTACACCTAACATTTCTGCTTTCTTATCCTTTCTCCAATCAGAACCCCAGTCTACACATTCTTTCTTTGTACACAGTAATACTCCTTTGCTTTGTTTATTATTGGAGTTATTTTCATAAATCAAGTAATCTGAAATTTTATGACAATGTCCGCATCTTAAAATCTTGGTTGTGTAAGAAATTCGTCCTTGAAAAATTACAACCCAGAATACCCCTGATCCATCCACATTATCTATTTGTCTAAGTTTTGGCGCTTCCATTTGATTACTTTTATTCTTTAATTATACAGTAAATTATGGAAAAGTGTATCTTAATTTTTTCAAGGCACATTTTTTATATAGAAGCAAAGGCTTTAAAAACAACTGAATCTAATGAACTATATTTGTATACATTTATTAATACCAAAAGTTAAATATCTTTTGTATAATTTTATCAATACAAAATATGAAAAGGGTCGTGAAATATTATAAATAGTTAATTTTAATCGTGAAAGATGTTGTGAAATATAATATTTATTTTTATGGAATCAAAATTTCAACAATAATATTCGTATTATTTGCGGGGCTTGACAAAACTAAGCTCATAGTTTAAATTCAGACTGTTGAAAAGCTGCTCCGATAACTGCTCCTGAAAGGTGGTGAATATCTTGAATCTTAAGTCAACACTAAAGTCTATAAAGCTACACGAATCAACGATTAGTATGATACTTGGGGCTTTTGTTATTGTCGTCGCGGGAGTGCTTCTTATTAATTATTTCTCTAGTAGGAAAGGAGAAATAGTTCCACCTTTGGAAATAGAGGGAGAATTAACGGAAGGTACAACCCATGTTGTTCAGGAAGGCGAGGATCTTTGGAAAATTTCCGAGCAATATTATGGAACAGGATTTGAGTGGAGTAAAATTGCCCAAGCCAATAACATTACCGATCCAAATCAAATAAGATCTGGACAAACATTAATTATTCCTGGTACGGCAAGTGCTGAAATAGCTCAGGATCAACCTACAAAAGAAGAAAAATCACCAACACCCACTCAATCAGAAGAAGTTGTTATGACGACAGTTGGTAGTCAACATACGGTGGCAAAGGGGGAAACACTTTGGGTAATAGCAGAAAAGTACTATAAATCTGGTTACAACTGGGTAGATATTGCAAAAGAAAATAATTTAGAAAATCCTGGTATTATCAATGAAGGACAAAAGCTTAATATACCTTCTGTTGAGTTCAAATTAGCTACAGTTGTAGATAGCCCAAAATCACTTTCCGAGGCAGAGGCAATTTCTGGTGGTTCTTATACCGTAAAACAAGGAGATTCTCTTTGGAAAATTGCTGTTCGGGCCTACGGTGATGGATACCGCTGGTCAGATATCGCTAAAGAAAATAATCTTTTGAACCCTGCGTTAATACATCCTGGCAACTCTTTTAAACTCCCTCGCTAAACCGCAAAAATACTCGTTTAAAACTACCTTGAACGATAGGAAGTTATGTGGTAATAATGATATCAGGTGTTTATGCGGGATTAGTTGAGCGGTTCAACACTACCTTCCCAAGGTAGGAAGACGGGTTCGACTCCCGTATCCCGCTCTGGTTCGACAGGCTCAGCATTCGCGTGAGACTGACGAAACACAACGAGATACAGGAGGAGAATTTTACCCTGAGTGAAATCGAAGGGACTCCCGTATCCCACTCAAAGAATATGTACACGCCAGAACACAAAAGTAAACTGTATCTTCTTTTAGTCCTGGCTGTTGCTTCATTAATCGGCTGGGCAGTATTTGTTCGGTATAGACCAATGCTTGTTGAAACAAGTTGTAGTGAAGTTGCAGCCAATTCAAGTGACATATTAGGTAAAAGGTATAGTATCAATAATAACGACTTTTCCTACGAGACCGTAAAACGGGAGTGTTTAAATGAGTTTAAATGAATTAAATGAAACTGAAACTTATTCGAAAAGTCGAGGAGGCTAAAGATACAAAATCTTTTTTTTGGGAAACTGAAAAACCGGTTTCTTGGCTTCCAGGACAATATTTTTATTTTACTCTTCCCAAACTCTCTCAGCCGGACCCGCGAGGATCTACAAGACATTTCACTATATCTCTTTCTCCTACTGAAGGACCAAACATTTGCCTGACTACTCGAATCAGAGATAATTCAGGATATAAACAAACTCTTGACAGTCTTTCTATCGGAAGCATCATTGAAGGTGAGGGGCCCAATGGAACTTATATACTGGATGAAAAAGAGATTGGAACACATATACTTATAGCTGGTGGGATAGGAATCACACCATTCAGGAGCTTTATCAAATACAACATTGACAAAAAGCTGACAAAAATAAGTATTCATCTTATTTACGCTAATTCCACCCCTTCCGAAATTACTTTCAGAAAAGAGTTAGAGTCGTGGGATAAAAAATACGACAATATTAAAGTAGACTTTACAATATCTCGACCTGAAGAGTCCAAACAAAAATGGATAGGATTAACCCGTCGCATTGATGCAGATATGATCACGCGTCTCACTTCCCACATCTCATCTCCAACCTACTGGCTCTGTGGTCCTCCCCCTATGGTCGAAGCAGTGGAAAAAGTTTTGGGTTCAATGAAAATTACCTCAGATAAACTCCGAGCCGAGAAATTCACCGGATATTAAACTTCAGTGGTATAATTGCTATGCGCCAGGATAGCTCAGACGGTAGAGCAAGGCTTTCGTAAAGCCGAGGTCGTGGGTTCAATTCCCACTCCTGGCTCTTTATGTACTCAAGACGACTTACAATCGAAGAGAGGAAGAATAAGAAAAGAGCTTATACATTAATTGTAATAACATTGGGATTAATTATACTTATTTTTTTCTACGGGCTTACTGGTGCTGCAAAATTCTCTGCCTTTTTGCTTGACTTAAGACGCGGTTCGGAAGAGGTAGAGGTCTCAGATTCCACTCCTCCACCACCACCAAGATTCGATTCGCAACCATCCGCTACTAATCAAGACAGCCTTGAATTAAAAGGTTCAACTGAAGCAGGATCAACTGTAAATATTACGGTTAACGGCAAAAAAGAAGAAGTACTTGCCAATAGTCAGGGAAGATTTCTTTTAACGATAAATCTTTCGGAAGGTATAAATATTATTGTTGCTTATGCAAAAGATAATTCAGGTAATGTTAGCCAAAAAACCGAAACAGAAATTATTTTAGATAATGACGAACCCAGTTTAGAAATCTCAAAACCAGAAGATGAATCAGAGTTTTTCGGATCTCGTCAGCGGCAGTTAATTATTGAAGGAAAGGTTGAAGAAAACGCCAAAGTTCAAATAAACGATAGAGTGGTTGTTGTAGAGAGCGACGGAACCTTTTCTTTCGTAACAACTCTTTCAGAAGGCCAAAATAATTTTACAGTTAAAGCCGAAGACGAAGCCAGAAATAAGGTTGAAAAAAACCTTAAAGTTACGTATGCTCCTTAATCGCGCAAGCAAAGAGGATTGCCATAAACCCCATTACCCAAGGATAAAACATACTGTTAACGAAAAAACTATGACCAACAATTGTAAATGCCAGTGTTAGAAAAGTGTTCCGATACAAATCAAAATTAATACTGTTAAATACTTTTAAACCCATATATAAAAAGGTTATTAAACCTAAAACTCCCGTTGTTGCGGTCACAAAAAGCAAACTCGAATCGGCGCCACTACAGGCATGTGAGTCATTACTTCCTCCGAACATTTCAATACGAGCACTACAGATGTTATTAAAACCTACTCCAAATAGCGGGTATTCGCTAATTATTGAAAAGGTCTGTCTGTAGTTATTTAATCTTGCATAAACACTTTGGGTTCGCTCAAGCCTAGCACCTTCACTTTTCGGCCGGGGTAAAAGTGGAACAATGAAAATAAATGCAAGAACCATTAAAGTTAGCAGTTTTTTCTTTTTCTTCAACCAAGCCAATGTGAACATTCCTAATAATAGCGCCAGGTATGATGCGCGAGAGTAAGTGAAAAGAACCGAGATAAAAAGAAAAAAAGCAATTACCAACTGATACTTCCCTTTCTCTTGCAAAAACAAATTACTAACCAATAAAAAACCCATAACAAGGATAATACCTGTAAATCCTGGATCTAAATACGTCCCGACAAGTCGGTATAAATGATCATCCCATCCAATATATTTAAGCGAGGTGAGATCTGGTAGCCAAAAATACTGAATCCAACCGAATATCGCTGCAAAAACTGACAATGAAATTAGACCAGCGTAAAGTATCTTTTTATCTAACGCCTTTCTGACAATCAGGTTCCACACTAATACGAAAAATGAGTAGTAAGCAAAAATTCTTAATAAATAAAGTGAATTCACTAAAACTTCATTCAGCGGAAAAAAATATAAGGACAGTACGTTTGAAAAAAAAGCGATTATTAGAAAGGATTTTATTGCACGGTCTATATTAGGTTTTTTAGATCGGGCCACTATAATTAAAGGAATAGATATCAAAGCTATTATATCAACGGCGTGTATTGGGATTTCCTCACTCGTTAGCTGAAAGTTAAAACGAAGTAGCTGACCGAAAGGGTAGAATAATAAATATAAAAAAACTATTCCTACACCTAGTTTTTGATAAATCTTTTTTGAAGCATCCATAGTTTACTCCAGGCCAAATATGAGTGAAAACTCATAACAATAGCAAAGACAAATCCTTGTATACCGTCCAGAAATCCCATTCGTATTATGAAATTTTTCACAAAATGCGCCGCCGGCCAAAACAAAATTTTAATGACCGATGAACTTTTGCCTTCCTCATTATTTGCTACCGCATGCCAAGTTGACCACCTATCCACAGACTCAATAAACGCTCCTACACTCTGATGAGGATAATGTTTTATTGGGTAAGAAAATTCAGAGGTCCGACCTCTAATTTCAAAGCGTGGGTGGACCCTTCTTACCCAGTTTCCGGACCCTTTCCTTACTAGCCGTAGAACCGTTGAATACCCCGATTCACCATGTTTTAGCCAAGAACCCCACATATAATCTACCCTTCTGAAATAGTAGCCCTTAATTTGTTCGTTTCTCCCAAGCGTATTAACTATATCTTTCGAGAGATTATCAGTTATCCGCTCATCAGCATCCAAAAATAAAACCCATTTATTCTGCGCTTTCTCCATTCCGAAATTGCTTTGTTCTGAATAATTCATATCCATATACCTTTTATAGACTTTGGCACCAAGTTTTTCTGCAATTGATGTTGTCTCATCTTTCGAGTTATCATCAACTACTATTATTTCATCACAAAATTTCAAAGATTCAATACAATCTTTGATGTTACTCTCTTCGTTTTTGGTTAATACAACTGCGCTAACAGACAAATTTGCCATAGTTTTAAAATTTGTATGCTACAAAAATTTATTTAAAAAGAAATTTTTTTATCATTTTCGTACCCCAACTTTAACATAGCCTTTATCGAACACTTTCTCAAACTTTTTGAGTGAACTATATGGATATTCGAAAATTGCGTAAGACTTTTCGGAATTTTTGACCGGTTCGTTCCCTTTCCACCAAAGTAAATACTGATAATGGTTATCTGCCGAGTGGAACATATATCCTGGCCCTCGAAAAACAAGATCAAAGTTCTCATTTTTAGTGTCTTCAATAATGAAATCAACTGTTTCCAACCTTTGTTTAAAAGTAATATAATCACGCTTCTCAGAAATAAAATTATTATTTAATAAAAACCAAATATTTCCGACAATAATAATCGTAAGTATTATAAAACCAGCTCGTTTAAGTTTTTCAATCAGAAAATTAAAAAGTAAAGACATTATCACTATGATGGGTAGATAAGTGAGCGGCATATAAGCTTCGGAAAAAACTCCTCTTATAAAAAAACCTAATATGGTTATGAAAAGCCACAATAAAATAAATTTGTTAGCAAATACTGACTTTTTTTGTTTTTTAAATTTATTAAGGAAAAAAAGTATTGCAAAAGATATTATCGCTAGAGCAAAATTATCTGAATTTGGATATATAAATCTTTGCAAGAAAGAAACAAAAGGAGTAAATGGGACAACGTTTCTTCCCCCTGTAAAGATAGAGGTAAAACCCTCGAAGATTTTGGTAGCAAACCAGCCCAAAAAACCCAAGGTTTGTAAATAAACACCTTTTTGCAGGTCGTAAATAATAAACGGAAGTAATCCTACTAGTCCACCTAAAATAAAGCGGAGGATTTGTTTTCTTTTTATTTGAATCTTGTTCCACAAGAAGGCAAGAATAATTATTGGTAATAAAATAAATCCCGCCAACTCAAATTGATAAAGTATCGCTAGCCAAAGGCCCAAAAAAAAGAAGTGTTTTGAATTTTTTTTGTTTATTTGTGTAAAAGACCAAGCAGCAAAAAGAGTAAGTAAGTAAATCGGTCCGACGACGAAAGGGAGTCGATCAATTTCGACCATAAAGGGTGAAGTTGCGGTAATTAGGCAAGCAATAAGCCCAACTCTCTTGCCAAACCATTCAGAAACGAGCTTAAATGTTAAAAAGGTAGATATTACTCCTAGAAAGGACGTTAAGTATGCTCCCGATACAGGATTAAAGTTAAATAATTTGAGTGTTCCCGCCAAAAGCCAAGTAAATATCGCTCCCTGGCTTAAAATCGGCACGCTAGAAGGGATCCCGACCAAAGGAATATTACCGGTCAGTAAAAAATCCCGCGCAGAAAGGTAGTACCATCCAAAATCTCCAATAAAAGCCATTAATTCCGATAATCTATAAAAGCGTAAAAATGAAGCCACTGCTAGAGCTGATAATAATATCGCACTTCTTTTATTAAGTCTTAAAAAGGCCTCTACGAATAGTGCACTAAATATTCCAAAATGTTTTTTAAAATGATAAAATCGGCTTTTTTCAAATATTTTTTTATGTTTCTCACCGCCCTCAGCAGGTTTCCAGTAATGAATTACTTCCGCCTCGGGAATCATATAAATTTTATATCCCAAATCTTTAACTCTTTTACACAAATCGTTTTCCTCAAAGTATAAAAAGAAATTTTCATCGAACCCCCCAATTTTTTCAAAAATACTTTTCCGAATCAGAAAAGCAGAACCCGGAACAACATCGACTTCACGCATTTTATTTTTGGGAATATCTTTTAACCAATATCCTCGGGAGATTCTATTTCTCGAAAAAACTTTGTTTATGAAAGATAGCCCGAAAATAGCTCTCAAAGGAGTTAAAGCACTCGTGCCTATATCCTCAAAAACTTTGCCGGTTTCGTGAATAAGATTAGGTGCAACAATGGCAACATCTTTGTGTTTATCTAAAAACGAAACCAGATTATCTAATGCTTTGGGACTTAATTCAGTATCGGGGTTTAGGATGAAAATATATTCTCCTTTTGCTTGTCTTTCACCTAAATTATTTCCTGCCCCATACCCGACATTTCTAGGGCTTTTTATATATCGTATGCCTCTAGGGTATTTTAATTTATTTTCAGATATACCCGATTCGCTATTGTCAACTACTATAACTTCGTATTTAATTTTCGATTTACTTCGTCTAATTGAGCTTAAACACTTGTTCATCAAACGCAAATGTTTATAGAAAACGATAATAAAAGAAACTTTTGATTTCGTCATTTTTCCTTACCAGCTATTTTCAATAGATGTTTTTCAACGCATGCGCCGTGTTTTTCCCAGCTAAAGTTATTAATTACATGTTTTCTACCTGCCTTCCCCATACTTTTAACAATTTTCGGATGCTCTATTAAGTAAATAATCTTATTAGCAAATTCTTTTGCATTACGTTTCAACAGAAATCCGGTTTTACCATCAATCACAGATTCCTTATAGCCGCCCTCATTCACAGCAAGAACGGGTGTTTCGCATGACATAGATTCTAGAGCAACTAAACCGAATGGTTCGGAATATGCACTACACAAAGTCGCGACCGAGCGAGAATATTCTTCCGCTAATTCATTATCATCGCTAATCGTAAAGTCCCCTTTACCGTAACCCAAAACTTTTAAATTCGCTTTATGTTTTTGTTCAACTATATCGAATGCTTTCCTAGCTAAATAATAGCCTTTTAATTTATTTCTTCCTCCAATAAATAATATTTGCGGAATTTTTTTTGAGTTTTTTTTTCTAAATACATTTGAATCCACACCGAGGTGACATGTAAACGGTTCTTTTTCATAAGTACTTCTGACTTTGTCGGCAATATAGTAGGAACTTGTCAGTATATAGTCAGAAGCCTTTGCGTTTCTTTTGTCTATGTCTTTGCGAATCTTCCTGGTAAGACTTTCGTAGATTCGCTTATAAAAAGAAGTATTGTCATTAAATTTCAATACTCTTTCATAAGCAATTCTCAGTAACTCGTGACAATGGTATACATTGGGAATTTTCAAATAACGAAGGAGGAAAGGAGCCTCTGTATACATATCGCTGTGAACTAATACTGCATCATAATACCTTCTATTAATATCATCTGCTATTTTTTTTTGAACAAATTTTAAATTAATAAAATTATCAACATCTTTCTCTAATCTGTTTAAGAACGATGGAAGGAGACTGTTTACTTCAAAATTATAAACGTAAACTTTGTCTGCAAATTTTGTTAATTTATTTTCTTTGCTTTTAAAACTTAATAAATACAAATGAATTACGTGGTTATCGGATAAATATTTAAGTTGTTCATATAAAGTTCTGTCAGCGCCGCCGAACGGAAGGTTGTGAAAAACTGCCAATTTCATTTGATTTTTTGGGTAATAAAAAACTGCATTGCACCCTTACTTTTGTAAGAAATCTTTACATTTTTACTAATTAATTGTGTTAACAATGGTTTAACAATAACAACTGGAAATAGCTTCCCGTAAGGTGAGTCTTTTAAGTAAGACCACAACTCCCTTTTATAAGGTCGGAATGTCGCGATTTTATGTAACTTATACCAGATATTAACAACTTTCTTTGGAAAATATGTTTCATGGAAGATAATTTTTAAACCATTATCTAGAAAGATTTTTCCCCATTCATTTTTACTTCTGAAATGAAAGTGGTCAACTCTTTCGTTATATTTATCTAACTCAAACTTATTGACACCTAAGTCTTGAAGAAATTTTATATGCTCAGGCGAGGGAACAGTTAAATAAAACAAACCGTTGTCTTTCAGCACCCTAGACACCTCGGCAACCGCACTTAAATCATTTGCTATATGTTCAAAGGTACTATTACTAACTACTGTGTTAAACGAAGAAGACTTAAGAGTCATTTTCGTTGCATCAACAACTTCAACTTTTCTATACATTCCACAATTTTTGGCGAGTTTAACCCCTTTGGGGTCGTTATCAATTCCCACATCAATAATCTGATTCATTGAAAAAAGATGCTTACTATTCGAACCATTCCCAATCCCGATATCTAAAACTGGGGGTTCAAAATATCTTTTTGCCCAAATAAGTGTTTCTACGGATCTTAACAAAACATCTTGTGGAACAAACCAAAAATCATCAACAAAATCTTTTACAACTTTATTAATGTTTTTTTCATCCTGCAATAAAACTATCTTTTCGTCTATCATTTTTTCCTAAGAACAGCAAAATAGTCATTACCCCAGAGAATATTAAACGGAACATTTTTACTTAAAGGATAAAGGAAGACAAGGAAATTAAATAATTTATCTTTCCACGTTATTTCAGGTTTGTTTATTGTGATATTAGTTGATCGTATTTTACCTTCAAAGCCACTTTCTTTGAAAATTCTTTTCAATGAAAAATAGTTTGGCTCATTTACATGCATAATTTTGTGATAACGAGTTCTTATTTTTAAGGGTTTATCTAAGTTTCCGTAATCCCCATTGGTCATTAAATTATTTACCCCAACGATGATTGTACTTAAGGGATAACACCAAAAGCGATAAGTAAAATCATTGAACCACTTACTTGGAGCAGCATGTATAAATACAAATCCGCCATCCGTTAAGATTCGTCGTATTTGTTGGAAAACTATCAACTGTTCTTCAGGGTATAGGTGTTCTAAGACTTCTGTTAAAATAACAACCTCAAACCCGTTGTTTTTAAATCTAAGATTTTTTGCATCGCCAATCTTAAAAGTAACTTTCTTTTGTACTGCTCTTGAATAATGTTTTTTTGCTTCGTTGGCTAATTTTATTGCATTTCTTGAATAATCAATTCCAACGACTTCCTTCGCCCCATTTCTTGCAGACCAAAATGCTAATTCACCTCTCCCGCACCCGATATCCAAAACTTTTCTTCCGTAAACAGATGGTATTTCTTTAGCTATCCTGCTAAGTCTAGGTTCTAGAATTTTTCCCCACGATATTTTGAACTCATCATATCCAGAAGCGTCAGTCAGGTAATACTCTTCTGAATAATGCTTGGGGTTAACCCTTCTCATAAAGAACCTTCCTCGCGAAGTGAAACATGACAGGAATCGACACGAATGCACCAATCAATGATGCATACGCAGCCCCCAACATGCCGAATCTGCTTATTAAAGGCAAGGCCGTCATGGAAAGTCCTGCAATACTCACAAAGGTAACTAATGTTATATACTCCTGCTTTTTAATTGCCAGGAAGAGTGCCGAAGTTGACCCTGAAATAGCTCTAACTACACCAAATACTGATAAAACCTTTAGGGCAGGTATTATTTCCAGCCATTTTGAACCCAAAAATAATAATACAAATGGTTCTGCAAAAATAATAAGAAATAATCCGAAAGGTATTGTCACTAGAGTAATTGACCCCAAAACTTTAAAATATGCAGTTCTAAGTCTTTCTCTGTCTCCATAAATTCTTGTATAAACTGGGAATACCACCTTACTCACAACCTCTCCACCTTCCGTTATTGGTAAAGTAGATATTTTGTAAGCAATTTGATAAAGGCCGAGCGATGTTGTGTTTATCAACCTACCTACAAGGGCGTCGTCAATATTGTGGAATAAATAATCAAAAATTCCTGCAAGAGTAATCCATTTACCCCTCTGAAATACTTTTTTAACTTTGACAGATTCAATATTAAACCTCGGTAATGGTCGCACCAATAACCAAGATAAAATAATCTCTAGTAGTGATCCTGCAATCATGCCCCAAACCAAACTCTCCGCCGATTTCAGTAAAATTGCTAAAAAAATCGTAACAATTGCATCAAATGTGAATATTGTCAAACGGAAATTGAATTCCTTATTAAATTGAAGTTTCTTTTGAAAATTGACAACTGCAGGATTTATAAAACCTCGTAGAAAAGGAACTGTGCTTATCAGAAAGAGCAATCTAATGGATTCGGGAGAGTTGAAAAAAGTTGATACCGGTATTGCTAAAATTAAAATTAGGAACGCGATTAAAAAACCTCGAACTAAAGAAACAATCCATGCAGAGTTAATATATTCTTTAATGTCGGATTCTTCCTGAACAAGAAAAGCATTAATTCCTGTTTCTGTTAATATTTCCAGAAAAGCCAAAACTAAAGAAGCTATTCCAAAGAGACCAAACTCAAAAGGACTCAAAATTCGTGCCAAAAATCCTATTTTGATAAAAGCGATTGCACGAGTAGTTCCTCTTAAAGCCCCCATCCACGAAATACCCTTTATTGTATCTTTAAAATATCCCACTACACATTGATTTTACCAGCAAAATTGGTATTGGAGTAATTAGAATAGTTCGAATCCTATTAGCCTCCCCAAAACGGATTCGATTTGTTCAGTTGAGCGCCAAACCCTTCAGAAAGCCGAACATAACAGAAAAGTCGGAAGTAAATTGCAAAACTATTCCCCATAATCCAGCTTTCCAGTCTCTATACTCGACATAGACTTTGCGAAAAGACCAGAAAATGTAAAGTGTCAAAAGTATTAAAGGTACCAAAAGTATCAGAGGATTATAAAAACCGTAAAACAATAAAATTCCACCCAACAGATAGCGTACAAATATTAAAACCGCTTTTATATTGTGCGACGAAAGACCTTTAGCCGGATGCCACCATATACCATAATCCGCATCCCATTTTGCATAAGAATAAATTTTTTTAACAAATACGCTATATGAACTAGGTATCCTCCACTCTACTTGCGCATCTTTTACGGCCTCATATTTAGCTCCAAGTTTTATTGCTCTATAGTTAAAATCTGTATCCTCCGCAGAATTATTATCCCGCTCCGGAAATCCCCCAATCTCCTCCCAAATTTTTTTTCGAAAAGCCATAGATCTTGTGGAAGGCAGAAAATTCATATCAAACCTTGATGGTAGAACTCCCAAAAAAACCGACTCTGCTTTCTGGAAAGAATTCTCAGCAATCATGTGGTAAAAACCTGCTACCACATCCACTTTAGAATTTGTAAAAGGTTCCGTGACATTTTCAAGCCAATCTTTTCTTGCAGTACAATCAGCATCCGTAATAGCTATTATTTCGTTTTTTGCCAAATCAACGGACAAATTTCTTCCCCTAGCTCTTGTACATCTTTCAATAAGAAGTTTTATCTTTTGATTTTTTTTCTGGAGATGGCGTATTATCTCTGCTGTCCTGTCTTTTGATCCACCGTCAACTATTACGATTTCGTCTGCCTTTTTGCTCTGATTTAACAAACTCTCCAGCAGTTTTTTTATACTTTTCTCTTCATTAAAAACGGTAATGCAGATAGATACTTTCATTTAATTAGCCTTCCATAACTTCAGATAGTCTTCTACCAACTTTTCCCAAGTTTGTGTTTTTACCCACGCGAAACCCGATAAGATTAACTTTTCTGCGACTTTTGGTCTTTTTTGATAGTAATTAAACCTCTCCATCAACTCCATTGAGTTTGCCGAGCAAATAATAAATTTTCTGAACGGAGTCATCTCGTAATAATCTTTCTGAAGCGGATTGTTATAAGCAACAAATAGAAGACATTTGTGTGCAAGCGCCTCTAAAACGGTTAGGTACCCCGATGCAAAACAATATTTTGCCTTTTTATAGTAAGGCCCAGGATCTACAAAGCCTTTTACACTGCCGTACAAATTTGCTTCGTAGGACAGCTCTCCTTCCCCGCAAAATTCAATTTGGTAGCCCTTTAAATTCTTGAATACCTCGAAAAAGGTATTAAGAGAGATACTTTGGTCCAATCGACCGACATAAACGATAGACTTATTTTCCTTTTTATACTTCGTTTTCGGTATATCTGTTGCGCCGAAAGAGACAATATCGGCTTTAATGCCGTAATTTTTGGGAATATAATCTCCGATACAAATCACCCCGTTCGCTAGCTTTGCTCCAAGCCTTTTTTGCAAAATATCCTGCCGGGAAATCGGATATTTCCCCCACTGGCCGTGGAATGTTACGTAAACTTTCTTTTTGGGAAATAATACTTTAAAGGGTAAAGACCAGATAAAAACGTCGTGAATATGAATAACATCACTTTCTTTAATTAAACTACGATTTCTTAAAAGCCAAAGCCAGGTGTAAATTAGCCCAAAATACTTAATTTGCGGTTGGTTAAAGCGGATTATCTTTATCTTTCGGTATATTTGCTCGCTGTCTAAATCTGAAGAATGTTTTGTTGTAACTATTGTTACATCATTGCCCTTACCTTTTAGTCTTAAACTTAGTTGCTCTAAGTGTTTTTCTACTCCCCCCACATGCGGCCAATATAAACGTGTAAAAAATAGAATTTTCATATTTTTCTTGCCAGCAATATAACATTATTCGGTTGCCTTATTCCGGGCAGAACATATTTTACAATGAAAGTTTTTAGAGTGTAGTTATTACTGAAGGCGTATAGTTCTTTTTGCCAGTCAACTTTAAAGCCGGCCAATTCCAACTCCGCTTTAAGTAAATAGATCGTATAAGCCCGTGTGTGGGCATTCGGATTTATTCCCTTCTTAATCATTTCAGGAAGGCCTTCGTTAAGCGGCACGGAAATAATAAGTTTTCCGTTATGTTTTAATACCCGTTGTACCTCCGAAAGTGCTTTAAACGTATATTTAGGTGGAATATGTTCTAATACTTCTGAAACGATAACACAATCAAAAAGATTATTTTTAAAAGGTAGTTTTTTAGCATCTCCGATACTGAAATTCCAATAAGGATATTTTTTCTTTAATTGTTGGATCGATTTGGGAGCAATATCTACTCCGTACCAATCTAAATTTAATCCCTCCTTTTCTATAAATCCTTCTAAAACACCCGATCCCGCTCCCACATCAACAACTTTCCCTTTGATTTTTTTTAAAAGCTTAGTAAACGTTCTAAACCTATCGTAAGCTATTGGATTTGACTCTTTTGTAACAATGTATTCAGGATTTAATTTATCCCACAAAGTCGGGGTATTCCAGTCCGGAATCTCAGGAAATCGTTTTGAATATGTTGCTTTAAGTTCTTTAAGTTTCCTTCTAAATGCAAGCTCATTTCTTAGTTCATCTAACCTAAAAGGGTCTTTTGGTATTTCCACAAAATAACTATACTACGGATTAATCTCAAAATGTATTTATCAATCCTAAATCACAAGTCCTATAGAATGGTTTTTGTAAGTCTAGTTGCTACCTTTGTTTACCTAACCTTTCTATTATTACTTAAGATTTATCGTAAAAAACCTCTAAGCAATATTTTAATCCTGCTTGGATTTTCTACCCTCCCCATTATTAGTATCCTTCGACAGGGATCTTATGAAAGCGGGGACTTAACAATAAATATAGTTAAACTGATGTCATTTTATAAGGCATTAACGGACGGCCAACTTATTCCACGCTGGGCAGGAGATTTGAATGCAACCTATGGATATCCTAATTTTATTTTCGCCTATCCCCTGCCCTATTATCTCGGATCTTTCTATCACTTTCTTGGTCTTAACTTTTTAAATAGTCTAAAACTTGTTCTAATCACTTCTTACATCACCTCAGGAATCGCAATGTATCTTTGGCTAAAAAATCACGTTACAAAAGAAGCTGCATTCTTTGGGGCGATATTTTACCTCTTCGCGCCGTACCACTTAGTCGATATGCACTTCAGAGTAGATATCGGAGAAATGCTGGCATTTGTCTTTTTACCACTTTCTTTGTCTTTAATAAACGGGGTAAAAGAAAGAAACGCTTTTATTTGGAAATTTTTAACAGGATTATGCATTGCGGCTCTTATACTTTCCCATCAAGCGGTTTCTCTTCTCGGCATACCTTTCCTTTTTCTTTATTCGATACTTATCACTAAAAAGAAAAAAATGAAGAATTTATTAAATTCCTTCTTTCCCTTCATACTAGGTCTATTGTTCAGCGCTTACTACTGGATTCCCGTTCTTTTAGAAGGCAAATTCACTCACCAATTAACCGAAATTCAAAGTCAAATCATATTTCCAAAATTATCCGATCTACTTTACTCTCCATGGCGATTAGGATTTCTTTTCCAAGGACCAATGGGCGAGTTAGCTCCAATAGTCGGATACGCACATTGGATTATCATTTTAATAGCAGCGTATTTAATTATCGTAAAAAGAAACCGTAATAAATTCATTCTATTTCTCTTCATTTCTTTTTGTTTTTATTTATTTTTAACACAAAGTGTAAGTAAACCAATATGGGGGGTGTTTACAAATTTACGAAAAATACAATTTCCCTTTCGAATCCTTTCAATTATTATTTTTGTTTCATCCTCACTAGCTGCTTTTGTTGTACAAAATATTAAAAATAAAAAAATTTATTATTTTTTATTAACTTTAGCTATCGGATCAACAATATTAAATTGGGGAAACAGAGGAAATGTACCTGAAATTAAAGATAAAATAATTGCCGGAGAGTTGCCGTTATGGACAGCCAGAGGTGAAGGTTTGGGACCCGCAGCTCCAGTTTGGGTACCGGCTACTGCTATGTGGCAAAAAGAAATTCCGAAAACACATCTTAAAGTCATAAAAGGTGAAGCACAAATCCTATCAGAAAATAGATCAAATATCAGACATGCATATATTATTAATGTCAAAGAAAAAAGCTATTTGAAAGAAAATACTTACTATTTTCCAGGTTGGGAGCTGAAAATTGATGGAATTATTAAAGAAATAAATTACGAAGATGAATATTATCCCGGAATTATTTTATTTGCAGTTGAACCTGGACTACACACGATTAATCTTTTATTTAGAGATACACCGGTCAGATATTACTCTTTACTCTTGAGTTTTTTATCGGTATTTCTCATAGGAGTTTTGATGCTGATAAGAAATTATAAAAAGTAATTTTTCCAACTGCTAACTACTCGCAACTAACTACCATTTGTTTACCAACTTCCTCCTCCACCGCCACCAAAACCACCGCCGGATCCTCCTCCCGAAAAACCGGAACCACCCGACCAAGAGGATGACCCTTTCCCTCCTGGGGCGGATACTAGATTTGTCGAAGCGCGAGATTCAAAAGTGCTTAAATCGGAATAGAGAGTACCTGTTGCCGTTCCAGCAAAATAAGAGGGTGGTTTGACACCCAAGTCCTGCATGTCCTTTGCTAATTTGTCTATCACTTCCAAAGAGATTGCCAATGGAATCATTTCTTCGAAAAAGAGGTGTTTTTCAGCAATTTCGTGCCTCCATTTACCTTTTTTCAGGTAATATGCTAAACCTCTAATTTGCTGATAGAGTGAGTATCCCCAAGCTGTTTTTCGAGGCATTGCGTATGCAAAGAAAAAGGATGGAACTGATAATAATCCAAAGATTATTAAAGGAAAGAAATTTGCGGTTATATTTACAAAATTAAAAAGTAGAATCGCCACGACAGCATCTAAACCAACAAATATCGCAATCCACTTTCCTCGAACTTGATCAACTTTTCCGTCAAATATCTTTTCGTTACCAAGCGACTTATAAAGTTCTTTTCTGAATTCTTCTAAATGTGCGTAAAATTTATTTTTGAGTGAAGATATAAGCACAATATTCTCATTTGTTGTAAGTTTTAATAAATCTTTCAACCTTCTGTCATTATCTTTAAACAATCGTTCGATCCCTTTGATTGAAGCAGAAGTGTAGTCTTTATCAAATAGCTTATCCAAGAGATATAGTTGATACTCATTTAATTTAGCCACGTCTTTTTCAAGTTTATATATCGCATAGTCGGTTTCTTTGCCAATTAACTTATCTTTCTCAATTTTTTCAATACGTAAAAATCCAAGTCTAGCTAGCTCGACTATTTCTGCAACAATATCGTGGATATCCACCTTTTCATCAACAATTGTTCCGATTTGAGAAGGTGTAAAACCGTCAATTGGATGATAAACCATAGGTAGGAATTTACGCGCGAAAGGACTTACCGTTGTTTCTTTTGCGTCTTTGGGTTTGTAATAAACGGTATCAGCAAGGAAGCGCTTGTCACGTCCCTTTTTAAACCAAAAATAAATCATTATTCCAAAGGGTATTAACGAAATAGGATAACCCCAATTGTCGGCAGATATTAAAAGCAGTGTCTCAAACCTCCCAGGAAAAATAAGTTCACTATTCTTGTCAAGTGCAACCACAACTGTGAAATCTTGCCCATATCCCAGTTGAGTTGTTGCCGAAAAAGAACTTTCTTTTTCAGAGCTTTCTGCTCTACACTCTTTACTAGTAGTTCCAATGGGTCCCCCAAAACATTCACTTCTTTCTATTTCCGCAAAAGAAGATCTAACTACTGCACTAGCTTTTAGAATATCCGTATCCCATTCGCTTCCGGTAATATTCCAGTAAACTTCATCATGTGTTTCATATCTTTGGATCACTCTGTCAACGGTATAAGTAATTACATATGTTTGTAAACCGGTTAGAGTAATGTCGGGATCTCCAATTTTTAAACTTACACTTTGTCCCCGCCTACTTTTTTCGTAATGAACCGATTTTCCTTCTCCATCCGTAATTCTTAAAACTTTCAACCTTGAATTTAGCGTTTTACCTCTAACCGAGTATGTAATGGGTATAACCCTATAAATTCCGTGTCTGTAGTCAGGAAAATTTACACTTATTGTTTCGGTTATCAGAAGTGTTGTATCTTTTTGTACTTCAATAACGGAGCTGAAGTCTGTTATTGCGTAAAAATCTCCGGAAAATTCTTGCTGCGCTGAAATTTTTTTTGGTATTAATACAAAAAGGAAAAGGAAAGTGATAAGTAGTAACTTTTTCAGCATTAAATGATTGCTTGCAACAAGGAAATTAAAAAAAGAAGAAGTAGCCCAAAAGATAAATAAATAACTAGCTTATTAATCCCCGAAACTGAAATCTTTTTCCTTCGTTTTTTATCAATAAGTAAACCGATGAGAAAGTAGAATGCTCCAGATGTGACGATAACGATTATAAGGGAAGGTACCCAAGGTATTTCAGGTAAAAGTGCTAAAATATTACCCGCAACAAGATACCCAGGCAAAGACAAAGCTAAAATCAAAAATATACCCGCCGGAGTACAAAAATTTTCTGCGAAAAAAGAAGCACAAGTTACAAACGACGGAACAAAAGCGTAAACAAGTGTCAGAATTAACCCTAAAACCAAACCAAATATATAAAGCAGTAGAAATGCTTTTCTAAAATTCTTAGGCAGGAATTTTTTAAAACTAAGAAAAACCCTTCTTATCTTCAGCATGGTACTATTCCTATCCTAAACCAAAAACGATATAAGTTACAATAAGTATAAACATTATATCTCGTAGACAGACTCTTTATCATCTTCATAAATAATTTTTTCTTTACCCCAATTGGATATTTCTTGTAATTTTTCGGAATCAAATTCCTTCTTATGAACTACAATATAATTTACACCAATTTCTTTTAGTTTACTTTCGAGCTCAATTGAAGGAAATCTACTCCAAAGAATATCCGCCAAAGCTTCGTATTCCGGTGGAGCAAATCCTGATGCTCCATTAACCAACTTCTTTCTATGCTCTAAACTGTAAAGCATTCGCCAAAATTCATTTTTAGCGGGTTCTCCGAAAGCCCAGTTATACATAGGTAACTCGATTACGACTTCCTTCTCTTGGTTTCTTAGAAACTTATACACTTGTGGGTATTGAGAAGGAACCGGAGCATAATACACTTTTCTTATCCGCGCTCCACCAAATAATACGACCAATAAACAACCTGCTAGAATAATATTTCTAAGTTTCGACTTATATAACGAAAGTGAGATTACAGAAAAAATCGATAACCCCAAAGCAAAAAGCCATAACCAACGAAGCGGTGTTCTTAAAGATCCAAATCCGGGGATTATGTAATAAAACACTCCGTATGGAAGGGGTATAAAGATTCTCTCCCAAATTTTAAATGTTTCCCCTTGCCATTTTAAGACAGGCCCCAAAGACATAACAAAAGCAAACATTGTTAATAAAATGACCCATTTCAAATCTTTTATTTTATTGAAGACTTTCTTGTCAAATAATAAAACCGAAATTAGAGTCAGACCAAAAAGACCGGGGCTAAAAAATCTTCCCCACAATTCATCTACGCTCATTGAAAAATGGGCCGCATCACGAATAGAACGAACATACCTAAATTCTTGCGATACTTTTAAATAGCTATTAATTAAAGGCATAGTAAAAATCGAGAAAGTTAGTAAAGCGCCTAAGATGTGTCTATAATTTTTGATCAGTATTTTCATTCGAGAAAAAAACATTAATAAAAAACCGAAAAATATAAAATATAGTGGAAGAACACTTTCCCAAAACTGAATTGCAGAAAAAATTCCCGCCAGATACAAGTGTTTTACTTTAGAGTATGTTCTGAACCTCCAAATCATCCAAAGGGCGATTAGCCACCACTGCATATTCCACATCTGAAGATGTGCAAAGTAAAATATTCTAATTTGTGATACTCCAAGTGCAGTTGCAGCGACGAAAGAGGAAAATTTATCTTTAGTCATTTCAGAAAACCATAAATATAATACCGTCACTGTCGCTATTTGACCGAAAATAAGATTAAAGTTGTAAGCCAAAATTGGAAGACCTGAAATCTTTACCGGAAGGAAAGACAAAATAGCTGATGGTAAAAAATGTTCAGAGTAAGAAAGGGTATTTTTGTAAGGGTAAAAAATGTTCCCTTCGAAGATTGCGTCAAGATCATATGGAATTTTCTGGATATTTTGATTAATTATCCAGGTAATTAGTATATCATCGCCCGCATCAACTAAAGTTCTACCGGGGGAATTTAATATTGGCTTTAAACTCCACAGACTAATCAGGAAGATTAATAAAAGGAATAAAAAGTTATGGAAATGTGTACTACTTCGAATCTTGCCAGAGGGCATACATTGATACTACCCAAATTCTCTCATCGGGTTCAAACCAGTTACCGTCAGATCCTTGCACCATATATTTATATTTTCCTCCAATCCGTTCTCTTTTTATTTTGGTTGTTCTTATACCTCGATCAATACCTTCAACCTCTCCGGCTCCCCTTGAAAACCTTCTTCTCAGAGCCTGGGAGGCTCGCTCATACGCATCTTCATCGTACAAAAGCTCATTTGCTTTTTTATCCAAGAGATCGGCTTTTGCAGAATCAACCGTAGATAAATAGTTCCTGGCTTTTGCAAAATATTCCATGCCTTATTTATATACCTAAAGTACATTATTTTCAACAATAAATTAATTGTAGTACACTTTTAATTGCGAAAAATTATATCACTATAAAATCAGTGATATAATTCGGCATAATGAAAGAAATAGATTTATTTCTTAAAAATGTTCCTGCCAAAACATATAAAAAAGAAAAAGTTCTAATTAAGGGTGGTGAACCTATTGAAAAAATTTTTTTTCTTCTGAAAGGTAACGTTCGTCAGTATTTACTAACTTCGAGTGGAGAAGAAATTAACATTCATATTTTTAAACCAGGTTCTTTCTTTCCTATAATGCTTTTTATCGCAAAGTCGCAAAACAGATTTTATTTTGAAACTCTTACCAGCGTCTCTCTAAAAGCTGTGAATCCTCAAAAAGTTATAAATTTTCTTAAGAGCGAACCCGATGTATTATATGATCTTACAAAACGCCTCTCACTTGGCCTAAATGGAATGGTGAATCGTTTAGAGAATACTTTAGGCAACGACGTTCGAAAACGGCTGCTTTCACTTTTAGCTCACTTTGTTAAAAACTTCGCTAGGGAGGGAAAAAGGGGTTATTCGATTCAGATTCCTTTTACTCATAAAGACTTAGCAAATTGGTTAGGTGTGAGTAGAGAAACCATAAGTCGACAAATGAAGTCATTTGAAAGGCAAAATTTAATTTCTTACAACAAAAGAAAAATTGTAGCTAGAAAAAATTTAATATGAAGCCGGTGAATCATTCAAAGGAATAAATATCTTTCGTACGATGATATACTAGGTTAATGACAGATATTCCCGGAACGTCAAAAACTTCATTTGAAATTGAAAAAGAGAAGGAAAAAATTAATAGCCAGCCGGTTTCACTGAGCCTCGTCAACGTCCATGAAATAAAAAGAGTAAAAAAAGAAGGACCTCAATTGACAACAAATGACTGGTCTTTCTTGAAAAACTGGCTAATACTTGGTAGTATTCCAAGCTTAATTTCCATTGTGTTGGCAGTGATTTTTAACTGGGAATTTTTATTAATGACTCCGGCCGGACCCATCATTGCACTTTTTTGTTGGTACTTATGGAAATATCTCAAACGATACGAAAAAGAAGCAGACGTTCTCAAATGACTTTGACTTTTAAGGCTTTTTGATAAAGCTCAAGCGAGCCAAAAATTGCAGCACCAAAACCCAAAATTAAAGCGATAAAACTTATAAGTCCCCCAAAAAAAGGTATAAAAGAAATTGCATATAGTGTAATAAGCCCCAAACCATACGGCAGATAGCGCCTATTTGCAACTTCTTTTCCAAAAAGAGTCCTGCCTAACCAATATGAAACGTATATTTTGGCTAAATATAAACTCAAGATATAGGAAAAAATCAAAATGAGTCCCAGCGGTATCCCGACAATTGTTATAAGAAAAACAAAAATTATAAAAGGGGTAATTATCAGAGAAGTAAATCCGTATAGGACCGACTTTAATGGCCTTTCTCCAACTATTTTAGAAACGTTTAAAGTAAAATTGGGCAGAAATCTCAACAGCAAAAGCCCCATATAAAATGCTATCACAAAGCTAAAAAGTTTTACTTGTAAACCGAATCCTCTAAAAAATTGCCGTGAAGAAGAAAGATTTTGTGATCTTAAAGACACAGGTAGTGGACTCCTTACAAGCTTTCCGGATATACTGGCACCCGGATCAATTGAGGCTTCGTTTTCGCTGGTGTAATTAATATCACCACCCACTTTGGCTGAGGATTTTACACGTAGGTTCTCTACAAATGCATTGATACTACCTCTGACATCACTTGCCAATGTCAGAGAACCACCAAAGATATGAACATCTCCCGGGACAACACTTGATAATAGAGTATTTCCCGCGAATGTTACTACTCCCCCACCAAGTTTGGCTGATTGGGTGATTTCAACATTTCCTCCTGCGACTGTCACATTTCCTCCAACAGTCCCGATTATCGTTACTTGACCACCTGCTACTCTTAAGTCTTGAGTAACCTCACCTGAAATCATTACCGTTCCTCCTGCAACTAACAAGTCTCCGTTAATTTTTCCATCAACCAGTACTTCTCCACCGGCAACTATGACTTCGCCGTTTACTTCACCAGAAATTTCCACAGATTCTCCAGCTTTTATCACAAAATTTTCATCTACAACCGTTCCTGTAGGAACCGTAGCAACTTTAATGGACCTTCTTTCAGTTTGTGCACCAACTTTTCCAGGCAATAAAGTAACCGAAAACACTAGAAAGACAAAAATTAGATAGAAGACCTTCTTCATCATTGTTTCATAAAGTATATGTCATTTACGTATAAAATTGGATGATGATTCTCTCCTTTTGCAGACAAATCTTCTTGATAGGCTTCTACGCTAAATTGTGGTATACCGGCGTTTATTAGCATCTGTTCAAGTTGGGTAGCTGTGAATCTACTACGTAGTATTTCCCCTTCTATGAATACATTTGGCTCATATAAAACCGAACTCTTCTCAAAATATTCCATCTCATTCGCATCCTCCGGAGAGCGAAAAGATAGATATGCCGCTCCTCCTGGCTTTAACATCCTGTAAATATCACTAAAAAGTTTTGTTGTATGTTTCGCTCCAAAATAATTTAAAGAAATTCTGGAATAAGCAACATCTACAGAACCTTCTTTTATGGGCAAATCGTGTAAACCAAAATCAACTTGTTGTGTTGTAAGCTTTTGGGCAAGATTTTCTTTTTTTACTCGGGTTTCAAGCGCATTTAAAGCAAATGTGGATATATCAAGGGCAATAACGCTGTGACCCTGTTTTAAAAAGTATATTGCGTCTGCACCTGTCCCGGAACCAAGTTCAATAATCATTGCATTTCTCGGAAAAAGTTTCTCTTTTTCCTCAGCGTAGACAGAGTGCCACTCATCCTCTTTATGAGCCTTTTGATGAATTAAATCCCAACGAGACACATCATCCATAATATTTCTATAATATCACTTTTGTGTAGGTAATTTCTCGTTAACAGCCCTGACAGGAATAAATTTTTTCACCAACCGAAAAGTAAATCTATAAAAAATTGTACCGCTAACAAAAATGAATGCCGCCCAATACACCAAATCAAAAGGCTGAGAGGCCAGGTCGCTTCCAACCCGAGCGTGATAAAAAACTAAGTAAAAAACTAAATAGTTTAGAATATGAAAAGCCCTCCAATTCCTTCTGAAAAAAGATTTTGTTCTGAAATAAGCAGCAATTACTGAAATAGTTCCCAACAAAAATGCCATTCTTCCAAAAACAAGCAGCACATCTCTTTGACTCCCCATACTTGGCACAAAAACCAATAACGATTCTGTAAAACTTTTAGAAACTTGATAGACAATTATATTTTGAAAAAGAGGATGTACAAACATAAATCCATAAGTAACTAATCCCTGAAGAGTATGAATTCTATATGCTTTAGCACCTATTATTTGAATAAATCTGTTCATATGAGCCCCAAGTGCTATTTGAATAAAGATTAGCGAAAATGCTAAAAGACCAGTCAGCCTTTGAAAAGTATTTGTCATTACAATACTGCTTGAGAAGAAGGATTCGGCAGAAGTATTCCTAAAAACAGTAATCGGACCAGAAAGGATAATAAAAAACCAAATAGTGTAGAAAATATATCTTCTTACAGTAATACTCATACTTTAGTATAACAAATACCTAATGTAATATTTTTAAATGCCTGAAAGAAAATCTATCTCTTCAAGCATATTACTCTCCGAATTCGAATCAATAAAAAATAATAATCCAGAGTCTATACCAAAAAGAATTAGGGATGTAATAGATAAAGGTGACCAAGCTCTAGTTATTGTTCTGGGAGGCGGTGGAGCTAAATCCCCTCAACATATCGGAGTAATAGCAGCATTACTTGAAGCGGGAGTTCCTTTGGATATGGCAGTTGGAACAAGTGCTGGCGCGGTTGGTGCTATCGCATCCAAGGTAGGATCATTGTCGGAGTTACTCAAAACAAAATACTTAGCTGAAAGAATGAGTTGGAACCAAATAAGTCAACTAACATTTTTAAAAAATGGCGGATTTGTATGCTTCGACAGGTTATCTGGATACATAAACTCCCACCAAAATGATTTGAAAGATCCCACTAAATACACGCCTTGCCTCATAGTAACTACCCAGATATCTAGGTTAAGAAAGAGTGCAAGAATATTCTGGGAGGAAAGTTCGGATTTAATAGGAAAAGCCGTTCAAGCTTCTTGTAGTGTTCCGTTTTTTATCAGCTACCCAATTATTAAAGAATATTATCCCTTAGTAGATGGCGGATTTATAAGAGTTAACGACCTACCTTTCAACATCGCTAAACTTATTGCTCCCGATTCTCTCAAGATATCGGTGAACCTTAGCAGAAAACCTCCTAATATAAATTATGATGGAATTTTAATATCACCCAGTTTGTATGCAAGAAATAATCGCCTGGCCACAGCAGTATTTGATCCTGATGATGTTTGGCTGGGATACAAAAGTGGTAACGCAGCAATTCCGAAAATTTATGAAGAAATGGAAAGAAGAGGAATTGAGAGACATTACAGAGAAGGTTTTAGCCCCGATACAAATCTCGCATACTATTTCTCGCAAAGAATTTTGATTTAGATTTTGGTAAAATAAACACTGTAAGACCGCTTAGCTCAGCCGGAAGAGCGCTTCGTTCACATCGAAGAGGTCGAAGGTTCGAATCCTTCAGCGGTCACCAAAAAGGAAATCGAGTCGGAAGTGGGAGCAGCGCTGGCTGCGCCCCCCTCCGCAGACAGCGCTGCAAAGGCATAATTCAAATTCGCCGAGAGTTGCCGTAATAAAAAGAATGAAGAAAAACGCAAAAATTTTAAAGAGCTTTTTTTGTATGGCTATCAACAAATTGCTGAAAGTCTGCTCCCAATTTAATTTTTCTATAAAATGGACTTTCAGCTTTCAGTATTTTTAGCGGTGTTTGAATTGATCCATCGACAATCGGAAAAACCTCTGTAGAGTATGTGAAGGAATCCTTGGCGTTTACGTCGGGAGGATAATCATTTACCAAAAGAAAACCTTTTCTTTTTGTTACTTTACGCACGGCATCTAAAAATTTGTCTTTTAGGTCAGGCTGAAGTTGATATATCATTCCACTTGCGACTGCAATATCAAATCTATCTTGTAAATCTGGTACTTCACCCATCTTCAGCGCGTCAAGTTTTCTAAAAGATAACTGAGGCGTCCTATCCCTCAATGATGCGCTAGCACGTTCTATTGTATCTCTCTCATCTTCATGGCCAGGCCATATACATGCTTTCACCCATTCTTTGTCTGGTTCAAATAAGTCCACTCCTATTCCACTTGCCAAATTTACTCTACCACTATATAAATTTTTTGGCACTCCATTTAATTCAATACCATTAAACATTTCTCCTGAGTTGTCTCCAGCAACTGCCGCCAAGCCAAGATTTAATGAAGAACCTATATCTAACATGGACACTGTCGAGTCGCCATAGGCCACCCTAGCAAGTAGTTTTGCCGGAAAATAACGCCTAAGAATAAATGATTGAACATTTCGTTCTTTAAGTAATTTTGTTAAATCAAGCCTATGTGTATTTACAGTTCCTTCAATGTATTTTTTCCACTGTTCAGGATTCATTGTCGCGAAACCGGAAATATCAGCATGGTCTTTTAACGCCAAGTATTGTAACGAGGAGAAAAGTAGGGGGGGCAAATGTTCTGGGGTAAATTGCTGTCTTGATGCTAAAACGTCCAACATTGTATCCCTCGTTGGTGATTCAGTTCCAATTAAATCGCCCAGTGCAATTCCCAAATTTCTGCGAGGATCTTCGATAGCCAGTCTATTGGCCTCGTGTATAATTTGTTCGGAAAATTCACCCATATTTGTATTGTATTATAAAATCATGTATTTTGTACTTATCCTTTCTCGTCCGAAGGACGAGATAGCAAGTCGCGCGCGCTGAAAATAAGCGAGACCGCAGGTCGAGCGTACAGATAGTGCGGCGGCTGGTGCGGTCAGCCGCCGCTACCTTTGAAATACATTCGAATTTGTTCAAAAACGTTCACATTTACATTTCTTTCTCAAGCCATTTTTTAAATTTCTTCAATGCTTTTGCGCGCATTGAATATTTATTTTTTTCTTCCAAAGTAATTTCCCCAAAAGTTTTCTTTTCTCCTTTAGGAATAAATATTGGGTCCCAGCCAAACCCTTCGCCTCTTGGTTTATCTGAAATTGTACCTTCGACTTCTCCTATAAAAACTTCTTCAACTCCCATTTTCGGAATATAAACAACTGTTGCCTGGGCAGTTACACTTCTTTCATTAGCACCCCGCAATAACTTAACAATTCCCTCATTTCCCAAAGTTTTCATAAATGCGTCAATATAAGGACCCGGTAAACCGTTTAATGCCTTAATGAAAACCGATACATCCTCTACAAATATTGGTTTTCTTAATTTTTCGAAGTATAAACGGGCTTTTTTTGTAGCAACCTCTATCGGGTCCATGGATTGAACTTCATCTATCTCTAAAGGCGTTCCGACAACTTCAACCTTAAGTATGGATTTCGCCTCTTTTAACTTTCCCTCATTCGTAGTTGCAAAATAAAGCTTTTTCATAATAACCCCAAGTTTAAAATAAATTTGGGCTGTTGACAAATACTTATAAATAGAGGATATTCTGAAAAAGGGAGAAAGTAACCCCCATCATAATTTGAAGGGGGATTTTTTTGTCTGCCATGCCAAAAACTAAAGCTATTAATTATTCCGTTGCAGAAATAAAAGGTAAAAAAGTTAAAACTCCGATCTATCAACTTAACGAGCCTTACTCAGAGGAAATGCAACGAATCAGATTTAATGAATTAAGTAGCGCTGGTGTAAATTTTGCATACAGTCTTGAGACATTAGCCGAAAATACTCCAAAGACTCGGAAACTTAAAGCTAACCATTATCGGCCGATTATAAAAACTCAAAGTGACTTCTACTCTCGGTACAGATTTTCAGTAGATTCACCCAGCATTGGAGTCGTTCTAACAAATATTGATTTCGGTAGAATTCAAAGAAATGGCAATGGAGAACCTGTATTTTTTCAAATGGGTCCGGCACGAAGAACTTTGGCTTTAGCTCAAAGGGCACTTTTTTTTGATGATAATCACAACGAAAATATTTATACGGAAATTGAAAAACTTGAAAGAGGTAAGTTAAAAATTCCCTCCAGATCGAATCGACGTTCCCCCACAATCGAAGAGGCACTTGGCATAAAAGGTCCCGGCAAACCCGCCCTTTACACACCCGCCATCTCAGAACTTGGCTACAAAAAAATAAGTTCATATAAACTTCTTAGTAGGAGAGAAATCGTTGGAACCGGTCTTTTTAACATAGTAGGAAAATATCCAAGGAAAATAATAGGCTTAGGCGCCATGCCTCCTATCTCGGGTTGGATTGACACATTAGTCATGTCAGCCATAGGACATATGATTTCTTTCATCCCGAGAAGTAGTGTTTTTGCATTAAATTTTGAAGATAGAATAAAACTGGCTAAAAAGACTCGAGATATAATAGACGGACTTCAAATTGAAACAGGATGGAAAGAAAAAGTTTTTAGAAATGTCGGAGCTGCACTCGGAGCTGAAAATCCCAAAGAAGAGCTTAAAATGGCCATAAGGCTTCACAACGAAGCAGGAATAAGCGTCTTTAGAATCTACACGATCGGTTCCGATCCAAGAGTAATCCAAACCGCCAAACTTCTTAGACAAAAGTTTGGGCGCGAAGTTGAAATCTTTGTAGGCCAAGTTGCAGACAAAAATCAATCTGAAAGGTTGGTCACCCCCGATATCGCAGTAGACGGACTAATATTTGGACATGGAGGAGGACAACAATGCACCTCTGCTATTAACGGTATGGCTATAACAACTTTGGAAGATGTATATGAGTTAACATTAGACCGAAAGTTCAATAATACCTCGATTTTACTTGAGGGGGGCGTTGGAAGATCCATTGGAACCGCATTAATAATTGGTGTTGATGCAGTTTTGGGTAATCAAAAATTTGTTAGAGGTACAATTGAAACCGGAGACTTATTTGTACTAAATAATAAAGACAAGATATGTCAGCCTTATCCAGGTACGGCAAGTCCAGTCACTCAAATTATAGAATCCGAAGATGGACAATTACGAGTAAAGAGAACTGATGCTGCCGGTAGGACCTACTACACAGAGGGCAAACCAGGCCTTATGTATTACGAAGCAAAAGCTTGCTCTATGGCTTTTTGGATTAACGAATATCTTCGTCACGCTGCCAGAACTTTAGCTGATCTTGGGGTTGAAAATATTTTTGAATTAAGAACTTTTCTTTCAAAAGACAAGCGCGAATTTTTGCGAATTATGTCAGAAAAAACCCAGTATTTATCTGAAGCTCACGGCAATTTCAATACCTAATAAAGTTATTCCTTTTGAAAAAGAAAGTTAGATTGAATATAATGAATCCATGTTAATTAAACGTCTTACAGCATTTTTTTTGGACATTTTGGAGGTTGTTGTTTTTGCAATTGCGATATTTCTTTTTATATATCTTCTCGTTCTCCAACCCCATAAAATAAAGGGTTTATCAATGGATCCTAATTTCGCCGATGGTGAATTTCTACTTACGGATAAAGTCACTTATAGATTCAGAGAGCCCGAACGCGGTGATGTCATTGTCTTTGAGGCTCCCGGAACCAACGGCGACGAGTTTATAAAAAGAATTCTTGGGCTTCCTGGAGATAAGGTGTCACTAAGAGAAGGAGATGTTTACTTAAATAGTAAATTCCTGGATGAAAACTATATAAGCGATTCTGTGCAAACTTTGGGAAGTGCATTTTTAGAAGATGGCCAAGAAGTTACAGTTCCATCAAATCAATATTTCGTCATGGGTGATAATAGAGTAGCATCTTCCGATTCACGAACTTGGGGATTTATAACAAAAGACGCCATTACAGGTCGCGCATGGATTGTATATTGGCCACCTCCAAGAGTAGGTTTAATTGAAAAAGTAACTTACGGGGCTACTAACTAACTTCTTTTAAGTGAATTGTAAATCTTCTGAAGTCTTCCCTCTGTTTCCTCAAGACCTCCCTTAAAAATAAATGTAACACGAGTTTCCCTGCGAGAGCGAACAAGTTTTACCGAAGTTGTTTTACCATCCTCCGCGTTTTGAGGCATGAGGGCCGTTTCCATATCTTCCTGCATTTTATCGATTTCCTCGGAAACTACTCGAAGTTGGTCCTGTCTAATTCCGACACGCCTCATTGACTGCTTGGATTTTGCCTTCATTCGCCGTGCCAGTTCTTCCGCACGCCTTACACTACCCGACTCTCTTAAAATTATTTTATAGGCCTCTACCATTAAATTTGTATCGTCAATTGCTGCCAAAGCCCTTGCGTGTCCTTCGGAAATTAGTCCCGATAAAAGTCCGTCTTTTAAGGCATCCGGTAGGGTCAAAAGTCGTAGTGAATTTGAAACGTAGGCAACAGATTTTCCTATACGTGTTGCAATCTCACTGGTTGATAGTCCAAACTCTGTTTGAAGTCTTTCAAAACCTTTTGCTCTATCGAGTGGATTAAGATCTATTCTTTGAACATTCTCAACAAGTGCCATCTCGAGCATTCCCTTTGGTGAAGTCTCACGGATAATTGCAGGAACGTGAGTTAGCCCTGCAAGTTTGGCGGCACGCCAACGACGTTCCCCCGCAATAATTTGGTATCCGGCAGGAGTTTTAGCAACAACTAGAGGTTCAAGAATTCCATGCTCTTTTATAGAATCAACAAGATCAACAAGGGATTCAGGCGTAATTGAACCCCTGGGTTGTAAGGGATTTGCTTGAAGCTCATTTACGTCAATTTGTATTACTTCTTCAGCCATAACTTTAATCAAACTACCGAAACTTGTTTTTTACCTAGTCGATTATTAAATTTCACAGTACCTTCTTGAATAGCAAAAAGGGAATGGTCGCGGCCAACTTTGACTCCTCTACCTGCGTCAAATTTTGTACCTCTTTGACGCACCAGTATACTGCCAATGGTTACTTTTTGGCCATCAGAAACCTTTACTCCCAGAAACTTTGGTCTGGAACGAGTTTGTTGTGTTAGTTTTCCGCCTTGCTTTTTGTGTGCCATCTTTTTCTATAACCTACTATAATTTATCTTTTCACGACTGTCAAGAGATTATTAAGATGTAGATTGATATACTTACGAAAGTATTTTATTGACAAGAATTCTCGTGTTTACTGACCTGAAGCCGATTCTTCTTCTGTAGCGGGATTTAGCTTTGTATTTTAGAATTTTGATTTTTTCACCTTTTTCATCTTTGTTTATTACCTTCAAATCTACTTTTACACCGGAAACCTTTGGTTTTCCTATCTTGACTTTTCCATCTTCTACCAGAAGTAATACTTCGGCTTCAGGATTACCTTCTAATCTATCGACAACAATCTCGTCTTTATCGGAAACTCTATACTGTTTTCCTTTTATCCGTAAAATCGCGTACTTCATATTAGTTTTAACTTGAAGTATTTTAGCTTTTGTGACTTTGAAAAACAAGCTACACTTCTTTTCTGGATTTAATTACGATCGCAATAGATATAAAAGTCCCAACAATAGAAGATCCTCCGGCTGAAACAAACGGTAGTGGTACCCCAGTTATCGGAAAAAGGCCCATATTCATTCCTATATGAATAATGCTCTGGGCTAAAAGAATCAAAAACACACCCGTTGTATACGCTCTTGCCGAAGGATCAAGAGCGTTACTAACATAGCCTATCAAATTCAAAAACAAGGCAAATGATAGCGTTATGGTAAGAATTGCCCCCAAAAAACCCAATTCCTCGGATATAGCTGCGAAAATAAAATCAGTGTGATTTTCAGGCAAAAACGCCAATTGTGTCTGTACTCCCTCTCCCAAACCTCGACCGAATAATCTACCTGATCCAACAGATATCATTGACTGGATGCTATTATATCCGGCACCAAGGGGGTCGCTTTCAGGATCTAAAAAAGTAATTACCCTCGCTTTCTGATAAGGCTGGAGGATAAACCATAAAAGCGGAAAGATGGCGACAAATACGCCTAGTCCAATAAGAAAATATTTCTTTTCAATACTTGAAGCTAATAATATCCCCAAGAAACCTATGGCGGTCAAGATTGCTACACCCAAAGAAGGTTGAATAATTATAAGAATAAAAGGCAAGAAAAAAAGTAGGAAAAGTTTGATGAGTCTTTTAGAATTAATCTCCCTTTCCGTAATATATCTGGCCCAATAAAGTAATAAAAAAGCTCGTACAACCTCCGAAGGTTGTAGATTTACGACTCCTAGCGGAATCCATCTAACCGCACCCCTTGTAACCTGGCCGATTATTAAAGTAGTAATTAGTAAAAATATGCTAAAAATGTAAAGATGCGGAGAAAATATATAAAATATATCCCAATCTATTCGGGTAAGGAGAAAAAAAAGGAACGCTCCAATTCCTAAATAGATAAAGTGGCTAGGAAAAACGTAAGGCGCAATACTTCGTAAAACAAACGTTCCAACAACTATTAGTATAATAATTGTCAAAATTAATATAGTGTCAGATGTTTTTTCCCTAAGTCTTACGTACATCAAAATCACCTTTATAAATACGGCTTGTATATGTCACTTTTTTCAACTTTTGAATAAGATCTTGGCTCGATGGGATCCACGGATTTTTAACAAGAATATTTTGAGTAAGTCCGATTCTCATTTCTTTCCTTTTTTCTTGAATTATTCGGATTAACTCTCTGGTTTTCGCTTCTTCCAAAAGTGAAGGTGTAATCTTAATATCTAACTCAACTTTTAAGTCTTTTCCTTTTAGTTTTCCCCACAACACATTCTTTACATTGACTTCATCTTTTACCAGCTCTTCCAAATCCGATCCTGGGTTAGGGTAATTTGTTTTAAAGCAAGTGAGGGGCTGCCTCACTGGAATTCCTTTTAATTTTCTTTGCGAATGCACCCTTTCTACGAGATCTCTTATCGCTTGCATCTTTTTTAGAAGTTCTAAATCAACTTTTTCGTTATCCTTAGGCCAAAAGGACAAATGAATCGAGGTTTCTTTTGTCAAATTCCTATAAACTTCTTCACTAGTAAAAGGAGCAAAAACTGAAATCAGTTTACAAAAGTTTACAAGAATTTCGTATGTAACTTTGTAGAAAGAATTTTTATCATCTGAATTTTTTTCTGTAACCCCCACTCGATCACGGCTTCTTCTTATGTACCAACGGGAAAGATCATTTAAAAATTCTTGTAGCAGTTGAATCCCTGTTATCGTATCGAATCTTTCTAGTGAATTAGTAACGTCTTCGTTTAACTTTAAAGAAAGCGAAGTTATCCATTTGTCCAAAATATTATTACTTTGTCCTTTGTCCTTTGTCCTTTGTCCTGGATTCCATCCATCAAGATTCGCATAAGTGACGAAGAAGTTATAAACATTCCAAAAAAGCAGTAAAAAGCTTTTTAACTGCTCGCGGTAATCTTGCTCGGATATCCTTATGTCTTCACCCTTCATTACAGGAGCCTTCATTAAGTAAAGTCTTAAGGCATCGCCTCCGTAAGTTTTAAGCATTTCTTTAGGATCCGGGTAGTTTCCGAAGTTTTTGCTCATCTTTCTGCCGTCTGTTCCTAAAATTACACCCGTTACAAGAACATTTTCGAAGGCATGACTATCATAAAGTGCTGTTGAAATTACATGCAGAACATAAAACCAGGCTCTTATCTGGCCTGTATATTCGACTACAAAATCCGGCGGGAAAAATTCGGATAGATCCAACTCCTTCTTAAACGGAAAGTGTCTTTCGGCAAAGGGCGCTGATCCCGCTTCTATCCAGCTATCCAAAACTTCCGGTACCCGTTTCGCCTGACGGCCGCAATTTTTACAAGTAATAGTAACTTCGTCTATCTCGGGTTTGTGAAGATCAGTTATTTTTCTTCCTGAAAAAGTTTCAAGTTCAGCAATTGAACCAGGTATATATCTTTCGCCGCATTCACACTCCCAAACAGGAACAGGACTCCCCCAATATCGACTCCTTGAAATACACCAGTCGGGAGCCACCTCCATGCTTTTTAGAAATCTACCGTATTTAAAGTGTTTTGGAACCCAATTAATTTTCTTGTTATTTTTCTTCATTGCAGGCTTTAAAACCTGAATATCAATGTACCATGCATTTTGGGGATTATGAAAAAGTCTCGTGCCGCATCTCCAACAGTGAGGGATTGTGTGTGTTACAGGTTCTTTCTTATAAATTAAACCCCTCTGCTGCAAATCCGAATCAACTGTCTCATTAGCGTCCATATAATACATTCCGCCAAACTTTGGAATATCTTTTTTGATAAAACCATTATCATTAACATGCATTTCCATATGAATATTCTCTTTTACCATTATGTCTAAATCTTCTTCGCCGTAGACGGCCAAAGTAACAATTCCCGTTCCCTCATCGCTACTGACATAATCTGCAGGGGCAACAACAAATACCTTTTTACTCGGATCAACTTTATCTCTGTAATAGTCGTAGTGGGGTATGAATTTTCTTCCGACTAACTCAGATCCTTTAAACTCTTCGAGAATTTTGTACTTAGGCTCCTCCTTAAGAATTTTTAAGGTTTCTTTGGCCAAAATGTATTTTTCCTTACCCTGCCGAACTTTTACATACTTCAAGTTGGGATTCACGGCCAATGAGGGTGTTGCAATCTTATTCCAGGGAGTCGTTGACCAAGCCAAAAGATAAGTATTTTCCTCACCTTCTAGTGGGTATTTATAAGTAGTTGCGGGCTCGGTTAAATCTTTATAGTTTTCCGTATCCATCGCTACCTCGAAGTTCGAAATCGGAGTTTCGCAGTGTGGACAATAAAGAGAAACTCGAAGCCCTTTATAAATATAACCTTTATCGTACATCGAACGAAAAACCCACATAACCGACTCCATATAGGGCACATCCATAGTTTTATATGCGTTTTTAAAATCAACCCAACGACCTATATGATCGATATACCATTCCCATTCAGATGAAGTTTCGGAGACATAAAGCTTACATTCTTCTATAAACTTTTTAATCCCAATTTTTTCCTCGATTTCTTTTTTACTTTTAATGCCAAGTTTATTTTCAACTTTATTCTCAGCCGGAAGTCCGTGGCAATCCCAACCCCATACTCTTCGAACTCTATAACCCTTCATTGTCCAATATCGTGGAAAGATATCTTTAGGAATACTCGATAGGAGAGTTCCATAGTGAGGTAAGCCGGTAATAAAAGGAGGGCCGTCCAAAAAAGTCCATCTTTTATTTTTTGGCCGTCCTTCGACCGATTTTTCAAAAATCTTCTCCTTTTTCCAAAAATTTATTATCTTTTCCTCAAGAAGTGGAAAGTTTACTTTCGGTGAAACGGGATCAAAATAGGGTTTTTTGCCACTCATATGAAGCTAATTGTACAACAGTGAAATGTATTTTTGAAGAAACAAAGAATTATTGAAGGGCTTTCAGAATTGCGTCTCTTACATTAGAACCGCTATGCCAACCTTTGAAATATACTAAAGAGGGTCCCCTTCTGTGTGTCTGTGCAAGATAGAATTTATTAATCTTTCCACCTTTCTGTAGGAATAGATCGATAAGCTTTTCTAACGGAAGATTGTTTTTGATGATAAGTTAATTATATCACGAATCACCAAATTAGAAATACTAGAATGCTTGACAATCTTACGAAGTATCTTTATTATCTACATATAAATATTTCTATAGTATTAAACTATGCTCGAATTTCTAGCATCTCTTCTTATACTTATACTTTCTCTTAATCCCTCTGTAGCAAATGATCCTGACAAAACTATAGTTTTTGAAAAGCTTGAAGAAAATTTTCCAATAATTTCAGTTACACCGACGGCTTTTTATCAAGAAGAATTAGAGCAAGATGAAGAACCGGACAGTGAATCCCAACATGAAAATAACGAGAATGAAGATACCTATAAAGTTAAGGCATACAATACCGAAAGCGAAAGTGTAATTATTAATGTCTCAAATCAAGGAGTAGACCACTCTCCTGTTTTAGTACCCTGTAGCGGTAATCTTTGCGAACCAGGGGCAGCCGAAGGTGAAATTGTTCCACCCCCAGAGCCAACACCAATTAAAGATCAACCTGAATTTTTAGGTCCGCCTGAAGTCATACCAATAGAACCGCCCGTTATAGTTCCTCCAGATCCACCAATTACGCCTCCCCATAATCCTTGTCGATGTTCCTCCAATAAAGATATTGTCTGCCTGATGATTTTCCCCTGTGCTGAAGCTTACTAAAAATCTGTCTTCAGATCTGATATAATAGTCATTACCCGATTAAGTTATAAGAGGTCGGGTTTTTTGTTGGAGAATTATGAATACCGATATACGAAACATTGCCGTAATTGCCCACGTTGACCATGGCAAAACAACCTTGGTTGATGCCCTATTGAAGCAAACTCATGTATTTCGGGATAACCAGAAGGAAATGGCTCAAACACAAATAATGGATTCTAATGAGCTCGAGCGTGAGCGTGGGATAACAATTTTGGCCAAAAACTGCTCAATTAGGTACAAAAATACCAAAATAAATATTATTGATACCCCGGGTCACGCGGATTTTTCGGGCGAAGTCGAAAGAACTCTGGGCATGGCAGACGGAGCGCTATTAATAGTAGATGCCGCTGACGGACCTATGCCGCAGACAAGATTCGTTCTCAAAAAAGCACTTGATCTGGGTTTAAAAATAATTGTAGTTATCAATAAGATTGACAAAAAATTGGCTCGGCCTGAAGTTACTCTAAATAAGGTTGAGTCTCTGTTTTTGGAATTGGCTAGCCATCAAGCACAACTGGATTTTGCCGTTTTGTATGCAATCGGAAGACGCGGAGTTGTCTTTGAAGCGCTTCCTGAAAATCCGGAGTCAGATGGCAGTATTATACCCCTTCTCGAGGCAATTCTTTCTAGTGTACCTGCACCGAAATATAATGCCGGAAGCTTTAAGATAAGTATAAGCTCACTGGATTATGACTCCCATTTGGGTAGAATTGCTATCGGAAAAATATATAGCGGGAGTGCTAAAAAAGGAATGAAAGTTATTCTAACAGATGAACCTACCAGAATAAGAACTATTGAAAAGATTACGATTTTTGAAGGACTGAAAAGAGTGGAAACGGAAGATGCTTCAGTCGGTGAAATTGTCGCTTTTTCAGGTATTAACGATATAAAAATAGGCAGCACCGTATCGGACCCGGTCGATCCTAGTCCCCTTCCCCAAGTTGTCATAAGTGAACCTACTCTTCATATCGAGGTTGGAGCCAACACCTCCCCTTTTTCAGGCCGGGAAGGAACATTTACCACCAGTAGGCAAATTGAAGAAAGACTTGTAAAAGAACTGGAAAGTAATCTCAGTCTTAGGGTCGAAAAAATAGGAAACGGAAAATTAACTGTTGCTGGAAGGGGGGAGCTGCATTTATCAATTCTTCTAGAAACACTCCGACGCGAAGGATATGAGCTGGAAGTGAGTAAACCGGAAGTAATACTGCGCGAAACCGAAGGAGTTGTTACGGAACCGATTGAAGAAGTTTCTGTAATTGTACCCGGAGAATTCATTGGGATCATAACCGAAGAGTTCGGTAAAAGATTGGCAAAATTAATAAAGATGGAGCCGATAAATGATGCAGCAACTGAGTTTATTTATCATGCACCGACAAGGGTTCTTATAGGACTCAGGAGTTTCCTTCTTACGCAAACAAAGGGAACAATTGTTTATAATTCGGTAATTGTCGGGAGTGAAAAGATCGGAAAAACTCTTCCCAAAATGAGAAAGGGTGCATTAATTGCAAGCCAAAGTGGTGTTGCACTTTCCTATGGCTTGGAAAACGCGCAAGGTAGAGGAATAACATTTATTGATCCGGGAACAAAGGTTTACGAAGGTATGATTGTGGGAATTAATGCCAAAGATGAAGATATGGCGGTAAATGTCTGTAAAGGAAAAAAGCTTACCAATATGAGATCGAAATCATCCGACGGGGTAATTCAATTAACTCCGGCGACAACGCTATCACTCGAGCAATCTTTGGATTTTTTGGAAAAAGATGAACTTTTGGAAATTACACCCAAGTTTCTTCGTTTAAGGAAAAAGCACTTAACTGAATTGGAAAGAAGAAGGGTTTCAAGAAAACCAAACGATCAATTTTTATCTGCTTAATCTTTCGGTAAAGTTTAACTCTTATTCTCTTTTTGTATAGTTTTCCAATGATAAAGATAAAGTGGAAGTCCAACTACAATCATCGCCATTGATCCTGAAAGCTCTCTTTGTCTTTGCCTCGTGGTCTCTCTTTCTTGAACCAACCTTTGTTCTTCTTGATCTACGGTTTCTCCGTCGAGCTTTGGTGCGTAATACTCGTATCTATCTGCTCCCTGGAAAACTATTACCTTCAGACCCAAATCAACCAAACGAACACTCCCGATAACGCTTACAATCAATCCTACTGCAGAAAATAAGTAAAGATAGATAAGCCTAATATTTACTTTCATAATCTTATTATACAGAACTTTCAAAATACTTACTTCCTACTTCTTATATCTGATATCAAACGTAAGTGGATTGTTTTTACGATCTTGACGAATAATATCCTAAATGTCTATTCTATATATAGACATGAGCAGGAAGGTGAAAAAGAAAAAAGCCAAAAGACAAACCTCCGGTTTAATGAAAATTTTAGAGGCCGTCGTTGTTATTGGATCATTAGCGGCACTTCTAATGAAATTTTTCAAAGTCAGAAAAAGTAAAAAATAACTACTTCCTTTCAATTTCCCACACCCTGCAACTTACAACCCACCATTTATTTATCCTGAGCGAAGTCGAAGGACAACCAATCCTAAATGCTTTTTGGAGATAAAGGGAGTAAAATACGCCAATGGCTCCGGAAATATATTTTGGTGAATCTGATAAGAAGCCCAATATTCGAGTAAAATTGCTTCCCGGAGAGGCTTCAGATGACCTTAATGCAGTAATGCCGCCCATCAACGATGCAAGGAATATGTTAGATCAGAGGTATCCCGATTACGATGTTGTTCAACATCTGCTAACAGATGTTATAGGTGAAGTGGGAGCAAGAGAACTTATCGAGGCATACAAAAAAAGACAAGAATTTAGTATTAAGTTCCAGATAGTTAATAAATCTTCATTATTTTTTACTTTTTCCTACTTAAAACCAACTTCTCACTACTCACAACTCACTTTAAAATAGAATAATTAGTTTCAGAATAGTAGAATACAAACATAATGAATAATTTTAAACTTTTGAATAGCTACAAAAACATAATTTATGACTTTGACGGCACACTCTTTAAGTTTGATCTGGATTGGAAAGGATGGCATGACAGGGTTAAAGCTTTTATTAAGGAACATGAACCTACATTTGAGAAAGAAGGCTTGGTGAATAATATTCAAAACGATTACGTAAAAAAGTACGGTAAATCTTTAAGGGATAAAATCTGCTCGATGAATGAAACTTATGAAATTGAAAATATCGAAAATGTTTTGCCGAATACAAAACTTATTGACTATATTAAAACAAGAAAAGACGTCAGAAATTTTGTGTTGACCAGTAATAATCACAAACTTGTGGATGGACTTTTAAAAAAATATGGCATTTATGATAAGTTTGAACAAATAATTGCACGGGATGACGTACTTCTTATAAAACCTGATATTGAGGGAATCCAGAAAATATTGAATGGAGAAAACTTAAAAGATTTTATAATGGTCGGCAACTCCACCAACGACGAGCTAACGGCCAAAACATCCGGCATCGCATTTGAAATGATTAAGATTTGATTTATTCTCATAAAACCTATGTTTCTAACTGAACTCGAATGCTTATTGAAGCTAAATAGAGTAAAATAATCGTATGAAAGGCAGACCTAAATATTTTGTTTACCAAACAAATATTTACACATCTGGAGGAGGCATAAGACAGGCAAAACTTTTAAGCAAAATGCCGGTAATTAAAAGTCCAATGCAAGACGAACCTTTTGGAGTAAATTTCGAACTAACATACCAAATAAATCCCAGGTTTACTCCCCCGGATAATTACGTAGGTTCCCACGGTTTTACACTCTATTCCAAAAGACTAATAGACCTCATGGAAAAATACGATACTAAATTTGAAAAATTTCCTGTAAAAATGGTAGATAAAAGCAAAAAAGAATTGCTGGGTTTGGAGTATTTTGCTTTCCATCTTTTAGAGGGTGTTCAGGATGGAATTGACGAGAAAGCCTCAAGCTTTGATAAAGACAATAGACCAAGAATTAAAAAGTTAATTCTTGATTACTCGAAGTTTGACCAAAAACCCCTAGTACTTTTGGACAAAGTTTATATTCCTCTGATGCGGGAAGATTTAAAAGATGAGATAGCAAAAAATCAAATTACGGGATTTGGTTTCCTATCAGTAGACAAATATATCATGAATGAATTCGGCTTCCCTCCAAACTTCGAAGACTAGTGCAATTCTTGTTTTCTTGAAAATTCATCTTCAGAAAATTCACTTCACCCCAAGAAGTTTGAATGCTTTTTGAATCTGAATGGGGTCCTACGTATTAATTTTTTGTACTTAAATCCTTAATACAGTAAAATACCAGAATGTCAAAAGACAGATATATTTCATCTGAAAAAGGTGTAACACCGGAAGAGTATTCACCAACTATGCAAATTCTTGCTATTTTTACGAGCCCAACGGCTGGTGAACCAATGGTGAGCCAAGAGAATGTTATGGCAAATTAACGGTGGGTTTGAAGGCGACCGCTACCCTCAAAGCGGATTTTATTCGTGTAAAAGAATACCTGATGAGGATCGAGGATTGGTTATTATTTCTTCTCAGGCAATCGCAGAAGGCAATATAGAGTTGACAAAAGGAGGTTTCGGGCCATACGAATGGGGTGATTTGCGCAGGAGTATCGTTGCAGATATTCCTAATCAAGAATTATCTTCTTTAAAAGATAAAGTATTCAAAATAGGAGAGGTTGTAGTTGTAGGAATGGATCCATGTACACCTTGCCTAAGGCTAGGCCAACTTTCGGGAAGACCGATTGTAGAGCAACAGGCATTTGTTAAAGTTTTTTTAAGTAGAGGAGGACTTAGAGTCAAAGTTTTAAACGGCGGAATAATTTCAGTGGGTTCAAAAATCGAAGTTCCGGAACAGCCTTCCATTTAAAAACTTACCACTATTTACAAAAATCATAGCAATTCCAGCTTCAGATAGTTTGCTTTCAGTTCAGAATTGCAAGCTGTTACGAAAGATATAAATTGGTTTGCACAATAACGATATAATACGTGTTGTGAAAGAAATTGATGTCGCCACATTTTTGTCGCTGGAAAAAACAGCCAAACCCGATAGGCTTACTGCCGAGGAAGTGGGTAATTTAATATCTGCTTTCGGTAACAATGAAGCAAAAGCAGCTACATTAATTGCCATGGATGTCGGTTTTTTATATTCATCATATGACTTACAGCAATCAATGAAGGCATTACAGGGAAATAACATAGGCTGGAATATGTCAACTAATAACGCCTTTGGGTATTGTAAAAATTCATTATCGCCAATCGGCCTAGTAGCTTTGGAAACTTTAAATGAGAACGGCACTGAATATGGATATACCAAAACGGGATATGGCGAAAGAATCGGCAATCCCCTTGCAGGATTATTATTAGCCTTTTCAGAGAGGTATTCGGAAATTTCTTTAAGCGAATTATTCGGAGGGACTTCATCGAACGCAAAACCCGTACAGGCAAAAAGTTCAATCGGGACGGTAGATTATAAATTCAGAACACCGACCCTTAGGCTTCAAATTTTTTGGGAATTGGCTACATCTGATCAACCGATAACGTGGAAGGACCTTCATGACAGATTAAATATCGGTGTTTATGGCCAGTTAAGCAATCATATTAATGAGCTTGCACGCGATAACGTAATCAGCTTTCAAAGCAAGGGTTTTGACAAACCCTATAAAATGTATAGTCTTTTCCGGGACCACCCGGTTGAACCGCCTTCTCCAACACCAAGCACCAGAGGCAGAATGAAAAGTCTAACCAAAGAGGTATATGAAATAGTCCAGACATTAGCCGGTTGGTTTACAACTGAGCAGGTCATTGAAACGTATTTTGAAAAATTTCCCGAGAAAAGAGAAAAAAGGAGTTTACCCAAAGAAATCTACAGAGTCCTGAGACATATGGAAAAAAGCGATTATCTGGCAGTAGGCAGGTTTTCAAAGGAATTTGCTTCAGAAATTAGCTTGTCCGAATCACAACGGTCAACACTAGTCGAATTATTAACAATCATCGACGGATTTCAGAACCAAGATTCTGATCTGATAGAGTTGGGTAAGCGCGAGGCTATGGGTATAAAAATGGATCCGGAAAGGTTCTCAAAATTAATGGCTAAAGCAAGGGAGCATTCCCCCCGCGCAAACGCTATAAGCATGCAGGAAACTAAACTATTGTTGTACGGAATCGTCAAAGAAAATCCAAATATAACTGCGAGTCAGGCAACCAGAATACTTGAACAACAACATAACAAAAAACTCAAAATAAGAACTGTGGTTGAATATTTGGATGAATTAAAAAAGGAAAACATGATTAAATTAAACAAGAGAAAACGATCAAATTATTGGACGGCTATTGATTTATAGAAAATAATTTTGGCTTCAGGTCATAGCAATTCCAGCTTCTCTAGGAGCCTGAGCTTTTCTTGTCGAAGGCGAGAGAGTAGAATACTGGCAGGATGGATGTTCTGGAGTTAGTTTCAAAATATCTTTTTTCCCTTGCTAAAAAGGGATTAAACATGGTCGGTTATTATCAGCAAGGTTCAGCGGTTAGCGGTTTACAAGATAAACATTCCGATTACGATTTTATTGTAATTTGGAAAAACTCGGTTCCAAAAATTGCCATAAGGAGAAAGGTGACAGAGAAACTGGGATGCAAGGTTCACGATGCTAGAGACATCCCGTCTGTCAAAAAATCCATAGAAGCATTAGGGGTTGACAATAAAATTCTTAATATTGCCCACATTCAAGAAAAAGATTTCTTTAATTTTTACAAAGAGTTGCAAGATCCCGCCAGCTTCAATCCTGACACTTTTGTAAGACTCGACGGTCTTTCTAATGCGAAAATAATTTACGACCCGTCAAAAAAGATTTCGCTTTATAAAAATTCCATAAAAGTGACTCCGGAAATACGCAACATATTCAAAAACTATATTAAATCCGAAATCGAACACGATTTGAAAATGTTGGAAGTTTCAACTGAAAGAAAAGGTGTGGCCAATTATATCGGCTACCTTCACGATCTGGTTGAAAATTTAAATATTTTGTTTGCACTCTCCGATAGAAAATTTCCAGGTTCAATGAAGTGGTTCGAAGTTCTAAACAAAAACGAATTAGGTAGCTTAATGAAGGAACTAGAAAAGAGAATAAACAAAGAAGATGTAACCGGTAAGATTTTGAAAATCGCCGGAAACTTCGGCTTTAAACCTTCAAAAGAAATCAAAGCATAATCCCCTTCAAAAACAAAATTAATGTTCATCTGTAGTACTTTTATATGAAGCTAATTTTGGCTACCCTGGGGTAAACTTTCACAAGCCTCGCCATCATCGTCTCCGTCTAAGTTATTGACGTCATTTCCAGTACCACCTACTTTGAGGAAAAATGCCTGAGCTTCCGGTTGTGTAGCAAAATCGTCACAATTATATTCATCGGCACCTTTACCAAGACTCCCGTCGGTAACAATATTTCCAGCCTTGTCAAATAAAACATTGCCTTCCGTATCGCGGCTGACTCTTGATTCTTCCAATGAAGACCCGCCCAAAAGACTGCCCAAGTCAAAGTCATTATTCGACATCTCAAGTCCGAATGCTCCCAAAAGAAGAACGATTATTCCGATTAAAACCGGCTTAACAATACTTTTTGTTTTTCCGCTCGCTTGTTCTAAAGGTTTCAGTTTCGGTATAGCCATGTTTTTACCAAATTGAATAAAGTAAGTATGCAGCAATAAGAATCAAAATAACAATAACAATTAAACGAAGATTTTTATTACTCCTGGCCTGGTTAAATTTCGACGGACCAACCGGCATTTCTTCTTTTGCCATACTTATGTATATTAAATACTTTTATATAAACATATGCAAGAGGAAATCATGCTAATAATCCACAAACTGTCTTTAAAAAATATCTTTCTTCCTGCTTTTTATTTCTAACAAAATAGCAATTCCAACTTTAAATAACTCTGCCAATTGCCATGTAAATACATCAAAAATATTGGCATATTCAGCTTTATAAAAATTCGCTTTAAGTTTGGAGATCCACTTTTAAACAAACTCCTCAAGAACTTCGTCTATTTTATTATTCTGTATCAAAACACCGATTTGAACAGGAACACCCCCACTTTGTCCGAATTTCTTCCACACACCCTCAGCAGCGGGCGTTAAGGATCCCAGGTTTGCCGTTTCGACACCTTTACTTTCAAGCACGATTGCAGAAACAGCAATCATAAAACTTCCCAGTCCTTGTTTTTGATAAGTCGGCTCTCCCCATTGCTTTTCATCGGTAACTATACCTGTCTCTCTAAGTTGATCCATGTATGGAAATCCACCTTTTTCCATTGCGTACGAAACCAATGACTTGTCATACACTTTAAGTCCCTCTTCCGTCCATGCTCTATCCGCAAGTTCATGAGCATTACTTGTATTTGGTAAGTGACCTCCGTGGCGATTCTTGTTGCCGAGTGCTCTATTACCCGTTACTTCCCAGTCATAATGCCCGATGGGGAGCATTTGATCCGCACTTCGAGCAAATAAATCAACTAGTAAAAGATGATCTGCTTTTGCCAAACTATCAACACTCCCGTAACGTGCGGATACTAGAATTTCTTCCCCAAACCTAGTTAACTGCCCAGTGAGAGGAATTAGGGTGCCGTCAGCCCGCTTAACTTGCTCAAAAAAATCAGCAAGTCTTTGTTCCTCAGTCGCCGGATTCTCAGGATCCATTAAAGTATTATAACTTTTTAGCGTTTGGGTTTTGAAGTTTTTGTGTTTACTTACTACCTACCACTTACATCTTACTACTAATTCAAATCCACCTCAAAAATCGGCCAATTGCCTTGATTTAAAATGTAGATTCAGCTTCTCACCGAGCCGTAGGTTCTTTGAGCCAGAAGCAGAAATGAAGTTTTCCGTAAATCGGCTTATAGGATTTGCGGTTTTGGGTGTTAATAATTTATTAACAGTTGTGTTACTTGTAATATAAGATCAGCATCTAAAGATTCTCAAACTCTGCTTTTGAAATACCCATTTGATCAATAATACTTTTAATCGTTCCGGGTTTGATTTCTTTGTGGTGAGGAATCACACAGGTCTTTCTCGCTTTTTCATTCCACCAAATTTCGTGTGTTCCTGCCGTTTTCCTTCGAAGAATAAATCCTGCACGCCTCACCTTTTTAATAACCCTCCTGTAAGGAATTGGTTTCATTAAGAAGTATATACCGGAATTCTGAAAATGGCTTTACTTGTCTTTTTTTCTTTCAGTGGAATTGTTAAGCCCTCTTCTTTATAAAGTTCTATTAAAGATGCGGCAACAGAGGCAATTTCATTTGTAACCTCATCGATGGTGTCTCCCTGTGCATAACAATCCTTCCAAACAAGCGATTTTGCCACAAATCCTCCGGATGGGTCCTTATTGACCTTTACAGCAAGTTCGTACTCCAAAACGTGTAATTTTCTTTGTTTGGCCATATGCATCCGATTATACCACAAAATTTCCCATCAACTTTCTACCGTAAGTTCTAAAAACGATTGCAACCCCGTCAAAGGCAAAAATGTATTGCGTTTTTACCTACATCCTACTTCATACTTCTTACTACTAATTCAAATCCAATCTCAAAACTCGGTCAATTACTTTGTGAATTCTTCTATTTTTTCTAGCAAATCTATCTTTAGAAAGGTATAATATCCCATAACTATGGACTCAGAAAAACATATAGAAGAAATCGAATTTAAATATCTAACACAACTACATTCTTATATTAAAAATAACCTAAGAGAATTTGAAGAAAACTTAGCAAAATCACTAAACTATTTACCTTCAATAACTCTGCCAATTATAATGGCCTCAATAGAAGGTAAGTCCTACAATCCCTTTGCAGAGATAATCGAAAGACATATAAGTTACACCGTAATAAAGGAGCTACTGAAACAAGGATTTAAGTTTATTCCTCTTGGTTACTCTGCAGATCTCTGTTTTGAAAACGATGAGATAGTATTAAATATCGACATTAAAACGGCTAATGCTGAAAATAAGTCGGATTACAATAATCTCGTTACTTCGGGATTAAATCAAACTAGCTTTAAAGGTTTACTTCCGATCGGTGTCAAGGGAAAAACTGATTACCATTCAGGTGGTATCAAAGAAATAAAAGTTACACCAGTTTTGCCTACAAAGTACCACAGTAAACTAACAGTTACATGCGAGCTTCAGTTTATTTACGAGGATTATAAAGATGTAATTGATTCTATCAGGGAAGAGTATTCGGCAGTAAGAAAAATTTTTGCAAGTTATCTTCCCCAAATATTAGCAGAATCTTTCGAAACCAAAGAAGATTTGAATTATTTTTTAAACTACAAGACTAAGAAATCGGATTCAGATAGAAAAAAATATCTTACTGATAACTTAATCAGAAACTACTACATACAGGGTGAGAGAGAAATAAAATATAATAAAAAGGACCTAGAAACTATAAACAATTTCGCTAACCTGATAATAAAAACTGGAGAACTTTTGCAAAATAAAGAAATAAAACCAATTGCAATCATCATTACCTGTTTACCCAACGGATTGTTAGAAAACAAATATTCGGAAATGTTCGTTAGTGGTAAAAGTTACGGATCTTCGATCAGATATCACTATGCGGATGGAAAATTTAAGACTTTACCTGGAAATCCACCAAGATCCTTTTTTGTCATGAAGAATAAATTGTACGAGAAAAAAATTAATAAGATACTAGAAAGCATCTAGACTTGACTTATGTTCTTCACTTCACCAAGTCCTTCACATCTTTCTTCAATTAACTTTCTATAACTTTTCTGCAGTTCAATAAGAATTGACTTTCTTTCCAATTGTTTTGCGACACGACCTGTAGTTCCCGAACCTGCAAAAGGGTCGAGAACTATCCCACTCGGAGGGCATGTAGCCATGATACACCGCCGAGGCAATTCGTCTGGAAAAACTGCAAAATGCTTTTTTCCAGGCAAGCTAGCCGTTCTCATAGACCAAAAGTCTCCTGGATTTTTACCCTTTGGATGTTTCTCAATAGACTGCAGGACGTAATGCATTTCTGTCATTACTTTATCGTATTTATTATCAAACTTAAGAATTCTCTTAAGTTTTAACCAATCGCTCGGTGTTGGCAAAGACCCACCTGCATCAGCCCTAAACCAATGCCCAGCAGTGTGTTTGTAACCTAAAATCTTATCGATATCTTTAACACTAATATTTCTTTTGATTCTCCACTCCCTTAAATACCCACAAATTTCCGCCTGACCCAATTCGGTTTTCCTTTTTTCGACATAATTAACTCCAGTAACTGAAGACCTGCCGCCAGGAGATGCTCCAATATTTTTAGTTTGCCCTTTAAACTTACCCTTATATTCCATGGCCTTATTGTATTTCTTAATCATAGGCAACATTTTTTTATATGCTTTTACACTCAAATACCTTGGAAAACCGTTATAATTTACCTCTTCGTTGCCGTTTTTGTATGGAATTCTGACCGAATCCATATCAAACCATACCCTTTTTTCCCAATCATCTCTAGTAAAGAAATAAATTAGTTCATATGTATTAGTAAATCGGGTTTTTGCAGGAGAAGGCATATGATTACTCTTGTACCAAACAATTTGATTCCGTAATAGCCATCCAATTTTTTTGTTGTTATTACCCCGTGTTTTGACTTCACCAATCATTTTTTGGGCAATTTGTTGGGGAATCATTTGCAATCCTTTATCGATATAAGTGTCGCCAACGTTCAAAAAATAAGCACCGTCTTTTTTCAATACTCTCAGTAATTCCTTGGAAACTTCAACCATTTTATCAATATATTCTTCCGGAGTTTTTTCCATACCGATTTGCCCTTTGACGTAGTAATCTCTTAAATTCCAATACGGAGGCGAAGTAACAATGGTAGAAATTGTTTCTGAAGGAATTTTTTTAAGGCAGTCCAAAACGTCACCAATCAGAAGTATTGGATTAATATCTTTAGGTAATTCTATATAATCAGCATCCATTTTCAATTTCGCACATTAGTTTAACAATAAGTTTAGTATTTTGCAAATCCTGCAAAGTATTCGGGTAATATTAGGGCATTCTCATTTTTCTATACCCAAGAAGAATAGTCAAGTAGTATTCAATATATCATATTGGAGTAATTTAAAAACTGAGGTAAAATTCAGCCATAACTTTGGATGTTATAACCAGATATGAATAAAACCAAAATAATCGTAGATTCGTGTTGCCATGTACCTAATGCACATATTAAAGGAAGGTCCAATAAGGGTAAATCAGCATGTGGCGTTTTAATACAAACCCACCAACATCCGAAATTGATTAGCTTGCAACATCGGGATTTCTCTCTCCTTCGACTCCTTCGATTTTACTCAAGACAAGTTCGCTCAGGACTTCGCAAATTTGACCCACCCTTCATTAAAATTACGGAATTGCAAGCCCCTAATTCTTCGACTTTTCAATTATTTTGTTATAATCAATTAATGAGTAGAAAAAAGATGGGGTATGCAGTTTTAATAACCGTTGTACTCGCTATTTTATTTCTTCTTTTTCAATATCTTCGGGAAAAATATTGTCTATTCGGTTACTTAAGTAATACCTGTCTTTACAGAAATGCACCCCCTCTCCCCCCAGGATATGTTTATTAATAAATTAAAGAATTAAAGAGGTCGGACCTCTAAATCACGAAAGGCGAAGTGTAATCTTCCCCAAATTTGACCACAATTTTCACTAAAAGTATAATACCGACCATGACTATTGAAAGCATCAATAAAAGCGAGGCATATCTAAATAACGAGGTGATTTTAAGAGAGTCACCCGAAAGATTAAGAGAGATATTTGAAAGACAACGAGTTGTAGAAAAAACAAAAAACTATAATATTGCAAGCTGGAAAAGGTGGAGGGAAAACAGACTTGAAAAATATGGGGAAGATTCTCTTGTTACATTGTTTCCCGAAACAAGCTATAGATTACATGATATTGTTTCAGAAGGATTCGAGAAATTAGAAGACAGAGGAATACACACAAAAGAAGAACTCTTAATGTTTAATGTAGATAAATTAAGAGCGACTAGTTCACATGGTATGCAAGCAGTGGAATTAATAAAAGCTATGCATGATTACGCTCTTGCGGAATTTCATTTAAAGTGGTCTGTATAAAAAAGCTTTTTTTTCAAATTTGACCCCATAATTTTTCGGTGTATTATTAGATAGTGTTAATAAATAAGAATATTATTTATTTCTCTGTCATTATAATCACTCTTCTTATTTTTCTTTTAAAAATTAAACCCATTTCCGCCGCCCCCACAAGTAATCCAATTTTCGCAACAGTTGAATGGGTTGAAGGGGAAATTCAACATCTTTTGAATGTTTTCAACCAGCACGAATCGCAGAACCAAACCGATTTCGATTTTATTAATCAAAGAGCGGATAGGTTGGAAGAGGAAAATGAAGAGTTGAGAAACAAAATAGAGGATCTTGAAAACAACTCTCTTCCCGACGGAAAGTGGGTACACGTTTGTTTTGACGTAGCAACAGCAAATTTATCTGTCATGAAGGGTGGATCATGTTTTCCACACGTACAATGGAAGATTTTTGTCCAGTGCTATCCTGGAACTCCCTGCGTTCCTGACAATCCTGTAGATTCATATTATGTTTCTCCACAAGAACAATAGTTTTCTCCAAATTTGTAACACTAACACACCCCAGTAACACACCCCAGGGGTGACTTAAGTTAGTACAGCTGGTAATTTAAGAATCTTCTCTCAAATTTGACCCCGTGTTTTGGATGTTAGTTTTCAGAATTTAGATTGTTATTAATTATCACGAAATGTAAGTCTTCAAATAAACTAGTATGATATATCATACTGAAAAGTTAAATTGAAAACCAGGTTCTCCGGATTTCACACAAATATCTATAAAGTAATCGCTGTGATAAAATAATATTAATATCTTTTAATGAAATTTAAGATTGTGGGTTTTCTACACATATTTGCTCTATTAATATTAATATTGATATACTCTCAGCTGATTATTCCCACTACAATCTATTACTTTAGAAATTTTAACAAAATCCAATTAAATACATACCAAATATTTTGGGAAATATTCATTAATTTTTTATTTTTATCTCTTGCTTTTTTACATTTCAATACAGGAAAAGAAGTATTACGAAATAAAAGGTTGTCCTATTTGTCAACGCTTTTGTTAGTTATTACTTATATGCCATTGCTTGGGATTTTTTATACCTTCATTTCAGTCATTAGAAACTCTTATATATTGGAGTAGTAATTAAATCTAATTATAATAGGGATTTTTCTCTCCTTCGATAAACTCAGGACATTCTGAAATTTGACCCCTCGCCAAATTTTCTATCCCTTTCCTTCTCCTATATATAAACCTATTTACCAGTCCCAACCCATTGAATCTCTATTCTCACATTCTTGAGAAAGTGAGAACAATAGATTATTGTAAAAGTATGTTGAATACTAGGAAACTCCAACGAATAGTTAAAGGCTTTGCAAACCACAGAAGAATTCAGATAATGGAGCTTTTGGAAAACGAGCCGGATATTTCCCTTTCAGATATATCCAGAAAATTAAAAATCAACTTAAAAACTGCAAGTGAACATACAAGAAGACTAACTTTCTCCGGTTTAATTACAAAACGATATAAAGCCAGGGACGTAATTCATGCAGTTACAGACCTCGGAAAAGATATTCTTACATTCTTGAGAAAGTTGGAATAACACAACACTCTCCAAAATTTGACCACGCATTTGGCATTCTAGTTACTCTATTCTGATTGACAACTTACATATCATGAAGTTTAATGAAAACATGGATGATGTAAAGAAAATGTTTAGGACGATCGTTAATGGCCAGAGCGCCATGAAGCAAGAATTATTGACGGAAATAAAGAAAGTGCATGAAAAGTTGACTGGAAGAATAGATAGTTTAAGCTCAGAAATGAAAAATGGGTTTAAAAAAGTAAACAGACGATTGGATACGATTGGTAAAAATGTTGCGTATCTCGAAGACGATGCTCCTACAATCGAAGAATTCAATAAGCTAGAAAAACGCGTTTCCAGGTTAGAAACTCGTACTGTAAAAAATTAATATTCCCCAAATTTAACCCCTCGCCAAATTTTCTAACCTCTTCCTTGCTCCTCTATTAAAACCAATTTACCAATCCCAACACATTTAATTCCTATTCTCACATTCTTGAGAAAGTTAGAATAATACATATCTCCAAATTTGACCCCCGGGATTTAATGAATGACTTCGTGCCCTTATAATCAAAAGGCTTTAAAAAAGGAGGTCTCCGCAGGCAGTGTAAACGCTTGCTTCGGAAGCTGATTTGTGGACATTTATGCCCAATGGAAGTTCGCTTTCAAGCTGAGCCAGGGTTACTTCGAGAGTTGTTACCGATTGGCCGTTTACGAGGTTTGTCAACGGATATTTCACCGCGCCTACATCAGGACAAGCTCCGACATGAATGTGTGCCGGCTGTGGTGTATCTTCGGGGAAGCCTTGCATGGCGAGAGTTACTGTCACTTGGCCGTTTTCCTCAACCAGAGTGACCGTACCTGTTTCTCCGGAGGAGTTTTGCTCAGACAAAGCAACTTCCAATTGATTGGCCGTTAACTCATCTTCCATCTCTGTCTGAGTAATCTCGTCTACGACGGAAGTAGAAGGCTGTTTGTTTTTTGAGAGCATCATGAACCCCAAAACCAGAAGAGCCGCTAAAACCAAAGCTATTACTACATTCTTATTCAATGTGATTTATGTTACAAAACTATATTCCAGTTGTCAATAAAGGCTTCTATGACACTTGTGAAAGTAGTGGGTTTCGCCGAATACTCTTCCAAATAACCCTAAGTTTTATCCGAAATTAGGTTTTTCAGCTCCTCTATACTATCCCAATCGTGAATCGAAACCGTGATTATTCTGGGTGCGTATTTTTTCAGTTTCCGTTTCATAATGGAAAGAGCCTTGGCATCAGTCAAATCGGATTTCGTAATTAAAATAATTTCGGGCTTTTTTGTCAGTTTTTCATTGAAACTTTTCATTTCTTTAGCAAAGGTTTCATAATCTTTTGTCGGATTTTTGCTTTCCGAAGAAATGCAGTGTAAAAGGGTGCCCACCTTTTCTATGTGCTTCAGAAATGAAATACCCAAGCCACGACCAAACGAAGCGCCTTCTATAAGCCCTGGAATATCTGCTATTACTTTGCCTTTAAAAACGCCTAGATTCGGATAAAGGGTGGTAAATGCGTAATCAGCTACCTTAGCACGTGCATTTGTCAATTCATTTAGAAGGCTACTTTTGCCGGCATTCGGGAGTCCTATGAGGCCAAAGTCGGCAATGAGTTTTAATATGAGAATTAATTCCCTTATCTCGCCGGGCAACCCTGGTTGAGCGAACTCGGGCGCAGTTCTCCTGGGACTTTTGAATTCATAATTTCCACGGCCACCTTTTCCGCCAACGCAGATGAGTTCCCACTGGCCCACTTTCTTCATTTCAAAAAGGGTTTCCAGGCTTTTTTTGTCTATAACTGAAGTGCCTATAGGTACTTTTATCTCCAAATTCTCGCCGTTTTTACCCGTCTTACGATTCCTACCTCCAAGATGCCCATCCCCGGCTTCAAAAAGTGATTTGGCCGTAAATTGATTTAGAAGAGTAAGATCTGCGTCGGTCACCAAATGCACATTGCCTCCGCTTCCACCGTTTCCCCCATTGGGTCCGGAACCCATTCTTTTTCCGAAGGAAACTATTCCCGCTCCTCCTCGCCCCCCTTTCAGAATAATTTCCGCTTCATCGACAAACATATTGAAAATTATACAGCAGAACGTATGAATATTTCTCCAAATTTGACCCCTGCCAAATTTTCTAACCCCTCCCCTCTCTCATACAAAAACCAATTTACCAATCCCAACCCATTGAATTGCTATTCTCACATTCTTGAGAATGTTGGAATAACACAATACTCTCCCAATTTGACCGAATAAATATTGAACATAAATTGGCATGATAAACCTAATTATTGTAAACTGATAATTTGTTTATGCTTGAATCTTTTGCGCGAGCATTTTTAATAATAATTTTGCTGGGTTTATTAATTAAGTTTTTAATTAACGCTATTATTTTATATGTATCAAAATGGCTTAGAATAGGTGTAAGTTTATCTTTAAAAACGTCTGTAGTTCTTGCTTTCTTTCTCCAATTATTATGGTCGGCAGCAGAAATATTTATGGTACAGTTATCGTTCTTTGCGTTTTTAGGAATCATTTCGGTTTTTATTAATTACGTATTTAAAATATTAGCTTTTTCACTTATTTTGTGGTTAAGTTCCAGAAAATTTGTTACTATTAAAATTAACAATCCTCGGTCTGCGATAATCTTGGCAACAATTCTTGTCGCAAGTGATTTTTTATTACCCCTCATTTTAAGTGTTTTTATAAAATATTAGAGCGCAACCTCCATACTTAACTGTTTCTCCAAATTTGACCCCAAAATATATTTATTAAATATTTTTTCGATTGGCGGCTATTGACTGAAAGTTTCAGTTACTTTAAATTTATATAAGTGGAACAGCAACTTTCGAATAGTCAAATCGACACTCAACCCGAACAAGTTGTAAAAAAGTCACCAAAATTGTGGATTATAATTATTGTTTTCTCAATTTTTTTAATAGTAGCGATTGCTGTTGGTGCTTATTTTTATCAGCAAAGCAACAAACGATCTGAAGAAATATCTTCTATTTCAGAGAGTTTAGAACAAAAAAATCAGGAGATTTCCGAGACTAAGGCTGAACAAGAAAGATTAAGTGAGGAGATATCCAGTTTAGAAAGTCAGATATCCGAGTATATTAAAAAAATAAATGAGCTAGAAAATCCTCCTTATTTTACTAATTATTTACCAGTTAAATTTGTGTTTGATAAATCTCAAAAGATGGGACAAAGTTTTCATCAAGAAGAGAATAAGCGAATTTCGTCGATCCAATTTAAAGGAAGTTTTGGTATTGGTAATTCATTGATCCTTAACATTTACGAACTGAATGACCCGAAAACTGTTGAATTAACTAATATGTTAGCTGCCGGGAAATTTCCAGCGGCTGACATTGCGAAAGAAAGTTTGTTTATCTTTCCTTTAGATCGTTCTGTTCAATTGATGGGAGGAAAGGATTATTTTATCACTGTCGAATCGGAAGACACTTTAACACAAGCAGGATTAGCATTTGCAGAACAAAATATAGTTGATGACGGAAAGATGTTTGTATTTACAAGGACAATAGGAGGTAATGGTGAAATAATCGATAGTAATCATTCGTGGCAACCGAGAAATAATTATGATGTTATATTTGAATTAAAGTAGCACTGGTTAATATTCTCTAAATTTTTTCTAAATTTGACCCCTGCCAAATTTTCTATCCCCCCGTTCTCTACAAACTCCTCTACAAAATAACCAATTTATAAATCCCAACTCATTCGATCGCTATTCTCACATTCTTGAGAATGTTGGAATAATTCTGAATGATTTGTTTCCAAATTCGACCCCATAATTCTTCGACTTTTGTTCGGAATTACGGTATAATTGTCTCAAATGTACAAACTCTCGCCTTCTGACTTTAGGTATCTTTGGAACGATTGTAAGCATTGTTATTTTCAAAAGGTTAAGTACGGAATAGCTTTGCCTTCAATTGGTATCCCCGGAGTGTTTTCTAAAATGAATGGATTGCTGCAAAAATCTTTAGTCGGCATGGATTTACAGGATTTAAGTTCCGAGCTTCCGAAAGGGAAAATTCAAGTTGCAGAGGGGTATTTGAAGTCTGCCGCGATTCCGTCAAAAAATGATTGCTATATCTCCGGAAGGTTTGATTTTCTGACCAAACTCGACGACGGAAGTTTTAGTGTCATTGATTTTAAAATTTCAGACCCAAATGAGGATAAGGCGCAAAAGTTTTCCAGTCAGCTTCACGCCTATAAATTCGCTTTAGAAAACCCTCAAAACGGAATTGAACCCAAAAATGTTAGCAAAATGGGAGTGGTTATTGTTTCGCCAGAATCAATTGAATTTAATAATGGCGGGGTTAATTTTACATCCAAACCTAACTGGTTTGAGATTTCTGAGGATATGGATTCATTTTATGGTTTGATTGACGAAGTTTCTGGATTGTTAAATGGTCCTGTTCCCGAAGAATCAGACACTTGTGCTTGGTGCAAATACAGATTGTGTTTCCCGCATCAAAACGAAGGAGCACAGGACGATATTCCCTTTTAGTGTTCCTCCAAATTTGACCCCGGCTTGAATTTTTCGTAACGACCTATGTATTCCTGACTTTGTCTATCTCAATACCTCAATTGTAATTCCCTATTCTCACATTCTTGAGAATGTTGGAATAAGGATTGGTTTCTCAAAATTTGACTCCAGTTTTTTGGTATTTTGCATATAGAATTTGGTATATGGGAGTAGAAAATGTGGCGTTGACAGTATTTCTTTCACAGAGTTAAATAGATATATGACTTTGACAGATGGAGATTTAAATGCAATTAAAGACTTGGTTAAAGTTACTATTGATGAAGACGTAACTCTTGTTAGGAAAGAAGATATTAGACATTTATCAACGAAGGATGATTTTTATAATAAAATGGACGAAGTTATGGGGGAACTAAAGGCAATTAGAGAAGAACATGCAGTACTTTCAGGTCTGAATGTGAAAGTTAATAATCACGAACAGAGAATTGAAAGGATAGAGAAAAAACTTCAAATTCATTCATCGGTATAAAATATATTTTCTTCAAATTTGACCCCGTGTTTTTCTTTACCGATTTGCTTATTAATTATTTTTTTGTAAACTATTTTTGTATGGTTATCACAACTCTAGAAAGCATTGTTAAAGAAAAAAAATGGAAGACATTGCAGGGCGCCTATCGAAATCTTGCTAAAACCAGCAAAAATCGTCCTTCCGAGTCTTTCCTAATACAAAGTCTTGATAATCCGAGTCTCTGGAGGATTATAAGTATTTGGAAGGATATGGAAACATTACAAAAGGTACGTGAATCGGGAAAAACTCCTACTGGTATTTTAATTTTTCGTGAAGCAGGAGCTGAACCCACTTTAACTATCTTTGATGTAAAAGGGATTTTGTAAATTACTCTTTAGAAGCAAATAATATTTTCTTCAAATTTGTCCCCTAAAAACATTTTTTTGATAGCCTTTCTCGTTAATGTATAATATAGTTATGCCCGACGAAAGTGAACTTAGAGAACCTAGAGTTCCTAATCAGTCTTTGTATAGGGCGGGAAAAGAGGCCGACCTTACAAATGTGACAGTAGAGAAGTTGCAAGAGGCAGCTGAAAGGGGAGTCAGAATCGATATCACTTCTTCTAAGCCTGGTGAGGTTAAAGCACAAGTAAATAAAATTGCAGTAAAAGGTGACGATGAGCGTTAATTAGTTTTTATTTTCTTCAAATTTGTCCCCCGCGTTTTGTATCTGGTTGAAACGACTGCAATTCTGTCACAAAACCCAAAAAATGTTATTGAATAAAAACTATCGTTTAATATATACTTTTAATTATGGACGAAGTAAAAAGTCTATTTCGAAAAATCGTGAATGGACAAAGCGTGCTGAAACAAGAGTTACTGGTAGAAATTAAGAAAGTGAACAGCAAAGTGGATGGTCTAGAAGGCAGAATGAAAACTGGCCAGAACTCAATTCGTAAAGAAATGAGAGAAGGATTTAAGAAAGTTAACAGTCGTTTAGATAAGATTGGAAAATCAGTTGCGTATCTTGAAGATGACGCTCCCACTCACGAGGAGCACAACAAACTAGAAAAACGTGTTATCAAAGTTGAGAAAAAGCTTCACCTACAAGCTCCTTGATAGTTCTTCAAATTTGTCCTCCACCATCGCTAATGCTTTGAAAGGCAAGGCCATAATTCTGTAAAGAAGTAAGAATTTTTCGACAAACTAAAAAACCTGCAGTATAATTCCCTATAGTATGAGTTCTGTGATTGAGAAGGTTATCAAAGAAAAAGCTGTAAATGATCCTTGGTGGCAAGGTACTTCTGAACAGCAAGTTATCGGCAAATACGGTCAGCTTTTTCAACCCAAAAATTTGGATAAACTTACCAAGGAGGACTTTAAATCTTTTCTTCTTATTAAAAACAATCTGCATTGGGAAGGAATTCATAGGCAAGGAAATATTATTACTTCCGATATGAATGCCCTCAAACGATTTTTAAAGCATGTATTGGATGAGAAATTAACCCTAGAGAAGCGTTTAAATACAGAGTTTATTGAAAATGGAGGTTACTGGGTTAAAGGCATAGGAAGGGCAATTATTACAGCAATTCTTATGGTTGTTTACCCTGAAAAATATGGTATCTGGAATACCAAAAGTGAGGCTGCTCTTAAAAAACTTAACCTTTTTCCGAGTTTTCAAAGAAACTATAAATTTGGTGATAAATTCAAAAAAATTAATGAAGTTCTTTTAGAATTATCAAATATGCACAATATAAGTTTGTGGCAACTTGACGGAGTGCTTGGGGATATTGCAGGCGCAAGTCCTTTTGCAGGAAAGGTCGACGAAAATGAAGAACAAATCGAGGAAGAATTGAAAGAACTTGGAATCGAAGATCCTGTCGTATTCGGAATGGAAAAACACCTTGAAGACTTTCTTATAGCAAATTGGGACAAAACAATATTCGGTAAAAAATATGATCTTATATATGGTGAGGGAAATGAACTAACAAGTCAGCAATACCCCACAGATATTGGATTTATTGATATTCTGGCAAAGTCAAAAGACGACAAGGAATATCTTGTTATAGAGCTTAAAAAAGGAAGGTCTTCTGACGCAGTTGTCGGTCAAACTTTAAGATATATTTCTTGGGTAAAAAGAAATCTGGCTGAAGAAAGAAAAGTTAAGGGAACGGTTGTCGTACTTGATGCTGAAGAAAAACTTAAATATTCACTATATGATCAAAAAGACATAAGCTTATTTACCTACAAAGTTAGCTTTGATTTGAAAAAAGAAAACTTTTGAATTCGGATTATTTCCCGAAGAATGTGTTGATTGCAGAAAAAAGAGCTTCAGCTTCCTGATCAAGCCTGTCGGAATTTTTGATAAGATTATACTCGTCTGAACTTGTGAGAAAAAATCCTTCTGAAATTGTAGCCGGCATTTTCGATTTGAGTAAAACTCCGGATGCATACCTACGTATTCCATTATTTGGCAGAACTAATTTTTGCGAAATGTTTTGAGTAACATAATTGGCAATCTCTTTATCTTCACCTTTGAAATAAAGCGCGCTTGTGTAATCAACCGAAGAATCGCTTGAACCGTTATGATGGATTGAAATCAAAACTGCAGTTTTTTGGGAGTTACAGAAATTATATCTGTCTGCATTCGATTTATCAGAATCATCTGTTCTCGTCATAAAAATCAAACCAGGATTATAGCCATAATTCATAAGTTTATTTTTTAAAAGATTCGCAACTTCAAGATTTACCGTACTTTCCTTTAAGCTACCGTTTACGGATCCTACCTCACTTCCACCGTGTCCTGGATCGATGCAAACGGAATACAGTATCGGCACAAAATCTTCGTTGCCGCCTCCGGGATTTGGCGGTTTAGCAAATACTATAGATGTTGAGAGTAGAATAAACAAAAGAGATAATAAGAATGAAATTTTCCTCATAACTTTCATCTTAAAGTCTATGTTTAATAAAATCAATAATAAATTTTTAACCAGCTTTTAATCTGATAAAATATCATTTATGGTAGAAATACTTAAAGGTCACGGATCGGCAGATCAAAGAACCCCTGAACAAAATGCTCAAATAATTAGAAGTCCTGATGTTCTCATATTCAAAGCGTAATTTTAGATATTGAGAAGGGAGGACCGCTTGAATCAATGTTATCGCCCGATGCGTTAGAAGAAGCAGCGCATTTTGTTGAAACATCCCCTTCTGATACACAGGCAGCTCCGAAAACGTAAATAACGAATTCTATCCTAAATTTGACCCCGGATTTAGAATTTTGAATATGTATCTGGTATGTAGGAAAAATTGCTTTTTTCAGATGACTTGTTATGATTACAATTAATCAAATATATGGTAGGGCCTGATCGAAATTTTGAAAGAGGTTTGAATCAAGAAACGCTACAAAGGGTTACCGAATTGTCACAATTAAAAGAATTTGGAGTCAGGCTTGAATTGACTGCAAAAGTCGTAGGCCCCTTTACCGATAAGATACAAATATCATACCCAAATGGGCAAGAGGCTATCGAATATATCGAGAAGGCTTAAGTTTAATATGAGTGAAGTTTGCCTCTTTCCTTGACTTTCAGAAGAGTGTAATTTTTTAGAAAATGGACGAGGTTGTAGGGGAACTGAAGGCAATTAACCCCGATAAAGATCCGTTCGAAGAGTTTGACCCGGCTTATGGTTTAAGTTATCTTACACAATCCGCGGAATTATTAATGGAAGAAGCAACGCCAACTCAAGGTATACGTAACAGATAATAAAATAAATAAAGTATTTCTCTTCAAATTTGTTTGTAATAATAATACTTTTCCACGGGAAGATAGATTATTGCTTATTGCGAATTACCACTTAACTGTTTAAGGTTAAATATGAGCGCGGACAGACCTCATTTTTCTGCAGGTCCCTTTTGCGGAAGTTGTCCTTTAAACACTAGGTTACACTGGGGTTGTCTCGTGGATGGATCTGCTCGGATTGCCGAAAATGATCCCACAAGACTCTCTCAGCGTGCTGTACACCAATCACGAGCCGAACAATCAACGGGGGGAGTGGTTTTTGATAGTACAGAATCAGAGTTACCTGTAACCGGAAGTGAGTAGACAAACATCTCAAATTTTTCTTCAAATTTGTCTCCCTCCGTCGCTAAAACTTTGAAGATCAAGGCCGTAATTCTAGAAAAGTAGTAAGTTCTCCTTTTGACCGTTCAATTTTCCTAATTGTAATTCAAAACCCATATCCTTCTCGTTAATCGCAAAACCGAGTCGAGTAAATTTAGTCGATAAAGCTTGTACTTCCACGGGATCATTGTGAATATCAGGGGCAAGCCAATTATCACTATTATTGACAGATAATCTTATATAGTCTTTTGTATTTATCTCGATTACGCGATCTAACTGGTTATCTACTTTTATGTTAATAACCAGAAACTTTCTTCCGGAAATTGCCTTTGCTGTTTGTCCTTTAACTCTAATTTCATCTGTTATCTCGTATTCGGTAAGGGTGTATTCAATTCCGCTTACTAAGTTACCCGAAGAATCGGTAAGCGGGATCGAAAAATTTTTATTCAACTCCCCTTTCTTGGTGGGGTTTTGAGAAGGTGTCGGAGTCTGTGTTGGTGCTATCGTTAAAGTCGGTGTGGGTGAGATGGCTTTTTCAAAAGAAAAATAAAAGTTTTGCTGTTTGATCAATAAAATTATTATCCCTACAGCAATAAGCAAAAGTATAAAAAGAACGATAACGAGTAATCTCAATCGCACAATATAGGATTTTTTGAAGTATAACAAAAAGATATTGATATTTCTTTATAGATTTATTGCTTAATTACAGAACTTATAATATACTTTTTTATATTTTAGATGGAACAAACTGAATTTGCAGAAACCGATACTCAAGTTTCCGCAAATATTCGTATTATTGGCGAGCCTCCCAGGGACACCTCATTAGAACCAGTAGAGGAAAGAAGTGTTTTGATGGACTATTTGCGGTCAATACCTGGAATACTGAGGAAAAACAAAGAGCAGATAGTACAACAAAAAGCTGCAGAGACGGAATTCACTCAAAGTTTCGAGCGATCCTTTCCCGACACAGAACTTCAAGAGGCAGTAGTGCCTCACGCCATAGTCTTTCTACATGGCCAGGGGCGTAACGCAGAAATGTGGCGCCTTTGGATCAAGGAACTTAGAAATTTAAATCCTAATATGCATATCCGAATGGTTGCAATATCCTTGCCAAAGTTCGATCAAAAAATACCGGAGGATCCTGATGTAGTTGAAAATATTTTTAAGGCTGGTGAGTGGTGGGTAGGCACTGGAAACTTAGATATGGTAAGGGAAGAAGGAGAAGTCGTAAGAGGCATAGATATCAACTCTCGCGTTCCGGTGCATGAAAAGAGACCAAACAAATTGGTAGGACAAGATGTAAATATGGAAAATGTCGCCGAATTTGTTTTTGACGAATTGAAAAAAATGGGAATAAATGGACCGGTTACTGTTGTAGGCCATTCGCTAGGCGGTTTAGTGGGGGCAGTACTTGCTTCTAACCACCCGGATAAGGTGGCCAATCTAATTACAATATCATCTCCATATAAAGCTAATGACAGAGACTACCCGATAGCATTTTCTAAAGTTATCAAAGTAGTACGAAAACTATCTGATACTCCACAATCTGCTATTAGACAAGCCAGAGAAGTTTTTGCATTTCTTTTAGATAAAGATATAGATGAGCAAAATATGGTCTCTTTTGTCTTAGAAAATACACCCAAAAGCTTCGCATCGCTAGTTGACAGAATCAGGGAGATTGACTGGGAATCTGTCTTAAGTAGAATACCCGACAGTGTCCGAACAGTTTGTTATTTCAAAAAAAACGATGCCGTAGTTCGCGCAATGGGATACCAAGCAAGCACCAGCCTTCAAAATGCAACACTTGTATATGATCCGGTCGGAGGTCATAACATGGTAGAACCGATAATATTAAGGAGAATGGTAGCCTCAATTGAAAATAGTTATGTCAAAAAAGAGCCGCCTGTTATAGAAACGGACTGATTATGGAGAAGTCTGCCGACATTGCCTAAGGAGTGAACTCCTTTTACAGATGATACTTATTTCCGAAAAAGAATTAACGAAAGCTCTACATCTTCTGGCAAGCCAAATACACTCGGGTCGCGTGAACAAGAAAATGGATAGAGAACTACGAGAAATGCTCAAAGAAACAAATGTTTCTGAAATAGAAAAAATACTCGAAAACCAACTAAGTAATGGTGATACAAAAAACAGGAAGAGTTAATTAGGTAATCTTTCGAAGGAATGCCGGTATTTCAAATTTTTCACCGAAGACGTCGTCTTCGCCTTCACCCATGGGTGGTTCTTCTTCGTCTTCCTTTTCCTCCGCTTCCTCTTCCTCTTTCGGAGCTTCACTTACAACCCCTTGAATAGTCGGGGTCACTTTTGGCTGAGTAAATTGTGCTATTCTTGCTCTTGTTTCATCAAAACCTGTGGCAACTACGGTTATTCTAATCTGGTCAGCCAGGTCTTCCTTAATAACTGCACCGAAAATAATATTTGCATCGGCATCGGCAGAAGAAGATATAATTCGGGCAGCCTCATCTACCTCAAACATCGTAAGATCATTTCCTCCTGTAATATTGAAAAGCACTCCTGTTGCACCTTCTATAGACAAATCAAGAAGTGGTGAAGAAATCGACGCGCGGGCTGCCATCTGAGCTCTATTTTCCCCTACTCCGGTTCCGATTCCCAGTAGGGCTGTTCCTGAGTCACTCATAATAGTCTTCACATCTGCAAAGTCAACGTTAATGAGTCCCGGGGTAGTGATGATATCGGCAATTCCCGATACAGCCTGACCAAGAACCGAATCCGCTACTTTGAATGCTTCCAAGAGGGTCATTTTCCTGTCAATTACATCCATCAAGCGCTGGTTTGGAATAACAATCAAGGTATCTACCTGTTCACGTAGTTTTTCTATCCCCTCCTCTGCTACGACAGAGCGTCTTGTCCCTTCAAAATGGAAGGGTTTAGTAACAATTGCTACAGTAAGTGCGCCAACCTCTTTGGCAATATTTGCAATAACAGGAGATGCACCTGTACCTGTTCCTCCACCCATACCAGATGTAATAAAAACCATATCAGAATCAATTAGAAGCTCTTTAATTCTATCTTTTGACTCCTCAGCAGCTTGTACTCCGACTTCCGGATCTCCACCGGAGCCCAATCCTTTAGTAAGTTTTTCTCCAATCTGAAGTTTAGTGGGAGATTTATTGGCAAGAAGAACCTGTGCGTCTGTATTTACGGAAATAAATTCAACGCCCGTTACGTCATTACCTTCAATCATGGAAGCGACGGCGTTACTTCCACCGCCACCAATTCCGATTACCTTAATTTTAGCAACTCTAGCTGAATCCGGTTTAACTAAAGCCATACCTTTTGTGGACAGATTCTAGTGTATTGAAGTCTAAAATACAACTATTTATTTAGAATTTCAATATATTATCCTAATATCTTAGTATCCTATCATTAGGGCAGAAGATCCTTAAGCGTTTCTAAAAGTTTTCCTACAACACCTTTCGAGGGCAGTTTAAACTTTCGTCCTATGCTTGTCAATGACTCGTCATTTGATTGTTTAGCTGCGTATAACACCAATCCAACCGGAGTTGCAAAGACAGGATCAATTACATCATCTATTAATCCTCCGACGCCCTTAGGTTTACCTATTCTTACCGGAAGCGACATCATCCTTTTTGCCGCTTCCAGGCTACCTACGGTCTCAGCACCCCCCCCGGTTAAGATCGCTCCAGCCGGAATTAAGGCCGAAAGTCCCTCCCTATCAAGAGCAAGTTTCACCATTGTAAAAATTTCGTTAAGCCGCGGTCGAATAATACCATCCGTAAGAGTTTTTTTAGAAACCTTTCTAGCTTCGGTTATTCCAATTGATTGCAAGTCAAATTCATCACCAGAAGCATCTTTTATCTTTTTTGTCTTTTTCTCTTCTTTGGAGAGTTCCAGTTTTATTTTTTCGGCAGATTCCAAAGAAACCCTTAAGCCTATTGCTAAATCGTTCGTTACATTTTTTGCTCCAATGGGAAGGACAGCCGAAAAACTTAATGCCCCGTCAACAAAAGTGGCAATAGAGGTCGTTCCGCCCCCAATATCAATTAATACGCATCCAAGTTCTTTTTCCGTCTTGGTTAGAACCGCCTCGCTTGAAGCCAAACCGGAAAAGACTAGCTCATTTACAGTTATTCCAACCTCATTAACTGCTTTTCTTAGATTTTTTACGGCAGCGCCTGATGCCGTAATCAGATGCGTTTGCACTTCCAAGCGAACTCCACTCATTCCTACTGCATCTTTTACTCCGACTTCACCATCGACAACAAACTCTCGAGGTAAAACATGGATTAGCTCCCTTGATGACGGAAGAGAAATTGCACTAGCCGCCTCTATCACTCGGGCGACGTCTTCTTCCGAAATTTCTCCGTCGGGATCCGAAACTGCAACAACTCCGTGGGAATTTTGAGAAGAAACATGCCCTCCACCCAAAGAAATGTAAGCATTATCCAGGTTATACCCCGCCATCCTCTCTGCTGCCTCCACACCTGCTATCATTGATTCGACCGCTTCATCTATATCTACGATTTGACCCTTTTTTACCCCCCTTGATTCAATTGAGGAAACACCAATTAAATTTACAGACCTTTCAAAACTAACACTATCAACATTAATTTGAGCGATAATTGTGGCAACTTTAGAAGAGCCCAGTTCTATTCCTGCAATGATTTTATTTTTGGACATACTTTAAAATCGGATTTTTGAACCGTAAATCAATAATCCTAGGATTTTTTATTGTAGAACCAATTCCTTCCTTCTTCAACTCATCCGTAACCAGTACGTATGACCCTAAGAGTATTTCTCTATCTCCCTCAAGTGGAAATATTACAGTAGGACCTTCTACTACTTCAACGATCAATTTACCTCCCTCAAGACGTGCGCTTTTAAATTTATGAATATTTGATATCGAAAATACTATTTCAGAAGCAAAAAGAGTTTCCATATCAATTGTTTGGGTAGTTGGGTGTAAATCTTTTTCAACAAATAATGTCGGGAGATCTGACGATTCGGCCTGAGAAATTACTCTACCGTCTTCCCCCACCAATGAAAAAATATTCGAAGTAGAATTTTTAAGCGCATATTTTGGTTTACTTTCAATAATATTAACTTCAAGTTTCGCCGGAATTTGGAAATGAATAGTATATTTTTTGACAGCAACATTACTCTGCAGCATTTCTGTTAACTTATTTTTTGCAGAAGAATATGGCAGGCCCTTTGCCTCAGTAAATTTTTGCGTAACTCCACGACTACATTCTCCATTTTGATTTTCACAGGAAATTTCTCTTATTTTTATTAATCCAGAAATTACTGAAATCAGAAGGCCGGCAACAATTATTGTAAATGGAATTTTTAATTTGGCCAAAAGTTTCATTTAAGCTCCTCCTCAATTAGACTTACAAGTTTTTCGGCAGCATGAACGTCGGGAGTTTCTTTTTTAGACACATTGTCCAGAATTTCATTCCAATTTTCGATTAAATAAAAAACTTCGTCTAATAAACTTTCGGGAGTTAGATCATCTTGCAAAAGTACTCTTGCAAGGCCAAAGTTTTTAGCGTAAATCGCATTTTTTTCCTGTTCGTTAAGATATGAAATTGGAAGAGGGATTAGAATAGAGGGTTTTTTTGAAACAAGAATCTTTGATACAGTATTAGCTCCAGCCCTGGAAATCAATAAAGTTGAGGAATTAAAAATCTCGCTGTATTTTTTAAAATCAACCTGTCCGTAAACTTTATATCTTTCTTTTAATTTTGAATCTAATTTTTCCCAAATATGTCTAAATTTATCCTCCTGCCTAATCCCAGTTAGATGAACTACTCGGAAATCTTTCAATAATTTAGGAAGAGCACTTTCAACTGCATCGTTAATCACAACCGATCCAGATTGCCCACCGGTTATAAAAATAGCAGGAATCTTCGGTAGATTTTTTAGGTTTGATTTAATATCGTAAGGAGTAGGGTTACCCGTAAGCAGCGTCTTTTCTTTCGGAAAAAATCTGGCACTGGTATCTCTTGAAATTGCAATTCTTTTTGAAAAAGTGGCCGAATATTTATTTGCTCTCCCAACAACCGAGGTTTGTTCATGAATTATTACAGGAATTCCGAAGATGCCAGCAACAACAACGACCGGAAACGCACTAAAACCACCAAATGACAAAACTACATCCGGTTTAATTTTAGCCAGAAGATAAATTGCATGAATAAATCCTATTGGGATTTTTAAGAGCGAAGGGACAGTGTGAAGTGTAAACTTTCTTTGCAGGCGTCCTGCTATAATTCCATATGTCTTAATTCCGTATTTCGGAAAATATATCGAAGAAATTGGAGGAACTTTCGCTCCTTCAATAGAACTTTTAGATCCGATCCAATATAAATCCCAATTTTTATTTTGTTTTCTTATTTCCTCGATTACAACATATGCCGTTGAACCCGCATGTCCTCCAGTCAAGACAACTTTTTTTGTATCATTATTCTTTGCCATATTTTGAAATATTTAAAAGTATTCCGCAACCAATGAGAAGGGCGATCAATGATGATCCTCCGTAGGAAAAAAACGGGAGAGGTATGCCGGTCAAAGGTACTATAGCAACCATAGATCCAATGTTGAGAAGTGTTTGTGCACCAATCCAAGACATTATTCCGCAAGAAAGTACTCGCGAAAACGTATCAGGAGATGCCCTCGCAATTGCAAATCCGCGAATGACGAAAATCACAATTATAATTATTAAAATGCTTGCTCCCAGAAATCCGATTTCTTCGGCAATTATCGCAAAGATCGAATCAGTCGCGGTTTCTGGTAAAAAAAGATACTTTTGTCTACTTTGACCTAAGCCTACTCCGAAAAGGCCACCAGAACCTAATGCCAGTAATATTTGGCGTATATGATAGCTCTTATCCAGGGGATCACGGGTTTGTTCGAAAAAAGTCAGTAACCTATCCCGTCTGTATTCTGAGGTAATAATTAAAATAAAACCAAGTACTCCACCTAAAGCTAGAGTTGATGCAAAGTAGATTAGACTAATACCGGACACAAAAAGCTGAGCCATCCCGATTGTCGAAACTACGATAGCAGTACCGAGATCTGGCTGGAGCATAATTAGAGATAAAGCTAAGATTAGAGGAACAAAATAGGCTGCCAGCTTTTTGTTTTTGGATGACACTTTGGCCAAATATATTGCAAGGGTTAACTTTAAAAATTCAGAAGGTTGAATAGTTATTGGACCAAGAACTAACCATCTTCTTGCACCCAAAAGTTTCGTGCCAATTCCGGGAATAAAAACCATCAACATGCCAAAAAGGCTCAAGAAAAAAATAATAGTTGCGATTTTTTCCCAAAGCCTATAATGGATTTTAGATGCGATGAAAAGAAGCACAATTCCTACACCCGCCCAGACAATTTGTTGTTTGAGGAAGAAAAATTTATCTCCAAAATTTCTCTGAGCCAAAGGAGCAGAAGCGTCTGCCAATGCAACGAGTCCGACAACTGTCAGAAAGAGACTCAAAAGTAAAAACTTCTTATCAATTGTTGAGGCTTGTCTTTGTAATTTGTTTTTTCGCACACTTCAATTCATTAAATCGTTGCTAGCCAAAGTCCGAAAATTGCTAACATAATCCCTGCAAACCATGCTCTCATAACAATTTTAGGCTCCTCCCAACCAATGGCCAAAAATGTATTATGTAAGGGAGCAAGTGGTAAGATTGGTTTTTTAAGAATCTTCCATCCCAGAATTTGTACAGCAGAAGACACCGCCTCAAGTACAAAAAGACCTCCAATTACAATAAGTGCTACAATATTACCCGTAAGTAGCCCAATGAGAGCCAGCATCGCTCCAAAAGAAAGTGCTCCCACATCACCCAAATGAACACGTGCCGGCCATACGTTAAAGTAAGCAAATGCTAAAAGAGTCCCCAGCCATAAAGCAATGAAAGAAGAAAGTGGAGTATCAAGATTCCCGGCAGCTATTGCCCCAAAAGCCGTCAGGCAAATTATGAGTAAACCAGTAGCCAACCCATCTAAACCATCTGTTATATTGAATGCGTTAGAAAATGAAATAATTACGAAGGCTGCAAAAGGAATATACCAAATCCCTAAGCGAATAATATTATCAAATAGTGGTAAGTAAACAATGTTTATCCCTAATAGGCTATAGAGAATATAACCAATTGCACTTGCTAATAGTAATTGCAGTAAAAATTTCTTTCTTCGTGTTAATCCAAACCACAAACCCAAACTGCCTTGTTTAGGCTTGCCAAATATTTTCATAAAGTCGTCCGATAATCCAAGAATACCGAATGATACAAACGTAAAAAAAATTACAAAAAGTTCTATTTTAAAATTATACGAGCTTCTGATATAAACTCCCATTCGTGAAGCAAGTGGAAAAAGAAAAGCAAAAAGTCCCAAGACAATCAATATTATTATGATTCCACCACCGACCGGAGTCCCCGCCTTTCTATCATGCAATATATCAAAAAGCGGAATTTTCCCCTTTGCCGGAGCCTCCTTCTTCCGAGTTAACTTGAACTTGTAAAGAAGGTTAATAAAAGGAACTATAAAAACGCTAGTTACGAAAAATGAAAATAAAAGAAGGCCTAAAGCCAAGGGCAGTAAAGTTGGCATTGTCATAATTTTACTCGTACAGTAGCTGTATTATAATGGCATTGCGGCCTTTTCACAAACGTCTGAAAATTCTTCTTCCTGTTTCAAAGGCATGTGTTGTCCAATACAAAGGAGTTATTGGTAAGTCGTGCGCATGAATCCAATTTACCCTAACGCCGCCAAATCCTTTCTTAAAAGTAGTAACTCCGGCAAATCTATGTCTGGGATTCTCGGTAGGTGCAATCCCCCAAAAATCGTAATATTTTTTCCCAAGCTCTCTTGCTCTTTTTATAATCTGCCATTGTGTAAAATATGACGCATTAGTACTACGAGCCGTTTCTGAAGAACCACTGTGATGATAAAATGCCTTTTCGCCATAAAAGATGATAATAGCAGCCACTATCGGTATCCCCTCCTTCTCGCAAATAAATAGTTCCGATTGGCCGTCTTTTCCGAATGTTTCAAGTTGTGCCTCAAAGAGTTTCTTCGTAAAACCTACAAAACGGTGTCTTTTAGCAGTTGCCTTCTGCAAGTCAAACAATATATCTGTATCTTCAGGATTTTTCGATACTCGCATCTTGAATCCTTCATTCAAACTTTTTCTTATCAAATATCTAGTTGTTTTTCTCATATTTTTTAAGATCTCCTCCTCAGGCTTCGTTATATCAATTATGAGAGTGTGTTCGCCATGCAAATGCATAGGGGCAAAAATAAACCCTTGATTTATCAGTAATGTGCGAAGTTCTTCTGAATCAGGTTGATCCGGCCGTATCCTTACAAACCAAACTTTCTCTTTGCGGACGTATTCTCCAATAGATTCTGTAACAAACTTTAAAAGGTTTTTGTTTCCATAATCGATTACCGGCCCACCAGGTATCAGAAAATGATGGCCCCTTTTGGCGGGTTGGTGTATGAGCTGAGTTATTCCAACCAAAACTTTCCCTTTATAAAATCCTAACCTTGAAATTTTAAATCCCAACAATCTATTCGTTTCTCCCCAGTTCCAAGATTGCAGGAAAGTACCAGGATTTCGGGAAAGCAAAAATTTTTCCCAAAGAGACTTATCCGATATTTCTTTTATTTCTAATTTAGACATGATTTAAGTAATTGAACTACTTCTAGAGCCTGCCTTTTACTCAAAGAAGGGTATGTTGGGAGATTAATGATTTTACCTGCAAGCATCTGGGCATTTGGACAACTACCTCTTTCATAATTAACCACAGACAGATTCTTAACGGGCACAACTACGTCCTTGTACCAATCTCCTAAAAGAACGCCTTTTCTTTTTGCACAATTAAAAATATTTTTTGCATTTTCGTGTACAACCGGAAATCTCACCCAAATTGATCCTTTATTTTTATTGGGCAACTTAATACCGGACGATTTGAGTTTTTGAAAATAAATATTAGCAATTTCTTTTCGGTGAAGATTAAACCTATCAAGTTTATGAAGTTGATTCAGAGCCAAAATCGAGAAAGCACCGGGGAGTTTTGCCGGGAAAACTTTAGGCTTCTGCCCGAGTTCTTCTTCCCAGTAAACTGCTTTTGATAATATCCCAAACTTTTGGAGTAGAAAAAGCATTAATTTACCAAAAGTTACTTTCCCAAGACCAATGTTGTAAAAAGGTAGAATTAAACTAAGAAGAACTGGGTGTAAAAGTTGCTGCATCACCCAACGAGGCCCCGGATAATCTAAGTTATCTCTCACATCTAATAGCTTCTCGTATAGTTTTTGGTCCTTACAAAGAATCATGCCCCCAAATACGCTTGATATTACTTTATCTCGCCCAAAGCTGAAAAAAGATATGTCTCCCAGAGTTCCAAGTAACTTGTTGTCATATTTACCCCCCAAAGCTAAAGCACAATCTTCGATAATAGGAATTTTTCTTTTTCGAGCTATTTTTAATATCGAATGCATTTCTGCAGCTACACCAAATGTGTGTTGAACAATAATTGCCTTCGTTTTTTCACCGATTTTTTCACTAAGATCTTTTGGGCTTAAATTGAAAGTGTCATCAACATCTATGTATAAGGGTTTTGCCTTCAACCACAGAACTGAGTTTGGAACCGCCACACATGTGAGAGCTTGTATTGCAACTTCGTCAAAATCTTTTATTCCGAGAGCACTAAGAATCAAATATAAAGCGCTTCTGCCGCTGTTTACCGCCAGGGCTTGGTATTTATTCCCAAAACGTGCTGCAAATTCGATCTCCAGCTTCTCGGTCTCCCTAAAATTAAACCACCTTATCGGGGAAAAAAAAAGTTTTATAGCCAGAATTACATCGTCTTTCTCTGTATTGGGTGAAAGTGATATAGCAATTGGTCTTTTCATTTTGAACTTTGTATTAATTCCATAATTCTAGACGGTAAACGACCCTCGAGGAGGACAACAGCATCATTTAAATTAATTATTTTTCCAATTTCTGATTGCAACTCATTTTCTGATCCTGAAATAAGTTTGCCAGATTCATTACCAAGCCCAGACTTAACACTTGAGTAATAATCGTCATTTGTAAGAATTACTTTATCTATCGTTTGTGCCATGATTTTGCCTATTTCATAATGAGCAGAGTCAGTCTTATTACCCAATTCGATAATACCGCCAGTAATGACAAATTTTCTTTTTCCTCGAAAGTAGGAAAGATATTTTAATGCTGATTCAAAAGCTAAAGGTGTAGCATTATGAGTGTCGTCAATAATCGTACTACCGGCTTTTGTTTTATAAACATCCATTGTATTTTCCGGCATTGCAATATTTAAGCAGGCCTTTTTTATATTACTCCAAGGAACTCCAAAATATCTTGCTACTAAAATGGCGCATGTTAAGTTCTCCAAAAAATGTAAGCCCGGTAAGGTAGCTGAAAGAATTTTTGATTCTCCTTTATAATCTACTTTGAATCGCACTTTTTCGGCATCGACCGATAAAACTTCGGATTCAATATCAGCATTTGACTTACCTTGCTCTATCTTATCTCTTACATAGTATGTCAAAACTTTCAGATTTGTTCTTAGTTGACGCACCCATTTAACAAGTTCTTGACTGTATTCATTGGAGTAATTGAATATTGCGGCGCCGCTTCTGGGTAAGCTTTCTATTAACTCAAACTTTGCCTTTTTAATATTTTCCAGGCTACCAAACAAAGACAAATGTTGCTCTTCTATTCCGGTTATTATTCCTAATTGTGGATGAACAATATCGGCAAGGCGTTTTATTTCTCCCACTCTATAAGCACCCATTTCAACAACAAAAAATTTGGTTCCTTTTGCTACATTTTTATAGGTTTTCCTAGCAATTCCAAATTCAGTATTTTCACTTCCTTCTGTTCTTGCAGTTTCATATTTTTGAGACAGAAAGTGTGCTACAAATTCTTTAGTGGTAGTTTTACCGTAGCTTCCGGTAATTCCAATTACTGTTGGTTTAATTTTTTTAAGAACTTTTTGAGCCTTTTCGATTTCCTCTATTTTAATTTTATTCACAATCGGAATTGTCCAAAGCATTCCAGCTAAGGGACTTAAGAGCAACAATACTTCTCCAATAAATAAACTGAATGCAATATTGTTAAAATACCAATAAACTAGTAGTGTGAGGATTATCCCCAAGAGACAAGTTGCCAGAATTTTCTTTACCCGCTCGGTTACAATGGGTTTTCTGATACTTTTTTGCGCTGTTTCTCGGAAAAGTTTGAGGTCCACTAATATTAATAAAAATAAACCTAGCCATATAAATAGAGGTTTAAATATCGCTATTATTAAAATGGAGAGCTTAAGAAAGATTGGAATTAAGTCTAATTTTTCCTTCCCGTCCTTTGTTTTCAGAAAGACAAAAAACCTATCGAATCTATATTCTTTGACCTGCCACCAGTAAGTCCAATTAAGAACTTGGTAAATTGCTTGTGGCAACCAAAAAAGAATTATAACTAATGTAATTGTTTCGACCATAATTCAATTTCTTTAGCTAGCACTTTTGGTTTTTCGTACGGAAGTTTATGTCCCTGATCTTTATAAGTAACAAGTTTACTTTTGGAAAGAACCGATTTTATATATTTCGCATCTTTTATCGGCGTCATTTTATCATCTTCCCCCCACAAAATGAGAGTGGGAACTTTAATATTATGTAACGATGGCTTTAGATCTTCGGAAACAACTTTTTTGAATACCTCTCTCATAATTCCCTGTGTTTTTTCATAATCATGCTCACGAGCAGCTTTATAAAGTAATTTTCTAAACTTTTGAGCCAACTGAGGTGTCACTAAAAATAATTTCCCTGTTTTAGCCAAAGTGGTAAATAAAAGTCTTTTAACCGACTTTCCACGAGATATACCTCTTGTAGCGCATAATATTACTCCAGAGAGATTTTTTGAATTACTTGATGCCAATTTAATAGCAACACCCCCGCCAAATGAATGGCCGAAAACAAAAAACTTATCTTTTCCAAAAACATTTACTGCTTCTTCACGCACATAGTTGGAATATTCCTTTATTCCCCACACTTCTTTAGGAGCAGGTTTTTCAAAACCTGCTAGTTGGGGAAGTAAAACTTGCCAACCTAATTTTTCAAACTCACTTTTCAAAGGTTCAAGATTATAAGTTGCCGCTCCCCATCCATGTAAAAGAACTATGTTTTTATCTGACATACAATCAATTTTAGCATTATTCCAATTTCCTTATACTAAACTAGCTAAATTTTGCTACAATTCGAAAATATTATTATGAAAAAATCAGAACCTATTTATTATGTGAACGGGAAATATATACCTAAAAACGAAGCCAAAATAAGTGTAAGTGACCTAGGACTTTTAAGGGGGTACGGAGTTTTTGATTTCTTAGTGACTTATAACGGAGGCCGCCCCTTTTTAATTAAAAGGCACCTAAAAAGACTCTATAATTCCGCGAAACTCATAGGTCTAGAAATTCCTTACAAAACCTCATTTATAGAAAAACTTATTATTAAAACAATAAACAAAAATAAAAATGGGAAAGAAAAAGGTATTAGAATAATAATAACAGGTGGCGAAAGCGAAAATGCAATTAGCCTGGGCAAGAAACCCACAATTGTAATTTCTTTAAACGATAGAAAAAGATTTCCGGAATCATTATACAAAAAAGGTGCAAAGGTAGTAACTTTTGATTTCAACCGCGAGTCTCCTCAGGCAAAAAGCCTAAATTATATTCAAGCTGTAAAAGCGAATATACTGGCTAGAAAGAAAGACGCAATTGAATCGGTTTACATCCATAAAAAAAATAACAAAGTATTCGAAGGTACAACCAGTAATTTATTTTTGATAAAAAATGAAAAGATAATTACTCCTGATGGAGAAACTTTACCGGGAATAACAAGAGAGCTGGTTATGAGTATGTGTAAAAAGCTATATCCCACAAAAATGAGGGAAGTCAAAATTAATGAGCTCTACCATGCAGATGAATTATTTCTTTCTGCCAGTAACAAAGAAATTTTACCTGTTGTGAAGGTGGATAATACAGTAATCGGTAACGGAAAACCAGGCGAGGTTACGAAGAAAATAATGGCCGAATTTAGGAAATTTATAGACCAAGGCCGTTGGTAATTCTATCTCATTTTTTCAACAACCTCACAGCTTCCTTGAACTGATTTCCTCTGTCTTTATAATCTTTAAACATATCAAAAGAAGCAGTTGCGGGCGATAAAAGAGCTACTCCGCCTTTTGGGGTTATTTCTAAACACCTTTTAACAATTTTTTTAATATCAGATTTACCAAGTTTTAATATTTTTCCTTTGTAGTTTGCTTTTTCGATTGCTTTTTCTATCATTCCCGAAATATCGCCTATTAATACAACATTTTTAATATTATGACTTTTACTAATCTCTCTACCCATTTCATCATAATTCAAACCTTTATCTGATCCTCCTAAAATTATTGTCAATGGTTCTTCAAATGAATGAATCGCTGCAATAGTCGTTTGCGGATTAGTCGAAAAGGAATCATTATAGAAAGTAACACCTTTAACCTTATTTACAAGCTCGAGTCTATGTTCAAGTCCTTTAAAAGAAAATATAGTTTCTTTAATTGAATCTATACCAGCTCCTGCAAGGAAAGAAGAGCAACAAGCTCCGCATACATTTTCCCAATTATGCTTACCCCGAAGTAAAAGATCTTTAGTATTTCCTACATCTAACATCTGACCTCTTACATGCAGAATTATTTTTCCGTCTTTTACATACGATCCTTTTACTTTTTGAGTATTGCTGAAATAATATTTTTCCGCCTTCGTTATTTTTGAAAAATTCCTTGAATCATTGTAATCGTAAGCTAGGATAGAAAAGTCCTTATCACTTTGATGCCTGACTATTTGGGTCTTCGCTTCAACGTATTCTTCACGGTTTTTATGCCAATCCATGTGATCTTTAGTAATATTCAAGACTATAGCAATGTGAGGACTTTTAGTCATATCGATTAATTGAAATGAAGATAGTTCTAAGATAACCCAGCTTTCCGCTTTAAGCTTAGGTAAAAGGTTAAGCATAGGAGTTCCAATATTACCGGCCAAGTACACATCTTTGCCGTCTTTTTTCACAATTTCATAGATTAAAGTACTTGTTGTTCCCTTTCCTTTTGTTCCTGTTACGCCAATAATTTTGCCTGGACATAAATCGAAGAATAATTTTACTACCGAGGTAACTGTAACTCCTTTATTCTCGGCCTCCACTATTTCAGGAAGATAGCGGTAAACTCCGGGCGCTCGAAAAATATAATCAAAACTGTTTAAACCATCTTTTAGATATTTCTTACCCAGAACCAGTCTTGCTTCTTTAACATCAAACCCAGAAAAATCCAACTCTTTTTCTCCTTTCCCATCAAAAATTGCTATATTGGCACCTTGTTTGAGTAAGTACTGGAAAGCATCCAAACCATTAATTCCCCACCCCAAAACTGCAACTCTTTTGTTTTTGAAGTTTATCATTACTTTAAAAACCTATATATTGAACTTCAGGTTCTAGTTCTATTTTAAACTTCTTTTCTACAGCACTCGAAATCTTATCGGCTAATTCCTTTACCTCCCTAGCTGTGGCGCGACCTTCAGGATTCATAATCACAAGAGCATTTCTCTCTGACACCGACGCGTTTTTGTATCGTTTACCTTTCCAACCCGATTTTTCTATCAACCACCCTGCAAATAGCTTTACTTTTCGGTCAGCAACCTCGTGAAATGGTACTTCAGGAAAATCCTTCTGAATTTCAGTTAATATCGGACGTTCGACCATCGGGTTTTTGAAAAACGAACCAGCGTTACCTATGACTTTCGGGTCTTCAAGTTTTCTACCCCGGAGTGTCAAGATAGCTTCACGTACTTCACGTATGGTGGGAGAATTAATATTCTTATCAGATAGATACGAAGTAAGTGATTCATAGATAAGGGATGGTTTAGCATCCTTTTTTAACCTGAGAGTTAAACCCAAAATAATATACCTACCCTTTTGTTGGGGATCTTTAAATATGCTTTCACGATAGGAAAACCTACATGACTTTTTATCCAATGTTACAAACTTAGCTTTTCTCAGATCGTAGGCGGTTAAGCTCACAAAGGTATCTTTCAACTCTTGTCCGTAAGCTCCTATGTTTTGTATCGGAGAAGCTCCAACTGACCCTGGTATTCCTGATAGACATTCTATTCCTTGAAGCCCTTTCTCAACACACACTTTCACTAAACCGTCCCAAATTAAACCTGCACCTGCTGTAACCAAAACATCATTATTTACCACCTTAAAAGATATCGATGTGTCTTTATATCTCAAAACCAAACCGGGAAAACCCTCATCGCTCATCAAAATATCGCTTCCACCACCAAGTATAAAAATGGGAATATTTTTAGACTTTGCGAACCCAACTACTTCGGTAAGCTCTTCTTTATTGTTAACTTCAGCAAAATAACTCGCAAGTCCGCCTACATGGAAAGTTGTTAGATTCTTCAGTGGAATGTTTTCTTTTATTAATAATTTGGTCATACTACAAAACCCGCAAAATTTCCCTAGCCCACAAATAGCTTTTACCCGCACCCATTACTAAAATAACGTCACTCCTTTTTACTTCTTTTTTCAGTAAGTTTAATATCTCATCAATATCTTTTTTATAAACGGCATCTTTATGGTTCGATACTTCCACAATCGAAGCGCCGGTAACACCGAAAGTCTTTTTATCTCTGGCTTTATAAATCGGACCGATTAGTACTTTGTCTGCATCTTTAAAAACACCTTTATAATCTTTTAAAAGAGCTTTTGTTCTGGAATATGAATGGGGTTCAACAACCGCCCAAATTCTATTTTTCGGGTACTTCTGTCTTAATGCTTCTAAAGTTACCCGGATCGCAGTCGGATGATGCGCATAGTCGTCATAAACTTTTATTCCTTTCTTCTCTCCGATCAACTGTAATCTTCTTACCGTTCCTTTAAATTTAAAAAGCATATCTCTTATAACTGAGCGTTCAATCTTATAAATTTTTCCTAAAATAATAACCCCTAGCGCATTAGAAACGTTGTGTTTTCCCGGAATACTTAGCTTATATTCCTCATAAACACTCGGTTTTTCACCTTTTACTTTGAATACAGTATTTTCTTCATTAGCATCCAACATCTCTCCTTTTAAAGAACTATCTAATTTGATTAAAGGGTTGTTACTAACCGTATAACCATACAAATTTATCGATTTTAAGAATCTTTCATCTAACCTCCCGAAAAGTTTTTTATTTCCTTCCGAATCCTGATTTATAATCAGGTTCTTTGGCCTTCGCAAAAGCTTTATAAATTTTATATACGATTTAACCATTTGATTTTCCGACCTAAAATAATCTGGGTGATCAAATTCAATATTATTCAAAATGATAGTTGAGGGCTTATAGCTGAAAAATTTTTCATAAAAATCATCTGCCTCGATAACAAAATATTTACTGTTTCCGATTCGATAATTACTCCCCCATTCTGTAAGCTTTGCTCCAATTAGCGCGCTGGGGTCTAAACCAGCCTTTTCAAAAAGAAGTGCTGCCATGCTGGTTGTGGTTGATTTTCCGTGGGTTCCAGTGACACATATTGATTCCTTATTTTTTAACAGGTATTCTCCCACGAATTCGTCCCAAATTTTTAAAATTCCGCTTTTTTTTGCAATCAAATACTCGGGGTGCCTTTCATTCTGGTAAACCACCGCAGGACTTACTGCTAATATGTCAACACCCTCCAAGTGTTTTTTGTCATGCCCCTTAAAAACTTTGATCCCTGCCTTTTTAGCCTTATTTAAGTAAGCCGTATCTTCTTCCAAATCACAACCTGTTACCTTAAAGCCTTCATTCAAAGCCATTATTGCTACCCCAGACAGAGCACTCCCTCCGATTCCCATGAAGTGCACATGTTTTATTTTTTTTAAGACCATATTTACTATATACAGCATGCAGGGACTGTCCCTGTAAGTATTAAGATTCTTCTCTGATTATTTTCTTAATATCTCCTTTAAGTGCCATTTTTACTGCTTCGTGGTCAGACCAATCATATTCTTTTCCATCGTAGGCCATACTTTGCTCATGCCCTTTTCCGCAAATTACAACAATATCGCCCTTTTTTGCTAATTTCTGAATTGCAAAAGAAATTGCTTCTCCTCTTTCAGGAATTCTTAAAAAATAATGTTTATCGCTTTCTTTTAATGTTTTAAAGTGACTCGGTTTTATTTCCATTACTTCTGACTTTCTTGTACCTTTAACTATTTCCGTAATTATTTTATTAACGTCCTCGCTTCTTGGATCCTCTGCAGTAAAAATCGAGGTATCGGCTATCCGAGTCGAAATCTCGCCCATCAATGGTCTTTTTTTAACATCTCTCTCCCCTGCGCAACCAAAAACAGCTATTAGTTTTCTCTTTTCCTGCTTTTGCGCTATTCGTTTTATTAAAAGACTTAGCACATTTTCTAAGGAGTTAGAGGTGTGAGCAAAATCAACGTAGACTTCAAAATTTTTATATGTTTCGATTTTCTCAAGGCGTCCTTTGGGCGCTTTGAATGATAAAAGCGCTTTTTTGATCGACTCTACAGAAACGCCGTATTCCAATGCAATTCCAATTGCTGCTAAACTGTTTGAGACATTGTATTCGCCAGGAAGATCAGTTTGAATTTTAAACGAATTTACACCACGGACTAATTCATATACCGTTTTACCGACTTCCTCACGAATATTTTGAGCGTAAAGATCCGAAGACCTGTCTTTTATTGCGTAAGAAATAGTACGTGCTTGAGTTGTTTTTGAAATATATTCGAACGACTCATCATCTCTATTAAGTACAACAAAACTTTTAACATACTGAAAAAGTTTAGCTTTTGTGTCGAGATACTCCTCAAAACTTTTATGATAATCCAGGTGTTCATGAGTAATGTTTGTTAGAGCTGCGGAATCAAAATTCACTCCTGCTGTTCTTTCTTGATCTAGTCCGTGAGATGTGACTTCAACTACGGCAAATTCACATCTTGCCTTAACCATATCCGCTAGAAACGACTGCAAAGTTACGGGGTCCGGATTAGTAACATGTAATCCTGTATCGACTTCCCTTTTACCTATTTTTGCTGAAACAGTACTAACCAATCCCACCTTTTTACCTGCAGTCTGTAAAATGTGATAAATTAAAAACGCAGTTGTTGTTTTTCCGTCAGTTCCTGTTACCCCGATAACTTTTAGCTTTGAAGAGGAATTGCCGTAAAAAGACGAGGCCATTAAACCCAACGCTTTTCTTGAATTTTTGACCTTTACATAAGTTGCACCTTTTGGAATATTAATTTCTCCTTTATCGAGTTCTCCTACAACAACCTTTGCACCATTCTCTACTGCTTGGGGGATAAACTTATGACCATCAACTGTTAATCCTTTTACTGCAACAAATAAACCTCCTTTTTTGGCTTGTCTTGAATCTTCGGTTATTGAAGTTAATACTAAATGCACCTTTCCATAAACTTTATAATCTGACAAGTTTTCAAGAAGTTTGTAAAGCTTCATTAATATTTATTGTGGCGCATTCAGGCGACTTCTTCAATCTTAGCTCCAATTTTTCGAAGATTTTCGGCAAAGTTCGGATGACCCCTATAAAGTGCATCAGCATTAAGAATCGTTGTCTCCCCATCGGCAATCATAGCAGCCATAACCATGGAAACAACCGCGCGAATAATATAAGGGGCTTCAAGGGTTGCGCCTTTTAGCGTATTTCCGGCAATCACGATCACTCTATGGGGATCTGCCATGACAACTTCCGCCCCAAGTTTTGTAAGTTCACTTGTCCAAAAAAGCCCTGATTCATACATCCAGTTATGAAATATCATATAACCACCTGGGGCCGCTAATGCCAAAGGAATGAAATTGGGTAGTAAATCAACCGGTAGACCCGGCCAGGGCTGAGCCCTAACAACATTGGTTTTCTTTTCAAAAGAACCGGTAAATCGGATGTCCTGATTCTGACGTACAATTGCAATATCCTCTTCGTATTCAATATTTATATTAAATTTTGAAAATTCATAGTTTATCTGGGGAAAAAGTTCGGCTTCTGAATTATGTACCCGTATTTCTCCACCCGTAACCGCACCAAGAGCTAAAAAAGTTGCTATTTCATTATGATCATGGAAAAGCTCGTGTGTTACCGAAGAGAGCTTTTTACCTCCATTTATTTCAAGAACATTTGTTCCTACTCCTTTTATATCTGCCCCTGCTTTTACCAAAAAATTACATAAATCCTGCACCTGTGGTTCAGAAGCGGCACCCGTTAATTTCGTTTTACCTTCTAAAGTGACCGCAACCATCACCAATGTACTGGTAACCGATACTGCCATCTCTGTTAACCAAACGTGTGTTGGATTTGCGTTTGTTGCATCCATTAAAACGCCGCCGTCAATTTCTTTCACAATAATCCCGAGAGTTCTAAATGACTTGTAAAAAGGTTCAAAGGGTCGAATCCCAAGAGTACAACCGCCAGGCAATTCTGAAAAGTCAACTTTGTGAAAACGACCCAGAAGTCCACCCCACATGAGGGCCGATGCTTTCATATTTCCAAGATCTTCTTCGTTCAAACTCTTGAAACTTAAATTCGAGTTATCTAAAGATATTGTCTTTTTATCTTTATCCCAATCTAACTTGCTCCCTAATTTCCTTAGGATATGGACCAGTTTGGCAACATCGCTTATATCAGGAACATTTTTAAGGATTACCTTTTCTTCAAGCAGAACCGTAGCAGGTAAGATGTGTACAGCAGAATTCTTGCTCCCCGATGGAAAAATCTCACCAGATAAAACCTGTCTTCCCTGAACCTTAATATTCATAATAGGCTGGCTTTATATTGTATCATGGCTAATCTATTTTTCAGGCTGAATTTGAAAATACTCAAAAAAATCTTTAGCAATTGAATACCACAGCGGGGCCGCTGTTTCAGAAGCCCATGGAGAAGTTGTCGGCTGTCGTAAAGTAACAAGCATTAAAAACTTCGGATTATCATAAGGCGCAAAACCGACAAATGAAGCTATCGTTTTGTCTTCATCATAATGCCCCTCAATAGGAATTTGGGCTGTACCTGTTTTTCCCGCTACCCTAAAACCCCTCGCATGCGTCCACTTTGACTCACCGTTTTTAGCTGCCTCAACCATCATTGTAGTAATTTGCTCGGCAGACCTTTGGGAGATTACTCGCTTCCCTATAACAGGCTTTATGTCTTCCTCCCAACCATCGCCAACCAGTTTATCTACAACTTGTGGAGTAACCTTCACGCCCTTATTAGCAATTACAGAAACAGCAGTCAATAGTTGAATTGGTGTGACAGCGACTCCCTGGCCAAAGCCTGCTGTGGCCAGATCTACACTACTCCATTTTCCTTTATCGCGTAGGCCAGGATTTGCCTCACCCTGAAGATCTATTCCAGTTGGTTTTCCAATCCCAAAGTTTTCTAGATAATCAAATAAAATGTCTGCTCCTATTCGTCTACTTGTAAAAACCATGCCTACATTATCAGAATGTACAATAACATCTGTTAATGTTGAATTTGGATAATACTGTTGGTTCCAAGTTTCAATAGTATATTTATCAACTTTTACTGCACCTCCACAAATGTTGCAGATTGTATCCGGTTTAACGACACCAGCGTCAAGGGCAGAGGCCATAACAATAACTTTAAACACTGAACCGGGTTCAAAACTATTAGAAATTACTGGATTATTAAAAAGTTCATCTCCAAATTCCCAGTACTCAGAAGGATCGTACGACGGATAAGCACCCATACCTAAAATGGCACCATTTTTCGGATTCATAACTACCGCCACCCCAGCTGAAGCCCCATACCTCTCTATTCCCTCTTTAAGTTTTTTATCCAAAGTCAGTTGTATAAACTTATCAATATTTGTTTGAAGATCCACTCCTTTTATTGCAGAAATCTCTCTGGTAGTTCCCAGTAAGATTGGAATACCGCTGGCATCTCTCTCACGAGCTTTAAAACCCGGTTTTCCCGATAAAACTACATCATAATATCCCTCCAATCCGAAATACCCTATGTCACCACCTGCCTCATCCTTACCTACAAAACCCATAAGCTGTGCAGCAGTCGAAGCTTCTGGATAAATTCTCGCTTCTTGAAGCTCGTACCCAATTCCCGAAATTTCCAACTTTTCAATGTGTTTCTTAACTTCAGGGGTAACTTTCGATTTTATCGGTATCCATTCCACATTATCTCTGGTAAGCAAAGAATAAATTCTGTCTATTTCTGTGAAAAGCGCATCTTTATCTTCAGGATCTTCTACCAGAAGGGGTGCAAGTTGTTCTGAAATTTTTTTGGAAGGTTCTTTTATATCGGGCAAACTAGCATAAATTAGCCATGAATCTGCGCTTGCCGCAAGCCAACTCCCATCTGAAGATAAAATATCGCCTCTTGGAGCATCAATCGACCATTGTGCTTGATATTGACCCCTTGCCTCAACTGACAGCTCTTTTCCCTTATAAATTTGCCAATAAAAAAGCCTAACGACTAGTACGAGGTAGGCGAAAGCAAAGAAAATCGAGATAAGTCTCAAGCGGATTAACATAGATCAAGGCGCACTCATTGCATAGGATTCGCCTTTTTCTATGTAGTAAGTGGTTGTGCTTTTCGCAAATCCCAAATCTTCTGCTTTCTGCCTAAGTTGAATTAACGAGGTAGACGAGATAAGTTTATCTTCGAGTTCCCGATTTTCTTTTGTAAGGAGCTCCACCTCCTCCTCAAAACTTGATATTTGTGCTCCTAGTGCACTTGTCCCTATTGTAAAAAACACTTGGGCGGCTGCACAGAAAGATATAAGAATTCCAAAAAGGACTTTCTTGTTGAACGGTTTTTTACTATTACTTATTTTTATTTGTGGTTTTCTTCTCATATTTTCTCCAGAATTCTCATCTTTGCGCTTCTTGCTCTGGGATTTCTTTGAATCTCTTCATAACTCGGGACAATTGGCTTTTTGGTCAGCAAACGCGCCACTCCTTCTTTTTCTTTAGTTATAAAAAAATGCTTTACTATCCTATCTTCACCTGAGTGAAAACAGATAACTACGAGTTTTCCTCCGAGATTCAAAAGATTAAATGCCGCAGGCAATGTTATTTTTAAATTCTCAAGCTCGCTATTGACAGCAATCCTAAGAGCAAGAAAAGGCAAAGTTGCGACATTCTGTCCCCTTTTGGGTCTAAAAATTCCTCGAATCGTATATAAAAAATCCCCAACTGTTTGAATATCTTTTTTAGCTCTTTCTCTTACTATTGCTTTTGCTACTAATCTCGACTTTGCTGTATTCAAAACCACCGTAAATAGCTCGATCAATTGAGTTTCGTTTAATACCTTAAGAAGGTCGGACGCTTTTACCTTGTTAGATACAGGATCTATCCTCATATCAAGAGGCGCCAAAGGATCTTGAAACGAAAAGCCGGCGTTCTTGCCTTCCAGTTGGAAACTCGAGATACCAAGATCAAAAAGTATACCCTCTACACTCTCAAACCCGTTGTCTTTAGCAATTTTTTCTATTTCTATGAAGTTGCCGTGAGTAAGTATGAAAGACCCTTGAAAGTGATCATCACTTTCAAGGGTAGGGCAGGCTTCTTTCAAACGCTCTCGTGCAATTTCAAGAGAATAGAGGTCTGCTTCAATCCCCAGAACTCTGGCTCCAGCTTTAACAATTTCCCGAGTATGACCTCCTAATCCGACTGTTGCGTCGATATAGCAAGCTTTTTTTGAACGTGCGATTTCTTTTACCCGCAAAGCTTCTAGAACTTCATTTAAAAGGACAGGTTCATGAAGCTCTTTGGCTTCTTTTAACTTTTTCATTTACTTTATGAAATTTCTTGTTTTCGATATTAGCACTTTGGAAAAACGCAATGAACATCTTGAGTTGTTCATCCATTAAATTTTTGTATATTTTAATCATTTTGATATCTACTTCTTGGCAATTTTTTCAATTGCTAAGGAGGATTTTTCTTCAGCACCTCTCTCCAACTCCAACCATTTTTCCGCTCCCCAAATTTCAATTCTGTCACCTAAACCGATGAAGCTTATTTCTGAAACTATATTCGCGTAGGCTCTTAAGCTTTCAGGTAGGACAAACCTTCCCTGACTATCAAGATCCACTTCAAACGCCGAACCGTAAATAAATCTGTCAATGTCTCTTACAGGGGAAGTAATAATTCTCGTCTCGCCTGTTAGTCGTTTTACTAAACCTTCCCAATATAGCTTTGACACCAATACCAGAGAACCTTCATACCATTTGGAAATAATCATTCCCTCACCCAATTCTTCTCTAAATTTCTTTGGTATGGAAATTCTACTTCCTTCTGTTAATTTACTTGAATACTGCCCTATTAGCATTTAAATGTGGGCAGTCTAAGGTGATATACATTTCACCATTTATCACCAGTATTAACCATTCTTATATATTTTCACGGACGTGTCAAGACAAACAATACCCAAATATTGTTTGTCGCGGAACTCGAAACTTGATAATTTATACTAGATTGGGGAGCTATTGAGTGCTTCCGAAGAATATTCCCATATTTTTAGATTCATTTCCCTCCAACATATTCCACTCACTACCGTCCCAATAATACACATTGTCAACACCCAAATCGACTGTCCCAGGGAATTCTTCATCTCCCGATGAAAAGACTCCATATGGACCACTTTCAACCTCAGCAGGTGCATCGGCGGGATAACCAATGGTTGTCATTGTTACAAAAAACTCTTCAGATTCTTCTTTTAATTCGTATTTAAAGTTCTCGTCTATCGAAGAAAGTAAGTCTGTACCTGTTTGCAAATGAAAATCCGTTTCAAATTTAACTAAAAGTTCTCCATCGGAATTTCTGAAACGGAGCGTTATTGTACCTTCTTCTACTCCCTCGTCGTATCGGTAATTTCCCGAGGACACAGTTCCAAATAAAAGTTCTTCTTCAACCACATCCTTTCCTTCTAAAGGTATTACTCCCGTTCCCCCAAGAGGCTGATTACTACCTTCTGTCTTGTAAAAAAAATCATAATCAAGCTTTTTTGCACCTGGAACCATTAACTTTTCTATTTTCATATCTAAGTAATGACCGTCGGAGCGTGGAACTAAAGAAACAATCGGTCTTTCATTTAAGGCTACATCAATCAACGCACCTTCCTCTTCCCCAGCATCATTGACTTCCCTTCGTCCGCGTACAATCACAAACGCTCCGACGACAACAAGAATTCCGAATCCTAGAAGTATAAGTGGCAGGTATTTTTTCATCCTAATTTATTTTCTATGTACTCTGGCAACTTGTCAACAGATACTCTTTCCTGCTTGGTTGTATCTCTATCTCGCACCGTAACTGTATCATCTTCTAGGCTTTGAAAGTCAATTGTCACACACCAAGGTGTACCTATCTCGTCTTGGGCAAAATAACGCTTACCTATGTTTCCACGAGAATCCCATGCAACAAAGTAATTTCTGGACAGGATTTGATGGATTTCTCGTGCTTTGTTAATTAATTCTTCTTTATTTGCAAGAAGTGGAAATACAGCCAATTTGAACGGTGCAAGTTTTGGATGAAGCTTTAAAATCACCCTGCTCTTCTCTTCATTGTATGCATCCAAGAGGAAAAACAATGCAGCTCGATCCACCCCACCCGATGTTTCAATAACCCAGGGAGTGTATTCCTCATTAGTGTCAGGATCTTTGTATATTAGCTTGTGTCTCCCCAAATCCCAATCACCCCGATGGTGAATTCCCTCAAATTCCTTCCAACCAAAAGGAGAATTATATTCAATATCTGTTGCAAAGCGAGCGTAATGGGCTCTTTCATCGGGATCATGATCTCTATAGCGAAGATTTTCTTTTTTAACACCCAGATTAACGTACCAAGCCATTCTCTCTTTTTTCCAAAACCCGAAAACCTTTTCTGCCTCTTTGTCATCCGGTCTCATAAAATATTCCAATTCCATCTGTTCAAATTCCCGACTTCTGAAAGTAAAATTCCCGGGAGTAATCTCGTTTCTGAAAGCTTTTCCGATTTGTGCAATACCGAAAGGAAGTTTAATCCTCGTAGAGTCAATAACATTTTGAAAATTAACAAAAACTCCTTGGGTAATTTCTCCTCGAAGATAAGCTTTCTGTTTTGGTTCAGTTACGCCCAAAAATACCTCTGTCATTAGATTGAAAGATTTTGGTTCTGTCCACTCTACTTTTTTATCTTCGTGTGTTTTCTCGTGTTCTTTTTTTATTTCTTCGTTATCTGCTCTTACTCTTTGGTGGCAAATTTTACATTCAACCAAGGGGTCTGTGAATGCATCCAAATGTCCCGACGCCTTCCAGACTTCGGGATTCATAATTATGGCAGCGTCTATTCCAACCACATCATCCCTATCATAAACCATGTCTTTCCACCACTGCCTTTTTATATTGTTTTTAAGTTCAACCCCCAAGGGTCCATAATCCCAAAAACCAGCAAGACCCCCATAAATCTCGCTTCCGGGATAAATAAATCCGCGTCTTTTTGCTAGAGACGTAACATCCGCCATCAAATCCATGCTTAAATTATAACTATTTAATTAACTCTTATCCAGCACAATTATTTGCATTGCACCTAATTAATTCCTATAATTTCAATCAATATGACAGAAGATCGCCGATCAGCTGCAGACGAGTTATTCTTAGTGTTTAGAAGAAAATTAACACTAAGCAACAGAGAGACAGATAAGAGAGAGGCAATTAAAGATCTTCTTTCTTCGCTTGGTTGGTTGGGAAAAGAAACTCAGGAAAAAGACCAAAGGGTTGAAGATTTTGAGTACATAAATCGAAGGCTTAATAGGTTAATGCAACAATCATCTAATTTGCCACCCCAATATAGAGATGTTAATCTACTTGCGCAAAATTTAAATGGTAGACAAATACCAACTCTCAAAGACGCTAGAAAACAGTTCTATACTTCTGAGAGAATCGCTAATATTGTTTTTTCGACAATTGAAAAGGCGACAAGAGAATACCCAGAATGGGCAAGGGTTGATCCTGGTCATCCCAGCATAGGAACTCCCGCATCTGGGGCTTTAATAGAGGGTTTCGGGGCTTTTTTAGGACAGCTCGAAAACGATAACAATCCAGATATAACAGCGCAAGTTAATCGTGCCTACGTTAAAGCTTTTGAAGAGGTTTTAATTACAGAAAAACCCAGCTCCCCATTATTAAAAGATGTAATAGGCTGGATGAAAACAGAAAAAGAAGATTTCCCCAAAGCTATCGAATTAAAAATAGACACATTCCACCAGTAATACGAAAGCGCAATATTGCAACTTTCAAGGACCATTCCTGCACACAAGACGTACAACTAATCTCCACTTTCCAACTCTGGTAAATCGAGGCCTTTAATTTGTAACGCAGAAGATCCGACGCGGCCTTGGATACTGCCGACCACATTAGCAGTTGATGTAACCAGTCTTTTAATTTGCCCTTCACGGGATTTCCAGATTCGCTCATATGCCGCTTTTTCTTTATCAAGTTGCAATTGCATCTCGGAGTAAACCTCAACTAATGCCTCAAGCTGTTGGCGGAACTCGTGAGAGGTTACATACTCGTAAAGATACTCCGCTTTTTCTCCTTTGTGCGCGGAAACGGCTTTTTGAAAACCAAGGTCCAGTAGATTTTTTCGCAAAATTGTCGCCATAGGAATTATCAGTTCATATGAAACAATCCATACTCCTTCGTACAATCCAAAACCATCTTTAACACCCTTAGGGAAAACTGACGAAACAATAACAGCAATGTTTGATTTTTCCGCTCTTAAATCACTTTTCAACTTAGTAACCCACTCATCTTTCCAAGCTTTGGTCCTTTTTGTTTCCCACAAAATCACTCCACAGTTAAATCCCTTAGGACTTTTTACAATTTGCCTGACATCCGCTCCCTTAACACCCTTACCAACCGGTTCAACTTCATCATTGGGAAAAGTAGTGCGCAAAGTTTCTTCCAAATCCAGCTCAAGAATTTCACCTTGAAGTTGCTGGGAGCCAACTTTTGCTCGTCGAAGTGCCTCCTCAAGTTGTGCTTGCAAGTCATTTATCTTTTTCTCTTTTTCCATATCTTTGAGGCGATGCTCTTCAACTGCTTGTTTCAATACCGATTCTTGAATTTTTTGGCGTTCCTCATCCAGTTGCCTTTGGAGTTCAAGTTTTAAATCCTTTTCTCTGTTTTCAAGTTTCCTTCTCTCCTCACGAAGTTTTAACTCCTGTTCACGAAGCTCATTAACCTTTTCTTCTTTCTCAGAAAGCTGTTTTTTCAAATCTTCAATCTCGGTAGAAGATTTTTCTTCAAACTCTTTCTTGATTCTAACTTCTAAATTTTTTCTTACTTCCTCTTCAACCTGCTGCTTTAGAGCCTCAGAAATCTCAATCAGCTGCCCGCAATGAGGACATTTAAATTTGGGGTTCATATTCAGACCGAATTGTATCATCACCGAAGCTATTTTTGAAGGCGTTTATTAACTCTCTCTGCCACTTCGTCAATCGATACATTGGCCTTCACCAGATATTCGTTGGCTCCAATCTCTTTAGCGACTCTTTCTTCAGTATCAAGGTTTGTCAAAACTAAAACTGGAATATTTTTAAGTTCTTGATCTTTCTTCATATTCTCCAATACATCAAAACCGTTCATTCCGGTTCCTGGTAGCATAATATCTAAAATAACGAGGTCGGGTCTTATTTTTTTGGCGGTAAAAACTCCTTCTTTGCCGGTAGCTGCCAAAACGACAGCGTAACCTTCAGAAGTTAGTTTATTGTGGTATACCCTTTGAGTCTGAATGTCGTCTTCAACTATTAAAATCTTCTTTTGCGACATTATCTATACCTCAACTCTCTCATGTCTTCGTTTTTTTATCAATATGGTTTTTAATTGGCAGTTCTACAAAGAAGGTACTTCCCTTCCCTTCTTTGCTGGTAAAAATAATATTCCCTCCCCACTTCTTAACGTAAGTTTTTACAATGTAGAGGCCCAAACCACTTCCCTGAATCTGACTTTTAATAGCATTTTCCGTTCTAAAAAATTTATCAAAAATTCTTTCCCTGTCCTTCTCCGGAATGCCTATACCTGTATCTTCAACCAAAATTAGGATTTTATTTGTACCTTTTCTAAGGTGAACTGTCACTTTTCCTTTTGCCACATTATAGTTAATTGCGTTTGAAACAAGGTTTTGCACTATCTGAAACAAATGTTTGGGGTCAATAAAAACCCTAGGAATATTGTGTTGGGTTTTAAAATGAAGTTTGACCATCTTTTCTCTTGCAAGGGGTTTCATATCTGTAAGCACTTTATGTATAATCTTTTTGGGACTTACCCCCACAGCGTATTCTAATTCCTTCCCTTCTTCGATGTGAGAGACATTCAAAATGTCGTTAACAAGTATAATAAGCTTTTTATCACTTTCGTAAACATCTTTCAGTACACCCGCAATTTCTTCCGGTAAGATTCCATAATCGCCTTTTAGAAGCATTTCAATATTCCAGCGCATATTTGAAAGAGGTGTCCTCAACTGGTGGGATACAAGTGATACGAATTGGGATTTTAGATTTTCTACCTCTCTTTCTTTCGTGATATCATCAAAAACCGCAATTGCGGAAGATAAGTTTCCAACTTTATCATGTACAGGAACGCTCTGTACTTTCAATGTAATTAAAGATTTGTTGGGTCGTCGTACGACCAGATCGGATTTTTTAGCTTCTATACCTTTTTTTATAGTTATGTAAAGAGGGTGGCCTTTAGTGGGATATTTTTTTCCTTCTTCTGTCAAAAGGTCGTATGTTTTTGTGTAATCATCAACTCCAGCTTCAGGATCAAAGGACCTTCCCACCAGCTCAGTTGCCTTCTTATTAACCAAAATCGGTTTTCCTGAAGGTACTTCTGCAATGTAAACTCCAACGGGAAGACTATCCAAAAGAGTTCCGAGCTGTTTTTTATCGGCCTCAATCCTCCCTTTTTCTTCTTCTAACTCCCTTATCTTATCGCGAATGACGTCTAAAAGTACTTGAACGCCAACATTAACCGGAGTAAATTCATCCTCTTTTTTTGAAATATGTACATTTTTCGTAAAATCCCCTATCGAGGCAAACGAAAGAACATCAACCAGAGGATCCAGTCTTTGCGCTACATACTTTTTAACATCGGCATCAGCCTCAAAAGAGCCTTTTGGGGATTTACTATGTCTTAGCCTAACCATTTATATGCCTCGCGTCGTGTGTTAAAAACTTTAACTTTTTTTTGCTTTCTGGCAGCCCTAATTATCAAATTCGCCAAATTATTAATGAATACATTTCCACCGTAAAGTGCGGTTTTGTCAAAATACCAACTCTTTAAGGCATAAACAGCCGCTTCTCGACTTCCAGAATCGGTTTTCCCAATTTCGGATAGGTTGACGATCACCTTTACTGATCTACCTTCACTCTGAAGTTTTTCAATTAGTTTATTTACCTTGTGAACAGCTGAGGTAACGGTGTCATAATCTTGATCACCTTTATAAATCTGTTCTATATAACCATCTTTATTTAAAAAGACAGCACGGGCCATAATTTTGATCTATTGTAACAACTTTTTCCCAACCCTGATACTTGATACTCTTCTTTCTGTTATTTTTTCCAAAATTTTGTCCGGATCAGTTAAGTCTTTGCCCAACGGCCAAAAACCCAAAAGTACCAAGCAATCTTTTATAAACATATGTCTTAATTTTCTTAACTGCGTTGCTGTTTTTAACAGATTCAAGTAATTCATGGCAATTTCGAATAACTTTTCGTTTTTTTCTTCAAAGGCAGTTGTCATTTTCACTACGTCCACCAAATGGTAAGCAACGGCAACTTTTTTGAGCTCTTTTCGGACTTTCTCAAAAGAGTCCAACGTCTCAGCTTCAGTTATAAGATCCAAGTGTTTCCCATGAGCAGCCGAGAATCGGATTAGACTAAACACTTCAATATGTCCTCGTTTACGACTTTTGGGATACCTAACTCCTTTGGCAAGAAGTTGTACCTTTCCGTAGTGTTTTGAATAAACAGTTAAAATTCTATCTGCTTCGCCATAACTTTTCCTGGAGAGTATAATCGCCTCAGTTGAATATCGTCTTGGCCGCATTAAATTTTGAATTTGATTTCCCTATCTACCTTGAGGAAAAACTCTTCCTTCTGTTTTTTGAATTGAACAGTATATAAAGGAGAGTCTGTCCCAGGTTGTTTTTGCAAAAAGATGTTGTAATGTTTTTCAATTTTGAAAGGAAGTTTATATTTCAGAGTTATCTTTGCCACCCCTTGCGGTCGAAGATTAAAAAAACCTGCAAAAACAGTTTTACCGAATTCTTCATAGACTTCTTGTTTCTCTTCAACCCCATTAAACTCTATAAGTTCGCTACCTTTGGGAACGTAAATCCTCACCCAATTGGGTAAAACAGAATTAAGCCAACCGTCATGTTCTTTTGGATTTTTATAAGTAATAGTAACGGTTTTGGTAGCCGTTCCATCCTTTGCAACTTCAATTTCTTGAACTACCTCTTGCATTACGTAAAGATTAGACTTTCTTCCCCCCAGATTCGCATCGTTAATATGTATATAGTCTCCGTTATATTCGTCAAGTGTTCCTGCAATCCCGAAAACCTCAACAGCGTCTTGTGATTTGGCGTCATGCATGTAAAAAAGAACGTGTTTTTCTGTTAGAGATTTCAGAATAGCTTCAAAAAGCATGGGGAGTTTTTCTTTAGGTTGTCCTAAAGCATTAGCAAGAACAGAGTTCATTAGGGGGCCTATTATCTTTTTACGATTATCGTAGTTTGGAGGCGCATAAACGATCTTTCCAGGTTCATTTTCGCTCCAAACAATTGGTCCTTCTATGTCCGCGAAACTTTCAAGCTCATAGATAACTTGGGGACAATCACACTCGGCAACTATCTTTGTACTGTATTCTCCAAATCCGGGAACTTGGATAGGACCTGTTGCGTTAAGAATATTAACTAGTACTTGTGTATCGACTGCAATTATTCCGTCAATATCATCAATTCCAACAGATTCAATTTCCCTTACGAATAAATCCATAGATGCTTTAAAATCCGGAAGCCAATTCATATCGCGAAGCCGGTAGTTTCTAGAAAGTGTATAGGGACCCTTTATATATTTAATAAGAGGCTCCGGCGCAGAAACTTTCGGTTTATATTGATCATCTAAGTTATATATATCGTCGCTTTTGACGGGCTCAAACCTTCCTTTTGTGACTTTTGCAATTGAATAAGCGGTTATAAAACCACCAGTTGGCCGAAGCTCTTTATCATTCTGGAAAATAACAAGATACGTTCTTTCCTTATCAACGCCCAGGAGGTACGGTGCAGCTTCCAGGAGAGGTTTTCCGTTTTCGAGTAGTTCCGAGCTAGTGTCGACAAGTTCGAGTCCTCCTCTTAATTTTTCCCTGACTGGTTTTCCGAAGACAGTTACCGGATATCTAGTAGGGTCGATAGTACCTATCTCGCTTCTGACAAGTTTTACTTTCTCGGTAAGTGCATCAGCTTTAGATATCAAATCCGGAATGGTCTTTACTACAAAATCAAGTCGCTCTTGTGCCGTTTGCTCACCTGAAGTTGACTGTTTGGAACCGCTTGTAAAACCAATTATATCAGCGTATGGCTCAGTCACTTCAACCAATAAGGAAGCAGTTTCTACTCCGTAACTCGCAGCAATAATCCCATGTTGACCATCGGAAACATATGCTCCCACAAAAGGTATAATCTTAAAAACGGTAAAAGGTTTATACGCGCTACCTAATTCCAACAAAGTATCTTCAGTCTTGCCTAAATTTTCTTTAATTGCATCAAAATTCTGAGAACTTATGGCTTCCCGAATCCCATCTAAAGAAGCTTTTACCTTTATTGCCTTCGCATAGAGCCTATAAGTCAAAAGCCCATATATAAATAAAATTACTCCAAAAACTAAAAGAGCATATTTTCCTCTTTTGCCAATTTTAATCTTCCAGGCTCTTGTCTTTCCTATATTTATCTTTGGAATCTGAATGGAGCCCCCTTCCTCTTCAGGATTATTATTAATCTCTATTTCTTCAGACGGTTTAATTCTCGGAATATTTATATCATCCATCAAACGGCTCCTTTTCCTGAAATCATTGCCCAGGGAGTTTTAAGTATAATCAAAATGTCAAAGGTAAGGGATTTCTTGCGTGCATAATAAGCATCCATTTCAATCCTTTTATCAAAATTCACTTCACTTCTCCCCGTTACCTGCCAGTAACCGGTAATGCCTGGCCTTACTTCAAGCACCTCTTTAACTAAAGCCTTTGTATGAGGATACTTCTTTTGTTGATCATCCAGTTCGTCAGGATAATAGGCTCGAGGGCCAACAATGCTCATTTCACCTCTCAAAACATTAATAAACTGTGGCATTTCGTCGATAGAATATTTACGAATAATTTTCCCGACTTTTGTAACACGAGGGTCTTTGTAAAGTTTATAGCTTGATCTTTTATACTCTTCGTACAAATCTTTAAATTCTGGGTCTTTTTTCATTAACTTGTGAGCATTCATAATCATTGATCTAAATTTATAAATTCTAAAAAGCTTTCCGCCTTTCCCTACACGGTTGGGAATATCAGCAAATACGGGTCCTGGAGAAGTCATTTTAATAAGGAAAGCAGTAATAAGAAGGAGAGGGAAAAAAAGAATAAGCGAAATTATAGAGCCAATTATATCAATTGTTCTTTTGGTGCTGGCGTAATACATATCCGGGCAGGATTATACTATACTTCAGATATCAGAAAAAGAGAAACTTACGTAAGCGACAATTTTCTTTTTTGAACCTCTTTCAATGCCTCTTTAACCTCACCAGTCCGTCTCTTGTCACAAATAAGCAGTGCATCCCCAGTATCAACAACTATCAAGTTATCGACTCCAACAAGAGCTACCACCTTGTTAGCATCATCAAGCTTAACAAAATTATCTTTTCCGTTTAAATCAACGATATTATCACTTATCTTATATAAACCCTTTTGCTTCAAGTATTCATGAAGAGTTTCAAACGTGCCTATATCAAACCACGTAAACGGAAGTTCTACTACTAATGATTCGCCATCGGCGTGAACTTGCTGAGTTACATCTTCAATTGGACCAGCAGGCATCTTAACATATTCGTTTTTCAATTCAGATCCATTAACGTAGTTCATTAAAGGTTCGTACCACTCAGGTTTGTACTTTTGCAGCATATTAAGCATGTTTTGAGGAGTCATACAAGTATGATTTGTGTGTATTAGAACACCCTTTTGTTTAATAAGCTCTTCAGTTTGTTCTTTAGTACTTCTCCATACAAATTTTTCAACTTTATAAATCCCAACCGAACCTTCATTGGAAATCTTTTCCCCTTTTATAAGGTAATCAACGCCCATAACTGGGAAGTCTGTACTCATACCGCCTGTAATATATTTACTTTCTCGCCTGGCAACAGTGTCGCAATCAAGCATCATTTTAATAAAATTCTCAACCGGTTCTCGCAAATCATCCACTTGAACGATCATAAATGGCTCATCTTTAAGACCCTTCTTATACAAAAATGCTGCAATTAAACCTGTTGCAGGACCTTGGTTACGCATTTCTGGCTCCAAAATATAGTTTTCTACTGATATATCCTCAACTTGTTTCTTAGCCAATTCAACTTGATCTTCATTTGTGGAAACGTATATTTCCTCAGGTTTGAAGTGTGATCTTAAAGCTTCATAATTCAACTGAAATAGCGACTTATCGCCTACAAGAGGAATAAAATGCTTGGGTTTATGCTCACGACTTACCGGCCAAAGTTTTGTACCAAATCCTCCACAAATAATAACTGGAATCATATATTTATTAAAAATCTAGCAGATCAAAGGATAAATTTTCTTTTGCCATAGTGTGAAAAATTGTAGCAAATTTTTTATTATTTGGCTAATAATAATTCATCGACCAACCTTCCAAACTCTTTTTTAAACCTGTCTTTTGAAAATTTTTTTGCATTCTTAACCAAATCTTCTTTTGAAAAATCCAGCGATTCAAATCTTTGAATCGCTTCAATTAAACTTTCTTTTCTTTGTTCCTCAAAAAATATCCCTGTTTTGCTGTCAATAACAGTATCAAGCGCTCCGCCTTTTTTGTATGCGATAACGGGCGTTCCTGCTGCTTGAGATTCAACTGCAGTAATCCCAAAATCTTCTTCTTGGGGGTAAATAAGAGCTTTCGCATTCAGATAGTAATTTGCTAAATCTTCTTCTTTTACAAATCCTTCAAAGTGAATATTTTCTTTAGCAACTCTTTTCAACCCCTTCTCTTCACTTCCTGTCCCAATAATAACCAAGGGCAAACCAAGTTTATTGAAAGATTCAATCGCTAAATCAACTCTCTTGTAAGGTACCAACCTCGAAACAACCAAATAGTAATCGGTCTTTATTAGATTTTTAGATCCTGATGTTTGAACGTAATCAATCTCCGAGATTGAACAGCCTGCATTATCGGGTTTTTTATGTTTTTGGTTTTTCTTTCTAAATTTTGGGGGTTCAATTGGAGGATATACAAGTTCCGATTCCCTTTTATAATATTTTTTAATTCTCTTTTTAACTTCTGTAGAAATTGCTATCATAACGTCTGGTCTCTGAGCTGCAACCATATCCCATTTTTTTGTATACTTAAGAAAGGGTTGGGACAATATTTTATATAAAGGTATCCAGCTGAGATTTTTGGGTGGATTATTCAAATATTCTTCATATCCACTCCACAAATATCGGGTTGGCGTTAAACAATAACATAAATGCAAAGTTTTCGGTTTCGTAATAATTCCTTTTGCTGCTTCGGAAGTAACAGATATAACAAGATCGTATTTGTCAAAATTAAATGTTTCATAAGCAATGGGTGTAAGCCAACCCAACAGTTCATGATAGTTATTCAATATCGGCAAATTTTGTAAAAAGGTCGTTTTAACTTTAGGAAAAACTTTTGCCCACGGTGCTTTCTTCTTGTCGTAAACTGAAGTGTAAAGCGGTGCTTCAGGAAAAAGTTCATGAAGCGCCAAAAGCACCCTCTCTGCCCCTCCCCATTTATTCACCCGATCATAAACAATTGCCGTTTTCATTTAATTTCCCTCGTGTTTAACAATTCTAACTGTTCCTCTTCCTGAGTGAATTTCGACGATATCACCATCATGAATAACTTTAGTAGCTACTTCTGTCCCAACAATGCATGGTTTTTTCAGTTCCCTCGAAACTATTGCAGCGTGGCTTAGTATTCCGCCGGTATCAGTAATTATCGCAATCGCCTTCTTCATTCCAATCACGAAATCAGGACTCGTCATCGTTGTAACCAACACGTCACCCTTTTTGACTTTACCAATTTCTTTTATTGTCAATACAACTTTTGCAGTACCTCTAAAATGATATTCTTTACCAACTGAAGCAACTCTACCATGAATCATGCTCTCTTTAATTTTTCTAACTTTGCCGAATCTTTTATGCAAAAATAACGCTTTACTTCCAACGAAATGTTTTATTCCTGTATTTTTGCAAACCAAAACAAAACACTCCTTCCGCTTTTTAATTAAATTCTTTTTCAGCTCGTCAGAGAAAGCAGTCAACTCCTTGAAAAGTAACATTTTAAGATCGTCGCTTTTTATTTTTAATCTTCGCGCGTATTCGTCTACAAAAATTTGAAGATAATGATCAGATTTAAAATTTAAAGCTTTTCTTTGATCTTGAAACTGAGCGAATTTCTCAACTAAAGAAATTAAATCCCGAACTTCCCTTTTCAGATACAGTCTTTTTATTATCTGAGACTTTTGGAATTTAGTATTTTCGGAATAATTATTTATCTCCTCAAACAGTGGTTTCCACTTGGTTTTCGCAAATTTTTCTGCTTCTTTTCGAAAATAATTCACATTTAATTTCTTTGCTTTAAGATAACTGTTGTACATCCAGAAATAATTTTGTTGATGAGCTTTAAGTGCACTACCCCATTTCTTATTAGGAAGTGCCAGGATTTCAAGTAAGTCTTTTTGTTCTTGTCTGTAAAATGTTAAAGCAAGAGGAGAAGTAAGAATAGCAAAATCTTTATTAAACTCTTTCACTTGTTCATCTTTGTAGTAATCTTTTAATCCCTTCCCTAAAAGTGGTTCAATTGATGTTGTAATTAATTCGACCGAAATCGTTAAAGTCCACCACAAAAAATATATTTCGGAAAAATGTTCAAATTTTTGGTTTAGATCTTCTTGTGTTAAAGACGTAAAATTTATTTCATTCAACAAATTGAATTCTCCTTGAAGTAAACTTGTTTTTCTGTTCCATTCGCTCGAATACATTTTTTTCCTTTTGTTGTTAAAAATGTTTCTTTGTACAAAGTCTTGGCTAGATTTTGAAAAATCTTCGGCATCCATTAGCCACGTAACCTTTTTGTCTTTAAAAATAATCACTGATTCGGGATAGCAAACACCAAGAAGTTTTTTTAATGGCGTAAAAGCAGCTCCAATCGTGAAGGACATAAAAAAAGGGCAGGCACTTATTGGTCCCCAACGGAATAACTTTCTATTTGGATCGAGCATTTTATATTTTCCTTACAATTCCCCTATATGCATCAACTTCGACTAAATCTCCGTCTTTAAGCACCTTAGTTGCGACTTGTGTGCCGACGATGCAGGGAACACCAATCTCGCGAGCTAAAATTGCAGCGTGGCTAAGCATTCCGCCCTTATCCGTAACAATTGCAGAAATTTTCGGAAGCAGCAATGTTAGGATTGGTGAAGTCATTTTTGTGACTAGAATGTCACCGTCTTTAATAAGTTTTGCATCTTTAATATCGTAAACAACAATGATCCTTCCATTAGCTTTTCCTTTACTTGCTACTATTCCTGCGATACTATCGGTATCAGTGGGTTTTACAGTAATATGCTTCTTCTTAACAGTTAGATATTTTTTGAGAAGTCTTTGGAAAAGCTTGGTTGTATCTTCTTCTCCCTTCTTTGACAAAGCCAGAATCATATCTTTAATGTAGAAAATATCTTTATTCAATCTTTCAGTCCCTAATCCTTCTTTGGTACTTAAGGAAAGTAATTTTTCAAATTCTTTAATTGCACCAGAAGGTTTTTGAACTCTAATTTCTGTAGAATTCGGAAGTTTGTACAAAACGTAGAAGCCTTCTTTAGCTGTAAATTCTTTATCTGTGGCAAGGTTTATGTCAAAATCAAACCCCGTTTTATCTATGAATTTTTCAAATTCTGCCCTATATTTAGTCTTCCTGGGGGGATGAATTTCAATTCCTTCTTTTATTTTCCACGGTATTTTATTTTTTCTAACTAATACATTCAAGTGTCCTTTACGAAGTTTAACATCGTACCCTAGAAGTCGATAAGCATACTGAGATACAAGAATCCAACCTGATGTATTTATTCTCCAGTTTTGCAACAGCTTTTCTAATTCAACCAATACCCGCTTAAGTTCCACTGTACTGATTTTATCAAAAATTCCTAATATTAATTGAGTTTTTTTATGAAGCTATAGCAACTTTATTTTCCAACTTTGTTATTCTTTTTTCATGACCATCAGGTCTATTTCCATATCTTTCTAGCTTATCATCAATTTTAACCAATCTACTATTAATTTTATCGATGTCATCTTTGGTAGCCATATCCTTAACATCGTCTTTCGTAGCCATATTCTCAAGAAGTGGAACTACAACTTCATGAAAAGCATCCGCAAAGAATTTATATTGTTTATCTTTCTTTTTCTTTTTATCCATTAACTAGATAATAGTCTGTGGAAAATTTACTGTCAATGAAGTTTTCTGACAATTCCTTTCTCCGCATCAACTTCTACTAAATCTCCATCTTCCAAAACCTGAGTTGCGTTTCCAGTCCCTACAATGCAAGGAATATTAAATTCACGCGAAATAATGGCAGCATGGCACGTCACTCCTCCCTCGTCTGTAACAATCCCGGCGCATTTATGAATAGCGAGCATGTAATCAGGCGTTGTCATTGTGGCCACTAAAATATCTCCCTTTTCAACTTTTCCAATGCCTTTAAGACTTCTGACAACCCTAACTTTACCCCTGACCTTTCCCGTACTTGCCACCCTACCTTTTACTTGGTTACCTTCCGAGGCTTCTTCAACAAAAATATTGTATTTTTTAATGGCCCTTTTGACTTCGCTTTTACCAGAAAATACAAATGTTTCCCCATCCCAAAGAAGCGTTGCCCACCCTTTAATTCTCTCTTTAATCAAAGGTTTGAAAACTCCTTTACCTTTATCCAAGAAATCGAGCATCTCGTCATAGGTTACATATTTTGCTTCCCTATTATTTAAACCCATTCTTCTGCCTGTTTCATAAAGCAGGGGTAGATGTAAATAGTTGGCTTTCGAATAAGCATTCTTTCTATAAGTGCGCAAAAAAACATAAGATTGAAGAATCCGAGCAAGTCCTTCCAAATGTTCCGAAGCATTAAGTTTTTTCAATGTTTTATCAAATATTTCCTTTCGGCGAGAATGCTCTTTCTTTAGTTTCTCAATTTCCAGAAGGGGATTTTCTATATTATCCACTAAGGTATCAATTTCATCCCTAAAATACTTACTAGTCAGTGGTTTATCTGTAACACCCCACATCGAAATCCAGCAGAATTTTTGAGTGTGCCTTCTCAATTCTTGATTCGCTTGCATATTCCAACCAACCTTCTTAACATATGTTGCAATTTTCAAGGCCGACTCTGATTCGTCAATATCTTCATCAATTGGCGTAGAAAATACTTCTATATATTTTTTTTTGTTTTTCTTCGTCGCCGCCTAATTTTTGGGAAACTAATTCTTCAATCTCAGACAAAATCTGCCGTTCTACTGAATGCGGAACAAGAAGGAACGGAACAAGTTCATAGAAAGGTACAAGAAAGTCATTGAGAATTTTATATAGTTGCCTGTTGCTAATTAATCTCAAATTAACTTTTCCGATCGCTTCTGATTGTAATATTAATTTATCGCAAAGAACTCTGCATAATTCTGCATTTTGTGAAGCAAAATTAAGATTTTTTTTAATTTCATCAGAAATTTTAGACCCCAGACCGTAAACTTCTTTTTTTGAATAGCAAGCTTCATAGGTAATCCCGTTATACCAATAATAATTGAGATCAAAATCTATGACAGCTTTTACATAAGGCTTTTGTTTAGCCACAACATGCATGAATGCTAACGAGTTTTTTCTCGTAACAAGCTTTATCCACTCAATTTCACTTCTCATAAACAAATTGTCCAAAACTCAAGAAAGTTATAGGTGCAAAGCTAGACCACCCGTCGGGTGTATTCCTATTGACACGTGTTACTTTTCTTTTAAAACTTGCCTGTAAACTTCTAAAGTTTCTTTGGCCATTTTTTGCCAGGAGTATTTTTTGATATATTCTTGCGCAATTTCCAAATACTTATATTTATCTTCTCTTTCCATTTTCAAAACAGAATACATTGTTCCAGAAATTGAGCTTACATCTTGCGGGTTAAAATAAAATGCGTGACTTCCGTAAATTTCTTGAAAAACTGGAATATTTGACGCAAGAAGAATCGTACCGGATGAAATAGCTTCTAAACCTTGCAGACCAAACCCCTCAGAAAGAGATGGATACACAAATCCCAAACTATATTTGTACAACACCCAAAGCTCGTCGTCCCTAACAAATCCTAAAAGTTCCACATAATCATTGGCTTCAAGTCTATCGATTAACTTTTGAAGTCTTTCCATAAAAATATCTCTTGATCCCGCGATAAGAAACCTCACTGAACCATTTTTATTTTTATTTATATCCACTATACCTCGAATGACGTTGTCCAAATTTTTATGGGGATAAGCATTACCGACATAAAAGAAATAATCCGCATTAGCAGCTTTAAATTTGGTTAACGTTTCCAACTCTCTGCTGCTTGCTTTCTCAACAATATAGTCGGCATTGAACCCTTCATAGGCAACCGCGATCTTTTCCGGATCAACTTTGTAATAATCTAGAACCTCTTTTTTGACTGTTTCACTGGGAGTAATAATTTTTTTTGAATTGATAACTGCTTTCTTGAAAACTAATTTATATGGAATCCGCTTGAATATATATTTGTATAATGGAAGCGTAGTGGCATTGGTTCCTTGATGATGCATCGTCGTATCGTGGATGGTTACCACAAACGGACCTTTAAATTGTAATGGAATATTAAAGTGGGGAAAGTGGACTAAATCCGGTTTTTCTTTATTTATAATTCCCGGCAATTTAAACTGTTCTGCAAATGTATAGTGGCGAAGGTCTACTATAATCTTCATCCAATTTTCCGGAAACCTTAATTCATCGAAGTACTTTTTCCTTAATAAAATAATATAGCTATTCTCTCTATCGATCTCTTTAAGGTTGTCGATCAAATTAATCAAATACCTACCAATCCCTGAGTGCTCAAGTCCATACATCCTTGCATCAATTAATATTTTCATTATCCTAATAAAATAACTTTCGTAGCTCTTATAAACCTTAATAACTTAATTCCGGTCAAAACTAAGAGATTTAAAGCTAAAGGATAATTTCTCCATAGTCTTTTTTTAACAAATACTTCCATTGCATCTACTTCGGCAAGGCGATATTTTAACTTTTCTTTCAGTGGAACATTCTGTTTAGTTCTTTTAGTCTTACCTTTAGCGGCCCCTTTAACGTGTGTTATTGAAACGTTTGGGTAATAAAATATCTTCCAACCTTTCTCTTTTATTTTCCATGAAAGATCAATATCTTCCGCGTTTAAAAAATAATCTTCATCAAACCAACCGACTTGATCTAAAACGGCTCTTCTTGTGAAGAAAAAGGCACCCTGTAAAGCATCAACCTCGTGTTCGGTATTGGGAGATACATAACCATACCAATACTTGGCAAAAAGTTTGGATTTTGGAAATATTCTGTCTAGTTTCAAATAAATATGAGTCAAACCTATCCACGGAGTTATGAAGGATCTCCTTGCATCTTTATCTAATTGACCGGTGGGAAGAACAATTTTACAGGTTAATGCACCCACATCCTTGTGGTTATCTAAATATTGTCTACATTTCTTTAAAGTGTCTTTATGAATAATTGTATCCGGGTTTAAAAATAGAACAAATTCCCCATTAACATACTCTCTTGCCCTGTTATTCCCAGCCGCAAAACCAATATTTATCCTAGTTTTTATAATCTTTTTAACCCACGGAAATTCATCTTCAACCATCTCAGGAGATCCGTCGGTTGAGGCATTATCGGAAACTATTACTTCAAAGCCTACCTCTCCTCTTACTTTCTTTAATGAAAGTAAACATTCTCGCAGTAGATCTACTGTGTTATAACTCAGAATTACAATAGAAAGTTTTGGTTTTTTCATTATTTCTTTACTAATTCATTGTAAATAGGGTCATGGAGTTTAACGATAGATTTCCAATCAAAATATTTAGATACATGTTCCTTTCCGAACTGACCGATTCTTCTTCTCAATTCTTCATCCTTCAAAAGCATCGTTGCCTTGTCAGCCAATTCTTCCGGAGTATCCGCCATGAGTACATTTTTCCCATTTGTTAGATTTAATCCCACCACTCCAACCGAAGTTGACACCACCGGCAAACCAGCAGCCATTGCTTCAAGAATTTTAAGCCTGGTTCCTCCTGTTCCCTTAATCGATGCAACCATTATAGTTGCCCCACCATAAGCATCTCTTGCATCTCGGATGTTCTCTGTCATTTCGATATTACCCTTTCCAGCTTCCTTTTTAACCCAATCAGGAATTTTTCTACCTACAATCCATACTTTTGCTTTAGCATATGTTTCTTTTATCTTCGGCCAAACTTCCTTAATAAGCATCTCTGTCGCTTCCTGATTTTGAAGCCATTCGAAATTTGTTACCCCATAAAGAATTCTCGGAGGAACTTTCTTCTTAATTTTTTTTTGACTGTAATAGGCTGAGTCAACTCCATTAGGAATTATCCCAACTTGTTTTTGAGGGACAAGCTTTAGCATCGCAATCCTGTCTTCTTCGGATACACCAAAAAGACGATCTGCTTTGCCCCAGTAATATTTTTCCCAAAACTTAATTTTGAGCACGTCTTGTAAGTAAAAGGGTCTTAAAATCGTTGGAACTTCATGCATCACATAGTGCTTGTACACATCATGCCAGATTGTTTGCTCGACTAAGATTGTAGGAACAACGCTTTTTGGTAAATGTGGCATTACGTAAAATGTCTCTGCGTGAATCAGGTCATATTTTTCATTTTCCAGCTCCTCTCGTATTGCACGTCTTTCTTCTAAAGATTGGTTCCTTATAACCAATAGTGGGTAAGGACCAAATACCGAAAGAAGAATATTTTTAATAGTCCATGGTCTTTTGGGTCGATTAAATACCCTTACTTTTTTACAGTACTTCTCAAGTTCGGGAATAAAACGTTTTTCGGAATCGTCTTTTATTAATGAAAAAAGAGTAATATCGTGTTTTTTGGCGAGATATTTAATAATGTTATACCAGCGAGTTTGACCTCCACTCATAGTGATCGTTGGTAAATAAGGAACGAGCATCAATATTTTCATTTTATTTTCTTTTTTGCAGGCTAAGAATTAAGTATTGATCCTTTTTTTGAACAGTCTCGAACTTATTGATAAACTCATTTGTTTGCGCATCAAAATTAACAGAAACATAGTAATCTGCACCGTTTTCGATTAACTCTTCAATGGGTCTGTCAACGAATGGCCAACCCCATCTTTTTGTCTGATACAAAAATGCGCTGTCACCATTGTATGGAGCAATAACCAGGGCATTTTTAGGGGTAAGACGGTCAACCGACTGGCCGGCGATAATAATTTCGGGATGATTAATTTTGTAAAACTCTTTTATTTGGATTAATCCATTATTAATAGCTAAACCAATCGAAAATACCAGCAGACCTCTTGACAGTAACTTATTAAACTGGCTTGATTCCCACAAGATAATACAACCTTGTGCCAATATTAGTGAAACTGCGGGAATTACTAGCGTTTGATAGTAGTCATGGCGAACGTTTGCAGTTGCAACTACCGAAACGTAAAAAAACATTCCCAAAAGGAAAAAGTGCGTGAAGTAAGAATTTTTTAGTCTTTTCATTAAGCCAAAAGAAAAAGGTACCAAACCCCAACCCCCTAGAATTAGCCAACTAAGTCGTTCGCCAAAAATCCAACTCCAGAATGAAGGTTTAAAACGTATGTCATCCCCGTTAAACACCCACCCAAAGTGTGGAATCCCTTCAGGGTAATTTGAAATCCAGCCGCGCCAGGCAATTAAGGGAACCAATACAATGTCCGTGAAAAGTAATAAGGGAATAATTAATTTTGCATTGCGAAAAATTTCTTTGATCTTGAACTTATTCAATAACAAATAGATCATTGGAACGCTGTAAAAGATTACATAAGGTTTGACAAGTAATGCCAATGCGAATAATAAACCTGAAAAATATAGTCTCCAATTTTTGTTTGAATCAATATAAGTTATAAATGCCCAAAGGCTTGCAACTGCAAACATTACAGCCATCGGTTCCGGTAAAATTACCCTTGTAAAATAAATGTTATAAGGCAATACGACGTAAAAAAAGGAAGCTAATATACCTCCCCAAACTCCCAAAAAACGCTTACCCAATAAATAAATAAATACAGTTGTAACTAAAGCAAAGAAAACTGATAGAAGCCTTCCCCACACTTCAAGTGTTAAAAAGTTAAAATTTTCTGTCAACAAAGTATGAACTACGTTATAGATTGGAAACTCGACAAATCTATATCCTTCGGGATTAAATTTTCCTGTCTGAGTGGTTGAAATATCATGATAGCGCGGAAAAAGAAGATTTATTCCTTTATCCACATAACTTCTGGTAACGGAAGATGTATCTGCCTGTCTCCATGAATGCAAGTCGGCAATGGGATTATTAATTTTATATAGTCTTAATAAAAGGCCCAATATTAAGACAAAAGATAAAAATATATACTCGATATATTTATAGTTAAAAATCTGTTTAAATATCTTACTCACTTTTTGCATATTTTGTTAAAGATATGGTAAACCCAATTAATAACCAAAAGAAGATAGCAAATTTTGATGCTTCAAAAACATCTATAAAGAAAGCGTTAAGAAATATTCCCGGCATAGCCCCAACCACTCCCACAATGAAAGCAAGTTCTATTCCTTCAAAATGCTTATCAAAAGGAAGAACTTTTACCAAACTAACTGATATTTTTCCAAAAATTAAGAAAAATGCCAAAAATCCTAAAGCACCAACTTCTCCCAAGGTTCGTAAGTAATCATTGTCTGTAGCTAAAGTGATCGACGAATACCCCGTACCTAAGAAAGGATTTTTAGCAAAAGCTCTTAAAGCCCTGGGCCATTCAACATTCAGTCTTATATTAGTAGACCTATCCTCAAAGACCGGTACCAGCGTAGGTGTTGGAGTTGCTATCTGTCTTTTTAATACAAATTCATCTTCTGCGGCATAGACTAAACGGTTTAAGCTTCGATAATTTATTAGGTTAAACTCAAGAGATTGAGTTCTAACTACTTCGATAATTCTTCCATACCGTGATATTAAATTAGATGAAAATCCTATGAATAAAACACTTACTACTAAAACTAATGGTATTGCCTTATATCTTTTAATTAGGAATAAACTTAATACTACTGCGACAAGATAAGAAACTAGAGAAATGCGTGATGCAGTATTAACTAAAAGCCATAAGCCCGAAAAAAAACCCGCTGTCAGAAATATCTTAGTCCGTAAGCCCTTGAGTAAGAAAAATGATGAAACAACTATCGGCAAAATTAAAACTAAGAAACTAGCTAAGTCGTAATGCCCGGCAAATGTCGAGTTAATATGGCTACCAGTAGTGTAGCGGAGAGCAATTCCCTTAGAGTATTCCTGATTTTGTGTAATAATAATCGGCCATCCAAAATATTTCTGTCCAAACCCGTAAATGAAGGCTAATGCGACTACTATTACAATTATTTTTGAAAAGAAAGCTAGGTTTTTCTTATCTCTCTCGATTGCCTCCAAGCCTAAGAAAAAAGGAATAAAATATTCAATTCTTCTGACCCAATGCAATAAACCAATATGGGGTACAACAGTATGAGTAATATATATGGCTGATATTAATGAAACAAAACCAACAATTAAAAAAAGCATAATGGTTTTGGTAATAGAATCCTTCCAATATTTATCTAATTTACGAACAAATATTGCCAGGAGTAAAAATCCCGCAAAAGCCAAAAGAATATCTTCAATCCTAATGGCAACAAAGGTGCCTGAAATCCGGAATAAGGGAAATTTTGGGTATAAAGGTACTCCAATAAGAATCGCTGCAACGGTATATTTAATTAATCCATCAAGCAACCATAAACGCTTTAGCATAGGACAAAGCTGCCTCCTTCCCTTTAAGTACCCCAAAGACAATAATTCTACCCAGAGCTCCAATTTTAAGAAATAGTCTCAAGATTGGATACTGCCAAGCGGGATAGTGTTTTTTATAAAATAACTTCACTCCTTCAAATTCGGCAATTACATAAGACCAAGCTTTTCCGCTTGCACCTCCAATATGGGTGATAAACCACTTTGGTAGGTAATATACTTTCCAGCCGGACTGTTTTGCACGAAAACAGAAGTCAACCTCCTCTGTATACATAAAATAATCTTCATCAAAATAACCGATATCATCAATAACTTTTTTTCGAATTAAAAAAAACGCTCCGGTCACCCAATCCAGTTCTTTTTCAAATCTATAAAAATCTTCCCCTGTATGATATGAAAGAGCTTTCAATGGATGGAACGGGGTAATTAATTTATCGATAAATGGTAGATCTTGAATAGTCATCCAGGATAAAACTCTGATTAATGTCGGAAAATACCCTCCCGTTCCTTGAACCGAATTATCGGGATTTTTTAGAGAACAGGAAATAATACCAGCTTTTGGGTGTCTTTTCATCCACCGAATCATTTCGAAAAGTAAATTATCGTGAATTAAGGTGTCCGGATTTAATAATAAGATGAATTTGCCTTTTGCTGATTTTATTCCTAAATTATTCGCCTTCGCAAAACCAAGGTTTTCCTTGTTTAATATTAGTTTTATATTTTTAAACTTTATCCGAAGTTTTTTAATTTCTTCAACCGAATCGTCGGTAGATGCATTATCTAATATAATAATTTCATAATTTAAGCCTTTGGTTTCCTTCAAAACCGACTCTAAACAGTTTTTTAAAAGCTTTTTGGTATTAAAACTAACAACAACTACCGAGAGTTCCATTTTTGTGAAAGTTCTTTCTTCAGCAGGATGAGTGTTAAACTCCAACTGTTAATTATTAATGGAATAAGGAAAAGAACACTTAGACCCACAACTAATCTGAAATACACTGAACTGGGAACAAAACGTACGGTAATCTTTTCTAACCATATTTTATCGTCTATTAGGATGGTATCTTTCTCATTTTTAGCTTGGAATCCGTTTATAAACACAGATTCACGAAGCGGATGTGTAATTTCTTCCAGAAATGTACTTCTGGTTTGATCGCGTATGATTGTTTGTGCTTCTTCAGGAGGATAATTCAACCTATAAGTAGGTAATGGTACTTTAAGAAGTGAAGATTTTATTAGTTGACTTGAATAATGGCTTAAAACTTCAGATCTGGTGTAATTGGTAAAGTAAGCTCGACGAAAGGGTGCTTCCGTATCAGCAGGTTCTTGAGACTGAATGGAGTCGTTAGGAGGAAAAGGAAAATTGTAACCGGGTAATAATAAATAAGTAATAAAAATAGCAGAAAAAATTAAATATATTATTTTCACTAGGTTTTTCATGAGTAATTTATTTATACTTTCTACTGAAATAGCCTTGCTCTGCCAAGCTTATAGACTAAATTATTGTTTCTTCTTTCTCCTATTTCCTTAGCAGGAACCCCACCCACAATAGTAAATTCAGGAACATCCTTTGTCACAACTGCAGAAGCTGCGATAACTGCTCCTTTTCCGATCTTAACTCCGGGTAAAATTACCACCCTGGGTCCGATAAAAACATAATCACCAATCTCTACGGGCTGCTCTATTGCTTTAAACTCAGGATCATCCAAATCATGTTCAGAATTATAAATGAGTACTTGCGAAGCAATGTCTACATGATCTCCTATCGTAAGCTGTGCCCTCCCGTCCAAAAAAGCATTGTTACCAATTTTCGAATCCTTGCCAATTACTATTTTTCTAGGTTCAAAAAATCTACAACCCATATGTATTGTAGATCCACTGCCTATTTTCACACCCGATATAACAAAAAATAACTTTCTGATGCTATAAAAGGGAACATGGAGGCTTACTAAATGGATTAAAAAGAGTTTAAAGTCCAAATACCAATTGTAGATTCTTGCTGATATCTTTTTAAGTGCCTCGTTTAAAGATAATTCTCGACCATGCTTATCTGTAAAGACAACTCCTTTAGTACTAACCTTTATATTTTCTTTATATAACATACTCATTCAGACTATCTTCTGGAAGCTAATTCTAAAACTTCCAATGTTTCCCGTGCTGCTTTTTTCCAGATAAACTTTTGGGCTTGTTTAAGGCCTTTTCTTATCAATTTAGTGTATTCGTCACTGCTCATAGTAAGCACTCTCTCAACTGCTTCGGCGATACTTTCTATATTATACGGATCGACGTATAATCCTGCATCTCCTACAACTTCAGGCAGACTCGCGACCTTACTTACAACCACTACTACTCCACAAGCCATAGCTTCAAGAACATCAATCCCAAACCCTTCCCAAAAAGAGGGAAGTACAAATAATTTTGCACCCTTTATTAACGCTGGTTTGTCGTTTTCTTGGACGTAGTCTGTAAAAATTACATCTTTTTCCAGTCCCAGTTCCTTTACTTTTTCAAAAATTGAGTCAAACATCCAGCCTTTTTTTCCGGCTATAACTAACTTAACGTTCAACGTTCGTCTTTTACTTTTTAACAACTCGTAAGCTCCCAATAAATTCTCGATGTTCTTGCTAGGCTTTAGAGTTGAGAGAAAAAGCAAGTAATTTTCGGGAATCCTATATTTCTCCCTAACTCGTCGCACAAAATTTTCTGAAATTTGTATATTAAATTTTTCTTTATTATATCCGTGGTATATAACTTTAACTTTCTTACGAGCAAAAGGATAGTGTCGTACAATGTCACTTTCTGTAGATACGGAGGGACAAATGATATATTTTGATATAATTATGGAAATGGCACTCCAGTATTTTAATTGCCAAAAGTCATTTTTTTTGAATTGTCCCGAAAATTTGAGGTATCCAAGATCGTGTATTGTAAATACTTTAGGACATCTACTGAAAAACGGCAAATAGTGCCCCGGAGTAAAGAAAACATCCAATCTTTCAGTTTTTAAAAGGGTTGGCATTAAATTTCTTAGCACCCATAGACCGCTCCCCGGTATAACTTTATACTTCCAGTAAGAATTTTCTTTAGGTAAATCCGAATTTGGGGCTTTTTTTAGATAAATAAAAAACTTATTGTGTGTATTTTTGTTATCCTGTAGTTTGTACAAACCCCAAAGAATTTCTAACGCGTAAGTATGTACTCCGGCTTTCTCTTTAACGTTTGCTTCGTTACCATCAATACCGATAATCATAAGTTTTTACCTAAATGCTACCCAAATTGTAGAGTGAAGAGATGTTGAATGCAATAAAATGGTGAGGATTATTTAACTAATCCTTTTTGTCTCATTAATGCAGCGGCGTAACCTCCCGGGACAGTCCTTGTTCCTAAAAGATCTAAAGTTTTAGTAAATTTAATGATCTCACGTCTTGCTTCCTCTACGCTTCCGAAGTCTTTCATTGTTTCGACTTCAATAAAAAATCCTAGCTCTTTAACCTCATCTAAAGCAATTTCAAGGCTATTTTGGTATAAAAATACGCTCCTTTTCTTCTCAAACGTTACTAAATTTCTGAAACTTAGAGCCGCCAGAATCTTCTCAAGCTGCTCAACATCCCCGACCTCTGTATCATACTCGTCACAATGAGTTGTATATTTAGCGTTTTCGGGATACCAATGCTTGTAATTTAACACCACTTTTCCATTCCTTTTTCTGATACTTAACCACTCATAAGGGTATTTTGCTAGCAGAAAACTTTTGTAAGTCGGGGTGAAATAGTCATCTATCTGATGACAAAATTTAACAAATTTAGCAATCTTTTGGAGTTTTTTGCTTACTTTATCAAACTGCTCTCTGGTCAGTGGAAGTTTTAACTCAATTTCCTGATTGTTGTGTGCCATACTTATCTTCAGACTTTCTTTTAACAAAAGAAAGTCTGACAAAGAAAATATTCAATCCAAACTAGAATTTAACTTCATCATTCTCTAACTTCGTTATAAACTTTCAAAGTTTCTTTAGCAGTTTTTTCCCAAGAGAACTGCTTAGCTCGTTTTAAACCTAACTTTACAAGTTTTTCTTTGTTTTTTAGAGCGTCTAAAATTCCTTCAGCTATAGAATCGGCATCATAAGGATCAACCAAAATTGCTGCTTTTCCTGCAACTTCCACCATACTTCCTATATTTGACGTAACCACGGGCAGTTTACATACAAAGGCTTCTAAAATTGGAATACCAAAACCTTCGTAAAAGGAGGGATAAACCAAAGTTTCTGCGCCGGAGTAGAACGTTGCCAACTCATTATCAGGAATATGCCCCGGATATATAACACCACGAATATCTTTCACTTTCATATGAGAATAACCGATTATGACTAATCTTAAATTAGTATCCGCCTTGATTTTTTCATAGGCTGAAATAATATTTTCTGTGTTCTTACGCGGATTTGCCCCTACCGCTAATAGATACTTACCTGAAATTCGGTATTTTCTTTTCAGGTTCTTAATTTCATTTAGATTCGTGGGCTTTATTCGAGGATCAACAGATTCAGGTATAACTCTTATTTTTTTACTTTCTATTCCGAGCTCCTCGACATCAGTAGCTGTTGCAATGGAAGGAACAATAACTCTCTTTACTTCTTTAATGACCCAATTCATGCGTGCTTGGTGCGTTAATACTATTTTAGGATCAGACAGCTTTGGAAATTTTAAGGGTACCAGATCATGAACAGTTGTTACATTAAAAGCTTTTGAGGGAGGTTGTGACCAATCAGATGAATGGAAAACATCAACTTTTCCTATTAATTTCTCGATATTTATTATGTGTAGTTTATTCCAAATAATATCCGCAAGAGTCGGAGGCAAAAGAAAAACTTTACCTTGCATACTCTTACCTTTAAAGGTAGATAGAAATGACTTCAACTCAAGATTTCTTCGAAGAGAACCGCCGAATAAAATATAGTCGTTATTGTGATCAATTTTCAATATATTTTTGACAAGATTTTTTGTGTAAACCGATACACCGGTACCGTAAATTACTGAAGAGATGTCAATTGCAATTTTCATGAGTTAATTTTTGACCATTATTTCAGTTCCATCAATCTTATCTACAACTTTATAATACCGATCAATATGAGCTTTTATTTTAGGCATATACTTGACCAAATTCATATTTTCTACTTCTGCGTTTTTATCTCTTACAATAATTTCTGGGGGATCAGTAATTATACCTTGTAAAATTTTTTCTTCGGCTTCTACCATAAACCAGGGAAATTGAAAAACAAAGACGTTTCCCGGTGGACGTGTTTTAGTTAAATAATAAAGGTGTGGAGTTGTCCCAAAGGCAAACACACTGTTTCCCGAATTCACATATCTCAAAACAGCATTGCTAATCTTTTCTTCATTATCTCCGAAGAAAAGAACTTTATCTCCAAAGCTAGCTTTATAAAATGGAATTATAAACAATATCGAAAATAGAAGGTATAAACCGAGATAATAATGTATATTCTTTTTCTGTAACTCCTTCAATCCTAAAACTATACCAATAATGGCAAATGGGACGGCAGGCTGCAAATGAATATAGTCAAAACGGGCAAATGAAAATACCAAAGATCCTATGATAAAAAACGTAATCATTAGAATTTCAGTAGATTTTTTCTTGAAGTAGGTTAAAGCTAGAAAAACAAAGCTGACTGCAAATAAAGGCAATACTTTAATAAATCCGAAAAGGTCCGGTAATTTACTTCCCATTTCTGCAAAAGTTGTTAGATTAAAAGTTACGCTCCAGTATATAAAATCCTCCCAAATGTTTTTATAGGTAACGAAGAGAACCAAGATCAGAATTGGAACTGCTAAACCCAACAAGAAGGACAAATTTTTCTTCAAGGGTTTATTTGTAAGAATTAGAAATAAAAAAGTCATGAAAATAAGCGGTGCTGCGACCTGCTTAAATAAGAGCGCAGTTCCCAAAAAAAGGCCTGAAAGTAATATACTTTTATTGCTTTTTTTACTTACTAAAAAATAAAGCGCGGGCAGAAGAAATAGCGGGATGAAAGAGTCTATCCAAAGTACATATCCCTCAAAAAATGGCTGCCAAATTAAATATAAAATATTAGAAGCTAGGGCTAAGAGGTTAGAGTTAAACAATTTCTTCACTACGACAAAAAGAAGAATTTGGGTAAGAGAAATTATTGCAAAGTGCAATAGTCTCATTTCGAAAACAGTGTCGATTCCCAAAGTTGTAAGGTTTATTGGGAAAAACATAATTCCCGGAAAATGCTGGTCGAATATTTGTTTGTAGGGTACAAGACCGATCTTTGTTAAATAAGAGTATATAAATAGCTCTGGATAAGGAAAGAATACAAGCTTACTTAACAAAAAAATATGAGTAATAATTATTAAAAACAAAATAATACTAATACCCAACATAGCTTAAATACTTTAGCACTTTAAAGTACTAAAGTGACTCACCCTTAACATAATATTCAATAAATCCGACTCCCTGAAAATTATAAACATCTTTTTTTATAAAGCCTTTTTCGACCAAGGTTTTTCTTACAATATCCTTCGGATCCGATAACTCTCTCAAATATTCGAAATAATAAATGCCAGATTTAGTTTCTATTGCTTTTGAAGTAATCTCGGAGGTTTTTTCTGGGTCGACCGAAATCGAATTTGTTATACCCTTAACCTGCACTAAGTTTTTGGAATACCACCGGTAGGGAGCAAAAGGTTCTGGAAATTCAAATATCACTATTTCATCAGATTTCGCATTTTTCTCCACAAACATCGTTGCTTCCCTCCATTGCTCACGCTGTTGATTTACATTTGTAATATAGATGAACCAACTCAAAATATTTGAGGTTAAAATCCCCAAAAACAATACCCTTTTAACTCGGATGTTTTTTATCTTTTCTATCCCCCATGAAATAAGTAAGTAAAATGCTGGAACAACATATACAAATCTAAAATAGATAAACGCGGGAAAATTAAAACTTACTAAAAAACCTAATAAAAGCGGGATAATAAGCCATAACCAAACCCTAACCACGTTTTTATTTCGATCTTTCCATGAATTAATTAAAGATAGAAATACAGGAATACTCGTCATAACGACCAACGAATAGTAAAGTAATCTATTGGAAAGAGATATTCTTCCAAAAACAAATTTCATCCAAACCAGTAGCAACTGTTTCAATGTTGCTCCACCTGCTACATTTTTCCAAGCAGGCCATGTTTGAAGTAACCAATTTCCCCTTTCTGCTTGAACTATAAATGTAGGCAGCCACAAAATTCCCAAAACGACAAGAAGGGCGTGGGCTAAAAGAAAAAGTTTCCGAAAATTTATATCTTTTCTTTTTTTAAATACGATAATCCAAAAGACAGGCAAAAGAAAAACAGGTACGTAATCAGTAAATGCTAATGCTGTAATCGATACAGAAAACAGTACCCAATCTTTCCTTCTGGCTTCGTTATTTAATAATTGGAAAAAATAATAGAAAGCAGTTGTTGCAAAAAAAGCTGCCATAGAATACATCCGTGCTTCTTGTGAATAGTAAATATGAAACGAAGACATACTCAATAAAAGTGAAGTAATAATCGGAAAGCTGGCCTTTCCAGACGGAATTATTAATTTGGCAATTCTGTAAGCAAAATAAATAGTCAGAATTCCAAAGATAACTGATGGAAATCGAATTGATACCTCCGAATATCCAAATATATTAGTCCATGCCTTTAACGTTAAATAATACAAAGGCGAATGATTGTCCGCCTTTATAAAATCGGTTAAGATTCCGGAAAAAGTGAAGTCTCTCGCCGCAATAGCTCCAATTGCTTCGTCAAGCCAAAGTGATTGATTAATTGCAACAAGTCTAAGTATAAGTCCAAGTAAAAGAATAAAAAAAATAGTTTTATCGCCCCTAATTAACCATTTAACCAATTAACCAATCCTCCTTTCTCTTTCCCAAACCTTGATCCAAAGCTCAAGATGGTATACGGCCATTAAATACGAAAGAATAAACCCTCTCCAGCCATCCAAGAATCCCAATCTATAAAAGTATCTAACCAAAAAGTTATAAATAGGTTGAAAAAATAACTGAAAATAACTAAATTTTGCTCTCTTTTTAATCATCTCCCCTGCGCCAATCTCTGAGTATCGATTCATCATTTGTAAAAATTCAGAAACAGTATCATACTGGTGATGGATTTTTGCGTCCCTAAGCTTTCCTACCTCACCTTCAACAACCACTTCCTCGTGTACATCTCCGACCCATTTTCCTTTACCTCTGCGCCATAACCAAATATGTCTGTCTAATTCCGGTTGCCAACGCGAATATTTTACAAATTTTCCGAAAATTATATTCTTCCGTGGTATTGTGTAGGCTGCAGGTTGGTTGTGAAGAGCCAGTACAGGCAAAATTTCGGAAGCGAGTTGTGGAGAAATTTCCTCATCTGCATCTAGTGATAATATCCATTCTCCATTTGATTTCTCGGCTGCAAAATTTTTCTGATTAGCATAATTGTCGAACTTTCGATAAAAGACTTGTGCTCCAAGTTTTTTGGCAATATCGACCGTTTTATCCGTACTTCCTGAATCTACTAATACAATCTCGTCGGCAATATTCTTAACCGATTCTAAACATCGGGTAAGGTCTTTTTCTTCATTAAGAGTTATTACTGTAACGCTTAATTTATTCTTCATATATGTATTCATGTATTAATACATGAAATCAAAATTCATACCTTATTAGTCAATTCTTGAAATAGGCTCTCATACTTTTTAACAACCTTATCCCATGAGAATTTTTTAGCTTGGTTTCGTGGTTTGTCCCCCCAATCAGTCTTTAAAGCTTTTTCCAAGGCTTTGGCATATACATCGATATCTTCAGGATTAACCAAAATTCCTGCATCTCTTATAATCTCTTTCCTTAATGCATCATCAGTAGCAACTACGGGCAACCCAGAAGCAAGAGCTTCTAAATATACTATGCCAAAGGCCTCAAATTCATTTGAAGGCAAAGTGAAAAGATCTGAATTTCTATAAAATTTGGGAATTTCCGCCGGACTAACTTTCATCAACATAAACCTCTCTCTACCCAGAAGTTTTTCAGCAAGAGCGGTAACCATGCCCTGGTCCCTATCCCCACCCAAAATTAGCAAACTTCCCTTCTCCAACTTACTAACAGCCCTTACAACCAAATCAACCCGCTTAAATGGGTCAAGAGACGAAACACATAATATTATTGGCCTTTCTAAAGGTAGCTTAAAATCTTTTTTCCCAGGGCTAAATTTTTCCAAATCCACTCCATGAGGAATGTTTTCTATTCTTAGTCCCTTTGAAAACCATAAATTCTTAGTCCAATTTTTTCCCCGTATACTCGGAGAAACGTAAATGTCAGGTCTCATTAATAAGTTCCATTTTTCTGGTGCACCTATTCCGGCGTGGCCAGTAATAACGATTTTCCAACCAAAAATTAGGCTTGCTATTTTAATTAAAAGAGTTTGTATTCCACCGTTTGTTGGTAAAATAATATCCGGTTTAAATTTAACTAAAATAGGTATGCTTCTTAAAGTAAAAGAAAAATTCAAGGAAAACCAATAAAACCAGGAAATTATTTGAGAAAAGTTATCCTCGCCGCCTCTATATTTCCAAATTATCTGAATATCTACGACTTGGACTTCATAATCGGTTTTTATTTTTTCGTCACTCCCTTGAAGTACCAGAACATCATTTTTTCTTTTTCTCAACCTGGATGCCATTTCCCGGGTCCACGTTTCCACTCCTCTATCGATATGTCCCGAATACAAAGACAAAATAGCAATTCTCATATTAATTATTATCTCAAGAAAGAATTACTTAGTCTATGAAGCGATATTTAAGAAGCGTCCAAACGGCAATAAACCCATCTTTCCATGTAATCTTTTTTCCCTCGTCATAACCCCTTGGTTTAACTTTAATAGGAACTTCGTAAATCTTATATCCTTTCTTTAATATTTTCGCAGTTATCTCAGGCTCAAAATCAAATCTATTTGCTCTTAATTTTATACTCTTAATAATCGATTTTCTGAAAACTTTATAGCACGTTTCCATATCAGACAGATCGGTACCATACACGATTCTTGTTACCAAGCTTAGGAATTTATTACCCAAATAGTGAGTTATAAGCGGCGTTTTTCTTTTTCCGCTAATCCTGAGTGGAAAACTTTTTAATCTAGATCCGTACACCACATCTGCATTGCTCTCCCTAATTGGACGTATTAATCGTGAATAATCCTCAGGATTGTATTCTAAATCGGCATCCTGAACAAGAATTAAGTCGCCAGTTGCCTTTTTAAGACCGGTCTTTATAGCGGCTCCTTTTCCTAAATTTCTTTTATGCGAAATTACTTCAATGTTTCTCACACCTTTTAATATCTCAGCAGTTTTGTCAATTGAAGCGTCGTTAACAACTATGATTTCCTTCGAAATATTGTCCGGAAGTTCAACTTTTTTTACCTTTTTTATAATTTCAAAGATTGTTTTTTCCTCGTTAAAAACTGGAATAATAATTGATAATTTCATTTTTCCGCCACGACAAGGATTGATAATCCCATCCGAGGTTCTATAAATTTTTCGACAAAAAGAAACGGCCTTGAAATTAAATCAAAAATTCTTAGTTGACTACTTGGCAACACATCTCGTTTTAATAACCTTGAATTCAAAAACCATCCAACTATGCCGAAAAAGTTTAAAAAATTTAATTTTTTTACTTTGAAACCCGAACCAACCAACTTTAATACAATTTCCCCTTTGGAATATCTTCTATAATGGCCTAAATTTTTATCCAATCTCCCATATGCAAACTTATGGGCCGGAATGAGAAGAATTAATCTTCCTTTGGGTTTTAGAAGACTAAGCATGTTTTCAAGTGCAACAGAATCATTTTTTATATGTTCCAAGACATTCATACAAACAATACAATCAAATTTCTTCTTCGAAAAAAAGTATGTTCCTTTTTCAATATCGCCATAACCGACCTTAATTGATACGCTTTTTTTTAACTTATTGATATAAACTTTATCTATATCAATAGAAGTAACCTCTCCCTCTTTGGCCAGTAGGTAAGTGAAGTTTCCGATGCCTGTGCCAACTTCCAGTATCTTACCCTTTAAGTAAGGCTTAACAAGAGAAAACAGCCAGTTGTTATACCAACCCGCCAATTTCATTATTTGTAACGTATATTCCCCGACTTTATCCATATCTTTGAATTATAGCTTTTTACCAATTGACTGAATAGGTTTTTAGTTAGATCATTAATTCGAGAGGTATTCGAGGCAATACTTTTCGTACTCCTCCCCCCAGTTTATGCCCTGAAGGACTTACCTCACAGGACCTCTGGCTAGGTAATCGCAAAGGTTATGTGTGGAATTGCAGGTAAAATTTACTTTAATAGTCTGATTCTCCAGGAAAAAGAGTTGTTAGCTATGGCTAAAAAAATTGTCCACAGAGGACCGGATGACCAAGGCATATATATCTCCCAAAACAAAAAGGTTGGCTTAGTAAACAGACGATTAGCAATTATTGACTTATCTGCTAAGGGGCATCAACCCATGCAATTTAACAATCGATATTGGATCACTTTCAACGGTGAAATTTATAATTTTCAAAGTTTAAAGAAAAGACTGCAAAGAGAGGGGGTTAAGTTCAAATCTAATACAGATACTGAGGTTATATTGGCTCTATATGCTAAATTCGGAGTCAAATGTTTAAATCACCTTCGGGGCATGTTCGCTTTTGCAATTTACGATGAAAAACAAAATTCGCTTTTTCTGGCTAGAGATAGAATCGGCAAAAAGCCTCTCAAATATTTTATTGACGGCAATACATTTATTTTTGCCTCTGAGCTAAAAGCTATTATTACACAAAAAGAAGTAAAAAGGACTCCTGATTATGAAGCAATATACCATTATCTAACATTCGGGTATATTCACCCGCCTCGAACTGGTTTTGTGGGAATAAATAAACTGGAACCGGGACATTATCTTATATTGGATCTGAAAAAAAGAAACCTCGTAAAAAGGCAATACTGGGAACCCGACTTTTCCAAAAAATTGTATTTATCAGAAAATGAGTGGAAAGATATGATAGTAAATGAATTAGCCGAAGCTACTAAGTTAAGGCTCATCTCTGATGTTCCACTGGGTGCATTTTTATCCGGAGGGGTTGATTCAAGTGCCGTAGTAGCATTAATGGCCAGATATTCTAAAAAACCCGTTCGAACCTTTACCATCGGATTTAAAGATAAAGTTTACGACGAATCAGAATATGCACAAAGGATTTCAAAAATGTATAATACTGACCATTCGGAAATTTTTGTTGAACCGGAAAATATCGAAATTCTCCCAGAACTTGTATATCAGTATGAAGAACCCTATGCTGACGCAAGTTCTGTTGTAACTTACATGGTTAGCAAGCTCGCCAGATCCGAGGTTACAGTTGCATTAAATGGCGACGGAGGAGACGAGCTTTTTGCCGGCTATGACAGATATAGGCGAATAGCAAGGGATGTTTTTCTTGATCACATCGAAAAAATTATCAGACCTGTCGGAATCCCACTTTCGTCACTTCTTTCGGGAACACACATAGCAAGTAAATTTTGGCTTCGATCGGGGAAATTTTTACAAAAATCCATGCTTCCTTTGGCTGATCGCTTTGCCTCTTACGTAGAGTATTTCAGCGAAACCGACAAGCAAAAACTTGCTCTTAGCTATTTTACTGACAATGCCGGCGGACAAAGTTCCTATGAAATTGTCAGAAATGTCTTTAAAGATTCAGGCTACATCGACCCGAGAGACGAAGCTTTGTACTGGGACTTAACTAAATATCTCCCCGAAGACTTATTGGTCAAAGTAGATATCGCATCCATGAGTGTCGGATTGGAAGCGCGTTCTCCTTTCATAGACCACAAGGTAGTTGAACTTGCATGCCAGATTCCTTTTGACTTAAAGGTCCGAAATTTCAAAGTTAATAAATATATTCTCAAAAAAGCTTTAGAGGATCTTGTCCCCTACGATAATCTGTACAGAAAGAAAGTTGGTTTTAGCATTCCACTTGATAAGTGGTTTACAGGCAAGCTTAATAAATATTCCGAATCTGTTTTATTGGACAAAAATGCCAAGACCAGAAACTTATTTAACCAGAAGGAAATCAAAAGAATGCTAAAAAGCCATACTGAAAAAACAGATTTTGGTCCAAAACTTTGGTCTCTTCTTACACTTGAGCTTTGGTTTAAAAATTTCTTCGATTAGAATTAATATCCACTTTTACCTTTAAACACTCTCCTTTTAAATTTACGAAGCGGTGTCTCAAAAAATGCTCTTAGAAAATATCTTGAACCCATTTTGCTCCAGGGAAGATGAACAATATCGGGTCTTGGTTTGAAAAAAACTTCCGGATAGTAAAAATCCAAAGGAAATGGTGTGCCTAATTCGTGTTTTGCTTTAATATCCCTTTTCATTACCTTTAAATCGTCTTTTAACGATGAGGAGCGAATCATGTGGGTAAAGTGTAAATAAAGCTTTTCATCTATAAAAAATCTTTTCTTCTTGTCACGGTCTTGAATTAATCTTTCCTTTGAATCGAAAATGCCCTGTTGGCCGTGGGGTTTTCCGAAGTGGAGTCCGGGAATTTTTTGATTAATTGCGCGAATTGTTAGGTGACCCACATGGCCATCAATTGTATATCTTCCCGCTTTCTCCTCCTGGTAATGATAAATGTCGCCGATGACGTTATAGTAACCATGGACAAGTGTTTCAAGGGAATTCCCTTTTGAGTGGATGGTTTCAACTATTTTTTTGATCGAATCATCCCACCATACCTCGTCCCCATCAACTAGAATCACCCAATCCGATTTCGTTTGATCTAACATTTTTTGCCGCATCAAAGTAAATTTATCCTTATCAACTTCTCTAACCTGCTTAAAATCTATCTTGTTGGGAAAAGCCTTTCGAAGCTCACGAATAATGTTAAGCGTATTATCACTGCTTCCCGTATCCCACAATAAAACTTTGTACACATAATCGATTACACTCGTTACTGCAAACCACAAATATCTCTCTTCATTGCGTACCAAGCTATGTGCCCAAATTTTCACTTTATTTTTAAAATTGTAAAAGCGTCAGTTCCATCAGGATATTTTATTTTCGTCAAAAGCTCAACTTTCGGATCAGTAACATACTCACTTTCCGGCAACAAACCCTTTGCAAAAACAAAAATGTTACCCGAATCGCCCCTTTCTTTCGGCCAGTCGATTTTACGAAACTCAATATTGCCGATTTTGTTCGGCCGAATTTCGGCTGGATTAGTGTAGTAGTAATCGAGAGGTCCAAGATTTGTAACTTCTTGGTGATAAGAGATTGGTTCTACCTTTCCAAAAAACAAAAAGTGAATATAGGCTTCGGTTGATGGATCATCGACTACTACTTGCCCCCTAATGTCTAAAGAATTGATATAAGTGACTAATTGCCTATAACCATAATCCCAATAAGATGCCCTGGTAACTTGCGTAAGGATCGTGTAGTTATATAAAAACAACAACAGGTTAAGCACGGAAACGCTTACTAATCCTATTAAAAATAAATTCCTCCAGAAAAATAGTTTTTTAACATCCTGGAAAAACACATAAAAACCTCGCCCGATGATTATTGTAAGCGGCATATAAAACATCAAAGATCTGTAAGTATGAAAGGGATCGGCTGTAAAAGAGGCGGGCAATGGTCCTAGAAACATCCAGGTTAGGATTAATTTTTCTTCTATCTTTGATTTTTTAGTAAGAGAGAATAAACCAATAACTAAAAATGGTAAAAAGAACGAGTAGAACACGCTATAATTTTCTACTGATCTCTGTTTATCGAAATCGCCTTCAAAAAACAAGTTTCTTGGAGAAAAATAGGAAGCATACAAAGATAATATTTGTTTCCCCCGAAGGTATACGTTGTTGTTCACGAAAAAACTAGCATTATTTCCTTCAATCCATCCAGGAGGCGCCCCCTCTTTACTAAAGACACTTACTCCAAATACTCTGTGATATCCACCCGCTTTAAATGAAATAAATAAAAGTGGTATCAGCAGAAAAAGGGTTAAAATTGAAGGGAAAATAAGTTTTTGTTTAACCCTCCATAAATCTTTAGCAACCAAAGAAACAGAAATTAATGCAAAAAGAGGGACAACCAAACGCTCAGCTTGATAAGAATACATTGATAAGGTAAACAGAAGTGTAGAAATAAAAAAATTATTACCTGTCTTCTCTTTCAGGAAACTTATCCAAAAATAAAATCCTGCGGTAAAAAGTGTGAGTGCTAAATTTCCTTCAAAAGCACCACGACTATAGAAAATATGCCATGGCGAAATTACCAAAACAAAAAGAGTAAATATTCCTGTTTCTTTGTTCCAGATTTTTTTTCCGATTAAATATATGAAATATAAAGCTACAATTCCTGACACGCTTGAAAGAAATCTTGAAGTAAAGTCATTTAAGCCAAAAACTCCGACAATAGGAGCCGAAAGATAAACATATAAGGGCAAGAAAAATACCTCAAAAGATCTGAAAACTAGCGGAAATGAAATTCCGAATTCATCCTTTCCGGTTAACCAAATCGAATAGGCGTTATATCCCAACGCTGCTTCATCGCGGAAAAACCCCCAAGGCAACCCTCCCAAGTTCCATACTCGCAAAATTGTTCCTAATCCAAATAAAAAAACAAAAACAAAGCTAATTTTGTTAATTCTTGTCATATCTATATATAAAAACTGTTTGTTTTAATTGTTCGTCGTTTATCTCATACAAAAAAGTAAGTTTTTCAGGAAAGTTTCCTTCCTTTGTATAAAGAGACTCGGTAGGTGAAGGCTCGAAGGGTAACACATCGACAAATAAAACATTTTTATCATCCTCATTCCATACGTTATAATTTCTAAATTCAAAATCATTTGGAGCAGGATCTTTTAAATAAAATTGAAAGAATATTTTAGGTTTTAATAGTCTTTCATTTACCAAAACTTTTTCATCGTTTCTACGAACGTGATTTACATTTTTTACGAGGTCTTCATATACGGGTCTTCTTGGAGAAAAAGTCGATTCAGACAATCCTAAAAAATATATGACGTTAAAATTAAAAAACTCGTACCCTAATATTAAAAGTAGAATATAAAAAACTTTTAGATTTTCTTTTTTGTTTAATAAATAAGTTAAGCCACTCGCTGAAAAGAAAACGAAAATAAAAACCAAAGGTAGAGTTTCCGATGGATCGCGATATTCCAAAAATGTAAAAAGCGTTACTAAAAAAATAAATAATACTCCCAAAAGAAGTCCTTTGTTATTCCTCAATTTTATTATTCCAATTATTATTAATGGGATAAAGGAAATAAAAAGCTTTTGTGTTTCTTCCACTCCCCACCTTTGTCGGGGATGTCCATTAAAAAAATAAACTCCATAATCAAGATGTTCATATATTGTAAAAACATTTTTTCTATAAGATTCAACTGCTTTATTTGAAAAGACTCTAGACATCTTAACAGATATAACATTTGCTGCCTCTTGTCTTTCTATATCAACTGCATCACTAACTTTAGGGAGAGAAATTAAAAGAGTTGCTACGAAAAGTAAAGTTGAAAGTAGAAAAGCGGAATAAGTTAATAATTTTGTCCGCGATTTTAATTGTTTTGAAAAAATAAGAGCTAACAAAATAAGTATAAAGGTCAGCAAAATACCCTTCGAAACAATTCTACTTTCTTGTATATGCCAAGGAGTAAGAGTTAGTAATAAACTTGATAAATAAGAAAATTTAAAAGATTCTCCAAATCGGCAAAGCAAAGAATAGAAAACAAAAACGCTCAAGATTCCTAAAATTGCGAATGGCAATCGAACAAAAAAGGGGTTAAGAATCTCATCTCCAAAAAACTTGGCGATCGATAAACCGAAAGATGCTTCCTCCATACTTATTCCTTTCGGTATAACGCCTAGTTTATAAAAACGTAGGGTGAAAGATACTATCCCAAGGAATATTAATGCAAGTCTCTTCATTTTAGGCTTTTGTCTGATTTATCTTCCTCAAAACCCACAGAAGAGGAATTACAAAATTCACTACTTGTCCTAGAAGTACTGTAGTTGCAGCTCCTATTGTTCCATACTTTGAAGTTAAAAACCAACCCAAAATAGCAATTATTAAAAGATGAACTATTGATAACCAAAAGAAAAAAGATGGTTTTGAATAATAATAGATAATAGCCATATGGGTAGGTACTGAAATTAAAAAGCTAAGCATCGCAGTTAACAGTATCAGGAAAATTGGTCCCGCACCCACATATTCCCCGCCCAATAATAAAGGTATTAACCAAATTGCCAGAGGTGATAAAGAAAGACCTACAACAGCGACTGCAATTACCATCACCTGGGTCTTTTTTATGTAAGTTATTAATTTCTCAACCGAATCGATCCCGGCCATTTTCGGTGCAATTACTGTGCCCATTGCCGCTACGATCATCGGAACCAACTTTACCATTTGATTTGCGGCAGAATAAAGACCAAGGTCGACAGAGCTCAAAAGCCTGGCCGAAATAAAGGTATCTAAGCGCGAACTGATTGCTGCCAAAATGGTAAATGCGGCAACCCATTTGTTGTAACCAAAAAATTCCCTCGCGACGGTAAATTCTTTTTTTGCTTTCAAAAATTTAGGTGAAATTAGCAGTAAACCAATGGCAAAGCCAAGGAGTGGCATGGCGATGTAAACCCAAAGAGTATTCTCCAAAGTTAAATAACCCAGAAGAGTCAGAAGGCCGATAAAAACAATGCGTAGGGTATTTATGCCTACCTGAATTCCACTCCAGGCCCAGAATCGTTGCTGGGCTTGGAAAGTGCGGGTAATAAACCCAAAGAGAGAAATTGCTCCAACACCCACAATCGCAATCTTTAACGGTTGTTCTACTTGGGGTAGGTCGAGCATTTCTCGGGCAATAAAACTTGCAGAAGCCAATCCAATAGTCAAAGTGAGTACGTAGACAATCAGTTTAATCTCAAAGGCAAGCTTCAAAAATCTGTATGTCTTTTTTATATCTATCTTGATATAGCGGGAGACAAAGTTGACTAAGCCCGTGTCCGTCCCTAGGTCGCCGATGTCGGTAATAAGTGTCTGAGTAACAATTGCAACGTTTAGAAGGCCAAAAAGCGACGGTCCCAAAAATCTGGCGGTCAAGATGTAAAAAACCGCGCCGAGGGCACCTGTTAAAACCGTACCAATCAAAGTAATTGATGAGTGCCTAAAGGTTGAAGTTGAAATTATTTCGTCGAAGTAAGAGTAAAATGGCAAGCGGGAAACGATATTTTTCATATCTACCCAAAATTATACCCTTTTTATTGTTGCCTTTTCCTGGAGTAGTAAAGCAATGCGATAATGCCAAAAACCGTCATTCCGCTTATAGCCAGGCCGGGATAAACATATTTTTGGGGGGAGAAGTAAATTTCATACTCGCCGTCTTTGTCGACATAAAAACCATTGATTAAACTGTAAAGTGGATATGACGTGTTTTTTTGGCCGGTTTCAATATTTGTAATTTCCCATAAAGGATCGTAAGTTTCTGAAAACGCCAGGGTAACCGGAGACGCAATTTTCTCGATACTTACTTTATAGTGTGTAGGGTTTATTCGCTGATAGCTAACCTGGGGCGAAGACTCAACTCTAACTAACTCGTTTTTCGCATCATTTCCGAGACTTTCCCAATGAATTATATTGTCTTTGTAGACTAAACTACGGAGACGGTCAAACTCGGCTTGGGGTAACGAAACCAATGAATTAACAACATTAATTTCGCCTTCGGCTTTTATGGTTATGTGTTGATCCGACACCAAATTGCCTATTTCAAACCATCTGACCTCTGACTCGTCGTACTCAAAAATTTGATCAGGAATCTCGGCGTAACCGGTCAGTTTAATTTCGACTTTTTCCGGTTCCTCTATTCTCGTATCAATCTCTCCAACCTCTTGGTCACCCTGAAAAAAATTCATCCTACCTCCACGATTACTTAACATTAATCTCGCAAGAAGTTTATTATCTTTTGTAAATTTCTTATCGTTAATCGTCAATTGTTTGTCGCCTTCGGCGACAGCCCAACCGCCACCAAAATCAAAATCCTGATTATCAATTCCATATTTTTCCTGCAAAAAATTGCGCCACCATAAAAGATCTAGTGTTTCTCTTTTCCACCAGCCCGAAGATCCTGAGTTCGCCGAAGGACTGAATTCCAACTGACCCGCGGGAAAAATAAAATTACTTTTATCTATAAAGGTAGCCGCGTAATCGATTTCATTTTTGTCATACAAAATTACCGTGCAGGGACGGTCCTTGCACGTATTCCCTACTGCAGGTTGTTCCTCAGCGAAAATCAAGGCATTATTCGACAACTTAAACCCTTCAATCCTAGCTAAATCGTTATAAATTTTATCCGAACCGATAACAAGATAGGTATTGTTTGTAATAAAGAAATGGTCCTGGGCTTCTTTAACCTTTAATAAAGGCACGGGCGGATCGGAAACTCGACTTTCAACCCAAGGAAGATTTGATAACTGATCCAAAAATGCATAGTAATAATCAATATTGTCTTGTTTTAACTCCTCACGTCTTGTATCCGGGTATGGATATACAATGTAGCGAATTCCTGCAACATCAAAAAGTTCACCCATAAAAGGTGCTTCTCGTAAATAATTAAAAATTTCGTAAGTTCCGACCGTTCCAATTGCGAATGGTCGCTTTTCAACTAACCTTGAAGCTTCAACCGATGGGTGTTTAAATGAAGAATATCCTAAGGGTGCTTTTGTCGGAATCCAAAATACTCTGCCAAACGAAGAGTCTTTCTCGACTAAGGAATTTATCTCTTCATATTCGTTCTGATAAATTGGAGGAGAAAAAGTCCCAGTCATTTGGCCAAGCCAAATAGGTCGGACAAGTAGTAAGAAGTAGACAGCAAGAAGAAACACAAATGTTTTAGGATTTAGGATATAAGATTTAAGAAATCCGCTCTTTATCTTTAATATAGATAATCTTTGACTAACCTCGTCTACTGTTATCCCTATTAAAACAGAATAAGAAAGTGCAACCAAAAAGAAAAACTTAGTGGGGTCGCGAAAAAACGAAAGACCCGGCATATGAGTAAAAAGCCACGGATAGACTTGGGGTAGGGGCGGGTTTGCTCCTTTTATCATGAATATACCTACAACTAATACGATAAGCCAAAAGGCTATATTTTTGTCTTTTCGTCTGAATATGGGCGCGAGAAGAACCAACAGAGGAATCAACATAAATTCGAGCTTTAATTCGGTAATTTTCCCAAAAACATTCCTGTACCAGTGTGGTTGTAAAAGAGTCAAAGAATGTCCCAATGATGCAAAACTTAATAAATCTACTTGAAATACCCTCCCATAACTAGTCGGCAAACTTGGAGCTCTTGCAAATAAAGAAGGTATGATCCAATATGCATGGAATCCAACAAATATTGCTCCCGACAATAACGCCATTTTCAAATTAGAACCTATTATGTCTTTAATTGAATTTGGTTTAAGAAACAATGTAACCAAAAAATTAAGAAAAATTAAAAGTGCTAACAAATAAAGTATTCTAATGTCAAAAATTGAAAGAACAATCGTTGAAATAGCAAATAATATTGATCCCTTCAAAGATTTTGTCTCCTCTCCCTTTTTATATAAAAGAAATGTCAGAGGTAAAAGCGAGTAGGCTAAAGCAAGATTTAACTGTCCTCCATCCAAAAGAAGTAAGATATAACTATTTGACAGATAAAACAGGATGCCAATAAGTCTCCCGAACTCAGAAATATTTAAATATTCTAATATTCTCGAAATTGACCAAACTGCAACGATTATAAATAACCCAAAACCTAAACATTTGATCAGAAGTGTATAGGGTAAACCTAAGCCACCTAATACTCCGAATAAATAATTTAATGGCCAGTTCCAAAGAACAAACACTGCATATTCGCCAAGACCGACTGCGCCTCTCGCACTCCAAGACATCGGTAAAGTTAGCTGTTCCTTCAAATTTTCTAAAAACGCGAAGTGAAGATCATTCGCTACGTTAGCAAAGGTTGAAAAAAGTCTACTATAAATAATGATTAATATTAAAAAAAGGCCGGTTCTGTGAATTTTCATTTTTTGAGATCCCGAAAGTAGAATAACGTTCCAATAACGATAAACGTGAAGCTAGTATTAAGCATCCACTCGCTCATTCTGGGATGATACGTTAGAAAAGATACAAGTGATAAGATCAGTGATAATAAAAACGTAAGAAAAAAGGAGGTACTATTAATTAATTTCATTTTTTCTAACAATCTCAATAAGATTAAAAAGATAACCCACTATCCACAATATAAAACCGAATTTTAGTACATTTTCAGCAATAACAATTCTAAAAATAGATAAAGCTCCCCCGACTACTGTTAAAGCAAGAGCTATTTTTAAAACATTTTTGATCTTAATGTTAAAAACAAAAACAGCTTCTATTAGAATAATCGTCCATAACCAGTAATGTAGGTTAGGAAATATATTTACAGCAAACCTTGATCGCGCAACTATTTTTATTATATTAAGGACAGTTAGGACAAACAATGAAAAAATAAAAATGGGATATCTATAACTACGTATTTTTTTCATAATCCTTTATTAAATCTTTTAGACAAAAAAACATTAACGGACAATAACAGCGTAATAAGAAAAATCAGCCCAAGTACGAAAAAGGATAAATACAATCCCATTTCTTTAAATTTATCGGGCACAAATTTAAGTTCCAAATTAAAGTCTCCCTCATTTTCTATTAACCAACCGTTTGCATAACTATTGGCCAAAAAATGGTTATTCTCGGGATACCGCTTACTATCGCCATTTAGGTAAAGTTTCCATCCCTTGTCAAATAATTCAGAAAAGACCAAAACAAAGGGCTTCTCCGAATCACGAACCTCCACTTTATAATGAGTGTGACTCTTTTTAGTAAAAGAAATTTTTGGTGATACTTTTTCATCTACCGCATCGACTCTTAGTACAAAAAGTTCTCTTGAAAATCTGGGGTGGATTTGCAGATTTGTAATTTCCACCTTTGTTGGTCTTTCATAGGTCTTACTTATCGAAACATCGCTACATTTCTTTGGGTTTTTGTAAAAAATCTTTGTACAATTATTCCAAGGGATTGCGCTAAATATTAGTGTCATCGTGTCGGATGACGGGTCTGGATTAACAACAGTCGAATAAGGTCTTTTTATAAAATAATAATCATCAGGGGGAAGATACTTTTCAAAATAATACTGTTCTGTCTCAACTCCATCTTTCTTGATAATCTTATCGTTATTTAAACTCACCTGTAGGACTGGGCCATTCCCGTAATGAATGAGGTAGTCAAATGATATTTCGTATTGAGAATATGCATCGTAAGTTTTTATTGGGATATTTATAGAGTCTTCGCCATGGATAGAATTTAATTCAAAGCTAGTTAAATTTTCGTCGATTAAATTTATTTTCGAAAACTGGTTGAAAGAAATTTCATGATAGCCCTCCGATAAATAATATTTACCAAAATACACCTTATTATTATCTATTCCTATTTGCGTTGAATATACTACGTCGTCGATCTGTATATTAATACGTTGATTAATACCAAAGTATTCAGGAAAGAATATTGATTTTGGGAAAATTACGTCATATTCCCCCGAGGAGTCTATTTCTACTCCATAGACTACTCTGCTCTCTAAAGGAAAATCTTCGCTAACTATTGGATAGTAATATGGTAATATTTTCAATTTGGAAACGGATAATAAGAGTTGTTTTTTCAGGTCCGTAATACTGCCATCGCTATTTAATGTACTTTTTTCAAAATCGTTAAAAAGAAAAAGATGACTGCTAAAAATTTCTGTAAGCATTTTTTCGTTCCAAACCTGCTCTCCGGGTTTTTTTAACGATTTCGAAACCAGATCTATGTCGGAAACAACACTAGCTAAATTTTTTCTGTAAATTTGTAGGGATTTAATAGCACCTTTCTCGTCTCCGGCCGAAAGAGCGTTTCTGACCTCAATTAGTCGTTTCCCTAAAGTCAATAAATCCCATCTAAGCTTACTTTCTTTATCTGAATATAAATTTCTTTGAAGATTTTCTTTAATGATCAACAACGAATATATCGGTGAGCTTGGTAAGTGTGAAACATAAGGAAAAATGTAAGGCGCATCAACAAATAGCGGGTATTGAGGTCCTGGAAGATAAAATATGGCTTTATTCTTTGAAACATAAAAAGACGTATTAGCATCGAGTTTATTTCTCACGGGCCACCCGGAATTGTACATAACATCCCCAACTTCAGCGCCCGAGAGCAAAAACTGTTCAATGTCGGCGCCAGAACCTCCATTAACGTAATTATTAGCAGCATAAATCTTCGGTAAAGTAACTTTATTATCTAACTTATAAAACTTTAGCGGACCAAACTGCGATGCAAAAGAAATATTTGCTTTTTCGTTACTGACTCTTTCTTCGAACAAATTATCTATATATGCGGGGTCTTTCATGCCTGAATTTTTAAATTCTATGTCCGGCCTGAAAAGTAAATATCTTGCATTTAGAAGTGAGGCAATTTTGTAAAAATCTATGTTTTTTGTAAATAGTTTTTGAAGATTTGACGCAATTTTATCGTAATACGGAAAGGCCAAAACACTTGAAATATTAGCATTCTCGAAAAGAATCGCCGATTCCTCAACTCCCAAATAACCCTTTGGCCAAAGATATTGGATACCTTCGCCACCTAATGGAAATGTCATAAATCTTGTATCCTTGTCCTCTAGAGACAGCCAATTGTCTGCATCCTTATAATAAGATGGTACCTCCACCCGCAGCCCTACTTCAGGATCATTAAGTGGCGCTTGGCTTCCAGTAAATACTAGGCCGCTCCAAAAAGGAAAACCCAAAATAACAACTATATATGTAAACGAAACTAGTGGAATAAAAACCCTCAAAAATGGTTTTTGACGGCTTAACTTTTTGGCCAAATCGGACAACGATGGTCCAATCATCAGGGAGAAACCCATCGTCGGAATTATCCCCAATTTTTCAAATGGATTTCGAAAAAACTGTACAAATGAAAAGCGCTGGAAAAAAAAGTCAAATACTTCTCCCAGAGGCGGGGAATTCCCTTTCGCCAGTATGAAGCCAATAAGTAACAGGCCCAAACTAAATACGACGGACAATCTCTTTCTGTTGTTAATAGCCCAGTAAAGTATATAAAGACTCGCCATCCACTCAACGATCAAAAGCAGTGGTTTTTTGTAAATAAGCGGCCATTTAAGAATAAAGTCATATTCTTGGTTATAAAATAAACCATGTTTCAAAAGATATAGATTCTCAAATTTACCCAAGACATTACTTAAAAAACTGAAGCCAATAGTATTTCCTACGTCAGAAAAATACTCCGTACTTATTGACTTAAATGATTCCGAAATAGCATATGCGGCTTGCTGTAAAATCCACCAAAAATTAACCAAAAGCCATAACATTAAAGTAATAACAAAATTTTTAACCTGAGCTACCTTTTTTTTGTCTTTCATCAACTCAAATAAGCTAATGAATAACAATAAAAACCAGAAAATCATAATGTGACCAGGAGACGAAAAGGCGTAAGAAAAAATAAATGAAAGCATCAAGAATAAACCTAAATATACAAAGTTCCTGCTCCTTAAAAACCTCATGTAAAGCCACAAAAACATAGGTAGGACCGAATAGAAAAGAAGAAAATTCAGTAAGAATCTATTCCAAATATTCATTGCACTGTAGAAATTGAATAAATAGAAGAAGGATGAAAATAAATAAGCGCTATTTGGATAATTTGAAAATACTTCTTTTGTAAGAAGGAAGAAAAAGACGAGAGATATTAAAAGTGCAATAAATGTAAATAGTGCTTGCAAAACATACCCATTAATACCTTGTACCTCGAGGAAGCTGAAAATTTTTAAGTATGGATAATTGGCAACAGATTGAGGTATGTAACTTCCAAGAAGTCCATCCAGCCACGAACTGGAACTATCTTTAAACATCCTTGTGATGTTATAAAACGGAACTCCCGATTCCCCTCCGCCTAATATGGTCTTGTCTTTAAACAAAATTGTAGTCAACAATACTGAGGACAGTAAAAGTAAAATAAATATTTTTTTATTCATATATTTGAATTTACTAAATGGGTAAAATAATTTATTTAAACGTCTTGTAGGCCACAAAATAATAATCCGCAATCGGTTGGAAGACATAATAGAAAGGACTTATAAGAATATTGAAAAGAAAAAGGCATTTTCTCAATATCCCATTAGGAATTTTATGAACTAATCCGTGGTCCCCCAATAAAGATTTTCTACCATATTTTAGAATCCTGTATCCTAACTTTTCAAAATATTCAGGATAGTAATTTGATAAATGAAGTTGCAATTCATTATCATCTACCGCAGGATGATACATCTCCCCTATTGGTGTTGCAATAATTACTTGCTTTTTTGCAATCCGCTCTAAATCTTTAATAAATTTTCTTGCATCCTTTTTAGGCAAGTGTTCAATAACTTGCGATGCAAGAACGACATCGAAACTTTTTTTTGGAAATTTCAACTTCCGAATATCTGATATGACATACTTATCATGTAAATGCGCGGATTTTGCTTCTTCAATATATTCGTTAAAAAGGTCAACTCCTACAACTTTCTTCGGTTCCATTACTAATCTGATGAGCCTCATCGGATAACCTTGACCACAACCTACGTCTAAAATACTTTCGGCCGATTTATCGATAACTCTACATATTGGTTCAACGCGTGAGTCTAGCCATAATTTCAGAGTAAATAGGTAATGATTAAAATTTGTGCCAGGTGATGATTTTTTTGATTTCAACATATACATTACTTACTCTTTTTGGATCTCCATACTATTATTATACGAATATCCAAGAGATCTAAGTTTTGGCATTACGTCTTTTTTAATATCAATAAGCTGTCCATTCTCTATTCTGAAGGCATAGAATTTATCAGGTGGCACCGGCCTCCCTGGACCATAGCCTTTATTCATCACCTCTACAGTCAACATTATGTCATCGTAGATAAGAGGTAGAAAGTCTTTATTTTCCTCAGAAATATTATGCAAAACAGCGAGTTTGGGCATAAAGCCGAAAGAAAAGACATTATAAATTATTCCTCCATTCCCCTCGAAATAAAAAACTGCAAAATCTTTCGAGGGCCTAAAGCCAATTGTCAATTCACCAAACTGTTTCCACAACGAGTCATATAATACCGTATTCCTTACCTCTAACAAATTATTAAAGTATTTTTGAGTATAGTTGTAATTCAAATATACTAAAGCAAATACAAATAGAATCATTAAAATCCTCGCTGTCTTTTGTGCTTTCCAAAGAATATGACCAAAAATTAATGGCATGCCCGTAGCCGGAACCAGCATATAACGAAATGGCGTATCCATGATCGAGAATCTGCTTCTTAGCCAAGGAACCAAAATAAATAAGTATGGAAAAGAAAATAAAGTGGCAAAAACAAGGAAATTATTGCTATTTTTCCGTAACGTTATTAGGTGGAAAAAAATCCAACTAAAAACAAATGCTCCTAGGTAGGTAGGTAATATGGTGGCAGTATTATGATAAATGGAAGTCTGATCAATTATCAATCTTTTAAAATACAGGTGCCAAATTGCTATAAACAAAACGTTAAGTATTAAATAAAGTACCTTTCTATCTCTTTTTATTAAAGAAATAAAAAAGGTAGCAGCAAGAAAAAATCCAAGTATATATCTCATTCGAGGTAATACTGTCGAACCCCCCAAAAAAGATGTTAATAATGGGACCAAGCTGGGATTAGACCAAAAATGATGAGGTATATAAAGATTTGTAATAGACCCGAATAGAGTTGTCCAAGAATACGACGGAAGTGTCCTTATATCCTTTACTACTTCACCCATAAACCACTTCCAATCTCCAGAACCACCAAATGTATTCAAACGTGCAAGGAAAAGTATCCCTAAAGCAAGAATGCCATATTTGATAAATACCGATAACAGGCTATGGTAAGAAGGTTTCTGTACAAATAGAAGGGCAATAAATAATGAATATAAGAGTATCGCCCCATGCATGCGTTGCGGAAAAAATAATATTGATAAAAGAAATAGTAATGTACTAAGAAGAAACTTTCTGGAATTATTTTTTGATGAAAATAATACCATAAGACTATAAGCAAAGATTGATACTGCAAGATATGTGGTCATATTAAAAACCCAGTTCGTAGTTTCCATTCCAGCTGTCGATACGGCAAAAAGTACCCCAGTTAAAACTGCTGTCAAGAGACTATTTGAAATAAACAACATCAGAGCACCCAAGCTGAAGGCGGCAAAGGCGCGTGTCAGAAAGGAGATAAAATAATAATAAAAAGATTCGTATCCCCAAATTGACCGAATGGCACCCATAATAAAATGAGGTAGTGCATACGGGCCGAAATAATTTTTTATCAGTGTGGGGTCGAGCAGATCTCCCGTGTCGCTGCGATTATCCAAACCATAAAATACAATCCAGTCATCACCAAAGATTGCCAGATCAAAAGATGGTCTGACTGAAAGATAAGTAAATATTAGAGCTGTTAATAATAGAATCGTGTATTTCGACAGCTTACTTAAGTTACTGAAAATATAATTAAAGCCTGAAAAAATACCTTTCCAGTAGCTGACTAATATATTTAATCTTCCAGATAGTAATATCATCAAACTATGAGTAGAGATTAACAAAGGGAGGAAAATGGTAAAGAATAGTACATTATTAGGAAAGAGAGAGTGCTTTTTCATAAATATTAATTTGCTTCTTGAAACCCGAAAGGCGCGTTCTGTTGAAGTTATTCCCAAAAATTGTATTAAACGCGGCAACGTACTTTTTTTATTAATGGGATGGTAGCTTTTTGCGTTGTAACTACAATAAAGTTTATATCCTGCCCTTTTTGCTCGAATAGATAAGTCAGAATCTTCATACGGTATAAAATAATCCTTATCGTATTCCCCTATTTTCTCGAAAACTTCTCGTTTTACCATCCAAACACAACCGCACATCGGCACTTCCCTTATTCCCTTATATTGACCAATATTTTTTTCACCTCTTCCCCACATATCTATTCCCCAGGGTTTAATTCTTCCTGTTATGAAGTTGATATCATGTCCTGCGCCTTGGAAAATATTTCTTTTTTTCTTATCAAAAATAACGGGTTGAACAATTCCTGCGTCTTTTCTACTACTAAATACGTCAACGAGATTAGAAACCATGTCCTTACCCACAATGGCGTCGTCATCCGAAAACAATATAAATTCTCCTTTTGAACTCCTTAACCCAATATTTCTTCCCTCGGCCGCCCCGACATTTTCTCCATTCACAATAACCTTTACCTTTGGAAATTTCTTTTTTAACAGAGGACCTACAGGATTTTCCGAGCCATTATCAACAACAATTATCTCCAAAGGTTGATATGTAGATTTTGTAAAAGATAAAATACACTCTTTCAGATCGTCATTCCTGTCTTTCGTTACAATGACAACTGAAACTGAAGGTTTTTTTGTTTGTCTCTTTGTTTGTCTCATAGTTAAAACAAATACATATAAAAAGAAGTAGGTTTTTCTCTATAAGTTGTAAAGTATAAAAGGCCGGCAAACAAACCTTTCCAATAACTACTCAATATATCCCATCTTTTTGAACTTACAATAATAGCGGAATGGGCTATAGCGTAGAACGGTAGAATGAAAATAAGAAAAACCATTAACTTGGAGTGAGGCGCATGCTTTCTTAAAAACATCATTTTGTTTCTGGCTATTCGATATGCCCTTTCAGGAGTAGTTACACCCATCCATTCCAACCGAGGGTTAACGGCAGTTTGTTTCTTGCCCTGATGCCAGGACTTAGCACTTCCTGAACAATAAACTTTATATCCAGCTTTTATTGCGCGGATGCATAAATCGGAGTCTTCATAAGGTATAAAATAATCTTCATCAAACATCCCTATATCATCGATTACTTTTCGTTTAACCAAACATATTCCTCCTGTCATGGGAATCTCTCGATCTAAATCGTACTGACCCTTGTCTTCTTCCATTACTCCCCAGGCTTTCGCCCGACCAGTTAAAAGATTAATCGTATGTCCAACTCCCTGCAAAATGTCGGGTTTGTCCTTATCATAAACTTTTGGTTGTACAATCCCTATACTCTTTTTAAACTTAAAGAGTTTGAGCATTTCGCAAATTGCATTTTTATCTATCCTTGCATCATCGTCCATGAAAAAGTAATAGTTCCCTTTTGCATTCTTAATACCAATATTTCTCCCTGCAGCCGCTCCAACATTTTCTTCACTTCGAATTATCTTCAGTTTAGGGTACTTTCTTTTTAAAAAGCGCGAGGTTGGAACAATTGAGCCATTATCAACAACTATTATTTCAAAAAAATTACACTTCGATTCGACCAAAGAATCAATGCACTCAATTAATTCTTCCTTTCGATTCATCGTAACTATGATTGCTGAAATCTTCTCTTTCATTTATCTCTAATACACAAAACACCTGCGGATAAGTTTGGGAAATAATAAACCAGAGGGGATAGAATGAATGACGTTATCACAGATAATATTACAACTAGATTATTATTACTTCTGCTTAAGCCCTTCTCAGACCAACTCAATTTTAAACCCAGCCCATATACCCTAAACCCCCTGCTTTTGAAATCTTCAATGGTCCAACCAGACTTGTGATATTGGTAGGGGTTACCTCCAATAAATACCTCGGGTTGATTCATAAATCCACGCGGAGTTGCAACAACCACTCTTTTACTTGCCAGTTTATCCATTACAGCTAGGAGCTCAAACCCTTCCTTTCTGTTTATGTGCTCGATAACTTGAGAACAAAAAACGCTCTCGTACTTCTTTTTTTTTCGAACTAAGTCACTACAAACTTTCACGACATCTCCCTTTATAAGTTCTTTGTAGACTTTTTTTTTCTTTGCTTTCGATAAGCCTTTTTGATAGATATCAATTCCTGTAATCTCCCAACTTTCTCCCTCGGATAGCCGTTTCATAAGAAGACCGTCACCGCACCCAACATCAAGTATTGTATTCGAATCTCCTAGGGAATGCTTGTATAACCATAAATAAGAAAAGGGTATATGTAGGGTAAATTTTGACAAGAATGCATCAATGGACGGCGTGTGTATGAAACTTAAAGTTTTACCACTCATTTTATTTTTTAATCCATGAGAACTTGGTAAAGGAATAAAGTTTCCTTTTGAAATTGGAGAAAAATATCCAGCAATTGAACCTATAACTATTTCAACCCATTTGCTAAATATTCCAAATCTTATACCTTCAATAAGGTAGTATCCCAAAAGAATCGGTAAGAAAAGTGTATAAACAAAAACATTTCCGTGCTTTCTCATAAACAATGTTCTATTTTTACCGAGCAAGTAAGCGCGTGATAAAACTCTTGGGCGCCATAGCTTATCGTCCTTGGGTTGATCATGGTAACAAATAGCTTTAGGCTCATACCAATTTTCAAAACCCGCCTTTTGTGCACGAACACAATACTCGGGGTCAAAATAACATAAAAACCAATCCTCAAAGCCTCCAATCTTATCTAGAACTGATCTCTTAAAAAGCATTACTGTTCCAGAACCTTGCACTTTTCTTGCCTCAAGAAAGTCTTCTTTTGGACCCCAGCCAATTTTTACTTGCCCCGTCAAAAGATTAACTTCAGATCCGGCCTGATTTACCCATTCTTTATCATCCAAATACAAAATCATTGGTGTTACTATACCTATATTTTTTTTAGTCTCCGCGCGCTTCACTAGATTACTCACCATAGAAGGGTCAACCACAACGTCCTCATCACAAAAAAGAATGTGGTTTTGTGGATTTGCATGAGCGAAACCTAGATTGTATGAACCTGTTTGCCCGACATTCTCTCTTCCAGCATCAACCCATTTAACCCAGGGGAATTTTTTCCTCCCCTGTTTTATCATGGCTTCGGTTGAACTATTATCTACAACAATTACTTCGAGAGGTCTATAGGTTGTTTTTTTCAGCGAATTGATAAGGCGAAATAATTTTAAAGAATTGTTAAAACTGGGAATGACAGTAGAAACTCCCCGTTTTTTAGGTTTCATGATGTATTGATGGTAGTACGTAGGAGAAAACAAATCAAACCCTTCTGAACATGTAGTCTATTCTCTGCTTGATTGATTATTATAGATTGCTTTCCTTCAATAACTTCTTCACTAACCTCATAACCCCTATAGGCAGGCATATCATGCATAAATATTGCATCCTTTTTTGCAAAATTCATCAATCTAGTGTTTACTTGATATCCTTTAAAAGCTTTTATACGCTTGTCTTTCTCAGACTCATCACCCATAGAAACCCATGTATCTGTGTAGACAATGTCGACTCCTTTTACAGCTTCTTCGGGTTTATCTGTCTCTATAATTAGTCCACCGCTCTTACTTGCAATTGCTTTTGCCTTTTCTAAAATGATGCTTTGCATTTCAAAACCAGGAGGTGTTGCTACCCGAAAATCCATTCCAAAAATTGCTGAGGCTAAAGCTAAAGAATGAGTTACATTATTTTCGCCATCACCAACAAATGCTAACTTAATACCTTTTAATTTTCCTTTCTTTTCTTTTATAGTTAATAAATCAGCTAAAATCTGACAAGGATGCTCTTGTTCCGACAAAGCATTAATAACAGGAACACTTGAATACTTAGCTAGCTCTTCTATGGTAGTATGAAGAAAAGTTCGAGCCATAATAATATCAACCATCCTTGATAAAACCTGAGAAACATCTTTCACAGGCTCTCTTTTACCCAAATCAATATCCCCGGGCGCAAGATAAATTGCATGTCCTCCCATTTGAGTCATTCCTGCCTCAAATGAAACTCTTGTACGCAGAGATGGTTTTTCAAAAATCATTCCCAATACTTTATTTTTTAAATAATCTTTGTTGCTCCCTTTTTTCTTTAATTGTCTTTTGAGACTTGAGGAAATTTGAAGGACAAGATTAATTTCTTTTTTAGTTAAATCAGTAATAGATACAAAATGTTTTATTCGTCTCATTTATTTGTAGTTATTCGTTCCAAAACTTCGTTAGCTCTTTTTTCCCACGACCAGTTTTCTTCTATCATGTACTTAGCTTCTCTACCTATTTTTATACGCAAAGAATAATTTTCTAATAATTCCATTATTTTTTTTGCAAAAGCATTTGTGTTTCCAATATCTACCTTAACCATACCCTGAGGATAATAAGATTTATACGCTTTTAAGTTAAAGCCGACGCATGGTAATCCAAAAGCCATTGCTTCTGCAGATGCCATTCCACCTGAATCATAAAATGCGGGATGCACGACAATCTTACTTTTGGAAAATATTTTATATTTTTTGGGCCCGTCGAAAACATACCCAAAAACTTTAATGTTATTAGTTAGTTTATTCATAGTTATTCGTTTCTTTACCTTTCCCATCAAGGGACCATCTCCAATCATCGCCAATTTTGCTAACGGTTTTATCTCAACCACTTTTTTCCAAATGTCGATTAATTCAACCACTCCCTTTTGCGCGTGTAAGCGTCCTTGAAAGACAGCGTCATATTCTTTAGTAGTTAATAGTTTGGAATTAGTAATTAAAAATTTATTAATTTCTTCAAGTGGAACCGCGCCCAAAACCACTATCATTCTACCCTTTTTGTTCAAATCGGAAAATTGCTTTCGTTCTTCCTCGTTATTTACTAAAACATAGTCAGCAAAGCTTGAAATAAGCGGCTTTATCGGTAGTTGCATTAGCCAATAGAAGAGACTGCTAAAAAAATATTTATTTCTACGTTGTCCATTTTCTAAATATCCATGAAATGGGTTGGGAGCAGTTTGATACCACGATGCGGCCCAAGTTATCTTCGGATATCTGAGTTTTAATATGAAAGCGGGGAGTGAATCCATCCAAAATTCTGATGCAGAGTATATAGTAATTGGTGATTGGTGATTGGTGATTAGTTTTAAAGAAAGTCCTAAACGAATTCCTTCAATAATTCTGGTAAGGTAGCAAAATAAGAATCCTAATTTACATAGGTTTTTTAATTTCGAAACGTGAACTTTTAAATTTCGGTAATCTTTATTTGCATTAAAAAGTGAAAATTGTGAATTGAAAATACCCAGATGTTGTCTTTCCAACATTTTGGCTCCTTCTTTCCAAACATAAATTTCCACAGGAAAATTTTTACTCCAACGTCTGGCAAATTCAATAAAAATCCTATCTCCCCCAGAAAGTCCTTTTCCATAAGCAGCTAGAGCAAAGATACGGATTTGTTTTATATCAAACATTTTTAGGTAATTTATCGCTTCTCTCTTTCCATCTGTAAATAAATGTCGTAAACAATAAAAGGCTCAACAAGAAAATAGAAATTCTGAAACCTTTTTGCACATTTTCTTGCGGTTTATACTTAATAGTTACCGAATAATCACCAAGCTTATCTAAAGTCCAAGAGTTAGCCCAAGAAAAATAACGATTATGATCAGCCGCAACCATACCATTCACATATAAACTCCAGTTCGGATCATATAAAGTTAACAAAACTAATTTATCGTCTTTCTTAACACCCTTTAATGTAGCAACATATTCTGTCGGATTTATTTTCTCGAAATCAACTTTTCCCTGACTTGTAAAAATTAAATCAACTTTCTCTGGCGGGGTTACCTCATAAATATCAATTTCTCCGAAGTTAATTATTTTTGTGATATTTTCCTCTTTCTTAAGAATCTCTTCGTACAACCTGTAATCGCCCAAATTTCCAATAACAGGATCTACATCTTTATGAAGTAAAATATATCTTACGTTTAGTTTTTGTAGACCTTCATATAAATCTTTAGTTTTCAGTTGAGAATTTGAAATATCTGGATCTGGTCCAAACGCCCCTTTCTCAAGTTTTCCAAATCTCTCTAGCAACACGTTATAATAAATTTTATTAAAGAAAGTGTTTTTAGATATCGAAGGTCGATCAAACAAAAAATCATAAGGTACTACGCCTTGAAAGTAATTCGGCCAAATAAATTTCATGCCGTCACCAGGAGCTAAGGGAAAGTGAATAAGATTAAATTCTCCAGTTTCTTCGTTTAACCAATTATTTGCTTGTTTGTAATATTTGGGAACATTAATCCATACATTAGTTACATATCCACCAGCAAAAACTCCTTTCCACATAGGCCACGCATGAATACCAAAAATTAAAATCATTGAAATAAGAATAAATAAATTAGAAATATGAGTTATTCTTAAAAAATCTAAGCTTTTCTTCAACTTATTGGATATGAATTTAGAAAGTTCGACAAGTCCTACTGCGAATAAAGGAGCATATGCGATTGTAAGTAAAATACCAATTTTTTCAAATGGATTTCTGTAAAGAACCATTTGAGGTATTGCCTTAAATAAGATAATGAATAACCATCCCAATGGCGGATTAGAACCCAAACTTATAAACAAGGTGATCAAAAAGAGTACTAAATAAAAGTTCAGCGATTTTATATTCTTACAGGACCTTAATGCAAAAAGCGAAATAATTGGAATAAACCAGCTTATGAGTTTAAAAAATAAATTTAAATAAGACTCCCCGTAAATTTTCCATTTATAGACAAATCCGTTATGCATTAACCTCAAAACTCCGTTTAATGGAATTTCTCGACTGTTTCCAATTAAAGTACCCAAACTATGTTCTATGTCGCTGTAATTTTGGGCAAAAGTGTTGATTGAAGAAGAAAATGGCATTATCCACCAAAGATTTGTAAAAATCCAACCAACCACAAAGAGCAAAAATATTTTAACCGAAAATGTTCTCTCTTCTTTACTTTTATTATTTATACAAAAGTAAATTAGATATGCAAAAATTATGCCCCAAAGCGAAATCACATAACTTAAATGTCCATAAGATCCTGCCAATATAAACGAAGAAACTAATGCCAAACTTACAAAAATTAGATTTCTTGTTTTCAATGCTAAAATAAACAAAAGCAAAAAAAGTGGTATAAGTGCAAAGGGATAATACTGCATATAAAGGCCCCTTCCCCAAACTTGAGTCATAGCAAAAGGGTTAAGAAGATAGAAGATAGACCCAATTAAGGAAATATCTTTGTATGACGGTGTATCTTTAGTTACTTTTAAAGCACCCTTAACTACGGTTTCCTGTAATAAAAAAAATACTGAGAAAGTACCAATTAGCATTAAAGCCAAAAAAAATGTTCCTTGAATTAAAACCGAGGATAGGCCAATGCTCGATAATTTTTGAAGAATATAAAAACTAGGAACTCTTAATATATCTGAATAATTACTAATTCCCCCTTCGGCATCTTTCCAAACATAGGAATAGTTGCGGTAAGTCAACTCCAAATTATAAAAGGGCATGCCCTCTTCTCCTCCTGCAAAGATTAAGCCTTTACTAAACCAGATGAGAACTAAGCTTATGCATATAACAAAAAGAATTAGGTAATGCTTCATTCGGATAAATATAATATCCTGTCTGGTAATTTAGTATCTTTGTATTTTTTTAGTCCCTCTATTACTCCATATCTGTAAAGCAGATAATAATACTTAACTTTTGGATTTAGCATACACTTTTTAAATATTTCTTCGTCACTTACTTTCCTAATTTTTGTTTGAACCTTCTTTCTTTTCATGAGCGTCTTTCTGAAATTAATTATGTGCCACCAATAGGCTTGGGGAAGCATGATTGCGGTTTTAGTTCTACCTCTTACAATATTTACAAAAAACCACGTAATCAAAATGCTATTAAAAATAGCGAGTACAATCAATAAATTAGCTAAAGAAAGATTTACTATAAAAGAAGTTATTTTATTTCTATCATTGAGAAACCATACTTTCGGATTTTCTTCTTTTTCGGTACCCCCTATTGTTGCACCCCAAAGATGCAAAAGCTCTGCTTTTGGACAATAGACAATAGTATGTCCGGAAAGCCAGACTCTATGACAAAGATCGCTTTCATCATATGCAACAAAAAATTCTTGTTCAAAAAGCCCAGTTTTTTTAACGATATCCCGTCTTATCATAAACCCTGAACCGTTAGCACTAAAGGTGTAATAGGGTATCTCGTACAACGGATTATTTTTGATTTTTGATAGACCGTAATGATAAAGAATTCCAGAATAAGTAAAAAAACTACCAACGCTGTGTAAATAATTACTATTTTTCATCTGTATTACTTTTGGTGCTACGATGCCTATTTTCTTATCTTTTTCCACCATATTCACCATATTAGAAATCGCACCTTTGTCTATTTTTGTATCGTTGGAAAGAAGCATTACATATTTACCACGACAATATTTAAATCCGTAATTAAAACCACCAGTAAGACCGACATTCCTGCCAGCAGAAACAACTTTTACGAAAACATCTGAAAATTCACGCCTGATGAGATTCTGTGTTGTCGCCATTTGTCCGTTATCGGAAATAATAAATTGGAGATTTGGATAATCTGATGCTACGGCACTTTTCAGACAGGCCTTGAGAAGATCAGGCCTATTATAAGTTAGTATAAGCAATGAAACTAATGGTCTCATACTTTATTCTTTGGCAATTAAGCAATTTTCCAATGCTAAATATTTTAAACCTGTAACTTCAAATGTATGTAGTGCATCGTCCGGCGTACAAACAATTGGTTCTCCATGGTAATTGAACGATGTATTAAGAACTGCACCAACGCCAGTTTTGCCCTGAAAATATTTTATCAGTTTATAGTATTTAGGATTGTCGATTCTACTTAATATTTGCGGTCTACAAGTCTCATCATATGGATGAATCGCCGCGCTTAAATTCTTCTTACCAAGGTCCGTTGTATCATAGGCCATTACCATAAATCTACCATCAGATTTATCAGTATTTCTAAGATATTTGGTTTTATATTCATCTATGATTGTTGCTGCAAAAGGCATCCAAAAGTCTCTTGATTTAACCTGATCGTTAAGTTCACGAATTTTATCTTTACTTCTCGGGTCCATCAGAATTGATCTATTTCCTAAAGCTCTTGCTCCCCATTCCATACGTCCTGTAAATCGTCCGACAATTTTACCTTCAGCCAAAAGATCAGCGATAACTTTTTCTATATTTTTATATTTATTAATTTTATATTTTTTTGATATCTTTGCTTTAATCATTGCCTTTTTCAATCCTTTGTCTTCAAAATTAGGACCAAGATATAAATTGTCGAGGGTTTCAGGTCTGAAATTTATTCCTTTCTCTTTGCAAAGATATTTGAAGCCAAAATATGCAGCACCGAATACACTCGATTCATCAGATGCTGATGGACAGACAAACAATCTTTTTACTTCTGAAAGTTTCGCAATTTTTTGATTTACCTTTACATTCATGAAAAACCCTCCGGAAAGTATAATGTTTTTGATACCGGTTTTTCGTATTGCCTTTTTAACAAGGTCTATTGCAACATTTTCTGCTAATAATTGTGCTGCGCCGGCAATGCCATCAAAACGCATTCCCCTAAGATATTTCTCCAAATAATAGGGGTAAGATCCGGAATGAATCTTTGAGTGCATTACAAGATTATCATCTATCCAAAAAAGGTCTTTAAATATTGGATATACTTTTTTAATTTCGTATTCGGAAACATAAGGGGCTAACCCCATAACCTTATATTCGTGTTCATTTATTTTCATTCCCAAGTAACTTGTAATGTAACCGTAAAATGCCGCGATAGAATCACCATATGATACAGTTGCAATTTTTTCCCACTTACCGGATTTTACAAGCCAAATGCCACCGCAGTCTTCGTCTCCTTCCCCGTCTAGTGTAATCACTAAATAATCTTGTTTCTTTTCTTCATTAGTAATAAATCCATAATACGGAGCATATGCGTGGCACGAGTGATGATCTGCAAATATAATTTTTTGGGGATCCACTTTCAGGAAGTTGGCCATATTGGTTCTAAATTTCGATTGATAGTAAGGAGTCAAAAGAAATTTTGAGAAGTATGCATATGTCTCTCTGGTCAGTGAATTTAAACTCGGTAAGTAAAAGAGTAACCGATCAAAGGTTTTTGCAAGCCATCTTTGATACTCTAGTGGTTTTGTCATTACTGTTTTACCCTTAGAAGTAACAAAGCCTTCAGCGTGTTTGTAGGTTCTAACAAAAAGATCAACATCGGCAACTTTTGCGCCTATAAAATCGAGGCAAAATTTAATTGAGTTCGTTGGGAAAGTATCAACGTTTTTTATCCGTACAAAACGTTCCTCGCTGGCGCTAGCTAATATCTTTCCGTCTTTAAGAACACAGGCTGTCGCGTTGTGTCCTTTGTAAAAACCTACGACTATCATTTGACTTTAAACTCTTTATCTTCCTTTTTAAGAGGGAGGTTACCCCCATCTCCTCTTATTTTTTTCCATCCACTAAAGCGAACAGCTTTATCATCGATATAAATATGAGCGTAAGGTTTACCAAAATTTATCTCGTCAAATGGAATCTTATGTTTTCTTAACCAAGTAAGTGTTATTTCTCCTACTTTTGCTAATATTTTATTTACATTGCCGTCTGTAGTCTTCATGTGCCGAGAGGTAGAAATAATAATATAGTGACCTTTACTTTTTAATTCTTGAATTTTTTCGATTGCTCCTGGTAAGGGTTTTACATCCTCGTATGATTGATTCTTCCTCCTTACTTCACAAATTACCCCATCTAAGTCTATACATATTCTCATGATGAAGATTATATATCAATTTACTCGATCGAACAGCAGTTTTCAAATTTATCTCTTGTAAAATTGGATAAAGCGCTCCATTTCTTCTGGTGTTCCAAGAATCCAATTAAGAGTTGCTTTTGCTGGTTTAACTATTTTCCCTTTTTTTATCAATCGATTATAAGTAGGTATTACATAGTATTCTTTGTTGTAAGACTCATTCTCGGATATCATTTCCTCAGCTGCTTCACAAAAATCATGGCCCATTTTAAAGTAATACATTCCGGAAGAAGCCATCATCGATATGGGAACTTTCTCTGTAGTTTGTATGATATTTCCTTTTTCATCAATTTTAATAAAGCTGTATCGAGGATTATTGCTTTTAAAATATGGTATTACACCATCCGGATCCCACTTTAAAACAACATCCCAAACATTTGAAAGCGAATATGTATCACAATTATATATAAAAAGTGGGTTTTGGGTGTCGATGTAGTTTCTTGCAAGTAAGCAATCGTATGCCTGACCTTTAACTTCATTACTATCTTTTACTACCAGTATAATTTCTTTTCCGAATAAACTTTTTAGAGTTTTATCGATCTTATAATTATCAATATCGGATCTTCTGATTATAAAAATAATTCGATACCTAGGTATGTTATTTAAAAAATTAAACGATTTCATCGCCCATTCGATCATCGTTTTACCTTTTACTTTTATTAATGGTTTTGGGGCTGTATGGCCAGCTTTTACGAATCTGCTTCCAGCTCCAGACATGGGTATTAAAATGTTTACACCCTGTTTAAAAGAATTGTTAATTGTTAGCTTCATACTATAAAGCTGTGAAATCTATTTCGTTTAACAAAATCGCTGAAGTGAGATACATTGCTTTCTGCCTTTCAAGTGAATCTTTGTGTATTGGTATCATTGAAGCAAAGAGTAATGCCTCAATGAGTTTTATTTTCTCGAGATTAAAACCATTTTTGATAAGCTCTTTGTCAAAAATATTACCAATATCCTTATGGCGCCCTTCAGAATAGATTTTAAATAAATATCTAAACCCATCTTTTTTAATTGTAAAAAGATCGCTTGTAATAAAATCATAAAGCCCGTGGAAACTATGTCTTAACTTCCCAAGATCATATTTCAAATCACCATAAACAGATTGTTTTCCAAAACTTCCCCTTGGATCGATAAACTTAAAAATCTTATTGGTTGGGTCAAAAAGAATGTTTCCCAAACAAAGATCGCCATGTATAAACGCCATTTCCTTCTTTGTGTAAAGCTTCTTAACAGAAACCTTAATAGCGTCTAAATAATATTTAATATTTTTTATCTTATTTCCGTTAATCAAAACATATTCTTTAGAAAAAGTTTCTTGCCAATATTTTCTTTTTTCTAACATTTCTATTCTTTTAATCGTTTTAACGTAGTACATTTCATAGTAATTCTTATATGGAATGTCCACCTTATATTTTCGGAATTCTTCAATTATTTCAAACAACTTTTTAATTATTGAAGTCCAAACTCTCAAATCCAAACTATTAAAAACAAATAAATCAGCTAAGCTTTGGTACCCATAAAATTCCAATGAATAATTCGAGTTTCTTTTAGTTTTTCTATAATCAATTAGTCTTGGAGCAAATATTTGAAGATCTTGTGGTAAATTTAGATACCAATTAATCTCGTCGTCAATTTTATTAAAATCCTCGCTGTTATTACTTGATTTTGTAATACTTCCAAAAAGATCATTGTATATTAATTTGTTAAAGTGCCTTACTTTTAAAAAATCTATCTTTGCTTTGTAATAATTCTCAATGTTCCCGCAATCGTACCATCTTTTTGCATTTACCAACTTGAATTTTTGATTTTCGCTATAGATTGTTAGAATGTCGCTCATTTCGATCTTTTTAATATTTCTTACTAGCTCCTCCGCTACCTTTCTAACCAATGCTCCCTTCTTAAAAAAATACAAACCACATAACACCTTTCCCTCGCCGAGGTAATTTTTTGGTTTATCTATAAATAATAATCCTTCTTTTTTGTTTTCTACAAAACACCATTTGGTACTTTCTTCATAAATGTTTGACGTTACAAGAGCGTTCTCATTAAACGTAAGTTTACCTTTGTAAATAGTATCCCCTAAATAAACTAATACTTTTTCGTTTCTTGAAATGTTTTTCACGGCCAAATAAACTGCATATCCCACACCTCTTTCTAAGAAATCTTGATAAATTACGTTGATAAAAAGCTTGTCTTTAAACTTATTTTTAAGGTAGCTTTCCGTATATTCGTCAGACGAATTTAGTATTACAAATACTTTTCTTATTCCTCGCTCAATAAGATCTTCAATAATATAGCCAATTACAGGTTTGCAATTTATCGGAACCATTGCATCGGGAAGATTGCCAGACTGAGTAAGAATATTATTTGGCATGCCTCCCGCAGGAATAATGGCGACAATTTTGTTTCTCGAATTATTCATTAATTAACGGCCATCCATTTTCGTCTAATGATATAACAATTCTTCATATATACAAATCTAAATAGAAAGTTTGGACAATATATTACGAAGAAAATTAAGTAAGTAAGAACTTTTGATATGCAGCCTTTACTGCGCCGGAATAAGCCCAAAGAGAATGATTCCATTCATAAGGTTTCCCTTCTTCATTTTGGAATCCTCGTGCAAAGTAATCATATTTTCGACTTTGGAGTAATTTTGCATACTTGTCGGCGATATCGTAGCAATAGAGATACTCTCCCTTTTCCATGTACGATACAAGTTTATTGCCAAATGATGGCTCCGAACCTTCGTTGCCATCATAAACATAAAGTCCATTTTTACTTTTTGGCTTTTTTATGTTAAGTTTTAGATTCTCCAAACCTAAATCTATTCCCTCAACTTTGCTTTTAAATTTAAATAATAGGGTTCTATAAAAATGTAAGTTGGTAAAAGTCCATGGAGGGCCGTTGTATTTTCGAACTTTCGCGTAGACAGGCATGATATCGTGCGTGGTAAAGAGCGCACTTTCTTTTGCTGGAACGACAAGTTTTTCGATAAACCACTGGGCAAATTCTTCTGTATGCTCTGAGTCAAGAAAATAAAGGCCAGCATGTTTTAGATTTTTTATTTTATCTATTTCGACTCGCGCATCTCCTAAGTGAGTTTTAACAAATTTTTTTACTTTATACTTCTTAAAGTTCTTCTCGGCTGCTTTTAATGCTTTTGCGTCCATATCAAACGTATGGATTTTGCCAAAACCATTTTTCTTTAAGCCTAAAGCCATAAAAAGTGTTGAGTAGCCGGATGAAGTTGAAATCTCGACTATAATTTTTGGCTTGGTGTGTCTTACTAAAAAGTACAAAAGCTGCCCCGAAAACCAATCGTACTGGCCTGTTGTTGAAAAAATTCGCCTGTTATATCTATTATCAGCCAAAAATTGCAGCGTATTTGATTCCTGAAAGTATTTTTTAATCGCCTTATCTACCAAATTTAATAAATTTTTCTTTCTCGACATACGTTAATTATGATTTGCAAATAATCACTTGAGAAAACCGCAATTTAGGTACTATGTAAGAAAATAAGTCAAGACCATAGGCTAATGGAACAAGGCGCATTTTTTTGATTAAGTTGTTGTCGGAGAAACGACTGTAATTCCTGTATAATACTTTAATAATTTTAAATCCAGCTTCTTCAAGAAGTAGTCTCATCTCCTTAGTTGAGTATTCACGAATATGCCCCATGTATCCATATTTCTCCATTTTTTTAAATTCAAAATATGCATTATTAAAGCTCATCCCCAAATTAAACATAATAATTTTGTGGATTGAATAAAGGTTCGGTGTAGTTAATATAAAAAGACCACCGGGTTTTAACAGAGAGTGAATTTTTTTTAATGTCCCGATAGGATCTATTTTCAAGTGCTCAAATATTTCGTTAAAAATTATAAAATCGAAGCTCTTTCTTTTAAAAGGAATGGTATCGACCTCTAAGTCACATTTTATAACAACTAATTTATTTTCTTTTAAAAAGGGTCCGACAACGCTTGGATCTATATCGAGTCCTACAACATTGTATCCCAGTTTGGAAAGGCAATAAATTAAATGACACGGTGCAGATCCAACATCAAGTATCCTACCTTTCTTGTTACAAAATTTTGATATTATTTGCAAATCGCTTTTGTACCTACCTTTATGATCTACAAAAGAATCCCGCATTAAATGTTTTAGCGGTTTGTTAGTCCGAAGAAATTTCTTTAAATATTTTTCTAAATCGATAAGTACAGCGTCAATTTCTTCATACATTTTTGTTGGAGCTTTCTTTATAGTGGTATTCTAATTTGTTGTTAACTGAATTATGTAAGTTTTTAAGTAATTGCTAGCATCGATTACAAATTTTTTCTGTCCATCGTCTTTTGGATAATTAGCCACAAGATTGTCGACTACTTTAAGATGCGATTCCAATTTTTGTTTTACTCCATCAGATCTTCCTTTCAAATTATTATTTATGACTTGTTCTGTAGACTGTCCCGCAGTTGTTGAGTATCTCAAAGATGTTTTTAAAATATGCTCCGATTTTCCATTTAGTACAATAAAGGATAGCTCACTCAGTCTTTTATCTAAAAGACTGAGTTGGTAATCTAACTTTTTTTCGGGATTGGTTTTAAGTGCTAATAAAGTTTTTTCATACAAGCGTTTTGCGTTATAGTACGGTTGATTATTGGGATTTGCAGATTTTGCATTTAAAACAAAAAGACCAATGATAATTAACAAGGAAATTAAAAAGAATATTTTTTTACTTCGTGGCATATTGCTATTCTAGTATATCAACGTTTTTTAAAATAACAATAAATGCTAGTTACTTTTTAGCGCTGACAACCAAGGATACTCCAACTTCTAATTCTTTCGAACTATTTAAACGGTCAATCAAATTACTAATTGCAAAAAAGGTATTTACCGTAAAAGATCTTTTGACATTTTCTTCGAACTTATTAGCTCCACTGGTTACAACGTTAAAACTTTTTTTAGTAAGAAGACGTGCACCTAAATTAACCAAGTAATGATTAAAAGGTAAACTCCACTGAGTCAAAGATTGTATCTTTCTAACTTTAAATCCAGCATTTTTAACAATCTCTTTAAGTTCTCTTTTTTCATATAGTCTTATATGCTGATTCCAAATTCCTGCCCAAAATCCAGACTTTAGATGAGTTTTAAGCATATGCTCAAGTGTCCAGTTAACGGGGTCCCAAAGGAAAGGATATCGATGATTTGGTACTGAAAGACAAAGAATTCCATTTGGTTTTAGAACTCTATAAACTTCTTTCAACCCCACCTTGTCGTCTTGAAGATGTTCTAATACCTCGCTCATTATAACCTTATCGAAACTATTACTTTTATACGGTAATTTCCTCATCAAATCACACCAAAAGAGTTTTACTTCTTTTTTCTTAAAACGTGCCGCTACAGTTATTAACGCCTTTTTATCGTTATCTATACCATAAAGTTTTAGGTTGATTTTTAATTTAGACAATATGTGCAGATAAAACCCATCACCGCAACCCACGTCTAGTGCTTTTTCTCCTTTTTTCAAATGCAAGTTATTAATTAGCCATTCAGCACGTTTTCTAAGTGCAATATCGCCAACATTTTCAAGAATTCTAGAAATATTGTTAACTTTCTTTTTTGAGTAAATCTCTGAAGATCTCATTATTATTTATTCGCCAATTCTGCAAGAACTTCGCCACGAATATCAATGGGGGTTAAACCATCAAATCTGTAAGCATAAAAATCGTTGGTTGTATAAAAAATATTTTCTTTATCGGCATATTCGTTGATTGTTGGGACCGACGTCTTAAACACACACTCTCCTTTTGAATTAAATCCCTGTTTCTGCGTATCAGATCGAAATGCCATTTGAAGTTTTTCTTTATCTGTTAACGAATCCACACATCCAATACCTTCATTGTTTCGCTGCCAAACAACCATCTGAGGGAAACCTAAAAGTCCCAGTCTCAGATTACCGGAAGCTGTAGCGTTAGGAATTTCAAAATATATCAATATATTACCAGACTTAGAGGCGTCTCCCAAATCTTCCAATAAATTACTATGCAAAATATTCACGTCTTGAATTGTAATCTTTCCGGGATTATCGCTTGTAAAATCTCTGTGAATTTCAAGTTTACTTGTTTTATAAAATGAAATTAAGAACCCAATGATAACAACAAGAGGTATCAGATTAAATAATTTTCTATCTTTGGATCTTTCATACATTAATACAAGAATTGAGGATGTAAAAAGCGACATTCCTATTGCGGGTATGGCGAAATAATATCCAGTGCTACTATACGCATTAACCAGAAACCCAATTAGTATCCACATCGACAACATAAATATAGCCGAAAATAAAGGACCTACCCATAAAGTCAACAGTAATTTATTTTTCGCATCAAACCTCATTTCAAAAAAACTCGCGATAGCAACGCTAAGTACGTACACAGCCATTAGTGTAGGGTATTTAATAAAGTAGAAAATAACACTATCGTATTCAAACACTAACTCTTTCGGAATACTAAAATGGTAAGTAGTAATAGGAAACAACATAAGTTCAAAAATAAAATTAAGAATTAATACAATAACAATAAATCTTTTAGGCCTTTTGGAAATTAATCTCGAAAGAATAATAGTGGCTAAAAAGAATATTGGAAGTGGTCGTTTGAAAAGAAAAATTAAATAATTACCGAAGCTTGCAAAAGTTTTCGGGTTTATATCTCCAAAATATTTCCAAAAATAATTAGGTAAAAATGAAGATCCAATTCCAGCAAGAGGAGAAAGCAAATCGTGTAAATTTCCGTTTTTGATGTCAGTTAAAAGCATTACGGTTTTCCTTCCGATAAAGCCGTGAGGAGAAACTGGGGCTCGTGATGCTACCAAGAACACTGGTAGGAAAAAGGCAACAATTCGTATTATTGAAGTTTTTAACTCACGTACTTTTATTTGTAAGAATTTGCCATCCCCTTTTGAACGATTAAAAATAAGCCAAATAGTTTCTATTAATATAATAATCGGAAAAACCGGATAAACTCTTACTGCCGAACTAATGTACGTTATAAATATTAGTATCGAGGAAAGTATTAGCCAAAAGATTTTTTTCTTTGTAACAGCAAAATAGTAGGATAACAAAAATAAATTCATAAAAGTAATTCCCAGATACATTCCTCCTTTCATCATCCAGTACAAAGATCCTGTGGAGGCCGAAGTAATTCCATAGATAAAAGTAGTAATAGTAGCCAATAATCTATTTTTAAAAACAATTAAGATCAGAGGAAAGAGCGTTACCGCAGAAAGTATTTTAAAAAAAATATTCACGTAGTTATATGCCTGGTAATTCATACCAAGAATCTCCCCTAAAAGTCCCACGTATATAGCATAACCACTCTCATGAATACCAACCTTTTTCCAGATATACCAAAGTTTAGCTAGAAGAGGCATATGGGACAAGGATTTGTAATAAACCATCCATATCCAATCATCTGCAAGTTCGATTAATTGATATTTAATTACTGGTTGAAGGATTATTAAATTAATTACTGTAACTGCGAAAGTCACAAATAAAAATAACTTGACATTTATATTTTTTCCCAAAAACATAACAACAATTCTACATTAGGTAATAATTTTTTGCTATATAACTAATTCAATTGTTGATTTTTTATAGGTTTCTATGTATTTTATGCTTACGACCTCAAATGAAAGTTGCTCTTGTTATTTTTACAAGAAATGAAAGAAAAAATTCGGAATTAATTTACTCCAAAATTCCTAGAAATTTAGTTGACGCAATTTACGTAATAGACGGTAATTCTAACGACGGAACTTCCGAATTTTGGAAAAGTAAAAGAATAAAAGTTTTCGGACAAAAATATAAAGGTGTTGGAGGAGCGTATGAATCAGCATTCAGAAGCACGAAAGAAGATGCTTTAATATTTTTTCATCCTGACGGGAATATGGATCCTAAAGACATAAATAAATTTGTAAAACTTCTAAAAAAAGGCCATGAATTTATAGTAGCTTCACGAATGATAAAGAGAGCATATAATGAAGAAGATGATCAAATCCTAAAACCGCGTAAATGGTTTAATCAAGGATTGGCTATTATTGCAAACATTATTTGGGGGAGAAATGGAAATAAGTGTACGGACACGACCCAAGGATATCGAGCGTTTACACGCAATGCATGGAAAAAACTTAAAATAAATATACCTAACCCAGTTGCCCCAGATTATGAACAAATTATTCGTGCACTCAAATACAATGTAAAGATTGCTGATTTTCCTACAAAAGAAGGAAAACGCATCCACGGAGAAACAACAATGCCATCTTTTAAAACAGGGAGAGAAAATTTAAAGGTTCTGTGGAATGAGTTAATTTCATGAAAAAAAGAGACAAAAGGAAAAATAAACCAAAAAATATTTCTGTAATTGTAACTTCTATCTTTGATGGGTCTTTTTTAACTTCCTATACAAAAAAAATGATGGAGGAGGGGGTTGTAGATCGAACAAGAATCATTGTTATCCCCGATCGTAAAAGCCCCCATGAACTTTACCAGAAATGCCAAATACTTAAAGATTTCGGGTTTAACATTAATTGTCCAACGCTAGAAGAGCAGGAAGAATATTTAAAAAAGCTAGGGGCTATTTATAATATTGTTCCCTATGACTCCGATAATCGCAGGAATATCGGTTATCTAATGGCTTATGATTCGGGGGATGAAATTGTTATTTCTATTGATGACGATAATTACCCTATTGAGGGCACTAATTTTTATAAAGAACATACTGTTGTAGGTAGTGGCGAGACGAGGCAAAACGTAGTTCATAATCCCAACGGTTGGTTTAATAACTGCAGTTTACTTAAATTTAGAAATACTGGAGTTGTATACCCCAGAGGCTATCCTTATTTTGCCAGATTTTCTGAAGATCAAATTGAAGAAAAAAATTCAGAAGTCGATGTGCATATCAATACTGGCCTATGGTTAAAAGAACCCGATGTTGACGCAATTACTTGGCTCGGGGTTAAACCATACGCATCTTCATTCTCCAATCGCTCTGTAGTGCTTAGTAAAAATACTTGGACTACAATAAATACACAAAACACCGGATTAAACAAAGCAGTAATTCCCTCTTATTGGTTTGTAAAAATGGGGTACACACTTTCAGGATTACCAATCGACCGGTATGGAGATATTTTTAGTGGCTATTTTGCCCAAACATGTGTAAAACATTTAGGGTATGGTATAAGAATCGGGTCTCCGATAGTAAAACATATAAGAAACTCGCACAACCATCTCAAAGACATTCAACAAGAGCTTGGCTGTATTACCGTTTTAGAAGACTTACTTCAATGGCTAACTGAAGTAAAACTTGATGGTTCAACCTATACTGAAAGTTACTTGAGTCTAGCTTACCAAATGGAGGACGCGGTACAAAAATTTGACGGGTTTGTTTGGAATACGGCAACTCGAGGATACTTTCACCACCTTGCATATTGCATGCGCGTTTGGGTAAATACAATCAAAACAGTAGATGGTGAAAAAACTATCGCTCTAAAAAATTATAACAAAAATAATCGCGTTGTTAAAAATAGGCGAAAAATAGTACGTTCGAAAAACGGATCTCCAAAGATAAAACTTTTAAAAACTGTATCTAATTCGAAAAGAACCAAAACACCTAAGAGGAAAGGTGCTATTTACCTTCATAAGAATCAATAATTTTTTCAACATTTTTCTCGCCAAAGTACCTCAATGCATATCTCCTTGTATTTTTAGCAAGATTGCTTAATATTTTCCGATTTGTTAAAGCAAACTTAACTGCATTGTTATAATCTTTAGGATTTGGATTTACTAATAGTCCCACGTCTTTAGTGACTACTTCATTCAAGCCTCCTTTGTTGGCAGCAAAGACTGGCGTTCCACAGGCTAGCGCCTCCATTGCAACCCGGCCGTAACCTTCGTCGACGGTCGAAGGCACAGCAACAACGTCGGATGCACTCATATATAAACGCACTTTCTCGGGAAAAAGTAAACCAACATATTTAAGATTTTTTTGTTTAGCAGAAAGTTTATTCAAATCTTCCTGTAAGGGTCCTAATCCAGCAAAAATAAAGGTTACATTTTTTAAATTTTTGCTTACCTGCATTAATATTTTCACTCCCTTAGTTTCAATAAGTCTACCCACAAAAAAGACTATGAAGCTTTCATTTAATCCAAGCTTTCCTCTGGCAATAATTTTATCTTTTGGTTTAAATGTTTTTAGGTTAAGCCAATAACGAAAGGGTTTAATCATCTCTTTTGGTACTCCAATTCTCGCTATCTCATCTTTTGATTGATTGGATAACGTCAATATAGTATCGGCAAAAGATAATATCCAAGCCGAAAAAGTCTTGTAGTAACCATTTTGGGGGAAAAAATATAAGTTATGAGTGCTCACAATAACCCTTTTATTAAAAATCCTTCCGAGTACTATACCAACAACTCCCGGAACCAATCCCTGAGAATGAATTACGTTAATCTCGGGATGCTTGATTAATGCATACAAATTGACCAGAAAAAGTCCTGGGAAAAGATATAAAAACTCAAGAACTGGATAAGGGGTTAAAAGATGTACCAGATTAAATCCCACCCACGGCATTCGATAAATTAGTAGTTTCTTACTTTTCTTCTCAACAAATGGAATTTTAATATCTCTTGCTAAAGGTTTATAACAGGCAACGATTACCTCCCAGTTTCTTTTATTTAATGCCAATACTAAGTCATTCAAATGTGTTTCAACCCCACCTACATTTGGGTGAAAGTGGGAGGTTGTAATTAAAACATTCTTTTTATGCATGATAATCGAGCCTAATAAAATTTAATTATTTCTTCGATATTATCACTTCCATATCGCCTTAAAGCAAACGGTCTGGATTTTTTTGCTTTTTTCATGAGTTCGTTTTTGTTTTTAACTATAGTATTTAGCGCAAAAGCGATAGATTTAGAGGATACATCAATAAAATAACCGACAGATTCATCCATTGCCTCAGAGATTGCACCACGACTCGAGCCAATTACAGGCAATCCACAAGAAAGTGCTTCCAGAATTACCCTTCCAAAACCTTCTTCGTGAATAGAAGGGACTATCAAAACATCTGAAGCACCGTAATATAAGGGTAATCTGTCATTACCAATTTTCCCCAAAAAATCAATTTTTTTTGATTTTCTAGCCATGGCTTGAATCTCGTTGGCTAAAGGTCCATCGCCTATTATGACTATTTTTATACCTTTAATTAAAAATTTACTGGAACTAATTAATTCCCTTACGCCTTTTACTTCTACTAACCTTCCTACAAAAAGACAGACAAGTTCATTCTTGGGAAATTTAACTTTCGTACGAGTGAACTGTTTATCGGTTGGTTTAAACTTATCCTGATCGACCCAATAAGTAAAGGTTGTTACCTTGTCCTTTGGTGTTCCTAATTTCAATATTTCATCTTTTGATTGATTTGAAAGAGTTAGTATATGTTCAGTTTTATTAAAAATCGATTGTACAAAAGAATTGTAAAATCCTGATTCCGGAAAATTGTATATAGAATGAGTAGAAATTAGTGAACGCTTATCAAAAATTAACCCTAAAAATACCCCGATTGATCCTGCAACCAATCCTTGACCATGAATAGTCGATATGTCCTTCCCTTTAAACAGGAGATAAATAATCCCAGCTATAAATAAGCCCGGGAATAGATATAAAAATTCAAGTAATGGAAATTTTTCTAAGCGTAAAAATAGATTAAATCGCGGCCAGGGAATACGATAGATTATAACTCCTCTTCCCTTCTCGATAAATTTTCCCCGAGCAGGAGTAACCAAAGGTTGATATGTTACTACTCGAAAATTAATACGTCTTTTAACGCCTTCCAAAATTAAATCGTCAAGGTGAGTTTCAACCCCGCCAATATTTGGTCGAAATGGAGAGGTAATCAGAAGAACAGACCTAGGCATTTTTTATCCTCCCTACTATGTAGCCTAATCCTCCACTGACTTGTTCAATAGATAGCATATAAAACATCGCAAGAGTCAAAATTGGATGTGCTATAAGTCGCTTCCAATTACGGTAAAACACAGGACGAAGAAAATATATTGTTTTAGAACCGAAAACAGAAACATCGTGTTTAGACATATAGCTGTGCGCTCTTAATCCATAGTAGTATTTCTTCTTTCCCAGCTTAAAAGGATTGAGCACCCTCTCATGGTGATAAACCAGTGACTTTATTCTTCCAATTTTATATCCCATTTTTTCAATAGTCTCTGGTAAATCCCAATCCTCTGGACCGGTGATATTTTCATCATATCCTCCAGCTAAATCAAAAACTTTTTTGGGAAAAAATCTGGCTGCATCTGTTGCCTCATCTCCCTCTAAATTATAAAAAGACCGCTCAAATGCCTTAACTTTTTCCCAAAAAGTATGTGCTATAGACTTCTCAGGTATGACAACAGCCCCAATTTTGTTGTTCTTCTCAACTATTATCAAGCATTCCTTAATAACCTCTTTGGATAGCTCCATATCCGCGTCTAAAAAAAATAAATACTTTCCTTTACCCGTTTTGGCACCAAAATTCCTTTGCGCGCTCCTTTCAGGTCCTTTATTATAGACGTGCCTGGTATATTTCAAAGCAATTTGTTTTGTTCTATCGGCAGAATTATTATCCACAATAATTATCTCCCAATCTTCAGAAGTTTGTGTTTTGATGCTACTCAATAGTCTTCCTAGAACCTGTTCTTCGTTTTTTGTAGTTACTATAATTGAAACTAAAGGTTTCTTTATGCGCATTACTGCAATTATAATATGTCTTACACCAATTAACAGTATGGCACTGGCAAATATTACATCGGTTTATAGGGCTAGGTTAATTACGTCTATTTATAATAAATGGATAAAGGGAGGGGAATACGTATTAGACGTCGGTTGCGGGACGGGAATCGTAGGATATGAATTACAAAAAAATATTAAAATAAAAGTACATGGTTGCGATATTGATAAATACCTTATTGTCCCAATACCTTTTACCAAAATGAATCAAGTCGATAAACTACCTTTTGAAAATAATACTTTTAATATGGTCATGTTTAGCGACGTACTTCATCATGTAGAATACGAAAATCAGGAAAAATTAATAATGGAATCTTTAAGAGTTGCTAAAGTAGTTTTATTATTTGAATTGCGTCCTACTCCAATTGGGAAATTGTTCGATTATTTAATAAACAAAATCCACAATCCAAGAATGAGTATTCCTTTTACTTACCGAACCGAAAGCGAATGGAAAATACTGTTTAAGAAAATGCGCTTAAAATGGGAAATTGAAGATGTTCCCACTCCGCGATGGTATCCCTTTTCCCACGTTGCATTCAAATTAACTAAAAAACTAGTTAAATTTTAATTTCCTAGCTGCAAATAAAACCATTTGCAAAAGTAGAAGGCCGTGTCTAAATCTACTGATGTTTGTCTTTCCGTATGTTCTCTCTTTATATCTAATTGGTACTTCGACAATTTTCAAATTAAGCCTTGATGCTCCAAAAATAAGATCGTAATCACCGAAGGGATCAAAATCTCCGAAAAACTTTCTATTTTTTGCGATCATTAAATAATCTTTTCTAAATAGAACTTTTGTTCCACATAATGTATCTTTAATCCTTTGATCAAGTAAAAAAGAAAAAGCAATACTAAAAAATTTATTCCCGAAAATATTTAACGTCCGCATGGCGAGTTTTTCCATTGGATATACAAGTCGGGAACCCATCACAAAATCTGCGATACCGTCTCTTACTGCACAATAAAATTTTGGTAACTCTTTAGGATCAACGGTTAAATCTGCATCCAGAATCATCAATAGCTCGTTATGTGCCTTCGAAAAACCAAGCCTCACAGCATTGCCTTTACCCTTTCCCTTTTGTTTACATAAAGATGCTTTTAACGGTCCTTTATAATTTGCTATTTCTTTTTTTATTGTTGCGTAGGTATCATCTCTTGAATGACCCTCTACAAAAATGATTTCAGTTGATGTTCCTAAACTTGGAATTTTATTAAAGATTCTCTTCATATTTCCGGCCTCATTCCGTGCGGGAATAATAATCGAAACTGAAAAATCTTTTTTTTCTTTTATGGGTTTATAAACCGCATATCTTGTTAAACAAAAATAAGAAAAGGGGGGGATCTGAGAAAATATACGATTCAACAGATCGGAAACAAAGGGGACAAAAAACGGAAAAAGAAAGCTTTGTCCTTGCTTGACTTTTACAAAACTTTCTAAGATAAAAAAATTGTCAATATCCGACTGAGATAGCCAATTCGGTTCTTTTTGAGAAGGCATTATCAATCCTAGAACTTCTACTGTATCGAGAAGTGGTTTCCATAAATAGTTAAAATGAAATACAACAATTTTTGTATCGTCGCGACAAAGTACTTTTATTTTTCCAATAAAATCTTGAATATTATCTATTTCCGATAGAGTGTGTGATAGCAAAATATAGTCATACTTTTTCTTGCTTCTCGATGGGAGCTTTTTTGCATCAATGACTCTGGTTTTTTTGTTTTTACTATAAAGTAATTGCAAAAGTCCGTTGTCAAATTCTGATGCAGTTTTATTCTTATTTGGCAACTCTGCTAATAATTCCCCACCCCTGGAACTGAATTCTAGTATAGAGGCATCTGGAGGGATTATTTTTTTTACCAAACGGTGTATATCTTGATGATAGTAATTATTCTGAAGATAATATTTTTGCCAAAGTTTCGCTATTTTTAAGTTATTGTCTAACATAACTCCAATTTTTCTGATTATACTTCATTGAAATTTGATTTAAAATACATATAAATTTCTTATGAATAAAAATTCTTTAATCCTCATTACCGGACCAACAAGTTTTATTGGTAAAGAACTATTAAAAACACTGTCTAAACAAAAAAGTAAGAATTACACTTACTGTCTCACATGGGACAACGATTCTGCTATAGAAAAGGAAGGACAAAGGCTAATCACAAAACTTGGGTTTAGATTGCAAAAAATAGATCTTGTAACCAAAGCGGGGCTTAAGAATATTCCTTCAAATGTCTCGACAGTATTCCATTTGGCCGCAAATACAAATACAGGAACAAAAGACCATCGTGTTAATAACATTGGAACAAAACACTTACTTGACTCGCTTAATCTTGGCCCTTCAGTACATATTATCTACACGAGCAGCGTAGCCTTCATTGGAGGTAGACCTAATTGTAGAGTACCAATAAATGAGCGAAGTCTAAGTTATCCAACAAATGAATATTCCCGAACAAAACTTGATGCAGAAAGAATTCTTATCAAGAAATGTAAAAAGAAAAAATTTCGATTAACAATATTAAGGCTAAATACTGTGTATGGAAAAAATTCCAGGACAAATAGCATGTTTGCAATACTTCCAAAACTTGTCCGCAAAAATTCTATAATTACTCGTCTTAACTGGCCCGGCTTAACAAGTATTATTCATGTACGAGATGTAATTTACGCCCTTTTATATTTTTCGCAACACCTTCCAAAACCTGGTCTCCCATCAACGTACATCCTCTATACAGAATCGTTAACAATGGCAGATATAAGTAAAATTCTTTACGACTCTATAAATAAACCTTACAAACAGATTCAGCTACCTAATTTTATTTGGAGTTTAGCCAAGTTTGGAAGAAGATACATTCATTTACTTGAACCAATTTTACCGGCCTCTTTCTACAACATTTTCTGGAGAACAAGCCTTATTGTAGACAATACCGTATGGTGCCAAACTGATAAGGCTTACAAAATTATAAAGAAGTGGGAACCATTAAAACTGAAAGAGGTTACTAGAGAACTAATATAATAAAATTATTTATGGAATTTAATTCTTACTTGATCTTCAATCCAAGAATATGTTTTAGCCAAACCATCTTCTAAAGATATTTTTGGCTCCCATTTGAGAACTTTTCGAAGCTTGCTATTATCCGAATTTCTTCCTCTTACTCCCTGCGGTCCTTCAACATGCTTAATCTTAATTTTTATTCCTGCAATTTTCGCTACCATTTTCGCCAACTCGTTGATACTAATGAGCCTGTCCTGTCCTAAGTTTAGCGGTTCATGAAACGAAGAACGCATCAATCGGTAAATTCCTTCGACGCAGTCATCAATATAGCAAAACGAGCGTGTTTGCTTTCCGTCTCCCCAAACTTCAATTTCATGATTACCGGTAAGTTTTACAGTGGCAACTTTCCTACACATTGCTGCAGGAGCTTTTTCACGACCACCTTCCCATGATCCCAAGGGACCAAATATATTATGAAAGCGAACAATACGCGTCTCCAATCTATAATCCTCACGATAATGATGACATAGTCTTTCGATTATCAGTTTTTCCCACCCATACGCATCTTGAGGTTGTGCAGGATAGGCATCCTCTTCTTTAAGCGGAACTACGTTTGTTTCCGTTTGTTTATACTCAGGATAAACACAAGCAGAAGATGTATAAAAATAACGCTTTACTCCGTTTACCCGTGAAGCTTCCAAAGTATGAATGTTTATAAGTGCGTTATTCCGAAGAATCTCAGAGTGATGAGACGATATAAAACCCATCCCCCCCATATCCGCTGCAAGAGCATACACTTCTTCGATGCCACGAGTTGCTTGAAGACAGTTATCCCAACGTCTCAAATCCAGTAATTCGAACTCATCAGCATCGGTTAGAGAATACTCCGGGTATTTGAGATCAACTCCGCGTACCCAATATCCCTTTTTCCTAAGAAAAGTAACTAAATGATTTCCAATAAAACCTCCCGCTCCACTTACCAGAACCTTCTTCCTTGCTAAACTCTCTTTATTATTTTTTTTTATATTCGCTGCCATACATTTATACTATGGTAGCACTAATCTCTAAATGGTGATTTTACACAATCGTTATTCAACACTTTATTTTATCTAGCAGTTAGGTTAATATCTAAAATTGAATTCGGTATATTATGCTCATCGAAACCCAAACAATTGGTGTTATCGGACACACAGGAATGGTTGGCTCCGAGGCCTACTCGTATTATAAAAGACATAAATATCCTGTCTATGGAATTTCAACAAATCATAAGAGTGGTTTTCCAGAAAGTACTTGGGAAGAAATTAATGACAAATGTGACATTATCTTTGTTTGTGTTCCAACTCCCTATGACTTTGCTAAGAAAAAGGCAAACTTTACAATCGTAAATGAGGTTGTTAAAAAAGTTGCACCTAACAAAATTGTGGTATTAAAAAGTACAGTTTGGCCAGGATTTACAGAAAAATTACAAAAAAAGTATTCCAAGCTATATATACTTTTTAACCCAGAATTTTTATCTCGAAAAACTGCAAGAGCTGATTTTGAAATACCAGATAGGCAAATCTTGGGATATACCAGTAGATCTAAGCCGAAGACACAAGAGATAATGTCTATACTTCCTAAGGGAAAATATCAAAAAATTGTAAAAGCATCAGATGCAGAACTTATCAAATACGCCCATAATGTCTTCGGTGCAATAAGAATTATTTATGCCAATCATTTATATGAGGTTTGCAAAAAACTTAAAGGTAATTATGAAAATGTACGGGATGGATTTGCCGCTTCAGAATTTATCGGGCCTGGGATACTTCGATACATGACTATATTTCATAACGATAAACGTGGTTATGGTGGTCCCTGTTTCCCAAAAGATGTAAATAGTTACATTGAATTCTGTGATACACTGCGGGTTCCGGCGGAGTTAATTAAAGCAACACGATCGGCAAACCGAAGAATTCTTAAAGAGCAGCATCTAACCGAACATAAGGTAGAGAAATATTAACCTCTAAATGGAAATTCAAAGTCCAAGAAAAATAAGTATAAGCAAAAAGGAGTATCGTATTTTAATTACGGGCTCGAGTGGACAAATCGGAACGAATCTTGCCTTGAAATTGCTTTCAGAAGGTTACGATGTTTTTGGAGTAGACGTAAGACCAAATAATTGGACTGATAAATTCCCGACCCTTTTGCAGGATTTAGCAGCTTTTCAGCATAACTTCACGGGTGGAATTGGATTGGCTCCTTATCCAAAATGCAACCTTGTGGTACATCTAGCCGCCAATGCAAAGGTGCACGACTTGGTTAGAGAACCGCATCGTGCCTTGGAAAATATTAATATAACCTTTAATGTTTTGGAATATTGTCGATATAACAATCTTCCAATAATTTTTTCATCATCTCGCGAAGTATACGGAGATATTCATCACTACATTACAAACGAAAATGAGGCACATTTCTCGTTTACAGAAAGTCCATATTCAGCTAGTAAAATCGCTGGCGAAGCCCTTATTTATTCGTATGCACGATGTTATGGATTAAAATACTTAGTTTTTCGTTTTTCAAATGTTTACGGTAGATACGATAACGATTTGGAAAGAATGGAACGTGTAATTCCACTTTTCATTAATAAAATGATAAATAATAAAGGTGTGACAATATTCGGCAGGAAAAAAATTCTTGATTTTACATATATCGACGACTGTGTTGACGGCATTATGGTTGGGATTAAGAAATTACTAGAAGGAAGTGTTGAAAATGAAACTATCAACTTAGCATACGGGACTGGGAATAGTTTACTGAAAATTGCTAGGCTTATTGCTAAGAACTTGAATATAAAACCAAGAATTTCAGTTGAACTGTCAAAGCGTGTTGGGGAAGTAACCCATTACATTGCAGATATTACACAAGCGCGAAAACTTCTTAATTATAGCCCAAAGATACCTGTAGAAGAAGGTATAAAAAGAACTATTATCTGGACGAAAGAATGGCAAGAAAAAAATAAGTCTTCAAAGTGATTCTATTAATTCAAGACTTTCTCTTCTTGCTTTTTCCCAAGTGAATTTTTTGCTCCACTTTTTGGCATTATTTTGTAATCTTTCATATCTTTCTTTCTCCCTCATAAGTTTAAGCGATTCCTCGGCTATTGCATGGAAATTTCCCTTTTGAACAAGAATGCCTGTCTTTTCAGGCTTCACAGAGTCCCTAAGACCATGAACGTTGTAGCCAATGACTGGTGTTCCTACGCTATTTGCTTCAATATTTACGAGACTCCAGCCTTCATGAACTGAAGGATTAATCAGGATATGCGCGAGAGCCAAAAGTTCAAACTTCTTACGGTCTGTTACATATCCCCAAAATTTGACTTTTTCGGAAATCCCCAGATCGGTTGACAATTTTTTAAGCTTATCAACGTGCTCCTTAGTTCCAAATCCCACTAACCAATATTGCCAGGTATCATCTTTCCTTTCAATCTCTCCAAAGGCACGAACTGCATCAAATGTGCCTTTATCCAGACTAATTGCACCCAAATACATTGCGGTACTTTTACTCTCTTTGGGCGGTAATTTTTTTGGTAAGAACAGTTTTATCCCATTTTGGATTACTGTTATATTCTCTTTCTTGACTCCCCAGCCAACCAAATCGTTCCTAGTTGAATTTGAAACAGTCATAAAAGGAATTTTTCTGTAAAATATCCGAAAGATCCAGTGTTCAAAGAAAGTTCCAGAAAATGCCGGAATTAAGTTGAAGGGCTTTGGCCAAGGGTTATATTTCCACACTTCACCCGCTACTTCGTGAATTAATGCAAGTTTCCTCGCCCTGGTATACAAAGGAGTAAAGAAGGGTATCCCATGAAACTCATCTACTATCAAATCAAATTTAGGGTGTTTACCAACTAAGTACCAAAGCGCAGCCCTAAGTTTTACGCCAAAAAATTGGTCGCCCGACCTTTTTATCTTTACCCCACCATCTGTTTCTTCAGATTTTGCACCAACATAGTTTGATGTAAATAAAGTAACTTCATGCCCTGCTTTCACCCAGCCCTTTGCGTGTTCCAAGGTAACTTGTTCCGCACCTCCGGCATTTGGATGCCCTGGGCCACGCCAGGATAAAATCAAAATATTCATACTAGATAGGTAAAGCTATGGAATAGTCTATACAGGATTGAATAAAATAAGAAACTTCCGACGTTCAATGAGTCTAAAATAAGATGGGGTGTATACGCAAAAAGTAGTATAAACCAAAAAGTTTTCCATTTTTTTTTAATATTGACCATACTTTTCATATTAATGATAACAAGTAGAGCTAACCACTCCCACCCATGGAAAAGAACATATGCGTGTCCACTTTGACTGAAATAATCGGCTTTTAGAAACTTAATGAAATCTAATGAAAAGCCGTAATATAAAAAATAATCCAAAATGTGGTCAATATCGATAATAATTGTAATAAAAATTGTAAGAATTATTAATTTAATCGATTTAGTTTTTTTCCACACGATAAACAAAAAAGGTAAAGTGGCGAATAAGTGAATAACTTCATGAAGCAATAGATTTTTAGGAATAAAATAAAATAAATTCATTCTTTTACCTTCCAGATTTCGGCGTTAGCATTATCATACAATTTTTCTATATTAAGGTCTCCTGGGGAAAAAGGTACTTTTTCAACATAATCCCCATATTTTGTAATATAAATGTAAGATGCATTCAGTTCATCAAATTTTCGCCTTGCGACTTGCTGGTTTTGGGCTTCAAAAACGCTTGAATTATAAACAATGGGGTGTTTTCCCCATCTTTGAACATAACTTCTTTTGTTCGAGAAAACGGCTGGCTTTTGAGGTGTAGCCCATTCGCAACCTAAACATTCCCTTCCGTACACAAGAACTTTGCCTGGTGGTTTTGTAGAAAGATTTAAAAGCGCGTCAATTTCTGCCTGACTTACATAATAATTCATAGTGTTTTTCTGGTACCAATTGTTGATAAATAAAGTAGGTGGAATTATCATGAAGCTTAAGACTAGGAGTTTTTTTCTTTGAGAAATCTTTGAAAGAATTACACCAAAACCCAAACTAAGAAAAAGGCTCGTAAAAACCAAAACCAACCCGAGGGTTCTTTTCCGCATCAGTTCTCTTGTAGCAATATCCGTTAAATCTTTGAAAACATATCCGTTACGATCAATAACCCAAGCGTCTTTAGGAGAAATTTCAATACCGGTTAATTTTTTACGGACCATGAGATTTGGATTTTTAGCCAAAATATTAGGCACTTCATTTGACCCTTTAATTAGGAATTTATCTCGACCAAAAATTATTTCACCCTTAGTAAAAACCATATTCAGTTCTTGGTCATTTCTTTTGCTTTCCGTAAGTTTTCCTAAACTTATACTCCAAACATCATCTGTATTATTTATTTCATCAAAGTAGGAAGGGATGTAGATAGAAAGTTCCCGCTCTTTGTTCGGAGTTACATAATATGATTCTTGAAAATTTGAATGATAACCGCGGAAATCGAAGATTTTTGTTTCGAAAGTTTCGTAGTTATAAGTTAATCCTATACGTAACTTAGGCGTTTGATACCAAATTACTTTTATAGGCTTTCCCAGAAGATCATCTGTCTCCACAACTTGAGTGGGTGATAGATTAGGAAATGTAAGCCTATACCAATTACTAAATTCACTCATTGTCAAAACTTGTAGATCATCCGAATTTCCTAATCTCTTAACAACTTCCATCTGTTTTGCAAATTCTCCTTTATAAGCCTCAGGAGATAAATCTGATTCTAGCCCGACAACAATCTGTCCAAATGCATTCTCATTCTTTTTGGCATACAGGCGAACTAACTTTTCAAAGTACGACGTGTCTTGATTCACAGGATTTTGGAGATAATCTTGAGTGCTGTAATAACTATTGAAGTAACCATTTAAAGGATCCCGAGGCGCCCATTGTAAAGTCACGACATCAAGTTTGACTGATTCTTCAACAGCAGGAATTCCTGCATGATAGTTAGATGGATAAAAGGGGGTTGACCAAAATGTTCCCCAAACTTGATATCCGTCTGTTGAAAACTGATCGGAAAGTCCTAAATTTGCAGTTATTCCATATTTTTGCTTCATGTATTCCAATGAGAACGAATCGATCCACCACCCTCCGACCGAGGTTGGATAATGCCCAAATGTTTCTTTAAACTTCTCAAAAAGAGTATCAACTAGTTTTACCCTTTCTTCCTGTTTGTACCCGGAGAGAAAAACTGAAGGAGCATAGTGCCAACTCCCTGTATCGTTATAAATAACCTCAGATTCCTCAGCAAATTCAGAAGAAATTTCCAGGAAAAGACCGATTTCCTGATTTTCATCAAAATCCTTAATTGCCGTAACAGATCCATTATTAATTAAAACATCATATGTAAGTAACCAGGTAGCTGCTAAATCTAATTCTTTTATCACCGAATATTGAGAGAGAATACTCTCAGAAGAATTAGTAGTGTAACGTGATATTCTAACCGGATTTACAATTGTGATGAATTGATTATCCTCATCTGCAAAACATTTTTCAGGAAATAATAAAATGAAGAAAATCAAGAAACTGAGGATGGAAAACTGTTTCATTTACTTTTGAGAGTAAGATAATCGGGAGTTATCCAATTTTTATTGTTTTTATCATCATAATAGTGAAGAATTCTAAGTCTGTAATAAACTGCCACTGTATCCCAAAGCGTTTTAAAAACTGTTCTAATAAATCCTTTACTGATAATTGTGGAGCCCCCAAATTCCATTTTCAACTCAACTGGTGCCTCAAAAATCCTTTTAAAGCCAAGGTAGTACGCAACTGATAGAATTTCAATATCGAAAGCAAACTCTTTAACCAGAATTCTGGGAAGAACCTTCTCTAAAACTTCTCTCTTGAAGAATTTCAGACCAACCTGCGTGTCTCTCACTTTAACTCCAAAAAGGGTTCTTACCAATATCTGATATCCAATTGATACAATTTTTCTTTGCCAGGAATATTCTAATTTTGAGGCGGGATGTCTTTTAGAGCCAATAATTATGTCTGCACCATACCACTCAAAATGTTCAAGTAACATGGATATTCCATTTGGATCAACGTCAAGACCAGCATCAATAAAACCAATTATATCGCCCTCCGCCTGAGCCATTCCGAATCGAACAGCGTGTCCTTTACCTAAATTGGTAAGGTATCCAACAATTTTAATTTTATCGGGAAATTTTTTTGCGACTTTTTCAGCATTGACTCGGGTTTTGTCGGTATTCCCGTCATCGATACAAATTATTTCGTAGTTATAACGTATAGCATCTAAAACTTTCTTTGTTTTAATTAAGCTTTTTTCAATAGTCTTCTCGGCTTTGTAGGCCGGGATGATAACCGATACAAGTTTTTCTCTATTTTCTGCTGCTTGCGTTTTTCGCTTCATATGCAAAGTATAGTAACAAAGACGCCAAAAATAAGGAAGATGAGACGATTGAAACCTTTAATACGCTTAAAATCGTCTCGTGGAATAGCCAAATTCCGATAATTTGAATTAGAGCAGAAATTACAACTGTTATAGCAACAGTTGTTTTATTTCTTGAAAGAAAATAGTTAAGAACCAAGGAGGAAAGAGTAAAAAGCGTCATAAAGGCTCCTATCCATACCAAATAAGGTGCCCCTTCAATAAACTCGTTTCCGTAAAGAATTTTTATCGACAATTCAGGAGCTAGCCAATAAATCAACAATACCCCAAAAGCAATAAGCGAAGTAAGAAGTAGACTTAATAAGAATATTTTTTTATATCCAGCACCAATGGAATGCCGTTTAGAAATCATTGGAAACATTACTGCACCAACGGGCCCTGCGCCAAAAAAAATTATTTTTCCTAAAGTCGATAAGGACGCATAAATTCCTGCGTCGTGCGGGCTAAAGAAATGTTTCACCAAAACTACGTCCGATGAAAACATGGAGTTTGTCGCAACAGTTGCGAAAAATATGGGGGTAGCATATTTTAGAACCTCCTTTGTCCTCCCGAAAGGTTTTACTTTTTCAATTGCGTGATATTCTCTAAGAAAATATTTCAGGAATAAAAAGGATAAGCCCATCGAAAATACCATTCCCAGAACCGCACCAAATGATGAAAAACCTAAAGATATAAATAAAACTCCAAGCGCCAACCTGAATATAAAATCGAGGTTTATCGCGATAACAACTTCTTTAAATTTCAGAAGACCCTGCAAAAAAGATCTATATACAAATGAAGCTACGCTAAAAGATAAAATAGGCACAGTGAGTAAAAACGTTGTAGTTTTTATGTGTAGAAAATTACTGAAAAAAGGAGTTAGTATCAAAACCAATAAAGCCAAGCCTAGGCCTGCAACTACCGATTTTTTTGTAAACCAAGAGTAAATACTTACTAGTTCATCTTTCTTGGCCGAGGAAACAAATTTAACAATAACTAGGCCAAGAAAATTGAGTGATGCAAAAATAAGACCAAGTACAGATAGAACCGCAGACAATTCACCATACGGCGCAGGACCAAGGAGTCGTCCTATGACAAGATGGTATAAATAAGCAACAAAATTTGCTAAGTTAGATCCAAAAATCATAATCGCACTTCCCGAAAAAAGTGGGTGTTTTAAGAGATTTAATCCGAACGTCTTTAAATTTGGAATTTTCATTTAGGATACCCAGTACCCTCTAACAAATAACATTGTTGCTAAAGCCAATAATATAAATGATCCTAATATTATCCCTGTCTGAATAATTTTAGGAAGTTTTGCAATAAGTAATGCACCAAGAATGAAACCGGGGAAAAGAACCAAAACATACCTCGGTAGTGAAGAAAAACTTCCAGATAAAGTGGGTATGATATAACCAATTACAAGGTAAACAACGTAGCTTGGTCTTATTTTAGGTAGTATTAAACTCCTCGAAGACCCTGAGCGAAGTCGAAGGGCTAATCCTCCAAATATCCCTAATACCCCTAATCCCCCAAACAAAATTGCGACTAAAAATTCCATCCATGTCGTAAACATCGTAGGAAAGTAGGAATAATCTATGTTCGGAATTATTTTAAAAATATATCTGTAAAAAACTTGAGCAAGGTTAATAAACGCTCTCGCTCTTTGTGGTCCAAAAATCCCTACTGAATGTAAAAAATTAAGCGGATCACCCGTCCTTGAATTTAGTACAAAAGCATGAAAAATCAACCCCAACAAAACAGCAAATGATGAAGCAAATGCTAACCTAAGATTTACTTTATCCTCTTTCCATTGTTGAAGAGCCTCAACAATGAGTGCAGGAAAAAGTGCGATCCCTACCAATCTTGTTGCAGTCAACAACGCACCTAATACACCAGCTAAAACCCACTTTCCTTTTCTCGCAAAATAAAAAGACCAGATAGATAATGCAAAGAATAAACTTTCGGTATAAACACTTCCGAAGTAGAAGGATGTTGGAAACACTAAAAGGAGTGTTAACGTAGACCAAACTATTCGTTCGTCATAATCTATTCTTATCACCCTTATCAACCCAATCAACCCACTTAAAAAAGCAATGTGTGAAACGAAGAGTCCCGAGTATAAATAGGATAAGAAACTACCGTCGGTTAAATTTACCAGATATCGGATCGTTAATGGATATAGTGGGAAATAAAAATAAGTTAATGGTGTATAACCATTTCTTGCAATGTAAATGTAGTGTTCTCCATCATAATTTGCCCAGCCCCAGAAGAATGGTTTTTCCAAATAATTTTCCAGTCCTCCTCCCAGAAAGTTTAACTGAAGAGGTAAAATCTGAATTGCTAAGAAAAGAAAAACAAGAAGTAAAATTCTCCAAGCAATAATCATAGTAAGTATTTTCTTTATTCCCATATCTCTTTATAAATTTTTATCGTTTCCCTTGCTGTCTTCTCCCAGGAAAAATCCTTTATTCTTGCCAGACCCTTCTGGGTAAGCCGAGATCTTACCTCCAGATTTCTAATTGCAGTATTTATTTTTTCCGCCATATCCTTCGGATCTTTTGGATTAACAACCAATGCGGCATCTTGCGAAATTTCAGTTAATGCGTTCGTACGGGCAACCACAACAGGAGTGCCGCTTGCCATTCCTTCCAATACAGGTAATCCGAAACCCTCGTAAAAAGACGGCTGAACATAAACCGACGCTAAGTTAAATATCTTCGCAAGTTCTTCATCGGGTACAAAACCAGTCCTAATAACGCTTTTACTTTTTTTAAATTCGGTTAGCAATTCTTCGTAATGAGCCAGTTCTGGGTGTGGAATGTTAAACAAGAATCTCGCCCAATCTCTGGGGCCTTGAAGGGTTCTTAAATCAACCCCTCTTTCTTCGATCTCCAGGGCTTGCTTTCCACAAATAACAAGAGGTATTTTTGCGACCCGACAAGCTTTAATTAAATTGGGAATATTTTTATTGAAGTTAACATCTCCAACGTATAGAGCAAATTTATTTGGTAAATTATATTTATTCTTTGTTTCAGCCAATCTCGAATCACTAATCTCCAATCTTCTAAATATTTTCTTCGGTGCTAGATAAACCACATGTACTTTTTCAGCTGGGATTCCTAAAAATCTAACTATATCTTTCTTAGAAGTTTCAGAAATTGTGATAACAGCATCAACATTTTTCAGTCTGGTTTTTTGTTTAAAGAAATTAATCTTACCCCTGATTCCTGGTGGATAGTGTTTGGGGTAAACAAGATGGATCAAATCCTGAATTGTCACAACCATCCTTTTTCCTTGCTTTTTTTCAGGCATAGTAAGTGCGTATGGAAAAAAGTATGGATAGTGAACAACGTCATATTCTCCAGATTCTAATTTCTTTCTTCCATCTTCGTTCTGAAAGTCAAAATTTTCTATCACTATTCTCTTTAGTTCTTTAGTTTTTAAGTTCTTTAGTGCATTTATCTGTTCCCTAACCATCACACCAATTCCCCTCACAGCATGCCCGTCACTCAACGGCCCAGAATCAATCGCTATTTTGATCATTGAAGATATTATAGCTTTAGCTACCCACTACCCACAACACACTACTCACTACTATTGGAATTTAGTTCCTTCTTCTATTGGTATCTGATCCTCCGAAGTCCATGCTGGTTCAGAGGTTACCTTCACCCAAGTCTCTTTACCCATTGCCATATGGTACTCTTCCGGTTGAATTTCTAACTTCTCGCCGGGCGAGAGAAAATAAGTTTTACCTTCCTTCGTTATCTCCAAATTACCTTTTATTACCTCATAAATTTCTTTCGCGAGTCTATGATAATGTTTAACATTACTATCTAAAACTGCAATAGCTACACTTCTTTCGGGGTTAAGGCTCGCCGGTTCAACTTCACATATTACTTCCGTTGGATTATCCGGATCATTAATAATAATATTTTTCCCTGGATATTGCTTTTTTAATTCCTCAATAACTTTTTGAGCATTCATAATGCATTTTTCTCGGTAGCCTCTTCAGGTACAGACCTTAATCTTAGCGCTTTGTAAAGAACATACACCGAAATAATCAAAACTCCAACACTCATCCATCCCATCATTGCATAACTTATATTAATAGAGTTTCCAAAAACAAGAATAACAGTAACCACAGGGATATTTGAAATTACGGTCGATAATATAAATCTACCAAGAGAAATTGTTGTCAAACCCGCAGCCCAAGAAAGCACATCAAAAAGGCTCACCAAAAACATTCTAGTCCAAGTCATTTTCCAAAATGTGTATTTTTTGGCAATACTCTTGGCTCTTGTAACGTGATGCTCGTGGAAAACCCTCTCAATTACAACCCATCCATACTTTCTTGCTATTAAAAATCCTGCGGTTGCTCCGACTATGTTACCGAAGAGTGTATAAATAAAGGCTAGTGGCAAACCAAATTTCGAAGGTGCTGCCAGTTCAAGTGGAACGGCAACAAAGGGAGGAATTGCGGTTGAGAGTGATACTACAAAAATATAGGTAAGAACCTCCAGCATATAATCATCTTACGCTATATAGCCTCACAACATCAACTTTCTGTACATTCATAATTTTAATTTCTTTTTTAATTCTACAATTATTTTGTGCGAATTACCTAGTAAGTCGTAATCGTTTTTGATTGCAAATTCTTCTAACTTATCCAATTTTACCCATCTCGCATCCATAACTTCATCTTCGTCTAATTTTAATGATGGATGATTTTTTACTATCGAGTAATATATCCAAAAAAACCTAGCCTCTTTATCTCCGCGGATAACAAACTTCTTACCAAAATACTTCGGTACTATTTTTAATCCCAGTTCTTCTTCTGCTTCACGCACAACAGCTTTCTGGGGATCTTCACCTCTTCCAACATGACCTGCAGCTGTTATCTTCCACTCACCACGGCCGGTTAGTTTTTTCATACTACGTTGCTGAAGTAAAACTTCACCTTTTTCGTTAAAGACTGCAATTGCTACTTCTCTGTGAATTTTTGTGGGGTCTTTATGTGCTTCGCTTTTCCAAACGGTTCCAATCACTTCATCTTTCTCATTCACCAAATCCAAAAGTTCATTTTTACTCATTTTTCTTTCAACAATTCAAGAAGTAATGGGAATTTAGTAAAACCAGCATCCGAATTAATATGCCCACCATTTTTAATAATAATAGGATCAACTCCAAAACTATCTGCCAAATCCTTGAGAGCCCACTGTGCTACATAAGGGTCGTTGTCGCTATGTATTACAACAACTTTCTTAATTAAACTTCCTGCCTTTTTCATATCTATTTTCTTTATTTTTAAAAAATATTCATTTAGTTCTAGTCCATACGGCTTTGAAAACCCAGATACTGAAATTAGCAATTTTAATACCTTATTTTCAGATTCGATTAAATCCAATGCAGATGTAACACCTAAAGAATGTCCTACAATGGTTAGTTGTAAAAAATCGATATCCTTCGTTATATTCTTCAAAAACCCGAGCCACCCATTACGATCAGGATGATCAGGATTTGGTAGTTGTGGCATCAAAACTTTATAACTTCTTTTAGTTAGTTCATCATGTAACCATTGCATCCAATTCCCTCCAGCTCTACCCATAATTCCGTGCAAAATCAGTGCGTTTTTCATATCAAGTATTTTTTGGATCTCTTGCTAGAATCCTGGCATACGTTCTCATAGTAACATCATAAACTTTGTAGGGCCATGTACTTTCGATTCTTACATCTTTGAAATGTTGTTCAACCATACTTCTAATTTCCCCAATTGATTGACCCCCATGACTTGTCATTGTTGAAGCATAATTATACGCAGCTCCAATTTCATCTAGAGTGTAAGGTATACCCAATCCTTCCGCGGCAGCTACAACGTTCTCGATAAAAATTTCTCTGTCCAGTTCGGTTCCATAACCCCTTTCATCCTGTTGTTCATCTCTAATTCTCCATGTTGTTATTAAACTACCTGAACTCCTTCTTAATATCCGAGAAAAGCTTTCTAAAACCTGATGTTTTTCATCATCATGAAAACGCGTTAAAAAAGCATCTGTAACCACTGCAGAATATAATCCCCGATGTTCAGCCATTTCTAATAATCCATCTAAATCTAGAACATCTTGTTGTTTTATCCGCAAATCATGCTCTTTTAACTTGGGAATAGTAGTTTGAGTTACAAGAAGTGGAGTCTCACAAATATCAATAATGTCTATTGCAGTGCCTCTTTCTACACCTCTAACTGCAATTTCAGCCATCGATGGAGTAGCAAGTCCAGAAATTAGTACAGCGGGGTTATTGTTGCCTTCCTGATCTCCCGTTGCAGATCCAAGGCCACTTAAATAAAATCCCTCATGAGCACGAGGACTTGAAACTGAACCCGTTGCGTCTAAGAAAGCGAAGTAACCATGATAACCAAAACAGTTTTTTCCAAAACCAGACCATCCTTCGTCACAACGATTATATCTCGGATTCCTTGCTAATTTGCTCCATTGAACAATTCGCTCGACTTCACTCTTTGGAATCTGACTTATATCTTTCAAGCCAGTACTAGTTTCTTCGGTCATACTCTATAAAAGTTTTTGATGCGTTTCTCATTTTTTCTGGGCGTAGAAAAGGGGCTCAATTTTTTTCAGTGCTTCCTTTGGCTCTTCTTTTGACATATCTTTTATTACCTTTCCATTTAAAGGATCTTCAAAAACGAGAGTCCAATAGCGTGTATCATGATTAAATATACAATCGGGAAATAAAAGATGGTGGTGCCAGGCAAATCCTTTGTTATTTAACTGAATTGCTCTTTCAATCATCATAGTTACTTTTGCTGAAAGTTTTTTAGATGATTTTTTCGACTTCTTTTTAGAGATATCTTTTCCATGAAGAAGTTCAACCAATTTTTTACCCGCATCTGCCGGCTTTTTGAGGGAGTGGTGTACCAGGTGATCTCCATCCGTCGAACTCTCCAAAATTAAGGCAAACATTTTCTCTTCATTAAAAACACACCCTGGCGTAAGTAAATGGAAATGCCACTTCTTCCCATCCCTCTTCAACTTCTCTACAGTCTTTACTATTTTCGTCGCCGTTACCTTTTTCATAAAAGTTTTAAACTTTCCTCTCTTAGAATACCACCCTTAATACCAACTTTTCGAAATGACTTTTTCACAATATCTGAATTAAATATCTTAATTTGAAAATCTCCAAGTTTCATTAAGTCCTTGAGACTTGCACCATAGTAAACATTTCTTATATTTGACCAGATACAGGCAGACATACACATGGGGCACGGTTCAGCATTTGTGTATAAATCCGTTCCTTCTAGATCTGTAGTATTTAACTTTCTGCAAGCCTTTCTGATTACATTAATTTCTGAGTGGGCTGTTGGATCTTTTGATAATTGAACTGTATTTTGTGCTTTAGCGATTATTTTCCCGCCTCGAATCAAAACTGCGCCCCCAACCCATTCTCCCTTCCGCTTAGAAAAAATCGCTTCTTTCAAGGCAGCCCGCATAAAATTTTCGTGAAGACCTTGTATTTTTACCATTTATTTTGATGGAAAGATTTTACATCTTTATTATCTGGTGTGGGTTTTTCATTGGGATAACCTAAGGCAATAAGCGACAGAACTCTGATATTTTTTGGAATGTTAAGATAGTTTTTAACATTCTCCTCAGTTTCGGGCATGCTTTCATCATAAACATAAAGCCAACAACCTCCCAAACCTAAACCGTGAGCCGTAAGGAGTATATTTTCAGTTGATACCGACATGTCTATTAGAAGGCTTGACAAATCTTCACATTTATTTTGATCTCCACAAACAACAACAAGTAGAGGCGGAGGAGAAACCTTCTCGTAATTCTCTAAACCTCCTTTTTTAGCCCACTTTCTAGAATTTATATAGTGAGGTGGTTTTTTAAGTTGAAGTCTGTCAGACAGGAGTTGTTCAGTAAGTTGAATATCATCAACAACAATTAGTTCTACAGGATTAGACCCGTGCGAAGATGGTGCACTTTTTCCCGCTGCGACTAAGTCTTTGATAATTTCTGATGAAATAGGATCAATTTTCCATTTACGTATACTTCGTCGTGTTTTTATTAAATCAATTAACTTCATGATGCGCGCCATTCTTTTCCGGTGTATTCGGATGGATACAACTCTATCTCATCTTCAAACTCATCTTTTTCAATTAATTCTACAAATTTCTTGGCCACCCATTCGGGGGTAAAATAGGCTTTACCTTTTAGACTTTCTTCCTGCTTTTCTTTTAGGGTCATTGGTCCAAAGTCTGTTAGAGTGCTTACTAAAGTTACTAAAACAAAGTGGATATTTGTTCCTTTATATTCCTTTGACAACGACAATGATAACCCTCTTAGTGCAAACTTTGAAGCGCAGTAGACACTTCTTCCCGCCGAAGGAATTTTACCCATACCCGAGCCAACATTTAGGACGATCCCTTTTTCTGATTTTTGTAAAATTGGCAGAAGTTTTTTTGTTAGAAGAAAGGGGAAAGTTGCATTTATATTAATCGAGTCTGCCCAATCTTTTTCTTCTGCTTCCTCTAAAGATTTGTAAACTCCAATTCCTGCGTTATTTATCAAAACGTCAATGTTGTCAGCTTTATCGCGAAGTTCTTTTATCAGTTCCTCGAAATTATCCTGATTACGGAAATCGTAGATGATATACTCATGCCTGCTCCCATCAAGTTTTGTAATAAGGTCTTTTAATTTGTCCTCGTTCCTCGAGATAAGGACTAGGCGTGCGCCTTTTTGGGAGAATGCCTTCGAAAGTTCGCTTCCAATTCCCCCCGTCGCACCCGTAATAACAACAACTTTCTCTTTTAAATTCATAACTTAAATACCCTGTACCCTTCTTCGCCGTAAAGATCCTGATTAAAAAACTTAATTATTGTAGGTGTAATTTTGTAAACTCTGGAACTTATAACTTTAGCTTTCATATTCTTAATATTAACTATATCTTCCATTCCTGGAGCTGATTTGTGCCAGATCTTGAGCATCTTAGTGGTCATATCCCAACCTTTAATTCGAGATGCTACTCCCTGTAATTGTAACCCTGTTTTACTTTCGGAGTTTTTTGTGTGTGAGTCATAAATAGCAATCGCTACGTTTTTATTTTTTTCAATATCGTGGGAGTGTTTGGAATTGGGTGAGCTGACAAAGTAGAGGTTAAAACCTTTATCGAAAGCATAATAAACCGTCGCAACCCAAGGTTTAGGGTTTGCTGTAGCAAGTGTCATTAAATTATTTGCGTTTAAGAATTTCTCTAATTTCTCTTTGTCTTTGTTGTCCATATCTCATTTATTATAGTTCAGCTAGTTGTCAACTCCAATAGCTTGGGAAATATTTTTGTATCCGTCTTTTTTAAGTAAATCTACTAGTCCAAAATTTATTTCTGCAACCAGCTGAGGACCATTGTATACTAGGCCTGTGATAAGCTGCACCAAAGATGCTCCCAGTTTTATTTTTGTGTAAGCGTCTTCCGCTGAAAAAACTCCACCGCAACCTATTATGACTAATCTATTTTTAAAGTTTTTATATGCAAGTTTTATTAATTCATTTGATCTTTGATAAGTAGGCTTACCGCTGTAATAACCCTTCTCAAATTTAGCTACTTCATCCAAATGAAGTGACGGGTGTTTTTTATCCTTTTGAAGATTACCAAATATAACACCTTTAGGCGAATGCGTAGAAATAATTTTTAGAAGCTCTAAAGTTTCCTGATCGGATTTATCGATAGGCATTTTGAGAAAAACAGGCTTTTTAAGTTTTAAACTATCTACTTTAACCAATAGTTCGTCAAGTTTTTTCGGTTCATCAAAGACCACTTCTCCTTGGTGGATCAAATTCGGGCAACTTATGTTTAATTCATAATAAGAATTTTTAATTTTGGTACTTTCGAATTTTTTAAAAGCTGAGATTATATCATCTATACTTTTCTTTTGAGAGTCCAGTTCAGATGAATTCGTTCTTCCTATACTTATACCTACCGGAATTTCAAAATTCTGGTTCTTAATCTTGTCAGCAATAACATCTGCACCTTCATTTTTAAAGCCTTTATTAACCAGAAGTGATTTTGATTTTGGTAAACGTCCCAAACGTGGTGCGGGATTCCCCGCATAAGGCATGTTCGTAATCGTGCCCACGCTCATAAATCCGAAGCCAAGTGATGGCAAAAATTGTGTCAGATTAGCATCGTAATCAAATCCAGCTGCTAAACCTATCGGGCTCTCAAAATTTATACCCAATACTTTTTGTTTTAAAGAAGTACTCCTGTAGTCGTAGAAATAACTAAAAATATTTCTTAATAATCGGTTTTTACCAACAAATTTTCCGAAACCAATTGTCTTTTCGTGAACAAACTCCGCATCAAACAGAAACAAAATCTTTTTCAAAATATACCGATACTTATACCCGGTTAACTTAATAAACAAAAACTTTCTTTCATCTTCGAAAAATCGATACGTTAAATAAAGTAAAGTAAAACTAATGATCGCAGAAAGAGTACAGTAAAGGCAGATCGAACCAATAACAAAAAATTGCAAATACATAAAAACAATAGAAGATAATGTACCAATTGTGCTGAATATAATCGCAATTACTCGAATCTGCTTATCTTTTTTAATAACGTTATAAAAATTGACTAAACTGAAAAGACCATAATGAAAAACACCGATTAGTGCCAAAGGAATCCCCAAAACTTCCGAATATTTACTTCTTAAAACCTTTCCGCAATCAACCAAAATAGCGGTAGAGCAAGGAACAATAATCTTCCCATAATGCTCCAGCGTCAGATACCACGAATCAGCCAACCCCAAAAGTGACAGCAGAAGAATAAGATACAAATAGTATTTCGATTTCATAAGAAAAACAAAATCCTGTCTATCGACAAAAGCTTACAAAATCCGATTGTATTATATGTCTTTATTTGGCAGAAATGAAGGAACTCACAAGCATCTAAACAAATTACTATATCCTCCTTGCCAGGCCTTGCAAGGCCTGGCCTTTAAATGCATAATATATTATGCCTGCTAAAAATAGTAGAAAAATTTATGTTAAAAATGGTTATTACCATGCCTACAATCGGGGTGTAGAAAAAAGAAACATCTTCGAAGATACTCAAGATTACAAAGTCTTTCTAAGATACTTAAAAGAGTCTTTAGTTCCGCCAAACGAATTAAAAATTAATCCTAAAGAATTTACCTTAAAAGGCCAGGCCTTTAAAGGTGTTCCAAGAAAACCTAAAAACTTTCATGGAAAGATTGAACTTATTGCCTATTGCCTCATGCCAAACCATTTTCACCTACTTCTCAAACAAGTCGATGACATATCATTACAAAACTTTATGCAGGCTATCGTAACGAGATTTTCTATCTACTTCAATAAAAGATACGACCGTGTTGGGTCCCTCTTCCAAGGCAGGTATAAAGCAGTTTTAATCTTGGAGGATAATTATTTGTTACATCTTTCTAGGTATATACATTTAAATCCCTCCGAATATACGGATAATTTGGTTGATGCATATTCGTCGTATGGGGAGTATTTAGGGTTGCGGAAAACTAAGTGGGTAAAGCCGGATTTTATTTTGAATTTCTTCAACAAAGAAGTTGCACCTGAATTTAAAAAAGTAATTAGTTACAAAGATTTTGTGGAAAATTACAAAAAAGACAGTTCCGAAATCCTAGGTTATTTAACGCTCGAAGATTGATCTTTCGGGGTCGTACCCTGAAAGGTGTTACTTTGAAAGTTTATTATATTCCTCATCGAAGACTTGCTGTTCTTCTGGTGTATTCCAACCCAAACCCCCTTTGTCTCTAGATAGCTCCCACCTTAAGGAAATTTCTGGATTAATCATATTCTTAGTTGTGAGTAAGAAAATCACGTCTCCAAAGGGATCAAATAGATAGTGCTTATTTAATACTATCTTGTTCAATCTCTCGTTCTTCGATTTTTGAAAAATTTGTGAAGTTAGCCGATCTATCAAATGACATATCACAAAATGAATAGTTGCTTCTGGTTTAAGACCTTTTGTGTGACCCCATATTACTTTATCCGCTCTGGGATCTCCATCTGTTAATACAACACCTTCTGCTGCAAGTTTGCTTGCAAACATCATTCTGTTTGATAAGTCGTTAACCGCATTTTTAAATATTGGGTTTCCAACGTCTAAACTAGAAATTAGATTTTGCCAATAATAATTCCTATCTTTTTTATTTAGCTTGCTATAAAAAATATCAATACCGTGATGACCAAGCGGATTTGTCTCCAACCCGATTACCTTTCGTGTCTTATTTATGCGCTTTACCAATTGCAAGTCACTATCCGAAAGACTTGTAAGGGTTCTAATTATACTTAAGCAATCAAAAAAAATAATTCTAATATAATCAATTGGGGAATACGCAAAGTCCGACTTTATTCCTTTATTAGATCTAAATATTCTAATTGCTTCAGAGAGCTCAGGAATCTTGTCGAGATTTCTTATGACATAATACAGAGTCCTGGAAAAGCTGTCTTTTTTCATATCTTTAAATTTCATAAATTATTTCTAATTGTTTAGTTAAAATTCTCCCCGTTTTCCATCTTACGATCTATGACTCCCGTTTGAAAATTTTTTAACTTTCGGAATCATAAATTATTTTTAACCTGTGACAGAACGATTCTAGGTTCGCCATCGCCAAAGTAGTTATCTCTCCAACCATCAATCAAAAATCCATTCTTAAGATAAATTATTATTGACTTACTATTATGTGGATGAGTAACAAGATCAACTCTTTTGTATTCACTCAACTTTTTCGTTAACCAATGAATTGCTTCTGAACCATAACCTCTACCTTGATATTTAGGATTTATAGTTAATCCATCAATATATGCATGATCTTTACTTTTCTCCTCGTAAGAAACAGTTCCGATTGGCTTACGATCCTTCTCGATAACATAAACTTCACTTTTATTAACGTAGTCTTTAACCTCCTTCTCTTTTATAATTGGAAAGTAGAATTTATTTGCAACACTTTTTTCTAATGAGGATATTATTTCCCAATCATTAAGCGACGCTTTTCTGAAATTTAAAATCATAAACAAGCTCAAAACGTCCTAAACAACCCTATTCTGAGGTCTGCCTTTAGCTAAAGCGGTAATATTATCAACCCAAATTTTATATAGATTATCCAATGCTTCTTTCGTATACCATGCAAATCCTTTAAATCCTATCGCATTTCCAATTTTGCAAGAGGAGTATGAACCAAATCCTCTCCCTCATAAACGTAAGTGTCCACTTTTCTAGATTTCAAAGCTTGAGCCATGGCATTCTCATCAACCAACTCCCTATCTACCGTATTTACTATAATTACTCCCTTCTTCATTTTTGCAATTTCTGCCTTTCCAATCATGTTGTTATTTGATTCCTCATGAGTCGTATTCAAAGAAATCGCATCGGATTCTTTTAAGAGTTGATTTAGAGAAACCATTTTAACACCCTTCATCTTCTTAGGAGAACGATTGTAGGCAATTACGTTCATCCCAATTCCAATTCCAAGCTCGGCAACCCTGCTGCCAATGTTCCCCAAACCTATGACGCCAAGAGTTTTACCTTTTAACTCGAACCCTCGCATCAGCTCATACTTTCCTTTCTGTGTTCTCCTATCAGAAATAAAAATTCTTTTAGCAGATCCCAGAAGAAAAGCTATCGACTGCTCTGCAACAGATTCTTTTGAGTACCCTGGGACATTGCTTACTGGAATTTTATGTTTCTTACACCACACCAAATCAACCCAACCAAAAGAAGTGGAAGACAGACAAACTCCTTTAAGATTTGGTACAGACTCCATTATTTTAGTTAGCTTTTCTTTTGCTTTTTCAAATCCTCCCAGCGGATCTGGATCTACCCCGATAATATCTGAGCCTTTTGCCATTTCTAATAACTTTTGTAAAGGAAGTTCTTCTCTGGTTTTTGTGTAGGTTACTTTTCCGAGAGATGAAAGCTTTTTCTGAAGTTCAGATGAAAAACTTGATTGAGGATTAAAAATAACTATCTTCATACTTGTAATATATCACTCTTTATTGAAAAGTAAATAAGAGCTAATGAGCCTAATTTATCAAATTATCGGTCAGTTCAATACTCTTAAAGCTCCATATATTGTTTCATTAATCGGAACATCGATTTTATGCTTTTTGGCTAATCTAACCAGAGTTCCGTTAAGTGCTTCTATCTCAGTCTTTCTACCATTCTCGATGTCGACAAGCATTGAAAATTTAGCCTCCTTACTTGTATCTTCGGAAATTTTAATTATCGAATTAAAGATGTCGTAAGGCAAATTAACCTTTTCAGCCTTAGCTACTTTAACGCATTCCTTTAAGCATCTCTCATATAACTTTCGTAAAAATGGATCTGAAACGACCGTACCTACTTTAGTTCTACTTAAAGCAGTTAAACCTGTCATCGCATTTATGAAAATATATTTTTTCCACAAATGGCTTTCTATATCTTCGGAAAAAGTTGCGTCAATTCCCGAGTCCTTCATTATTTCTTCTATTTCCTTAAGGACTTTATTACTTGGATTTTCTCGATCTCCAAAAATAAATTTACAAAGTCCTCCAGTTTGCCTAACAAAACCAGATTCAATTTTTTTTGAGACAATATAAGCTACTCCAGGATACACTTTCCCCTTCTTAACAAACTTCTTAATCATTTTATCGTTCTCGATCCCATTCTGAAATGTAATTACAGAAGTTTTCGATGTAACAACCTTAGAAAGTTCTCTAGATACTAAATCTGTATCGTAAGTTTTTACCGTAAAAATTATTAAATCGGGGTTTTTTATTTGAGAAATTTCTGAAAATACTTTTGCGGGTTTAATATGGAAATTTCCATCCCTAATACTTTCTATCCTCAACCCTTTATTTTTAATAGCTTTATAGTGATCTCCCCGAGCAACAAAGGTTACGTCTTTCTCAGACTTTGCTAATAACCCTCCCAAATATCCTCCAACTCCACCAGTTCCGACAATATAAATTTTCATACCCATATTATATTCACTTTTTCTCCATCTGCCAGCCCCACTACGCTAAAGCTTCGAGGAGTTGTCGATCATCCTACGCTTTTAGCTTCGGACGGATTGGTAATATTTGAAATAGGCTAATGGATAATGAAATGCGGAAAAGAGGGACCAGACAAATCCGCGGGTGCCATCGAGAAAACCTTTGTGACGAAAATACAAAAGTGAGAAGTAGGATGTAGGAAGTAAGAAAGAATATTTAAACAAACCCCAATAGTTCAAAGGAACATTTTTTTGCTTAAGTTCTTCGGCACGAAGATCTGTATAACGGTTCATGCGTGTAAGATACCGATCAAAGTTAGGTGATTCGTGGTGCTCTAAGTCGTTAAAAAGCCAACCAACTTCTCCATCAACTTCCATTACCTCATGAACGCTTTTTGCAGGAAGTCTGGCATATCCGCGTTTAATTAATCGAATTACTCCGTCGGGATAAACTCCGGCATGAATTAAAGGTTTTCCTAAAAAGAAATTGCGACGGGGGATGAAGAAAGCGACAACCTCACCTGTGGGATTACCTAATTTACCTTCTCTTTTTCTAATTAGACCTTCATGACGTTTAAACAATTCTGATTCCTTTTGATATCCTTCGACTCCCCGTTCGACTTTGCTCAGGGTTCGCTCAGGACGACTAAGAACTCTATTTAACAGATCATCGTTAGAAGAGTTGATAACCTTCTTTATTTCCTCTCTTAATTCCCTAGTCGCTCTTTCATCGGCGTCGAGCTGAAGAATCCAGTCGCCTGTTGCCTTATCAATAGCCTTCTGTTTCGTTTCATGGAAATTGGTTTTGTGTTGATATTTAAATACCCGAGCGACATACTTTTTAGCAATCTCTCTTGTTCTATCCTCTGAAAATTCATCATATACAATTATTTCATCAGCAATATCTTTAATGGATTCAAGACATGAACCGATATTGTCCTCCTCGTTTTTTGTGGCAAGCACAACAGATAGCTTATTTTTGGCCATATTATTGAGATTTCAAGATTAATCCTACAACCTTTTCAGCATTCTCAACCGCATAATTTGTTCCCCTATCCCATGGATAGACTTGCTGAATGTTACATAAGTACAGACCTTTGATTGGTGTTTCAAAAGGCGGAACTTTTTGAGAATAATTTAATGGAATAATTGGTTGAGCAAATTGGGCTTTGAAAACGTATCCTCTATTTACCCAAGATTTATCAAATTTCGGGTTTATTGTTTTTAAAAATGGGTAAAACTCCCGTAGTAAATCTCCTGCTTCTTTTCTGTAATATGAATGATCGTTAGGGAGATAGTTTCCGACATATAAGAGGTGTTCACTGTTGTAGTATTTTTTATCTACAAAATTTGTGTGTTCCACAACTGCGATGAAAGGAAAGTGGCTGGCATTTATATTTAACCAATATGTTCCGTCCTCTAGAAATTGTTTTTTCAAGGAAAGTACTAAATTAACTGCTCCAATGCCTTCGAGCTCCAGAAGTTTATCGGTATAATTTTGTGGTAAATCGTGAGTCATTTTTACAAAAAGCGGACTTGGTAGGGTACAAATAATTTTATCGAACTCGAAAATGTGTTTACCAGTTTTTAATAATAATTTTTCTTCCTTTCTAGTTATACTATCGATTTTTGCATTATAGAAAACTCGACCCCCATTTTTTCTGACCGCATTATCTAGTGCCACTGCGAAATTGAAAAAACCTCCTTCAGGGTAAGCTAGAGAGGTAGTTCGTTTTTTGATACGAGCCCAAAACCAAGCTGCAGATATTTGACTTGAATACCTTTGAAACTTGCCCACAAATAAGGGTTCCCACAGTACTTCCCAGGATTTTTGTCCCATATATTTTTTAATAAAATTTTCAGAAGTTATTTTTTCTAATTTTTTCCAGTTAGGAGTTAGCTTTAAATAAGCTAAAACAATACCCATTCTTATCCTCTCTATAAAAGGTAGTTTTGAAAATAATAGTAGAGTTAACGGGGAATCCAGCTGGTCAATTTTGCCATCAATAAAAGTTGATGTCTTTGGACGAACTATAATTACTTTATGACCTATCTCGGCTGCTAATTTTAAAATAGAGTAATCATTAGTAAACCAATGGTGGTAATGTTTTTCAAATGACCACTTCCACCCAGGCTCTTTGAATCCGACAGCAAGTCCCCCAGGTCTATCCTCGCTTTCGAAAACAACAACACTTGCACCTGATCTAGAAAGGCGATACGCCGCTGCTAATCCCCCAAAACCTGCTCCAATAATTGCAACTTTCATGATTTAATTCGCAACAACTTGAAAATATTTATATCCATTTGTTCCATAAATTTCTTTAACTATATTTGCTTCGTCGGGAATCTCTTCATCTGTCCCTATTATTAATGAATTGGGATTGGTTGGTTGATCAGTATCCCATTCAATCGATCTAAACTCAAATCTGTCAAAAGCTCTGACTGTTGAAAATCCAAACTTGTCTCTTGCCGTTAACTCATGTTCTTTTTGAAACATATCTGGAGGATATTTTAAGTAAAAAAGAAAAAGAATATAAGGTTGATCATATCTGTCTGTGACAATTATATTCTCATATTTATCTTTATTTTCATTAACATAAGCTACAAGTTCTTTTACTCCGTATTGTGAAGAAAACGGATATTCTTTGGCCATATGGATCCAGTACATGTGCTGATACCGAGCGAAATTCCAAAAAATTACAGTGGCAAGTAGTATGTAGTAAGTAGTTAGCAGGGATTTGCTTGTTATATTTAGCTTTAACCATTTCAATATATAGGAAAATCCTACTGCACCAATTATCGTGAGAGGAATTACCATATTTTGTGAACGTAATGCATGGGGAGATTGAAAAGTTAAGGCGGAGGCCGTTGGCGCGACCAATAACCACCATAATATTAAATTTCTTGATTTAGGATTTAGGATTTTAGATTTAAGAAGAAAAACAACTCCAAGCGTCAGGAACAGGATATCAAACAAATACATTTGACCTGTTTCAGGAACTTTGTTTCTTTGAATATCATCACCGGATAAAAACAAGAAAAGGCCATGATAATGCTCAGACCAATTATCTAAAAATGCCAAACTATAATTCACTGCTTTGTTATGAAGAAGCTTTGCTTGGATACTCGTATAATCACCATGTTCCCCCCTTTGCTCATTAACTCTAGATAAAGGACCAGGGTCTGCAAACAACCCAACTCCGGCTGCTCGTGAGGAAATTTCAGGTCGCGTAAAATCTTTGATTAAAGGTAACAAGGCTACTAAACCAACTAATCCGGCCAAAGCAACATTTTTAACATTCTTCTTAATTGAATCTCGGTAAATAACTAAAAGTCCGATTCCTAAAAGAGGAACAACTATTCTTGCTGCATGGTAAGTATAAAAAGATAACGCAAAGAGCAAAGAGCAAAGAGCAAAGAGCAAAAGATTTGATTTTCTAATTGCCTTTACAAAAAAATAAAGACCCAGAGTTATAAAAAATGTTGCGACGCTTACTTCCCACCCACCCCGGGAAAAATGGATATGCCAGGGCGAGATTGCCAGTAGAAAGCTTGCACTAATGGCTAATGATTCATGATTAATAATCAATTTATTCTTTTTATCGATTAACCATTGACTATTAGCCATCTTGCTGCCGAATAGCTCATTAACTAACAAATAGATTGCCCAAACACTTAGTACACCCAATGTTGCACTAGGTATTCTTACCGCCCACTCATTAAGTCCCGAAAATTTAACAAAAGGTAAAACTAGATAGAAATAAAGTCCGGGTTTGTAGTCGTTGAAAGATTGGAAATGAATAGGCCAGGAATTTCCATGTTCATCCATTCCTGTTTGAATTAAAGAGTAAGCATTGTAACCAATTGCCGACTCATCCGCGTTTAGGGCTGGATAATCATTTAATTTCCAGAACCTTAAAAGTGCTGCTAGTAACAATATAGCAATTAAAAGAATTTTGTTTGTTTTCATATCCAATTAACTAATTAACAATTTACTAATCACTTTTCCTATTTAACCTCAACTATCCTAAAAGCTGTTTCACCATTTAAATATTTAATTTCCTTAATTACATTGAATAACTTAGTATCACTTGAATCTTCTGGTGGGATTCGGATAGGATCACCAATAATAAGACTTCCATGATCACCTCGGTTAACTGACCAGTCAATAGGGCAAAAACAGATATTATCTAGTTTTGTTACATAACCGACATCACCTTTGTACTCACTTTCAGATAATTTTGCACCTGCTTGATATTTCGCAGGGTCATACTTTTGGTAGAATAAAAAATATATATAGGGTTGAGCGAAGGATTGCTGAACTCTAACTTCTTTATAATTATTTTGTATGGGGGTAACCGTCTCCACTATTTGTTTATAACCATAAGACCATAGCTGGGAGCCATGTTTAGGCAGGTGAACAAAATATGAATCGAGGTAGTAAATAAGACTTCCAAGAAACAATGTAGTTAGTAGCAAGTAGCAAGTAGCAAGGGTAAATACTTTATTTTTAAATTTTTTAATCCATAAAATTACCTCCATCAAACCGAATGAAGAAATTAAAAGGAGTGGAACCAGCATATTTAATGATCTTACTGCATGAACTTGGTCACGAGATAGAGCTCCCGGTAGCGGTGCTAGTATAAGCCAGAGAAAAATGAATGTTGTGAATTTTGTCTTTTGTTTAATTAGAGCAACTAAACCTAAAATTAGTAAAACTAAATCAATCAATAGCAGCATTCCATGATTTGGAACCGAGTGACGTAGATTTTGCCAATCGCCTTCAAAAAACAAAAAGCGCCCCGAAAAATGATTAAACCACCGCCCCATTACTCCCCTTGTAAAATTTAGATTTTCGGAATGAAAAAGATAATAGCTTAATTCTCCTACCTTTTCGTTTCCTTGATCCAAGAAAGTTCGTAAGTAATCATGAGGTCTAGGATAGGAAAAAACGCTAAATACGTTTAACCTTCCTGTTTCCCCTGAAATAAAACTAAATAGAATCGGCGAGGCGATTATTAATCCTACCAAAATAGATTTTGTAAGGTGAGACCTTGCAATTGTTAACCATTCTTTAACTTCTTTCCAAAAAGTAACTATTAAGACTAAAAGAACTATGGAAGTTGAAAGTTTCGACCCTTGATAAGTTAAAAGAGTTAAAGAAAAGAATATGGAAGAAAGAACCAAGAATTTGGATTTTTCTAAGGCTTTCAGGAAAAAATAAATTCCGGTTAAAGTTAAAGTTAAGGAGACATTTGCCTCCCAAGCCCCTCGGGAAAAATGGATATGCCAGGGCGAAATCGCTAGCATTAATGCTGTGATTTTCGCCAGTGATTGGTGATTAGTGATTGGTGATTGGCTATCTCTAATTTCAAAAAACAACAAAACAACTTTGTACAAAAACCAAACGGCTAGGATGCCAGCTATTGCACTTGGCAATCTAACCGACCACTCATTCAAACCGAAAATAGCCACAAAAGGAACTGTTAAATAAACGTAAAGACCTGGTTTAAAATCCCCGAATGATTTAAATATTATCGGCAACAGTTCACCGTATTCGTCCCTCCCTGTTTTAAGAATTGAATATGCGTTATATCCAAGCGCAGCTTCATCAGGAGTCAAATGCGGCGGATTTGTTGATAGGCTCCATAAACGCAAAAAAGCGGCCAGTATAAGAATTAGGAATATAGAATTACGAATTAAGAATTTTTTAATATTCATCCTTTTAATTTGAATCTTTTAATATATCCTGTTACTGTTCCATACTCTCCGGATTTAACTAATGCGATTTCCTTTATAAGACTGTCTTTGATCGATACTTTCCTGTTGTTAAAATCTTTGCAAACTTTTTCTGCAATCTCTTCATTTACGAACCTATTTAAAGTCAAATGCGGATGATACTCCGACATTACTTGCGTATAACCATATTGTGAAATATATTTCTTCTGAACCTTTGAGTATTTAATGGAGTTTTTTATTTCTTCCAAATACTTCTCTCTTATATGGCCTTCTCTTAAGGGATTTAAGACGTTAACCAGTTTTTTGTGAGCCTCATAGATTTCTTTGGTTTTATTAAAATCTAAACCAAACCAAGCCCATTGTTCACAGAATTTATTAAAAGTTAATTTTAAGGGTTCTTGTTTCATAGCGAAATTTTCTAATAAGCCGACCAGTGCCTTTTTATTCTTTGAAGGATACTCTGCATGGTATACAGTTAGGTGAGTAAAATGACTTTTATCATCAATAATAAAGTAGGTTTTACCTCTTTTAGATACTTCTTTTGCTAACCTAATCGCATTTGTAGATAAGTTTTCGTCGGGAACAAAAATTACTCGAAGAGTGGTAAATTTATCAATTTTCATATATTTCAAAGGCAAAATTTCCATCTAGAAAATTAACGGTTTCTAATTTTGACCAACCTTTAGGAACTTTACCGGGAGATGTTATCAGTAAACATTTTTCCGCATCGTATTCGATTAAAGGTTTCAAATCATTCGGTATAGATTCGCACTTAAATACCTTTCCGCTTTCTAAGACAAAATCTTGCCATTCCTCTGTTGGAATATCCCAATCATTAACAAAGTAGAATTTGTCAAACCGATCTACCCAATACCAGTTTGATTGATAAAAGCGGTTTAAACCGGGATCATTTCGGTATGCCTCAGGATCCCACTGCCAGTAGAATAAAAAGAATTCGTGCGGTTCGCCGTATGCTTTTGTCACAACTATCTTATCGTATTTTTGGTAATTATCTTTTGCGTACAGGACAGCTTCTTTATACCCATACTGCCAGCTGCGGGAAAAGTCATTGCGATAGTCATTAAAGTAAGTGTTTAAGTATTTTACGCTATAAATCGAAAGTATTAAGAAATATAAAATTAAAAAAGTTGATTGCATACGGATTTTCAGTTTCTTATCTTTAATCCAATTAAAGACCCAAATAATGCCGATTGCCGAAATTATCATTGGAACAGGCAGCATAACAATAAATCGTAATACATGCGGCGCCTCACGAGTTAAACTCGAAGGAATAGGTGCTAATATTAACCAGGAAAAGAGAAGAATTGAAATCCTGTCTCGGTTAAACACTCTTTTCAGGAGTAGAAGTAAACCCAGAAAGAAAAAGGGTAAATTCACCAAATACATTAGTCCGTGATCCGGTACGCTAAACTGATAATTGTTTCCGCCTTTAAAGAACAAAAAACTGCAGGTGAAATGCGAGGCCCAATTAGATATAAACCTCTGCATAAAATAAACTGGCCGATTATAAAGAAGCCGGGTAATCGTCTGGCCAAAAGAAGAGTTTTGCCTAGCTTCTATAATCTGTGCGATAGCTCCTTGGTCAATGATAGCGACTTCGCCATAACGGGCTTGACCGGAGGTATTTAATAATTGGTAAAACATTGGAAGAAAGAAGAAAACAGTAAGCAATAAACAATAAACAAAAATTCTATTATTCTTTTTGAAAACGGAAGTAAGATCTTTTCGAAAGATAAAAATTATGACTATCATAAGAAGCGGAACGAAGATACGTGCGGAGTTGTAGGTCCAAACGGAAAGGCCAAAAAGAATTGTAGCCGGTAGCAGGTAGCTGATAGCATGCAACCCTTTTAAAAAGAAATAAACACCGGAAACAATGAAAAATAGTGAAAGATTTGCTTCAAATGCACCGCGGGATAGAAATAAACTCCAGGGTTCAATAGCGACGAGCAACGCAGTAATCGTTGCGAGTGATTGGTGATTGGTGATTGGTGATTGGTGATTGAATTGAGAAAATAGTTCAAGAACTAATAAATAGGCGAAAATTACAGTACCAATACCAGCGAGGACGGAAGGTAAGCGTACAGCAAAAGTATTTAATCCAAAGAAAAATTCGGATATCGCAGTTAAATAAATGTAAACAGGAAGTTTGTAATCTCCGTAGGCTCTAAAAATAGTAGGCAGCGTAAATCCCCATTCATCTTTACCTGTTTTTAAAATCGAATATGCGTTAAAGCCATGCGACACTTCATCCCAATTAAGAGAAGGCGGCGCTGACTCAATTGCAACAAACCGCAAAAATACAGCCAAGAGTGTAATCCAAACAATTAAGAAGTTTTTTTTAAGGAATCTAATAATTATTGTATGCATATGCATCTTTTCTCGGCCGCACAATAACCACTGCAGGTTCCCCAGTAAGATAGTTAAATTGTTGCGTAACTAAGGTATCTGATGGAAATTCTTCAGGTTTTCCCACCAGGAAAGCCTCCGTTAAACCTTGATCAACGGAATAATTAATACCTCGAAAAGTATATTTACCTAACTTATATTCTGGTAGTTGGTCGATAAACAATAAGTTTCTCTTTTTATAGACAGACCACTCTCTAGTTTTTTTTTGATAATCCTTAGGATCCCAGGAATTTGCAAAAGCTACATAAATGTGTGGTTCGGAAAGTTTAGTACTCATCACTATTTCCGTTTTATCCAACGAGTTGTCCTTCAACCAATAAGCAGACTCTAAATTTCCATAGAGCATATCTTTCGCTGATTTATAGGGAGATAAAAGAAAATAATCTTCCACAAAATAAATAAAGAACAGTAAACCTACAAATGAATAACCAAATAGGAATATTTTAAGAAGTTTCTTGCTTCTAAGTAAACTTGAAACCCACATCCATATTGTGTAAGCACCAATAGCGCTTGCCATTTGAATAGCAGGCATCATTATTGCGGAACGATTAGCCGCATAACCTTTACCTGTAGTTAAAGCGGCAGGGATAGGTGCTACCAATATCCAAAACAAAATTAAGAGTAAAGGTTTTTTCTTCTTACTACTAAATAGTGCGTATAAAAATCCGAAGATAAAAGGTAGTTCAAACCAATAAAGTACCCCTCGACCTGGAAGCATTCCATATGTCGCTTCCGAAGGACCATCGACGAATAAAAAATTTGCTGAAAAATACTGTAGATAATTTGAAAAAAACCTTTGCAGTGTAACTTGGTACTTATTGTGAAGTAGTCGTGCAGTACCTGTGTCTAAACCTCCGTAAATTGATATAATTCTTTGTTCCGAGGCTTCTTGCAAGCTTCCCGAAAAAATACTTATGTCTTTTGCTCGTGTGGCTCCTCCCAAAAATAAAGTATAGCCTGCTAATAAAGTAAAGGTTGTAAAAATAGCGGCAGAAATTATTTTAGTTTTTAAAGATAATTTCTTTAGATCTTTTCTAAAAATAAAGATTAAAAAAATAAATATTAAGGGGGTTACCAATCTTGCAGAATGGTAAGAAAATAGATTTAAACCTAAGATAAACAATGAGGCGAGTAAAAACCTTTTGTTTTTAAATCCCTTCAAAAACCATAAAATTCCCAGAGGTAACAAGAAGGTAGTTAAATTTGCCTCAAAAGCGCCTCTACTCATCATCATGTGCCAGGGAGAAATTGCAAGTAACAAACTTGCAATAATGGCTAATGATTCATGATTAATGGTTAATATTTTATTCTTCTTATTAATTATCGACCATTGACCATTGACCATTAATAAAGATAATTCTTTGACTAGAAGGTATGTAATGTAAACTGCAGCAGTTCCAAATAGCGCATTCGGAAGTCTTACCGCAAATTTACTTAAACCGAATAGGGCAACTGAGGGAATTGTTAAGTAAGCATACAAAGGCGGCTTGAAATCACCAAAAGATTCCAAAGTTAAAGGAAGTGTGTGTCCCCACTGATCTTTGCCCGTTTGTAAGATGGAGTACGCATCATATCCGAATGAAGCTTCATCGGGCGTGAACCCCACTGGAAGTACATCAATCGCTAAAACTCTCAAAATGAAGGCCACAACTACCATGAAGATCAAAATAGTGCGGTTCATTATACAAATTATAGCTTTGATGAACGGAAAAGTCGAAGAAGATAGACAAAGGTAAGTATATTAACTAAAGATAGTATTTGAGGCAAGGCGGGGTTCATAAAAGAAAGTTCTAAAGGTTTTAGGGAAGGGGCCCAAAAAAGATGATACAAGTTAAGTAGGTGCGTTAAGGACACAACCGCATATGGTATCCATAAATAAGGAACAAATCCCAAAAGAATTGTTGCGGGCGGAAAAAACGGGTATAGATACCTCTCATGTATACGAGTTAAAAATAGAAAGGAAAGGAAAGACACAGTCAAAAGTGATGCAAAAATCCTTTTGTCGTTAATTTTATGTTTGAGCCAAATCAGAACAAGGATTATCCCTGTCAATACAGTCACAAAACCCCACAGTCTCGCCTGCAATCCAAAGTAAACTGTTGAATCAAGCGTTTTTCCAGAATCAGCTAACCACCAAAAATTAAAAGCATTTGCGGTTAAGTATCCTATTTCTCCCGGCAATATTCGTTCTTTATATAAATTAATTAACCAAAAAGGTAAATCGATATGTGGATGAAACCAGATCGACACAAATACTGTAGCTAGTAGCATGTAGAAGGTGGCTTGGAACCATCTCGTAAACGTTTGGTTTTGCTTATAGGCAACGAAAAGTAAGACTGGAGTAAAGATAGATAGCGAGCCTTTGAAAAGAATAGATAAAGTAAAAAACACAGCAAATTTTGGTAGATTTTTATTTAGTAAAGCAAATATTCCTATTAAGCCTAATAGATTGACTATACTGTCCGTCTGCCCCCAAATTGAGGAGTTATACCAGGTTATTGGATTAAAAAGCCAAACGGCAGAAAGTATAAGTCCAAGTTTATGTTTACCTTCCTTCTCAAAATATTTATAAATTAACCAACCTATCCCCAGATCAGCAAAAATTGATGGAAGTTTCATAAGTAAGGTCATCCCCTTTGCTTCCCAGAACCATATAAACGTGGATGGGAAAAACGAAAACTGATTATTCAATCTCCATGAGATATTCTCGATTGCAAGATAGACGACTCTTAATCCTGCCAACGATAAAATTGTCAGTGGGGGTTGATTGGGTGCGGAAAATGGCCAATCATTCGCGTCGGGTGAACCGTAAAATCCCTTTAAACCCCTCTCTACAGATAAAGTAGCCCATGAAATATTGTTATTAAGATCCCCATGATAGGCAACAAATACTAAAGATAAACGAAGAATTAATGCAAAAAGCAAAATAAAGAGAAATGTTTTGGTTATTCCCACAAACAAATTGTACATCAAAGAATATCAAGCTAAAATGAGTTGATGAATATTCGCAATTTTGTCATTTTTGTCATTCCCTTAGGAATTTTATTCTGGCCTCTTAGTTTATTTTTAGCAAATACACCAAGTGACTTTCTATCCTACTTTTTGCCAGTAATTTTCATTCTGCTAAGCTTCCTTATTTACAAAAAACAGTGGAATTTTTACCAGATACCCATTCTTTTTATACCTATTGTAGAACCTAAATTAACTCTCTTTCCTGTTGTTTTTCTTCTAACAGACCTAATATTTGGACATAGAGAAAAAACAAAAATTATTTTTTTAATCATTTCCACCATTCTTCTTTTTGTTTTTTGGAAACCTTTATGGGGCCAGACTATTTTTATAAAAGACTACGAAGCAAGACAGGAAGTTATTCGCGATACCCAACTTTATCCCTCGATCTTCCTAGCACGAACCTTCCATAATAAAGCAAGGATTATCGTGGATAAATTCATTTTCAACTTCTTTGCACTAACTGATCCAAACAATTACTTTTTCGGCTTTGCACCACGGCAAATTGTAAATAACCAGAATCTTGTTAAATTTCCTTTTTTTGCAATAGTGTTCGTATTTTACGGGTTGTTTTTTATCCGAAAAGCCGAAAATAAGAAATTCATAACTTTAGTATTTTTGTCGTCAATCATATCTCTCTCTATTCTTAGTATTTTTGACCGAAACGATTTTGTTCTCTGGATCCCGATGGCTCTATTATTTATTCATGGAGTTAATCTCTTCACAAAAAAATATAAATTTTCATTTTGGATACTTGTACTATTTATAATTTTTACAATTCCTGAACTCTTAAGAATAGTCCTTCAATATTCACGATGAAAAAATATATTCCTCTATTCGTTCTTGGAATTTCCATTTTTCTTGCAATTCTCACTCGTTTTTACAAATTAGGGGATGCACCTAGCGGACTTTATTTAGACGAAGCTGCACAAGGGTATAACGCTTACTCAATTTTAAAAACAGGAAAGGATGAATTTGGAAAATCTTTCCCAATAGTTTTTCGCTCATTTACCGACTTTAAAACACCTATCTATATTTATCTAATTGTTCCGCTTATACCAATCTTTGGGTTAACAAAATTTACAGTACGATTTCCTTCGTTTCTGTTTAGTATCTTTACTCTACCCATTCTTTATCTATTACTAAAAGAGATTACACCAAAAAAATACGCCTTTCAATTAAGTCTATTAACCACATTCCTATTATCCATTTCTCCTTGGCATATTCTTTTCGGAAGAACAAATTTCGAATGTAATGTTGCGCTTTTTTTCTTTTTAACCGGACTCTATTTTTTTTACCTTGGACTTAAAAAACCGAAAGTTTTACTCCTTTCCGTAATTTTCTTCGCAATAGCAATCCCTTCATATCATGCCCAAAGAATATTCACGCCTTTAATGGTAATCTTACTTTTCTTCAGACATCGAGAAAAACTTTTGGCAAAATCGCACAAAAATTATTTATTAATTTGTACTTTTGTAGTCTTTATACTTCTTTTACCAACATTGTCTGTCGCAGCCACTCCGGGATTTTTAGTAAGAGCAACAGGACTTAACATCTTTTCTCACACAAGACAGCTTCCCGCTGGATTTCTCGATACTTATTCCGGACCTCTCGGCTTTTTTATAAATGGTTCGTGGTTTTTAACTGTGAGAGAATTTCTTTCTCTTTACGTTTCCTACTTTTCTTCCCGAAATATGTTTATATTAGGGGACTCCGGTCTAAGAAGTTCTTTCCCGGATTTATCAACATTTTTTCTTTGGCAATTCCCTTTTTATCTCTATGGTTTATTTAAAATAATAAAAAATAAAGATTTGGGGGAACTTCGCTTCATAACAATCTCGATGCTACTTTTTTCTCCTTTACCTGCAGCGGTTACAAGAGATCCTTACTCTACAATTAGATCTTTACAAATGGTGATTCCTCTCTTAATCATCATTAGTCTGGGGATTATCGAATCGTATCAAATGCTAAAGAAATACATTATATTGAGATTGAAGTTGATGAAAATGAGTTTTTATGTTTTTACTGCCTTCTTCATCTCGGTTGCAGTTGTCACTTATTCATTCGCTCGACTATATAGTTCAGTCATAATTCTGAATGAATATTATCGAGCCGAAGAATGGAACTATGGCTTTGAACAAATAGCAGCAACAATTCAAAAACTTGACCAAAACTTTCCAGTAGTCGTTGATAATTCTCGAACAGAACCATATAGTCAACTTTTATTCTTCATGAAGTTTGATCCGGAGACTTATCAAAAAGAAAACTTTGAAGTTTCGCTTTCCGAATACTATACAAACATGGGCAGAAATAAAACAAAAAGGATTGGAAGAATTGTAACTAGACCAATTGACTGGGAAAAGGATTTGTCAGTTGAACAATATTTAGTCGGCGATTCCTTGTCAATTTCATACGAACAAATCGAGCGCCACAATCTCAACCTTATTAATGAAATAAAATTCCCAGATGGTAGAGTTGCATTTTTAGTCGTTAAAACAAACCCAAAAGTAGTTAATTAGTTGTAAGTAAATAATACGCAGGCTCTCCTGAAGGATAAGGAATCGCTTTCACAAGTTTTAATCCAGGAGGGGTTCTTTCAGGTTCTAGAATCAAGTTCGGACCCATTTCTTTGGCGACAGCCATATACAAAGTCTTGCTATCTATGTATTTAGGAAGATCGTAAAGACTTTTCCCTTCGACATTAAAGGTTCCGAAATAGAATTTATCGATATGAGAGATTTTCCCAAAACCGGAAACATTTACATCGTTCCCTATCGGAAAATTAGTTTGCCATTTGTCAGGTGGATATTGATACCATGCGGCAAAAAATATCCAAGATGGTTCCCCTTTCATCGAAATTATCACTTGATCGTAACCATTTTCAATATCTTTAATAGATTGAATTGATTCTTTAAGGCCTGCATGCCACCACCGTTCCGAGTCCCAAGGATTGTGAATCCAGTATGTATGTTGATAGAAAACGAAGTTAACAGCAAGTAATAAGCAATAAACAATAAGAAAAATAATTTTTAAATTCTTACTTAGTCTAGTCGTTGTCTCAAAAATCCCATATGATATTAAAAATATTAATGGTGGCAATATAAGAATAAGACGCGTTGCATGATTCCCGCCATCACGCGTTAAAGCGGCAGGTAGAACTCCGAAAGTTATCCAGAAAATTAAAAGAAACTTTATTTTCCTGTCAATTTTCGATGCAAAGTATAATATCAACCCTAGGATTAACGGTATTACCTCAATTTTGTAAAATTGTCCCATTCCTTTTATTGAATGTCTTAAATTGGGGTCGCCGTTTTCAAATAGAAAATCAGTAGATATGCTTTCCAAATAATTTTTGGTAATAGCGTTCATCCAAAAAGTAACTTTATTATGAAAAAATCTATCACTGAATGTCGCAACGTAACCCAATGCCAAATCCCCGCGCATTGCGGCATCGCGCAACCTTGCAGTTCCTACTTCCGGCTCTATTGTGGAAGGATCAGTAAAGACGCTAGTATATTGCGCTCTTTGTGTTCCTCCGCCAAAAAAAGTGCTGAATGCAATTGGTAATCCGATAATAAGACCAGCAAGAACTCCTTTGACTAAGTCTGTTCTAGGCATTTTAACAATATCTTTCCGCCAGACTTGAAAAATAAAAATAAGCAGTAGGGGGGTGAAAAGTTTTGCCGTACTATAAATCCAGGGAGTGAAAGTAAGGAGGGCGATAGAAACCCATAGTAAGTTGCCCTTATTTCTTAATGCCCTAAAGAAAAAATATAATCCCAAAAGTAAAAAGGCTAATAACTCGGTTACCTCAAAACCTGCTCGAGAGTACTGAATATGCCAGGGGGAAATTGCAATAAGTAATGTCGACAAAATTGCGTGCGGATGCCTTGTCGTTAGAACATTATTATAACCTAACAACTCCTTAACAACTAAATAAATTCCAAAAACACTCAAAATTCCAAAAATTGCTGCTGGTAAACGGACGCCAAGTGGTGATATTCCAAAAATCGCAACTGTAGGAACTGCTGAATAAAGGTAAAGTGGCGTTCTCCACTCGGCAATAGAGTGAAAGTGAATTGGCCAAGGATTTCCATAATAATCTTTTCCTGTTTTCAAAATCGAATATGCATGATATCCGACATCCAGTTCATCTCCAAAAAGTGAGACTGGAACTTCGTTAAGTTTCCATAGGCGCAAAAAAGAGGCAATCAATAAAATTGTAATTAGTGACTTGTGACTGGTAACTAGTGAAAATATTTTTCCCATTTTTGGCCTGACCAGAGAATAAAATTAAATAAATAATGTTTCACTGTGCCGTGATAAATTTTACTTGATGGGATTAGTCGACGCCATTGATTTTTTTCATCTGCGATATTTTTTCCACTAGCTCCATGATAATGGATTACTTCTGCAGTTGGAAAATAATATACTTTTAATCCCACATCTTTCACTCTTTTACAATAATCGAAGTCTTCAAAATACATAAAGTATCTTTCATCTAAAAACCCAATCTCCTCTAAAGCTTTTGGAGTAATGAGATATGCTGCCATAACAAGAGATTCCACGCTTCTTGGTTCGTGGCCAAACGGCGCGTACTTATCAAGCAAACCATTTTTACCAAACCAATATTGTTTAATTGCACGCTCAATCGTTGGTAAATTAAAAGCCGAAGGTTGAATAGACCCGTCCGGATTGAGAAGTTTTGGCCCGACAACTCCGGCATCGGGTGTACCTTCGACAAAATCGATAAGTTTTTCGATTACACCTTTTCTAACCATTGTGTCAGAGTTTAAAAGAAAGATATATTTGCCATTTGCTTTTTTTATACCTTGATTATTAGCCTTCGCGAAACCAATACTTTCTTCATTTTTTATAATTTTAATTTGTATATTTGATTTTTGATTTTTGATTTTTGATATTCCTTCAACAGTACCATCACTCGAACCGTTATCGATAACTATAATTTCGTAATCCAACCGTTCAATAGAATCTATTATCGATTTAATGCACTGAAGTGTTAAGACTTTAGTATTAAAACTAACTATGATTACAGAAACATCAACCATTTTTAAATTTTGCAAAAATTGCCTCGTCGGAAATTTTTGCTTCCTTCCTCTCTTTTTTTCGTGCTTTAGCTATACCGCGCCACTTTTTAAGAGCTATAAATACTATTAATATATATCCCGGGTGCTGTGTAATCCTTCGTACTAGACCTGCGATATGTTTACGAAATAAGTTAGGGGACGTTATATTTTTCCAAATAAGTATAAGTTGATTTCTTTGCTGAATCTTTTCTCGAAATGTTTTTGAAATTCTACCAATTGTCAATTCGTGTTCGTGTACAACTTTTGCTTCGGGATCCCAAAGATTAAGCCAACCCCGCTTTGCCGCACGGTAACTTAAATCTAAATCCTCCCAATAAAATGGATTCAGAAGTTTTTCATCCATACCATTTAATTTCATCCAATACCTTCTTCGAAAAACGCCCGTTCCTCCGTTTACCCAAAAACTTTCATGTACATCTTCGCTCTCGGAACCTGATTCATGTTCAATAAACCCATCTTTAAATTTACCTCTGGCCCACCCGTACCCTTTTTCGTGGAGCGAAACAGCAAAAACCTTGTCATCTTTAAAATGTTGTAGCACTGTTTCAAGAAAATTTTTAGAAGGAATTACATCTGAGTTTAGAAGAGCAAGATACTTGCCTTTTGCGCTTCTCGCTCCCATATTTACAGCTGATGAAAAACCTCTATTAACCCTATGCTGAATAATTCTAATTTCGGGAAAGTTGTGTTTGATAAAGGTAACGCTATCGTCGGTTGAAGCATCATCAACAACAATTATTTCTTTAATTTTGTTTCCAGAATTTCTGTACGCCTTTAAAACGTATGGCAAATTTTTCTCGAGGAGCTCTTTTCCATTATAGTTGGGTATTATGATTGATACTATCTGACTATTTTTTTGCATATTTGAATGTATATACCGCAAGGAAAATTAGTGTGACCAAACTCAGTAACACTCCAATTCTAAATGATTTGGGCTCATATTTAAATGCTATGTTGTGAACACCTTCCGGAATTGCTATGCTTTGGAAAATATAGTTTGATCTTATAATATCGGCTCTTTTCCCATCAACATAGGCACTCCAACCTGGATAATAAGTTTCCGAGAGAAAAACCAAAGAAGGATCTGTAGTTGCAACGTCGAAACTGATCATATTGAAACTCTCACGGATATTATCGACAGAGTAACCAATATCTTTTTGTGCAATTTCTATATCAGGGTGCTCTTCTAAAACGATTAACTTTTTCTCTCTCGTAGTTGGATCCAACAATAACTTAGAAATAGCTTCCTTTTTGGCCTCAACTTGATATGTTGTTCCAAGCCATATTTTGGGAAGAACTGTTGTATTTTCAAAAACCTTAATCCTACCTTCCTGAAAAATTTCTTTATATTTTGGTGAAGCAACTCCGTTACTAAATTCACCCTTTTCAGATATGCCACCGAATTTGTCTTTCTTATACTCAACAATAAACTTTATATTCGCGTAATCCAACAAAGGTGAATTAAAATTATGAATTTGACCATAACGACCACTCAACGCATCTAAACTTGAAGAATTTACCAAAGAAAACCATTCACTGTTAAGATAAGGGTAAATTGGATCATAACCCTCTGCCGATCCCAGTCGATTATACATGAATAAGTTTAGAGGAATTCCTCCGGCAATTCGGAAAGGTTTCTCTTGTGTTTCCAAAAATTCAATTATTTTTGTCTGTGGAAACACAAATTTTTTCGGAGAAAAAGGAGTATTTTTCCACCCAAACCAAAGTAGTTCAACAATAGATACAAGCAATATTGCCGCTATTACTAGCTTTGTCTTAAAAATCTTTAGCAATTTGTTTCTTGCAAGAACTAATACTGCCAAAGCTGTTAAGACTAAAGTTGAAGGAGTCATGTTTTTTAATGCCACCTTTAAATTGGTATAAACCCGAGGTAAATTATTTATCTGAGCTTTATTCATGAAATAAAGCGAGACTGAAATCCCTAAGGCGACTCCAGAAACAGCCAGAAAATAACCTACTATCGTTTTTGAAAGAACTATGTTTTTCCTTTGCCACTTTGAGAAACCATACGCAGATAGAGTTGCTATTAAAAAGTCGACCAAAAAAATAATTCTACTGGCTGAACTAGTTCCCAAACCGGGTATTTTAAGAATAAAGGGAAGATGTGCTAAAGGTGTCGGGAAAAGAAAAAGCAAAGATATAAAAAGACTCCACCAAAAAAAAATTTCAAATCTATCCTTTTTTTGAAAAACGGAACTAATTGCAAAAACCAAAGGCACAACCCCAACAAAAGAAAGATATTCATGGTATCCGAACTTGCCCCAATAATTACCAGTAACAACGTTTCCAAAAAAATCGGGCCAGATAAAATTTACAATTTTTTCCCAGTGCATGAGTCCATAAAAATATTCTTTTATATAAGGATCATTAAGTCTCACTGACTCCTTGAAAAGTTCAATCGTAGGCAGTAGTTGGGGTAAAGAAAGTAAAATTCCAAAGATAAAACTAGTTATTAATTTTATAGATACCAAAAATTTGTCTTTCTTTCGTGAAATGAGAAAGAATCCAAAAGACAAAAATATTAAAGTTATGTAAAAAGGAACTTGAAAATCACCTGCTGTATAAATAAAAAAGAGGATAAACGGAATTGGCACAAACCAAATTTTTTTGTTTGTATTAATTAATTTAAATTCGAATAACAACAGTAGCGGTAACCATAAACCCGCATGCGGTCCTGTAGCAAATTCAAACCATGCGATCATATATCCAGAAAAGGAAAAACTAATCGCGCCTAGAAATGAAGCAGCTTTTGTGAGCTTGATATTTCGTAGAAATAGATACATAAATATTCCTGATAATAAAATTTGCAAGAATAAAAGATTAGTCCAAGCGTTGAGATCAGAAAAAAAAATATACAATATATTCAAGGGATATAAAGCTGCGGAGTGCCAGGTAGCTAAAAAGGGAGTCCCCGAAAACATGTACGGATTCCATAACGGGATTTTTCCTTCGCGCCAAAATTCGCCTACTACGCTTCGCCATGGATAAAACTGCGAAAAACTATCTGTTATCTCCTGATTCTTAACAGGAATACCGGCTGGGTACTCTTCCCACTTCAATTCGGTCCAAGGAACGTGTGCAGTAACTAATGCGTCTGCTGGAAGAGGAATTTTATTTTGTAACCAAACTGGATAAAAAAAGGTGACTGAAATTAAAAAAAATGCCAAAAACGGCCAATATCTTTTTAAAAAAAATGATAAATTATGAAAGAAGTTCAGAAACTTCCGCTTCAAATCGTTCATACTCATAAACTAATGCATCCTTTTTAGCGCTGGAGGAAATTTTACGCAAGACGCTTTGATTGTCCAAAAGTTTTTTTGTTTTCTTTATTAATTCTCTCTTTTTTTTCCACAAAAAACCGTTTTCCGCTTCGTCAATTATTTCTTTGTGTCCACCTGCTGAATAAACAATTGGAACACACCCTGCGCTCATTGCTTCAACCACAGCGATGCCAAAATGTTCCACCTTTGCCGGTTCAGTTTTCTCGTTGATCGAAAAACCAGCAGCAGACCAAAATATTTTTGATATTCCGTATAACTTACTAATTTTATCGAAGGAGAGATTTTCGATAATTTCGATCGGACATGCTTTTGAAGACCTTCTTAACTTTGAAACATAGTCATCTACACCCACTTCCGTTCCACCAGCTAAAATAAGCCTCCAATCAGAATGCGATTTACTAATCCTTTTAAAAACTTCTACTAATATGTGCTGATTTTTAGCTTGCGTAAGTTGGGAAAAACGTCCCACTGAAAGGATAATATTTTCTTTTCTTTTGGATTGGATTTTTTCCACATCTACGGGTGGATAAATAACAGTACTGTCGACTCCATACTCTTGGTCGATAAAAGCTTTAGTGAAATACGAATTGCAAATAATTTTATTAATTCTGATAAGTTTCATTTTATTAATAAGCGATCTTCCGTTTATGTCTTTGAAGGGAAACTGAAAATGTAAAAAATTTTTACGAGCACGAAGAAGAGGAATACTTCCATCTGATATCCAAAAACAAATATCGTAACTGTCGCCCCTTTTGATATCTTTAATAAAATTTACAGCAGTTAAGTCAATCCCAAATCTCTCCTCCAATTTATTTTTGACGGACGAGTTTTTCCATTGAACATCAACTTGATAACCATTATCCAAAAGAACTTTAGCAAAAGACATTGTGTACCTCTCGCCGCCCCCGAGCGTATCAAGATATGGATTAAAAATTGCCGCCTTCATGATTTATCTCCCTTTAACTGCATTTCCCATAATTTAGAATAACTAATGAATCTGCTAAATACTTGATACATCCCGTGAATTATTCCAATTGATCCGTCAAGAAATGCTTTATGCTTGATCATTCTAAACCAAAATTCCCTTCCTATTGCAGATAAAAATCTGGGGATATTCATGGGTGGATGCTTAGCTTCAAACATAAGTCTTGCTTCTACTTCAGACCATTTATTCGTTTTCTCCACCATTTCTTCTAAAGTTTGAGCTTTTATATGAATCATTTTATTTTTCAAGAATCCTAGTTCTTGAGGTTTACCAGTTGTAACAATACCTTTATGAATAAAGTTTGGTTCTTCATGAAGATCTCCTGTCCATTTTTTTAAATTTTTTCTTTTGAAAAGTCTCTTTACATAATCAGATTCTCCAAAACCTCCATGTTTCAGTTCTTTTCCCAATACAATGTTTTTTCTTGGGATTGCATAAGTGGAATAAATATTGATCGGTGATTGGTGGTCGGTTATTAGCGATAGAATTTCATTACGTAGAAGGGGAGTAATTCTTTCGTCGGCATCCACATATAAAATCCATTTACCTTTAGCGTGTTTAAGTCCCTCGTTCCTCAAATCGCTATAATTACCTCCTTTATATTCAAATATCCTTGCCTTATGATCCTTCGCGATATCTACTGTTTCATCAACCGAATCGTTATCTACCAGGATAATTTCATCACACCAAACAATTGATTCTAAACAATCTCCTATTTTATTCTGTTCGTTTTTTGCTATAACTATCGCGCTGATATTTTTATCTTTCACTCCCATGATCCCTTTCCAAATCTTCCAAAATAGAAATCTAGTATTCCTCTCTTCTGCCATTCACGCGCGGTTACTAATAACCTCAAACTTTCTTTGTAAAGAGCAAAACGGGTTCTTAACCTTGCATACCTCATTCCAAATAGAAGTCTGTTTCTAGTTGTAAAATAATCGTTCAATTTACTCCCGATCCCACTACTTTGTGCGACCTTGTGCCAAACTACTGCTTTGGGAATATAAAGTACTTTAAAACCGGCCTTTTTAATTCTTAAGGATAAGTCGGTATCTTCGTAGTACATAAAATATTTTTCGTCAAATAATCCAACTTTCTCTAAAGCTTTGCGACTTAAAAACATACATGTTCCTGTTGCAAAATCTGTTTCTTCTACTTCATCGTATCGCCCCTTATCAACCTCATCTACCCCTCGCGTTTTTCCGTAAACATTATCCCAATCTATCTGGCCCCCTGCATACCAAATGACCTTCCCTAAATCATCTTTCTTGTACCTCTCTTTATGAAACTCAAATTCCCTTTCAAAATAAATTTTAGGAGAAGCTACTCCGAAGTTAGAATGTTTCTTTGTCGCTTCGATGATCCGAAGCACCAGATCAGGATGTACTATCGTGTCATTATTTAAAACCATCACGTAATCAGCTCCGTTCTTTATTGCGTACTTTATACCTACATTATTTCCTCCTGCAAATCCTAAGTTTTCTTTGTTTTCAATAATTTTAAATTTTAACTTGTCATTTTGAATTTTCTCGATCGAGTCATCAGAAGAAGCGTTATCCACAACCACGACTGACAACTGATATCCAACAACCGATAACCGATTTATTGATTCTAAGCATTCAACAGTATCATCGGGTCTGTTCCAATTTAAAATTACTACGAAGACTTTAACCATAAACAATAATTTACAAAGATCAACCCTTAAAGCTTAAGTTTCCTCTTTATTCTATGTTTCAAACCGCCAACTTCTTTAAGAAGGGCATCGCTCTCCCAATAATGAAAATCTGATTCAACTTCTTTCATTTCACTCACAACCTCTTCTATGTCCACATGCTCAACCTTAAACTTTTCTAATTGCCAAATTTTTAAGTACATAATAAATTCGCTAAACCCTTGAAGCCCTGCTAGAGCAAGGCCATGAAGTCCATCCTTATAACCTTCCCCTTGAAAGTAACGGCTTAAAAATTCGTTCACAGGTTTACGAAGAATATCACTCCAATCAAATTTATATCCGTCTTTAATAAGATTTTGTCCATGAGCTGTGGTATAACGATTCATCCGCTCAATGTATTGTTCAATTGATTCATAATGGTAGTGAATCAAAGCGTTTTCTTCTTTTACTTCTAAATCTTTGCCTGTACCAGTTGTTATTGGAACAGCGTGAATAATCTCACTCCAAGATACATGCTCCTTTTTGAAAAAACGAATATTCATATCAGGCCACCAACGTGAGTGCTTCATCCATTTACCGAAGATAATATTTTTACGGGGTAATCGATAGTAATCCGCTGAATCAGAATCTAACGAGATTTTTTTTATATTATTAGCGAGACTTTTTGTGATCTCTTCATCCGGATCTAAAACTAAAATCCACTCATTAGTCGCACAAGAAATTCCAAAATTTCTAGCAACTTCCACGTAAGGAACTCGTTTGTGTTTAAAAACTGTTGCGTTGTGTTTTTTCGCAATACGACTTAGATCTTCCGAAGAAGTCATGTTAACCAAGACAATTTCATCCGCCAAGTCCTCTACTGAAGCAAGAGCACGAGGTAAATATTCAACTTCTTCTTTGACTACATTTATTACAACCGAAATCTTTCCCACTTCAATATTTTAGCACGAGAGTTTATAATAGTATTGTTTATTACTATTGAAAGGAGGTAAAACTTATGGGAATTGAAGATTTGAGTGGTATTCCCGATCCAGCAGAAGTTGCAAGAAATCTAGACATCCCAGAATTAAGATCGGAGGAGCATATGGCAGATGGAGATACTGTAACAGATATTGTAGTTAAACCTATGGGTGAAGTGAATACTGTAACAGTTGTAATTGATAAAGGTGTACCAACCGCATCCTCGACCGACAGTAAACCTACTGGTTAACAATATTTCAAATTTCATAAATCGCTACCTCCTCATTCTCGAAAATCTTTTCGGGATCAAGGCGCAGATCTTTATATTCTTTTTGTAAACTTTTTATAACATAAACATAGGTAATTCCACGTTTTTCCAATAGTTCAAACTTTCCGTCATATTCGGGATCGGTAAAGAACTTTTCAATTTCCTCGCGTCTGCCTTTCCAATCATAGCCTGTTATTTCAAGGTTTACTTGATCTTCAAGATAAGTCTGCTTTCCTGTAAAGGCTGAAACATAGGCAGTAGACTCATATAAATAAAGCGCTCTTGGGGGATTGTCGATCGCTTCGTCTGCCAACTTTTTATTGAAGTGTTGTATAAGTATAATTCCTTCTGGTTGTTGGGAAAGAAAGTTCAAAGCCTCCAATTCCGCGATAGAAATCTTTGCAGGCGGTCTTGAAGGCAAATAATGCCTTAAAGTACCGACTGTGGTTGGAATTGTTAATAACACTAATACTATTACTACACCACTACGTAGTAGTGTAGTGTTTTGTTTATTTAATAAATCTCCAAGCGATATCCCTGCCAATATTCCAGAAAATATTAGCGAGTAATACATAAATTGAATGGTATTCCATGGGGTTCCTGACTGAATGAAAAACATTGGGATCATCACTCCAGTAATAATAACCGTCGCGGAAAAAACTTCGATCCAGGTTAAAACCTTCCAATTCTTTATCCATCTGAAAACGTAAGGTTCTTTGACAATTCTTGTACCCAAATTACCGTACCAAAAAACTAAAAAGGCTAATCCATAAGCCAAAATTAGTTTCAACCAATTTCCAGCTAATTTATAATTAGCCATAGCACTTGCCATTTTCGGCCAATAAAACCGATCGGGTGTGGCCATCATCTGCTCTAAAAACCAAAATGGTTGAAAAACAATAGTTTTCCCAACATTCCCTGTCGCAGGAGAAAATAAAAGAATAGATAAAACTGCAACTCCGGTAAAAACTTTTAGAACATCAATACCCTTACGTCTGATCATGTTCCAAAATCCTGCAGCAAATAAACCCGCTAAAACTAGTATTCCTGCGTATACTTTAATTTGTATTAGGATTCCGAAAAGTAAAGTGGTGAGAGCGAAAAAGCTTTTGTTTTTAGTTCTAAGTGCTTTAACCAAAATCCATAAGCCCGCAAACATAACTAGAATTGATAGTGCAAAAGGTGGATTAACTAATGTTGAAATAGATTGTTGCGACCAAAAAAGTGATTCGCCGTTAATCTCACCATTACGTAGAAGTGTTACTATCCACCCCCAACCTCCCCCAAAATAAACAAAAAACGCTGACCAAAAAGCGCATCGTACGGACTTCGTCCAGCTCAGTGTAAACTTATATACAAAATAGCCGATAAAAAATGCCAAAATCGGAGGTAATATTTGAAAATACAACGTATGAATTGGAATAAAGGTTAATTTGTGAAGTATAGCAAGCAGTAAGTCAAAACCAATGTGGTAGTTTTTTATCGTCTCACCGGCGAAAATCGGCATTTCCCAAGTTCCTTTTGAAATGCTTTGTGCTAAAGCAATATGCCAAACACCATCATGGGCATTTGGTCCCCAAAACCCCATCCCGAACGAGTAGGTTAATCCGCTTTTAAACATCACAAGCGACCAAACAAAAGTCCCCACAAGAATGAGGGTAATACCTGACAGGTTAACCTCTTGAAAAGATAGCTTTAATACCCTTTTTAGCATCGGCCAAAATAGAAGAACCCACAATTGCGTACATAGAAGTTACATAAATAATTGCCCCCATTCCTACCAGGATCCAAACTGACATGACAGAGAAAGGTAAAACACTCCGCACAAGAATCAAGACTATTGACATAGCAAGTGTCCCCAAGAGAGGACGAATTATGGAATCAAAAACATTGAATTTGACAACTTTGTAAGCGATAAACATTGCAAATAAAGAACTTATACCTACCAGCGAATATCCAAAAGCAGCACCATTAACGCCATATTTCAAAGCTAAGCCTGGAACAAATAACCAAGTTAAAACAGTCCACATTATCATTAGTTTGAATGTAGTTTTTATTTTTCCTATGGCATTTAGAAGATTCGTTAATTGTGTGGTTGCCGCAGCAAAAAAAGTATTAATACTTATAAATGCCAGGGGTATCAAAGCCGGTTCCCATTTTTCGTAACGCGGAATGATATCGATTAAGATCGGTGCCAAGATCAAAAGACCTGCTGTCGTCGGAAAAACGAGAAAGCTTACAAAAAAGATTGAACGTGTAACGGCTCGTGTTAAATGCTTTGTTTTACCCTGCATCCGGGAAAAAGCCGGAAATGTAACTTTCAATACGTGGTCCATAAAAAGTCTCAAAGGCATATATGCCCATTTTTGAGCCCAGCCAAGAAGTCCGATTCCCGATGCACCTAAAATCCCTCCCAAAAAAGCAGTCATTCCATCGTCTTTTATTGTCGCTAAAAGAGAATTTGCTTGATAGGGAACTCCAAAAGATAATAGTTTCTTAAGCGCCTTTCTATCAAATGCAATTCCGGGTATCCATGGTTTTAAAAGATAAATTGCAACAAGCCCAACTAATCCTCTTATTACGACCGCGTAAGTAAAACTTGTTACTCCAAAACCTTTCCAGGCTAAGGTTACAGCAACCACGTTATAGAAAAGATTTTCAAGTACTTGAGGGAATACCAACTTAGTAAAATCGAGTTCTCTCTCTAATAAAACCGACGGAATTGTCTTCAATGAGGAAAGAAAAAGGGACAAACCCAAAGCATACAAAAGAAACTTCCCCTCTTCGGTTAGTTGATAATAATGCGATAGATACGGAGTAGCGACAAAAAGAATAAGAAGAATATTCAAAACCAAAAATTGCTGGATTGTAAAAGTCGTCCGCAATTCCCCTTCAGATACAGCTTCTTTTTTCTGGATTAGAGCTGCAGCAAGTCCAACGTCGGAAAAATATGCTAAAAAGTTAACAATTGCGGAGATAATCCAAAAAACTCCGAACTCGCTAGGGTTGAGAAAAACGGTTAGAAACCCCGTTGCTACAAGAGATAGTACACTTAAAATAAAGGTCCGTCCTGTCAAAACCGCCACTCCCCTGATAGCACGTTGTTTTACAACTTCAAGAGTTACCTCGGGTGTTGGATCCAAATGTTCTTCAATGGGTTCAGTCTCGGTCACGATTTAAATTGTACCCGATTTTTGAAGGCGGGGTAAATTAAAACTAGGGCGAAAGAAATAATTGAAACTATATTGGCTAGAGTACGAATCGGTGTATTATAAAATTGAATATAAACCAAATGTTTCCCTTTAGGAAGTTTTATCCACATTCGACCCCATTCTTCTTCATTTGGAATAAAGATTCCAACTTCTTTGATATTTGAATCGTCTTTCAAGAATACCCTCCAGCCGGGAAAATGCAGCGTACCGATTCTAACAAGTGTTTCGTCCGAATCTATATTTGCATCAAACTTAACCCAATGTGTTCCCTGCTTCATACCTGAAATTGTACCCTTACCTCCCATAACCTCTGCTAAAGTTTTTTGAGGTTCCTTTGGTGCAGTTTTAGCTAAGAGAGGTAAATAATCGTAAATCCCAGCTGTTTGTTGAAGTTCCCATGCTGCCCCTGAAAATTTTTGCTCATCTGTTAAAGTCCCCATTTTCCCATATTCGGGCCTGAAATAATTCCAGTTTAGAATAACAAGAAGAATAATTAGAAGGAGTGAGATTAAAATTTGTGGGGGAGTAGCAAAAAGCTTTACCAGAAATCCACGTTTTGATTTCCAATCTGATAAAATTCCTGGAATAACTCCTGCAATGAAAGAAAAGGCAAAAATTACAAGAGTTAAAAATCTCCAGGAAAATTGAATGTAGCCTAGTTGTGGAATTGCCTGATAAATCCATATGGATTTCAAATGCGTCATGTAGGCGGAAAACCAGCCTACAAGTAACATGAAACCAGAAACCAGAAGCAGTCGATCTGTCTTAAATTCCCTAATAACTCCAATCTCTCTGATCTTCCTAATCCCCCTAACCAAAAGCAAAACACCTATAACCAACGCCAAAATCCAATGTACATGGCCAATCTGAAATGACATTCTATCTTCTGCTTCCACCCAAACTGATGGTCCATACCCCCAGAATCGAGAAATGAAAAGCTGTCGGAGACTGACAAAGTGAGCCGTATAATCATAGTATCCAACAAGCTGGCTTTTTACTTGGGTAAACTGATTCTCTATTAATGCTGGTAACGTAAAAAATGCCGCTAAACCAAATGCCCAAATTCCACTAATTACAAGTTGTGGTAGACGAGACCACCCACCTTCGCGCCATAAATGAAGAAAAACCCATATTCCAAAAAATGGGGTAAAGATAAGCACCATGAGATTGTGCGACGTAAAGAGTGCGGAGTAGGAGAAGGCGAGAAGAACTACGTTCTTAGTGATTTGTGATTTGTGACTAGTGATTAGTTGATACGAAAATAAAAATATTAAGGGAAAAAATACAAGCGCCCAAGCCTCGTTCATTGCTCCTCGAACATACACATCAACTGCATGATAAGGTGCCCAAATATAAAAAATTGCTGACAAAACCCCACCTAAAGTACCGAAAAACTTTTTTGCCAAGAAATACATTGCGTACCCTGAAGCAATTATTGATAGCGCAAATGTAAGCTTGACAGTATTAACGAAAGAAAAACCGATTAATCTAAAGATCTCCCCTATCAGGTAGGGGAGAGGCGGATAAAAATTAAAAAGAGGAAATCCGAAACCGTACCCCATATCTGGAACCCATCTGCAAGGAATCTGTCCGTCCAAAAAACATTTCTCCATTTGGAGTTGCCTCATCATTTGCAAATCGTCATGCATATTAAAGTACCCGGACTGGAAAATAAGAGATCTCGCCGCGAGCACACCGAAAATAAATACAATAAAGAGTGGAAATGAGTCTTTGTTGAAAATAAATTTGAGAAGTGATTTCACCGATCTAAATGATATCACAAATTTCCCCGGAGAAACTACACTTCAACGTATCTGGAAGCTTTCATTGAAGGATCGTGATCTACATAAAAATTTCTTTCCCATGAATGTTTTTTAAGTCCATTTATAAGCTCTCTGCTTAAGTTCCTTCCATCTGAAACAGATGTATTTGCCTCAACATATTTAACTTTCCTAGTTCCTGGTATTACTGACGATATTTCAGAGAAAGACAATACAAATCTGAGAGCAAGTTCTGGAATAGTTTTTGCTTCTCCATTAAGTAACTTTTCTAACTTTTTAACTCGTTCAACTACCTTAATCAATCTATCTTTTCGAAAATAAATAGATCTCATAGGATCTTTAAATTTTGAATTTAAAGTCAGCCGACCCGTCAGTCCTCCTTCGTCCAGAGGAACTCTAACTATTAACCCAATGTTTTGTTTTTTGGCATAAGGAAAAAGTTTTTTAATTGGCTTTTGGTGAAAGATATTAAATATAAGTTGAATGGTTTGTATCAATCCAGTGTCCAGAGTTTTTATACAATTACTAGGTTGATAATCGTTTATTGAAATTCCCCAAAACTTTACTTTCCCAGACTTAGTAATTTTCTCTATGGTTTTTTTCCATCCTTCCTCTTTCGCAAAATCATCTTGCCAGACATGGAACTGCATCAAATCAATCGTGTCTGCTTTCAAATTACGTAAAGAACTATCTACATATCTTTCTATGTACCTGTCTGGGAAAACTTTAGATATTGGAATTCCCTTCCAAGCAGGCCATTTCCTGTTCTTGGGAGGAATTTTTGTAGCAATTATTACATTATCTCTGAGCTTAGATTCTTTGAGAAACTCGCCAATTAATTCTTCCGAAGAATGGAGCCCTAATTTTTTATAAGCGGTAGTTCTTCCATAAACCCAGGCAGTATCAATGAAGTTACCACCCAATTCCACAAACCTATAGAGGGCACGTAAACTTTCCTTCTCGTCCGGAGGATCCCAACCCCAAGGTTGACCTGCCAACTGCCAAGTCCCCATTCCAACTTCGGAAATCTTTAACCCCGTTTTTCCTAATATCCTATATTTCATAAACCAAATATATCGCTCTACTTCAATTTTTTAAAGATTTATCTGTTACTTCAAATAATAAAAGTGCTTCGCGGGAACCATCTGGGCGAACTGCCTTACCATAGGTCGCCAGTAATTCTAAATCTGATGTCTCAAGATCCCCTAAAAATCTTGATGAATTTACGACAAGATATGTTTTATTTCCAGCGAGCTTTGATTCCTTCAGACTTTCTGGCGCATCCTTAAGGGAAAGCCCGACACCAATTACTATAATTTCTGGGACGTCATTCAAATACATTTGCAGACCATCAGGCAATGTGCCGAAATATCCTTCTGTTCCGACCACAAACTTTTGGTCAGGATTTAACCAATGCTCTTCACGAACATATTCAGAAACTTCTTTTATACCATAACCCGAAGTCCACTCTTCTAAGTATCCCGACCTCTCGCTTCTCGGCAAATTTGCGGATTGTGGATCAGTCAAATATTGATAATCAAGGTACAAAGAATGCAATACAAAAACAATCATTAGGCCAGTAACAATTCTTTTCCCGATAATCCAACGTAATCTACCTCCGAAGTTGATTGGCTTGGAATATCGGGAATAACCAAAAGCCAACGATGAAATAATATAAAGATATGGAACAGAAAAATAAATATAGCGGGCTGTCATCGTTTTCGAAAATTCAGCCGCCGCGATAATCGGAAGGATCCCCCACGCAAGTAGTATTAAGGTCTCTCTTCTTTTTTCTTTCAAACCAACATAAGTTCCGATGATAATTAGTAAAACCAGCACACTTGGTCCAAGTATCCAAAAGTATTCCAAAATTCTATCCAGAAAGGGTTTGAAAGGGTCAAGTGGAGTTTGAAAAATATGTGATAAAGGGTAAACATAATCTTTGTTTCTAGATGCGATCATATGGAAATTTGGTCCAAGTCTTAGGATGTTATACATTCCGTAAGCAATCACGTAAGTAAATGTGAATAGGAAGATAAAAATGGAAAATCTATTGAACCTTTCCCTTAATTTCTTCGGCCATTCGTGAAGAATTAAAGTAAGAGGTATTAGTGTGGCAAAAAAAGTAGCCGGGGTTTTTGTTAACAACGCTCCACCTAAAGAAAATCCTGTTAGCATGGCAGTATCTAGACGAACTTTACGAACAGTAATTACTGCAAAAACCAAAGTCCAAACGCCAAACATAGTTAAGCTTGAATCAGCAAGTGCAAGTCGATCGAAAAAAATACTAAAAGGAGAAATTGCATAAATTAGACATGCAAACCAGGAGATTTTTCGTGACTTAAGAAGTATCCGGATCAATACAAAAATCCCGATTAAGGTTCCTAAACCGGAAAATACCGAAACAATTCGTCCTGCAACTAGTGGATCCGAGAAAACTTTAAAAAACGGTATTACTGCCCACATAAAAAGAGGTTGCTTCCCATCAGATAAAGGCAGAAATCTCAACGTCGGTTCTGCCCTCATCACTTGAGCCCAACGAATGTAGATTGCTTCGTCACCAAAAACTGGAATAATTGTTAAATTATAGATCCTAAGAATAAAAGCAGTAATCAAAATTCCACTTCCAATTAGAATTTCCTTTCCCTGTTTTTTCCAAAAATTTTTCATTATAACTATATATACCTTGAAGGTTCTCTCCTTATAAGGTGTCAAATTTGTCGAATTCTCTTTACTAGTATCTTATCCCTATCGCTTTTTATTATCTCATATTCATTGCTTTTTATTCCCAAACGGTCGAGGCGCCATTGATATGTAATCAAAACAAAGGCCTCTTCTCCCTCGAAAATTCCTTTTAATTCTTCATTTTGAATTTGTTGTACATTTTTCTCGGAGTAAAAAATTGCAACCGGAACAAAATCTCCATCAATGTAAAATTTTTCATCATACTTCCCTGCCTCCTTCGAAAGGATTGCCTCATCGGAAATAAAGCGCGGAATATCAATAAATTCATACCAATTTCTTCGTCCTTGAAGATATGAGTAATAAAAACTAACAGTCAAAAGGGCTACGAAAATGGAAGGAATTGTTATTATATTTAGAAGTTTGTACAGATTTCGATAGCTTTTTCCAGTTTTTTTAAAGAAAGATAGAATAATTTTCCCCACCCTTTCTAATAAAATCCAAGTAAAACCAAAAAAAGCGAGTATCAAAAATGGATGTAAGGGAACCAATTGCCAAATATGGCCTTTTTCAGAGAATATAAAGGGTGTAAAAAAGGAAAAGAAGAAAATAGTAAGAATCAAAAACCTTTTCTGAAAAGTAAAAGTTCCTAAAATAATTGCTAATATCCCTGGCCAAAACCACTTCCCTATTCCACCATGAAGATATTCTTTTATCAACTTTAAGTTATCCGAAAATGAAGTCTTTACTTCTACTCCTGGAAGGCCGATTTTAAAATAATGTTGTAAAAAACCAGGATCTTTTGAAACTCTATACAAAAACCAGCCTCCAATTAAAAATAGAAAAATCAGAAGCGGTTTTATAATATCTTTCGTTTTCAGCTTCTTGGATGTAAGTAAAATAAATAAAACAACCGGAAGTATCGTAAAAGGGACCGCCGTTTTGATTAAAAATAAAAAGGAAAGGCTTATTACAAAAGGAGGCAAAAATTTTTTACTCTCTGCCGAGAAAACTGCGAGATAGATAGTTAAAACGAAAAAGAAGGTTAGCGGCACATCAAGATTTCCGGAGCGAGCTCGAAATAAAAACCACGGCGAGGATGAAATTGCAATGGCGGACGCAAAGCCAACCACTTTGTTAAATAATTTCCTACCAAGCAGATACGTAAAAATAAGAGACAGCAATCCGGTTATGGCTGAAGAAAATCTCGCCGAAAACTCGCTAACTCCAAAAACTAAGTAGTTGACCGCAGTTAGCAAAAAACCTCCAGGCGGATGATCTGTAAAAGTACGGCCGTTCCAAGTGAGATTTATCGGATCAGTATTTTTCAAAATATTTCTCGAGATGTCTGCGTACCACGCTTCATCAAAACTAACTAATGAAGATTGACCAAGTTTGTAGAAAAAAAGTGGAGCTAAAGCTAGCAATAAAAAAACCGCCAGAAGGTCGAGTTTATACTTAAACATCTTTATACAAACCTTTTAAATCATTTAATTTAACTCTCAGAATTTGGGTTAACATTTCTTTAGATTCTCTTGCATATCTCCCAAATACACCGCCCTTACTTTTACTAACGTCGATATCTTTCCATTGAACAGGAACTTCTTCGATTCGGAAATCTATTTTTTTAATGATGTGTAGTAACTCCACGTCCCAGCTTGTTACAGTCCAACCTTTAACTCTTTTTTCTTTTCTAAAAAATTCAAGTTTGGGAAAACTCCTTAGCGCTACTTCCTTCCTGAAAAGTTTAAATCCACACTGAGTATCGTCGATCTCGGGTAGTATAAAAAGTTTTCTTACCGCCATAAAAACAATTGAGCCAATTCGCCTATAAAGTGGAAAGTTTTTGCGTAATAGTCCTCTAGAGCCTATCACGGCACCAATGTTTTTAGCCAAAAACGGAAGTAATTTACCAAGTTGATCAATTGGAGTTGACTGATCCATATCGCTAAACAATACATATTCACCTTTTGCCGACTTGATTCCAAACCAAAGTGCGGATGGCTTCCCTCCATGCGGATTTTCAAGTAACCTAAAATTCTTCCAACCCTTAATCTGGGATTTAATTAAATCTTTACTTCCGTCTGTACTCCCATCATCGGAAATTATAACCTCCCAAGAAAAAACTTTATTCTTTAAAAAGTCGTGCACCTCAGAAAGCACATTCCTTTTCAAATTCTCCTCCTCGTTATAGCAAGGAATAATTACTGATAAAAAAATCTTCTCCATATTTCCTGCTTCATTGCTTTATTACTCAGTATACCCCAGCATTGGATCTGTAAGGTTAGAATTTTCACCAGAACAACTAATTTTAACTTTTCCCGAATCATAAGTATCGTAGTCCGGATAGATTAGACCTATGGTTCCAAACGTTTTATCCTCTAGGAATATCTTTTTCAAAGGATATACTATTGTATACACAGGACTACCGCTATCGGGTCGATTGACGTGCAAACCCTCCAGCCAGAAAAAGTATCTATAGCCCTTATCCTGTCCGGGGTCTGTAATATAAGAGACCGCAACACATGGGTATCCACGCTGTGTTGCATCGGCCTTGATTTCGGCAACCACCGCCTTTCTATATTTATAACCGCTTCGATTAATAGGCATTGTAAAAAACCTGTGTAAATTGATGCTAAGAAAAAAAAGAAGTACACCGATTCCAATTTTTTTAAACTTCTTTTTTGAACGTAAATAAGAGATTGCGGAAGTTATGATAAAAATCCAAACAACCATCATTCCGTTAAGGTAATACTCTGACAAAATTTTCGAGTATAAGGAGAAAAAGCCAATAAATATTAAAATCCAAGAAAAAATCATTATTCCCCAACTCCGAGAAATAATTTTTTTGAGGGATAAATAAATTAAAAGTAAAACCCCAACAATAAAAAGTGTTTCATAAGAAATGTCTAAAAAATCTCCCCACAAAAATCCTCTCAAATTTTTACCGGCCAAATGAATCGTCCTCGCAAATTTCTCAAAACCGCTGACTATGTCATATTGATCTGTGGTCAATGCGATTATTAATGCTTTCGTTTGGGAAAAACCATGTCTTATTTCAAAAACCAGAAGTGGTACCATTGTTACTGTAAAAATTACTAATCCAAAAAGAAGTGCCCGAAAGTCAATTTTCTTTCTTGCAATCAATATTGCAAGGGGAACGAGAGGAAAAACAAGGACAAGTGCTACGTTTAGATGCCAGATCAAACCTGACAAAATACCTAATAGTATAAATGCATTTCTTTGTTTATTAAGTAAAAGAAGTTGAAGTCCGTATAAAAACCAGACAGACCAAAGTATTACCGGCATGGTGGGAACAACTTCTCGATCGTTAAATATTGTATAAAAAGAAAATGTGTATAAAAGTGCCGCGAAAAGACCCGCCTTTTCATTAAATATTTTCCGAAATACAAAATAAAAACTGAAAATTGTAAATACTCCCAAAAGTGCAACTAAGTAACTGCCTCCAATAGGATCCATTCCGAAGATAAAATAGAATGGTATTAAAAGATAATAAAAAAGGGGACCAATAAAAATACCTGTTGTAGATGTTTCCTGGCCGATCAATCTTAAGTGTTTATTGACTAAAACATCTTTGATAAACCAGCCAGCTAAATCTTGATCATGAGAGTATAAAAAGAGTTCCTGTGCATTATAGATTCTTAAAAAGAATCCAATTACTAAAATTAGTACTAAAAGCTTATTCCTTTTTACGAAGTTAACCATTTAAATCCTTTTTCTTCTTTGTACGGTAATGCCGCCGAATTTTACTTCCTCCTCAATAACACTATTCTCTTCGTACCTCGAAAGCCAAACTTCCAGTCTTTCAGGATGCGGAGGATCAACTTCGTAAAGAACGTAGACGGTTTTCTTTTGTGGTTCTTTAATCATCCCGCACAAATTGTCTCCGCATCTTTTAGTGGCTTGCCACAAAAACAAATAGTCGTAAGCATGGGGAATTACAGGAGGAACGTAAACATCTACGTTAAATTGACGAGAGCACTCCTCATCCTGAGCGACCGTAGGAAGTCGAAGGATCTCCTCTGGATCACAAAGTTGATTCGCATCTTCAAACACCCAATTTACAGACTGAAGTTGATTACCCAAAGTTATATGTGTCGGACCATCGACTCCTGCATAAATAAGATTTCTATCAAGAGTTCCACTTAAATTGCAAAAGTATAAGAAGAAGACTAAAACGAGTATCTTTCCTAGAAAATTTTTCCATAAAAATCCTAAGCCAATTGAAAAAAGTAAAATCATCGGTAGATAGTAGCCAGTCATGTAGTAGTCATAAATGTTTCCGTAATTACCTTGAAAAAAGAAATATCCAATCATTGGGACGCCAATAAAAATTATTAACAGAGAAATTGTTTTTGGAATTTTTCTTAACGCAAATACTATTCCGAGAAGACCTGCAAGGTAGTAAATGTTTGCGTATTTCACAATGCCGGGAAAAATTTTCGAACTAAAAACTCCCCAGAAAAAATCTCGTTTCTTAGTTAAATTGTAAGAGGTAAACGGCGACTGAAAACTTTTTTCTTCAACCAGTACTTTTTGAAAATTGTTGAAAAGGATATTCTCATGTTTGTAATTGAAAGCAATTTGAGGTAGCAGTGTTAAGCCGAAAAGCAATATAGAAATTACAAAAATAACTTTATTGGGTAATACCTTTTTGTTCGTCAAATATAAATACATCCAAAAGATAATAATCATTGGAATATAAAAAATCGCGCTCGCAGCCTCGAAATGAAGAGAAACTCCTATTAAAAGTGCTAACGAAAACCATAAGAATTTAGTATTTTTAACCTTTCCTTCAACAAGTTTCCACATCGAAAGTAAAAGTAAAACACTCGTCAGAAGAATGGGCGTCGGATTGGCTAACCATCGCCCCGCCAAAACCATGTAGTAAGAAAATCCAGCAATTGCTGCTGCAATTAGTCCTGTTACACGACTTTGTATTTGCCAGCCCAAATAGTACGTAACTCCTATAGCAATGGTAGTTAACAATGCTAAAAAAACTGCTGGATAAACAGGGCTTCCCCCACCGATCAAATAAAAGGGAGCAATTAAATAGTAATAAAAAGGACCCAAAAAAATTCCAGCCAAACCTGTAACAGGCCCGATTAAAAACGGTTTTCCTTCGTGCCAAAGTTTCCAAATTACCAAAGCATCTCTTCCCTGATCAAAATAAAATCTTAATAAATCCCCCGTTCGATAAGCTCTGATAAAAAAGGCTCCTACTAAAATAATTGTTAGCAGAAAATAAACGATTTTGTGAAATTTTAGTTCGTTAATCCAGAATTTCTTAACCGAAGTTAAATATTTCAACATTGGTTGTACTTATTTTACCCTAAAACCTGGAGAAGTTTCTCTACTCTTGGTTTGAAGTAGTCAGGAAGCTCGTCAAAATTCTTAAGTTCCTCTTTTGTAAACCATTTTACTTCTTCCTGATCCTCCAGAGGTTTTGCAACGCCTTTTTTCCACCTGCATAAAAATGTTAATCCTACTACATGGTGACCGGAAACTCTAAAAAAACCTTCGTTTCCAACCAACAGTATCTCGTCTTCAATTTCAACTCCCACCTCCTCCATTACTTCTCGCTTGAGTGTTTTTTCCAAAATTTCCCCCCCTTCTTCCATATCAACTTTTCCACCCGGTATAAACCATATCCCAGGCGATTGCGGGTCGCTCGAGCTTCGTTTTGCAAGCAGAATTTTTCCGTCCTTTTCAACAAAAGCAAAAACTGCTACAACGTGCGCGTTAATATCTCTTTCTTTCTGTTTCAGCATAATTTATATACGAATTCTAGCATGAAATCTGATAAAATTGCTTGTATGGATATAGAGTTTGAGGCAAAATTTTTGAATATTAACAAAGAAAACACCCGCACGGTATTAAAAAACGCTGGTGCAAAATTATTAAAACCAGAATTTCTTCAAAAAAGAGTTACTTTTAACCTTCCCAAAGGTCATGAAGTTAAAGGCACTTGGGTGCGAGTCAGAAATGAAACGGATAAAATAACTATGAGTCTGAAAATTATCAGCGGCGAAAAAATTGAATATCAAAAGGAAATTACTTTAAAAGTAGACAATTTTGAAAAAGTAGTAGAATTCTTAAAAGGAGTTGGTTGCGAAGAAAAATCCTATCAAGAAAACAAAAGGGAGTTGTGGCTATTGGATGATGTAGAAATAACTATAGATGAATGGCCTTTTATAGAACCCTTCGTGGAACTCGAAGGAAAATCCGAAGAAGAAGTTAGAAAAGTTAGTGAAATGCTTGGATTTAACTGGAAGGAAGCGGTTTTTGGTTCAACTCACCTTATAACAAGTAGAAAATATAATATTCCTGAAGAAATCCTAAACGATCAAATTCCCAGAATTGTTTTCAATGAAGAGAATCCATATCTTGCCTGGAAAAAGAAGAATAACCAGTAAAGTTATTTTGCCCCAGTCAACTTTTTAAATACTTCAAATGTTGCAAGTATGTCCGTCATAGCCCCATGTCCTTCTCCTTCTCCATGTTTTTCATGTATTGGAATTTCTAAAGTCCTACAAACCGAACCTAAACGTAATTCTGCAGGTTCTTTTTTATCTCGAAAATAGTAGTAAGCAATAGAAATACAATCTATAAGATGGTAATCAAAACTATGTTTAATGTTGTATTTTTTGAAACCTTTTTCGAGAAAGTACCAATCAAAATCTACTTTCCAACCTGCAACCATAGCATTTGGAGCAAGTTTTGCAATGTCCTTTAATATCTTCTCTAAAGGTTTCGCATCTCTCCATTCTACCTCGGAATATTTTGATATTCTAAGAGCTTCCTCGGAGGCTATCTCCAAATGCATCGGTCTGACCTTAGCATAGTATTTCTCTTTGATAGATAATAATCTTCCGTTTACAAGTAGACAGCCAACTTCCAGTATCTCGTGTTTTTCGAAATCTAATCCAGTTGTTTCAAGATCAACAAATAAAATATCTCTATCTCTAAAATTTATTTTTTCTTCTTTGGCCGACATAATTACTATGTATAACTTACAGGAACTTCCCTTTCAAGTTATTGCGAGTGAATTAGTTTAAATAAAATTGTTCCGGAAACAGCCCATTGACTCTCGATTTTACTCCATCCGAAATTGGCGACTTCTGCTTTAGGATCGTGGGTAGGATCACATTTGTCTTGCGGCAGTTCACAAACAACAAAAAGTTGATCTGTTATTGTATCATCTGCTCGTTGTGGATCAATTTTAACAAAAGGTTCCCCCCACATTTCCAAAAAATACTGATACGCTCCCTCGTAATTTCTTTCGGCAATGACCGCAAGATTAAATTCTCTACCACTCGATTCATCTATAATTTTTTGAGCAACTTCCTCAGTTCTCTGGAGTTGTCTATTCGGAGGATACCGTAAAGGAGAATAACGAATATTTAGTAATACCAAAAAGAATATCGCTAGAAAAATTATCAAATATGTTAACCACCTCAATATAAATATTTTTTCTTTTACGGTTTCTGTTAAAGTTGCTATTATGCCTCCAAAAAGAATGAAAGGAGCAGGAAAGAAAAAGCCGTAATAATGATCATAAATTTCTTGCTTATAAACACCTAAGCCTATTAAAGCTACTCCAATCCAAACAAAGAGCACTAAAAATGCTGCTGAACTAAACTTATCTTTTGTTAATTTTTCTACAGTTCTATGTTGAGATGTAGAATTCGTTAAACGTAATGAAACTTGTCTAACAACTGCCAGTAGAAAACCAAGAACAAAGAAGATGGAAATAAACTTTCCGACCAAAAAATATGTTCCGCTAAGTAGTCTTGTGGTTATCTTTTCAATGATTGACCAAAGTTTTGGTAATGCTGTCCAGGGTCTTGCGGATACGGTTGTTTGTCGTTCAAAGAAAAATCTTCTTATTGCCGAAAAATTCCTCCATCCGTGGCGAGCATCAAATATTAATAATGGTGACATTAATATCGCAAATATTCCAAAACCAAAAAAAGATTTTCTTAAAAATTCTTTCACAACATGAGTTTTACCTTTAATCTTTAAGTATGTTAATAACCAAAAAAATCCGATTACCGGCGCTAGCAATAATCCTAGATAATGCGACTGGAGAACGAAGGCGTAAGAAATTCCCAAAACAATTAACCACTTCCACTCATGTTTTTGCCATATTTCCCAAGTAGCGTAAATACATAGAAGCGCAAAAAAGGGCATAATATTTGGATTCCACGAAGATCGGGAATAAATAATGACTATTGGTGCAGTCGCATAAAGAAGTGCGGATAATCCCGCAGCTGCGGGACCAAACCATTCCCTTGTAATTTTCCAAACAAGAAATATCGTCAATATACCTAAAAGTGCAATCATCACGGCGGGTCCTACCGGAGAAAAGTTTGCCAATAAAAGTGCTGGGGCCATCATGTAGTAGTACAAAGGCCCCAAGTACATATCTCCGATTGAGGTTCCTGGACCGACCAGTATTGGATCAAAATCTACTAAAAGTTTTCTGACAACAATTACATCTCTCCCCTCATCTCCCAAAAAGGTCATGTACTCATCAATGCGGTAAAGTCGTAAGTACGCTCCAACAAGAATTATGATTGCAATAAGTATTGCCTCCAAGCGGTTTTTCTTAACCCAGTTTCTTATCGCTTCTTGTTTATTGTTTATTGCTATTTTAATTTCCGCCATAATTTAAAAAGATCTACAAAGCTTTTAACTATTACGTTCAAATCGGCTCCTGTTCCTTTTCCTTCTGTTCTTGGGTAATGATGCACACCGGCTTCAGCGATTTTAAAACCGTATTTCTGAGCCTTAATTAAAAACTCGCTTGATATGAATGCACCTCTTTCGGATTCCAGTTTAGGAATAGTATCTATAACCTTCTTACTAATTAACTTAAATCCACAATCTACGTCTCTTACATTTAAGCCGAAAAGTAATCTAACAAATAACTGCCATAACCAGGTATTTAATTTACGCCACCATGGAACTGCTCTTTTTAAATAAAAACCCGCAACTAAATCTGCATTCGTTTGCTTTTGTTTTCTTATAAGTTGCGGCAGTTCAGAAATATCAAACTGCCCGTCAGCATCAGTAAAAGCGATCCAAGAATATTTAGAATTATAAAATCCGGACTTTAATGCCCCACCATAACCCTTATTTACTTTATGTGTAATTATTCTTAAATTATTGAACTTAGCTCTTAAATCAGCGAGTTTATTTCCTGTTTTGTCCTTACTTCCATCATTAATAACAATTATTTCGTATTTGTCTGCTAACTTAGGAATTGCCTCAAAGGCGTCTTTTACAGTTTTTTCAATTTTAGATTCTAAATTGTAAGCAGGAAAAAACACCGAAATTTCTTTAATTAATTTCGCCATACGCTCAAAGTCTAGCATATTGACCACGGAAGATTCCATAAATAGTTTGTTTGTATCCGTAGACTAGTCCACGGATACAAGTTCCATATTGACACAGGCCAAATAAAAGACGAAAATCTAAATGATGCAGAAGAAAATAATCAACAGAAAAGAAGTTTATACACTTTCATTAATTGAGTGTGAAAAACTCTTTAAAGCTGGAACAAAAGCAATCCAGAATACTTATCCGGAAAAGGGTGTTGGATTCTCTGTAGCTCTTTTGACTAAATCCGGAAATATTTATACCGGGGCTTCATACGGATCGGACACTGCCACATTAACTATGCACTCGGAAGCTTCTGCTTTAGCCCACGCCGCTAACCACGGGGAAACAGAAATCATTGCGATAACCGGACCGAATTGTCATATTTGCAAACAACTTATTTGGGAAAGCAGTTTAAGAAGCGGTATTGATACACTAGTTATTCTCAAGGAAAAAGGAAAAATCAAACAAATTCCAATTTCCGAATTAATGCCTTATCCTTGGCCCGATGAAAAAGGTAATAAGTAAAAAATTTTTTGTTCCAGTTCCCGAAAAATCACAGCCGTATAATTTTAATTTCTTTCTGACCCACTACGTTTTTGCGCCCTGGGTTGTTGAAGGAAACGAACTTGTTCGATTGTTTAAACTCGACTCAGGGAAATTTGTACTGACCAGAACTGGTTTTAAAGAAAAGCCTAAGCCTTCTCTTATAATTACACTTTACTCTAAAAATATGCTAATCAATGACGAACAAAAACGTCTTATTGAATTATTAACGTGGATTTTTGATGTGAATGAAGAAGTTAAATACTTTTATGAAGTTATTTGTCAGGAAGATCCAGTTTTAAAAGCCGCTTCCGAAGAAATTTACGGTGCACACTTGCGGACAGACCCTTACGTTTTTGAGTCTGTGCTGGGAGTAATTGTTGCTCAGAATGTTTTATTCAAAAGAATTTACGAGATGCAAAGACTTCTTTGTGAACGATTTGGAGAAAAACAAAAATTTAAAGGCAAAGTCTATTACACATTTCCCTCACTTGAAACGCTCGCAAAGGTTGATATTTCTGATATACGTGCTTGTAAAGTAGGATATAGAGATAAATACATAAAAGGTGTTGCCGAAAAGATTGTTAAAGAGAAAATAAACCTCGATGATCTTCGTAAAATTAAAGACATTGAAAAAATCAGAGAAAAACTTATAGAGTTGCCTGGTGTTGGTCCATATACAGCCGATTTAACTATTGGAATAGGATTTCGCCTTCCAACTTTTCATCTGGATTTATTTAGCCGTGAAGCACTTTACCAATTTTACTTCAAAGGCAAGGTCCTCCCAGATGAAAAACTCAGGAATTTTGCTGATAAAAAATGGGGGAAATGGAAACACCTCGTAATGCTTCTTCTTACAACAAATACTGATGATTGGGCAAAAAAAGCGGGTTTTAGATTCCGCTTAAAATCGGGAGCAAAAAATTACTGAAAAACTTCAAAACTTAGGTCTATTTGTTAAATAGACGAAAACGTTATATCATTTTGACTAAGGTAACCGTGAAATTAAAAAAAATTTTAAGCATTGTATTTATTTCACTTCTCCCCACAATTTTGTTGTGGATTCCATTTTTTGTTAGATTACAAAGCGTTTGGGGAATCCCGATACCACCAAATGGAATGGGAACAATCGTAGCCAACTACGATGGACCGCTATATTTAGTAGTCGCAAAGACTCTTTATAATCCGGAATTAGTTGGCAACTACGAATTCGGACTTCCAAGCCAATACTATGCGGCCCACTTCCCTCTTTACCCTTTACTTGTAAGAACATTTGCGCCTATTTCCGGATTTCCCTATTCAATGCTCTTCGTCACCTTACTCAGCTCCATCATTGCAACATACTTTTTTTATGTCTTTATTCAGGAATTTGTTAAAAAAGAAAACGCACTTTGGGTTACTTTTATATTTGCCTTATTCCCAGCTCGGTGGTTAGTCGTCCGCTCAGTTGGATCAGTAGAACCCTTATTTTTAGCCTCAATTATCGCTTCGCTACATTATTTCAGAAAAGAAAGGTATCTATTAGCAGGGTTTTGGGGCGCAATTGCACAAATTACAAAGTCTCCTGCAATTTTACTTTTTATTGCTTATTTCCTTTACTTAACATTACCCAAACTTAAAACATTAGCTACTATCACTGCCTCCAAGTTGGCTACAACAGTCGATTTCAAAAAGATTTTCTCAATATGTTTAATTCCAATAGCACTTCTCTCTGTTTTTATTTTTTATAAAATACAATTAAATGACTTTCTGGCATACTTTCATTCGGGGGACAACATTCATCTTTTCTTTCCCCCATTTCAAATTTTTAATTACTCGGCTCCTTGGGTAGGAACTTTTTGGTTGGAAGAAGTAATTTTTGTCTATCTTTTTGGCATCTTAGGTCTTCTTAAATTAATAAAAATGAAGGAAACTCAGATCGCGTGGTTTGTGGGAATCTTCTTTTTCTCTATACTTTTTGTATCTCACCGAGATCTCATCCGTTACTCGCTACCCATTGTTCCGTTTTTATTTGCAGCATTTTCGGATACCCTAGTTAAAAAAGAATTTAAACTGGTTATGGCCATCTTACTAATTCCAATATATCTTTTTTCCCTATCCTACATTTCCCAAAATGTTATGCCTATCTCCGACTGGGCCCCGCTTTTGTAAATAATTAATTGGTATTATACAATTGCGATACTTCGGCCGAACTGGTTTTAGAAAAGGAACATGGATGATTTATTCTTCTAAGTTCTAGCCCATACTGTTTGCTTGAAAACTGGCAGAACAAAAAGTTCGCGAAGTCTGGAATTGAGAGTTGAATTTTGACAAATAGGAAGTCTTTCTTCTCTATAACTCAAAAGATTCAAATACTTGCGTGCAACGTCTACGACGCCACTCCTGTAGATAGGATCTTCGGGAGACTGTAAAGCTAATTCCGAGACCTCTGTCCATCTGTAGTCTGTAAGCTTGAAGCTGTCTAAATTATCAAGATCACACAATTCTCGCGGTAAGGTAATTTGAAATGCATTAACCCCAACATCCGCTATATTAAGTCTCATAAAAGGTAATCTATCCTCAGGCAGAATTAATCCCATAAGACTACCACGAGCTGAGAGAAATCCATTTACCGCCCAAGGTGTAGCTACTTCCTGCTGGAAAATCCTCAAAGCCCCTTCTCTAGGTATTCCTTTTGAACTAAAACCCATTGGGAAGGTCCATGCACCAAATTTCTTCCCGTATTTATCGTTTGGAGGTGATACGTCTCTTCCGACAAGTACAACATCTTCGTTTCCTTCTGGTTGTATAACTAACATTGTTCCAAATCTCCTGATTTCCTCCTCCGGAGTATCGGTGAAGGCTAGATTTTGCCAAATTCTATGTAGAGTTGGAAATGATACTTTTTCTTTCAAGCTTGGAGGCATAGATTTATACAATCTCTCAATAGGCAGTTTGCTACTTACAATTTCCTGAAAGAAATAGAAGGCATGCTTCATACCGGAATTGTAACCTTTCAGTTTAATTATTCCTCTCTTATCTAGTTCTCTGTGCAACTCTGCAAATGACACCCCATGTTGAGGGTGTAATCTGATTACCGTATCTACAGATCCTAACTTGAAATAAGCCCAAACAAAAGGATCATAATAGGAAGAACCTTTTGTTTCTTGAGTAGTATCTTCGTATTCCAGAGTCATACTCTCATTTCTTCGAAACTAATTATTAGTCGGTTAAATATGGAGTAAACCCACGTAAAAGGAGAAATGGATTAGGATCTATTTTTCTTAAAAATCTTTGCAAGATTCCAGCTTTTCCAGATAACTACGTTGTACATGAAGTAGTTGTAAGGAAGTACAAGAAACACAATTATAATGGGGAGAGCAAGTTGTCTATATTGCGGACCAAAAATAATATCAGATAGGCTCCCGAAAACAACCTGAATGATAAGTGCTCCAGCGCTAGTCAGATTAAACTGAAAGAATTTCTTGACTAAATTTGTTAATCCGGTTATTTTTTCAGTTTTGAATGTCCAAATATTGTTAAAAATAAAATTATTTATTATCGCGAGCTCAGTTGAAGCTCCCCAAACTAACGGTCCTGGCCATTGCCATTTCGTAAAAAGCCACAAACCAATTGCATTGACCAAATACCCCGCAAAACCAACTGTTCCGAACTTAATAAACTTAGCCTTATCCTTGATTCCCAAAATGATCGCAATTTTGAAGGTTGCAATCATCTCCTTTGTATTAAACTTTGATTTATCAGTTGTCCTTGGTCTAAATTCTAATGGAACTTCAACCGTCTTTTTTGCGTTTTTAATAGACTGGTATAAAAGATCAACTTTATATGCAAATCTTTCTTTTTCCATTAAGTTATCAAGGTCGATTTTATCTAATACTCCTCTGATTCTTGTTAATCTGAATCCCGTCGTTAAGTCGTGAATTGAAGGCTTAAGAAAAACTAAACGGATAAATAAATTGCCTGCAAAGCTGATAAATTTTCTGAAAAATGCCCATTCTTTTGGAACCGAACCCCCAGGGATATATCTCGAACCAATAATATAATCTGCACCCGACAGATATGCATCAACCATCGGTTTGACGAATTGCGGCGGATGTTGTCCATCTGCATCCATTTCCATGACAGCATCGGCACCAAGTTTGTAAATCGCATATTTAAATCCCGTGACATACGCGTTTCCTAATCCTTTTTTCTCACCCTGCTGAACAATGTGAAGATTTTTCCTTTTCTTCATTTCCCCTTCCACAATCTGGGTCATCCCATCGGTTGAATTATTATCGGCGACAAGAAGGTGCATTTCTGCGTTAATTTTGGGGAATACCTCGTCAAATAAGGTATCAATCATCCGCTTGATATTTTCTGCTTCGTTCCAAGCAGCCATTACAATCACAACTCGTTCCATATATTAAATCGTAACAGAAATGTTTGAGCCAAAACAAGGGGAAAATATTCAAACAGCAGTTGACAAAAAAGTTAGTAAAGTCGCAACTTCAATTAAGAAGAGTTAATGGCTATATCTATATTGCAAAATACTTAAATACTATATAGTATTTAAGTATGACAAAGATTTCTAGAATTCCTTTAAGGACAGATGTTTGGGAAAGAATATTTGATTTATTCATAGAAACATTGGCAGATCTAAAAGACAAGCAGAAATTTGCGGCTTTTGTCGACGATTTCTTCTCCCCGACAGAAAAAATTATGTTTGCTAAGCGTCTGGCATTAACTGTTTTACTTGCAAAAAGTCATGATTATCAAAGCATTAGACAAATACTTAGAATTAGCCCTCCCACTATTGCCAAAATGAGCTTAAAAGTCAAATACGAAGGAAAGGGTTTACATCCAGTAATAGAAGGTATTTTCAAAAAAGAAGCAGCACGAATAATCTGGAAAGAGATTGAGAGTTTATTTGATATACCCACTAAAGGCTCGCTAAGATCACCCGAAAGTTTCAAAAGAAGAATTTCAAGAGAACAAAAGATAGCACAGCTTAAAAGCGAATTCTAAATACTTAATTACTATATATTAATTAAGTTTAAGCAAACGCCCAACGTATACTACTATTCGTACCTGATTGCTTCTATGGGTGGGAGTTTGGCAGCACGGCGGGCGGGGAAAACTCCAAAGAAAATTCCTATAGCAGAAGAAACAATTAAGGAAATTAACACTGCAAAGACGTTAATTGAAGCTGGGAAAAATATGCGTACAATGGCAACTATTCCTGTTGCCAAAAGTAATCCCAAAATACCTCCAAATAGAGAAAGAAGAACCGATTCAGTTAAAAACTGTCTTAAGATATCGTTTTCTGTTGCTCCAACCGCACGTCTTATTCCAATCTCCTTGGTTCGCTCAACAACCGTTGCATACATAATATTCATGATTCCGATTCCGCCAACAATTAACGAAATGGAACCTATTGCAATGAGTACTCCGTTTACGATATTAAATATCTGATTTACAGTTGAGAGAATTTCTGTTTGCTCTGTTACGGTAAAATCGTTTTCTTCATACCTTTTTAAAAGTACCTCCTTGGCCCTCTTTTTAATAATATCAACTTCATCTTCGTTAGTAGTACCCAGATATATTGTAAAGAAAGATTTGTCCGGGTTTAACTTTCCAAAAGTTGTTGTATACGGAATTACTGCCGAATTGTCTTGCTCCCGATCACCCTTTTTCTTTACAACCCCAATTACTTTGAGCCTCTGATCCCCCGCTCGAATCGTTCTTCCCAAAGCATCCTCTGGTTTATCAAATAATCCATCTGCCAAACTAAAACCCAATACCGCATTTTTTGAACTAGCTGTTATATCCCCCTTTTTAAAAAATTCTCCAGTAAGCAATTGTAAGTTGAGGATTTTAAAAGACTCTTCATTAGTGCCTATTATATAACCCAGTTTTCTTTGTCCGTTTGTCTCAATTACCATAGACTTCATAAACATCGGGACAGTATATTCAGCTTCGCTAATTCTCGACAAACTGTTCAAATCTTTTTCGTCAAAAGTTGCGCCTCCCGCAAAGCCGACTCCAAAATTTGCTAAACCTCCTCCTTCTTCGCTCGAAGAAATATTACCGGGAAAAATAATGATCAGGTTGGCACCCAAACTTTCAAATTGTTGCTTCAAATAGTTTTTCAGTCCAAGTCCCAAGGCAATAAGTAGAACAACTGATAGTACTCCAATCATTATCCCCAAAGAAGTCAGCGCAGTACGAACTTTATTTCTTCTGAAGTCTTCTAGTGCGGCTTTTAGTAAATGAGTCCAACCGTTTTGTACTTTCATATTTACAAATATTTATCAACTATTTTCCCGTCTTTAATGTAAATCTGCCTTTTTGTTTGAGCTGCAATATCCTTCTCGTGCGTAACTATAATCATTGTTACACCAAATTCTTTATTTAGGTTTTTAAGAATATCTATAATTTCATCACCCGTCTTACTATCTAAGTTTCCAGTTGGTTCATCTGCTAAAATTATTTTAGGTTGCATAATTAAGCTTCGTGCAATTGCAACTCTTTGCTGCTGCCCGCCAGAAATTTTATTTGGGAAAAAGTTTCTTCGCTCAAATATCCCAAACCTCTTTAAAAGGTCCTCCGATCTCTTTATGGGGTCGAAATCTAAACTATCTTTTGCATATTTAGTCGGTAATAAAATATTTTCCAAAACAGTGAACCGATTTATTAGATTGAATGACTGAAAAACAAAACCCACTGTTTTATTTCTAATTTTTGACAACTCTGCATCGCTTAGTTTTGAGACGTCTTTGCCTTCCAGTATTACTTTCCCAGATGTAGGTTGTTCAAGAAGCCCAATTATATGCATCAAAGTTGACTTACCGCTACCTGAAGATCCGAGGATTCCTATGAACTCTTTTTCTTTTATCGTAAGACTAATATTATCAACTGCCTTAACCTCTTCCTCGCCGAAAAGAAACGATTTGGAAACATTTTGAAGCTTAATCATACACTATGTCGCCTTCTTTAATTTTGTCGCTTATTATTTCTGTAGCTTCTTCGCCTTCTAATCCAATTTCGATGAAGGTTTTGTTCTTTACATTACCCACTTTTAGATATTTCCCGGTAGTATCAGAATTTACAAATTCAGGCGGGATAAAAAGCACATTCTCTTTCTGCGATAAAACAAATTTGGCATCTCCGGTCATTCCAATTTTAAATTTAGTTACTTCGAAATTCTCTGAAGACATTTTCACCTTTACCTTATAAATATCCCCAGTCTCGCCTTGTTTGGGAGTTAATCCCACGAATTCCACACTTCCCTCATACTCTTGGTCTGGAAATGAATCCAAAATCATCGTAACCCTCTGGCCATTAGAAATTTGGTTCACTTCAGTTTGATCCGCACTCACTTCAAAATAAATTGTTTGGGGATTAACTATCTCGATCTGCGATTCCGTAAGGGTGGTATTTATTCCACTAAAAGGATGGGTAATACTTGCGACTATCCCATCGAAAGGTGCTTTCAGTGAAGAATTCCCCAAATTTTTTTGAGCTATCAAGTAGGATCTGTAGGCTTTGTCTCTATTTGTTTCGGCAATAGTTCTGGTCTCACGCTGTGCAAAACTTTCATCTTTCTCGTGCCCCCGAACATCATCATAGGTCTTATCAAGAGAGGCTTCGTATCTCCTTAAATCTGCCTCTGCCTGAAGGTAGGTTTGATTGGCAGCTGTCGTATCAAGTCTTGCCAAAACCTGTCCTTTTTTAACCTGTTCCCCCTCACTTACACCAATATAGTCCAGCTCCCCAGATGAAAGGAAATTAAGACTTGCATGCATCTCAGCCTTAATCTCGCCGGATAAAATTAATTCCTCACGTACAGTACCCTTATATACTCTTGCTGTTTCAACTTCACCGTTTCTTTTTGAAGCAAAATATCTCCATCCTAAAATCACCGCTGTGGTAATTATCAAGAAAATCACTACGCGTCTTCTTGTTTTAAAAAATCTTTTTATTAATCCCATAAACTTGCACAAAAAAACGCTATTGGTTTAGCGCCAAGCTATTTTACTCTCTATAAGAGGTATAATAAAGTGTAGAAAGAGGCTTATGAAAAAAATACTTATCTTTTTGCTAGCAATTAGTTTTGCATTACTTTTCCTAGCGATAACGAGAAAAGGAAATAGTGATGAAACGCCACAATCCAATGAAAGTCTAAAGGCGGGGTGGATTACTAAAAACAAAGTCGAGCCATTAAATTTAGAGTTGCCTCCTGGATTAGAGAAACAGCAAATTTCAGACACATACAAATTTAGGGATCAATATTTTGCCATTTTTCAGAAGAGCAATCTTAACTTTCCCGTAAGTAGCGATGTTCAAAGGTCTGGAGTTTTGGTTGCTAACGAAGGCGATACAAATTGGAAAATCCTACTCGAAATAGAAGACCAACCACGAAACAAAAACAATCCTTACTACGTAGCAATTGAAAACGGACTGATTTATATTCTTATTGTTGATACAAACGGGGCGGGTAGCGGCGAAGGAGTTGCAAAACTTATCGAATCGTCTGATCAAGGAGCAAGCTGGGTTACTAGAGACTGTTTTTACTACGCAGTTGAAACTTTCCTTGAAGCTGCAAATAAGTCTATAAGTTTGTTAGATACAGTCAAAATTTACCCTAGTATAAATCCGCCATTTACAAAAAGGTATGAGTTTAATAAAAACAAAGGGTACTTCGAGCAAGAAAACTGTCAAAACTTAAAGATATTAACCCCTCAGTCCGACAACACAAGCGAACCGACCTTGTAGACTTGGGGTTAATTTTCCTTCCCTAACATGCGAGAAAAATCTTTCGTCTTTAACTGTGTCGATTCTGGAATCAAAAATATTTTCTATAGGAACCCCTACATCAATTAACTGTTTTTTACACAATTCTACAAAATCAACTTTATACTTATTATTGCCAACGTTTTCGATAAACCCATTCCACTTGGTATCATCTTTTTGAGAAGGATTTTCTTTAACGAAGGAGTCTTTTCTCGCAGCCGGACCTATTCCGACAATTAAATCTTTGGGATTTGTTGCGTATAGAGTATTTAATTTCTTGATAGCTTTTCCAACTATATTTAAATCAGCGCCTTTCCAACCAGCGTGGATTAACCCCACCGCTTTGTTAAGTGGATCATAAAAAATTATCGGTAAACAATCTGCGATTAAGAGAAAGAGGAAAATACCATTTCTATTGGTTACCAAACCATCGACATTAACTGATTTTTTCCAATCACGAAGACTTATTCCTTTTAACTCTTCATTCGCTTCAACAATCTCGTCATCATGAGCAACCTGCATTTTTATACAATCATCTAATTTTAGTTTTAACTTCCCCAAAAACTTCCCTCGTCTTTGAACAGTTTTACTTTCCAAATCAAAATTAGCCGACAAATCACCATCATCTTTTGTCGAAAAAGCATGGAAAAGTTTTGGGAACTTAAGAAGTTCGGGAATTTGATACATTGAATCAGAAAAAAACTCCGATTAAGAATCCAGCGGGCAGAAGCCAAATAATAATATTAAGAATAAAAGAAAATATATTTACGCTATATAAAGATAAATCGAAAAGAAAAAATGGCATTAGTATCCCATCAGACAAAAATTTTTTAGCAAATTCCTGATCGTTTTTGATCGGAGAAAACTTATATTTATAATACAAAGTAGGACTAACAATAAGTTTATTTCCTTTAAGTTGGAAGGCTTTATCGTCAAATTTTGCGTAAGGAACGGGAAAACCTGCATAATAGCCGCAATCAAGTATCCTTACAGAGCCGCAACCGACGTTAATAACTATAAGTGACGAAAATAGAGAAAGTGCAACAGCGGTAAGAAAAAATGCGGATAGTGTTAAATACTTTCTATTTAGTCTGGAATTATTATTCATACTAACTTTATTCTACTCCCTCTTGTAAAACTGTTAAATGCTACAATATGAATATGAAAGTTGATATCTTGACACTTTTTCCTGATATGTTTAAAGGACCTTTTGACGAATCAATACTTAAAAGAGCTCAAGAAAAGGGGTTGGTTGAAATAAATATTCACAATCTTCGTGATTGGGCTAAAGATAAACATAAAACAGTTGATGATAGGCCCTTTGGTGGCGGGATTGGCATGATTTTAAAGCTTGACGTTATTGATAGAGCAATTTCATCACTAACCACAGATCACCGAACACCGAACACTAAAATTGTTCTTTTGGATGCAGGAGGAAAAAATTTTACTCAAAAGTATGCGAAAAGATTATCAATGCTTGATCATTTAATCTTAATTGCAGGTCGCTACGAAGGAGTAGACTACAGAGTTCATGAAAAATTAGCTGACGAGGTAATTTCAATAGGAGATTACGTTCTAACAGGAGGTGAACTCCCAGCAATGGTTATTACCGATGCAATTGTTCGACTTATTCCTGGTGTTTTAGAAAAATCCGAAGCTACAGAATTTGAAAGTTTTTCCCAAGCTACTAACTACAAGCTACCAGCTACACTCTTAGAGTATCCCCAATACACTCGCCCCAAAGAATACCGTGGCTGGGAAGTCCCCAAAGTCCTTCTTTCCGGAAATCACAAAGAAATTGAAAAGTGGAGAAAAGAGCAATCTATTGAGAGGACAAAGAAGTCGCGCCCCGATCTTCTTCGTAGATAGCCGTAACAACAAACCTCTTCGTATCTAAAAACCCAGTGCAGGTGTAGAGAGTAATTCTTCTGTCATCTGTTCGATCTAATATCTTTGTCTGATTAGGTGTTACAACCTGCGTATGGGTAATTTTAAAAGTTTTTTTGGTTCCGTTTGAATAATAAATCATAATCTCCTGGCCGGGCTTCGCTTTAGTTAGGTTTCCTAAAAGACTCTTCCAGTTGTGGCCGTAAATGACACTATTTCCGAGCTCTCCCGGAATAGAAGACGTGCTTAAGTAAGAAACACCCTTACTTGTCGCTTCCCATTTGCCATTTTGAATTTTAGCGGGAAAAATAGGAAGAGAAATTCCCAAATCTGAGATTAGTAGTGCCGTCGGCTTACTACTCTCTCCGACTACTTCACTTTCACCCAAATTGTCGATATTAAAACTAAGCCTCCGAGGAGTTACCCTTTGCCAATAAAAAAACAGGCTAAGTCCGAGTGAAATTATACCTAGAATTACTAATATATTGCCTAATGCTCTTCTCATGAGAAAAGTTATTAGTTTATTTTATCTTTCTTACGAAGAACAAGCCCCAAACCAAAAGAGGCTAAACCAAATGCTAAAAGCGAATAAAAAAGTGTAGAAGTGCCTGTAGCGGCAAGTAACGGCGCGGAGGCTGCAATAACACTCCCACCGATACCCGGATCGCCTGAAGTTGAAGAGATCGTTGAACTTGTGGGAGTGGGGGTTAGTGTGGGTGTAGTGTTCCCGCCCTCGCCATTGCAGGAATATGGGCTATTTTTCGCAAGATAATCACCGCCCGCAAGTCCCCAAAGAGTTCCGTCGGGAACGTATTGCCACCCTTCATTACGAAGTTCATCAATTTCATTATTTGATAAATTTCCTAACTTCAACCAACCAGTTTGAATTCCCTCACCTTGATCTGTACAAAGACACTGAAGATAGTTATTTTCGCCCACAAAGTAGACTGTGTCTTTTCCTTGATATTGTGTTTGACTTCCCACGACGCCGTGCGTCCCTGAATCATAAGACACTTTTATTTCTCCCTGCGGATTAGAACAGAAAGGAAAAGACGGTAATTCCGTTGCGTAAACAGTATTTGGGGCAAATAAAGAAATATAAAGAAAGAGTAATAACGGAATTATAAGTATCTGCGACAAAACAAATTGTCTGTTCATAGTAGTTAGATATAGGATTATAACAAAACATAATTAGGGATGCAAATTTTATTAATTAAAGGCTTTGTAGATATTCTTTATGATCTTAAAAAGAGCATCTTCTTTTTCTTTTTTCAATAAAATTACAACATCTTGTTTATCCACTATAAGGTATTTATCTTCCTTATATCCACTAACCCATATTTTTACCAGAAGGTCATCTTCAATATAAGGTAAGGAAAAAGTGCCTTCCTCATTTGTATGCGTGCTTCGCTCGTCCGTTGATATTGCAACTCCCTTTAGCGGATAGCCTATCTCGTTTTTAATAATACCTTTAAAAATCTTGGGTTGGTAATACTTTTTTAAGACGTCCCCGAATTTGCGCACGTTACCATTCTCGTCCCAAATTTGAGTAGAAGCACCAAAGCTTGTCCAATAATTTACTCCTAATAAATTTTTATTTTCGGAGATTCGTAGCATTACATCAGAAATCCATTCTACTTGTTCATCCTCTGACATTTTTCCATGAATGTCAGGAATAGGCGCCCCAAACTCACCTAAAACTACTTTACCTCCGCTTTTTTGAGAAATTTCTCGGATGTCATTATCTAATTTTTCAGGACTTGCGACATAATGATCTATTACGACAATACCATCAAGTTTTTTTGTTGTTTCTTTATCCATTACAATCCTTGCAACATCAGCATTCATGGAAAAATAGTTTGCGGAAACTTCTTTATCAATAATCCTAAAGCTTTCTTTTGCAAGCATATATTCTTCTATAAGAAATCGACGAAATCCGTAAACATCTTTTGTTTGTCTTGGATCACCTACGACACCGTTTTCGCACTCAGTACATGTCGTGAATATATCTCCGTCTTCAAATAAATCTGGGTTTCTAAGAATAAAGTTCTTAATCTTATCTTTATGCTCTTGCCTTGTAATCGGACCGTAATCAAACCATCCCTCCCAGCCTGATAAGTTTCCTCTAAACCACACCTTAAGGTTATTTTTCCTTGAAGCATAAACCCAGCGCCGCAAGTAGGGTATAAACTCCTCATCATATGGTGTGCCAATGGAAACATGCGTAGCTCCCAGCTCAGCAATCGAGTGCACTTGGCTTTCAATAACTCCATCAAATGAAGTGTCGCTTTGCTTCTCCCGAGCAAGGTCACGAGAGTATTTGACCGTATCGATGGCCTGTACTTTCCACAAAGTGAATTTTTCTTCTGCGATCGTTTTTCCTCGAGTGAATATATTCAAAATTATATAAATACACACCACGATAATAAGAATTGATATAAAAAACTCGGCAAACATCAAGCGACTACGACTAATATCTAAACGATTACCCAAACTTTGTGTTGGTAACATAGTAGATTACTTTTGATTAGAAAATACAGGTTTTGTATTCAAATTGCCTAAGTATTCTTCTTTCAATTGATAAATATCAGCAAACGGATAGCTATCAACTAATTCAAATCGTTTGAAACCGGGGGCATCTTTAATAAGTCTAAACGTTAAATCATTGTCGTCGTATGTACGTAAAACTATCCAGCGAGCCCACTTGTCTGGAGCTGTTGTTGCGCTCTCCCAATACAAACCCGTTCCTTCGTGAATAAATTTTTTCATTGGAAGACCAGAAGAAAAAATTATAGCGTCGTGACTTGCGGCGGAAATCAAAACGAAACCATCTTTATCGCTTGTATTTTGACTAAGCCAACCCGAAACTTCACTAACGTTTTTTTGGCTTGAACCAACCCTGGCATCGTCAATTGTTACCGCATCTTGATTCACAAATGCAAAAAATATTATAAAGGAAGCTAATCCGATAAGGGGAATTCTAAGGCTTTTTACTTTATCTACCAGATATCCGATAAAAATCGCAATTGATGGAGCGAGCATTACACCGTAGCGAACGTTGAACAAAGAATTCCCTGATATACCTTGCACAAAGAGAACAGAAAAACCTAGAAAAAGTGCAAGAACATTAAATCCAAAAGGGGCTATCAAGGAAAGACTGGCTATTCTAATCTCCCTTTTAATTTTTTTATCTAAAAGGAATAAAACCATCCCACTTACACCAAGTATGGCTGGAATAGTATATGAATTGTAAAGTAAAGCATAAACATAAATCTTCAAGGATAGTAGTAAGTTGAATTTTGTCGGTAAATCGCCTGCCTCACTTAATTGCGACTGCTGGGCGTGGGCAGAAAAAGGTCCTAGTGCAAAATATAAAGGGTCGTTGAAAATCAATAGATTCCACAGAAACCATAGAGCGACTCCAAAAACTCCTAGGGTTACAAACAAAATCACTTTACCCTCCATCTGTTTGTATCCTTTTTTTCTGAATACATTAAAGGCTACAATTGCCGTTGTAACAAAAAGTAAAAACCAACCATCGTAGCGTACCAATGTAGAAAGCATGATAAAAAGGGCAGATTTTATCAAAGAAAGCAGATCATCGTTTTTTGCCCAGAGAACCAAATAATAACACCCAGCAGTCATTGTTGATAAAAGAAGTAGCTCAGTCATTGCAGTCGACTGAAGATATAAAACGTTTAAATTTAATATAAATACCAAGACTCCAAAAACTCTAGCCAGTAAACCTACATTAAGTTTCTCTAAGAATTTATATACAACTACTCCTGTTATTACAAAGGAAATCATAGATTGTACCGCACCGGCAAGGCCTGAATGCCACATCCAGTTATTCCAAATAGTGGGAATCATCAGAGCATGGTTTAATGGTAGCCATACAGAACCCAATTGAGCTAAGCCCGGTTTTAAACCCTCTACAACACGTCTTCCAATATCGAGGTGGGATCTTGCATCGTTATAAGCTAAACCCAAACCGTTTATATAGTAAGCATAAAAGAAGATAATCGAAATGGACGATAGAAAACAAAAGATAAAAATGGTGGCTTTTTTTTCTAATTGTAAAGCAAGTTTACTTATTTTGTTTTTTGAAAATGAAATTTCCATAACTATTTTGTTTTACTCAAATACAGTAAAGGTATTATCCCCAACGATAACCCCGAGATAAGTGTTGTTAATACAAAATAATATGACCTTGCATTAATATAGGAAGAAACATACTCTCGAAAGACATAGGATTTAGAGCCAAATGTATTGAGATACTCCCAATTTCTGTCGTAAGAGTATCTTTCAATTTTTCCAGTAACATCTTGAAGCGGAATTGCTTGAATTTTCGGAGGGTTGGTGCTTGTTGTGATCGCCCCCAGAGTATTAACTGCTATAGAGTAGGTAAGCAGTAAACTGAAAAAAATTAAAAGGGTCTTGTTCTTAGATAATTTAGTAAGAGCAATTGAAATAAATATCGACATAATCGCATAACCTGGAATTAGATATCTAGAGCCAAAAGCCCATCCACCCCATGGATCACCCCACATTGAATAGAGAATTATATTCATAACTACAATACTAAGAAATAAAACAGTAAATTTATTTTTATGTAGAAAATATATTCCAAGTATCCCAAACAAAATAACGGGGGAAAAGATAGCGACTCCTCTATCCGGACTTAATAAATGTACATATAGACCGTTCACAATATTTCTTGTCCTAAAAAAACCCAAGGCTGATTCCCCTTTACCTTGAAAGTCGTTACCGAATGTCTCTTTTATATCTAGTGGAAAAATAGGTTCTCCCCCTGAATCTATCGAAGAAACGCTTGCTATAGTTCCCGACAATCTGTACGGGCTCCCGTATGAGTAAAAGTTAAATATGCCAAATAGAATTAATGGCAGGAAAGCACTCGATAGGCTTAATAAAGAAGAAAATTTAAAGGAAATTTTATAGATCTTAGTGGTTTGTCTGAATTTTAAGACTTTAATTAAAGCCGCTAAACCTAAGGGAAACATTAAGAAAAAGTTAGGATAGTCTACAACCAAGGAGAAAGTAATTAGAAACCATACAATAAGAAGTTGTAACCAACTTTTGTCTTTCTTGATTAAAAGAAAGCTACAAAGAAGTATAAGAAAAGTAGAAATATGATGTTGATAAAGATTTATTGCGTAAGCAAAGGATGGTGTTGCAAAAAGAAAAATTAGCCCAGCCAACACCGAAGCCCTGTTATTTGCACCTAATGTTTCAGATATTTTTACAATTAAAATAAAGTTAGCAATGGCAAACAAAGAAATTATGAAAAAAGATCCAACTTGAGATATACCAATAAACTTTCCTAGTAAATAACCAGGAATTACCAAAAATGATACTGCGGGCGCAAAAAGAGAAACGTACTTACCGTCCCAATACCCTAAATCAGGTGTTACAAATCGGGCAAGAGCTGTCGAGAAATTCAAAGATCTTTCTTCTACTAAAGAATATGTTAACGCAAATCTTCCTCGCTCCGGTGAAAGCTCAAAAGGACCGTTTTCTTTCCAAGTGATACTATTAAGATCATCCACCGACGGACTCCCAGATATTCCACGAATAGCAGCAACAAGGAATATTGCAGAAATAAAAACTGTTAATATTAATAAAAAATTTTTCATTTTATTACCTAGGAAAGTTTTACGGACAATAACTTGTTATAAAATTCAAGCCTATTTTTTTGATATTCCCTTGGAGACAAACCGTTCGAATTAAGTTTTATCTGTTCGTATTCTTTCAATAATTTCTTATCAGATCTGAGAACTAGATAGACTGTAATTAACTCCTTGAACATTCGACTTTTCGGATCAATAAGTAATAATTCAACTTTATATTTCTCTCTTCTAAAATGCCATTCAATATATTTCTTTCCCCGTTTTATTGGTTTGCCAAATAGCTGTGTTAATTCTGGTAAAAACTTGTCGAATTCCTCAAGCTTGCCTTCAAGCAGTAAATCTATGTCGTTTTGTCCTTGAATTTGTAAAGCGGAAGATCCATGAAAATGTACCTTAAGATTTGGTATATGTTTTTTAATATCACGAACAATTTTCCTTCCAACTAGTGTTGATCTCGGATCATAGTTTTCTATTCCAACTTTCTCCGTTGTCGATTCCAAGAAGCTAAAAAAGTACCCAGTGGGAGCTTTATAAATTAAGATTAAATCTCTCTTAATATTTCTCAAATTATAACGAGTAAAATCGTTGAAATTATCTTTCAAACTCCAAAAATAAGTAAAAATTAGATTGATTATAAAACCTGTTGTGGTAAACAAAGATTCAAAGTTATCTTGACTAAAAAAGTTGCTAATTGTTATTCTTCCTAGTATAAATTTATATTTCTTTAGGTGGCTAACCTTCCTGCCACTAGTCGTAAAAGCAAACAAAAAGTTAGATTTAGAAACGATCGAAACAGTCTCATTTTTATATTTACCGTGAGGATATGCGAAATAAGATATTTGTACTCCAAGTTCTTTCTCTAAAATATTTTTACCGCCGATTTCTTTTATTAAAGCATTCCCCGTCAATTTAGTGAGATCTTTATGAGAGGCAGTATGATAACCTATCTCCCACCCGCTTTTAATAAGTTTTTTTATTTGGGTAATATGCATATAACCAGTAGTCCCAAGATTTCCTCTAATTAAAAATACGGTAGCAGGAACTCCAAGTTTTTCTAAAATCGGAAACGCATTTTTATAAACCCCCGATAAACCATCGTCAAAAGTTATTGCAACTCTAGGTTTTCTACCCAAGTTATTAGACTTTAATATTTCTCTCAAACCAACAACATTAAACTTTTTAACTAAAAAGTTAATTTGCTTTTTAAAATTATTTTTTGTCACTATAAATTCCCAATTTGAATTCCCTACATCATGATAACAAAGCACCAAGTCATGCGATTGCTCGGGCGAAATTTTATTCAATAGTTTCACCTTGGATACTTGATTAAGTAAGTACATTAAAATTTTTACCGACAAAGGTTTTATCATGTTTATTTACGTTTTACAGGCACCCAACTTATATTTGGTTTATAAAACGGCATTTGAACTTTAACAAAAGCTTGGAGCAAAAGATAAAAAATCCCTATTAAGGGAGTTTTGATAAGCTCGACTACGAGTGCTGTAAATTTTGGATAGAAACTTAGGATCTCATACTTTCTAATAACTCTGGCGTCAAAATATTCCAACATCATACCATGATGTATCAGAAAACGTTTCATCTGCCTTACGTAATCCCGAAAATTTCCAGCTAGGTCGATATATACTTTTGAATTTTTGGAAATCTCAACATTAAACCCTTTTGTTGCCGCGAAATAGAAACTGTACGAATCTTCTCCTGCAGCTTTTCCCTCAGGTAATCTAAAGATTTTAGTAAAATCTTTAGAAAAAGCTCGCAAGCCTCCTTCGCAGAAATATCTAATTCCTTTTTCTCCCAAGGAATTTCTTGATCTGTTCCAAACGGAAAAACCAAAGTAAGCCACCTTTTCAACAAATGAGTTAGGAAAACTTGCTAAGTGGTAAGCACATACTATTCCTGGATTTCTGTTTTCGTAAAAGGGTTTGACTAAGTTATCAATGACATTTTTGTGGATTATTTTTATATCTGCGTCAACTTGGATTAATACATCACCTTTAAATGATCTTAAAATCTGGTTTACTCTTTTGTTTTTCCCCATATTCTTTTTGAAATCAAAAACTTTTACGTCTTTAAAATGTTTTCGAACTAAACTAACTGTATTATCGGTACTGCCGTCGGAATAGATCCAGAATTCACTCAAATCATAGTATTTCCTATCCTGCATTCTTATCGACTTAATGAGTTTTACAATGTTAGCTTCCTCGTTAAAAGCCGGAATGGCTACAATAACTGATAGTTTGTTTGATTTATTCATACTAATTAAACTTTCCAAAAATATTTTTCCGGAACTAACTTTATATTTCCACCTGGAAATAAACCGGAAATTTGAGTTTTATATCCTTTAATAAGTTTCATTCTATCGTCCTGATTTTCGTTAAAACTTAGAGTATTAAATTTATATTTATCCCAAAAACCATTTGTCACCTTAGACTTCAGACTGTATGGGTAATCTAACCAGAAAACTTTAGTTAAATTTAATTGGCTACAAACATCTTTAACAATGACATGGTCTACATGATTACCGATCGAAAGCGGTAAAAAAAGGACCGCGTTTTCCCCCCTAACTATGTCTGATATTCTTTTCTTGATCTGCAACATAATTTGATCGTCCTTTTCCGATACTTTTCCCTTTAAAACATGCAGTCTTCCTGTTTTATAAACATGGATTATTTCGGGGATAAACCTCCCCAAAAATTTAATTAGTAAACCAACGTTAGCATCTTTTCTCCATAAAGCGTCGACAAATCCTAGATTGATTATCTGAACTTTTAAATTCTTAAAACTTAGTGAGTCCTCTAACTTTCTTTGCTCGAACAGTTTCTTAGCATTCTTATAACCACATCTTCCCAAAAACACTTTTGTAGAAAGTGTATAAGGAGGCTCATTTGCCTCGGTAAAAACATTAACAACTACGACCTTTGTTTTATCTGAAAGATACGAAATCAGCCCTCCGCAGCTTAAAGCCGCATCATCAAAATGAGGAGAGATAAATAAGCAAGGAATTTTATTCCTGACGATTTGTTCTAACAACTTGTAGTTTTTTCTTTCCATAATATTAACTTGAAAGGATTGATCGAAATGCATTGTCGTACTTGGTCGCAACATTTTTCCACGAATGTTGGGCAATAAACTCCGAAGTATCTTTCAATAACCGCCTCCTGGCTGCTGAATTTGAAGACAACTTCAAAATTGACTCTGCAAGTTGATTAGTATTAAACTTTTTTGCCTTTAAACTAACTGTGTTCGGCAACCATTTTAAACCTTCGATATCAAAACATACAACCGGAGATTGGTACGCTAAGGCCTCAAGCGCAACAAGCGGAAATGTTTCAAAACGAGATGGGATTACAACAACCCAGGCAGCTTTCAATACTTTTTCCCATTCTCTACCTTGCACACGACCAACCAGCTCAACATCTTTTGTTAAATCAAGAGAACTTACCAATTCACGTAACTCATGAATTTCCTTAGTAGTTCCAGTTCCGGCTATAACCAACTTTTTCTTAACCTTACTTGAAATCAACTTAAAAGATTTAAGCAGAAGATCCAAACCCTTTTGATTTATCTCAATTCTACCAATAAATAATATGTGTACTCTTTTGCTTTTTTTAACTTTAATCTGATTAGGTAAATCAACTCCATTAGGTATTACAAAAAAATGTGCCTTTGGATTTGAATCTGAAATCTTTCTTCTAGTAACCCGACTTAGAACAATAAAATATTTATAAAAACTAAGTCCAAAGTTTTCTACAATGCTAAAAGGAAGTTTATACTTTCTTATCATATCCTCCGAAGAAAGCATATGGACAAGACCAACAACAGGTTTTTTTGTGAATAACGGCAGGAAAGTTGTCGAGAAGGGAGGAGTAAAACTTTCAGCCCACAGATCAAATTCTTCAGTAAGAACCGTTTTTACCAAAAAGAGATGATAAACTAATTGTCCCAATTTAGGACCTGCCCAGGAAACTCCAATTCTTTTGTATCTAACATTGTCAATAATTTCATCCTTAGATCTTGGATATTTAGAAGTTACAATCACAACTCGATATTTTTTAATTAATCTTTTGGCTATCGAGTGAATTGCACGCGCTCCACCTCCCGCATAGTAGGGGTTTTTCAAATCGTCGTATGAGCTTATGACAATCTTTGGTTTAATTCTCATATTTTTACTCTCACTGTTTTGATAAACTGGCATTCGGCATCAACGAATAACCCTCTCCAATAGCTATGGTATCAATTAAAACTTTCATAAATTCCTCGGCGCTTTTGTCCCAAGTGAATCCAGTTGCCCATTTAAGACTTTCTTTTGATAAAGTAGTCCTTAACCTTATATCCGAGAGAATCAGATTTATTTTTTCTGCAAATTCGTCGCTATTTTTCGGAGCAACTAGAAACCCGCTTGATGGATTTTTTACAGAGTCACGCAATCCCGGAACATTTGAGGCCACAACAGGAGTCCCGCAAGCATTTGCTTCAATTACAGAAATTCCCCAACCTTCCATTGTCGAAGGGTAAACAAATACCCAGGAAGAACTCATAAGTTTTGCCCTAACTCCATCGCTTACTTTTCCCCAAAACATGAAACTTTTATCGGGTAATAGTTTTCGTGCCAACTTTTCTAAGTATCTATACGCTTCGCCAAAACCTGCAATATGTAGAATTGCACTTGGATGTTTGGCTAAAACCGTAGGCATTGCCTTAATAATAGTGTCGATAGACTTGTATTGCTTTAATCTTCCCAAATAAAGGATTGAGGGGTAGGCAGTTTTCTTCCCAACTTTGAATTTCTCCAATTCGACACCAGGGTTTACGACGGATATTTTTTCCTTTGTTCCCAAACCAATTTTTTCTAAGTCATCTTTCGTAGATTTAGAAACAGCTATAATCCTTGACTTTCTATACAATACTGGCATCAGTACTTCCTCAAGCTTCTTTGTCACAAAAGCGACCGGAAGAAGCAATTTTGGAAGTTTCATTTCCTTCAAAATAATATCTTTGTGTACATGATGCATTAATAAAACATGCGGTTCCTTCACATATAAAGGAGTGAAAAAGGGTATCCCATTCTCACAATCGATTACTACACCAAACTTTTTTCTAAACCGAAAAATATAGTATAAAAAAGCCCATAAATAGACTGTATAAAATCCACCCCTTCTAATTACTTTAACTCCCGCAACTTTTTCTTCTCTTTTGTTTTTACCGTCATTTCCACAAAATAGAGTTACCTGATGACCTTTTCTGACCCAACGCTTTGCAATCTCGTGAATATAAATTTCTGACCCTCCGGCCCAAACATGTTTTACGTCCCTCCAGTTGAAAATGAGGATTTTAATTTTATCCGAAGATATAGGAGCTGATGGACCGAAGAGATCAAAGAAGTCCAAAATGTTATTCGAGATGCTAGTTAACTGCTTATATGACAGGTGAAGAATAATTGAGTAGATTAGAAATCCTATTCCCGTCAATGTTGTAACCATAGCAATCATTTCGGTAGAAGAATGGAATAGAGCGATATAAAATATCTGTGCAGCCGAAACTAGAATTGCAAGTACCGAGAAAATATAGTGTTTTCTGACTTGATGGTAGATGGTAAAAAAGCTAGCTATAGAATATGCGGCAATACCAAGTCCATATAACGGCAGAATAGGAAGAATTGCATTAGCTTTATCTCCAAAAAGTAGAGGCATCGTTACCTTACCGAATAGTCCAATTCCCACATAACCCATTAAGCTAACAGTCGAAGAACTGATAAATAAAAGGTAAAAAGTTCTACGGGATACTCTTCCTTGACCTTCCTGTCTACTAATAAGAGGATTTACAAACTGAATAAAAAGACCGCCCAAAAAATAAATGATTTTCCCTGACAAAGATAAAAGCGCATAATTCCCGGCCTCGACGGGAGAAAGATAATGTTTTGCAAGTACAACATCGATTGATAAAAAGGCAACTATCGACACATTGGTTAGTAAGGATGCAAGGAAAAATCCGCGCGGGAAAGTTAGGTCGCTTTCTTTATCTTTGTAATCCTTCGCATCCTGCATCCTGGAAATGACGATGTAACTAATGAAAAACGCAATAACTACTGAGATTGGTAAAGAAATATAAACGAGTGAGGGATATCCCATTTCTACTGTAACTACAGCAATAAGTAATTTTGTAAGTACTTCAACAAATGAAATTAATGCAATCACACTAAATTTAAAGTTTCCTCCTAAAAAGCCTATATTTAGTCCGGCCAGAAAACCAACTGTCCAAAACGGAGTGAAGAGAACAAACTGCATTAAGCCACCGATATTAAAATAATTTCCTAATGACGGGATAGAAATAACCCAGACAAACGTTGCTGCCAAAGATCCGAACCAAACCCACTTCTTAATTCTTCTCCAAAATTCCTTGGCCGGAGCGTTATGTTTCCCAAAGAAGTAACTTGCCTTATGGGTTGTAACTCTCATTAGGGCGCTTGTTAAAATTCCAGCAATTGTTATGAAATTTCCAAGGAGTGCTACGTTTCCAAACTCCACAATTTCTAATTTTCTTCCCAGATACGCGTTATAAAGAAAGTCAATAAAATTTACTAAACCGGAAGAAATAATTAGTAAAATTGCTCCCAAAGCAAAGTTTTCCTTCTTCAGTAAATTTCTTACCGAATCAAAAAAAGATTCTTGCAGGGAAGGAATAGATAAGGAAATAGCAAGCCCTGGTGACTTAGATTCTTTTTTCTTTGGTGCAAGATGAAACCCATGTTCTGTCTTTTCCCAATAGTGAGGTTTAACAATCAACTGATAGAGTGCGATAAATGACGCAAAACTCACCATTACCCAGTAAAAAGGAACTAAATAAACGTATTTTATTAGGTACCACTTTTCTCTTTTTGCTAAGGCTATCATGTAGTTATAAAGGTAAAGAAAATTCCCAAAGATCATAGGAAAAACCGCCATATAAAAAATTGGTGTTGGATATAAAGATTCAATTGTTAACCCAAGAGTCGGCCTAAACATAAAATAAGAAATAGTAACTAGCCAAAGAATGGGGTTTATCATGATGAAGATCATCCGCATTCCAATAACTAGTTGGAATATAAATGCCTGGACCCCATGATCAACAACAAAACTAAGAGGATGTCTTGTGTGAACGAAATAAGTTTGCAGATACCCTTTAATCCAACGTGAACGTTGTTTTAACCAACTTTTGACCTTGCTATTTGCTTCTTCATAAGTCGTAGAATCAATTATTGCCGTTGTAAAACCCTTTCTAAAAAGGCGCGTCCCCAATTCACAATCCTCTGTAACATTAAAAGCGTCCCAACCTCCTAAATCTCTTAAAACGAAAAGTTTAAAATGATTGCTTGTCCCACCAAGCGGGATTATGGTTTTCACCGACTGAAGTCCAGGTAAGATCAAATCAAACCATAATGAATATTCTGCTGTAAAAAGCTTTGTTAAAAAATTTTGATCCGGATTGTAGTAATTCAGTTTTGATTGTAGACAAACGACTTTTGAGGCGGATCTTTTAAAACCAATGTATGCTTTTTTCAGTTGCATCGGATCGGGTCTATCCTCTGCATCATAGACAACTACATATTCTCCCTTTGCAAACGCTAAACCGTAATTGCAAGCTTTAGGTTTAGTCTTAGGAAGAGAATGGGGTACCACGAGTACTCTAAAATGACTCTGATCGGAAAGGTTTTCCGCAGCCTTTTGTGTTTCTTTATCGTTTTCTTCAAGGAGCAAAATAACGTCAAGCTTATCCTTTGGCCAGTCTAAATTATTTATTGCTTTTACAAAGTCAGGTAATACGTTAGCCTCTTTGTAAAGCGGACACAAAATGCTGTATTTGGGAAGACTTTTGTCATTTAACTGTCCCAATGACTTTTTCGAAAATTTAATTTCGATATTCTTAGACAAACTCCTAAGAAGAATAAAAGTTGTAAAAATAAAATCCAAAAAATACAGTGCGGATAGAAGTGCTATGAGTATAATCACGGTACCCTTCGCGTTTATAAAAAGACCAGCAGTTAGTAGTAAAACTACTGCACCCAGTAATAATTTCTGACGAATATTAAGGGTCTTCAAAGCAGTCTCCGAGAATGGAAGGTTTGTGTGGGTAGTAAACCTTCGACCTTTGTAAACTACCCCAGCTCCGATTGGTGAACGTTCGTTTTTGGGTAATACTTTAAATGGTTTTTTTTCTGAAAGTTTTAGTGAGATTGCAGTTGTCGCTATCTGAAAACCTGTTTTTAGAAAACTAACCTTTGATAAACCTGATTTTCTCTTGGCAAATTCGATATCGACGGTTGCAATTTTGTAGCCAAGGCGCCTAGCGGTAACCAAGAGAGGCATATCTATAGACCATGGTTTTACATCAGCCTCATGTAAATAACGTATAATCTCTCGCTTAAAAACCTTCAGGCCTGATTGCGTATCACAATTCAAACCCAAAAGTTTTTTCTCGAAGATGTATCTGTTAAGCCTGGTGCCTATTTTTCTTAAAAATCCAGCACCATTCTTTTTTCTGTTTGCCACAACGACCCCAAATTTTTTAACAAGTTTAAACATCTCAGGTAACACTTCCGGGGGATACTGAAGATCTCCATCAATCATGGCTATATAGGGCGCTTTACCGTAATGTGTACCTTCCAGAATTGCATATGCCTTTCCCTGTTTATCTTTTTTGTACAAGAGTTTTATCGACGAAGAATTCGAACTATTTATGTATTCTTTTACCCTTTCATCAGTTCCGTCAGAAGAGCGATTATCAACAACAAAAATGTTGTATTTTATTCCAGCATTAAATAGCGCTCTTTCGAGCCTTACCAATAATTCAATAATATTATCGGATTCGTTATGAGCAGGTATAACTACATCTAGTTTGGGCATTATAACAATAATTATTTACCCACGAAAAGCCAAGGCAGTTTAAATCAGGCACATTCGAAGGTAAGGTATTATACTAGAGGATATTTAGTATTTCAACTATAGAGGATAATAATGAATTGTTATAGGTTTTCTGTTGTCACCCCAAACCTTGATTTACTAATTTTTCAACTATCTGTTTCCAAGTACTAAACCTCATGCCTAGTTTTTGCTCCGTCTCTTCCACTCTCAAACCACCAAATTTAGGGTAACGTTGGGCTGATGCTTCGGTTTTTTGTAAAAACTCCTTTAAGGTGGTTGGCTTTACAGCATTTTTAATACCGCGGGTCTTTTCTAAACAAAAGCTTAGGAGTTTATGTGGAGTTGTAGTATCGCGGGAAGCAGCATGGAAGATTCCCCTATATCCTTCTATTATAATTTTATCTAGCGCTAAACTGACTTCGTCAACAAAACTTATTGATATTTGTTGATCTGTAAACATTGGATATAGTTTACCTTCGTCGTATAGTTGTAAAGGCTTTCTAATATAGTCCAATTTTTTATCAAACTTAGCACGTACGGGGTAAATAATTCTTAAAACTGTTGCGGATGCACCTAAAGTGCTTTGAACTATCCGCTCAGCTTCTGCTTTTGTAAAACCATACCATGAAACTTTGTTCGAATCTTTCTCAGGAGAATGATCCTCTTTATACGCCCCAGGATCCCAGGTACTACCCGAAAAGACCATGTCTGTCGAAATCTGGATAAAATGAATTCTAGCCTTATGAGGTTTAACAGCTTCTACTAGATTTCTTGTCCCTTCCACATTGACCTGCCAGCAATCTCCATATTTATCCCCTCTTTCCTCTTCGGCCTTAGCAACATCAGTAAAAGCCGCAAAATGAACAACAGCACGGAAATCAAAACTTCTAAAGACTGCTTTCAGTTCTGACTTATCGGTTATGTCGAGTTCAACTTCTTTTGGCAAATGAAGTGAATCTTTTAGTTCGGACAGCTCCACAAACCTGGAGCCAACCAAGCCCTCAGAACCGGTAACTAAAATTAATCCTTTCATAGTTTATCCATTTTTCGGTTCCCAAATATTTTCTAATACACAATTCCAGGGAAATTTATATTCATCCATTGCATCATAAACATGCGACTGAAAATTAACAACAATAACCTCGGGTTTAGTCAGAGCTTTCCATCCATGCATAATTCCTGGAGGAATTTTAAGAAGCCTGGGTCGCTGAACTCCCAAAAAAACTAAATTTACATGCCCAAAAGTCTTTGAATCCTTTCTTATATCGACTAATGAAACTTGTAACTTACCCCGAGTAACAGTAAATTGATCTGTGTGAATTTTATGAAGATGCCAACATTTGACAACACCGAAGTCCGTTGCGCTTTGATAACAATGTGTTGGAACTACAAAACCCTCCTTTTCAACCCAAGGCTTACTCCAAAGTTCGATCACATCACCCCTACCATCAACTAACGGATTTAACTCTTTTAAAATTACACCTTCAATAGTCGGAGGTTTATAAATATTTTGTACCTGAAACTTACCTACTGTTTCTTGATTTTGTAACCATTCAACTGTTATTTTATCAGGGTCCATAGTTATTTTTGTCCAGTTTTTGCATATAATTTCTCCGCTTCCTTTTTAATCGGTCTCCACCACCACTCATTATATTTATACCATTCTACTGTTCTTTCAAGCCACGTATCAAAATCGTATTTTGGTTTCCACCCCAATTCTAGCTTTATTTTACTCCAATTAACAGCATACCTTCTATCATGTCCTGGCCTATCTTTTACAAACTTCAAATATGATTCATCATATCGAAAAATCTTCAGAAGCTTTTTAGCGATTTGCAAATTATTAACATCCTTAGTCAACCCACCCACAAGATATGTTTCACCCACCTTAGCTTTCTGTAATACAATGTCAATTGCTCTACAGTGATCTTCAACATAAATCCAATCCCTAACGTATTTACCGTCACCGTAAATAGGAATTTCTTTATCGTCAATTAAATTAGTAATCATTCGGGGCAGAAATTTTTCAGGGTCTTGATAAGGACCGTAGTTATTTGAGGTGTTAGTTATCGTAATATCCAAACCATAAGTATTGTGATAAGCACGAACCAGATGATCGGATGCTGCTTTTGAAGCAGAATACGGACTCTTTGGATCATAAATTGTCTTTTCAGAAAACTTTGCTTTACTATTTAATGGAAGTGACCCAAATACTTCATCTGTTGAGACATGATGAAATCTTTTTACTTTATTCTTAACCGCTGCGTCCAATAAGACTTGTGTGCCTAAAATATTAGTTTTTACAAAGGTTGCAGGTCCTACTATTGAACGGTCGACGTGTGACTCCGCTGCAAAGTGGACAACGATATCGATAGCTTTCATGATTTCATGGACCAGTTCACTGCTACAAATATCGCCCTTTATAAATGTACACTTGGGATTATCCGAAAAGTCTTTGGTTGAAGACAGATGTCCGGCGTATGTTAGCTTGTCGAGATTAACAATTTTATCGTTAGGATATTTTTTCAACCAGTAACGAATAAAATTCGATCCAATGAATCCTGCACCACCTGTAACTAGAAGTTTCATTAATGGTTTAACGACTTACTTGCCCAATATTTGTTTGCTTCTAAAAGACTATCAAAAGTTCCAACGTCGTGCCAATAGCCCTTTAATTCATACCACTTCATCGTCCCTTCTTTAATGTAATAATCCTGGACATCTACAATTTCAAGTTGTCCTCTTTTTGATGGTTTTAATCCTTTGGCGATGTTAAAACATCTACTATCAAAAACATATAAACCGGTAGATACATATTGTGATGGTGGTTTTTTTGGTTTTTCGACGATGCCCACAATCTTCTGCTTTTCTTTCCTGTCGAATATCGGAACTCCGAAACGCTCCGGATCGGAAACTTTTTTGAGAAACATTATTGAACCTTTTTCAAATGAGGCAATTTCCTTTGAAACATCAGCGTCTGTCGTATTGTCCCCGAGAATCAGTGTCACCGATTCATCATCTGCGAAATCTTCCGCTACTTTTAAAGCATCTGCCAAGCCGCCCATAGGATTTTCTTGATAACCATATTCTAAATGTTCTAAACCCAACTCTTTTCCATTTTTTAAAATTTGTATGAACTGACCAGAATGGGGACCACTAACCACCACCATGACACTCTTTATACCTGCTTTTACTAATGTCCGAATGGGGTAAAAAATCATTGGCTGATCATAAATAGGAAGTAAATGCTTATTCGTGGTGTAAGTAAGAGGATAAAGACGGGTTCCGAGTCCTCCAGCAAGTACAACACCTTTCACAATACCCGCATAATACCAAATTCCCCAAACTATAGTCAATAAGTGGTAAAATATAATCCTGTGCAAGAAGTTGATTCGAAGCCAATTCTTCTTCCGTTTACAACGAGAGAGAAGATGTTTAAAGAATTAAAGCTGCCCGGTGATCCAAATGATCCTAGCCTGAAAGAAACTACCGTATTAACTCCTGAAGGTCTTGTTAAATATCTCCCGGGCTCCATATGGCCCCCAAGATTTGGTGATGAAGACGATGATATATACGGACGATAAATTCATCCTTTTATATTTCCCAGAGGTTTAAAAGAAGCAATTGGCTGGAAGATTTCGGTTTCTTACCAAATTCTTTTCAAGCCGTCTTTTTGATAATCATCAAATCCCTTATCTTTTGACAAGAGAATATAACCTCCACGAATTACTTGCCACGCTAACATTAAATCAAAAGGGTCTCTATTTTTCAGTATTTGTAAATTATAAAAAGAGGAGGCTGTTTCAGAAGTTAATGATAGTGTTTTAAATCCAGATTTCTTAATATAACCCAAAAACTCTAACGGGCTTACTGGTTTTAACTCTAACTTACCAATTGAATACTTCAAAGAAATTTCCCATAAAGACAAAGCGCTTACAAATTTAGTTCCCTCCGCACTAAAGAGAATTTCTCTCACCCTCTCTGAAAGTTTAGTTGGGCTAATAACACTCCACAATAAAACATGGGTATCAAGGAGATAATTCATTCAGCTTTAAGAGTATTTAAGAACTTTAAGTTGTGTCTTTCAAATTCAAGAACTCATCTATAGTCATTTTAAACCCTTTTTTTATCTTAAAAGAAGCTTTACCCTTCAGTAATCCCAATTTTATTTTATTTTTCTTTTTATATGATTTATAAGGTACAAAAACTCCAATAGGTTTTTTACTCTTGCCATAGGTAACTCCAACTTCCTTACCTATTAGAAGCTGATTTATTACTTCAGAAAACTTAGATTTAAATTCGCCAACAGTTAATACTTTCATAATTTAATTCTAATTCTACATTTTCTTGTCAAGTTGTCAAGATTTGTTAACCTTTGTAAATTAACCTTTTATATTTCCCAGAGGTTTAAAAGAAGCTATTGATTGAGAAATGTCGGCAGTTGAGAGAGCTGTTACCACTTCATTGATATCTTTGTATGCAAATCCCGCTTCTTCTGCTAATCCTGAAAATGATGCAGTTTTTACGTAAATTCCGCGTTTCTTCATTTTTTTCTGAAGTTCCTCACCTCGGACTATTTGTTTTGCCCTAGTTCTACTCATCGTCCTACCCGACCCATGAGCGGTGGAACCAAAAGTTTTTTGCATTGCCCCTTCTGTTCCCATCAAAAGATACGAGCCAGTTTCCATAGATCCACCCAAAATAACGGGTTGGCCAGGGAATGCCCTCGTCGCCCCCTTTCTATGCACCATTACTTCCTTTATTGTTTTTTGTTTACCGACTTCGTCGGCCAAGCTCCGCTTATTGTTTATTGAGTGTTTCTCTATCTTAGCTATATTGTGGGCAACGTCGTAAACCAAATCCATTTCTAAATCCTCGGAAGATCTGCCGAAAATGTGAGCGAAAACTTCTCTCACTTTATGAGCAATGATTTGTCGATTTGCGAATGCGTTATTTGCAGCACAGGCCATTGCAGAAAAATACTTTTTCCCTTCGGGAGAACTAATTGGCATACACGCAAGTTGTCTATCGGGTACTTCAATTTTATATTTTTTCATCGCAGGCTCAAAAGAATTTAGGTAATCTGTACCAATCTGGTGTCCAAAACCACGACTACCGCAATGAATCATTACTGCAATTTGTCCGGACTCTAAAATTCCCAACTCTTGAGAAATTTTTTCATCAAATATAGTTTCAACTTTCTGGACTTCAAGATAGTGGTTGCCCGACCCCAATGTACCCAGTTGATTAATACCACGGGTAATTGCACGATCACTTACTGCAGACGGGTCTGCATCCTTTATAAAACCTCCCTCCTCAATCTGCCTTAAGTCTTCCTGCCGACCTAGACCATTCTCAACCGCCCAAGCTGCGCCTTTGACTATAACTTCTTTGAATTCCTTTTTAGAAAGCCTTACACTTCCCGCTCCTCCGACGCCCACCGGAATTACATCAAAAAGATCATTAATAATTTGCTCAATTCTCGGTCTTACTTCCTTCTCAGTAAGATTTGTCGTTAGGAGTCTCATTCCGCAATTGATGTCAAAACCAATTCCGCCGGGCGATATTATGCCTTCTTTAAGATCAAACGCTGCAACTCCGCCAATGGGAAAGCCATAACCCCAATGGGCATCGGGCATCATCCAGGAAGATCCTACTATTCCCGGCAAACTCGCAACATTTATGCCCTGTTCAACGGCTCCGTCATCCATATCGGAAAGTAATTTCTCTGTTGCAACAATACGGAGTGGAGCGCGCATCTTCTTTTTAAAACTTTTCTGAAGTTCCCAAATACCCTTTTCTATCTCCTTGAACTCAGAAAGAAGATTTGCATCCATGATAAACTTATTTTAGCACCGATATCCTAGACCTAACGTACAATGTTCTACTGTTCTAGAACAATAGAACAAAATATAAGGTTTTTGCGAAAGTTAAACATCTAAAACTACCAAGCAATGGTAAGTTTTATCGCCAAGCTGTTCGATCTTAAATAGATGTTTTGTGACGGCTTTAACATCTACCCCCAGTTTATGTTTCTTGTGGTTGATCTTTTCACCACCAAGTTTACTTTCCAACTCATACGAGTTTTTCCTACTATTACTCTCACTTCTTATCTCGCAGGTTATACTATTAAATAAAAGTTGTTCTGAATCTTTCAAAAACACAAGCTCCTCCAAAAATGAAGACAAAAGATTCTCTAAGTTTTCATTTTTAAGATTAATTTCTTTTACTTCCCGAGTTTTCAAACTATCCGATTCAACCATAGCAGATTCAAGTGCAAGTCCAGCATTTTCAAATAATTCAGAAGCATCTTTTCCAAAAGCCTCAAAAGCAAGATCAGCAGTAGCTATGTCAGGAAGAAATTTAAACTTATTTCTTAACTTTGCATTTTGCACTTTAAACTTTCAGCTATTTACGTGTGTTTGTCGGCAACAGAAGAAGCACCCCAGGAATCTGGTTTGGTTTTGGCAACAAACCCATTCCCGTTTACCATCCCTACTACTTCGCGGATCATTTCCCGAGTTGGGCCAAGAGGACCAACGTCGATGTGAATCTCAAGATCATATTTTGCAGGGGAAATTGCTTTTCTGATTTCGGGCACAAGTTTTTGTGCGGTTTCAAGACTCATCAGAGTTTCTGTATAAATCTTATCCCTTAAAACAGGTGGGTGACCGTTTCTTTTTTCCTTCCTCCAGAAATATCGGGCTCCACGTCCGATTCTGTGAACGATAATTGCGGTGACAAAATCCACCTCTGATTCTCCATTGGTCTTTCTTGTTTGACTATCTGTTCCAATGACAAGTCTATAAAACTTACCAGGATCTTCGTCAACAAATGAAGATATCTCGGAAATCATGTCCGAGTTAGTCATTAAACCCTTTGTAGGGCTATAAAAATGTCCGTTTGGTTTTGCAATCATAGCCCAAATTATACCTCGAACGCATTTGGGAAACAATTCCTTTGAGGTGTATAATTTTGATGCTTGTGAAAATAAAATTTCAAAAAATTAAAAAGGCAATAATCGCCGCAGCGGGATACGGTACCCGATTTCTACCGGCTACGAAAAATCAGCCCAAAGAAATGCTACCAATTATTGATAAACCCATAATTCATCACCTGGTAGAGGAATGTGTTGCCTCTGGAATTACAGACATCATTATAGTAACCCGTAGTGGGCAGGGGATAATGGAAGACTACTTTGACAGCCACCTTGAACTTGAGTATATGCTTGATGTAAACGGCAAAGAAGCTCTTTTAAAAACCGTCCGAGAGATTCCACAACTTGCAAACTTTGTTTATGTTAGGCAAAAGAAAAATCTTCCTTATGGAAACGGTACTCCCCTTTTAGTAGCAGCACCTTTAATTGACGATGATGAGGCATTCGTATACATGTTCGGGGATGATCTAACAATTTCGAAAGCACCGGTCACAAAACAACTCATTGATGTTTATTACCAAGAAAAACCCTCTGCGATCTTGGCTGTGCAGAAAGTTCCGGACAGCGAGGTTGAACGATACGCAACCGTTGAATACAAGAGTGATGGTAAATACAAATATGAGATAAAAGCTCTTCTAGAAAAAATGCCTTTGGGAAAAAATCCATCCAATATGGCTCAGTTTGGCAGATTTGTTTTTAGTTATGATGTTATAAAGGAGGTCAAAAAAACACCGACCGGAAAGGATAACGAACTTTGGGTAGCAGATGTCTTGAATAATTTAGCTAAAAAAGGCAAAAAGGTAATTGCGCAACCAATTATTGGTGAATGGCTAACAACGGGGGACCCTCTTCGATACATGAAGACACAGGTCCGTTTTGCACTTCAGCGAGAAGATTTAGGACACGATTTTGCAGAATTTCTGAAAAATCTCAAACTCTGAGAAGAATTGAAGATACGATTACGACACCCAAAAGAGCAATAACTATATACTCCAAAATGATAGACGTGTGTAAATCTCCATGAATGTAGTGATGAACGATTCCCCAAGAAACGTAACCCAAGGCTGTTGCGAAAAGTAGTGCCATCTGGAAATTAGTATCATAAGAAAATACGGTAAATCCAACCAAGCCGGCACCAAGTATCCCCAATAAAGGTAAATAGTGTTGTAAATGTCTTGTAATTCTTCTCATATCTTTTTACTAACTACTCACTACTCATAACTAACTACTAAATTATAGTATCTTTCCAGCTTTTGCTATTAAAAGTATTGCTAATATCATTCCCAAAAACGCTATATGAGCGAATGTTCTTCCGGAAAGTCTTGGAATTTTCCTTCTTGCAACAATTAACCCATCAACTGTCATTACTATTAATAGTAGTAAAGTCGTAGTAATAGCAACCCCCCGAGTACTTTCAAATGGGGATATCAAAATTTGAAAGGTATTTGCACTCTGCCGTGCTGGAACACCTTCCGGATTTATATTTCCGGGTTGAAGCGCCGGGGAAGTTTGAACAATTACCGGTATTAATGTTGGTGTTAATGTAAGGGTTGGAGTTAAAGTAGGTTTTTGTGCTTGGGTCGGAGAAGGAACCACAGTAACTACAGGTTTTGCTTCAGCAATAGGAAGCTCTGGAGCAGTATCTGTTAACTGTGTTCCAAAAAGTTGAACAATTATTGTTGTGTCAACACCACCCAAATCTCCTTCCACTACAGCTACACCGATTTCTTTATATTTAGTAGAGAGCATATTATCTTTATGAGAGGGCGAAGATATCCAGGCGTTTATAGCATCTTGCGGGTTAGAAAAATCTCGAGCCAAATTTTCACCAGCGTAGCGATATTTATAACCAACGTCGCTGAAAAACTTCCAAGGTTCGGTTCCATCCGGAGCAACATGCGCCCAATAGTCTAGTGCTATCATATGTTGTCCCTTTAATTGTGCAGCTTGAGAAAGTTGGGCACTGTTAATTAAGGCCGGCACTCCAGCTTCTACGCGTTTTTGATTTGTTAAAGAAATAATCGTGTCTGGTGGTATGTTTGCCGCATAACCCAAGATTTTTACTCCAGTTAGGGGGAAAACCCCTAAAATTACCTGATATGTAATTAGAAACAATGCAATTAATAAAAGGCTGGTCGAATGAAGAATCTTAGCTTTATGATTATTCGAATGTCCTGGAAAAAAATAATGACGCAGCTCAAAAGCAAAATCCATGCTTTCATCTTATCGCTTACTGATCTACCTTTCAATATCGAAGTTCAAGAAGGTTTTGCAACGACTATAAGGCGTTTTGTATCGGCAAAACCAGAGCAGGTGTACAGCGTCAAAGTCTCGTCTTCTGTCGGAGCAATTACCTCTACCTGATTAGGATAAACTTCTTTTATTTCTTTAATTTCATATTTATACCAGTCAGAATCGGTAAGGACATAAATTTGACTGCCTACTTTAATTGATCGAAGTGGTAAAAAAAGACCCTCTTTCGCGTGTGCAAATATTACTTGATTGCCTTTTTCCCCAGGTATACCAGATCCAATTCCCCATCCCGCCGTGTCCTCAAAAACTTCCCAGTAACCTCCAACTATATTTGACTTTTTTACTTCCAGATCGGTAAAAATTTGAGGAATCACTATCCGTTTTGGTATTTTCTCTTCTTTTAATTCACTAAACGATAAACCTTCTATTTTAACCGGTTCGCTCTCAAAACTTGTACTATATATAGTAGGAAGATTGTCTCTTCCTAAAATAATAACTAGACCGATCAAAACCAAGGTTAATCCAAGTGCGAGTCTTAATGGAGATGTTTTATCCTTTTTAGACTTACTTTTTCCTTTCTGAAGTATTTTGGAAAAGTTCATTGGTAGCAATTTTACCACCAAATGTGACCATAGCAAGACCGATGAAGAATAATAGAGATTGAAATCCACTACCGGAAGTAACAGATAATCCATCGATTCCTGGTCCTCCCGCTTCTACCGCTGCAGCTTCTGGTAGTATTTGACCTCCTCCCCCGCCACCACCACCGCCACCGCCTCCACCAACTCCACCACTCACCCCACCATTTTCCTTTTCTTCTTCATATGGTGGTACTCCGGGGGGTGGTTTTTCCTCCTCTTTCTCTTTTTTAGTAGGACAACAAGATACTTCTACTTTTCCAAGATTTACAAAATTTTTAATAAAGAAGTCAAGCGATATATCTCCCGTATTTATAGTCACATCACCCTCAGTATTTCCATCTGCAGAATTACCTCCGGTATTTAGGTCCCATGTAACGTAATTATCTAAATCCGCGTTAAAATTGGTGTTAATGTTTCTTTGGTAATCAAAATTTACATTTATTTTGTTTTCAGAATTCGTACCATTATCTGAAATCTTAGACACAAAACTAGCAAGGCCGAAAGCGGTTTCAATATTAGAATAGTTTATTGGGCCGTTTATAATATTTCCTTGAACCTTTATGTTCCCTGTTGTTATTTCTACATTCCCACCAGCATTGTCATCGGCGCTATTATTACCAGTATTTACGTATCCAGTAATATTATTAGTAATGGTAGCATTCTGATAAACTATGATATTTGTTGTTGAAGTAGAAGAAGTATTAATCTGATTGGTTGAATTAGCGCCATTGCCAGAAATTTGTGCAGTGGTCCCAGAAGTACAACATCGAGTCTCAACTGTAGATGTGTTTGCGGTATTTTCTATAGTAATCTGAGTGTTACTATCACCAGTTGTAATAGCAACATCCCCATTTGTATTGCCAGACGCAGAATTATCGCCGGTATTTACAGAGGTATTGACTTCATTTGTAACATTGCTCTCATTGTTTTGGTTAATATTTGTTTGACTTTCGGATTGAACTTGAACTTCGTTAGTAGAACCGGAACCATTATCTGTAATCACTAATTCATCAGCTTGTACTGTCGGTAAAAAAAGATAGGTCAAAATAGACAGCAAGCTTATTAAAAAGAAGAATCTGTTTTTAATTTCTGCCTTAAACTTGGTCATTCATCAATTTAGGCAGTGTGATCAGCATTAAGCCTTTTGCGTCGAATTAGGTATAAAGCAACCATTGGTATTCCGAACAATAACCAGGCAAGATTGATTTTAACAACCTTTTTACCCTGAGTTGAGTCCTGACTGAGAGTATTTGTTCCGGCTACCACCGCAATTTCTCCTTCTCCCTCTCCTCCTGAAACTCCAACATCTGAAGTATTCAAGATCCCAAGAATGTAATTCTCCGATGAATCTGGTGTCGAACTAGATGGCAGTGGATTTTGTGTTAAAGATACATTTGCCACCGTACTGCTTTTACTCTGACTATTACCGTTGCCGCCTACACTACTTTCTTGAGAAGGCGCTGGACCACCCAACGCTTGCTGGCTATTATTATCATTCTCTTTTACCATACCAGGACCAACAAAATCACCTAACCAACTTCCGAATACGTTTACGACGGTTACAAAAAGTTTACCTGTTCCCACAATGTTATTATTTACAAAATTAACTAAGTTTGCGATTATATTGGCATCGCCGGTTTTTATTGTGGAATCCCCACCGGTATTTCTACTAGCAGAGTTTGCTCCCGTATTTGCAGAAAGATCAAGGTTATTAACAATGGTGGCATCGTTATTTTGAATCGTAGTATTTGAAGTCTGCTGACTAACTCCAGAAGTGTTCTGGGAATCTGAACCATTACCTGAATTGGTCGCTGTTATTTCACCAGAATCAGAAACTCCAAATACAAAACCTTCGGACCCGCCAAATAATGAACCCAGCGGTGCTCCGATAATTTTACCTACCCAATTACCTGCTTCGTTTACAATAACTAACCACCAATCCCCACCATCAATATTGGTATTGGCAACATTAACAACCTGTGCTTTTGCGCTCGCCGAACCTGTTTTTATAGAGGATGTACCACCTGTATTTTTACTTGTATCGTTTTCTCCTGTGTTCGCATATAAAATAAGGTTATTCTGAATATCGGCTGCATTAAATTGGTAAGTTAAATCGGTGTTTGTTAGATTAATATCTGCAATGTTTAGCGATTCAGAACCATTTCCAGAATTTTCTGCAGAAACTGTATTGAAACAGCAAAATCCTTCCGGTAGTAGGATGTCGCCAATTAATTTTCCAAATATATTTACTACCGAGTAGATTACGTTGCCGGAAATATTATTGTTGGCAAATGTTAAAGCGTTTGCAGATACATTTGCATCTCCAGTTACAATTTCTGAATCTCCGCCGGTATTTCTATCAGCGTCATTATGTCCTGAATCAGAAGAAAGAGTCATATTATTTTCAACAACCGCGTCATTATTTTGAAAAGTAAAACTATCAACGTTTGAATCAATCTCTGCCTGGTTATTTGATCCCGTACCATTCCCAGAATTTTGCGCCGTTAAATCACCAGGAGCGCATCCAAAAATACAACTCCCGAAATCTAAAATAATGTCTCCTACATGATCATCGGCGACATTAAATTCATTTACTAGCAAACCATCTATGTTTGTATTAACCGAAGTAATTATTGTCCCTGTTGTATTTGCATCGCCTGTATTTATCGTGGAGTTTCCAACATTCCTTGAGGCCGAATTGTCCCCTGTTTCAGTTTCCTGCCAAAGATTATTTCCAACAACTGTGCTATTGGTTTGTTGAGTAGTATCGTCGTTTGTTAAACTCACCGACCCAGAATTAGTCGAGCCGGATCCGTTATCTTTATTTGATACCGAAGCTCCACCTCCACTATTTTGTGGAAGTAAAGAACTTCCTGAATAATTCTCGTTTGCTGAAGTTGTAATTCCTGCATCATTTACTGCATCACCAGTAGTTATTTGGGTATCTCCAACATTACCGCTACCATCTTCATTTCCACTACTCTCTGTAGTAGGACTTGGATGGTTCGTGGTTTCGGACTGAGTGTTTTCATTTTCGTCTTCCTCGTCGTCGTCTCTATATCTACGATGGTTTTCCTCATCCCCACCGCCCTGATTTTCACTTTCCCAATTGTTGTCAGATGGGGATTCGGGAGCAGAGGGTGCAGACGGTGCCTCGGGAGCAGATGGTGGAGCAGGTGGTTCAGGAGCAGTTTGTGCTAAAACGAAAGAGTATTGATTATATACAAATAAAACCAATACGACCATTAAAACTGCTACAAAATTTTTTGCTTTATTTACTTTATTGTTCATTATATTTAATCTATTTTTCACCTTTTCAAGAATTGTTTTTGCTTGGTTTAATATTCTGTCAAAAAAACCACTATATATTGACTCATTTATTAATCGTATTTCGATTTCTTCAAATTCTTTTACTAGGGCAGACATTTTTTATATGTAATAACTTTTATCTTTTCCTTTGGGTTCCGGGTGGTCCGCCGAAGTGCTAGCAGACCAGCCCGTTTCCCTTAGGTTGGCTTAGCCCAAAAGAGCTGCTAGGAGATCTTCCAAATCAAACGAAAAGTTGAAATTGAAATCAAATCCCCATGGCATTTCCCAATCTAATTCGGGAGCTGCGCCAAAAACGTTAGAGTTGCCGGTATTGCTGACATGTACTCCAGCATCGGCGTCACCAGTATCAATGGCTGGATCATCTCCGCCAAGTGTGTTGTCCTCAGCTTCATTGTCTCCAGTTTCCAGTTCAACATCAACTTCTGCACATGCATCTTTAAACTCGCCTTTACAGTCAAAGTCGTTGTACTGATCAACTTCCAACTCACTTTCAAGCTCGGCCTCTATCTCATTTTCTGAGTCTGTACCATTGCCTGAAATTTTGGCCAAAATATCTTCGATGCATCCACAGGCATCAATATCTGCCCAGTTAAAGTTGACCATATTGTCAACAGTAACATCGGCTTCGGCATCGCCTGTCTCTATCTCAACCTCGCCGCCTGTATTGTCTTCTGCCTCGTTGTCTCCAGTTTCGGATTCAACCTCAACGTCATTGAGAATTGCAGCCCAGTTTTGCTGATCGAGCTCAACCTCATTTTCCAGTTCGAGTTCGATTTCATTTTCAGAATCAGAACCGTTGCCGGAAATTATCGCAGAAAGACTGCCGCCGCCCCCGCTTCCACCTGAAATCCAAGCAGAATTGGAGTTAGCTGCGGTTGAAACAGCTACGGTCGTTTTGGCATTGCCTGTTTTGATAGATACGTCGCCGTTGGTGTTGTCTTCAGCCTCGTTATCTCCAGTCTCTGACTTTGTTTCAACGTAGTTTAAAACTACAGCATTGTTGTACTGATTTAGTTTCACTTCATTTTCCAGTTCGAGTTCGATTTCATTTTCAGAATCAGAACCGTTGCCGGAAATTTTAGCTTCGACATTTTTGACACAACACGCGTCTACCTTTGCAACATTAGAGTTCAAAACGTTTGAAACCGAAACATTAGTTTCAGAATCGCCAGTTTCTATTTCTACCTTGCCGCCGGTATTATCATTGGCTTCGTTGTCGCCCGTATTGGCTTTAACTTTGACATCGTTAAGAACCTCAGCCCAGTTTTGCTGATCAACTTTGACTTCATTCTTTTGTTCGAATTTAACTTCGCTTTCAGAGTCGGATCCGTTTCCGGATACTTCAAAAGTGTAACCAGCAAAAGCCGGGGTAACGAGGTTCAGAAGTAACGTCCCTGCCGCAACAGCAGATGCAAATTTTTTCTGTAAATCTGTCATATTTTCATTTCACCCCCTTTCTTTAATGGTCCTCCCGACTATTGTCGAGAAAGGCACTTCACCTTAATCGCCCGTTTTCAAACGAAAACGGAGGCGCCCCGATTCGACTCCGCCAGCTGGCGGATAAGTTCAAACCGGAGAGCCTCCGTTTGCGGTCAGCTCTCAATACTATAAATATATCGAGTAAATTATTGGGGCAGCTCACTCGTTTTATTTATAGGTTAGTAATTAACTAACCTACATAAATATATATAACAATCTTACTTAGCTTTGTCAATAGGTTCTCTTATCAAACTATAATCCCTATATAAGCAAATAATTATAGTTTTATTCCTAATAGACAACATTAAACCCTTTTGGTATTAAAATAGGTATTGTGTAATTTGAAGAAATACAATCTATTTGATCTTACTATTTGTCTTTTTGATGTTTCTGACTGTGATCTGAGTTACAACTCCCTTTTGGATGTAAATTTCTACGCTACCAAAATGCCTAACGCTTTTCAGTGCCGAGGTTATCTCTTCAACAACTGAATGAGATATTTTTTGTCTAGAGAGGTTTGTTGATGTCATTTGCTAAAAGGAAAGCGGGATCTTTTCTTTCTCACCCTTTATTTCTCCTACTCTAATAACATAATTTGTATCGGTATCGTTTATCGGAAAACCAACTCGGGTGTATTTTGTGGAGATTGCCTGAACTTCAACCGGATCGTTGTGAATATCAGGCGCCAACCACACTTCCTCGTTTCCATTCACAGATAGCCTGATGTAATCTTTGGAATTAATGTTTATGGATTGCGTGAATTCATTAGATACCTTGAGATTAAAGATTAAAAAGGTTCTTCCTTTGATTGCAGTAGCTCTTTTCCCTTTTACTATAATTTCGTCTCTAAGCTCGGCTTTCTCTACTATGTATTTAATTTCCGCTACTTTTTCTCCTTCAGAATCTTTCAGGGGAAAAGCAAACTCTTTATTAACATCCAAAGTTTTCTCGGCAATGCCTATTTCGATCTGATCCCCTGCCACATTACCTCTACGACTAAGTGCTCTAACACCCAAAATAAATGCTATAGCTAATATCCCAATTATAAAAAGGGGCTTAATGTACTTTCTAACTCGAAGCTTTGGTTTTCCTTCCTGAAAACCTTGGACATTTGACTCAACCGATGCTCTCCGCTTTTCTCTCATCTCTCGTAAGCTTGCAAAAACTGTAAAGATATATCCCTTGAGAACTGGAGTGGATGAACGAATACTATTATTAAGTCTTTCAAACGAATGAGCAAGTTTTGGAAAGAAACTTGGTATTGGAAGCGGTAATTGTAATGAAATATTTTTGAAAACCATAAGTCTATATTCTTGTTTACTGAAAGAAAGTAGTAGTTAGTTAAGAAAAATCCTTTCATAAGGGCAGAAGTTATAGTGGAAGTATGTTAACCAAGCTTAGCTAACTTGTCAAGAAGTAGTTAGACAGCTACTTTAATTTAACAAACAAAGTAATCATAACCCAGTCGTAACTCTTATTAACACTTTCGATTCTCCAAATTTCTTTTCAATCTCTACATTAACCTCTTGATCGGAGTTTGAACCACCAAGTTTATTTAACACATTATCATTGGCTTTTGTTACGACGAATGTTTTGACATTCATACCTGTACTTTGAATTTTGTCTTTGTACCAATCGGTTATCGCATCAACATTTCCTTGTGATTCTAAAGTCAAAGTATTTGCACTGGTACTGGTAATGGTCGCTCCTGGGTACGTGTAATCTTCAATAAATAAATTCGACACCTGGTCAGAAGTTTTAGTAGGATAAGGGGTTGAAGTTTCAGATAGTTCGGAGTCTTCGGAAAGCACTTTTTCTCCGTCCGTAGAGGGTACAACCTCGGTAGGTTCATCTCGCTGGCTGAAAAAAATTCCGATAGCTAATATACTAATCGCTGCGGCCGTAATTATTAGGTGCATATATTAATTCATTCTACTACAAAGGTGCAAGTTCATCAGATAATCGCTATTCGTACTTTAGGTCTGTCATTTCTCCTTTACTTAAATCTTTCCCATTTACAGGCACTCCCAACGTCCAACCTAATGTGTTTGCAACAGATATTCCAACTCTAAGTCCGGTAAAAGATCCAGGTCCAGTGTGAACTTTAATTTCTCTTATATCTGCTAATTCAAAGTTCTCTTTTTTTAAGACTTCTTCCAGAAAGGTGAGTAGTTTTTGAGATTTTTCATTACGAGCATTTGTCTCAAATTTCTTGTCGTTAATACCCAAAATAATTTTGTCTGTATCTGAAGTATCTATATACAATTTCATTTAAGTTATTTATCCCATCCGTGAGGATGTTTTTTATACCATTTCACCAAGCTTTTAACAGAATCTTCTAAGCTTCTTTTTGGTTCCCAACCTAAAATTTTCTTCGCCTTGTTAATATCGGCATATATTCTTGCATATTCTCCGCGGCGAGCAGTACCTTTTTTTACATCAAATTTTTCTCCTGTAATTTTTTGCGTTTTTTCTATTACCTCCATGACAGAGTTTCCTGTACCTGTACCTAGATTAATTACTTCACTTTTAGCCCCATTTAATAAATAGTCGAGTGCCAGAAGATGTGCTTCGTTCAAATCGACAACATTTATATAATCTCTTATTGGAGTACCATCAGGAGTTGCAACTTTTGGACAAGTTAAATAGAAAGACTCTATTCCCAAGGCTCCTCTTACAGCATTTTGCATGAGTAAAAGCGATGGTTTTTTTGAATCCCCCATAATTCCATCGTCACTTGCTCCGCAAACGTTAAAATATCTTAGTATCACGTAATTTAGTCCCTTTAGCTTCCCATACCACTCAATGATTTCTTCAACCATTCTCTTAGAAGCTCCATAGGGATTTAACGGATTTATGGGATGTGACTCGTCAACAGGAACATACTGAGTTTCACCATAGACAGCGCAAGTTGAAGAAAATATGAAGTTTTTTATACCTTGCGACAAAGCGCTTGAGAGTAAATTTTCTGATCCACAAATGTTATTCTCAAAGTACTTTTTAGGATTTTCCATAGATTCATTAACGCTGCAGCTAGCTGCATAATGCATTACCGCATCAATTCTTTTCTCTTTGCTTAAAGTGCTGTTTAGAGATTTCTTTAAATCAACTTCGTAATACCTGAAATTTTTCTTACCAAATTTTTGTTTGAAAAATTCCAGAGGTTCACTATAACCAGTAGAAAAATTGTCAATAACAACAACTTCGCAGCCTTTTTTAAGAAGTAGATATGTTGCAACGGAACCTATATATCCGCCCCCTCCTGTAACCAAAATCTTTCTCATCTTAATTAAACAGTTAACTAACCGTTATTTTCCTTCTGTTTTCTCCTAAACTCTCAAAATTTATCCAAATTGTATCTGTCGGAACTAATACTTTTACCTTCTCTGCCCATTCAATTGCAACAACATTCCCAGCTACTTTCCAAACATCTTGTAAACCTAAATTTGTCACTTCTTCGTGTACATTTTCCTCAATTCTATATAAATCAACGTGGTAAAAATTTTGAAGCTTTCCTGGGATTTTAACATCATATTTTCTCATTAATATAAATGTCGGAGAGATTATACGTTGATCAATACCCAGCCCTTGAGCAAATCCTTGTATGAATGTCGTTTTCCCTGCACCCAAATCACCAACTAGTGCAATTGTCACCGTGGTCACCTCTTTTTCGGTTAAAGAATGTGCAAACTTTCTGCCAAACTCTTGAGTTTCGGAGGTACCTTCGGTAATAATTTCCATACTATGTATATTGCTAGGATGCTACCTATTGTATCAAAAATGACATCGCGCATTTGAGGATCTCTCCCCGGAGTAAAGGATTGATGATATTCATCGGAAATTCCGTAGGCAACTGCAAAGAAAATAGAGTAGAAAGCTGCCTTTTTCCTATGTGTTCTTCCTTCCCTAAACGCTCGGTAGATAAGTATAGTAAGAATTGCATATATCAAAACGTGTCCTGTTTTTTTCACAATAAAATCTTTCCAGTGAATAACAGATACTGGGTTTGTGGCTAGCGACGAGAAGGAAAAAATTAGAACCATCCAAACAATAGGAGGTGCCCAAGTATCAATTTTCTTTTTCATCCTTCAAATTGTAACTTAGTCTTCTCTTTCTGAAAATAGGATAGAATGCGGCTCCTGTTAGCCCGATCCCTGCAACTATTAATATTCCAGCCATGATGGGAAATTTCTTTCCGCTTCCATCATTTTTTTCAGTTGGAGTCGGAGACAAATTCTGTAGAGAAGTTTCCTGAATCCCCAGTACTTCTGTCTGATTATCCCCACTTAATACAATCTCATTTTCTGTAGTATCGTCTTTTGCCTCAACCGGGTTAGTGGGAACACCAGTTTCCTTTTTTGCAGTTGGAGTAGGAGTTTTTGAAGGTTTCGAAGTGGGTGGCGGGGTAGAAGTATTTGTTGGTTTTGGCGTAGAAGTCGGGGAGTCTGTTGGTCGTGGAGAAAGCGTAGGCGGAACCGCATTGGCCTCATTTATCGTAACATAAGATAAAAGATAAAAATTACCTGTTCCGTCAGGACTCCGGCCAATTGAACCCCCTTCATTTGGTTTAGAAACAACAGATTCCGTAGCATCACCGTAAGACAAAGAATCAGTGAAAGAACCGCATTCAAGTCTAACCCTATCACCACTATTATTTAACCAACTTCCGTCCCAAGAAATTACTTTAAATTTTTCTATAAAGTTTTCCTGACTAAATACTACCTTCTGGTTATTATTTGTTTCATGGAGATATAAAATGCAATCCGTAAGAGGGGTTATTCCGGGGTTTAAGTTATAGAGTTCAACCCATTCAGCTCCACTCTCATCACCTGATGGGTTTGGTAACACTTCATTAATAACCACCTGGGCTGAGGCGGTGTTCGTAAGAAGAAAAAAGGAAATAAAAATCAAAAGAAGTAGTTTATTCACCTACTCTATTAAACAATTTTAGTAATTGATATGCAAATAAAATGTGTCTAGGTCGGAATCATCATGATCGATACGAACGTAACGCAGACGACAGCCACCACTTCCACCATAACTTCCTCTATAAAGAGTTCCCGAGTAGACAGCTTTAACCTCGGAAGAAGAATTACTATTTATATCTATACCGTTATGAAACTGATAAATCCTTCCAACCCAGGTGTTTCTTACTGCCCAAGTTGATCCATAGCCTTGGGAAAATTTTATTTTTGGGCTTATAGGCCAATCCCAAGAACCACCAGGGTTAAATGAATCACCGTCGCTTGAACCACAAGAACTTCCCGAACAGTTCTCAAAATCCACACCACTTTTCAGATAATTAAATGGGTTTTGTGTACTTCCATTTTGGCCAACGATAAAATGAACGTGTGATCCACTTGAGTTGCAAGAAGCACCTTGTATAACCGTTGCAATTTTCTGCCCCGCAGATACTTTGCCGGCTTCCTCTTCAGTACCTTTTCCAGCTAAAATTGCCTGAATAGCTTCAAATTCGCTTTTTACGGCTGCCAGAAGTTGTTGATATTTTTTTTCGTCATTCTTCGTCTGTTCCAAGAGCGTTGACTTCGCCGCTTTTTGAGATCCCAGTACGTTCTTTTGTTTTTCTAACTCCTGCTGAAGAACCTCTTGATCAACCTTTTCTTCTTCATATTCCCCCTGAGCTTTTTCAAGTCTAACTAATAAGTCTCTATCAGCTTCCTGAATTTTTTGAATATAATGATAGCTTGACACGGCTGAGTTCAAATCGGGGGAAAGTACCAGCATTAACGTTGGCTCGTTGAATCTTGCCATTTTGTATGTTCGGACGACTCGAGAAGCAAATGCCGTGGTCAGTGCTTGGAGAGAAGTCTCAAGTTGATCAATTCTGCCACCGAGAAGTAAAATTTTTTCTTCAGTCTGACTAATCTTTAGTACGGTTAGACGGATTTGTGCATCATATTGAGCTATTTGGTTCGATAACGTGCTAGCTTGCGATTTAAGTTTTGTAATCTCTTGTTCATACTGCTGAATTTCTTTTGTTAATTTTTCAAGTTTCTCTGCCTCGGTTTCGGCACTAACAGTAAACTTACCGCTAAGAAAAATACCTCCCGCAAAGACTAGGATGCTAAGTAATAAGAGAAAGAATAATTTTCCTTTCCTTTTCATCTACGTTTCACTCTGGAAACAGCTAAGGCACTTCCGGAAAGTGCAAGAAAGAAACCTGTAAGAAGTTCCCCACCCAGCATAATACCAAACAATGTAAACAGTTGTAGCGTATCCCGAGGCAAAACCGGAATTTCACCAAAGTAGCCTACTATCGTAGGAGTCGAGTATAAAACCAGCAAAAATGCTAAAAGCCAGCCGACAAATACTCCGGTGAGTGCATACATAATTGCCTCAAGTATAATTGGGCTACGAATAAAACCCGGCGTTGCCCCTATTAAATCAAGTATTTCAATTTCTCCGCGTCGTGTAGTCATTCTCATTCCAATAATCACGATAAGGACCAAAAAAGATGTCGAAGCCAGTAGAAAGGCAAAAGCTCCTCCTCCTAGTCTAATGTAAAAAGTTATAGTTCGCAGTCTACTAACCACATCGGAAAGTGTATTTTCTCCTCCCAAACTAGCGGTAAAACCTATTTGATCAACGATTTCTTCTTGTTTTACTTCCTGAATAACATCCTCAGCAAATGCTAAATCGGTTAATGAGAATTCCAAACTGGCAGGAAAAATGGACGGACTTACCAGCTCCGAAAGAAGGGGATTATCGGCAGTTGCTTCTTTATAAATTTCGAGAGCTTCCTCCTTTGTTATAAAACTAACATCATTTATACGGGAATCCTGCTGCAACCTCGTCTGAAGTTGAGAAATCTGCTCGGTTGTAGCTGTATCTTTGAGAAACGCAATGACTTGGGGACGCGTTTCAAAATATTTCAAAGTTTCACCCGATGCGTAAACCAAAGCAGAAAGAACCGTTATAACGAAAAAGGTTATCGACAAAACAAATATGGCAGAAAGCGCTTGAAATGGAGCACGTCTCATATGATCCCATGCGGTTTTAATATGAATTCTTGTCATTTTAGTTACATCTCTTTTTCGGATTCATCTACCTTTTTTTCTTTTTTTTGCGGGAGGCTTGCACCTCTACTTATAACTTTACCGTCTTTCAATTCAATAACTCTTTTTTTTAATTTATTGATGATTAACTTGTGATGAGTAGCCATAATTATAGTTTTTCCTTCCTGATTAATTTTTTCAAAAAGATCCATTATTTTGTCTGCCGTTTCCCAGTCAAGATTACCCGTAGGCTCATCGGCCAGAATAATTTTAGGATTTACGACAAGCGCCCTTGCCATTGAGACACGCTGAAGTTCACCACCAGAAAGCTGGGAGGGGAAAAGGTTCGCGCGGTCAGACAATCCAACTAAACGAAGTACATGCTCCGTCCTGGCCGGCCATTCATTTTTTGGTAATCCGATAACGGCTAAAGCGACTTCAACGTTTTCTGCAACTGTCCTTTCAGGAATAACCTTGAAATCCTGAAAAATTGTCCCTATATGTTGACGTAGTCTTGGAACTTCTTTCGAAGACAATTTAGCAATATTTTTACCATCCAATATAATTTCTCCTTGATTAGGTTTGATTTCTCTGAGTAAAAGTCTAAGAAGTGTTGTTTTACCCGCGCCGGAGGGTCCACTTATAAAAACAAATTCCCCGTCATCGACTTTAAAAGATATGTCAGAAAGCGCTGCAATGTCTCCAAAGGTCTTAGTAACGTTTATTAATTCCAACATACAGTAAGTTTATCTACCTAACAAGATTACCAGAAGATTTTCAATATGACTAGTCTCGAAAAGAAGTCTGAGGGAAAAATTAATCTAATACTTTAACTTTAACAACATCCATCAACCAACCAGCTTTAATTCCTGATAACGTTTCCCCCCAAACATGAACTTTCTTACCAACAAGTGATTGAAGATCAATCGCAGTTGAAGTCAAATATACATTTTGACTTGGCCCACCCGGCCGCTCCAAATGGTGTGTTCCTTCCCCTTCTATTCCGCCCTCAACTAAAGTCCCTTCTACTTCCTTAACCGCGCCTGACAAGTCCTCTACTGGAATTCCCAATTCTCCTTCGGCAAGTTTTTCTTTTTCCTCTTGAGGTACAACTACAGCGCCTTCTCGGGTTGAACCTAAACTCGAACCAGTCAGAAACCAACCCGTAGCAACGCCAGCAAGAACAACTACAAACGCAGCGAGAATCAAAGAGAGGTTTGTTTTGCTTTGCCTTCCTGGAAAATTTTTCATAACGTTTGGTTTCACCGTTTGTGAAAGTTTTTCTTGAGATGTATAGTCACTTCCATTCGGGCTGTCCATAACATTCAATATACCACGAAGGGTAAATTAATCACAAGAGCTGAATATTCATCTCATTAATTAAACGTGCCACAATAGATTAGAATCCAGTAATCACTTAAAGCTGTTGAATCTCGGCTTCGATGAAGGGGTCGAGTTCTCCGTTCAGAACCGCATCGGGATTTGAAACTTCGACTTCTGTTCGCAAGTCTTTAACCATTTTATAAGGGTGTAGAACGTAAGAGCGAATTTGATTGCCCCAAGAAGCAGGCCGATATTCGCCTTTTAACTCTTTAACTTTCTTTTCTTTCATCGCTTGTTCACGCGCCCATAATTTTGCGCGGAGCAAATTCAAAGCAATTTTCCTGTTTTGTTCTTGAAAGCGCTCTGTTTGGGCAGTAACAACGATCTCTGTTGGTTTATGTTTAAGTCGCACTGCAGTCGAAACTTTTTGAACATTTTGCCCTCCTTGGCTAGATGCACGAAAAAATTGCCAATCCAGATCCTCTTCTTTTATTTCAATATGAGGCAAATCTTCCTGCTCAAGTTCAGGTAAAACTTCGACAAGCGCAAAAGATGTTTGCCGAAGATTGTCCGCATTAAACGGAGATTGACGAACAAGTCTGTGAGTACCTGCCTCACCATTTAAATATCCATAAGCATATGCCCCTTCAACTTTAAATGTTACACTTTTAATTCCTGCTTCCTCGCCTTCGGAAACATCAATTGTCTCAGTACTCCACCCTCTTTTTTCGCAAAACCGCAAATACATTCTGTAAAGCATATTCGCCCAATCCATAGCCTCTGTTCCCCCCTGACCGGCGTGAATTGAAAGAATAGCATTTTTGGAATCATATGGATCTGACAAAAAAGACTTGAGCTCTAGTTTTTCTAATCTTTTTTCCAACTCCCTTACATCCTTTACAAAATCTGAAGCTAATTCTTTATCTTTAGAAAGTGTAACTAAGGTAGATACTTCTCCATCCAGTTTTTCCAATTCATCAATTTCTTTTTTCAAAGTATCCAGATCCTGCATTAGCTTCCTTGCCTTTTCCTGATCGTCCCAAAGATTCGGATCCATTGAAGCTGCTTCCAATTCAAGAAGTTTCTTCTTTCTTTCTTCAAGATTAAAATTTTTCTTTACCTTTTCTATTCTTTCGGCAAGTTCTTTTACTTTCTGATTTAAATCGTTCATAAGAAACTGAGTATATCAATTCAAGGAGCGCAAATGAAGTTTTTTGCTGCTTCTTTATCATCAGAAGATAAGCTTTCAAAATCTCCGACTATACTTTGATATGTTGGAGGCTCTTTTGCAGATGAATCCGGTATTTCGTCTGTTACCCCCATAACTCCGATCATTTTTGCACGGCTAATATCCAAAAGAGTACTTATAGGTTTGGGTGCACTTTTCCATCCTAGGATTTCGGTAAAAAGAGTTCTGCCGCCTAAGATAAAAAAGCCTTCCACAATAAACGCCAGAAGAAACCCCCAAAAAAGCATAGACATCGATGATTTACCTAAATTCCAGTGAACATACAACCATCGTATACGTGCGACAGTAAATAGTAGTAAAAAGATTAAAAGTACTATTGCTCCAGCCATCCAATAGGTAGGTTCAACATAAATTCCTCTAATGTTATAAACACCGAATGATTTATTCAAAAATTTGAGGGGATCCATTACCTAAATGATATCACAAGAGTTATCCTTAATTACTGTCAAGCTCCGGTTGATTTTTCGACTTTAAGAAGTTCAATCTCAAAAATTAAGGTTGAATTGGGGGGGATGTCACCTCCTGCTCCCTCTTGGCCATAACCAAGTTCAGAAGGAATTATTAATTTGCGTTTTCCTCCTACCTTCATTCCCAGGAGTCCTTTATCCCAACCTTCTATAACCTCCCCCGCTCCTACTTTAAAAGAAAAAGGTTCACCCCTATCAATGGAGCTGTCAAATTTCGCGCCATCCGTAAGCGTCCCTGTATAGTGAACTGTCACGAAATCTCCTTCTCCCACTTCAACGCCTTCTCCGACACTAATATCTTCGATTTTGAGTTCTTGTGATTCTGAAGTAGTATTCGAAAAATCCATAGTTTGGTCAGTCCCAATTCTACCTCCAATTATAGAACTAACAAAGATAAGTCCAACTATTGCACCTAAAATTACTGCAACGCTTACGAAAACGCGAGTTATATTCTTCCAGTCAAAAGCTATTTGAGAATTTTGTTCCTCCATGACAGATCTTGATTATACCTCAGGGAGTAGGTGTTGGAGAAGTGGTGGTGGTTGGAGTAAGTGTAGGGGTCCCAGTTCCACCAGTTGGCTTTACAGTTACCTTCGGAGTCGGAGTCGGAGTAGTTTTTGCTTTTGTAGGAGTTGCGGTTTGACCTTTTGGAAGTCCGGTAGTAATTCTAATATCATATTTATCTAAAGAGTTCTCTTCAACTTCAACATCCTGGTAAGTATCTTCAAGGAGTTCCTGGATTTCATCTCGGACAGTTTTGGGAACATCATCATTAAAAATAAGCTCAGTTGCAGTAAAATTCGATGTTGGTGCATTACCAACTTCAATCTGAGAATATCCTAATTTCTCCAATTTTGTTTTTAAACTACCTGCGCCCCCAGTTATTCCTGTCCCGTTTAAAACCTGAATTTTAATTTCTTCCCTCTCTATCTTCTCTGGGGTTGGAGTAGGAGTGGATTCTTTTATTTCAAATGGGGTGGGTGAAAGTTCCGATTCAAGATTTGCATCATCCCGGCTTCTTCCGAAAATAAACCAGCCACCTCCCACTAGTAGAATTAGAACAATAATAACTACTATAAGCTTGGTTGGAAATTTTTTAGGTTCCTGTTGCTGAGGAAATCCGACTCTCGTTCTTGGAGATTGATCACCTGGACTTTGACCAGCCTGACCTTGTGTATTTTCCTCTTCCATACTTGCGGCAGTATAGACCTATATTACTTAAGTTGTCAACTGTCTAAGGCGATAAAGCGCACCATAAAGTCCCGCAAAATCCTCCAATTCACCCTTTTTAATTTCCGGTAAAATAGGGAAAACCTTTAAAAATTTTCTCATATATTTATTAATTCGCACGATGGAAAATTGAGGATCCTGCGCAATTCCACCACCAATAACGACTACTTCTGGTGACCAATGAAGAATCGAGTTTGTAAGCCCAACCGCGGTAAATTTTTCAATTTCCCGCCAGACTTTAGCTTCGGTTATGTCTCTCGGATCTATCCTAAAACGCTTTTGTAACGACTTTCCTGAAATGCAATCTTCGAGTTCGAGAAATTCTTTTTTACTATCTTTAAATAAGCTTGCATCAGCGTCAATTATTTGGTGACCCGGTTCAAACCCGAAAGTGCTTTTGTCAATTTCATTATTTACAATCCTAACACCCCCAACGCCCGAGCTAATTGTTATGTAAGCTACAATTCTCTTTCCCTTACCTGCCCCATATACTGCCTCGCCCAACCCACACATTGCTGTATCGTTTTCTAAATAAACTCGAGAGCTTGTTATCTCGGCGATTTTTTTGCCTAAAGGTTTATCCATCCAATCAGCCAATAGCACATCTTTCACTAATTTGTCTTTATTTTTGTTTAAAACCCCCCTTATGCCACCTGCTGATTTATCAATTTTTTGATGCCCTACAATTTCATTAAATAAATCTCGAAATTTGGCAATGGCTTTTTCAAAATTTTGTGGAGTCGCAACAATTTTCGTTTCACCGATTGTCTTTCCATCGTTGGATAACCCAAGACGCATCTTGGTTGCGCCAATATCAAAGAGTAGGTACATAATTAGGCAATAGGATAGCAGGCTTTACAAACTCCCAACTCCTCCAACTTTTCAAGATAATTGACAATAGTCGTCACAAATTCTGCGTGACTCCAAACCAGAGGAGAAGCAGATAAATGTTCACCCGTGTAAGGGTCAAACTGTTCCGGCAAAGTTCTGGAAGGGGAAGCATGCGTTGATACCCAAGAAATCCATTTATGAACTTCCCCTAAGTCTGATTCTTTTTTGGCAAGTGCAATATAATATTGAGCCAGCCACATTGTAGTATTGACCCAAGGATTTCCAGGATAGTTTCCACCCTTGTGGTGGTATGAGTCTCCCTCAAATCTAGCTATCCCTCCGACCTCAGTCTTCACCTCAAGTCTTTCGATGGTTTTTTCCATTGCCTTTGTTACCTTCGGATCGTCAACCGGTAAAACCTCGAATTTATAAATCCCATAAATACTAGACATATCAATAGTTTTATCTATTAAAGCTGGTGACTTGTCTGTATCGATTAATTTGTAAAAAATCTCTTGGTCTTTGTCGTAAAGGTATTTAAGAATCGACTTTTTAATATCCTCTGCTACCTCTCTGTACTTTTTCTCGCCTTCGAATTTACCCAAAAGTTTTGCAAAACGTGCTGCAGTGATAAGGGCCCCATATACACTGCTGGCGGTATAAGTACTAATCCCATAGCCTCGTTCCCAAACATCGTAACTTGCGTGAGGTAAACCGGTTTTTTCGTCTCTGAAAGAAACCATAAACTCTGCCGCTTTTTTAACCAAAGAGTTGTAAACTCCTTCAATAAACTCGATATCCCGAGATAATTCATAGTGTTTCCATAAACTATAGATAACCAACGCAGTTTCGTCCTCCTGTATAGGAAAGTGTTTTTGTCCACCGCTTACCCAAGGGTGCCAGGAAGAGCCCAAGCTTTTGTCTGGTCTATACTTATGCATAAAGTACCCTTCTTTTGTAATTACATCATTACAAAATTCAAAAAAGCGCCGCGAGGCATTGAAATCTCCAGCCTTCTCAAGCGCCAAGGAAGAAAAAGCCCCATCGCGAGGCCAAACATATTCATAGTAATCACGCCCGAACTGAAGCATTTCCGAGTCACCCGAAGCAATAATTGCTCCGTTTCCGCTTACGTGGGCACGTATGTTAAAAAGAGACTGTTTAAAAAGCTCTATTATCTCGTCCCCCAATCCATAAAAACTAAAATTCTGCACATTGACCCACGCTTTCCAATAATTAACTGTCGATTCAATTATTTGACTAGGGTGTCGTCCTTGTATCTCTTCATCCAATTTTTTTGCTTTTTCAATTGATTTTGCTACACAAATCCAATAATAAATTTTTTTCTCTTCCTTTGGAGGAATTTCTATTAGTTTTCCTATTACTGAATCGACTTGGCCATGTTCAATCGGATTTCCTGATAACAATCCGTCTTCCGCATCCCTATAGGTACCGTCTTTCCCCTCTATTCCCAAAAGCCCAACACTATATTCATCAAATTCTTTATCCTCAAAAAGAGCATTAATTAAAAAAACTCGTCTCCCTTTATAATGAACAATGCTCTTCCCCCTAGGATCATAGTAAGCCGTTTCCCCAGTGTGAGTTTGGCTAATATTAAATTGCTGATTGAAATAAATCTTCAATTTCCGTTTTCGATCAAATAAGTTTTTTATTGAAATTTCTCTTATGAAAATGTTTTTTTCGTTATAGAGGATATCTTTGAAATGTAGCTCGATTCCAACTCCATCGTTTTTGGCGGTAATATCCGAGGCCATCGTATCCTTTTCGGATAAAACCGTAACAATCCAACTTCCGTCGTCAATCCAAGAAAAGGTTTCCTCAACAAAAATACCGATTTTGTGAGTTAAATACTCGCTGACGTGATTCTCAAGTCCCGGATAGTGAAAATAAAAGTCTTTGACCTGTCCAAAGCGATCAAGCCCGATAAGAACCGTTCCATTTCCTAAGCTTATAGATTTAGGCATATCTTAAATCAAACTTTCTTATTCTTCCTTTACTCTTTTTTTCTAATCTTAATTTCAAATCATTTGCTGCATTCATGAATGATATAAACGCATCATAAGGGCTCTCATAAGGGTTAAAGTATTTGTGAACATCACCATCGGAAAACCACTTCGTACACATGTAGTAAAAATGATCAGACGTTTGAAGTTTTCTCCATTTGTCGATGAGTTTGGCATCACCCACTTTAAGAATCCTATCTTCTAACGAATAAAGAAAGCTAATTGCCGATGTTTGAATTGCATTTCCCACCCATGCGGACAGATCTCTTTCAGTGTCTGCCCATGTGACAATCGAAGGAACGTCAACTTCGTCCATCGCAGGATATTTCTGCACGACTTCCGATACCGTCGCAAAGTCATTATCCGGATGCTTTAATATTTCTCTGGGCAACGAACTTAGGAAATTGAAGATTCCATGAGCTTCCCACTGATGCTCGCCGAAAGTTTCGTAGTCCATAAAAAGATTAACCACATGTCCATTGCCGTTTATTGCCGATACCCAATGCGCAAACTTATCAGCAGTTAGCGGCCAACTTCGCCAGCTTTTGTCGGAAAAGCGAAAGGCTATGTCGTCGGAAAGTTTGTAATTTTTGAGTAAGATTTTAATTTTGTTTGTATTTTTGGGTCTGTAAACAAAGTTGGGACTGCGCCAACCCAAAAATGAATCCCAGCCTTCTGCGAGAATCGCCTGATAGCCCTTAGAGTCAGCCCAGGTAGCAAGCTCATTGTTGTAAGCAAGTTCGGTATTTCTAAAAACGCGCGGCTTAACCCCGAATATTTCTTTAACTTTGGCACGATGAAGGTCAACTTGTTTTTCAAATTCACTTTTGGAATAAAAAAAGGCCAGTGAGTGATGATAGGTTTCTGAAAGTATTTCAACTCTATCCGTGTCAACAAGTTTTTTAAAGGAATCAAGTACTTGGGGAAAATCTTTCTCCAGCTGCTCAAGCAAAATTCCTGAAAAAGAAAAGGAAAGCTTTAATTCGGGATACTTCTTTAATAGATTTAAAAAGAGATTATTTGTTGGCAGATATGATTTACCGGCAACTTTACCTAAAACCTTTTTGTTATTAAGATTTGTATCGGATCGGTCGTTAAAATATTCTGGGTCCCAACCAACGTCAAAAACTCGGAAACGTTTAATCCTTAGCGGTTGATGAACCTGAAAATAAAGACATACGGATGGCATAGTTTTCTTCGGACTTTCTTTTTCAAATCAACTGATCATAAACATTAATTACCTCATCAGCAGCACGCGACCAGCTGAAGTTTCTAACTTCTTTACCACTTTCCCACTTCAAATCCTGAGGTAGTGCATCAAACTTTAGTACTGCAAGAATTTTATTTGCCATTTCTTCGATATCCCAAAAGTCTGCTTTAAGAATATTTTTCATTACTTCCGCTACTCCAGATTGTTTTGAAACAAGGACAGGCGTACCAGAAATAGCTGCCTCTAATGCTACAATCCCAAAAGGTTCGGAAACCGAAGGCATAACAAATATGTCAGCTGATTGAAAAATTTGATTTCTTTCATTTCCTCTCAAAAATCCTGTAAATAAAAATTTATCCATAACACCGAGCCTTGCTGCTTCTGACATCATATAACCATCCATATCCCCTGAACCTGCGACAACAAACAAAGTTTTGGGATTATAGGCAGAAACCAGTTTGGCTGCTCTTACAAAATATTCAGGACCTTTTTGTAAGGTAATTCTTCCCAAGAAAAGCACAATTTTAAACCCAAGTTCCTTGAATTTCGTTAGCGCTGGAGGAAGACGCTTTCCAAAATCCTCATTTATCCCGTTATATACCACTCTTATCTTCTGCTCGTCTACCCCATAGTTTTTTACCAAAATTTCTTTCATGAAACCTCCCACTGGCAAAACTCTATCGGAAGATAACAGTCCTTCCTTCTCTATTTTATATACGTAAGGGTTCGGGTAATAACCTCCAGTCCGGTCATATTCAGTTGAGTGAACATGTGCCACCATCGGTTTTTTGAGATAGCTCTTTGCCATTACCCCGGAAGGATAAGTCATCCAATCGTGCGTATGTATAATGTCGGCCTTTTGCTTTTTTACTAACTTCTTCATTTTCTCGGCATACTTAAAGGCTGCTCTAACAAAATCCGGTGGAAGTTCGTCGCGGTTTATTATATGACTCCAAAGAGGCGAGGTCGTATACGCACCAAGTGTTTTTAATATATCTTCATCCACATCTGCAAAAACTACCCTAAAACCATCAACTGTTATATCTACTTTTCTGGGAAGCACGAAGGTTAGATCAATTCCTTTTTTTGATAAAGCATTAGCAAGTCCCAAACAAGCCTCACCCAGGCCACCACTATTAAAAGGGTACAGTTCCCAACCCAACATGAGGACTTTGTAAGCCATTACTAATTCTCGGGGGTAGCGGTACATTTAACATCTTTGTCCCGATTACTACCATATTAGCAGAGGATTCAATACCTTTAAAAGAGGCAATTTTGCCCTTCGCCAAACTCAGGGTAAATCTCAGCGGTACATCCTATGTGATTAATATCACAGATTATGTAATCTTTTCGAATTTGAATTCTTCTTTTGCTTCCCCTGGAATAACTCTTATTTTATCACCCTCTTTTATCTCACCAGTCAGCATTGCATGTCCTATCAAGTCTCCCAAAACTATGTTAACAATTCTTCTCATAGGTCTTGCACCAAATGCGGGATCAAATCCGTCTTTGGCTAATTTTTGTGCCGTTTCGTCGGTAACTGTTAAGGTTATGTTTTTCAAACTTAAATTTTGAGAAAGATCCGCAAGCATTAGGTGTGCGATTTTAACAAGTTCTTTCTCTCCAAGTGGTTCGTAAACGACAACACCATCAAAACGATTGATGAACTCGGGTGAAAAGATTTCCTTTTCCAATACGTGATTTACAACTTCTTTCTGCAACTCATCGCCTTTAATTTCGCGACTTACAAGTTGTCGAGTGTATTCGGCTCCGGCGTTTGACGTCCCTATTACAAATAGATGTCGGCACATAATTTTTTTCCCGAACGCGTCAGTAATCACTCCTTCATCTAGAAGAGCTAAAAATAAGTTGGAAATTTCCTTTGAAGCTTTTTCTATTTCATCTAGAAGAAGTAGGCTTGCGGGACGATTTTTGATTGCCGTTGTCAAAACACCCGGAATGTTATTGGAAACAGACCCAATTAGACGTTCTAGCCCCTCAACACCTGAGTATTCCGCCATATCAAAACGGAGCATGGCATCAATACTTCCGTAATAAACTCGCGCTAATACTTTTGCTGTTTCAGTTTTGCCAACACCAGTTGGTCCAAGAAAAAGAAATGAACCCAGTGGTCTTTCCTCTTTAACGATACCGACAGTCTTTGCCCGAAGAGTTTTACCTATAAGTTCAATTGCAGCATCTTGATCGATAAGTCGCTGATGGATGATATCTTCAAGACGACTTAAGCGTTCTTTCTCCTCTGAGGAAAGTTTTGCGAACGAAATTCCTGTTTTTTCGGATAAAACTGCATTCGTATCTTCTACGATAACGATATTACCCCCCTCCTGTTCTTTGTAAGAAATCACGGCGTCCAAAAGTTCAATTGCCTTCTCGGGAAATGGTACTTCCGTAATGTATTTATCAGACTCGGTTAAAATGTTTCTTAAAGCGGGAACGGTTATGGTTAGACTAGTTAACGACTCCCAACGTTTAGCAGCATCAATTAGAATTTCCATCGCCTCACTCTTCTTCGGGGGTGTAACTTCCACCTTTTCCAAAAATTTCCTAAGACGTAGGTTTGGAGCAATGAATCGCTCGTATTCGGTGTTTGATGATACCGCAATAATTTTTAACTCTCTTTTCTCTAAATGTTCCTCAAAAATATCAGTAAAATCGTAGCCTTCAACTTCCGGATTAGTCAAACGCTGGATATCACGAATCATTAAAATAATATTTCCTGCAGCTGCCGCCTCATCTAAAATTAAAGCTAAGTTAGTCTTTTTCTGGTTAAGATCCGTTGCTGCCGATAATAGCGAATTATAGTCAAATTCAAGTACCCTATTAAAAGCCATTTTTGTTCCCAATTGACCACTTGCGGCTTTTCGAGCAAACTCCAATATAACCGTTTTCTTACCAACTCCCGGCTGTCCCATAATAAGTACATTATTACCTGAGCTTAAGATTCTCTCCATTCGTTTCACAATGTCACCTCTCCCAATAAGTCTGTGGGAATAGGATTGTGGTGTGGAAAGGTCAACTGAGTACTGGTTTAACGTGGGAGTATATCCAAAGGTAAGTTCAAGCGCTATTCCTGGTCGCCCCAGTACTCCATCCCCGAGCTGAGTTTCCTCGTCTGTCTTTTTGTCCCACCACTGGGCGGCTAATAAAAAGTCTTCGGGTCTAACTTCATACTTATTGAAAAACTCGTTGCTCCAAACGTTTTCCGCCAGTAATTTTTCAATAATTTCTCTGTATGATTTGGGGGAAAATTTTTCCAGGCTTATTTTTTCAGGTCGTGCATTTTCTAAAAGTACTTCTCGGGTAAGACCTATATGTGTAAGAACGAAATACCCGGCCTCGTTATCAAAAATCACTTCCAAGTAAGGCTTGTGGCTTTCCTTTATACGAAACATCAGCTCGAGCATAAAATTTTCTTTTTGCCTTTTGTATTTTTCAAAGACAGGAAGTCCAAAAAAGGGCAAAGTCAACCAAAAAATAAAACCGGCGGCTCCACCAAAAATAGTCATTAAAGCGAGAATGATACCCGCGCCAAAAAGTGTTAGTCGTACAAACGCACCTATTCCTCGAGAAATTAGATTAAAAGTAAATACTTCGAACTTCTTTTGAAGGTTAAATCCAGGGGAGGTGTCGGTCTCAACTAGACGTTTCCATGGAGCGAATAGAGTTTTAAGAAGAAGAGATAAAGAAAAATAGTGGCGAATCCATAATATAGATCCAAGCCAACTTTTTATATAGTAGTCAATTCCATAACTATAATGCCAGGTTAAGAATTCCATGTTTAATCATGATAACATTTATATATAATACTAATCTACGAATGTATCCGATTTTAATTCCCTATGAAAACTCAAGCTACCAAATTAAATTGGCTGTCAGAAAACCTCAAAGAATTGGGGAGTAAGGGTCTTTTGATACAAAAGCGTGTAATTGAATCCCCAATGGGCGCGAAAATTAAAGTAAACGGTAAATGGGTTTTAAACTTCTGTTCCAATAACTATTTAGGTCTGGCGAATAATCCTCTACTTAAAAAGGCAGCGAAAAAGGCAATTGATAAATACGGAATTGGGCCGACCGCGGTACGAACTATCGCAGGAACCACAAAACTTCACTTAAAACTCGAAGAAGAACTAGCAAAGTTTAAAAAAACCGAGGCAGTTATTACTTTCCAATCAGGTTTTATGGCAAATCTGGCGACTATACCAGCCCTAGTCGGAGAGGGAGACATAATTTTTTCAGATGAGCTTAACCATGCAAGCATAATCGACGCCTGCCGCCTATCCAAAGTCGAAGTGGTGAGATACAACCACACGGACACCAAAGACCTGGAAAATAAAATAAAGTCAAAATTACCCTTAAATATACCCTTAAAATCGAAAACCCTTATTGTCACCGATGGAGTTTTTAGTATGGATGGAGATATTTCTCCACTTCCAGAATTAGTGAAATTATCCGAAAAATATAATGCAATACTTATGGTCGATGATGCTCACGGAGAAGGCGTTCTTGGAAAAAACGGACGAGGAATAGTGGATCATTTTAACCTCCATGGAAAAGTTGATATTGAGATCGGAACAATGAGTAAAGCCATAGGAGTCGTAGGAGGATATGTTGCTGGGGAAAAGGTGATAATCGATTGGCTTAGACTTCGCGCACGTCCCTTTCTTTTCTCAAGTGCAATGACCATACCCGATGTGGCTGCATGTATATCCGCGGTAAAAATTCTTCAAAAATCGGATAAGCAAGTTTTAAAACTTTGGGATAATACAAAATATTTCAAAGAAAAGATTAAAGGGCTTGGTTTTGACATCGGTAAAAGCAAAACACCGATTGTTCCTGTTATGCTGGGAGAAGTGAAACTGGCACAAGAATTTAGTAAAAGATTGTTTGAAAATGGCATTTTTGCTATGGCTATCGGTTACCCAACAGTCCCGGAAGGTTCCGCTCGAATCAGAGTAATGATGAGTGCTGCACATAGCAAAAATGATTTAGACAAAGCTCTTGAAGTGTTTTCTAATGTCGGAAAGAAATTAGGTGTGATATCCTGAAAATATGGGGGAAGTAATTCTTGTGACAGGAGCCAACGGAGAAGTAGGTCACGGCCTAATTCCAGCCCTAGCCAAATTAAAAAAATACGATCTCGTTGCACTTGATATTCGAGAATTAGACGATACTTTAAAACCGCATGTTCATGAAACCGTTGTAGCCGACATTTTGGATAAAACCGTAATAGAAAATCTCCTCAAAGAACACCAAATAAAAATAATCTTCCATTTGGCCGCATTACTCTCAAGCGTAGCCGAAAACGATCCAGAGAGAGCGCACGATGTGAATGTGAATGGAACAGCCAATCTTCTGAGTGTTGCATATCGAGTAGGAACTGAAGAAAAGAGAACGATTAAGTTTACCTTCCCTTCGACGATTGCAGTCTACGGAATTCCAGACGCAAAAACAAAGAAGGGTTCTCGTGCGCTCAAAGAGGAAGAATATAATACCCCAATTACTATGTATGGAATAAATAAACTTTATTGTGAACTGCTAGGCAAATATTATTCCTCTCACTATTCACAACTCACCACCCACAACGTTTCCCCTATTGATTTTCGCTGTGTTCGATTTCCGGGAATAATTAGCGCCTTAACCATTCCATCAGGAGGGACAAGCGACTATGCACCTGAAATGATCCACTCGGCGGCAAAGGGGGAAGGATACGAATCGTTTGTGCGACCGGATACTGTCATACCGTTCATGGTCATGCCTGATGCCGTAAAATCTCTACTTCAATTGGTCGAAGTACCTCCCGAAAAGCTCACACAAAATGTATACAACGTATCAGGATTCTCAGCAACAGCACTAGAGATAGCAGAGCTTGTAAATAAAGTTTATCCTGATTCTGCAATAAGCTACGTTCCCAATCCGAAACGGCAAAAAATTGTAGATTCCTGGCCAGCGAGTATTGACGACTCCGCCGCAAAAAGAGACTGGGGATGGAAGCCGGATTACAACATCGAGCGTGCTTTCACTGAATATCTCATCCCGGAAATTCAAAATAAATATAAATAAGAACAACTCAATAGAATTTAAAATTACAATTACCAACCAGTGCAGCGTGGCGGTGGAGGAGCAATAAGTCCAAATGGTGCAGAAGGTTGTTGGCTTGGAGGAATAATATACTTCACAAGCTTACATCCGGGTGGACAATCAGTAGATTTATATTTTGAACAAAAACGGTCAGGTAAGACTTGGATTTTAGAAAGCACGGGAAATGTTGAAGTTAGCTTTCCTGAATAGTACCACCCCCAAAAAAAAGCTACAAATGCCAGTCCAACAATGGATACTACCACGACACGTTTTATATCTATCACTTTAGCATTTACTAAATTATACTCTTCCTCTAAATATCAAGAGTATCAATAATTTCTTTCACGATCAAGGTTTATGCGGCTTTATTTAATTTAATTTTAATCCCCCTGCGCTATAATAGTTGTCATACTTAGTTCTTAGCTTAGATTGATTTCTCTTATGGAACAATTTGCTTTAATTATTTTTGGAGTTACCAGCAACTTAGCCAAGCTAAAACTCATTCCTGCACTCTATGATCTGGAAGAAAAAGGGTTACTTTCCGACCAAAGCATAATTGTTGGTATTGCCAGGAGTCCTCTATCTAAAGAAGAATTCCAAAAATATATCTTAGAAGTTTTATCTACAGAAAATCGACACCATCAGCATGACACTAAACCGGCAATTGTTAAGTCTCTAGTAAATAGAATGAAATATCTTCAAGGTAATTTTGAACCCCAAAATAATTCCGACGCTCTTTACAGAAACTTGAAACAGTTTCTCTTAAAGCAAGGCACTTCTTGTAACAACCATCTCTACTATTTGGCAACTTATCCAGAACTTTATGAAAAGATTTTTAGCTCGTTGCAAAAAAACGGATTGAATAAGAAAAATCAAGGATGGGTTCGTTTGATGATCGAAAAACCAATTGGCCACGACTTAAAATCAGCTAGATTACTTAATCGACTTTTAAAAAGGTATTTTTCCGAAGAACAAATTTATAGACTAGATCATTATCTGGGAAAGGACACTATTCAAAATATACTAGTCTTTTCCTTCGGAAATGGTTTACTGCAACCATTAATGAATCGGGAGTATGTGGATCATATCCAAATAACATCCTCTGAAGACTTTGGAATTGGTAAAAGGGGAGGATATTATAACTCCGTAGGTTGCCTGAAAGATGTAGGACAGAACCATCTTTTGCAAATGCTTGTTGTTGCGACAATGGATCCTCCGGCCGAATTTTCCAATCGTGCTGTAACCGATGGGCGTATTAAAATTCTTAAGCAACTAGAACCTGACCCCAAAAATATAATTTTTGGACAATATAATGGATACAGATACGAAGACAATATAAAAGCGGACTCTCAGACCGATACTTTCTTTGCTCTCAAAACTCAAATAAACTCCGAGCGTTGGCGTGGTGTTCCTATATATATGCGGGCAGGAAAAAAACTGGCTATGTCAGTAACCGAAATTTCTATAGTTTTCAAAATTCCCGCCAATCGAATGTTTCCCCACCATAGTTTGGCTAATCGCCCTAATACTTTAACGTATCGAATTCAACCTAATGAGGGAATCGCCCTGGAAATACTTACTAAAAGACCCGGCCATAAACTTCAAATAGATAATGATCTTATGCAGTTTTGTTACAGCACCAAAAAAAATACTCAAGCCGATGCTTATGAAAAGCTTATTTATGATGCCATAAGTGGCGACCCTACTTTTTTCAATGACTCTCCCGAAGTTGAAGCCTCTTGGGCTTTCATAGATCAGTACTTGAAACGTAATAATAAATTACATATTTACGATCCCGGCAGTTGGGGACCTGAAGCTGCCGATAAATTAATAAAAGCCGATAAGCGTGAGTGGATTGAACCATCCCTTGCTTTATGTAACTTTTCAGTCTAATTTGGTTTTTTTACAGAATGTCCTCCAAATTTTCCCCGTAATGCTGATACTACTCTATTACGAAAATTGTCCGGCATGTTTGTAGAATCTTTTCTTATTTGTAGTGATTTTTTAATAACCGGAACATCTACCCCGAGCTCGGTTGCGGTTTTTACTGTCCATTCTCCTTCGCCGGTAGCTTCAATTATCGATGAAATATCGCCCAAATTTTCACCATCACTAAAGGCTTCTTTAGCCCACTCTACCAACCTTGATTCGATAACTGATCTTTGGTTATATAAATCAAAAACTTTTGAAAGATTAAAATTAAATCTGGATTCTTTCAAAACCGCTGCACCCTCTGCGATTGCTTCCATCATTCCGTATTCGATTCCATTATGAACCATTTTAGCAAAGTGTCCGGCCCCGACATCTCCTAAATGTGCTAATGCGCCAGGCGCTGCTATTAACTTTAATATAGGCGCAATAAGTTTGTAATCTTTTTTACTTCCTCCCACCATTAAACAAGCCCCGTTTAGTGCGCCACTCGGACCACCCGATACACCCACGTCCATAAAACGTATCCCTTTCTTTATTAGTTCAACATGCCTTCTGATGGTATCTTTATAAAATGAATTTCCCCCATCTACTATTAAATCTCCCGAAGACAAGTGGGGGGTCAATAAATCAATCATCTCATCTACAGGAGTGCCTTGCGGTACCATTAACCAAACAATTCTTGGAGAGGTAAGTTTACTTATAAGTTCCTTATGCGACTGCGTTCCTACTGCACCTTTTGTAACTACCTCATCTATATCATCTCTTGACCTATTCCAACAAACCACTTCTACCCCCTCTTTTAACAAATGGGTCACTATCCCCTTTCCCATCTTTCCTAAACCCACAAAACCAATTTTCATCTAATAAAATTAAACCCCCGTAAGCCGAAATATTTGAATTAACTCTGATTGATGAATTTGAACGAACCAGATTAGATATATCCAAACCCCCGGGTAGACAACAAAATTTTCAAACCACTTGCCTGTTTTTATTCTCCATTTCTTGATTGGAGGTAATCCGAAGTTAATACTTAATGGAAAAAGAAGAGGTACTCCTTCTTCGGTCAATGCGTCTGCCAAAATATGGGAAAGGTATCCAATCATAATGCTGGCCAAAATTATACCCGGATCTAGGAATGTTGAATTTAAGTATTTAAATAATACCCACTCAAGTATTTTATAGATAGCTACAATTCCAATTATAGAATGGGTCAAAGTTCTGTGTTTATAAAAAATTCTTCTTAATATTTTCCCCATGTTATGCCCAGCAGGTAATAGATCCCAAAGTCTATTGCCGGCACCATCCATATCGGGAATTAGTGCACCAATATCCGCTCCGATTACGGAAACAACTAACGTTGCCAGATTGAGATTTTGGGGAGGGAAAAAAGCAGCTACTGTTACCAGGCAAGCGAAGGCAAAAGCATCATGAGTTCGGGCAGTCATGTAATTAGCTTATTTTAACGCTTCGTTTACCGCAGGTTCCATATCTTTGTAGTTATATGCACCTGCGAAATTTTTATCGTTCACAAAAAATCCGGGAGTACCGCGTACTCCCAACTCTTGAGCTAATGCAATGTCACTTTGAAGCCTACCGTCGTATTTACCACTGTCAAGACAGCTTTTTAAAAAAGATGAATCAATTGCTGAAGCTAGAAAGGAAGAAAGTTCTCCGGATTTGGCCTTATCATTTTTAACGGTATTATTCAGAAGGTCATAGCCCTTATTTGTCATTAACGTATCGTGCGCTTCCCAAAATTTTCCCTTTTCCTGGGCACAATAAAGGGCTTTTGTGCCCATTTCTCCATTTCCGTGGCCAGGGGTGTATATATATGCAAATGATGCCTTACCTTGATCCACTAGCTTCTTCATCTCAATTACAGGTGCTACATATGTTCCGCCATCTGTAACTAATTTGAATCTATCTCCTGCAGAAGAATTGAGTTCCGGATTCAATCCCGCTGCTATATGACAATAAGGACAGCTTGGGTCAGCGACTTCAACAAAAAGCAATTTGGCGTTAGCATCACCGAATTTTATAACATCCTTTTGGAAGACTGCTTTTATATCATCAAGCGCTACCTGTTTTGGAGCCGGTGCTGTCCCAGTTTGAGCTTGATCTCCAGTCCCTCCGGTAGTTTGTCCGGCAACTGAAGTGCCTCCCTCGAGCCTATTCACTTTCTCCCATAAATTTCCAACTATAAAGGCAAGTGCAATAGTTGCAATAAGAAGAATCGGAGTTAATTTTTCTAAAAAGTTACTGGTTTTTTTACTTGCAGCCATTTTTGACAATACATGAAAGTGTAATTGATATGATTAATCGTGTCAACTTAATTTTCTTATCTCTTCGTTTTTTACTTTCTGAACAATAGCTAAATAAAAAATCACATTAAGTAAAGCTAGAACTACCTCAAAAACTCCTTTGTTCACGGTTAAAAAGTTTTTTAGGATTAATAACGTCTCAGGATACCACCAACCCCTAAAAAGATTAATCCAATATATAATACTCAGGATAAACCAATATTTGAGAAGCTTGGGAAAGTAAATAGAAAGTAAAAGTCCACTTACCACTCCAGCAAAAGCATAGCGCTCGAGCATGTTGGTGAGATATAGCCAACCCCCAAATCCGATAATAAACATTCCAAAAACTACCGTTTTGAATTTTTTCACTTTGATCTTGGATATAGCGATGATATTTAAAACACCAAATATTAGTAAACCCCAAATTCTTGTCGGTAAAAGAAATAAAACTTCATTGTGACCGAAAATCTTGTCGCGTGTAAAAATGTGCCAAAAGTTAAAGGAGTTCGTAGAAATTCTGAAGTCTGATTTGTAAAAAATTATCGGAATGAGAGTTTCCCTTGTGTAAGTAATAATATTTTGATCTGTAAATGCTTTAGTTGAAAGATATTGAACAATCCCGACAAGCAAAATTCCTAAAAAAAATTCTCTGATATTAGGCTTGTTTTTAAAATATAAAAAAAGATACAAAGGAATAAAGATTAATGAAGTAGGTTTTATCCCAATACTTAACGAGAGTAGGAACGGAGAAAGAATTAATTTTCGTTTTGAAAGAAGATAAAAAGCGAGAAGTAAAAAGAAAAATCCAACCTGATCATATTGCCCCCATAAAGCAGATAAATACCAGGAAAAAGGAGAAAAGAGGTAAAGGAAAGGCCAGAGAATTGGTTTTTTTACTTTAATTTTTCTGGCAAGAAAGAAAATAAATGCAGCTATCCCTAAATCGGCTAAGATAGGAAGAAGTTTAATTGTTGAAAGATATCCAACAGGAAACCAAATCTCGGAAGTCAAGGGATTATCAAACCAAATTACAAAATTAAACCACCAGATCATGTGTCCTGGTGCGAGGTGATATTTCACAATTATGTTTGCCGAGTCCCTCAAAGTTTCTAAGAAAAACTCATAAAGCTTGTGATCAAATCCATAGATAAGACTCATTAGAGGTGGTTGCGTCGGCCAAGAATAAACCCAATCCCTGGCTTCATAAAAGCCTTTGGAACCGTTTGCGGCTATCCACTCCCCCCAGTGAGAATTACTGAAAATATCTACGTGATGGGTTTGTGGAGTCAAAAAAAGTCGAAACAAAAATGCAACAAGAAAAATCGAAAGAGGAATTAAAAGCTTTTTGTTAATAAACACAACTAATTATAACGTTTAGAAAAATTATCGACATCGTTCCATTTTTACCCTCTTTTCAAAAGTAAAATCTTGTGTACAATGAGATGTGATTGCTCTCACAATCTTATTTTGGAAGGGGGGTGAAAAATATGGATGATGATAACAAAAAGGTAGCGGTTGACCATCTTAAAACCCACGTTAAGTATCCAGCAACAGCAGAGGAATTAAAACAGGAATGCAATGGAATGGAGGACGTGGCAGAAGACTTGAGAAAAGATTTTATGGAAAAACTTCCAGTTGGTACTTATAACTCAGCGGAAGAGGTAATGAAAGCCGTAGGTTGGGAATAGTATTAAACGTTGATTGGGTAGTGTAAAATAATAAAGCTATGAAGATCCCTGCTCTAATTGTAGTTTTTATAATCGTTTTTTTTACAGCAAGCACAACTGCCAACGCACGTATAAATAATTATGTAAGAACAAGTAGTAGTGGTGGTAGCTCTAGTGTGAATGTAAATATTAATAATAATGTTAATACAGACAGCAGTACTCCTACATTTAATTCGGAAACTAAAACTCAAGTAAATATTAGCCAGGAAGGGGAAGGTACATCCTCTGTCAATATTAATGGTAAAGAATGGAAGCTAGAAGGTCCTGGAGAAATTAATGTAAACGAAGGAGCCCAGTCTACTTCGACACCTAGTCCAACTCAAAATCCGAGCTTAACACCAACCGAAAATCCCACGACTACCCCCGAACCAACGCCAGATATTTTGGAAGACAACGATGAAACATCTGAAACTGTCGGAGAATTGCTAGAAAACTTCTTTAAATCTTTTGAGGAGTTCCTTGACAGAATCTTTTCTCATAATTAGACTTACCTCCAAATAGCTAATAAATATGCACTCGAATCCAGTACGTTGTTGAACCACGCGAAAAGTAATTTTTCTTCTTCGATTTTGTGTTCTTTCCCATCTCGTGGATCGTTATACCAAAAATAACCATTTTTATAGATTGTTACAACAATGAAGTGTCCCATATCTTTAGGAGATTTATTTCCAAAGAGTATTGAGGTGTTAACAGATAATATGGCAGGTCTGTTTTTATCTAAAACATTTATGATATCGGACTTCGACGGAGTTTTTATCTTTGCTTTACCTTTCGAAAGCTTCTCATTGTAAGATAAACACAGTGTTTTAAATCCTAACTTTCGTGCAAAATCAGCTAGTTTAATAGTTCTAACTCCGAAATTCTTAATACCACCAATGCCCTTTATAATTTCGTCGGCTCTAATCTTTTTACCGTAGTATTCCAAAACCATTCTTAACGCTGTTGGACCACAATCAAGTTTATCTTTTTGTTTAAATAGTGGAACTTTCATTTGGAGAACAACTTGTTAAAACTATTATAACCTTTATCTATAACTTTCCTTCCTATGTCTTACTCTTAGAACAACAATATTTCGTCCGTGGACATCAAATATTATTCGATAATTTCCAACTCTCCATCTGTAACTGCCGATTTTGGGATCTGTTAATTTTCTTGCGTTTGATAAGGGTGAAGTAAGATTTTTTTCTATGCCTTTCTTTAATCTTTTTTTAGTTACTGAATCCAATTTTTTTATATCTTTATATGCCGATTTTGTATAGAAGATTTTAAAAGCCATTAAATTTCACCGAAGACTTCTGCATGAGAAAAAATTTCACCCTTCTCATATTCTTCTCTTGCTTTTTTAATGCTTTTCAAATAGTTTTTATCCTTTAAAGCCAATAAATCCTCAAACAATTCTACATCCACTAGTGCGGAGATAATTTTTCCTCTATTTGCAATAAGAAGATAATTTTTCTTTCCTACCTCTTTTATTGTGTCTGCTAAATTATTTCGCAAAACTGTTGCATTTACGATGTTCATGTTAATTTAGATTGTACATTATAAACGTACAAAGTCAAGTTATAGAACTTGGATGTCAGATCTTCTTATTTCCTCTGATAATTTCGATAAGAATTCCAAGAAAGCCGCCCAATATTGAAAAACTAATCAACGCGAAGCCTGGTCCAATTGCCCATGGACCACTCGGCGCTCGTGGTAAAGTAACTAATGTATCTTCTACAGGTATATTTCTCCATACACCAACTACTAATACTTCCACAATGAGACCTGCAAAAAAACCTACACATATTCCAATGATTGTTACTTTGGATCGCTTTTTCGTCATATTTTTCTATATACTAACATTACCCATACTGGGGATAATGACATTTCTTGTATTTTTTGCCAGACCCACATGGACACGGGTCGTTTCGGCCGATTTTCTTTTTAGCATCAGTTGAACCCGACCCTTGGATATTACCTTTACTTAAATTCACCCCAAAAGCACGACCGTCTACTGGAGGTCTCAAGGGAGGGGTATCTGAAAAGGCAGGCTGGCCACCTTCAGCTCCTAACTCAGGTGCAACGGTATCGATTAAACCTGTAGCATCAGATGTATCTACATTTGTTGTTGCAGCTTCGATTGGAATTTCAGGCCGAGGAGCTTGGGCAACTCCGATTCTAAATATACGTCGCGATAATTCATCGTCTATCCTATCAAGTAAACCCTCAAAGAGTCCGAAAGCCTCGTTTTTAAATTCAACCAAAGGATCGCGTTGACCATAAGCCCTAAGACGTACTCCTTCACGAAGGCCGTCCAGGTGGTCGATGTGTTCGATCCAATGTTTGTCTATTGACCCTAAATAACCATACTTCTCAACTTGTCTTGCTACAACCTCTCCCAAAGTTTTTTCTCTTGACGTGTAAACATCATCTACAACCTTAATTAAAAACTCTTGTATTTTATCTCTATCGCCTAATCTCTTCATCTCTTTTTTGATTTTTTCTCTTGAAGCATCGTCAAATGGAATAATATCAAGCATTCCGACAACAACTTTTTCTTCATCAATCTCCTGGCTTTCTACATTAGAGGACAACAATAAAACTTTATCTACCTGATTCCCAAGTTTTTCTAAAACCTCACCCTTTAAATTTTTCGATTCCAGTACTTGTTGACGTAACTTATAAATAATCTCTCTTTGCTGGTTAATTACATTATCATACTCAACTAAATTTTTACGGGCGTCAAAATGAAATCCTTCAACCTTAACTTGAGCTTGTTCGATAGCCCGAGAAATCAATCTATTTTCAATCGGCTGATCCTCCGGTAAGTTAAGTCTATCCATAATGGAAGCTACCTGTTCGCCACCGAAAACTCTCATCAAATCATCTTCCATTGACAAATAAAATTTCGAAGATCCCGGATCACCCTGACGACCAGATCGACCCCGAAGTTGGTTATCAATCCTTCGGGATTCGTGTCTTTCAGTACCGATTACATGTAATCCCCCCGCTTTGACCACCCTTTCATGGGCATCCTGCCAAGCCATATACTCTTTTGACTTTTTATGTACTTCGCGATCCATTCCGGGAGGCATATCAGGAGGAGTTCCACCCAAAATTACGTCAACACCGCGCCCTGCCATATTTGTAGCAACAGTTACTGCTCCCGGTTTTCCCGCATCGGCAATGATCATGGCTTCTTTCTCGTGGTTTTTTGCATTCAGCATATTGTGGGGAACTTTTTTACGCTTTAAATAATCGCTGATTATTTCATTTTTCTCAATCGAAGTAGTTCCAACCAAAATCGGCTGCCCCTTTTCATGTCTATCGATAATCTCGTTCACAACCGCACCATACTTCGCACGTATTGATTTGTAGATAATATCGGAGTGGTCCCTGCGAACCATTGGATTGTGTGTAGGAACAACCACAACTTCCAACTCATAAATCTTTTTAAATTCTTCGGACTCTGTTGCCGCAGTCCCAGTCATACCGGAGAGAACTTTATACATCCTGAAGTAGTTTTGGAAAGAAATTGTTGCCAGAGTTTTACTTTCCTGCTGAATTGTAACTCCTTCTTTCGCTTCCACCGCCTGGTGAAGCCCATCACTCCAGCGCCTGCCAAACATCAGCCTTCCCGTAAATTCGTCTACGATAGTCACCTGACCATCCTTAACAACATATTCCCTATCTTGCAAATACAAAGTTTTTGCCCGCAGCGCATTTTCAATATGGTGAATGGTTTCCCAATCTTTCTCGTATAAATTAGTTACGCCCAAAATTTTCTCGACTCTTGTAATTCCATGCTCGGTTAATGTCGCACTTTTCGACTTCTCATCTATAGTGAAATCGGTATCAGGATTGAGTTTTTCCACCATCTGGGCAAATTTGTAGTACTTATCCGTCGGTTCGGTATCGGGAGCGGAAATAATTAAAGGGGTTCTCGCTTCATCTATTAAAACTGAGTCAACCTCGTCAACTATTGTAAAGTTGTGACCGTGTTGAACCATCTGCGAAACATCCTGGACCATGTTATCTCGCAAATAATCAAAGCCGAATTCATTGTTAGTCCCGTAAGTGATATCCGATTGATAAGCCATCTTTCTTTCAGACGGCTTAAGGTGTGCGAGCCTCTCATCTCCGTGACTTTGGTCATTGTGCTCAGGATCATAAACGAATGATTTACCCTCTTGGATAATTGACCCAACAGAAAGTCCCAGTAAATGAAAAATTGGTGCATTCCACCCGGCGTCGCGTCGGGCAAGGTAATCATTAACTGTTACAAGATGGGTTCCTTTACCGGTCAAGGCGTGGAGATACAAAGCAGGAACTGCGGATAAGGTTTTTCCTTCACCTGTTTTTTGTTCTGCAACTTTGCCTTCAAAAAGAGCGATTGCGGCCATAATCTGTACGTCATAATGCCTAAGTCCTAGAGTCCGAAGGGAAGCTTCACGGGTAAGCGCATACGCCTCAGGAAGAATATCTTTTAATTCCTCGCCCTTTTCGATTCGTTCTTTAAAATCCTCAGTCTTTTTGGCGAAATCTTTGTCCTTAAGTTTTTTAACTTCTTTTTCATGTTCGTTAACTTTCTCAACGATTTTTCTAAGTCGATCGATCTCGCGTTGGTTGATGTCTAGAAGTTTAGAAAATAGGTTTAGCATTATTAAAAAACAACCCTAAGATTGTACAGTATAGATTTAATTGTAGCAAACAAAGATGAAGAGTGATAATTACAGTCTCGAAGTATTATAAAGAAACCACATTTCATAAAATGTGATTTCTGTAGCATATGTCACGAAATTTTAGTTATAAAGTGTGACATCTGTAGGGTATAATATCTTACTTTTGCACATTGATATCAGGTTTGTTCGGAGTGGTGTACTAATCTTTTAAAGGTTGATATTCCGCTCCGCATGAACCGTTCGGACAAAGCGAGGTATGTCAACGGCGTCTTCTTCATGGCGAAGAAGATAAATATGCGGACAATGGAGGTGAAAAAATTGAACAAGTTCCGACCCGCGCTTTTGGTTTTACTGATCGTGACGCTCGGGTGCAGTTTTTTTCAATTCCCTGACATTACCCCACCAGCCCCGACGTCAAGTCCCCGTCCCCAAAATCCCTACCCTGAGGAATTCAACTGGATCGTTACTTCCCAATCAATGCCAGATAGAGCAGAGGAAAGATTAGTTCCAGAATCTAACGCTCTGTGGGAATATCCAGCAGACTGGGATACGTATAAAATAGAGATATACCAGTCTAGGACTGGGTACGGGGCATCTGATATTCGGTTGCAAATTAATCTTTTCGGAGAGACTGAAGTCGGAGAGGGCAACTGCACAACTCAGTGGACTGAGTTTGATGGGGTTACAACAAGTCCCGACCAAAGCTTCTTTGTTAAGACTCACTTTCCCTTCTGGGATTACAAAGAGGAGGAATGGTCCCAATACCAGTTCAACTTCTATCTTTACTGCGACCCATCACTGGAGCAATGGTTCTTCGTGCTTACGGAGTGAGTAATCACACAAAACCGGAATCCTCGCTCTCCGGATCTAGACTAAATCCAATCTCGGTGCCATTCGTGGTACCTTATCATAGGAATAGTGTTAACACTGCAGCTCGGCTTTCGCGCCGATCACACTTTACTGCATAACACTTTACCTACGACCGACAAAAGATTGGATTTTTTTATGGCTTTATTTGTAACAAATAAACATTACATTTGCTTCAGGAAATACAATGTCAACTTTTTCGAAAATTTTTTCAAGAATCTTGCCAAATTTCATAGCCTCCTTTCTTTTCTCCCCGTAATAAAGCCTGTTAAACACTACAATACCATCGCTTGCAAGGACGGTCCTTACAAGCCGTATATAGTTTTCGGACTCGAATTTTTCAGGAAATTCATCTCCAATGTATAAATCTACAAGAATTAAATCAAATTTGAAATTTGGAATTTGGAATTGGGATTTATTAACATAATCATACGCATCCACAATATTAACTTTTACTTTGTATTCATCTAACCCAAGATACTTTTTCCCCATTTTAACCATCACTGGATCAAGATCCACTCCAGTTATTTCAACCTCCTCCCCCCAAAATTTTCTGACCAACTTTGCCGTACTTCCTCCAGCTAACCCCAAAATTAAGCACTTTCTAACCTCCAACCTCTGACCTCTAACTTTTTTCAATGTAGTATGCCACACATCATAAACAACTCCACCAGATTGAGTTAATCCTCCGACTTGAATATAAGTCCCAAAAGCCAAACTTTTGATAACGCTAATTTTTCCATTAATCGGAGAGATAACTTCTTCCAAAATCTTTGTCCCGCTCAAAAAATCAACCAACTTTCCCATTATTGGTATCCTTTCGCCTGAAGACTGAAAATGTGTGCATATTCTCCCTCTTTTTTAATCAATTCCTCATGATTTCCCTGTTCAATAATTTTTCCGTTATCGACAACTAGAATTCTGTCGGCCTTTCTAACAGTTGAAAATCTGTGAGAAATTAGAATTAATATTTTTTCCGAAGCCAATTCAATAATTTTTTCAAATATCTCCTCCTCTGCTTTTGGATCAACATTACTTGTCGGTTCATCTAAAACTAATATTTTTGAATCTCTAAAAAGTATTCTTGCTAATGCTATTCTTTGCCATTGACCTTTTGAGGGTTCAACACCTTGATCAAATTCCTTAGCGAGCGGATTTCCATATTTCTTAGGTAATCCTTCAATAAATTCATGAACCCCAGTTAGCGTTGCGAATTTTTTAATCTCTTCCGTCTTTCTTATTTTATTAACGTTTCCAATTCCGATGCTTTCCTTCGCAGTAAAAGGATACCAACTGAAATCCTGAAAAAGTACTCCCAAAAGATGCCTATATTTTGTCTGTTCATATTCGAAAATATTTATACCGTTAACCAAAACCTCGCCTTTATCGGGTTTATAGAATCCTGATAAAAGCTTAATCATCGTCGTTTTACCGGCTCCGTTTTCACCAACCAGCGCCAAGTTTTCCTTGGGTCCAATAGAAAAGCTAACTCCTTTTAAAACCCAGGATTTGGTATTTGGATATTTAAACCAAACGTTTTTAAATTCAATTCCTTTAGTAAAAATTCCCGAAGGTATTTTTTTTCCGCTTACTAATTGGGGTTGAAGTTCCAAAAACCAAGTCAAGTCTGTTACAAAAAGATAATTCTCATAAACTGAAACTGCATCATTTAATAAAGTCGAAAAACCCAAGGAGAGCAAATTTGTGCCTTGGTATAAAAGCTGGGCAGTTCCCAAAGTGATCTTTCCTAAAAGTGCAAGAGCAAAGAAATATATATTTAAAACCATCGATAAAATGTAACCGGGAATTGATGCTAATGTACGAGCAGTCGCTCTTTTCTTTCTTCTTAGAAACTGGAAATCAATTATCTCTTTTTGAATTTTGAAAAGTTTACGGGCTAAATAATTAACATTCCCCAATATTTTATTCTCATAAAATTGGCGAGTGTCTATCATGTGCCAATGAATCCACCCCCACATCCGCCACTTTGGATTTAAAACCTGAATTGCCTCATAATCTTTTTTAGCGATCCTGGCATTGACTATAATATCCGGAAGGGTAACTACTAGAACAATTAAAGATATCCAAGGATTAAAGGTTATAAGAGGCAAGATTCCAGATACGATTGTAAATATGGCATTCGGTAAATCCGAAAGCGGTTCAATCATTCCCCAAAGACGGTTGTTCGATTCTCTTTCGATTTTTTTGTATTTATCCTGAAAATCGGGAGACTCAACCAAAGGTATATCCAAACTGTTTAGCTTTATGCCCCCGGCTCTTTCCAGATAGGCTGTAATTTGTTCCCCCATCGCTCGGGTTAAGAAAGAATTTACATTTGAAGTTGCCGCCCTGGCAAATTCGACCAAAGCTCTCAAGAAAATTAAAATGCCTATTGTTTTTAAAGGAGTTATTAAATCCGTTGTACCAACGCTTCTGATGACTATATCTATTAGGGTCTTATTGATATAAAGAACAGGAAGATTAGTCAGGCCCCAAAAAGAATTAATCGCTGTGACATATAACAAAAGTTTTGGATTTACTTTATAAGAAATAGATAGGATTCTTTTATAAGTAAGAAAAAATCTCTTTATGGGAGATGATTCAAATTTTGGTATTTTTAATTTTTTCATATTTTGATTATTACATTTTTTACTCAATTAATGCGAGATTAATTTTATATGTCTTTACTTCGTATTTTGTTCGGAATAGAATAAAAGGGTATGGAAAATGTGCCGTTGCCGGAGAAATTAAGACCAAAGAAATTGACCGAATTTGTCGGCCAAGTGCATTTGGTCGGTAAAAACGGAGTTATATCAAAGTTACTAAGTAACAAAGTAACCAATAACTATTTTCCCTCTCTCATCTTCTGGGGTCCTCCAGGATCGGGAAAAACAACCTTGGCAAGAATTATTGCAAGTGAATTAAAAAGAGAATTTTACGAATTTTCAGCTGTGAATACCTCAAGTAAAGATGTTCAAAAAATTATTTCGCAAACGAAACCTCTCTTTACATCTCCCGTTGTATTCATAGATGAAATTCATCGATTTAATAAAGCTCAACAAGATAAATTATTGCCGCATGTTGAAAAAGGACAAATTATTTTAATCGGCGCAACGACTGAAAATCCTTCTTTCGAAGTTATCGGGCCACTTCTTTCCCGCTGTCGGGTAGTTACTCTCAACCAGCTTTCCGAAAAAGATTTGGGTAATATTTTAAAACGAGGCTTAAAAGAACTTAAGGTAAAAATAAATTCAAAAGCTAAAAAATTTTTAATTGAATCTTCAAACGGCGACGCCCGAGTTCTCCTTAACGTTCTCGAAATCACTTCCAACCTAGCAGGTGTCAAGCCAGACCACCTGGAAGGTGTACCAGGTTTACACCTAACGATTAATCATATCGAACAGGCTTTACAGCGTCGTCAACTTACTTTCGATAAACAAGGAGAAGAATTTTACAATGTAATCTCGGCATTTATAAAATCTATGCGCGCCAGTAACGTGGACTCAGCACTTTACTACCTTGCCCGAATGGTTGAAGCGGGCCAGGATCCTTTGTATATCGCACGACGCATGGTTGTTTTTGCTTCAGAAGACATCGGAATGGCGCAGCCAACAGCATTAGTAGTCGCAAATGAAGTATTCCGCGCATGCGAGACAATTGGATATCCCGAATGCCAAATTAATTTAATGCACGCAGTAGTATACCTAGCAACAGCTAAAAAGAGCCGCTTAGCATATGATGCTTACTTTCGTGCCGTCGAAGACGTCAAAAAATTCGGCAACCTCCCAGTTCCACTAAATATTCGAAACGCGCCGACAAATTTAATGAAAGAGTTGGGCTATGGAAAAGGCTATGAAGCTTACTCAAAAGAAAGTTTGCTACCTGATAAACTTAAAAATAAGAAATATTACAAACCATAAGCTTGCTACTTACTACCTACAACCATCCTGTCCTTCCCCATCCACTTTCTCAAAACATCAGGGATGACAACCGAACCGTCGGCTTGTTGGTAATTTTCTAAAATTGCCAGGGGGGTGCGGGAAGTTGCGATTGCGGTTCCGTTAAGCATGTGCAAAGATTCAGTTTTACCATCCTTGCGTTTCAATCTAATATTTAAATTCCTAGCCTGGTAATCGGTGCAGTTTGTGGTTGACGTAACCTCTCCATACTCTCCTCTTGTTGGCATCCATGCCTCGATATCAAACTTTCTTGCGGCCATCGCTCCAAGATCTCCCGTACACATTTCAAGTACTCGATAGGGGAGAGCTAACTCCTGATAAATTTTTTCCTCCATCGCCAATATATGCTCGTGCATTGCCTCGGACTCTTCTGGCTTACAATAAATAAACATCTCGGCTTTGGTAAACTGGTGGACTCTATAAAGACCTTTTGAGTATTTTCCGTATGCGCCAGCTTCTTGCCTGAAGCAATGTGAGTAGCCGATGTACTTAAGCGGGAGCTTATCTTCTGCAATAACTTCGTCTGCATGTTTTCCGGCCAATGTGACCTCTGCTGTAGCCGTTAAACCTAAATCTTCATTTTTAATCTCATAAGTCTGTGCTTCTTTTCCTCTAGGCAAGTAACCAGTTCCCATATAATATCTTGCTTTCGCCAAATCCGGAGTTATAACAGGTACAAAACCTTCTTTAGAAAGAATCTCGAAAGCAAATTGTATTAGTGATAATTCCAGTAATGCCCCATCACCATACCAAAAGTAAAACTGCGACCCAGCAACTTTTGCTCCTGTTTCGAAATCCAGAATTCCTAGATTTTTACCCAATTGAAGGTGATCTTTGGGTTCAAAATCAAATTTCCTAGGTTCTCCCCAGCGTCTCACCTCGACGTTTTCCTTATCACTTTTCCCTACTGGAACTTGAGGCAAAGGAGAGTTTGGAATCTGATTAAAAACTTCATTAAATGATTTTTCTGCTTCTTCCAGATGTGGCTCAAGCTTTTGAAGTTCTGCTTTTACCCTCTTACCTTCTTCGATATTTTTTTCCTTAGCAAACTTATTTCTATTGGCACGCAAATTTTCAACTTCCTGAAGCCGTTCTCTTCGTTTCTTATCAAGCTGAAGGGCTTTGTCAATCAATGAAACATCAAACTGTTTGTCAGCAACTCCTTTCTTAACTTTTTCCGGATCTCCCCGTAATAATTCTATATCAATCATGTTATTAGTAATAAAAAACTAAAATCCTAAAAAGAATAGGGCTCTATTCTTTAAATTACTTTATTACTTTATCACTTGTTTATAAAGCGTGGAAATTAATATTATTTCTTAGTCCCACAAGATGTTCTATATCGTTTAGCTTAAGAACCCTAAACATATTTTTTTGATCGACTGTATTTACCTCAAAAAAATTCAAAGCCGCAGTTTCCAAAGGAATTTCCCACATTTTATCAATATCCAGGTTATTTATTAAAGACACCATTGCTCTTAATATATTGTCATGCGTCACAACTAATGTCTTCGGTCCAAAATTCGTATTTTCTAAAAAATCTAGAGTTCTTTGAACAACATCCATAAATGCTTCCCCTTCAGGGAAAATTACTTCAGAGGGTTTCCTCTGCCACAATTCGTGAATGTCCGGGAAATTCTGGGTAATCCAACTTTTAGGTTTCCCTTCCCAAACTCCATGATTCGTCTCAATAATCATCTCATTAATCTCAACATCACACCCAATTTCACTCGCCACAGCTTCTGCCGTTTTATAAGTTCTTTTTAAAGGACTTGTGATTATTTTTCTTAACTCTAAATCGTTAAGTCTATTGGCCAGGGCTTTTGTCTGTTTTTTTCCCAACTCCGACAAATCAGTATCGTAGGTTTGGCCTTGATAAATGCCTTCTGTGTTCGCCACGCTCTCTGCGTGCCGGACAACAATAATAGATTTAACTCTTGTGCTAAGTGTCCTTTCAGGATCTAATCCTTCAATATAATCTTCTTCCATTAAAAAACCTCCTTAATTATATCCTTTAATTGCGCCCAGGATATCTCAAGGAGGTGCCAGCTCAATTTTACTACGTTCATGTAAACTGAATGTAGCGTACTTAATTATCTGCTGTTACGGGCTACCCGGAAAAGTTGCAACTCTTTTCAGCTCGGTGATTGGAATCCTGCCTGTCGGCAGACAGGGTCACCTAAAAACGCTTTTGATAAATGTCAATGAAAGTATTGTATTTTGGTCTTTAAATAATGTCAACCATCACAAACCCAACTCTTCATGAATCGACTGCATTGCGGAAAGTGCGATTTCGACGAATTCGTGAAGCGGGATTCTGAGACGGGATTCACACTCCTCGATTTGTTTTCGGTTTACACCTGCTGCAAATGAAAGTGAATTCCATTTCTTCATAACTGAGTCAACTGTAACCGAAGCTAAGTTCTTTTCGGGTTTAACCAAAGCTACGGCAACAATTAAACCCGTTAATTCGTCGCAAGTATAAAGTGCCCACTGCATTTTGGTTTTCGGTTCAGGTGCACCTTCGACGTACCCCCAACCATGTGCGGCAATCGCATCATAAATATCCGTTTCTGCGTCCGCTTTTTTAAGCCATTCTAAAATATGTTTTGTGTGATTCTTCTTTGGCTCGTTCTCTTTTGTAATCTCATAATCAGCATCGTGTAAAAGCCCGGCTATTTTCCATAACTCTCTTATACTGTCCTTCTTCTCTCCGTCCTCCAGCCTGTCATATAATCCACCCATAACCGCTTCAACCGCATAACAATGCCGTCTTAAATTTTGGTTCTTCATATTATCGTGAAGTAACTTTAAAGCTTCTTCTCTTATCATATTGGGTTCTCCACTTCAATGAATTTTACCTCAACCTTTTCTTTAAATTTAGACTCAATTCTTTTACCTAGTTCTTGGACTCCGAATTTTTCCGTCGCATAGTGACCACAAACAAAGTAACTGATTCCCGATTCCCTCATTTTGTGCGGCGAACTCTCGGAAGTTTCTCCGGAAATAAAAAGTTCAACTCCATTCGCCTCTAATTCCGCGAGAGTTTCCGCATAGGGTTTTGCTCCTCCAGAAACTACACCAATCTTTTTTACTTTTTTCTTGATTCCTTCAACTACAAAAATTTCATGATCGAATAAATCTCTACACTTATGAGCCAGTTCGTGAACGTCTTGGGGTGTATCAAAAGCCGCTGTATAACCCCACTCACCATCAAGAGGCTCACCAACTTTAGCGCCTAGTTTTTTAATTATTGTAACGTTGTTTCCAATTTCAGGATGGGCATCTAGTGCATAATGGAAAGCGACAATTGTAATATCATTTTTGAAGATTAAATTTAAGCGTTTTTGAGAATAAAGAGGAAATCTTGATTTATATGTTTCAGGATCTAGTCCATGGTGAAAAATACAAAAGTTGGACCTCATTTTGACTGCTTCCTGAAGAAATTCTTCATTTAAACTAACTCCAACTGCAACTTTCTCAACACTTTCTCCTCCCAAAAACTGCACACCATTTAGCCTTTCATCCTTCTGAAGCGCTTTCTCGATCAAATCTTTCCCGATTGTTTTATTTATAAAATCAATCAATTTATCTCGCTTAACCATGTTTTTATTTTAATCTCCAAGCTATTGTATTGCAATTGTCAAACTATAGGAATATCTAAGATTATTTGATAAAATATTCAGATCCCTGTTAACCTATTGATATGGATAAAAAGCAAATCACAAAATTATTAAAGCTATTAATCAGAGTCAATTCCCTTAAAGATGTCGACAGAACCGGCTGGGTTATTAAAGGTGTAAAAAACGCCGAAAGCGTGGCAGATCATACCTGGGGTGTAGCATTTCTTACATTAATTTTAGCTGACCCAAAAAAGTTGAATAAAGAAAAGTTATTAAAGATGACGATTGTTCACGACTTGGGTGAAATCATCCCGGGTGATGTCCGTTGGGAAGCTGGGAAAAAGGTAATAGGTTCTCAAAGGAAAAAAAGGAAAAAGGAGCTAGACGTAATGAAAGATTTATTCGGAGATTATCCCAATGGAAAAGAATATATTTCGCTTCTTAAAGAATTTAACGAACAAAAAACTCCAGAGGCAAAATTCCTAAAACAAGTAGAAAAATTGGAAATGGTGTTACAGGCATATATTTACGAGGAAACAGGCAGGAATAAAAAATCATTAATAGAATTTTGGGAAAATGTTGAAAAATATTTGGAAGGAACCGAATTAGAATCGATCTTCCGAGAACTCCAAAAGATGAGGAAAAATAAATAGTTTTCTACCTGTAAAATTCTTCGTAGGTATAACATCTATGAGCTGCGTCTGTATCTTTTCTCATCCACAACCCACCCAGATAACTGCAGATATATTTGTTGTTAACTGAATACTTTTGCAGAAAGTAGAGACCAACTACTCCCGCAACAATTACTCCAATTACTATCAAAGGCAAAATAATCGCATCTTTTTTATCACTAGTACTCTTTTTCGAATCCGCCATTTATATAGCTACTCCTTTAAACTCCAGCTTACCGCCGCAATACTTAAGTATTAAGTCTAGCGCTTCATCAAGTGTTTTTTGAACTTTTTCGGGCGTTGTATCATAAATTCCATCTACGTTAATCCAGGCATTCTTTGTTTTGTCCGTAACCATTGTTCTTTGTGCATCTCGATAATTAAAATCCGTGTTATATCCTCCTTTTTGATCGTAGTAAGCCAGCTCTTTGGCGGTATATTTGACCGGTTCTTTATTACCTATGAGAATAATCTCGTCTCCCTCCTCAGCAAAACGTAGGGTTGTAGGAAAGACAACTTTATCCGCATCGAAAGCACCAACTGAAATTCTGTTCCTCATAACCACTAAATTATAAGCGTCAACGCAGTTATTAATACTATATAATCCCTTTTTTAGAGCAACCCTTCTTAACAATTCCTCAGGACCCGGTCTTTTTGAATGCCAATCAATTCCCATTTCTTTATAAAGTCTTCTGTAGCTAAGTATTTCAGGATAACTTCCTAAAACCTCTGTAGTTAGATTCTTTTGTTCATCGGAAAACTTATCAATTTCTTCTTGCAACTCACTATTTGTTTTCGAAACCGAAATGCCCTTAATCAAAGCAATGCCAACCGAAACCGAAGGGTATGCTTCTTTTACTTTCGGATCGATAGAAAAATATTTTGGAACATCAATTAAATTAACCTTTTGGCTTAAATAGGATTTACCTTTCTTCCCAGTGGCCTCCATTATCCTTTCGACTACCTTCCTTTTTCCAAATTTAGAAAGTAGCATCCCCGCTCTTGGACCCCGTGTTTTTCCGATAAACGCTAAATATATTGACTCAAAAGCATCTTTAATAGGAACTTGCAGTTCTTTTGTTAACTCATACAAAGAAATTTGAAGGCTTTTTGCGTCATCCCCCTCATTAAAAATTTTCAATATTCCCTTTAAATATTTCTTTTGTTCTTCAGTTAATTTTGTAGTTTCTTCCGGAACCGTATCGGTCATATCGAAACGATATTCATCTGGTGCATAATCGGAAAGCCAAACTTCTGCATATTTAATTCTTTCCTCCAAAATAGTAAGCTCGCTCTCATCAAGTTTTCCTCCTTTTATTTCCGTAAATTTCTCAAGAAGTTCATCTTCCGATAAACCTTGAGAAAGATAATTTGCTACATCCTTAAATCTTGGCGCAAAAAAACCTTTTTCTTTTTCGGGAATTTTATCTATCTGCGACAAAACATAGGTTCTTGCCAACTTCTCGTACCCGCCCTTGTCATATGCTTCCCATGCTTTGTCGTATTCGTCAAAAAGATCCGGAATTGCCATTGTCCCCATTGGATCGAAATTACTTTGTGACCTAATATCCGATCTTGCGAAAAGAAATCTTCCAACGCTAGGGGGTAATATTTTTACTAAGTCATGTGCTTTTAACCCTAAACCTTTTGATGAGGACATTTTTCTTCCGCCAATAAGAATAAATTCATATGGAAATTTATATGGCTGATCGTATTTAAAGACTTCTTTGCAAATAGTCATTGCAATGTCATACGATCCTCCGGCTGAAGCATGGTCTTTTCCGGCTCCTTCAATCGTAACTCCGATTACTTTCCAATGCGCAGCCCAATCCACTTTCCAAGGAAGTTTACCCGTTCCTCCAAAAGGGGAAATTTTCCCTTCGTGACCGCAACCGACCGCCCATTTTACCAGGGCGGGTTCACACTTATAAGAAACCTTTTCGCCGTCCCAAGCAAAAACTTTTGTGGTTCCAAGCTTGCTACAATTCTCACAAATTACTTGGAAGGGAAGCCATCCGGCTTCTTTTTTCTTGCTACCGCTTACTTTTTGATAAATATCTTGAATTTTTTCTGCATTATCCAATGCTATACGTATGACTTCATCAAACTTACCCTGGTGATACATTTCCCAAGACGACAGAATTTCCGCTTCGACCCCTAAACTTCTAATTGAAGAAATAAAATCACTCCCAAATAGGTCTGCCATACTTCCAAATTTAGTGTCGGGAGAAGGTGCAAGTTTTAGGGGTATTCCCAAATATTTTTCATATTTACCTTTTAACTCAGGTAGTAAATCGTCTGCAGGATCAAAGTCATTTATAACAAAAGTAAAATTTCCGTCTTTCCCCGCATCTTTTAGTGCTCTGAAAATCATACTGTGAATTAAAGGACCCATTAAAGATCCCACATGTGAGAAGCCCGACGGGGTCTTCATATCATCCACCCAGTAAGGTTTATACTTTCCCGAAGTAATTATTTCTTTTGCAATTCTGTCTGCCCAGTGCGTAGCCATATTTACCCAAGTTTAACAAACAAATCAGATACAGTAAAACAAATTGTCTAAGAATCTTGAACAACAAATGGACAAAACGCCAAACCCTCTCCAAAATTTAAATTGCTCATCAATGGTGATCTTCCGTCAAACTGTCTATAATCGCTGGCAACCGCTACACCCGTGAAATTATCTGCTAACACTTTACCATCAACTGTAAAATAAAACATCGATCTACCCGCAAAGCAGGTATTCACAACAAACCCTTTTCCTTTAAGTCTTTCTGTAGCCTCTCTTCCATAACAGTATATCTCAATCGGCATCTCCGGTTGTTCTATCGCATGTTCTATCGCCCCAACTTGCTCTTCCAACGGTAACATCATGTCTAGAGTTGCTCTCCCTCTTGGTATCAGATTTCCTATTTCTAAAGATTTGATACGTGCACCATAGGCTTCCCTTTTTCCCAATACATATTTATATACACTTTCTAAATCGGCTAAATTATTCTCCCCATTAGGTAATTTCATAGGAACATATTCAATAATAAAATCCAAGTTTGTTCCCTGAAGCGCATTATCAAAGTTTTCCAACACTTTATCTAAACTCGCATTCCTGTTGCCTCTAACCACTTTATGTCTCTCTCGGTCTAAAGTATGAAGAGCAAAGTGGATTGCCGTCAACCCAGCCTGTTCAAGTTTACCTACTTTTTCCGAATTCAATAGCTCCATGTTTGTGTTAAACATAATTTCTTCTGCCCCCGATTCACGGGCAAGTTCTATTCCAGAAAGTAGTAAATTAAATCTCGTACTGGGATCTCCACCCGTATATTCAACTTTTCTCGGCCTAAACCTTGCAAGTATTTCCTGAATCATGTCCACACTTGCGACATTTCTTTTATGAGGACCGTCTGAATTTATGCAATAGGGACACATATGCTGGCAGGTGTCTGTCAATTGAATTACAACCCAATCAATGTGATGTACTTCTGCTTCTTGATTCGCAGTTGTTTCTAACTCGGAAACTGGTATTAATCTTTCTGACATATAACTTTTTTCCACTAAAAAACCTCCCTTGCGGGAGGTTGTCCACAAAAAAACAGGAACCGCCCGCTTAGGAGGTTTCTGCCTTCTTAGAAAAGTTTACGACAAAAAAGTTCATATTTCCTAATCATTTTACCATAAACGAATTTAAAATCAATTTATGGTAAAATTGTGAACAAAGTGTCTAAGGCTGATAACCAAAGCATTCCGGAAACCGCGCGTTTGTTCACAGATTTCTTAACAAAATTAGTGACGGAAAAGTATGTCTTCCTTAAAAAACACCCCGTAGAATTGAATGGAGTTGTGATTTTCCTAAAACTTTTCAATGTAATTTCCACGCAAAAAAAGGGGGAAGAATTAGTAATTCGAACCAAATCTCAATTTGCTGAAAACTTCTTAAAAAGCTTAATGCTTTATTTAAAAGAAAACTTCAAGCTAATTCAAAACTGGGAAAACCCCCACTCGAAAGATGAACTTCTGCAGGAAGACTTTTTGTCTTGGGGGTCGCTCTTTCTTAGAGCAATGGAGGGAAGAAGGATATCACAATCAACTACCAAGGAGCCTTTGTCCGAAGTAGATATTATCCTACTTGTAATAAAAGCGAAAGTTGAAGGATACGAAAATCCAATGTTTCTGTGTCAATTTAATAATAAAACGCTACATTTCCAACTAATCGGTGGCTACAAAAAGGCTGAAGAAAAAAAAGCTCAGGCAATAAAGCGTCTACTAATAAAAGAGCTCTCTCTTAATAATTTAAAAGCTGAAGATTATAAGATAAATTTGATCGAAGAAGGCATAACACATTATGAAATAGCTAGAAAAACAAGTGTTTACACCAAATACAATTTTTCTTTTTATCACTTAGTTTTTAAAAACCCCATTCTCAAACTGAGATCATCGGATAGATGGGTTAGCTTTGACGAAATTGGTAATGAAAAAACAGTAGACGGAATTGCGTTGTTGTCGCCGCTAAAGCCATTTGCAGATAGCCAAACTAAACTGGAGTTCTTGGAAAAACTGAAAAAACTCCCTTTAAGCCTAGGTAAAGAGCAATCAAAAGGACCGAATACAAATGTAAAACTTATTTCGCCTAGCGACAAAGGGGACAACGAAGAATTGAAACTGATCTTGAAAAGCGAAGAGTCGGAGAAACTTGAATTTAAATCTTCTATGCGCTGGGACTACACTACAAATAGCCCCAACAAGGGACTAGAAAAAACAATAGTAAGAACAATAGCAGCATTTCTAAATAGCGACGGAGGAACTCTGGTAATTGGCGTAAATGATGAAAAAGAAATCCTGGGAATAAAAAATGATCTTTCAACTTTCAAAAAGAAAAATCCAGACGGTTTTTTTCAACACGTTGTAAGCCTCATCTTAAGTTTTGTCGGCGCGGAGTACACATCTTTTGTCCAAATAGTATTTGAGGATATCGGTAAAGAAACTGTGGCGATAGTTAAAGTTGAACGTTCACCAAATCCTGTTTTTATTAAAGAAGGAGAGCAAAGGTATTTCTACGTCCGCTCAGGGAATACTTCGCGGGAACTTAATCCCGAAGAGGTCTACAACTACATCCAGCTTCACTGGTAATATCCTATAATATCTAGCAGTCAGATGGTATAATATCGGCTATTATGTTTCAAGAAAGAGAAAAAACAGGGCCGGAACCTTTTTCTATTCAAGAACTTGTGTTTTTGCGGGCTCAAGTTCCTGAAATACTCAATCGTCCTGACCTTGATTACAGTTTAACCTTAACGGGAGATGGTTTACTCCAAGTAGTAGGTGGGCCACAACAAATAGTAGATTATATTCGTTTTATAAATGGCCCAACCCAACTTGCCGGGCTAACCGATATGGCAAGTTCATACCCGCCGCTTCTTGACCTTTCAAAACCTAAAATGACACCAATCACATCATTTACCGATAAACCTACTCCTTCTCATATGGATATGTCGGATCCACAAAGTGCACGAAAACACCCGTTCCTGGCTAGACCTACAGCGGATGAATTAAAGGGTATTTTAGTCGATTTTCCAAACGCCGCACTACACATTTCCGTAGTTCAAAAAATGCTAGAGCTTATGAAAGGTGATGAGCTAGACGAGAGAAGCAAACGGCTTGTGGCTATTCACGCATTAAAAACTGGTTCACCTATTGTAAGATTTTATGAGCTGCAAGTTATCACTGAAGTTGAAGACGCGGCCTTTCAAATTTTATGGCCAGAAGAATATAATGTAGCAAAAATTTTGCGCCAGAAAAGCCTCTTTCTTCAGGAGGAACCTACAGCTGAATGGCTACAACTCGTCAGTGATGAACTTAAAAAAGATTTTCTTGTGGCTACTGATATTCCGGGAAACGACCTTATTTTCTCTCTAAGATTGAAGGGGCTTTTATCCTATTACCTTAAATATCTGGAAGGAAGAAACCTTGCCGACACACTTGCATTCACAGCTTCAATCTCTGATGAAAAATTGGAATATCGTGCTCTAAGTCACGATTACGCCTCGGCTGTCGATAAAACTCTTGAAGAAAGAAAAGGATTTGAGTTGACGCTAATGTGTGGATTTCTGAGGAGGCATTTTCAGCAAAGGTTTTATAAATCTACGGGATCAAGAAATTCTATTGTAAAAGATTTGGATCCTAAATTTGGATTAGACGGCTACAAGGCATACCATTTTAATCTTGATATAGTACTAGAAGATGGCACAAATTTTATATGTGAAGCCAGGGTCGACTCTTGGAGTCAACAGTTGGAAAATATGCTACGCCATGTAGGCTACAAAGGTATACAACCGAGTACTGGTTTGGACAGTTACCACGATACTGATCCATTAGTACCTGGTATGATAGCACGGCGGAATCTTGTAAATTCACTTCAACTTGTCAATACTTCTAACTAGAAATATATTCGCAAATAATATCCCGCAATTGAACTAAACTTTTAACTGAAACTCTTTCTTCAACTGTATGCGGATTTTCCACTCCGTCGCCGATATTGATCGCATTAATTCCATTAGCTCTTAAAACATTCGCGTCGCTCCCACCGAACGAAGATACAAGGCGGGGAGTAATTTTAAGTTTTCCATATATTCCCGCTAGTTTTTGTACAATCTCAGAATCCTTCGGTATCTGATATCCTTTGCAATAAAACAAATGGTTTAAGCTGGCCTTTGCTCCAAGTATTTTTGCCTCACTTTGAAAGACCTTGTCAATTTTACTTTTAGCATTCTTAAAACTTTCTTGTGAAAAAGAACGGATTTCACCTTTTATTTCAACCAAAGGGGGAACTGTGTTTGTTACATATCCGCCGTTTATTATCCCAATATTAGTAGTTGTGACCTCGTTAATTTTTCCCCACTTTAGATTACTTATCGCATTTGCAGCAACCGATATTGCATTAATACCTTCTTCCGGAGTGCTAGTGTGAGCTGCTTCGCCAAAAACACCGATCTCGAAATCCTCTATCCAAGGTGAAGCAAGAATAACTGTCCCAATTGGCTCGCCCGAATCGGCAACCAAACCTTCTTTACTTTTTAATTCGGAAAAATCAACATGGTTAATTCCTCCGTCGGTTTCTTCCCGAACACTTAAAATAATTTCTAATGACCGTCTTTTATTGGCAGGGACAGTAATAAGAGAGTCAAGTATTGAAGCAACAGCTACTTTATTGTCGGCTCCGAGAATTGTGGTATCATCACTAACTAAAGAATTGTTTTTTATTTTTGGTTTGATATTTCGTCCGGGTTCAACGGTGTCAAGGTGGGCGGATAAAAGAACAGGCTCGCCCAGTCCTTTACATCTTGCCAAAACATTTCCCGCTGAATCAACATAAACTTTACACCCAGCGTCGGTTAACTTCTTAACCACAAATTTTATAATCTCCTCTTCCCCTCCCGACGGACTATCAATTTTTACTAAATTATAAAATGTTTGTATTAATCTATCGCGCATAATTCATCTTTCTTTGTAATAAAAGGCTGAATGGTCCCCTTTGATAAAAATCGGGATAAATTTATCAGAATACTTCACTTTATACTCAGGATATACATCGATACGTCCATCTTTTCGTAAAACTCCAACACCATTCCAAGGAAAGTTATAAGATTTCTCGTGAATCATATGAATTCCAAGTTGTCCCGGCTTAGGCCTACCTGTGCATCTTATATGATCCTTAAATTCATGGTCAATTACATTTAGTCTATACATCGTTCGCAAAAATGCTTCGTATTTGAAAGTAGAATGAATCGCTTTATTAACGACTTTATGTTCTATTAAATCTCTATTTAATTCCCTATCACCGTGGTTATCTTGAAACTGATAAAAAAGTCGCATATCTTCTACGATTTCTGATTCGTAATTAACAAGATTTTTGGTGTTGGCAACAAAATCTGTCAATTCTTCAAGGTTTTTAATCCTCGACCACTCATCGGAAAGAGCTTTAGAAGTTTTAGAATATTCTTCGTTGAAATTTTTGGGTAAGAGTGTGGTCAGATCAACTATTCTTATTGTCGATTCTATCCCGACTCTCCTTGTCCATTCTTCCAAAGTTTGCCGATGTGCAATAGCAAAATACGGATCTTCTCCGAAAATTTTGGAATAGGCTAAACCATCTGTCACAACTACAAACTCTGCCCCATGTGGATAAACTTTCCCAAGTTGATAGCAAATCTCGTAAAGTCTGATAAGTGATGCAAATTCTGCCAAATCAGGAAGCCTCCTGGATTCTACTCTTAGGACATTAAAAGCCTTTGTAGTAAATCCGGGTATAACAAAACCCAGACGATGATTTTTGCGAACGGTATTAATAATTTTTTTCTGGATAATCTCCTCCAACTTTTTCTTATCACTAAGCTCGTAATCGCCACTTCGCGAATACTTATTGGATGTAACTATTGAAATAATGTTCTCGGCAACCTTTTCTGATCTCGTGTATGTTTTTGAAAAAGCTCTGTCTGCTTTTTCTTTTATATCCTCCAAATATCCAACAAAATCATACTGTTCGATTATCTCAAAACGGCTTTTTAATTCGTTTTTATCATAGGTTTCACCTCCATAGATAGAAAAGATGGTACTTTGATTTTCTTTAATATATTTTTTTATTTTATTTTGACAACTCATAAGCCTCTGTTGGCTGGGCAGGAATCGAACCTGCAGTCTCCCTCTTAAAAGGAGGGGGCTTTACCATTAAGCTACCAGCCAACAAAAAACCTCCTTTCGGAGGTTACCAATAAAAAGAACGACAACCTCCTTAGGAAGCTGCTGTCTTCTTAGAAATAATATTTAATAAATTTCTCATGAATACGGTTATAATATCGTAGTTTTTAATGAATTTCAAGAATCTCGTATAATATTTTACCAACTGGTGCTTCAACCTCAACCTTTTCACCAACGTTTTTCCCAATTAACGCTTGACCTAGGGGAGATGTGTGCGAGATTTTTTTCTGGGTAGGATCTGCCTCCCATTCGCCGACAATATGGTAAACATGCTCTTTGCCGTTTACTTTCAGGGTTACTTTTGTTCCCACGGAGATACCGCTACCGTTTGAACCGGCGTGAACTACTTCGGCATTTTTCAAAACATCATCAAGTTCAGAAATCCTGCCATCCAAAAACTCAAGTTCGTCTTTAGCGTTATGATAGTCGCTATTCTCCATAAGATCACCTTGATTTCGAGCATTAGAAAGTCGCTCGACTGCTTTTGGTCTTTTTACGTTAACCAATTCGTCAAGCTCACCTTTCAAAGACTGCATCCCCTCGTTTGTAAGTTGAATTTTACTGTTCCCGTTCATGGTTTTAATCAAAAAAAACACCCTCTTTTCTTTCGAACTTGTAGGAGTTTTTAAAAAAAATCTAATAGGCTCCCACAACTTACCCGCAGTAATTAATACCCTGGGTAAAAGAAATAAGAGAGGGGGTCGATAACATTTTGGTACTGGGAAATTGTATAGCGAAAAAGAGAGTTTGTCAAGCAATAATTTTACCAAAAGATTGCCTCTTTCAATCGCATCACAATCTGATTAAGTAGCTAGCATCACAATTTTGATGCATAATTATGCTCATGAGGAAGTTTAACTTCCACTACTTCCCAAGAGACATAGATTCTGGCGATCTAGTTGAAAACTTTTTAGTTTCGGCTATAGCCTCTATTCTTGTAATTCGTTTATTCCTTCAAATCACTGGTTTCCCGATTCTGGGGGGAGAAAACTTCCACATTGCTCACATGTTATGGGGAGGATTTTTGATGATGGTTGCCGTCATTGGACTTTTGGTATTTTTGAATAAAGAAACGAAATATATTGCGTCTATCTTGGGAGGCATAGGATTCGGCACTTTCATAGACGAGCTTGGGAAGTTTATAACTAAGGACAATAACTACTTCTATCAGCCCACAATCGGAATTATATATGTTGTCTTTGTATTACTTTTCCTTGGTGCGAGGGTTATAGAGAAATACTTCAGACCTAATAAACAAGAGTATGCAATTAACGCGCTTGATATGACAAAGCAAATAATCATGCACGACTTGGATGTGCACGAAAAGGAAAGGGCACTTTACTTTTTGAAACAGAGTGATCCAGATAATCCAGTAGTAAAAATGCTAACAGAGGCTTTAAGAGAAGTTAAGACCCGCTCCGTCGCTAAAAAAAACTTATTCCACAAAATAAGAGACTATGTCAAAACTCGATACGTAAGTCTTATTCACTACCCCAAGTTCATAAAACTTATTATTACTTTTTTTGTCATCATATCGGTGGTCAATGTACTTAACGCTCTTTTCAATTTCAGTGCTGCACAAACTTTTTCAGAATGGGGACAGCTTATCTTCTCTTTATTTTCAGGAATTTTAGTTCTTGCAGGAGTCTATATTCTTCGATACCACCGCTCCAGAAGAAATGCGTACGAGCTTTTCAAATATGCAATTCTCGTTTCAATCCTACTCACTCAATTTTTTCGGTTTCTGGAACAGGAGCTATCGGCAATCTTTGGTTTACTTCTAAACCTCGTAATTCTATCAGTCCTTCAATACCTCATTTATCAAGAAAGCTTACTAACAAAAAAAGAGAGAGTTGAAGTATCTTTACCAGCTGAGTGACCCTGTGGGGATTCGAACCCCAGTGTCTGGGATGAGAACCCAGTATCCTAGTCCACTAGATGACAGGGCCTTAACGCTATTTTATGTGAATTGAAGCTTAAAAACAATGATTTGGCGGTTAAAATTTCACTTCATACTCGAGACATCCCCCAAAAAACTGTTTTCGAGACAAATCCTAAACTTTGGTAAAGCTTTTCGGCTGGAGTATCTTTTTCTGTTCCTAATAAGATAACGCTACAACCTTCATCAATCCCCGCATTAATGCATACTAGAGAAACGGCCCGAGCTAAACCCTTCCTTCTAAATTCATTATCTGTTCCAACTTCAGCAATATAGCCCAACTTGTTGCCAAAATATATTGCTCCGCAGCTTGCAGGCTTACCTTTATAAAACCCTACAAATTTTCTCATTTTTTTTCTCAGTGAATGATCTTTCCAAGTTTTTCTATAGATGCCTTCGTAAACTCCTTCTGCTCCAAAATTAAAATATGCATCTTCCGGATTAGAGGTATAGGCTCTGGTATAACAATCAATGTATATCTCGTTATCTTTATCTGTTTTTATTTCCTTTAAAGTAACACCTGATTGTAAACTTAAATCTCTTCTTTTCAAATGTCCTTTTTCTAAAAACATGAAGTTATCTTTTGCAGTAATTTTATACCCGAGTTCTTTTAAATATTTATCAACATTTCTTCTCCTGTCATAAGGAGTTAAATAAAAGCTAAAGTGCTTTTTGTGTTTTTTAAAGAAAGGTTCAACCTCTTTTACTAATTTTTCTATTTCCCTCTTAGAATCGATAGTGAATTGTTCAACTAGCGTCCAATAAATATCATCTATTGGGTCGGAATAAAAAGCTTTTGCTCCCAAAAAAAGTTTATTTTTAGTCCAGTAAATTCCTCTTAAAACTTCCGATACTTCTATTACCTATTTTTCGTACTTACCAAGATTTTTTCCGTATTCGTGGTTTAAAACCATTAACTAAAATTATACTCGTTTTAACTAGTAGCTATATACGTTGGAATTGGAGGAATCGCACGATCCTTTTGTTTCGTTTCAACGACCGGCCATTTTTTCAAAGCGATTTTCAATACTTCATCCAATCGGCTTGTGAAGACAAATTTAATATCTTTCTGAACGTTATCGGGAATATCTTCCATATCTTTTTTATTATCCTTGGGCAAAATTATAGTTTTTAACCCTGCACGATGACCTGCAATAACCTTTTCTTTAACTCCTCCAATTTCCAAAACGCGACCTCTTAAGGTTACTTCGCCTGTCATTCCGACATTTCTATGTACGGGAACACCTGTTAGGGCAGATACCAGTGCAGTTGCCATTGCAATTCCTGCGGATGGGCCGTCTTTCGGAACTGCTCCCTCAGGTACATGAATGTGAACGTCAATATTATTAAGAATTTCTTCTCTTAATCCAAGCTCTTTCCAATGAGCTTTGGACCAAGTAAATGCCGCCTTTCCCGACTCTTTCATGACTTCGCCGAGTTGTCCGGTTAATGTCAACTTACCCTTTCCTGGCATAAGAGCTACTTCAATAAATAAAATCTCCCCGCCTGCGGCAGTAACAGCAAGGCCGGTTGACATACCAACCTCGTCGACCTTCTCTGCAATCAGGGAACTGAATTTCTGGGGGCCAAGAAATTTCCTAACATCGCTATGTGTAATAATTTTAGGAAACTTCTTCTTTTCCGCGACCAGCCTGGCAATTTTACGGCAAATCATCGCTAGATTACGCTCCAAGTCCCTTACGCCTGCTTCTCTGGTGTAGCGGTTTATGATTTCATTAAGCCCAAGTTTACTTAGACTAATCTTTTCTTTTTCGAGACCATGAAGTCTTAATTGTTTTGGCCATAAAAATTCCTTGGCGATGTTGAATTTCTCATCTTGAGTGTAACCAGGAAATCTTATTACCTCCATTCTGTCACGAAGTGGGCCCGGAATTTTTTCAATAACATTTCCGGTACAAATAAACATTACTTGAGAAAGATTAAAGGCAACCTCGAGATAATGGTCAGAAAATTCTTTATTTTGTTCCGGGTCTAGCGCTTCGAGGAGTGCTGAACTTGGATCACCCCTAAAATCAATACCAATCTTGTCTATTTCATCGAGCATGAAAACCGGGTTTTTGGTTCCGGCATTTTTGATTCCTTGAATAATTCTGCCAGGGAGTGCACCAACATATGTCCTTCTATGACCTCGAATTTCTGCCTCGTCTCGAATTCCCCCCAGAGATACGCGGACAAATTTTCTACCCAATGCACGAGCTATAGATTTACCAATAGAAGTTTTACCTACTCCAGGAGGTCCAATGAAACAAAGAATTGTCGGCTGTGAATCTATTTCTTTAGTCTCTTCCTCGTCGGGAACTTTGTTGAGAATTTTTTTGATTCCTTTTTGGTGATTTTTCTTTACCTGCATTACCGCAAGATATTCCAAAATTCTCTCCTTTGCTTTTTTCATTCCATAATGATCATCCTCAAGTATTTTTGCGGCTTTTGTTATGGAAACGTCATTGGGGGTAACCTTACTCCAAGGCATATCCGTCAACCAGTCAAGATAATTCCTGATGTATCCGCCTTCAGGATTATGAGGAGAAAGCTGTATCAATCTTTTTAATTCCTTTTCTGCCTTTTCTCGCACATCTTTCGGCATATCCGCCTCTTTTATTTTCTCTTTGTATTCCTTGAGTTCATCAGTACTCAATTCCCCCTCATCAATCTCGCCCAATTCTTCTTCGATTGTCTTTTTCTTCTCACGAAGCATTGCTTTTCTCATCTGATCTTCAAAGCGCTTTTGAGTTTTGGATGAAATTGTTTTTTCAAGCTCAAGTACATTCACCTCATGTGCCAAGTGCTCCATAGCTTTTTCTAGCCTAGCTTTAAGTGAAACCATTTCCAGAAGCTCCTGTTTATTTTTTGTCTTGGTTTCAAGAAGTGAAGCGATCTGGTCTGCCAGTTCTTCTGGTTCGACTTTACCTGACACAAGCTTCATTACCGCCATAATTTCTGCCTGTTTTCCAAGATTAATTGCTTTTTTGAATAATTCCGAAATTTTGTTAGCTAGAGCCTGTATTTGCTCAGTACTCCCCTCCAACTTTGTGGGAATTTCCTCAATCTTGGCAATAAGATGAGGTTCGTGTGAAATAATATCAACCAAGTTTATTCGCGCTTGACCGCGAACAACTGCGTGTATTTCCCCCTCCGTAGACATCATCTGGGTAATTGTTGCAATTGTTCCTACTTTGAAAAGATCTTCGATACCTGGATCAGGAATTCGCGCGTCCTTTTGGGTGAAAATACCGACAACTCTATCTTCTTGGAAAGCAGTATTTATTGCTGCAACGGACTTTTTTCTTCCGAAAGAAAGAACTGCATCGGTGTGCGGAAAAACAACCGAGCCTCTAATAGCTACAACCGGGATTTGTCGGTATACTTTTTCTATCTTTGATTCTTCGTCCATATTACCAAAGTATTTAGCAGTCTAAATCACAAAGTGCTAAATGTCAATAGGAGTGACGCGTCAAGTGTTTCGACCTAAAAGTTTATATAAATGTAACCTCCCAACCAAATACGCACTTACTACCCCTATTAAAGAACCACCAACTACGTCCGCAAAAAAATGCACATTACCAAGAATTCTTCCCAGTCCAACTAAAATAGCACCCATAACAAATAAAATGCCTATTTTTTTATTATGAAGCCAAACGCTTACGGCAAGACCAAAAGCAGAAGCAGTATGACCCGAAGGGAACGCGCCATCGAAGGGAACCAGTAAAGTCATTGGCATAGTCCCGTACATTTGGAAAGGTCTGATTGTAGGAAAAAGACTTTTAATCATTTGCGACAAAACCCAAGCCAAAAGCGCTGCAAAAAGAGCATGTAGTGCCTGTTCTTTTTTAAACCTTCCGTCGATTATCCATAAGACCACAAGCCCCCCAAACATAATCCAAATCAAAAAACTTGCCAAGAAGGTAATAAATATTGAACTTTGTCCAGACAAAACTGCAGGATTCATACTATTCGTGAATAACTATTCTAGTTCCAGGATTCTCGGTAGATGCACGAGCCACGTTTTTACCCTCAGGCAACACAGGTGACGTCCAATAATAAAGCTTTTCAGCAATAGACGTTGGAAGATTCACACATCCGTGGCTTCTGGGAGTTCCGAAATCATTATGCCAATACGTTCCATGAAGACCATACCCACGCCAACCTGGAACTTTATCATTCTGAAAATACATTACATACGGAACATTGGGTAGGTAATAATAATATCTTCCGCTTCCCCCCTCCATTTTGGTAGCTTTTAGCTTAATCCAAATTCGAAATTCACCTTGAGGTGTGGGATACCAAGGCAGTCCCGTTGAAACAGCAGTTTCAAGAAATAGATCTGAACCGTCCCAAGCTTTAAGCTTTTGTTCGGACAAATCAACTTCTATGTAGCGCTCTTCGGATGAAACACCAAGAATATTTGTTTGGCGAGTATTAGACGCTATAGTAGGAACTTCCACATCTCTTCCTTCAAAAAAAGCTAGTTTTTCGTCTAACAGAAATTCACCCGTATAGTCTCCTGTCACACACGCATTTTTGTCAGAAACTTGGATCTTTTTATTGGATTTCGACTGGCCATTCAAAAGAAGAAAAAAAATTATAATCAGGATAGATGCCGAAAGGATAATCAGAAAGTTTTTCTTTAAAGACATACTGAAATGGTATCAAAAAAGTGTGATAAGTGCCACAAGTAACCCACTTTGTTTTTCTAAGCCTAGTAGCTATACTTTAAGTATGGGATTAAGGCACCCAACATCAACAAGTTTCAAGTACGCTTTTGAAGGCATAAAAACCGCTTTTAAAAGAGAACCGAATTTCCGAATCCACGTTCTATTGGCAATTTTAGTCTTAATTTTAGCTGGTGTTCTTAAATTTAATATTATTGAGTGGTTAATCTTAGCTTTCACCATAACTTTTGTAATAACATTAGAGCTTCTTAACACCGTTTTAGAGGCTGTAGTTAATTTAACAAGCCCTGATATTTCTCCCGAAGCAAAAGTAGCAAAAGACGTTTCAGCCGGAATGGTTCTGGTTGTTTCTATCTTAGCAGTTGTTGCTGGATTAGTTCTCTTCGTTCCGAAAATACTTTCTTACTTCTGACCAAACTACAATAATATAATGACCAGGAAGCCGAGCAGGAAACAGTAATACCCAAAGATTTTAAAGTTATTACCCAACAAAAACTTATAAACAACTCCGATTGAAAGATAGCCGGAGATAAGAGCAAAGATGAATCCGAATATATAAAAACTTGGATTTTGGATTCCGTTTAGTCCGTGTGTAAATAGTTGTAAGAAATTTGCTCCTAAAATTGCAGGAATAGAAAGTAGGAATGAAAACTCAGCCGCCTTTTTTCTATCAATTCCCAGCCTAACTCCGGTAAATATCGTCGCACCGGAGCGGGAAATGCCCGGAATTATCGCAACTGCTTGCGCGATTCCGATTGCAAAAGAATTTGATGGCGTAATTGCTTTTTTAACAGTTTTTGCTTTATCAACCAACACGTTCAATAGCCCTGTTATAAGAAGCTCAATCCCAAGTGTATTCGCACTACCAAACATGGCTTCTAACTGATTTTGAAAGAAAAATCCTATCATGGCGGCTGGAATAGTTCCGACCACGAGAAGTAAAAGATAATTTTTGCTTAACCTAAGAATAGTTTTTCGGAAAAAATAAAAAACGGCGATTAATGTTGCTAAGTGAAGAACAACGTCAAAAAGAATTCCTGGTTGAGAAAATCCGGGAATAAATTGTTGTGCCAAAACCAAATGCCCCGAAGATGAAACAGGAATAAACTCAGTTAAACCCTGAATTACACCCAAAAGAATCGCCCAAAAAATATTCATTGCATTTCATTTTTCCCACTCTTCGTCGGGGTGAACATTTTTTTGCTGTTACTCAACCTAAAATAGTGTATAGGAATACCAATTCTTTTGGCAAGATTTACCTCTTCTTTTACTCCGTCCGACATTTCTCCAAAAACCCAAAGCTCATCACTTCGACGTATTAAATCGTTATTTGCATCAATTAGGGCTTTCCGATCAACTGTGTCCAGTAAAAAATAAGAAAACATCATAAAAGCACAAGTTGGGGTATAGCCTTCTTCCAGAATATATTTGATGATATGCTCTCTTAAATAAAAGGTTTTCTTGCTCATCGCCGCAAATACAACTTTTCTTTGAGTATCGAATTTTCTAGACTTTTGTAAACTTTGCATTTTTGTAAAAATCCGGATCGGACTCTAGTATTATTTCGCGAGGATTTTTTATTACATCTATATTAACTATTCCCTCCATATGATCAAATTCGTGTTGGAAAACACGGTTCATCATTTTTCCAACATCGGTATCATCTTTAGTATCCCAATGCTGTAAATTTCCCTTTTCGTTATAGTAGTCGAATTCTATCCAAGCAGGACGAATTGTAGGAACTATAATGGGAGTAGCACTCATGCACATTTCAGGATATCTCAGAAGCTTTTTAGAGCGTCTTGTAATTTTAGGATTAATTGTCACCATTAAATCTTTAAAAGTAACATCTTTTTTATTCTTGACGTTCTTTATGGTCTGTCCTATATAAATAACTGAAAATCTATCAGGAATTCCAAGTTGTACTGCAGTAATTCCGCGCCCATAACCGGTAAGCTTTCTGTACTTAATTAAGCAGTTTTTGACATATTTTATTTTTGCCTTTGTATCCTTCGAAGTAATTTTATTAATAGGAATTTGTTTTGAGGGTCTTCTCAGATCGTCCAATTCTCCAATTTGATGAATAAAACTACCAACTTTGATCGCTTTTTCAAAAACTTTCTTTTTATACTCTATATAAGGCGGTTTAATTGGTTTCCAAATACTCATAAGCAAATTATAGTTCTAAAATACCCAATAATCTATTATTTAATGTTGAAGTGTAGAAATTAACTTGTTAAAATCGTCAAAATTTTGACTTCTCAAAAAGCAATAAAACTACCGTGTCAATCATAATAGGTACAAGTAAAAATATGTTTGCATTTTTAATAATTTCTAACGTCGAAGAGGAAATAGTAAAATCAGTTAGATTAATGGGAATTCTGATTCCAAGTATATAGAGAAACGCAATAACAAAAAGAATAAAGATAACAAGTATCAGCGCTCCTTCCAGATCTTTTTTGCTCGCAAACATCGAGTTGGCAACCTCAAAAATCAAAATCCCCGCTAATATGTTTCCCCACCAAGCGGCAATAAAACGATCTCCCGAAATTAAAAATAGGATTGTAAATATAATCAAGATTCCGAAAACAAATGGTGCTACTCCGATTAAAAATCTCCTCACAGGATCAGTTTTTGCAATAGCAACACTTCCAAGATCTACTCCACCACCTCCTTCTTTAAACTTCGGTATCAGTTCAAATTCACCAACAGGAACCAAAAGAAAAAGCGCTGCCAAAAAATGTGATATTTCGTGGATAAAAGTCCCGGGAAGAAAAAGAATTGCAAAAATATACATACCCAAGTTTCTTCTTCTCGTAACTTGATAAAAAAAGTGAAAAACACTGCGAACTACATGTCTTGAAAGAAGGTAAAGCGCGATAATTTCCAGCAGAAGTAAAAGTACATAAATCATAGTTTAAGTCTATTACTTTTTTATGCTAAAGTTTAATTGTGAAATTAAATCTGCCTAAAAAATTTCCTAAATTTCGTTTTGATAAACATTTTCCGATAATAATTATCTTACTTATCGTCATTGGGGTCGGATACTTTCTTTTTAACAACAAAGTAATGGGTCTTCAAAACTTAGTTTCAAATCTAACCCAGGAGAAAGATAAAAATCTGGTGGAACTCGAGAAAATCGGTACAGAGCTGGACACTCTCAAAAATCAGGACCAGCTCAAAAGAAACGATGAGCTTCAAAATCAAATTCAAAATATAGAGAAATCTTATGACAAAGCCGTATTAACATATGAAAGCCTTTTGAATTTAAAGGTAAAAACTCAAAACACAAAAGAGTTGGATAACCTCTTTGCAAAAGCCCTATCGGAGTTATCAAAAAGAGATTTCAACGCAGCAGATTCAACACTTTCTCAATTGTCTTCAAAAATTGACGAAGAAGATAAAAAGATTGCCGCGAGCATCACAATTCCTCAAAATGTTCCCGAGTCAAACGCAGCGCCTTCCTCCGGTTACAGTCGACAAAGTGTGAATGTGGAAGGCTTGGGTAGTTATATGGTGAGCATGGTAGCGGGAGACTTGGGAAGCACCCGCGTCATAGTAGATACAGCGGCGGATTCGGATTGCACTAACGATTGTCCTACCCTTCCTCTTGCTTCGTACGTTTCAAGAAACGGTGCATTCGCGGGAGTTAACGGAACATACTTTTGTCCAGCAGATTACCCATCTTGTGCGGGAAAAACTAACACTTTTGATTTGCTCGTGATGAATCATAAAAAAACCTACTTTAATTCGGGAAATAATGTTTACAGCAACAATCCTGCGGTCATTTTTGGCGGTTCATACATCCGTTTCGTAGGACAAGTATCTCAATGGGGTAGAGACACTGGAATTGACAGTATGCTCTCTAACTTTCCGATGCTCGTACAAGGAGGAAATATTGCATTTGGTGGAGATGATGATCCCAAAAAAGGAAGTAAGGGGGCAAGATCTTTTGTCGCAAATAAAGGTAATACTGTTTACATAGGCGTAGTTCATAATGCAACTGTTGCCGAATCGGCAAGAGTTTTAAAAACTCTGGGAATGGAAAATGGACTAAATCTTGATGACGGTGGTTCAACTGCACTTTGGTCTGGCGGCTACAAAGTCGGTCCCGGCCGCAATCTCCCAAATGTGATTTTGTTTGCAAGAAAGTAAAAATTTGAGGTTTTCAAAACCTAACTTTTTCTTGTAAAAACTCTCCTGGGGTCATGATCTTAAACTTTTTTATTTTGTTCTTCAAAACTAACAAATGTTTCCTATCAAGGGTAATAAGATAACTAACTTCAAGTTCCTTACAAGATGCAAGGACGTGGGCATCCCCCAAATCTGTAACAATTTTTCCGTATCCTCTTACTGAAACTTCCTTTGGAGTTTCTGAAATATTGGAAAAAATAGTACTTATTTGTTTTTCAAGAATTTCCTTTTTCTTTTTCGTTTTTGAGGCATGTCGTAAAACCTCATCTACAATTATCTCGCTTATTTGACCATTAAGTACTCCTGCGTTCACCATCTCTAATAGTTTTCCAGAACCACCGGTTGGAGAACGAATACCCGCAATTATTACTGAGGCGTTAAAGAATACCTTTACTTTTAAGCTCTTTCGTTTCTTTGGCATCAAGTTCTAAAAATTCGTCAATTTCCTTATCTGTGTAACTTCTCGCTGGGTATGGTAAAGTTCTCACGGGTTCAATAATAAGTCTTCCCTTTTCTTTTATAATTCTTACAAGTGTATTTTTTCTAATCCCAACATCTTCTCTTAACTTTTTTGGAATAGTAAGAGACCCGCGAGGTTGAATTTTTATAATTTCCTCAGAAATAACGTTTTTCATATTTTCAATATTACAGAATTTCAGTATTTATGTCAATCCCAGGGTATGCATTTTTAATTCTTTCTTCAGCATGTCAAATATGATTTTCTTGATATAATATTCATCACAATGTATAACGAGGTATTTTTTGACGTAGAGACCAAAAAGTTGTTCGGAGATATTGAAGGATTTGATCCGGGAGATTTAGGTGTTTCAATCGTCTCGGTTTATTCAAGAAAGCTTGATGAAAATTTCAACGAAGTCGAAGGAAAAATGCAAAGTTTTTGGGAAAAGGATTTCGAGCACATGTGGCCGATTTTTCAGGAAGCCGATAGAATAATCGGCTATAACTCTATCGGTTTTGACGTTCCAGCCCTAGCTCCTTATGTTAACTTTCCATTTCAAAAGCTTCCACACCTTGACATTATGTACAAAGTAAAGGATGTCTTCGGGCGAAGAATCCCAATGGATGCGATTGCGAAAGAAACTCTTGATAGAGAAAAAACCGACGTTGGTTTGAATGCTGTTTATTATTGGCAAAAGGGAGACAAAGAAAGCCTGGAAAAATTAAAGAAGTATTGCGAAATGGATGTATTAATTACCCGTGACATATACGATTTTGTCATCAAAAATAAACACGTGCTTTTCAAAGACAAATGGAATACATTAAGGAAAGTGGAATTAGATTTTTCTTATCCTGAAGAAACTCAAGAAAAACAAGCAGGTCTTTTTTAGTCCAGTAATATAGATACAACTTTTTAGAAAAATTCAACACTATAAGATATAATTGAAATTATGCAATCTTTAGAAAGACTCAGAAAATTATCTTTAGCACTAGAAATACCTGGCTCGATGATGGAACAAGATACGCTTGCTGCAACTTTGACTAAAGTTCCTGGAGCCACGGAAATACCAACAGTCGTCGCCGCAGCATCTTTGATGGGAGGTAGGTTAGATAACTGTTTAGACAGGATAGATAGAGTTGCAGCACAAAATTCAGTACAGACTGGAACTGATAGGATGAGGTCGCTTACAAATGATAACTTATGGCATGATTATAGAAACTCGTGGGAAGTACTTATCAGGGAGTTGAATAATATTGATCCTCAACAAAAGGAGAGAATAATCCACAATGGAGTTGTATTCTTCCGGAATACTTTAGATATAGAACTATATGCAATTTCAATTGATTCAAAGGAATGGGATTTGGATAAAGCACTAGACTATAGAAAAGCAATTTGTCTTACTTGGGCAGAATTTTTTGCTTCTTTATCACCCCAAAGCAACTTAAGGTTAGAAAGACTTGACTCACCCGTACCAAAAGATATGCTGCAAAAACATCGAGAAATATTAGACCAGTATAAGGAAGTGAGAAGTCTTTATTACGGTGCCGTGTCCTATCAGATGGTGTGCGACTGGATTGGCAGAAAGCTAAATAGGGCTTACTTTATCCCAGGGCTCGGAAGTGTTGGGAGTGAAGAAATAGATGAAGGTGAAGCAAAAAAAATAATCGCAGACAGTATTCAAACTGCACAACAAGAGGGAGGTATGAATTCTTTCGAAGCATTAACATGTAGTAATTTACTTCCAATCTTAAGAAGATTTTTAAATTGGAACTTAGTTAGGAAAGGGATTTTAAGCGAAGAAGGAGTGAAAAATGCAGGAACGGACTTTACAAATTAGTTTACAGTGTTTTATCCAAAAGTAAATGCGTAGAGTTCGAGGTTGGAGTCTAAGAACTCGAGTTTGAGAACGTGTTGGCCTGGTTTATCCGATTGAACTAATTTATAAAGTCTATCTTTGCCAACCGTAACTACACCTTCTTTAACATCTTCTCCGGCATCATCGCCAGTTAATAGCTTATCATTTAAAGTTACCTTTACTTTTCCTTCAGCCTTCCCTTTTGGTCTCATTACTAAAAAAACATCTTTGATTCAAAAGCCAAAACTAACGTCGAATCTGTAAACGACATTGACCTTTCCTCTTCAATCTGCCAATCTCCTGATAGTGCAAAATGGTTGATGACTAAATCTTCAGGCAACTCATAGGTCTTTTTCTTATCTCTTGATAATTCATTTGGAGTTGCAAAATAGCCCATTCTTGCATAACCAAGATACAGTTCAGGCGTCCTTGTGGCAATTTGATATTTGGGATTATTAATTTCTTCTTTTATATCAACACCTGTTTCCGTCAAAAGCTCTTGTATAACCTTTTCTGTTTCATCGTACTCACCTTCGCCAAAATGGGTGTAGCGGATTTTACCGTTCCTATCGACAATATATTTGGCAGGCCAATAGTGATTATCATAAGCCCTCCAGGTGGCAAAATTATTGTCCTGCATCACCGGGTATTTAATTCCAAAGTCTTGAATTGCTTTTTGCACGTTTTCTGCGCTCTTTTCAAACTCAAATTCCGGAGTATGTACGCCGATAATAACTAATCCTTTAGACGCATATTTTTCGTGCCAATTTTTAAGATAAGGCAGAGTCCTAATACAGTTAATGCATGTATAGGTCCAAAAATCCACCATCACGACTTTCCCTCGAAGTTCTTTCAAAGTTAAAGGTTTTGTATTAAACCAATCGCCTCCTTGAATAAGTCCGGGTGCGTTAACCCCTGAATCGTCGAGTAAATTAAACATAGGTTTTCCCATATCTTCATCATTTATACCATCTCCTCTTAAATTTTTCAGCCGATCCTTTATCAAAGAGTTATCTTCAAAACTTGTTAATCCGATTCCATAGTTCGGAAATTTATCCAAGATATACGTCTGAAATTTTCTATCAAAGTTAAAAAATATTGCCAGTGCAGTCAAAATCATTAAAACCCCAAAGGCTTTCTGAATTTTAATAGTATTTCTTGTTAGCCAAGGAATTTTATTTAATAAATTCCTACCGCCGTAAACTATCGCAAGCATTGGGATTGCAGTTCCAAAAGAATAGAAAAAAGTAATAAGGGCCGCCTGACCGCTTACTGTTCCTGTTATTGCCAGAGAAATAATCGAGGCTAAAATCGGACCAACGCACGGCGTCCAGACCAGCCCAACACTCGCGCCGATTAATACTCCTCCGAAGAAACCTGCTTCACCAGAACCTTTCGGACCAAACCTAGAAAAATAAGTAAAGAATTTCTCTAAAAGAGTCCGAAAATTTGGAAGCAACAATCCTATTCCGAAAAGGGCAATTACAACAATTGAGAAACTTCGCAAAGAGTCTGCGGGAATGCCCAATGATTTAACAATCAAACTCAAAAACAAAGTAAAAAAGGTAAAGCTCAAAATAAATCCTGTCACAACCCCCAACGGCCTCTTTTTACCGCCTGTCAGAGAACTGGAAAGCACAACCGGCAAAATCGGTAAGATACAAGGAGAAAGAATTGTTACCACTCCGCCAATGAAAGCAAAAATAATTAAAAGAAGCATACTCTAAAGTCTTTCCAGCAATTCCTCAATCTGCCCGCCATTCCACTTTGTTACTTCATTACCACTTTCATCAATTTGGACAAAAGTGTGCTGATAGGTAATCCCATATTGGGTTGCTAGTTGTTCTTCTTCAGAATCAGTATCGGAATCGTTGTAATTAACTCTAATCAATACAACATCTTCGGGAATTTGGCTTTCGTTAGCCTTAAAGTCGGCATCGGCTGGCCTACAAGTCGGGCACCAGTTGGCGTAAAAATACAAAACTCTTTTCTTGTCTTTATTAGACGCAAGCACTTCAGGTGAGTACTCGATATACCGATCGCCCATCAATGTACTTGAACCGTCTTCCACTGCAGAATCTTTACCTTTCGGTGCCATTAAATCTTGCTTTTGGTTTGATGCATCTTGAGACGATCTCCCTTTTAGTAATAAAAGTCCGACCAGGGCCAGAATACCAGCGATAACTAATACAATAAGAAGTGCATTTCCTCTTTCCCTCATATATAAAATGATATCATGTATGTGTGAAGAAAATCACGCTAATCCTAGTTGTAGTTGGGCTAGTTATTGTCATGGCAATATTTTTGATCCAAAAGTATGTCGCAGAGTCCTTTGATAAAAGATTTGTTTCAGACACACCTAGACAAGATTTAAGGCTTGATGAATCCCGGGAAGAATACGAGATCAAAGCGGCTTTTGTGATTTTTACAAATGGAACTAAAAGGGACTTCTCTGCTTTGATGTATCACAATTTATCTCCCGACGCGTATATCACTGCAGCAAATCCAAATATTGTTACTGTTACCAAAAAGGGTATAATGTGGCAGCAATTTTTCGACACCCTTCCTTTTAAGTTAACAAAAGAATGTTTAACAACCGGCACGAAACAAACTTTTTGTACAGGACAAGCAGGAGTTCTGAAGTTTTATCTGAATGGAGCACTTAATAATGACATGCTTGTCAGGGAAATAAACCAAGGAGATAAAGCATTAATCACATACGGAGCTGAAGAAGAGCCCAATCTTGACTACCAACTCTCCCAAATCCCAAATCCTCAGGATTAGCTTCAAATTAAGCTAAATTTGAGGTAAAATTAATGTATTACTCTATTGAAAGATCGTCTGACTCATAAGACATAAGTAAATATTCATTAGGGAGTCGTCTAACGGTAGGACAATGGGCTCTGAACCCATTAATCTTGGTTCGAATCCAGGCTCCCTAGCCAGTATGTGCACGATGACTCTATTCCCTCAAAGGGAGTTGCTCGTTCTTCTTTACCGTCCTGCTAAAGCCATTCTAGGGCACCTATTGATAATTTAATTCTGAAATCCTACAATCTGTAGTATATGTCTACCCAAAATCTTGGCCCACTTGAGCAGGAAGTGATGGGTTCTATGTGGAAAGAGAAAAACGCTTCAGTTTCGGATGTCCATCGGTGCCTTCAAAAGAAACGCAAAATTGCCTACACAACTGTAATGACAATAATGACACGTTTAACCGAGAAAGGCTTTTTAACAAGAAAGATGGAAGGTAAGGCATATGTTTATTCACCTAAAAAGACCAAAGAACAAACCGCAAAGGGAGTAGTTAAAAAAATTGTTAACACTTTGGTTGATCAGTACGGACACGAGGCGGTGACTGCATTTACAGATGAACTTAAAAAACGTAGGTAAGATCTATGAAAAAAGAAATAAGTTATTTCCTAAGCATTTTGTTAATTTTTACTTTCTCAGTTGTTTCTCTTTTTACTCTCTTTAAAAGATATTCGGGACTAACCTTCGAGCATTTTCGAGAAACCTGTAAAGTTATTGCTTCGAGCTTTTTCTCAACCGGGGCCCATTATATAGGATTTATCCTCACAGCTGTTGTCTTGGCAGTTACATTAGGATTATTTCTGAAAACTTTACTTTCATATATTAAAACGAAAAGAAAATTAGAGGTACTTTTGCAAAAACAAATTTTTTCTTTACCTCAAAAATTTAAAATTATTTTGGAAAGAAATGATATTCCAAAAGATTTGATAATTATTGTAGAAAATAATAAAGATGTTTCTTTAACAATAGATTGGTTTTCACCAAAGATAGTTGTTTCTACCAAGCTACTAAAAGAATTAGATAAGAAACAGCTTGAAGCGGTCATTTTACATGAGTATTATCATGCAAAATTTAAACATCCACTTTTGCTTATTGTAGGTGAAATATTATCTTCGTCGCTGAGTCTTTTGCCTATATTAAAAGATTTAACCAAGAAAATGAGAGTAGTTTTAGAAAAAGAGGCTGATAGATACGTTTTCGAACAACACAAAACGGCAAGGCACTTAAATTTAGCACTCAAAACGGTAAGTTCTCAAAATCATTTTAAGATTTACCCGAACTTTTCAAAAAGAAACGATTACAAAATCAAAAGGTTTAACTTATTAATTTCTGTGGCAGTCATTCTAGTTGGTTTTTTCCTTTTTAAGTTTCCCGGAGATACTCATACAATTCAGGCTATGGGAAATCCAAACTTATCAAATTGTGAAGATAACCTTTGTTCTACGCACTGCCCAACAGATAATCTTTACCAAAGTTCTAATATTACTCCCGCATTTCAGACGATATTCGCCTCTTTTAATACCATTGAATAAGTACCCTTTTTTTACATATTGACAACACCGAATGTAATCTACTACACTTTGTAGTATTAAATATGGCAGTCAGTAAAATTAAAGGTAACTTTCTCGACAAACTTGTCCCAATCCTTTTAGTTGCCTCAATCGGGCTTGCTTTCGCTGTGGGAATGCTTTGGCAGAAAGTTCAGAATTTAGAAGGTGGAGGAACAACACGCACCGCCGGAACACAAGCTGGAGCCGCCGGAGGGGCTCAAGGAGGACAACCAGCTGAAGGAAGAGCCCAACCTTCCTTCGGGAATGCTGATCAGATTGATAAATTAAGGCAGGATGACCATATTCGTGGTGACAAGAATGCAAGGATGCTTTTAATTGAATATTCTGATTTAGAGTGCCCCTTCTGTAAAAGATTTCACCCGACGGCCCAGCAAGTTGTTGATGAATATAAAGGTCAAGTTGCTTGGGTTTATAGGCATTTTCCATTAGACCAAATTCATCAAAAAGCAGATAAAGAAGCTGAGGCGGTTGAATGTGCATATGAACTAGCGAGTAATGATGGTTTCTGGAAACTGACAGATAAAATCTTTGAGGTTACACCCTCCAATAACGGTTTGAACTTAGACGATTTACCCAAATTGGCAGGTGAGGTTGGACTTAATCAAAATGCATTTAAGACCTGTCTTGATAGTGGCAAAATGGCAGCTCATGTAGAAAGTGATTTTCAAAGCGGAGCAAAAGCAGGAGTAACAGGAACCCCCGGAAATATTCTTCTTGATACAAAGACAGGCAAAACTAAATTGATTCCTGGGGCATTACCATTCGAAAACTTTAAAACCGAGATAGACGGTATGCTTAAAGAATCATGATAAAACATGCGTTATATTCAATTGGTTATTCTTGCGGTGAAAAATGTTTTTAAAGAAAAAAGTCTTCTTATCTTTTTTGGAATTTTAAACTTAGCTGCCCTTTGGTTTTTTATTTACATTCCTGTAAGGCAAATTCCAGGTAATACATTTGCCTTTCAGACTTCTATTTTTACTTCAAAAGATTGGTTTTTGCTCATCTCCCTTTCTACTCTCACTTCAATAACGCTGGTTATGAACATTTTTGCGGTTGGAAATGATCTAAAAAATATGAAGTATGGTTCGACGTTAGGAAGAGGTAGTGTTGGTATTTTATCTGGCATTGCTGGCTCAATTTTTGGACCGACGGCAACCTGCGCTGCCTGTGTTGGCACAATTTTCGGCTTCCTGGGTGTAGGTGGAATATTTCTTCTTTTGAAATATAGGCAGGCGATTGTTGCTTTCTCAATACTAATTATGCTATTCACACTTTACTACACGTCTAAGAGGGTTCTTGGAATATGTAATATAAAAGTAAGCAGGAGGAGGTGAAGTATGGAATATTCTGCAGAATGGAATGATTTACCAAAAAGAGAACGCAAGAAAAAAATGAGAGAATTGAGAGCGCAAGAGGTAACAAAAGGTACTTTAATCAATAAAATTCGCAACTGGGGTATTGTTTTAGTTGTTGCAGTACTCCTTATTGGCAGCATTTATTATTGGTCAACAAACAGAGAAGTTTTACCTCCCACTGACATGGCAGGTCATATAGAGCAAAATCCCCGGTCGCACGTTATGGATGAACCAATGTCCCTGTCCGTCCAAAAGCACATGCTGGAGCATTCAGATGGAAAAGGGCAACCTGGAGTGATTATTAATTACAACTGCGATGATTTTGAATGCGAATCCAGTCTTAAAGAAAAACTCACAGAAATTGCAAACAAATATCCTGAATTTGTATATGTTGCACCATATCCTGCTATGAGTAAAAAGATTGCAATAACGCGTATGAGGAAAATTCAGACATTTGATAATCTCGATACTAATGCACTTATTTCCTTTATCGAAGATAAATGAATCTAAAAATCGTAGGCGTCTTAGGACTCATCGCTATTGTTTTTTTGACAAATTTTTGAAAATGCCTTCTTGACAAAAAAGCCCTCTCACTATATGTTAATGGCATATATGTGTGACGTCTGTGGGTGTTCGAGGCGATTCCGAGTAATAAACCAAGATTCTACAGGATCTGATTCAAAACTGGTACGTCAAGCACCAATTGAAAGATTCATCGAGCCGTGTATTCTTTTGATGCTATCAAAAAAATCTTCGTACGGTTATGAGTTGATGAAAAACCTGGAAGAGCAGTGCGGCGAAACTATCGATGTGGGCAATCTTTACCGGACTCTAAGAAGAATGGAAGAAGACGGCTGGGTAATATCCGATTGGGAAAAAGGAGAAAATGGCCCAAAAAAGAGAATTTACACGATTACACCAGACGGAGAAGGCTTCTTGCATTCCGCCGCTTTAGGTCTTGAGAAATCACAAGCGCAAATCGGATTGTTTTTGAATAGATATAAAGAAGTTTTTAAGGAGGAAGGGGATGAAACATTATGATGAGAAAGAATATGATGATGAGAGGCATGATGCAAGGTCGCATGGGTTCTGGCCCTTGGGCAGAGTCAGAAGATGGTTGGCACTGTCCAATATGCAGGGGGCACTACCATGAAGGAGGCCGCAAATTTCTTTCAAAAGAGGAAAGAAAAGAACTTTTGAAAGAATACTTAGAAGAGTTAGAGGCCGAAACAAAAGCCGTCAAGGAATTGGTGGAGGAGAAATAATTCCACTACATCCCAATCCTATGGATTTTGATTATACAGTTACAACAGAAAAACCATTCGATGAAGCAGTAGTTGCAATTGAGCAGGAAACAAAGAAGGCTGGTTTTAGAGTGCTTTACATTCACGATATCACAGCCACTTTGAAGGAGAAGGGTTTTGAAATTGAACCCTTCAAGATTATCGAGATCTGCAACGCCAAAATCGCATATACTGTTTTGCAGGCAGACGTGAAGATCGGTCTTTGTCTTCCCTGCAAAATTAATGTCTATGTCAAAGACGGCAAAACCTATATATCCGGCATGCGGCCTATTGTCCTGCCTCAATTTTTCCCTGAAGCAAAACTTAGTAATTTACCAGAAGAAGTTGATAAGATTATTAGAGGAATTATTGATAGAAGCAAAATATGAAGCTATTAATGTTTCACGCAAAAAGTTTTTGGTATAAACCATACAATTCAGACTCTTCTGAAACAGAAAAGACGATTTTTCAAAACTGCCTTGTTATATTCATCCATGTGGAAGAAGCTGACAAAGGCAAAAGTGATGTGGTTGATAAAGCTGTCGGGAACATTAAATGGCTGGCAAATAAAAATAAAACGACCGTTGTAGTTTTGCATTCTTTTGCTCACCTTTCGACCAGCAAATCTGATCCCGACACCGCGAATGACATTATTCATAAAATGAATGAAAAACTGGAAAAGAGTTTGTCAACCCATATCGTGCCTTTTGGTCAATTCTACGAGTTTTCGATTCGTGTGCTTGGTCCATCTTTAGCAAAGGTGTTTAAGGATCTGTAGTTGTCTAGCAATATGAGAAAGTTTATCTTTAGTTTTTTAGTAATGCTTCCATTTTTATCGTTTACTTTATCTGTTCATGTTCTTGCTGCCGAGTCTTCGAATCAGCAAACTATCGCCACAGATAATCATACAGCTCAGGAAGAAGCAGAAGGAAAAGAGATCTGGGAAAAACTACAAGCTGAAGAATTAAAATGTGAAGATTTGAGTGGCGATAATTTTGGTGCACTTGGCGAATACTTTATGGGTCAAATGATGGGTGATTCTCACAAAGCAATGAATAACAGGCTGGTTCAAATGTTGGGAGAAGACGGTGAGGAGCAAATGCATATTGTTATGGGTAAAAGACTAAGTGGCTGTGATAATTCAGCCCATGTTCCTTCAAACGGAGTAGGTTTTATGCCAATGATGTGGATGATGGGAGGTGAGAACCTTATGATGGGAAGTTTCGGTACCAATCCAATGGGCACATTCGGTTGGGGTTTTGGTTGGATTTTTATGATTCTGTTCTGGGGTCTGGTTATTCTAGGAATTGTTACCCTAGTTAAATGGATTGCAAATCAAGGGAAAGAACAAAATCAAAGTAAGTCTGCATTGGATGTTCTCAAAGAGCGCTACGCCAAAGGCGAGATTGACAAAAAAGAGTTTGAGGAGAAAAAGAAGGACCTAAGCTAAAGTAATATTTTTATATGAACAACATCAAAACTACTGCCAATTTGGCTTGTCCCAAATGTCTCATTTAGCATTAAAAGTGGTACACTTGGAGTTACAGCATATGGGTCTATAAGGTAATAGACTCGAAAGCTCAGCAAAAAATCCCTAATTTAAAATTATACTCCCAGTCTTGAGTTCAACTTTAATGATATTCTACGTTATACTTTAAACTGTGTTAGAATTTTTCTTTCGAACCGTAATTAGCTATTCTTTCTCGATACTTCCTTGGTTTTTCTTGGGAATAATTATTGCGTACGTAATTGAAAAAATCGTCCACCCCAAAATAATTGGAAAATATTTCGCTAGAGCCAGCTTATCCAAAGTAATTTTATTACTAATCTTAGGTATGATATCACCGTTATCCATCTTGTCATTTTTACCCATTGCCAATGAATTCATCTTTCTGGGATTTAATCCTGGAATGTTATTTAGTTTTCTTTTGGCGGAGAGGGCCTACGACCTGCAGTCTTTTTTCATCATCACCAGCCTTTTTGGATTCAAATTGGCGATTCTAAACGGTTTAGCTATACTAATCTCCCTCATGGTAGTTGCTTATTCCTTAAGAAAAAATCACGTTGCTTTTTCTCGTTCTAATCACCAGAAAACTAATCATTTCTTTTTGAGACAAGTGAAATTACTAGGCATGGTTATTGTAGGAATTGCAATAGGAGCAGCAATCAGAGTAATAATTCCGCCGGGTCTGTTTCAAAGCCTCGCCGCAAGTCCATCTGGCGGATTAATTACTGCTATTGTCTTGGGGTTTACATTATATTTTGGTCCGATTTTAGGCAATTATCCTGTAGCCAAGGCGCTATCAGACCTGGGCATGTCATCCGCGGGTGTTTTCGGTTTTCTAACGATATCTCCAGTTTTTAATTTAATAGTTATTACTCTTTTCGGCACAGCAATTGGTTTTAAAACAACCACCAAAGCAGTCATCTTATATGGCCTAATTGCAACTATTTTAACCTTATTTTTCTCTCTACTACTTTGATATGCCTCGCTTACCTAAAGATTTTCTTTAGAAGTGTTGTAAAAGATGAAGTCTTTTGCACTTTTATATGTATGTCCTTAGACCAAACAGAAAGTATTATCCACTGCCTTTTCTCGTTTTGTTTAGCAACCACCTCGATTTTTTGATTACCAAAGGTTCTATAGTAGACCCACGCTCCTTTTTGCTTGGCGAAGCGGCTTTGATCCGGTTTACGCCAAGTCGCCCAAGCATCTCCTTGGGAAATTCCCCTATCGCTTAATCGGGAAAGAGCATGATTTGTCCAAATTACCCCTCCAAAATGATTATCCATTAAAATACACTTACTCACTAGGTATGACCCAACCTACTAGATGAAAATCGTCTCCCTGAATTTCTTCATTACAAATTTTAGTTTTTAAACTGTAGTCGCTAAGTGTAAAAATCCAGTAGCACATGTCGCTTTCTCTACCGAAATATTCAATAAAAGCAATTTCGCTGTAGTCGTGAGAAATTAAGACGTCAGAAACCGAAATAGTACTTTTTTCCGAAGATGTGGGAATATTGAATATTTCACCAAACGATTCGTCTCTCATGTTAAATATGACATACTCTCGCGTATCTGGTTTAGCGAGTAGAACTTCGCCATCTTTGATATATTCGCCTACATCGAAATTAGTGAAGTTGGGAATAGCTATATTCTTAACAGACTTGGTATCAAGGTTTACAAGATACCCACCTTTGGGCCCATAGGAGTAACGAGAAAGGATAATAATATTTTTCTCTGGGTCTACGAGATTTCCATAATAGTCTCGCGAAGTATAGCCTGGGATAATAACTTGGGTTTTTATTCTCCCAGATACGTCATCCAATATGCAAAAGCCTTTTGTGTAAGTTTCGCTACTTACCGGCAAATTGATTGCAGTTAGTATTTCATGATTCTCAGATCTCCAGTAAACTAGTGTGCTGCAGGTATCGTATTGTTTGGTAGATAGAAGTAATGAGGCATTTTTCGCACTTCGGTTGAATTTCCAAATTTCTACTACACGATTTTCGTTATATAAGTATTGATCCGAATAAATTGCCGGAAAGCGGTAAAAGAGAAAGTTGTCATTGCCGTCACTAAGTCCAAGGCTAACAGCATCCACGTCGGATCTCCTGATTATTTGAGAAAATTCTTCTTCAAGTTTTGGTTTCTCTCGCCAATCAACTTCATTTTTATACGGAGATTTAGCGAAAGTAAAGGATTCGTTTGCATAAGCTTTCCTTGTTTTACCATCAGCGCTAACTACAATGGCACCGTTAAGCTGAGGGTCTCCTTGGACCAAACCAGAAAATACATACCCGTCGCTTGACTTCGGAGCAAAGGGAGTGGGAGATATCCTGTACTTCTTGAGATCGGCGTTATATGGAGCAGCTATAACCAGTAAAACAAAAACGAATAGGATTAGTAATAGAAAGGCAAAAGTCAGTTTTTTAAATATTTTCAATAACCTGGGTACTTTAAGTTTGATTTCTCTTATATCCATATTATTTCCGAATCTGCTCCAATATCTCTTTCTCCAACATTTTTATTTCTTCTCGAATAACCTCCTCTATATCCTTCTCTGTCTTTTCATTAAGATATTTGAGGTGCCTCTCGTCATGTGGTGCTTGATGAAACCTTATTAAGAATTCCTCGTGATGTTCACGAGGTAAAGCGTCAAGAATCAAACCTAAAATCCTGTGGTGAATTATTTCATCGACCAAATTCCATAGCTCTTCTTTCTCTTCAGGAGATTCGGTAACATTTTTAATTTCCGTTTCAACTTCAGTAAGTATTATTAGATGATCGTAAAAAATGTTACTCATACTTCGCAATATCTTATAGCTCTGAGTTCAATTCATCCAACAAAAATTTGTCGGGTTCTTGAAACCATAGTAAAAAATGTTACTCATAATTAATTCCTCAGCATGGCTATTTCCTGATTATTATACTCAACCGGTCCTAAAGAAATTTTATTTTCAGGGTCGTCAACAAAAAATACGATAACCGGACCCTTTTTGTATTTTGTACCACCAAGCGCGTCCATTACCTCAGGACTCCCTCCATATTGCTTTCCCGTCCAAGCGGCAGGACCTGAATCGGCAACTGCGGCAACTACCGCATTACCATTTCTAACATTTACTATAAAAACTTTTCTATGTTTATACCAATCTTTCAAGTAAGGTTGGCGCGTATTCCAGTCAGGTAGATAAAGTGTTTGTACAACAGCATACCAGCGTTCAACCTCCTCAAGACCTTCGGTTAATTCTTCTTTTGAAGGGGCAATATACCCCCATGCGGAAAACCCCGGTGCAATTCCCGCTTTAACAACATCTTTGTCACCATGATTTTTAAGATTGTCCCCTGGATAACGTCTCAGGTGTTGTTCCGCACCTATAAATCCATAAGTTGTATTTAAATGCTCTCCCTCAAGCGTCGCCCTCGCCGGAATTCCAACAACATTACCGAAAACTTGTTCCAACAATTTCTCTTCTGTACGGCTCAATGATCTCGGACGAGTAGGCAAAATCGAATTAAAAGTATCAACTAGTATCTTTTTTGAATTTTCATTTTTGGCTTTTTCATCGGTAAATTTGGCCAATATTTCATGGGGGGCTGGCAACATTTTTATATTTGTGGGGGGATTAAGCAAAAGTGCACCGGTCAATGCACCGGCTCCGATAATTTTTGCCGAATGCTCACGAATCTTTCCAAGATCTAACCCTTTTCCTCGGAAAAATTTTTCGGCGTGAGGGTGTGTTTCCCGAATTTTCTCTTTCGCCTCAAGATTTTTTAATTTTAATCTCTGACGCAAGAGTTCAGTATCTATTTTATTTGTATTAATACCAAAATATGTTTGTGCGGGCAGTTTCCCCATAGATAGACTGTTATCGTAAGTAGTTATTTGTCAGATAAAATTTTATTGATTCTTTTTAATGTTTCTTCTTTACCTAAAATTACTATCGAATCGTTAATTGGCGGAGTAAATTTACTTCCAGCTATTGCTATTCGCAAATCCATAAAAAAATCTCCCGTTTTAAATCCCTTTTTTTCAATTTTTTTCATTAAATTATCATTCAAGTTCTCCAGATCCCAAGAATCCAGATTTTCAATAATATTATGTGCCGCTTGCAAGTGTTCTACCCAATTTTTTCCTAACATTTTCTTATCAACCCTCGGTTTTTCAAAAAAGAATCCAGCGAGTTGCCTTAATTCTGAAAGTTTTTTTATTCTAGACTTAACGAGGGGCGATAACTTAATCAATAATTTTTTATCTATACCCACTGGAGCAAACTTGAGAGACCTTTGGGCAAAATCTTCATCTGTTAATTTTTGTATGTACTGATTATTCATCCAAAGAAGTTTATCCCTATCAAAAGCGACTAAATCAGTCTTGTGAATTTTCTCAATCGAAAAAACTCGAATAAACTCCTCTAAACTATAAAACTCCCTGTCAGTACCTGGATTCCAACCCAAAAACATTAGAAAATTAAGAAGTGCTTCAGCCAGATAACCTTCGTCTAGAAATTCTCTAGCTGAAACTGCTCCAAAGCGCTTTGATAACTTTTTCCCAGCACCCATTTCTTTTAAATTTGGAATATGAGCAAAATAAGGCATTTTCCAACCAAATGCCTCATAAAGAAGAATATGTTTTGGAGTTGAAGGAATCCAATCATTTCCACGCATAACATGAGAAATTTTCATTAAATGATCGTCAACTACAACTGCAAAATGGTAAGTTGGGAACCCATCCGATTTAATTAGAACCTGATCATCTATGTTGTTTGAGGAAATTGATATTTTACCTGTAATTAAATCGTTGAAAGTTACCTCTTTGTTTTCAGGAACTTTCATACGGATTACATAGGGTAACTTATTTACTAATTTTTCTTCAATTTCTTGCTTCTTAAGTTTTAGGCACAACCTATCATACTTTGTAGAAACCACACCACGAGCCTTTTGTTCCTCACGCATTTTTGCCAATCGCTCTTCGGAACAAAAACAGTAGTATGCTGCTTTTTTCTTGAGAAGAATTTGGGCATGTTCTTGATAAATATCGAGTCGTTCAGACTGAATATAGGGTCCGTATGGACCTCCGACTCTAGGACCTTCGTCCCAACTGAGACCGTAATCGGAAATTACGTCTAAAATTCTATCAGTTGCACCTTCCACATAACGCTCTCTATCGGTATTTTCAATTCGAATAATAAAATCTCCCTTATTTTTTTTAGCAAAAGCCCAATTGTAAAGAAGTGTCCTTATATGACCAATATGGTATTCGCCTGTTGGGCTGGGGGCCATTCTTGTTCTTACCTTAGTCATTTCAATTGAATTTTACAATTTTTAACCTTAATTTACTATAAATAGTAAAAATTGAATTTTCTCACGAGTGTAGTTATACTCAAAAGGATCCGTATTTGTTTTCTTTGCCAAACTTTCTTTTTCGAAAAGAAAGTTTGAAAATGTGTATGGCGTCATTAACTTCCGTCTCAGTTTCAGCTCGCAAAGTAATCCGTTATGGAGTCTACGCGGTTATTCTCATTCTAATTTTGCGCTTTGCTTTTAATGTAAGTCTTAATTTATATCGGAGATTTTTTCCTCCCAGGCAACCAGAACCTACTCTCGCTTTTGGGAAGCTACCAAAATTAGCTTTACCAGATAGACCTACTCCACAAAATATTGCTTACACTCTCGAATTACCAGAAGGCAACCTTCCAACACTTATCGAGCAAGCCGTTGTGTATACTATGCCTCCATTTCAGTCAGATATTGAAGTAGTAGATAACGCCAAAAAGACAGCCCAATCTTTGGGTTTTCGACCCGATGGTAAGGTTATTGTTGAAAGCATCCCAAACGTATATATCTTCGAAAAATCTGGTGGGTTATCGAACCTAACTATGAATGTGATAACCGGAGTATTTTCTATAAGTTACAATATTAACCAAAATCCGAGTGTTGTGAGAGATACGGCTTCTACACCTGAGGCAGCAATTGAATTCGTGCGATCATTTTTAGAAGGTGCGAAATTACTCCAAAGTGATCTAAGTGATGGACCAGCTACACATGGATTTTTAAAATATGAAGCAGGAAAATTTGTTCCTGCAATTTCTCAATCTGAAGCAAACGCAATTAAAGTAAATTTATTTAGAAAAGGCTATGGAGCAAAAAATCAAGATATTCCAAGTGTAACTCCTGACATGCCGGAATCAAATGTTTGGTTTATTGTTGCAGGTAGGTCAAGACAAATTATTGCTGCCGAGTATCATTATTTCCCGATCGATAAAGACAAAATCGCAACTTACCCACTTAAGACGTCAGAAGCAGCTTTTGAAGAACTAAAGCAGGGTAAAGCCTTCATTACAAATTTACCGAGCATTACAGGAGGTTCTGTAATTATTAGGAAGGTATATCTTTCCTATTACGACGCCGGCCAGTACGCAGAATACTATCAACCCGTAATAGTATTTGAGGGAGATAATAACTTTTACGGCTTCGTGCCCGCAGTCATCGACGAGCATTATGGAAAAGAACAGACTGTTAATCAGCAGTAAGGGGTGTTACTAGTCCTTTCCATTCAAAGCTTTCCCAAATCCAATCGATCAGTTGTTTGGTTTCTCCAAATCTGTCCTGACTTCCCAAAATTGCAATCATAATTTTTTTATCCTCACGTTCGACATAAGTCACCAAATTTTCCTGCGCGTTTTCAGTCCAACCAGTTTTTACTCCAAGAACGCCATCAACCTGTCCTAATAATTCATTTATGTTAAATAACCTGTGAGAAGTTTTACCATCGACACTTTTTACTGTTATCTGCCTGGTTCCAACCATTTCGCGAAATGTAGGATTTTTCATAGCAACGGATGATACGCGCACCAAGTCCCGCGCACTTGTGACATGTCCTACACCATCAAGTCCAGAAGGATTATAAAATGATGAATTTTCAAGATAGAGTTCTTTTGCTTTCAAATTCATTGAAGTAACGAATGAGGCACGACCACCTGGATAGTTTTTTGCCAAAACTTCGGCTGCATCATTAGCACTATAAACTAAAAGTCCGTACAGAAGATCTCTAACGGTAATTTTTTCGCCTAATTTAAGGTTCATTTTTTGTCCATCAATTGCTACCTCGTTGCCTGCGGTTAAAACCTCATCTGGATGATAATAGTCCATTGATACAAGTGCCGTGACAATTTTTGTCGTTGACGCCGGTAAAAGCGCGTTATCTGGATTTTTTTCGTATAATGTAACACCCGACGGCAAATCCACAACTAAGGATGCGGAAGCTGAAAGTTCGGGAAAACTTGATTTATTTACTAAAACTGGAATTGGGGGCAAAATCATGTTTTCATCTTTCTGCGAGACTTTTGTTTTGGGAATTTCCTTTTTGGGAGCAATAAAACCGAATCTAGTTATCGCAAGAGTTGAGGTTGCAATAAAGAAAAAGGATAAGGCAGATAAAAGAAGTAATTTCATGACAAATACAAATGTAACCCTAAAGAATTATTTTTGCAATGTCTAGCCAAGAGTAATTAACTCCGGTTTCTCAACTTTTACAAAATCATGATATTTCATCTTTATCGATCTGTCGTGTCGTCCGGCGTTAAACGCAATTTCTTCAACATCACCCAATCTTGAATCAACATATGTTTTTAAACCAACAGATGAGCCAATGGGTGGAACTGCTCCGACTTCCAACCCCGTCTTTGCTTTTACTGACTCTTTGGAAGCCATTCTTAACTTTTTAACTTTCAACTTGTTTTGAAGTTTTTCTAAATCAGCTTGAATGTCAGCCGGTAAGACATACAAAATAAAATCTTTGTCCGCTTGTAATACTAGAGCCTTTGCTCCCTGGTGAATATCCGTACCACGAACTATGGCGGCTTGTTCACTTGTGTAAACCGGCTCATGTTCATACTTTTCAAATAAAATCTCGTTTGACTTTAATAAATCGATAATTTTTTCGTATATATCTTTTTCTTTAGTTTCCGATCCTTTAGTTCCTTTCCGCAAAGTTGAAAGACGAATATCTACCCTCTCCATATCCCTTGGGAAAATAGAGGCCTCACGAATATTTTTTAGACCTAATATATGCATCGTTATTCTCTCAGCACCGAACGCAAATCCACCTAGTGGCGGCATACCATACTTAAATGCCTGTAGATAAAGTTCAATATTTTCAGGAGTTACCCCCCACTTTTTGGCGTGCTCAACTAGTGTATCGTAATCATGAATTCTCCGACCACCTGTCATCCACTCAGTACCTCGCCCAATTAGATCAAAGCCTTGGTTATATTCTGGTTCATCGGGATCAGGATATGTATAAAATGGTCTTGCATAGGTTGGATAATGACTAACAAAAACCAAATCCGATCCATGAACTTCCTTTGACCATAAACAAATTTCTCTCTCATCATCTGGTGCCAAATCTTTTTCGCGACGTACATCGCGACCAGTTCTTTCAAAAATAGTTTGTTGGGCATCTCTGAGTTTTATTATTGGAATATTTTCGGCAACTGACGGGGTTGTTGCATTATACATTGCAAGTTCCTTTTTACACTTCTCGTCAACTTCTTTCAAAATAAACTTTATTACGTACTCCGCCATTCCTTTAACTTCCAAATAATCTTTGATAAAGCCGAATTCTGCGTCCAAACTTATTACTTCAGTTAAATGTCTCGTTGTGACCGAAGGTTCAGCACGAAAAACTTTATTGACGCTAAATACCCTCTCAAAGACACTAACCAACAGAGACTTATAAAGTTGAGGGCTCTGGGCAAGATAAGTTTTATGATCAAAATACTTAACCTCAAAGATTTCCGCTCCTCCTTCTGGGGCTGAAGATATGATTGAAGGAGCTTGAAATTCAACGAATTCCTTTTGCTGAAGCGCTCTTCTGAAAGCGTCTACAACTACTTCTTGAACTTTAAAAATTGCCTTAATTTTTGGGTGCCTTAGAGTGAGAGATCTATAATCAAGTAGCGTTGGCAACTCTAACTCCAGATTTTCGACTCCCATATCAAACGGAAGCTCTGCAGATTTGGATAAAATATTTAAGTTTTCAATTTCAATCTCAATGGTTCCAGTTTCCATTCTCGGATTGACCAAGTTTTCCGGTCTTTTTTTGACTAAACCGCTTATTTCAACTACTGACTCGGGATTAACTTTAGTTAAATCTTTTCCTACACATTGAACAATTCCGCTTCTGTCTCGAAGATCTATGAAGGTGATCTTTCCGTGATCACGGATAGTATTTACCCAACCGGCTAAGGTAACTTTCTCTCCAACTTTATTGACAGTTTCCTTAACTAAAGTTCTTTCCATGGTTTTATTATGACACAAAATAAAAAGCCCCTGTAAAATCCGACAAAAAATCGGAGCTTACAGGGGCCCTTTGAATAAGGACGGTACCACCCTAATTTGTAACTTAATTTTGTGCTGTTACGGGCACTTCCCGAAAGGTTCTACTTGCCTTAAAGGCTTTCTTCCTTCGGCTCTCCCGATGTTTGTCGGGATCAAACGCCTTTATTTATTCTGGTAAGTATAAAACCGATATTATTTTCTGTCAACATCAGTTTTTCTCAAAGCTTTACCAATTTCTCGACGGGCTTGGGTAGTTACGACAAACTCCAACCAATCATGATTTGGACTTCTTTTTTCTTTAGATTTCAAAATTTCTACAACCTGTCCACTTTTTAACTTATAATTTAAAGGAATTATTTTCCCGTCGGCTTTAGCAGCTTTTAAATAATCTCCCAAATCAGAGTGAAGCGCGTATGCAAAGTCTATGGGTGTGCTACCAACTGGTAGATCAAAAACGTCTCCTCGCGGCGAAAAAACAAAAATTCGCTCTCTTAATGCATCGAATTTCACCGCCTGAAGAAATTCCTTAGAGTCTGAAATTTCCTTTTGCCATTCGGCAAGTTGCTTTATCCAAGAGAGTTTTTCCTCTGAGGCGGTCACACCTCTCTTATCAAGTTCTTGATCATTAATTACGGCCTTTCTCTTTGCGTCAGAGTAAGCCCAATGCGCAGCAACCCCATGCTCTGCCTGTTCATGCATATCAAAAGTACGTATCTGAACCTCAGTAATTTTTCCTCTTGGTCCAAAAACTCTTGTATGAATCGATTGGTAGCCGTTTGGTTTTGGCTGGGCTATGAAATCGGAAATTCCAAAGTGTGGAACTAGCTTAAAAGATCTATGAACAACTCCCAGCGCCGTATAGCACTCTGTAACGGTTTTTACCAGAATCCTGAGTGCGACAATGTCATAAATCTTACCGAAATTCCATTCTATTCCAAGTCTTTCCAGTTTTTTCCAAAGAGAGTAAAAACTCTTCTTTCTCCCATCTATTTTTGCTTCAATACCTTCAGATGACAGCGCTTTTAGAAGGCTTCGTTTCATTTTCCTTATATTTTCTTCGGCCTTTTTATAGTAGATTGTGGCGCCCTTTTTTACCCTCACATATTCACTAGGGAAAACATAGGGAAATGCCAAGTCCTCAAGTTCAGAACTCACCTGCCCCATTCCCAGTCTTTCAGATAGCGGAGCATAAATCTCCAAGGTTTCTAGAGCAATTTTTTCTTGTCTATCCTTTGGAACATATGAAAGAGTTCTCATATTGTGAAGTCTGTCGGCAAGTTTCACTAAAACTACCCGCAAATCCTTTGCCATCGCCAAAAACATTTTTCTTAAATTCTCGATATACTCTTCTTCAATCTCTTGCTTCTTAAGTTTTATGTGAGAAACTTTTGTAACGCCATCAACTAGACGTGCAACCTCTTCACCAAATTCTTTTTTTATATCGGATAGATCTGCGGCCCCGTCTTCAACTACGTCATGTAAAAATCCCGCAACAATTGTGTCTGTATCAAGTTTCCAAGAAGTTAGAATCTTTGCAGTTTCAAGTTCGTGAATAACGTAAGGTTCTCCACTATATCTTTTTTGTCCGGTATGGGCTAGTTTGGCAAATTTCCACGCCTTTTTAATCAAATCCAAGGCAAGTTTGTTGTCGTTGTAGCTTTTAACTATCTTTAATACTTCCCTAAAATCATTCTCCATTTAACTAAGCTTTAAATCTTTAACTTTTAACTGCAAACTTTTGTTACCATTCCAGGTATCAAGAGATAGATTGTAGGCAATACCAACTTTCTTATTGGGGGAGAGCAGAGGAGCGATTTCACCTTTCCCAAAAGCAATTGCGTTAAATATTTTATCGTCTTTTTCAAGTGTAAGTTTTAAATGCTTCCCTTCTGCCCCAACCGTTCGAGCATCGACAACACTTACATTTTTTGTAATAAATACGGGCGTGGGGTTCCCAATTCCTGTTGGTTCAAATTTTGAAATCTCCGCTTCAAGTTCCACATTTAAGTTCTTAAATTCTACCTCCGTATCGACCTTCAATTTTTTGGTTAATACATCGTCCGTAAGTAACGGCGAAGTAATTTCTTCAAATTTTTTTGCGAAAATTTCTATCTTTCCGGTTTCAATACTAAACCCTGCAGCCATTGGGTGACCACCTCCACCCAAAGTAATACTATCAAGCTTCCTTATCGATTCGATAATGTTAAACCCCGAAATTGAACGAGCGGAAGCTTTACTAATCTTTTTTCCTTTTGACAAAACTATAGCTGGTCTATAAAACTCTTCAACCAATTTTGATGCAGCTAAACCAATTACTCCTTCGTGATAGCTCTCGTGCGCTAAAACTATAGCGCCGCTCCATTCATTTTTTTGTGCCATTTTTCGGGCATGCAAAACCACTTCATCAACAACCCTTTGACGTTCTCTATTTGTTCTTCCCAAGAAATTCGCAAGTTCTCTCGCTTTTTGAGAATTTTTGGTGCATAAAAGTCGTAAGGAATCGATGGCATGCTCCATTCGTCCCATCGCATTTATCCGTGGGGCAATAATAAAGTTAACTTCGTAAGTTCCAATCTTTGCACCTTGCAGGGTACGACCCTGCAAATTTCTTAAACCAGCTTCTTCATACAAAGCAAGCAGGCCAGGCCTTCCCGTATAGTTCAAAGCTTCTAAGCCATATTTTGCAAAAGAACGGTTTGGACCAAGCAAAGGCAATTGATCCGCAATAGTGCCCATGGCAGCCAGTTCTAAACTGTTTCCTATTAGGATTTGGGATTTGGGATTTGGGATTTTTTTAATAATCTCTCTTGCTAATATCCAAGCCACTCCCGCTCCGGAAATCTTGTCCGTATGAATAATGGAATATGCCTTCGGAAGTTTTTTTCCTTTCTGGTGATGATCAGTAATAATTACGTCGATTCCAAGTTTGTTCGCCTTATCAACAGCATCATTTGCTACAATACCGTTATCTACAGTAATTAAAAGTTTGAAATTTGGAAATTGGGATTTGAGATTTCCAATGCTTCCAGCATTGGCGCCATAACCTTCATCAAACCTGTTTGGAATGTACGGGATAACGTTCTTAGTTAAGGAATACAGACATTCCCACAAAACTGCTGTTGCGCAAATACCATCTGCATCATAATCGCCGTATATAATTATTTGCTCTTTATTCTTTATCGCATTTTTAACTCGTTTTATAGCTTTATCAAGCTGTTTTTGATCCAAATTTAAACTTTTAACTGTAATTTTTCCGGGATGTATAGGATTAAAAAACTCCTCTTTTTGGCTTTTAGTTTTCAAGCCACGATTCTCCAGCAAGATATTAATAATTTCGTTTATTTGAAATTTGGATTCTGGATTCTGGATTTTCTTGAGTATCTCCCACCTTAAATCTTTATTTACCATATCTACTTTCCTAATATCTTAAGTATATTAATATCCTACGACTATGTAGTAGTCGAACAAATATCTAATTATCTGAAGTATAATGGTATCACGATGAAAGTAGAAATACCCTCCAAGGTTGAGGAAATTGTAGACAAATTTGAGCAAACCGGCTATGAAATTTATATAGTCGGAGGGGCAGTGCGAGATATTTTGATGGGTAAGTCGGTCTACGATTGGGATTTCGCAACAAAAGCAACTCCCGATGAAATTCTCAAGTTATTTAAAGATGCGTATTACACTAACGAATTCGGAACGGTAGGAATACCAAATGAAAATAAAGACGAAAGACCTTATGAGATAACAACCTTTAGAACAGAACATGGATACTCAGACGCCAGACGTCCGGATAAAGTCGAATGGGGAAAAACTCTTGAGGAAGACTTGAAAAGACGCGATTTTACTTGGAATGCAATGGCCTTAAAACCAGAGCATGAGAGTAAAAGAGTAAAAGAGTTTAAGTCTGAAAAAACTAAGACCACTCAAGCTCTTACACTATCAAGCCCTTTCACTCTAATTGATCCCTTCGCTGGCCAAGAAGACATTAAAGACAAGCTAGTCCGAGCAGTTGGTGATCCTAACGAACGCTTTTCTGAAGATGGACTCCGACTGATGCGAGCTATTCGAATAGCGACGGAACTTATGTTTACTATCGAAGAAAAAACATTTGAGGCTATAAGGGTAAACGCTTCTTTAATCAATAAAATTTCAAAAGAAAGAGTGAGGGATGAACTTTTTAAAATACTTAAATCTCCTAATCCGTACGAGGGGATATTACTTTTTAAAAATTCGGGTTTAATGCAGGAGATTTTACCTGAAATGGAAAAAACATTTGGAGTCGAGCAGAAATCTCCGGGGAGACATCATATTTACGATGTCGGAACTCATAGTCTTTACTCGCTGAAGCATGTTGCTGAAAGAAACTCGGATCCTGTCGTACGATTCGCAACTTTAATCCATGACATCGGTAAACCTCAAACATTTAAAAAATTGGGTAACGGGACAATTACCTTTTATAACCATGAAATTATTAGCGCTCAAATTGTCAAAAGAATTGCGGATAGACTCAGGTTTTCTAACAAAGAAAAGGATAAATTATACAGACTAGTCAGATATCACCAATTTAGTGTTGACGAAAGGCAAACTGATTCAGCCCTTCGAAGATTTTTAAGAAAAGTTGGGTTGGAAAACGTTGGCGACATGCTCGACCTACGGGTTGGAGACCGTCTCGGAGGAGGAGCAAGAGAAACAAGCTGGCGCTTGGAAGAATTCAAAAAAAGACTTATCGAAGTTCAGAAACAACCTTTCACTGTCCACGATTTAAAAATTAAAGGTAATGATGTAATGAAAGTATTAGGAATAGAACCCGGACCTATGGTTGGAAAGGTATTAGATAAATTATTCGAAGAAGTCGTCGAGAAAAAAATTGAAAATGAAAAAAGCGTGCTTCTTAATAGAATCAAAAATCTATCGTAAAAATCATTTTAAATTTAGTCCTACTTGTTCTATTGTTCTAGAACAGTAGAACAAATTGTAAAGAAATGTTTGAAAAAATTTTACAAGTTGTAGAACGTTCTAATGCGAAATTAACTGGAAATCTTGATCAATTTTTCAAACGTTTTGCTCCTTTCAAAGAGTTGCCTTTTTTCGCCACACACTTTACGGATTTTACAAAAGTAATTATTTATTCTTTCTTTGTGCTTATTCCACTCCTGATACTTAAAATACTTTTTCCTTACAAACGTCGTTTCACTTACCCTATTTTGCTGATTCTCGGAATAATAGGCTTAAGTCTTTTTGGAATTTTCCTCGGCTTTCTCCAACTTTTATATGGTTTCTGATTTTTTGTAGAAAAACCTTAAATTTCAAATTCTTTAATTCTATGTTGAGATGTGAGAAATGATGAGAAGTTTGACACTTGGCATAGACTTTCCTTGATTTTAGACCCTTACTTGGTGCTAATATAATAGACAGTGAAAAAGAAAAAGTTTGTAAAAAATCATTTAATTTTTATTCTTTTGTCTATTATATTTCTTATAGTAGGAGTATTAGTAATTTTAAAATCTCAATTTGGAACTCGTTTACTTTCACAAATCACACAAAATGCAAATAATTATTTTGAGGTAGATAATAAAGTTGAAGAATATAATCCAAATTGGGATAAAAGACCGACGTTACCTCAACCTTTAAGTAAATGGGAGGTTAATACATCACCTAATTATTATTCTGAGTTTTTAGCAAAATACTCGTGCTCGGACTTTAACTGTCTCGCTGATCAATCAGCATATGACCTGAATATGGCTGATATCAAAGCATACTATATCCAAGATACCTGGGAAGACACTTTTAAAAGGATTATGTGGTATTGTGGGGCTTCTGGACTAGGTGGAGAAGTTTGGTGTGAGTATGTAAACTACAAAGACTTCACAAGTAGCCGTGGTGCAAAGGGATTTGTTATCACTCAGACTAGAAATTATACTGGTATTCGAACTGAAGTCGTTGAAGATAGAAGTTACGTATTTCCGGTAAACGATAAGAATTTTCCGGCAGTAATTCTTTATACGGGTTTACCAAATCCGGACAATTTAGCCTTTTTGGATAAAGTAGCAGATTCCTTCTTGGCAGGGGAATAACGCCAACTTCAATAAATGCAATTATTAAAACACTTAGGGCAAACTTTCGCAGGCAACTCCGTCACCGTCGGAATCGAGTTTATGAATATCATTTGATGCACCGCCGCAGGAATCAAAAACTGACTGAGCTTCTGCATGAATCTTAAAATCAGTACAATTATATTTATTTGAACTACAATCTGCTGTACCCGTGGACTGTATCACGGTAACATCGTTCTTCGCTTTTTCGTCACCGGTGTTTACCTGAAGCTTAACATCTTGCTCGGACCCACTCACACATTTACTCCAAAGCCCTCGATTATTATCCCGAGCGTCTTTTTCGGCAGCTCTAAATAATTCGGAATACCTTACATCTGGCGGATACGTAACCGCTGTCGCATATCCCTCACGCACTAAATACTCATTAACAAAAAGCTCTCCTTGTCCTGACTCTAAGGGTACCCATACATATCGTAAAAGTCTATTGTATCTATCTGTTTCCGAGACATCTTTTTCCAGACGAATTTCTTTACCTAATACCAGTTCGGTATTTTTCGCAGTCGACTCGTTAGCAAAACACTCTCGACCTCCGGAAATTTCAGGTGTATCTATACCGATATAGCGAACAGTTTCACTATTCTCTAATCGTATCGTATCCCCGTCAATAACCTTTGTCACCTTGATTAAATCTCCTACAACCTCTTGCTTCTCACCAATAACTTGAGGGGTAACATTCGAAATATTTTGGGTAATCTCCGAAGGTCCATTCTTGTCAGAGATCTGTCTAATAACAGGCTTTTGCAACCGACCGACGAAAACAATAATGAAAATAAAATTCAGTAAAACTGAGAAAAGGAGAAAATAATTTCTCTTGCTGATATAAGCCATAAAGCTTACTTTTTAAACTTCAGTCTTTTTGAAAGGTTATCCCAAGTTACCAAAAGCGGGACTGCCACGAATGGAGACGAATAGGTTCCAAGAACTGTCCCTATAAAAAGTGCAACGGCGAACCATCTTATGGTCGAACCACCCAAAAGAATGAGTGCAACTAACATAAAGGTAATTGTGAACGAATTATTAAGAGATCTAACCATTGTTTCGGTAATTGATTTGTTTGCTAAATCATATAAATTTACTCCGAATCTCTTCTGAGACTCTCTAATTCTGTCATAAACAACAATTGTGTCGTGAACCGAAAAAGAAAGTGTAGTTAAAACAGCAGTAACAAAAAGGAAGTCGACCTCCGCGCCCCAAAAATGTCCGAGAATAGCAAATAATCCGACTAAATTAAACGTATCATGAAACATTGCAAGTATTGCCGAGGCGCCAAACATAATACTTTTGAATTGGTAGGCAACCCAGAGAAGTATAACTACCGCAGCTATTGTAATAGCATAAATTGTCTTTTTGACCAGTTCTGGGCCAATCGATGGACCTACTGTTTCAAACCGCAATTCTTCAAAAGTTTTGCCAGATCCTTCTAATACCGATTTAAATTTGTCTTTTTCTTCAGGGTTGAGTGGAGATAAACGGAAAATATACTGTTTCTCACCTGTGGTTTGAACACTTGAAACTTCAATCCCCTCATTTTCTAGACTCTTTGAAACTTCTTCTGTGGAAAGAGATTCTTGGAATTTATATTCTGCAATTGTTCCTCCTTTGAAGTCGACTCCAAGATTAAATCCCCACGAAACTAAACTGTAAACTCCAATAACAATCAAAATTATTGAAATTACAAAATAAATTTTCCTGTATTTCATCCAATCAATCATTTTATTTTTTTCTCTTTAATGAAAATCCTTAGTAAATTTCTACTTACTACTATTCCGGTGAATAAACTGATCAGAATACCCAAAGATAGGGTAATTGCAAATCCTCTTACAGGACCAGATGTGTGTAAAAATGATAAATCAAGTGGATTTGCCAAAATAAATGCAGTAACAAGCGTTGCTATATTTGCATCCCTTATGGAGTCCCAGGCTCTACCGAATGAAACTTCCAGTGCATTTTTATATGCACGTAACTTACGCTCTTCTTTAAATCGCTCGAAAATAAGGATATTTGAGTCAACTGCCATTCCTACTGATAGAAGAAATCCCGCAATTCCGGGTAATGTCAAAACTACAGGAATAAGTTTGTAAAGGGCTAAAGTTAGCACGCCAAAAATAGTAAGCGCTATGTTGGCAACTACACCCAACCTACCGTAGGCAAGTACCATAAAGACTAATACCATAAAAAGTCCGGTTAAGCCTGCACGTATACTTTTTGTAACGGACTCGGCTCCCAGTGTTGCTCCAACCGTACGTTGTTCAACTAGACTAACCGGGACAGGTAATGCCCCCGCGTTTAACTGAATTGACAAATTTTTAGCCGCCTCCAGTGTAAACTCCCCGCTTATAATAGCGGATCCTCCGGTAATTTTTTCTTGTACAATAGGGGAAGATACTGGATCGCTATCAAGAAATATATGAACTGGCTTACCGATATTCCGTTCTGTGATCTCTGCAAATTTTCTTGCACCCTCGTCTGTAAACTGCAATTGCACAACGGGTTTTCCCGTATTCGTGTCAAAAGTAACATCGGATTTTTTCAAATCCGCTCCAGTTAAATCGGTTGGAAAAATTCCGGGTTCTTCTTCTGTGCCGCTTTCTGCAAAAGACAGTTGTGCTGTTTGTCCGATGAGATCTATCGCTTCTTTTGTATCTTTAACTCCTGGAAGTTCTACAATAACCCTGTCCTTACCTTCAAAGGAGGAAATTTGGACGTTTGGCTCGGATATACCAAAAAAATTTACTCTCCGCTCGATTACACTTCTTAAACTCGTCATGGCGACTTTACGTTCCGACTCACCCAAATTGCCAGCTTGCGCTTCAAAAACAAGGTGACTTCCACCAGCCAGATCAAGGCCCAGGACCAATTCGAAGTTATTTTTAATTGAAATTTTTTGCGTTTCTATATTAATTCCAGGTCTTACTATTTTCTTTTCGATTTGAACCGAACCTTTATGGATAGATACAGGAATTTCAGGAGGTAAACTTATATACGCTGCAAAAAAACTTAATACAAATATTATTACTACTTTTATAAATGGAGATAGTTTCATATCGCGTATGAGGAGTTAACTAACTAACTCTTGTTCATCACCAATTATCATAACTCGACTTCCGGACAAAATCCCAGTTAAGAATGGATCACGTCTTTTCTTCCGAAAATCAAACTCTTCTCTACTCATCACCGTGTAATTAATTTCTTTACTTCTTTTTGATTCTTCCTTTCGAATTAAAGCCGCAAGCTCAGGAAGAACTATATCCCCAACCACCAGAATATCAACTTCATCGTCACGCTTTCTTTCCTTTCTTCTAACAAAACGGCCTGAAAACATGATGAAGTTGACTTTTCCAATCTTACCTTTATTGGAAATTAAATCTAACCCCAAGTTTTTGGTTTTTGCAACCATCGACAAAAGGTCTCCGAAAAACGGGTACTCGGTGCGAAGCCAATAATAAACCCTATTCCCACGAGGCTCTTTCTTCAGAATTCCAGCTTTTTCAAAGCGTTCAAGTTCCCTTCGAACTGCGTTTATTTCTTCTTGAGTCTCCCTGACTACACCCCGAACATGATACATTTCGGTAATATCCGCCAGGAAAAGTTCCAATATCTTAATTCGAACTTTTGAAGTAATTATGTCTGAAAGATCTGCCATTTAATTTGGGCAGTGAGGGGCAATTTAATAACTTATATCATTCCCTGCCGGAACTGCTTCGATCCAAATTTCTCCCCGTACAAAACTTATCTCTTTATCATCTTCGTCAAAAAATCTGGTTCTGTCATCTTGTGTCCTTTTTTTCCACGAACCGGAAATTACATCGCCGTTTTGGAAAATTAGTGCTTCGCCGGATCCTACTGTTGTATAGAACATATGGCCTTCTTTGTCAACAGGTCCCTTTTCGGCAACAAATTGAACTATTACGTTTTTAGATGAAATTTGCTCTTTTCTTTCAAAATCCTGGTGTTCCTTGCCACCATTTAACCGAAGATATTTATTGCCTTCCTGCTTGTATTTCCAAGTCACATTGTAGTCAGGTTTATTACTCCAAAATTCGAAAGAAATCTCGCTGTAGGCGGGTGTGGATAAGGGTTTTTCGTCCACAAATTTCCATACTGCAAAATCCTCGCCCCACGGATTGTCTTCAGAGTCGTTGAAACCAAATCCTCTTTTTTCCGCTTCTTCGAATATTTTATCCGTAAATCCTTCGTATGAGTGTTCCCAAAGTGCTTTCTCGCCTAATCGATACTGATTCCGTACAACTGCCGGTGCCCCTAAATTAGTACCAGCATCCATTGCGTTACCGCTAGCTACTCTCCAACCTAGCTTGGTTAACATTTTGAAAGCATCAACCTCAGGCGCAACGTCACCCCTTGTCTTTATCCCACCCGGACAATCTTTACAAATATTATTAGCTCCTCCGGAGTGGACAAATACAGGAAACTTACTGTATTCAGATGCCCAATCAATAAAATAAACCCTAACACTTCTAATCGGTGCAATTCTTATATCTTTTATAGATGTCCCGCAGTAAAGCACTGCCAAAAATCTCGTAATACCACCCTCGGCAACCGCTTCATACACTACATCTGCATAGGACAAACCGGATTGAGGCCGCGAATCTAAATGATTCTCAATTATTGCTGTCATGGGCCGCCTTTTTTCCCAAATATCTCTTTCGGGTTTACTAAACATCTTTCCATTAATAGGACATTCCTCGGTTTTAGGTAAATTAGGGTCAATTCTTCCTCTTTCCTCTGCAACTTTTTTTGCGCCCCCCTCAGGTCCACTTTTGAGATAAGAAAATAACGCCAAGCTTGTTCCGGTAGAAAATAAATAGACTCCTAACAAACTCACAAAAAACATGAACTTTTTGTTAGAAGTTAGGTTTTGTATATTCATAATTCAATTTTTGCTTTTTTTCGCCTCTAGTAACGATTTCTTTTCCTCGCTGGAAAGCTCTACATCCACTTTACCCTTTTTGACATTCTTTATATATACCCTAGTTCTCTCCCGAGTATGCAATCCTGTAATAATAACTCCGTTATCGTCTGCATCCAAAAGAGTTAGTACAAAGCTATGTTCTCCTCCCAATTCTTTAAAGGGATTAAATCGAAGCAAACTTATCTTTTGTAAATTCTTTCTACTTTTTTCTTCGAAATTTTGTAATGAACGAGAAAGCTCTTCAATCCCTCTGCTGTTTTGTTTTTCCCTATCAACCACTCTTTCAAGAATCGTTATAAGATTATCCTTCGTAACATCTTTTGAAAGAGACTTGAAATATCTAAAAATTCGATAATTTACAATACTCAAAGCGGTAAGCCAGATACCAAGCACCGCAAAAATAAAAAAAATAATCCCTTGCAAATCCATAATTCAAAGGGCAGTCAGATCTTCGAGTACAATAATGACTCAAACATTTTTACATCTTGCACTTGGGGTGTCAAGCCACAATCATATAAATTCATTGAGAAGCAACACAGTGAAATTGCGGAGATAAAATCTAAACCCCCCACTGAAAGGAAGGGAATTAACAATAAAGTCGTTAGACGTTTGGGTTCTTACCCTTCAGAGGATCTTATTACCCTAGAAACTCCATACTTAACATTGATACTTTCGCTACCTTCTGTGGATTTATGACCCACATCCTCTAAATCCTCTGCTGCAATTGAAGTTTCTTTTCTTTCGTATAATACTAAAGTAACCTCTTCATCTCCAATCGTTGCTTTAACAGTGAATTCACCTGGTTCTAATCTTTCACTCATAATTTTTTATATGGCACAGCCACCAGCTCCCCAATCGTCTTTTTCCTTCACCTCTATCCCTTTTAATTCAGCTATTGTTCCCACTGGTAACCCAGATTTAACCGCTCCTAAGCTATCTATCACCTCCCCACTACTCATTCTACTCAAAGCCTCAAGATCCTCTGCACTAAGCCTATTTAAATCTTCAGAGCTCAAGGAAACGAATGGGCCTTCAATTTCTACCATTCTTCTCACCCCCTCTCAAAATATTTCGTATTTTATGAGCAAAATAAACATCGTGCTTGACCTCATCTGTCATAAAATTGATACTTCTGACTGAAAATGTTATTATTCCTGACATTTTTATGGGATACCATTTAAGTAAAATCGACGAGCATATTGCGAGATTTTACGCAAAACCCCTTTTTCAATCCGCGCTTCTTGGGGAAAGCCAATTGTGTGTTTGGTTTCCCGCTTCGGGAAAGTCAACTGTTTCAAGAGATATTGCATCTTCCAAAAAACTACAAAAGGAAGCTTTGGGGATGCTGTATGGAAGGATAAAATTAATATTTATAAATTGTCTCGAAACTCAGAATGCAACTTCTGAAGAAATTATTAAGCAAATTTCTAAACGACTTAAAACTCCTGAAGACTCCGAAGACACAATCGGAAAAATATCCCAAAAATGCAAAATTCTTATTGAAAACGGTCAAGAAATACTTATCATTATCGATGCTATTGATGAACTCTCGGAAGATGAACGCAAAAGCCTGCTTTTGAATCTCTCAAAAATTGTCCAAATTAATAAACGTAGAATTCATACCGTCATAAATACTGTCAATAAATTTGCGATTGAAAAAACCGCGCTAGAAAATCCTTCAGTTTTTGCACTACTAAACAAAATAATCTTTATGCCAGTAATTTCAGGAAGTTTATTGTATCAATATTTAGATCATCACGAAAAAGCTTTTGGAGTAAAGTTAAACCCAAATAAAAAGAAAGAAATCGAAGTAAGAACTGGTGGGATACTTTTCCTCACAAGAGAAATTATTAGGAGTTCCGGAGATGATGGTCAGCTTGAATTAAAACTTCAATCTATATGGAATAGACTTCCCCCTTTTTATAAAGATGTTCTCAAAAAGTATTATCTAGGTAAAAGATTAGATACTAAAGAAGACAAGGTATACAACGAAATTCAAAAACTCGGTATAGGTAAAATGGCTATTTTTAAAGAGAAACTTGCACTTTTGGAAAAAGACACCGACTCGCTTTTAAAACAACTACTAACACAAAAAGAAAAGGAAATTTTTACCTATTTCAAAAAGAACAAGGGAAGGTTGGTTCCCAAAGACAGAATAGCCTCAATTTTGTGGAGAAATAAAGTTGATGAACTTTACTCCGATTGGGCAATAGATAAGACCATTTCCCGCCTTCGAGAAAAATTGATAATGGCCGGTTTTGGAAACGATTGTCTTATTACTTTAAAAGGAAAGGGGTATAGATGGCTATTGTAAAAGAATATTTATCACCAATTACTCAAATTGATATTGATCCGCAATCAAAAGAAGGATTAATACATGGCGGAAAACTCGACGTTACTTCATTATTGCTCGAGCGATTTTCTACTTACGGCGAAAGAATAAATGAAGCCTTTGCAGAAATTATTAATCAAGGAGGAACTTTTCATCTCTTCGGAAACACACTTATCTTAAATTTAGGACCAGAAATAGAAGTTATTGATTTCAGGGATACTGCCTCGTATTTCGCATCTGATTCGTTATATAAACCTGTATATGCAGGAAGAGACGAAGAAGGTCAACCTCTCACTTTAATAGGCTTAATTAATAATGGTGTATATAACAGAAAAACCCTACTAAAAATTGCGGGACAGATTAGGCGAGACTTAGATTTATCTCTCGAAGGATTGTCTCTTGACGAAATGCAAAAAATACTTAACAGTCACGAGGTAGTTAGTTCTGACGATCGTTCCATATCCACACCCAACCTGAAATTATTGAGAATAGTCAAAAACCACCCGTTTGCACCTGCACAAATAACTATCATTAGACATAACGATAAGGAAAGCTATAGAACTCCTCCTGGGATAAATCTTGACATAGCTCACGCTGATATAAGCTTAGAAAATGGAAGGCTAGTAGCATCACTGGATGACGAAAATCAAGCTTTAATCGGCTATCCTCCAACAATACGGATTATTAATTGGCAACAACTCGAACAAAAGAGACTTGATCAAATTATCGCACGAGGTCTAAGACATGCTCACACAATTATTGTTAACGGTAATCCAATCGATTTATCTTCTGATTTTGAAGAATACGGATCTGTTTTAGCTGCAAAACAAGATTTTCTTCGACGCGCTAGTGATAATGATCCTTCCATTGAAGCTTTTCAACACGAAATTGCTGTTGCAGTTCTTGGTGCAATTAAAAGTAATCTCGATAGAATAAATTGGTGAATTAGTATTATAATCATTCAATATGGCTAAAAGAAGAACAAGAGCTCAAAAAGAAAGTGCCCGACATTCATTCTCTATCTCATGGTCTCCCAATAATTCCAAAGCTAAAAAAAGTATTTCTGAGCCTGATGTCAAGGGGCAATTATTAGATTCCGTTAAACGAACTTCGCAAAAGATTGAAAAAGGTGAAAGTGCCAAATATTCGGAGAAAGATGTTAATTTAGCCTCGATCAAAAAAGATATTGCACGAAGCCTGATATTAGCAGGCTTCATTCTTACAACGGAGCTAGTGCTATACTTAATATGGAAAGCTTAAGACTTGTTTCAGATCCCCAAGTCTTTGCACTTGGGGTGAATGAACCAAGACTAGAAGCCTTCCGCCGTAGGCGGTATCTTTAAAAGATGTTTTAAGCTCAATTGCTTGAAAAAGGCTTCATTACTTTCCTGCCCTAATGAGAGGAGGTGACGGATAGAAAATGTATTGTGTAAAATGTAGAGCCAAAAGAGAAGGAAAGAATCAGGAAACTGTTACCATGAAGAATGGAAAGAAAGCCATGCGAGCCGTTTGTGAAGTTTGTGGTACCAAGATGTTCAAGATCATGGGTAACGCCTAAGATTTTACCTTCTTGAAAATTCTTCCAAGAGTAACCCTGAGCGAAGTCGAAGGGTTTCTCTTGGTTTTAAAAAACTTCCTCATAAGATGAATTATAAATTCGACAAGGTTTTTGAATCCTTTAGTAAAAATTACAAACTAGTTCCGCTTGAAGTTTTTAAAAAAGATCCGTACAAAACCTTAATCTCTACTGTACTTTCATCACGCACTAAAGATGAAACAACATCAGAAGCATCAAAAAGATTATTTAAAGTTGCACCGAATGTTATCCGCTTAAATCAGTTATCAATCCGCGAAATCCAACACCGGATTTATCCGGTGGGATTTTACAAAACAAAAGCAAGACATTTAAAAATGCTGTCCGAAAGGATTTTAAAGGAATTTAGAGGAGAAATTCCACTTACAGGATCGGATCTTATAAGTCTACCTGGAGTTGGGATAAAAACGGCAAATCTTGTTCTCAATCGAGCTTTCGATATTCCTGCAATTGCAGTTGATACTCATGTTCACAAAATAAGTAATCTCTTGGGATGGGTTAAAACAAAGACACCAGAACAAACTGAAAGAGACCTTGTAAAAATTGTTCCTAAAAAATATTGGAGTGATATGAACCGTCTTTTCGTCTCTATCGGCCGCCAGTTTACGACAAAGAAAAAGCTTGAAGATTTTTTAAAAGGAGAAGATCTAATATAAGAAAAAACAGAAATATGATTCTTTGTTCTACTGTTATATAACAGTAGAACAAAGTCAATAGTAGTAGGTAGTATAATTATCTCATGAACCAGGTAAAAATATTGGTCAAGGGATATGCAAAACCAAGAGGGGAAGGTTGGATTGCAACTTCTAATACAATTTTAGTTCAAACGGGTAAGTTAAACATTGTTGTTGATCCTGGAGTTAATAAAAAGCTTCTTTTAAAAAATTTAAAAAAAGTAAATCTTAAAACTTCAGATGTAGATTATGTATTTATGACTCATTACCACCCTGATCATGTATTTTTGGCGAGTTTATTTGAAAAGGCAAAAGTATTAGATGGAGACACTATTTATGAAGATGATAAAGAAACTCCTTTTGAAAATTTTTTACCATCAACAAATATTGAAGTCTTTCCAACTCCTGGACACGCCCATGAACATGCTTCCCTCCTCGTACAAACAAAAGACAAAGGCAAAATTGTCGTCGCAGGAGATGTTTTTTGGTGGATGGATAATGAGAAACAAAGGATAGACGAAAAGTCACTATTAGCCAAAAAGGATCCATTTACTAAAGATTGGGAAGCTTTGCAAGAAAGTAGAAAGAAAATCCTTAAAATTGCCGACTGGATAATCCCGGGGCACGGTAAAACATTCCGAGTAAGATGACAGAATTAGAAGATGGCTTTGCAAGACAGCTGGAGGTGGATCAACAACGAGCCTTAGAACTTATTAAACCGGAATCAACTGCAGCTACGATAATTACAGGTCTTTATCCCCTGCTTAGGGGAAGACTTTATCCAGAAGGAAAAAGTGGAGAGATTTCCTTGGCGGTTAGAAGATTGCATTGAAGGAGAAATCCCTTTTAACCTTTTAGCAGTTTTGGTTCAGCAAACCACCAAAACAGAACTTCCGTATGTAGTTAGGGCTATCGAGGCGATTCGTAAACCTGGGATAAATATTGTCTCAACGGCCATCCTGGTGGATTGGCCTGAAAAATCATCAAGAACGATTATAGAGCCTGCCGAAAATTATGAGGCAAAAGATAAAGTTATGGAAACGGGGGTGTTTGATAGAATCAAAAATGTAAATTTCGAATTCGAGGATTTAGATAATTTAGATCCAAAATTACTTGGTTGGTTAGTAAATTTTTATAGTCGCCAGAGGACAATGGCCGATGTCAAGCGAGTGATAGGCTTCGAAGCCAAATTTGATTTAGCAATGAGACAAAAAATCGGAAGAATTATATCCTTCGCCTCAAAAAACGGTTTCTCACTTAGGTTAACTACAGAGCTTAATCCTAATCTTTTAAGATGCTATGGCCAGGATATTTATTTAGCAAATTTAGATGTAAAACCCAAAGCATAAAATCCGCGAAGAAGTTTTAAAAAAACAGGTTTAGAAATCCTCTTCAATGATTTGTCCTTCCTCAATTTCCGAATTACCCAATCCTCGATACAGCTTAGCAATAATCCACCCGCTTGCAAATCCCCCGACATGTGCCCAAAAGGCAACGCCGCCCGTTTGGGCAATTGCTATTGATCCTACTCCTGAAAATAGCTGAGTTATAAACCAGTACAAAAGCATGATGGACGCAGGAATATTTACGGTTGTTATAAAAAATCCTAACGGCACAAGAGTTTCAATCCTATGGTGTGGGAAAAATACTAAATATGCTCCCAAAACTCCAGCTACTGCGGCCGAAGCGCCAAGCATGGGTATAGTTGAATCAACTGCAAAAAGATATTGAATAAAAATTCCAACCGTTCCCGTAAGAAGATAGATAAAAAGGTATTGTATGTGCCCAAATCTTTCCTCAACATTGTCCCCAAAAATTTTTAAAAACCACATGTTGGAAATTATGTGTAAAAATCCTCCATGCAAAAATTGGCTGGTTATAAAAGGAATAAGCGTAAGATAATTTGAAAAATTAATCTTAGCGGGAATTAAAGCGTAGCTTTCTATAAATGCATCGGGCTTCACGGAAGTTATCTCAAGAAAGAAAACTACAACGTTAATAATAATAATTACATAAGTTATTAGTGGAATAATCTTAGCTTTTTGTGTATCACGAAGAGGAAACATGATTTAATATGCCGTAATTGCTACTGCGAATGTGTTTTGAGCGTAGATGCAGCCCCATACAAATTCTCCACCTTCCAAAAGTTTTTTATGTCCCAAAGTGTTCTCCCAGAGTGCTACGGTTTCTTCGGGCGTATCTCCGCCTACTGCCAAAAATTCTGCAAGCGTAGAGTATTTTTCAAAAATCCATTTCAAATCGGAACGTCTCTCCAGCATATTACTAAAACCTTCATGACCATCAAGTTTTCCTAATTCTAACAGTTCATTTAATCGAATCGAGGCAATTGTACATAGTTCATCTCTTTGTTGGAGTGGGTTAACCCCAAGTTCACCTCTTTTCTTATTAACAGCCTCCCACAATTCAGGTCCACCCCAATCTATCTTTTGAACCGAAGTAGGTCGTGGAAGAGAAGTCGGTTTAGCTTGGGGAGTCGGCGAAATCGTGGGGCTTACAGAAACTTGAACTTTCTCTTGATTTAGATATGCAATTAATTGCTCCTCGCCTCTTTTTTTCCCAGCGACATATCCTTGCATCATACCTAAAATATATACAGCAACAAAAAGAGTGATAATTATCGAAACGCTGATTACTGAAAGAATACTATTTAATATATCTTTGATCGAAAAATTTAGCTTAAATAAGTTCATAGAATTATTGTTACAGGCCCATCAAGTTCTATTGAAATCTTCATGTAATCTCCGAAGCTTCCCGTCTCTACTTTAACTTGAAGACTTTTGAGTTTTTCCACAAAACGATTATAAAGTTTTTCGGCAGCTTCAGGAAAAGCTGCTTTAATAAATGATGGCCTGTTACCTCCGGAGGTATCTGCATATAGTGTGAACTGCGATACCACCAAAACTTGTGCATTTAAATCCTTCACCGACAAGTTCATTTTGTCATTGGAATCCGACATAATGCGTAATTTTGAAAGCTTATCGGCTAATACTTCCGCATCCTTTTCCGAATCATTTTCACCTATACCTACTAGAACGAATAAACCTTTTCCTATTTTGCCAACTATCTTTCCTGTTTCAACAATCACAACTTCGGCGCTTTCAACTCGTTGAACCACAAGTCTCATATGCATATTGTACAAAATATTACCTAGATTGCGTAGTTTTAGGGGTTTTTAGGAGAATTTTTATTATTATCGAGTATTTCCCAAAAATACTTAATCAAAAAGACAATCCAACCAATAACTATAATTAAAAATATTGCATTAAAAATAATCCCCTCAGGTCGAATATATGCATACAAAATCCCAATCACAAAAATAAATAAAAGTCCTCCCACAAAAACGAAGTACTCGGCAATAAATCTTAACAGTTTCTTTAAAATATTCATGACTCTTTTAATTTTACCATTCAGATAGCAAGTATTCGAGACAATAATCTATTAATACACCAGTTGTTTTTTGTTAGAATACGCTTATGTACACGTATTCTAAAGAGAATGCTGAGACTTATAGCCAACTAGGTATTAAAGGAACAACTTACGAGCCTGGTTTTAACGAAGCTAGCAAAATTCTGGGAGATTTAACAGGTAAGGTTGCTCTGGATTTTGGTTCTGGTGCCGGTAGAACTGCACAGTTGTTGTTATCCATGGGTGCTAAGAAAGTTGTGGGAATAGATCATAGTCAAATCATGATCGAACAAGTCAAGAGATTAGAGAGTAATAAACTGAAGTTCGTAAAGATTGATGAGAAAATTCCTTTTTATAATAACACTTTTGACGTATCTCTATGTGCTCATGTATTTGTGGAAGTAAGCAGTTTGGAAGAAATGACACAAATATCAAATGAGGTATTTAGAGTGTTAAAACCAGGAGGACTTTGGGTAATTATTACTAATAATTCTAAAGCCATTGGTAGAGAATATATTAGCTATGGTTATAAAAAGAAAAATAATTTAAAAAGTGGTGATGAAATTACCTGCACTATTAAAAAAGGAGATGATGGTTTTGATATAGGTGATTACTACTGGTCAGAAGAGGATTATAAAAGAGTTTTAGAAAAGGTAGGATTTAAGGTAGAATCAATGACTTTTCCAAAAATGACTGGTGACGGCTGGTTGGATGAAACTGAAGTTGCTCCACATGTTGTAATAAAGTGTTTCAAATAACAGTTACATTTTAAAATTGCTTAAATAATAACTAAGAATCAACTAATTAATATCACAAAATACCATCACCGAAAATAGTTTTTTTAATTTACTCCATTCTATCTTCTGTCTCTTTTCCAAACATGCGTAATAATGTAATCCCCCGATCTGGTGTTAACCTTGTAAAATAATCCTACTTCGTAACTAGTGTATCTTTTTACTAATACTTCAGCACCCGAAGGTAGTATTACGACTTTTCCATTATGTAATACCTCGGATACCTTTGCTTCACTCAACCCAATTCGCTTCATTTTATCAATTGTCTTTTCCGGAAAATACACTCCCATATTTTGAATCTTACGCCCAGCTGTTAATCTAGGAATACAAGTTACGGAATCTTACTTTTTACCTAGAATTCTGTATCTTTTGGTCTATACTGAAGTGCTTCGGCTAGATGGTTGAAGGAAATATCTTTTGTTCCTTCCAAATCGGCAATTGTGCGGGCAATTTTAATAATTTTAAAATAAGAACGTGCGGAAAGATTCATAGTTGCCGCTGCACTTAGTAACATTGTGCGACATTCGGGGGGTAGGGAACAGAACTCTTTTACATTTCTTGTGCTCATTTCACTATTACTTTTTAATTTAGTTGCCTTGAATCTTTTAGTTTGTATATTGCGAGCTGACTGAACTTTCCTCTGAATATCTTTTGAAGACTCAGAATCATCTGTCTTACCGACTAACTTTTGTGTTTCGACAGAAGGAACATCTACATGTAAATCAATTCTATCCAAGATCGGCCCAGAAATTCTTTTTTGATATCTTTGAATTTGTCCTGGCATACACTTACAGGCTCTTTTGGGATCTCCAAAATATCCGCAAGGGCAAGGATTGCTCGCTGAAACCAACAAAAACTGTGCGGGATAGGTAACAGAACCTTTCGCTCGTGATATTGTCACAACCCCATCCTCCATTGGCTGCCGCAAAGATTCAAGAACATGTCTAGGAAATTCAGGAAATTCGTCCAAAAAGAGTACTCCTCTATGGGCCAGCGATATTTCGCCAGGAGAAGGATTCGAACCACCTCCGATAAGACCAATTCTACTTGTCGTATGGTGTGGACTGCGAAATGGTCTTGTGGTTATTATCGCTTGACCAGGAGATAAATTTCCGGTTATAGAATAAATTTTTGTAACTTCTAAAGCTTCATCTTCGGTTAATCTCGGTAAAATTCCGGGAAGAGCGCGAGCTAACATAGTTTTTCCGGATCCGGGTGTCCCTTTCAAAAAAATATTGTGATTCCCAGCAGCAGAAATCTCCATGGCCCGTTTGGCATGTTCTTGTCCTATTATTTCTGAAAAATCAAACTCTGCCTGCGTTGTACTAAGCAAAGCTGAGAGACTAACTTTTGAAGCCGGAAGTATATCGATTGTTTTATTGAAAAATCTTACTAGCTCCAGAAGTGATTCGATAGAATAAACTTTAACTCCCGACACAACAGATGCTTCTTTTTCGTTAACTTTTGGGATAAATACTTTTTTAAAATTTTTCTCCTTTGCAAGATAGGTCATTGGTAATATTCCGTTTGTGTGTCGCAAATTCCCATCAAGTGAAAGCTCGCCAAAAAATAATGAATCGGAAACATCCGGTGCGATCTGACCTCCCGCAATCAAAATTCCCAAGGCAATAGGTAAATCATAAGACGGTCCTGCTTTTGGTAAATCTGCTGGTGCTAAATTAACCGTAATCCTCGTTGACGGAAAATCTGCTCCTGAATTTTTTATGGCAGCTCTAACCCTTTCCTTACTCTCCTCTACCGCTTTATCCGGAAGTCCTACGATTGTAAAAGAGGGAAGTCCATCTGCGATATCAACCTCAACGTCAATTAGAGTTGCATTTAACCCAACAGTTGCCCCGGAAGTAATTTTCGCAAGCATTAAATTTACTATACACCGAAATTTATTCAACTATCCAACCATAGAAGCTCTTTTTACTACCGTCTTCAGCTATATCCTTACTACAAAAATATGATTCTCTTCCCAATATACCTAAGTTTACTACTACATAACATGCAGAGTCTTTACCAGCTCCAATTTCTTGGAAAAGAGCATATTTAAAATCGGGTGAAACATCTACAAAATAAAATACCGTTTCATTATTACTTTTCTCCAATACAATTTTTTCTGAAAATATATCATTTCTAATGTCATAGATTACAAATTCATTTTTCCCTAACCCCTCTGATAATATGATTTTTCCATTTACAAATTCGTAAGAAAAAACCTCGAAATCCTCCCAACCGGCTACTTGAATCTTCCTGATGGTTAACTCGCTCAAATCAATCAGATTCTCGCCTACTAACAATCTATTCGAATCACTATCCAAAAAATAAGGATATAAACTAATGGTCTCTCTTGGAATAGTCAATTTCTCTAAGACTTTCCCGGATTCTAAATCGATTATGCAAAACTCTTCCACAAAAAGAATACTCCCAATGTCTTCGACATTTGCTGAGTATATCTCTTGCCTTTCGGGACCATAATTAAGTATTTCACCACAATTATAATCTGAAAATTTTCCAGATATTTTCTCAGATTCCTTTGTCTCCAAGTTAAGCATCCATAAATCAAAGCTTATATAATCGTTTTTGTAAGCTTTAACAAGCATATTTTTCTTGTCTTTCGTAAGAAAGACGGCTTCAGTAATAGTCTCATTATTTTTTATTTTGAATTCCTCGATCTCGTGTCTATATGTCCAGTCCATGCCGAAGTAAGGATTTTTTGTTGTAGTTTTAGAATATTTCTCTTCCCCATACTTTTTAAAAGTCTTACCATCAAAACCCACAACCACCGCTTCTTCCAAATTGGGACCTATTTGGGGAAAATATTCTGCAAAAACAAGTCCACTACTTAACTTCGAGTCTTTAATTGGAAATAATAAAGGAAGAGCTATAAATAATATTGCAACAAAAACTATAAGTATCAATATTAACTTTATTAAATTTCTTACTCCTGCAATAATTTTGGCAGTCATTAATTTAAGTTATCACAATCCAAATATGTAAAGTGCCGACTCCGACTCTCCAACCCTAAAAAATTACAAAAAACATATAGCCTAGGATAAAAATGAAAGGCAGTGTACCTAAAACAAAGTAAAACCGATACTCCCTTGCCATTTCTTCACCCAAAACTTTTTTAAATCCTTTATAGGCTAACCCAATAATCATTGAACCTGCCGCAAAAAATCCCATAACTGCAGTTGCCTTAACTATGGATAAAAATTCCGGTGGAAGTAAACCACCACTAATATTCATTTAAACCTCTGCTTCCAAAAACCCTAAGTACCAATCTTCCGTATTTTTCCAGGTCAAGTCTTCCAAAAAGAAAGTTAAAGACAAACAAGAAAAGAAGCAACGGAAGTACAGAAAAAACTAAAAAAAGCCACCAGAGGGATTTTGATCTATACCCAAAAAAATTACTAAAAGCTTTATGGTTAAAATTCATCAAAAGTGTAGTAGTAGCAAGTAAGCCCGCAATCGCGCTGAAGCGCAAGAAAGAAAGTAACTCAGGAGGCAACCCTTTGACAACTTCCATTAAGGTAATTTTCTCACACGTTTCAATACCAAACAACCATATCTGGAAATTTAAGTGAAAGGAAAGTATGCTAAAAGTAATGAAGCTTCGTGAAGTCAGTAGTCCTGTTGCCTATTTCTGCGCTGAATTTGCCATAGATAACGAACTTCCAACATATTCGGGTGGCCTGGGTATTTTGGCGGGAGATGTTATGCATGAGGCAGCGCAGGAACACTATCCAATGGTTGGTATAGGAATATTGTATAAGGGCAAAGAGTTCATGCAACACATAACTGGTGCTGGTCGCGAAGAACAAAGAGATTCGGAATTTGACCACGATACCTCTTTTTTACGGCCTACAACTATAGAAGGGAAGCCACTTATACTGAATCTTTCGTTGGAAGCAAGCGTTGTTAAAATTAAGTCATATCATATAAGGCTTTCCGATACCACCCTTCTTTTTTTCCTTTCAACGGACGTGGATGGTAATCCTTCTGAATGGATTAGTGATATGGACGCGTTATATAAAGGGGACGTAAATAGTCAAATTAGACAACAAATTCTTCTGGGTGTAGGTGGTATAAAACTTTTGAAAGCTCTTAGTATCACCCCCTCCTTTTATCATATAAATGAGGGTCGTCCCGCTTTTTGCATATGGGAAATTGTAAAAAATGAAATGGAAGATAAACAAAAATCTTTTGAGGATAGTTGGGAAAAAGCTATCAAAAAAATAGTCTACACAAACCATACTTTAGTTGCAGCAGGAAATCCTACCTATTCAATAGAACTGATCGAACGCTGGGCTACACCATTTGCACGAAAAATGAAGGTAGATACAAACCTTTTAATCAAAGATGGACTAGTTGATCCCGGCACCTTTAGTATCTCCCAGTTCGCGTTGAATATCTCTAGCAAACACTCTAGCGTCAGCAAAGTACACGCAGATTACGCAAAAAGACAATATCCAGATTATAAATGGATAGCAATAACCAATGGAGTATATATGCCCAGATGGCAGGATAGTGACTTTAGGGACCCTTCATTAACAGATAAGCAAATTTGGGATATGCATTTAGCCAAAAAATACGAACTTATGGAAACTGTTGTAAAACGTACCGGGTTCGGTTACGACCCTGAACGACTGGTTATTACCTGGGCGAGAAGGCTAGCTGAATATAAACAACCTAAGGCTATTTTTAAAGATATTGAAAGGCTAAAAAAAATCCTTTCCAAAGCCGATCGCCCGATACAGCTACTTTTTGCAGGAAACACACACTCGGGTGATCCAAACGCAAAATCCATAGTCGAAGATATCATTAGTATTTTTTCAGGAGAACTTTCTGGACACGCAATTTTTGTACCTAACTACAATATATCTTTAGCAAATCATTTTGTCTCCGGAAGCGACGTATGGCTAAATACTCCGAAAGGAAACCTCGAAGCTTGTGGAACATCGGGAATGAAAGCAATAAGTAACGGTGTATTAAACTGTACTGTCCACGACGGGTGGACATACGAGGTTGATTGGGAAGGAATCGGTTGGACTCTAGATCCTGAAAATGTGGCTGATAGTCTTTATAAGCTTATTGAGGATGATATTGCACCCTCTTATTATCGGAGAAACGAAGAAGGTTTGCCCATAGAATGGATTGGTCGAATGCGAAAATCCATCGAAGTCTCAAAAAAGTTTAGCACTAAACGGATGCTTGAAGGATATAAAAAGCTACTTTACTGCTAATTCTAGGATTTTATATATTTCTTAATTTTTTCAACAACCTGCTCAGGAGTCTGCATTGCTTTTACCAAATATTCTTTTACACCAAGTTTCATTGCTTTTTGCCGCTCCGTATCCTCGGCAAGATTCGTTAGTGCAACAACCGGTAAATTTTTTCCCTTAGTACTTTCCCGGAATTTTTCCAAAAAATCAGTACCCGACATTCTCGGAAGCATGATATCCAAAAGGATTATGTCAATTGGTTCAGCGAGAGCCATTGTAAGCGCCTCTTCCCCATCCTTTGCATTAAGAACCTTAAATCCTTCAAAGGAGAACTTTTCAGTATACATTTTCAAAAGGACCGGATCATCCTCAACTATTAAAATTACCTGTTCAGGCTTTTGTGCTGACTCATTATTAGTTGGTTCCGGATGATCTGCCATAGTATATGCTCACACTAATATTACTTTTTGTCGAACTTATTTTCAAATAGAGAAATTACATTATCAAATAAAACATTGTGTGTAATTTCTATAGCATATATCACATTTTTTGTTTGATTTCAAAATGTGACATCTGTGGGAGTTTTCGACAAACACTTGTGAAGAGTCGCAGCTCCAGTATACAATTAACAATTGAGGGTTATGAAAAAACTTTGTTTCTTAATCTTTATTCTCGCAGCTACCCTACTTTTTTTTGCAAAAACCTTAAAGGCATCTGAGGGAGTAATTGAAATTGTAAGCACAACCGATGACGTGTATCGCTGTTGGGCTTCCTCGGTAAGAATGCAAAATCAGGAATTTAGAATTCCTTTTACTTGTAGAAACCTAATCTATCCAGCAAATGATAATGTATTTAACTATGTAGCGTGGGCAACACCTCAAAACGGTGGCGAAACAATTAAATTGGGAGCTTTAGGTCTGGGAAGAGGAGAATTCAGGACCAAAAAAGCATTTGCCAATCTTTTCGTCACGACAGAAAGGTCAAAAGATGTAAAAACACCTCAAGGGACTGTAGTTATGCGAGGCAACGTTGAATCCATAGAACCATTTTTCCAAGAAGGACCTACAGCTACTCCCACGCCTAGCACCGAAGGTGGAGAAGAAGAGTTGCAGCAAGAAGAACCAGAGCAGCCAAGCGAACTTACCACAAGACAAAAATTCCTGCTCGCATTAAGACGAGCTGGTGTTGCAGCCTTGATTGCACTTGTGGCACTTGTTGGTTTAATCTTCGTGGTAACCAGGTCAAGAGGATGACTCGGTAAGGGGTAGTTCAAACCAAAACGTACTTCCCTTACCCACCACAGAATCTACGTCAATTTTTCCATTGAATTTCTCAACTAAAAGTTTACAAATATATAACCCCAATCCTGTTCCTGTGGTTTTGCCAACATTTGTTTCTATCCTATGAAACTTTTGAAAAAGCTTTACCTTCTCATCTTCGGAAATCCCCGGACCAGAATCTATTACTTCGACGCGGACAGATTTTGGATTTGGTTGCCTTAGCTTCACTTTAACAAAACCCGTATCTGTATACTTAACGGCATTACTGATTAAGTTACCTATCACTTCTTGTACACGATCCGGGTCAACGCTAATTTTATCTTTAATTTCTGGCGGGATTTCAAGATCATACTTTAAACCTTTCCTTTCCAATTCGGGTGCAAATTGATTAAAAACCGCTCTCACTACGCGCGATAAATTTTCTTCCTCAACCTGGTAAACCATTCTCCCCTCCTCAATTCTACTCACGTTAAGCATGTTATTAACCAGACGAACCAGTCTATCAGTTATATTATTGGCATCTGCCAAAAATCCTCGAGCTTTTTCAGGGATATCTCCAGTATCACCCTCCATGACCATAGAAACATATCCCTTGATAGCCGTCATCGGAGCCCTAAGTTCATGCGCCGCCATGGATATGAATTCATCCTTTTGTGCATCAAGTTGTTTTAGTCTCTGATTCAATTCAGCAAGCTTTTCTTTTTGTTCAATTTCTTTTGTTATACTTTTGATAAGGAGAATACTAAAAATCAATACAATTACAAAAATTGTCATATCAACAATCAATTCTCCTATAGATACATAAGTAAATATTTTAGCCAGAAGAATTAACAAAATTACTCCAACAAATAATTGTGTAGCAAGCAGTTTTATATTTAATAATTTGTGCTTAACTATGGCGTAAGCTATAAATCCAATCATTATTAAAGTAAAAATGGGTCCGAAAAATGTTAGCTTAATAGATTTGAAAACTACAACAGCAATAAAATTGGTTAAGGTCATTAAAGAAAACGACACAAAAAGCCCAATAATAACAATTCCCAGCTGCCGTTTTAGTAATCCTTCACTTTTTCTATATCTGCGAAAAAGAATAATAAATCCCCATGTTAAAAAACCAATGAGGTTAACCGCATACAACACAATTGCAGGACCCGGGAAAAGTTTAAATCCCCCATCATTATCAGGCGAATTCACTAGACCAGAGAATATATAAGGGGTAAAACTTAAAAGGGCTATTGCTATATTCAAAGTCAGCATAATAATAAGTAAGTTTCTTTTAACATTAATTTTCTCCCCTGGAATAGTCGACGATAGAAGAAATATTAAAGGACCAAGGGGAGTAGTAATAAACATTACTGACCTTACCCAAAGTAGGCGTATTGATTCGTTACGAGGTAACAACGCAAGGTAATTAAAAACTGCCCAAAACATTAGAAGTGTTGCCAATATAGAGAGAAGTTTGTTACTCGCTGACTTGGGATTGTTTCGGTAAACAACAAATGCGATAAAAAGATCGGCAAAGATAGTAAAAATAACAGCTAATAAACCTAGGGCATCTAACATAGGCTTAATACACTATATCATTGAAAACATTACAAAGAAAACAAAAGAGAATAGGGAATTCCCCGCAAATACTTAAATTGAAAAATCTTCTTGTCGTTCCTGAGGTATTGAAATATTAAACAATTGTGTCATTATTTTACGAAGAATCTCTGATTTTCCACGATCAAATTCATCGACTAATGTTTTTGGAGCTTCGTCGCTATGAAAATTTTTACCACTCATATCCCTTCCACCTAGCTGAAACAAAACTAATTTGGCAGCAATTGCAGCAGATTCCCTCGAAGCTATTGGTGTTTGAGAGAAGTAAGGCACCAATCCAAGACGAGTAAAAAGAAGTTGAAGCCTATGGTCGTCAGGTAAATCTCTATTCACCATCATATAAATTGCACGAAGTTGATTTAAGGAAAATTCTAATCCTTGTTGCATTGTTTCTTTTTCAACTCGGGTTAAGTTCTGATTAAACCAATTACCATTCCCTGGAATCTCTATTCCAACAAAAGGATCGCTTCCAGCGTCGGCAATCCATAGAAGCGGTGTTGATGGTAAAAACTTCTCGGAATAGGTCCGTGTATTTACTTTTCCTACAGCGCTATCTATAACTTCAAATAGAAATTCTAAACCCTCCGACATGTCTTCAATCTTAGTATCGAATTCGCCTTCTGTTTCTTGTTTGGAAAAAATAACGTTTCCCGGAACACCCAAGTATTTACCATAAGGGTTTCTTCCTTGAAGTGTCCGCATTAAAAGGAGTGCTTTAGGCAAGCCAGAATTTCTAAAATCCCCCATACCTCCTGGAGCTCTTGCGATATCTTGTGGATCAAGCTTCCCTTTGTCAAAAGCAGTTATATCCTCAGCTCCTAAACATGCTAATAAATCCAGTTCCGTCGCAACAACACTCGCTCCGATGCTTCCTATTTTTGTAACCCGCAATGTGTCAATGTAAGAAAAAGGTATAAGACCAAGAAGTCTAGATTTATTCAATATCCTATTTTCTTCAGGACCAATATACATAAATAGCTCTTTCTTTAAAGGATCCCAAATAAATCTTGAGTTTTTCTCTACCAATTCAGGATCTTCTCTGTAAGGCTGCGTGGCTGAAGCAAGAATAGCCAAATCATCCGCAATAGGACCTATCTCTACTACCGAGCGTATTTCTTCCTGTGATATTCCTTGAGTTTGGGCTGTTATTTGTTGTGTTACTAAATCAAGTATTCCTTCGCGTGTCCTAGGAACTCTTTCATACATTGCAGCGTGTTTGAAAAATTGCTCTACTCCAGTAAGATAGGGTCTCAAAATATCATCTCGGGAATTTACAGCTTCTTTCGCTAATTGGACTAACTCATTTCTTCCTTCAGAAGTCTGATGATCAACAACTCTTAGTTGCCATTTGAGTGGATCCAAATCTGGTTCACCAAGAAACTTATCAACGGCTAGTTCCTGAATATCTTGTACACTTTTTAATATCCAACCTTCTTGGTCAATCCGAGACATAACTGATTATAGGACAGTATAATTAATTCCTGCATAATTTAAGTAGCAATCGATTCTAATGAGGGAAGCTCAATTTGCCTTCTGGTGAAGTATTCTAACGATTTTTGTAAGAACCCATTAGTATCGAAAGCCCCAACTATTATTTGTCCCTGATAACCACCGATTTCTGAAGGACCATAATGGTATCTTAAAATTGTTTCCAGAATTTGAGGTGTGGGAATAACGCCATCTCTGTCTGCTACTACCCGTGCCCCGAAATGTCTCCTAACAAAATCTGCTGTATCTCTCCTGTGAATATCAAAAACTGCTAGCTCTGGAGTCACTAATCTTCCATTATTTCCGCTTGCTAAAACATAAGCCAAAGGCATTGCAGCTATAACATCGGCTGGAGTTGAACGTCTATCTACTCCCAGCGTTGTGGTGATATCAGCTCTTTGTGCCCAATATCTTGTTATACATACTGCATTTTCTTCTGGAACTTCAAGTACAGTTGTTTCAAAATCTCTATTTATATCAACTAGATTAACTGCCTGGAAGGTGGGAAGGGTGGAATTATTATCAAAAGCCGAAATGTTTACTAACCTATCCCCACGACCGTGAACAATACGAGTCCCTGCTATAGGCTTTATTCCCTCTTGAGTTTCGTATTCAACAATGATTAGTAAATCATCAGACGAAAAATCTCCCATAAAAAGCCTGAGAAGTTCCTGTTCCGATTCTAAATCTCCTATCGGAAAACCTTTACCCATAGTATCTTGATGTACGTAATTCCATGCTAGCTCTTGTATCCATGCTGCTGTTTTTCGAGTCGAATATGCTCCTATTCTCCCCGCTGTCATTTTCAAACTTCCTAAATTTAAATAAAAAGTTGGTTCTTGCTCTCTTTCGGTGAAATTGTAATAAGGATTCGCTATTGAAAATCCGTCGGATAAATCAATATGGTAACCTAATAATCCCTCGAGCTCATTATCGGAGTAGAAGGGAGGAGCCGAAAATCCGGCAAACTCTTGTCTTGGTACTGCTTGTCTTAACTCGGTCTTACGGTCAGTTATCATCACCTATATTTTATATTACTCGAATAAGTAAAATGATTTGTCAGAAGTTTATGAATTTTACACCTATAATGAACTACAAATCAAACTCCTGTATTATTCGATAATCTACTTAACATTTCTTTCTCTAAAAAGATATTCCATTAGTATTGTTTTGTAAAAAATCATTGATATTTTATTAAACTAGTCATAACATTGGCTGAAATGAGTCCCGAAGCTAGACTTCCGACGCCAGAAGAAGTTCAAAAATTTAAATCCAGTGTCAATTTCAAGAATATCATGGATTTAGATCCACACGACCAAACGTTATACCAGCTAATGGTGGAGTCAGAATTCGGTATTGTAACAATACCCTTTCAAGGACAAATCTGTGGACTCCAAGCATCCCAGGAGAGAGATCGCCTAACCCTATCATTTCTTGAAGCGGGGATAGCAACTAGCACCTTTATAATTACAGACGTAGAAAGGGATATTGTACTTTTAGTTGTAGGGTTAAACCGCTAATTATCTATCCACAGTAATTGGGTCGTCGATTTCACCAGTTGCGGAAGCGTGGAGGGTGAAGTTAAGTTCACAGTGGATATATTGATATGCCTGGAATTTTTTCGAAGTGCTTTTTGTTGAGAGTTAAGACAGACCCACCTATCTCAAAGGAAGATGCTGCTATAATACAATCTGCAGCTTCAATATCCTTTGTTTGACTTCTGTAAATTTCGGCAGATCTCTTTGCAATATCCCAGGTCAGCTCTATTTGTTGGAAACACTTCCGAAGTTCTCCAATTTTTTTCTCCACATCCTTTCTTTGCGAGCTTGAACCTAAAAATAATTCAAACACCACAATGGTTGGCAAAAAAATCTCTGAATCCTCATCTACTTTCTCCTGAAACTTATTCCACTTATCTCCCCCCCTAAGGTTATCTATTAAGATTGAAGTATCTACAATAATTTTCATTAATACTTACTTATTCTGGAGAGCCAAGCCTTAGATTTCTTTCCCCTAAGGGGACTTTTACTCAAATCAAAGTCTTTCAATATCCCGTGAGCATCGTCCATCACTTTTTTAAGTCCTTCCCAATCAACTTTACTTTTTCTGGGAACGATGACAGCAACAAGTTTATTGTTTCTCTCGACTAAAACCTGAGTCCCCATAGAAACTTTTTCCAAAAGTTCGAAAAAGTTATTTCTGGCATGAGTTGCTGATACCCTTATTGTATTCACGCTCCAAATTTAGCATCTAATGTACATCTTGTCAACAGAAATTGGAAGAAAAAATCCGAAAAAGAGATTTTAGGGAGTATAACGAAACGACTGGGCAATTTGATCCAGGTCAGAGTAAAGAGATTCTGATTTGGTTGAAAAAACATAAACTATCTTATCAACGTCCGAAACGTATATATAATACGCTTTTTTATTTATTCCTCCTCTCACCTCGTTCCTTGACGCTGCTTGGTATCCATTTATAACTAATTCCTTTTTCCCCGAAGTAGATTTTATCTCGTTCTTGCTGTCAGCATAATCGAGGTACTCTCCCAATGACCCATTCCCAATCGGATCATAATTTCTTATTACCGAAATAATATTTTCTCCGAGCTTTAAATCAGCAAATGTTGTATCCTCGTCAACAACATAGTTTTCAGGCAATTGAACAGTGAAATCTAACGTCTCAGATTGAAAAGTTTTTAACTGTGAACCGATTGGTACTGAACTTTCAGTTAACGAGGTATCATCTTGGGCTTTTTGGAAGCTTAACCAATAAACAAATATTGCAAGGATAATAAAAACAGTGATTAGTAGGAATATATTTTTTCTTTTCATTCGTATCCGAATTCCAGATTACCATGATTGGTTTTTATATACAATAAAATAAGTCCCTGTTTTGTTTCTTTTTGCAACTTTTCACCAGGATTTTTTTTGAAAAGGTAACTTTTATCTTCTTTGGGATTGTAAATTATTGCCAGACGGGTTTCACCTTTATCAAACCAGCTTTGTAAAATGTGATTAAAGCCTTGAGATTTTTTGTTTAAAGTAAAACTCGCCGAATATAAATTCCTATCGAAGTTGAAAGTTTCGCCATCGTTATATTGAACAGTCTCGATAGAATAAGTGTCAAGTTTGTCCATTCTCCTGAATTTTCCTTCAAGTTCCAAAGTATTTCCGGATTTATCTTTAATGACTATCGAATCCGACTTAAATCTTCCTCTGCCTTCTCCAAAAGTTACTTCCGTTTCATTTTCATCAACCCCTGAAACTAATGCGTCTTCCTTTTCAGGACTGAATTCTATTTTTACTTCGGGAGGAGTCTTATTGATATAGAAAGTAACTGACTTTATTTCTTCGATATTTTCGTCGTTATCAACCGAATAATATTCAATTGTATGCTCTCCTTCTTCAGTAATAATAAAAGGCTGACTATATTCGCCAAAATAACCATCGTCAACTTTGTAACCAGTGTAATACACACCTGATCCTCCTTCATTATCTTCTGAGTTAAGAGTTACTTTAACATCGGATCTGAACCAACCGCTTTCTCCTTCGACACCAGTTAATAAAACTTGAGTGTTGGGAGGAATTGTATCAGCCCTTTCTCCTACTAAAGCAAAGTAGCTTGCATGGTTTAAGTAAGCAGTAGCAATACCATTTTCAAGATCAACATCTGTTTCTTCTTTAACCCAGGTAAGTCCATCTTCGCTTGAATAAATTGAAATAGAATCAGCTTTATATTTACTTATATCAAAATCATTAAAATCTATTGTAAGAGTAAAGTTTTCAGGAAAGGTTGTGATCGGATTTCCTGTTGCGTCAACTACATTTAAATAAAGGGTTGAACCCAGAGATTCGAAAGATTCAGAAATTGTTACGGTTGGAGAATATTGCATATTAACATTAAGTGGGTCGGTGGTTTCATCCTCGGGAAAGGAAAGATTATAGCGCTCAAGTCGAAAATATCCACCGTTGCTTGTCAGTCCCTCTGACAAATTTGCGATGGGTTTGGTCCAAAGGTAATAGCTTTTATTGCCTGTCCTATTAACACCCTTATATTCAAAAGCGTAACTTGGCCAAGGGTCTTCCTGACTACTTTGCCAACCGAAAGGATCCGTTAAGCCGTCTGGTCTATTGTCATTAAAATTACCGTCTGCGTTTTTATCCTCTATAACGGAAAAGTGAATGTGCGGAGCGCTTGACTTACCGGTTGATCCTACTTTGCCTATTACCTCGCCTTTATTTACGAAGCGTGGAGTAGTAAAGCTTTGAGCAATCGGGTCATTATCCTGAAGATGATAGTACCTTGTCTGGTACCCATTACCATGGTCGATTACGATTACATTCCCGCAAGCTTTTGTCCCACAAATAGGATTATCATCACTTACTTTGTAAAAAGATGCTATTCCTAAGGCGGCAGCTAAGACTGGATCGCCATTGTAAACACGGGCTCCTGACCCAAACCAATCATAGCCGTCGTGTTTTGAATAGTTTAAGTCAGATCTGAATTTTCCTTGATAATTTGTAAGCGTACCTTGTGCGTATTCCGGTTCACTCAAAACACTTCCCACATCGACAAACGGATACTCATGGTCAAAATATGACCCAATTGCAGTTGCCGCTTCAGAAAAACTTAATCCTTTTCCCTCATAATCCCACGGCAAATCCAAAAAAGGCAGCGGAGCTTGTGTAGTTCCTCCCGGACATCCGAGAGCAAACAAATTCAAAAAGTAATTTTTAATATTTTGGTCAAGGTTAGAATATGTATAGAGGGCTTCTCCTGAAACTGATAAATACCCTTTATCAAATTTCCCTTCCGCCAAAATAGTCCTGTCATATTGACTAGTGTTTACAGAAAGAGGAGAAACAACTCCCGGATCAAGCGAATTTCCAATAAAACAAAGGTCATCAAATCCTGTAGCCACACTTTGTAAGCTCGAAGTATTTATCGGATTATATGTGTCGTGCCATAATGCACCAATAATTCCGAAGGGTCCTGTTGTAACTGGAGTTCCAATTGGAATTGAAGAACTACCACAAGACCAAAAATCAATCACTTCTCCGGGTGGAAAAGTGTCGGAAATTCCTAAGGCCGAAAAAAGATTATTAAACCTTGACCCATCATATCCTGGCAATCCTAAGCCTTGATGACTAGAATAGCCTCCGCCAGCGATGTAAACTACACCTCCAGATCTGATAAAAGCTGCAAGTTCGTTAGCTTCCTCGTCAGTCAAATCTGTATCCGAAAGACCTGCAAAAAATACTTCCATTTTCTTTTGACCGTTTGCGACAAGCGACCCCGAAGTTATATTTGTTACAAAAGGCTCAAGATTAACAGAGCAACTTACACCTCCACCTGCTCCAAAGTTTGATTCATTTAACAACGCATCCCTTAATGGCTGTGAAGGATCTTCTTCAAAATCATCACTTGGAATAAAACCGACTAAAGGAAAAAAGTTCCTTGGCGAAGCAAAACCAGACACCCGGATGCTGGCTGCTTGAGCTTTCGCCGGAGTTGAAAGAAGAAGTACCAGGCAGAAAATTGCCGAAAGTAAGGCCTTAAAAATAAAGGTCGGTCTATACTTCATGCCTTTTATTTATTAAAAAGCTGCTTTTCTAAAAATACAATACCTAAATTTTTCCCAAACCTATTTATCTATCCACCGTGATTGGATCATCTATCTCACCTGTTGCTGAAGTGTGGAGGCGGCCATTGGCGTCAACATAAATTGTGTAACCGGTATTGCCTGCAGGATCAGTCGCTTGCGGATCTGAGGGCATTTCTACCAGGTAAACAGGGACTATCTCGTCTCCAACGTCTCCTGCACCTGCAAGATTAAAACAACCTACATCTATCCCAACGCAGGTGGCAGCTCCCGGAAAGTTACTAGTATCAGGATCTCCATCCGTATCTGGTAAATCGCCACTGTGTTCAGAAGCATATTGCATAACCGCGGCCAAAATTGCGATGAGATCGGTTTCTCTCTCGGCGTCGCGAGCCTTTGCGAGCTGTCTACCTGGATTTACGGCTACCACAATAATCGTCGACATTACCCCCATTATTGCAATTACTACCAAAAGTTCAATCAACGTAAAGCCTCTTTTAATTTTTTCCATCATTTTATCTCCAAGGGTAAAGTTTCTTTAGTAAAAACCCAAGAATATGCCTCCTCTAGCTTTTCTTTATCGATACGCACGTCGCCACTTATCTCCCTTTGGTCTATTTCATATGCAGTAATATACGCGGAAAAAAGGCCTCTGAAAGTTAGTATTACCATTACCGAAAGCAATGTCAACGTAACCATCAAAACTATATAAAATTTATCGACCTTGTCCCAATTTACAGATATCATGTGTTATAAAAATCGCACTATTGTGCGATTTTTTTATCGTCAACATATAAAAACAAACCGTATTTAAATACTAACACTCCCGGATCCGTCTCGGAAGGCTCAATACTAATATTTGCAGCTCTAAATAGAAATGGCAGTTTATCGATTTTTTGTAAATCGCGATCTATTGCTTCCCAAGTTCCAGTTAGCTCGATCACTACCGGAATTCCAAAATTGCCGGTCCTATCTTTAACAGACTGCTGACTCGCGAATGCAACTTTTTTAAGAGCCGATTCTTCACTTCTAATTTTTTCTGCTTCATTCACAAAATCAACCAAACCAGATTCTTCCAAAAACAGACCTTGAAGAGTATTGGCTTTTTCCAGACTTTTTTCAACTTCCGTAAACTCAAAGGCGACGCTGCTTTCATTCAAAAATTCTTCTGTCCGAAGTTTTCTTAACTCCTCAGCTTTTTTGGGGAACTGAAAAAGAATGAAAATCAATAAACCAATGGAAATAAGATTTATAATCCCTAAGATAACATCTTTAGAAGATAAAATTGATCTACCTTCCGAATCTTCCATATCAGACGAATCCTCATCAAAACCGTCTGGAACTTTCACCTTCACATCTTCATTACCTATTTTCTCCGCATCTTTTCTCGGTAGTTTCTTTTTCTCAGATAAATTTTCTTCGTCGCCTCTTTCGCTTTTAGATTTCGTCGCCGCTTCCTCCTCAGTCTCAGGAGGAAGCTCTTTCATTTGAGTAAGATATTTTGTATCTTTCATAGTCTTTACTTACCTTTCTTTTTTGTAGGTTCCGGCGGAACGAGAGGTTTATATAAAAAGCTTAACGTAAATTCCAAGTTAATCTCTTTTTCAAAACTGGAGATGGGAATAGTAACGCTTGTGTAGTCCGTATTTGTCTCAAGTTTTTGTTTAAAATTAATAAGAGAAGCTCTATCGACAGATATCCCAGTAAGACTTACTTCTCCCCTATCAAGATCAAGATTATAGCCGGATATTGCTATACCCTGAGGCTTCGACATATCGATAGTGTTCAGTATCTTTTGCGGTAATACCGATATCTTTTTAATGGCAAGAATTTTTTCGGAGATTTTATTTATTGTCTTTATGTTAGAGACTGCTTCTTCGCGTTTTTTGGTAGTTTCTGCATTTACCTTACTTACCAACTTCAAACTATTAATATTTTGTACCATGAATAGATATGCTCCTAAGGTTATTAAAAATGATATCCAGGTGAATAAAGTAATTGTAAGTGTTAAACCCCACACCTGTAACCTGAGCCGTTCTTTCTTATATTTTTCTACTAAAGAAAAGGGTAGAAGATTTAAAGAATTTGGGTCCGAAGGCTCTGCAGGCTCTGACAATTGCATTGATAATGGAATTAAATATTCCTGAAGTTTCGCTTTTTCAATCCCGGAAACTTCAGGTTGAATCAATAAAAATTGAAGTTTTAATTGATCTGTCAGTCTAGCAACTAATTCTTCTGTAATTTGCGTTCCCCCTAAAGAGAGTGTCTTTATTTGAACTTCTTTAAAGTGGGTAAGCATTTGAGAGCTTGTTTTTATAATTTGCTTGGGGTCGGCACCTTTAATAACCGATGTTCCAACAATTCTTTCTCCTTGAGCGACTACAAGAAGTGCTTCCCCAAAATTTTTATAAATAATAAGGCTTCCAGAAGAATCTTTTTTAGATAGCCTCACAAGACAAGTCGACGGAGTTTCAACTACAAGCGGAAATAGTCCAGCTTCCTCACACGCACTAACGTATTGACTAAGAACTTCCTTACTTACAGCTACTATCAAAATTTCATAGCCTTCGGGAGTCTTATCTATTATCTTCCAGTCGGTAATCGTTTCAGCCTGCGAACTTGGCAGAAATTCCTGAGCTTGCCAATTAACTGCTTCCGCAAGTTCGGAAATAGCAAGTTTTGGAAGTTTAAAAAATTTAGTGAATGTTGATGCTTCGGGCAAAATAATCCCAATTGCGCGTTCTTTAATGTGAAGTTTTGCCCAAACATTTTCTAAAATCCGGGACAAAGCCGCGCTATCTATTATCCTGGCTCCTTCGATAATTCCCTCTGGCAAATCCACCGTCGACTCCCTGATAACTTTTTTCTTACTTGAAGAAAGTTGCAAGATAAGAAGTTTGTTACTCAAAAAATATATCGATACGAATGATCTTTTGAACATGGACAGAATAGTTATTCGTTAGTAGTTCGTTGTTTGGCGTACAGAAAAACAGTGAACTCTTTTTTCATTATCCCAAATGTTATACTTAATATCAATTACCTATGCTGCCCCAAAGGGAAAATCAATACGCCAAAGGACAATCGTTAATTGGAATCCTGGTGAGCTTAGCAATATTTTCAATTCTTTCCCAGGCAATATTTACGGTAGTCTCGACCTCTCTTAATCTGGTATCTTTCAATAGATCTCGTATCACAGCACGCCATCTAGCCCAGGAAAAAATCGAGCTAATCAGAAATCTTCCCTATAACGACGTCGGAACAGTTAGTGGAATTCCTGCTGGCCCACTACTTCAAGAAGAAAATATAGTCAGAAATAAGCTTAGCTATACAGTTAAAACGACGATAATTTATATCGATGATTTCTTTGACAACACGGCACCGAACGACCTTTTGGCAACGGACTATAAAAGAGCTCGCGTTGAAGTTTCCTGGCAAGGACTTGCGGGTTCCAGAAACAATCCGGTTGTTATCTTAAGTGATATAGCACCCAAAGGAATAGAAACAACAACAGGGGGCGGAACATTATCAATAGTTGTATTTGACGCAGACGGAGATCCTGTCCCCCAGGCAGGTGTAAGTATCGTTGCCCCGGAGACCGGAGTAAATTTAAATTTACAAACGGGAGATAACGGCAGAGTAATTCTCCCGGGAGCCCCTACATGCATAGCCTGTTATCAAATAACTGTATCAAAAAGTGGATTTAGCTCTGAGAGAACTTATTCTACCTCCGAAGTTCCAAATCCTATTAAACCTCACCAAACAATTTTAGAAGGTCAACTAACAGAAATAAGTTTTGCAATAGACACTCTATCAACTTTAGCCATTTCAACTTATAAAGGAAGGGAGAATAACTTCGAGACTTTAGCGAACGCAAGTTTCAATTTTAGAGGCCAAAAGACTATAGGAATGGATGCCGGAGGCCAACCTATTTATAAATACGAAGAAGTTTTAACAACCGATGCATCTGGAAATTTGACAGAGGCTTTAGAATGGGATAACTATCAGGCAACACCGAGCGCCAGCATTTACAACATTTCCGGTACCAATCCTCTGCAACCCTTAACAATAGTGCCCGGAACTTCCTCATCGTTTAAACTGGCTTTATCAGCTTTTTCCACTAATAATCTTCTTATCTCATTTGTCAATTCGTCCTCAAATCCAATTGCATCGGTTTCTGCAACTCTGACAGGTCCGGCAGGATTCGATGAGACAAAATTAAGTGGTGCAACCACAGATCCGGATTTCGGACAGGTATTTTTCTCAAATCTACTAAACCAAGACTATACCCTTTTAGCTACAGCATCCGGATACCTTGACTACAATGCAACAATAAGCGTATTAGGTGAAACCCTAGAGCAAGTTAATTTAACAGCACAATAAAGTATGAAAACCAAAAACTCACCGATCACCGATTCTGGTTTTACTTTAATCGAGGTCCTTATAACCTCCTCCATACTGGTCGTTCTTGGCGGTTTAGTTTTAACTCTAATTTATATTACTACTCGAACTCGCCTCAGCACATTTCAAAACCTTATGAATGTTGACCAAACAAATTCACAGGTAAGTATTATGGTACGAGAATTACGAAACATCCAAACTGGAGACAACGCGGCATACCCCCTTGAAAAAGCGCTGGATCAGGAAATTATTTTTTATTCCGACATGGACTACGATGGAGAAACCGAAAAAGTGCGTTATACCCTCTCGGCAAATCAGTTTGTAAAAGGTGTAATAGAACCTGTCGGTTTCCCTGCAACATATCCATCGGCTAACGAAAAGGTTAAAATTCTTACTGAGGATGTAAGAAATGGAATCGATCCTATTTTTTATTATTATAATGGTGATTGGCCTGCAGATACACTCAATAATCCTTTGGCCCAACCGGTTCGTCTATCTGACACTAAATTAATGAAGGTGTATCTCAAACTAAACACCGAAGATGATCCAAGTTCTGACTTTATTCTCGAATCCTATACTCAACTTAGAATATTAAAGGAAAATCTTTAAAGAAATTGATATGATGAAAGTACCTGCCATGGTAAGAAGGATTTGGAAAGGCACAATTACACCTGCATTACTTGTCATAACCGGTGCTTTCTTGGTTGTACTATACGGAATCCTGTTTGTTTTAAGTTTGCAGTTTGACTACTCCAATAGACAAGTAGGTGGTGAGCAAGCATTACATGTTGCCGAAGCGGGAGTAAATTATTACCGTTGGCATCTGGCACATGATCCCGACGATTTTACCGACGGAACAGGACAAGCCGGTCCTTACGAGCATGAGTATTATGACCCTCAAGGTAATGCTGTTGGAAAGTATAGTCTTACAATTTCTCCGCCGGAGGAAGGTTCTTCCATAGTAACAATAAAATCAAACGGCTGGACATACCAGTATCCTAAAATAAAAAGAGCTGTAACTGTCCAATACGGAATACCCTCATTCGCTCGTTACTCATTCTTGTCAAACTCAAGTAGCTGGTATGGAAGTGGAATAACAGTTAATGGTTTGGTTCACTCAAATAACGGCATCAGAATGGACGGAACAAACACTTCACTGGTAACAAGTGCTCAAGAAACTTATATGTGTGGAAGTGAAACGGGTTGTTCTCCGCCACAGCAGCGACCCGGCGTTTGGGGAAGTGGTGGAGATCAAGGCCTTTGGCAGTATCCAGTCACAGCGGTTGATTTTGATGAAATTTCTCTTGATTTGACCAACATGAGAGATGCGGCTCAAACTGAAGGATTATATCTTGGACCATCAACAAAAAGTGGTTATCATATTATATTTTCCAGCAATGGAACATTTACACTTAAGCGAGTGAATTCAACAAACTATATTCGAGGTTACAGTACACCAGGACAAGGTATCGGAGCAGAAGGACAAGGCGGTTGCAGAAGACTTTATCAACTAATAACAGGGGAAACAACACTCGGGACGTACAATGTTTCAGACACACCAATTGTTTTCGCAGAAGACGACCTTTGGGTAGAGGGGGCAATTCGAGGAAGAATTACAGTTGTATCAGCCTCTTTTCCAATACAATCAAGTCAAAGAGATATCTGGATTCGCAACAATCTTACTTACACGGCTTATGACGGCAGCGATGTATTAGGATTGGTATCCCAAGATAATATATTTTTTATTCGAGACGTGCCGAATGATTTCAAAATCGATGCGGTTCTTATGGCACAAAAGGGGAAAATTATCCGCCATGGTTATTATTCATCCTGTAGTGGAACTTCCAGTGGCGCTGTAAAAAATAGTCTTACAATAAATGGAGCTCTAATCAATTACTATAAATCCTACTGGAACTTTGTTTCTGGCTCAACTCTTGTCTCGGGCTTTACAACACGCACGATAAACTATGATACAAATCTTTTATACGCTCCCCCGCCTTATTTCCCAACTTCGGGCGAGTACGAATTTATATCCTGGAGAGAAGAAAGGTAAATTTACTCCACACAGGTTGAATCATAAACAGCTGTTCCTTGACTAACAACTTTCCCAAACAACTCACAAGTTTTGAGTTCATCTTTTTTAATTCCACCAGTAATCTCGGAGCTATCTTTTCTTCTTTCAAATTCCTCCTTAAAATAGTCGCTAATAGAAGAATCGCTGTCGGGCAAATTATTAAATTCTATATTGTTGACTGAAGTAGGAACGTTATTTCTTGGGGGTGTTTTTAGTGATCTAATAATTAATATCGATGTGACAACTAATACAAGAGATAAAATAATGAAAACTAAATATCTTCGCATTACAACCCACTTTCCAACCCTCCAACAATACTGTATATCGGTGTAATTAGAAGAACTACCATAGCGCCTACCGCAACACCTATTATAAGCATAAGTAAAGGTTCGAGTAGAGCCGTGGCTCGTTTTAGTCCGTAATCAACTTCCATTTCATAAAATGAAGCAAGTTCTTCAAGAACCACTTCCAAACTTCCCGTCTTTTCACCTGCTTTTATAGATTGAACCATAGTAATTGAAAATGAACGCTTCTTAGACGAAATTATATCTGAAAGTGATTCTCCTTTTGCTACTCCTTCACTAAATTCTTTGGCTTGCTTTCTCAAATGTGGCTGCTTTAATACATCAGAGCTTACATCCAGAGCAACCATGATTGGAACTCCACTTTTTAGTAAAGTTGAAAGTGTACGAGCAAAACGTGCTGTATCCAACTGATCCATTACTTTGGATATGACTGGAAGCTTTACCATATAAGAAAAAATAAAGGTTCGGCTTGCGCGTATTAGAAAAAGCAAAATTACAATAAAAATAATTGCAAAAAATATTCCGAAAGTAAGTGCTAGGTTTGCTCCAACTGTCTTCCCAAAATTTAATACAAATTTAGTCACGGGAGGGATATCTGCGTTTAATGAAAGGAAAACGTCGGACATTTTCGGAAGGACAAATCCAAGCATGATAAATGCGTTAGCAATCATGGCACCAATAATAATTATCGGATACATCATCGAACTTTTAACTTTTTGGCTAAGCTCGTAACTCGTGAGGAGCTGTTTGGCAAGATAATCAAAAGACTTTTCAAGCGTACCAGATTCTTCTCCGGCTTTTACCATAGTTAGAAAAACCGCATCAAATTCCTTTTTGTAATTTGCAAGAACAGAAGATATAGTAGCACCTTTCTTGATATGAAATGATATATCAAAAAGAACCTCTTTAAGTTTTTTACTTTGGGTTTCCTGGCGGATGATATCCAAGGCCTCCGGGAGGGGAAGTCCTGCCCGAAGCATAGTTGCCATGAAGCGACAAAAAGCAGCTTTTTCTGCTATAGAAATGCCTCCTCCAAAGATATTAATGTCCTTTCTTCCAAGACCCTTTATTGAAAATATCTGATATTCGTCAGATTTTAAAAGTGACGCCGCCTCGCGTCTTGTCGCAGCCTGAATGACGTCCTCAATTATCTCTCCTTTTTTATTTTTAGCTTTGTACTTATAGAGTGGCATATATATTTCAGACTTTCTTTTAGGAAACGTAAGTCTGGTAAAGAAAAAAACAAAAATTACTTAGTTTTCTCGAACAACCCTTAATACTTCCTCAATTGTGGTCAACCCAGAAGAAACTTTATCGAGACCATCCTGAAGCATTGTAACCATCCCCTCGGCAACTGCCTCTTTTTGGATTTCGTCGCTCGTTGCTTTTTGAGTAATTAAAATTCTTATTTTTTCTGTGACGGCAAGAACCTCATATATTCCGATTCTCCCAGTATAACCCTTGTGGTTACATTGCTCGCAACCTTGGCCTCTATAGAATTTTTGTTCTCCAAGATCAATTCCCAAGTCTTTGGAAAGCTTTTTTCGGACTACTTCCTCGGGAGAATATTTAACGATACAGTTAGAGCAAATTTTTCGAACCAGCCGCTGAGCAATAATTGCATTAACAGTTGAGGCCAGTAAAAAATCCTCTGCACCCATGTCCAAAAATCGCGGAATTGCACCTGCTGCTGTATTTGTATGAAGAGTTGACAAAACCAAATGTCCGGTGAGTGCGGAGTGTATCGCAATCTCAGCCGTTTCTTTGTCTCGTATCTCCCCTACCATAATAATATCAGGATCATGCCGCATAAGAGCCCGAAGTCCTGTAGAAAACTCCAATCCTGTTTTGGGATTTACCTGAAATTGTGTAACTCTACCTATCGCATATTCAATTGGGTCCTCAATGGTACAAATCTTTACCTCTATGGTATTTAAAATATTCAATATTGAATACAATGTCGTTGTCTTTCCTGATCCCGTTGGACCTGTTACAAGAATCATTCCGTAAGGCCTTGTAATATTTTCCCGAATAATTTCTAAGTTGTGACCGGTTAATCCCAGCTCCTCAAGAGACAGAGGTCTATTTGTTTCTTGCAAAAGTCGCATAACAACGTTTTCCCCATAAAACCCAGGAATTATTGAAATTCTTAGAGATATTACGTCGTCATCGAGTAGAAATTTATATCTACCATCCTGAGGAATTCTGTGTTCATCTATTTTTAAATTTGAAAGAATTTTTATTCTAGCTATAAGAGCCGTCTCTATCCCTCTCGGAAACTTAACAATATCCCTGAGCACCCCATCAATCCTAAATCGTACTACAACTTCTCCTTCTTGTACTTCAATATGAATATCTGATGAACGCTCTGATATAGCGTATCCTAATATCGTGTCGAAAATTTTTACAATTGGGACCTTTTCGGCTGCTTTTGCAAGATCTTCTTCATCGCTCCCTGGGGCTACACGTTTTATATTTTCTGCTATTATTTTTTCAAAGTCCTCCTTTATTCCCTTTTTATATTGCCCTAGTGCTTTGACTATATCGTCACGAGTAGAATAATAGCTTTCTATTTCGAGTCCGGTGTGGCGTTTTGCGAACTCCATTGCCTCGAAGTCTTCAGGGTTTTCCATAGCAAGCTTAAGTACACCTGCCTCTTTTTCAAAAGGAACAATCCTGTAGACTCGTGCCATTTTTTCGGGGATGAGGGAAAGAACCTCGGGGGGAATATTTAAGCGACGGACATTACCAAATGGAACATTAAAATGTTCAGCTATGAGCTTCCCGACAGTTTCTTCGTTAATTAAACCCCTAAAAATTAATACGTCAATGGGTTCTTTTGCAAGTTCAGTCGCGGTTTTCGCAGCTTGATCAAATTCTTTTTCGCTTACAAATCCACTTCCAACAATTATCTTTTTAAGTGTTTCTGTTGTTAACTGCATGGGCGGGGTTTGATAATTCCATTATATATGATAAGTGAGGCATAGAAAAAGAAGCTAACTTCACACCTCAAAAGAATTAGGTAAACTACTTCTTTATCTTTTGATACCAATCGGTTAGTGCTTTCGAAACCAAATCTTTTGCTCCAAGACCAACTGATAGCCCCACAATTAGAACAATTGTATAGGTCAAACCTTGGAAAAAAGTCGCAATGAGACCCTGGGCAATTTGCAGTTGATCAACAGCCGCAAAAAATGTAACCAAAATTACAAGGAAGCGGGATAGTTTTGAAACCGGTTTTGCGACTTCATGATCTACTGAAGTCAGTGCGCCGCGAACAAGGGTTTCCACAAGTCTTGCAACATAGTATCCTGCCCCGAATATTAAAGCAGCGGCTAAAATATTGGGAATATAGGATAGAACTTGGGTAAGCACAACCGAAACGCTAGATAGTCCCAGAATGTCTGTAGCAGCCAGGAAAAAAACCAGTATTATAAGCCATTGAGCAAATACTCCTAGGATTTCGGCTAGATTTAACTTAACATCAGCTTTTTTCAAAAATTGTTCAATTCCTAAAGAGCCTGAAAGTTTTTCGATTCTTAAAACTCCCAAAACTTCCATTATTAATCGTTTTACCCAATAGGCTAGAATTAGTCCAATTGCAAAAACTACAACAGCCCCCAATACTGCCGGCAGGATAGTCAAAAATGAAGTCCAAACCTGGTCCCAGGCAGATATTAGTGCTTCTTGCCAAACATTTACTCCTCTCATTAATTTACTCACCCCCCTCCAATCTAAAGTTATTTTTGCTTATTTTTCACGAAATTGCAAGACTATAAGGTAAAAGGGGGTTAAATCAAAAAATCCACCCATTGGTGGATTTTTTAGTCTCTGGAGGCTAGTAAGCCAGGTTCTGTTTCTCGACGGTAATCTGTCTAGTGCCCTTCATTGGAACTTGGGAAGGCATCCTTAAAACGTCCCGGTCGAAGGTTGCAGCGGAGGGGATTGCCCTTTTCACTCGTGTTCTTTTACCTTTAGGGTAAAAGAGTCGACATAGTCTCTGTTGCTCTAACCAGCCCTTTCGGGTCACGGCTTACGCCGCGTCTCCTGCCTTCTGCTGCCTGGACTTTCCTGACCATTAGATAGCGAGTATTCGCTTTATCTCACAGCCTAACCGTCCTTCCTCCAGAGCAACGATATTATATCAAAATGAGGTCAATTTCTCAAGTTTACGGTACAATGAATAATCAAAATGGAAGTGAAAAAAATCGATTTTTTTAAATCCTTTTTACTAGTGGGATTAGTTATCTTGCCTCTTTTTTACTGGCCGTCGGCTCCGATTCCATATGAGCTTCCTAAAGTCTACTTTGTAGATAGATGGATAGAAATGCTAGTGGTATTAGGGGTTGTAACAAATTTAAATCGTCTACAAAAAGAAAAATTGGACATGCTACTTATTATACTTGTCGGAAGCTTTCTAATTATTGCAGCAACGTCTTCGTATCTTGGAGTTAATTTTCAAAAAAGCATCTTCGGTAATCATTACAGAAGTGACGGATTAATAACGCTAAGTCACCTTGTAGGACTTTTCTTAACTGTATTAGTTTTTGTAAAAAAGGATTGGATTAAAGACATCGCTTTCTCAATTTCACTGGGTGCGTTTTTGGTAAGCATTTGGGCTTTATTTGATTCATTTAAACTTTATGTATTGAATGTCATTTCGGTTCCTAATTGGGACGGAGCAATAGGAGTAAGTTTTGGTAATCCTAATTTCCTTGCAGGCTATCTGGTTGTAACTCTTCCTTTTACAGCATATGTCATAAATTATTTTGAAAGACCGAAAAAACTTTTATATTTTGTGTTCATTACTCAAATTGTAGCGATTTTAGCCACCCGTGCATTGGCGGGAATCTTGGGTGTTTTAGTGTTTTTTTTCTTACTTTTGTTCTTTCAAAAAACGAGGTATCACAAGATTTTTTTGTCTCTCACTATGGTACTCCTTTCAATGGTGTCATTTGTATTCATCTCCCAGATTAAAGACCAAAGAATTGATCGGCTTTTTGCAGCAGAAGGTCGTGAGAGGATTATCCGAAAAGGTCTTTTGGCATTTGAGAAACGTCCTATTTTGGGATGGGGTTGGGCGAACTTCGACTATGCTTTTGACTCTGTAGTTTGGCCTGTCAGACTAGATCACGATGTTTATGTCGATAAAGCGCATTCCCTTTTTCTTGAAATATTAGTTAGCACCGGAATTATCGGTTTTATATTTTATAGTGCAACTATCTTTAGATCTTTTACAAATCTGCTTAAGATGAAAGATTTTCAAAATCCTCTAATTTATGTTTTAATTCTTTTTATTGTTCACTCGCAAACAAATATTATATCAATCGGTGAAGAGATAATATTTTGGACTGTGTTAGGAATTTCAGCGAAGAAATTTAAAAATAGTTATTTACCTAACTTATCAACCGAGAAGTACTCATGAAGGATTACTCTCAAGGTAATTAGTACTGGTACCGAAAGCATGGCTCCCACTATTCCTCCTAATCTAAAACCAATTAAAAGAGCCAAAAGAGTCACAACCGGACTTATCCCGACCGATTTTTCCATTATCTTTGGAACAAAAAAATAGTTCTCCACTTGTTGAACCAAAAATGATAATGCTAAAACTGCAAGTCCAGTTATAGGCGATATCCCAAAACCAACTACTATAGCGGGAATCGCAGCTACTACAGGACCTATATTTGGAATTACTTCTAAAAATCCTGATAGAACCGCAAGTGGCACCGCATATGGTATCCTCAACAACCTTAAACCCACGTAAGTAGAAATTCCCACCAAAAACATCAACGCTAGTTGTCCTCTTGTCCACCCACCCAACTCTATCTCCAGTCGATCTAATATCGTCTCAACTCGCTTTGCTTGATTGGAGGCTAGGATAATTCGAAGTTGATCGGCCAACTTTTCTCTGGCAATAGAAAAATATAAAGATATGATTAGAACAGCAAAAACGGTCAAAATATTAGAAAAAATCGAAACTCCGATTTTTAATATCTGAGATGAGATACTTCCAATTTCGGAAGTAATTTCGGTAGTGATCTGTTCAATTAGATACTCAGGTATCTGCAATCTCTCAAGAAATATGGGAAAGTTAGTAGCAAAATTTCTACTTTGTTCAACTAGCGGACTTATCACAGTCCCTATAGAAAAAATCAATAATGCCGCACCAGTAAGATATACAATTATTACAGACATACCTCTTGGGATTTTCAGACGACTCAGTTTTTTTACGGCCGGATTTAAAATTGTTGCTATAAGAATAGAAATAAAGAATAAAAGTATAATATCTAAGATCGAATATAAAAACCAAAGAAATATTAAGAAAAATACCGTAAATATTATTGTTTTATGGGAGATTTCAATTTTTCTTGGCATTGCCATTATAGTACCAACTTCTTACCAACTTTTCCACGTCCTTCTGCAAATGGCTCTTATCAAAATCAAACCATTTAATTCTTTTATCCTTCTTAAACCATGTGATCTGTCTCTTCGCATAATTTTTCTCTGATAGAAACCACCGCTTCATAGCTTCATTTTTGCTTTCTTTCTCCAGAATATAAGACTTCAACTGTCTATAACCAAGCGAGCCCATCGACTGATGCTCCCAGGAAATTCCCTTCAAAAGTAATTTCATTATCTCCTCTTCTATTCCCTCTTGTAATCTTTTTTCTATTCTTCTTGAGATTACCGAATTAAAACTCTCTCTGGGCATAGTTAAACCAATCATTAATATATCTCGTTTCTCTTTATACTTTTCTATTTGCTTTTTTCTCTTATGCAATACTCTCCAAAGTGCTACTTCTATCGCGCGAATAAGCCTTCTGGGATTTTTTCTGTCCGAGATATTAAGAGATGCGGCCCGAGTAGAGTCGAGCTGAGCCAAATTTTCAAAAAGGTCATCTACATTTTTACCCTCTAATCTTTTTCTTATCTTTGAGTTTTTTGGGATTATAGCGGTGGGAATTCCATCTACTATACTTTTAATGTAAAGTCCTGTTCCTCCAACAAGAATTGGTAATTTTCCTCTTTTTTCTATGTCAAAAATAATTTTTTTAGCGATTTCAACATACTTTGATACGCTAAATTCCTCCTTTGGTGAGACCAAATCATATCCCCATATTCGTATGTGGTTTTTGGTTTCCCAAAAACCAATTGGAAATTTCGCAAGGTGCCACTTGGAACCTTGCGGTAAGTCTTTGCCTGTCCCTATATCCATATTTTTATAAACCTGTCTAGAATCAGCAGAGACGATCTCTCCGTTAAATTTCTTGGCCAATAAAAGTGCCAAAGACGTCTTTCCTGTAGCCGTAGGTCCGCAAATGACTAGAAGCTTTTTCATTTTAGGAAGAAGCACTCGTATATTTTTTAAGCGCAAAATTCCAAAATCGAAGTGCGACAAACATAAATACTCCTCCAATTACTATCGCCGAAAGTAATCCTTGAAAGTTTACAAGTCCCATAAAAGCTTTTGCAGGAAACGTCATCATTATGGCAACGGGGATGAAATAAGTTAAAATTCCTTTCAAAGGCTCCTTATAGATATCAATAGGAAATCTTCCCATTGCCGTAATATCTCGATAAATCATTATTGAATGATCAACCTCCAAAGTGATTATTCCGAAAGAAATTACTATTATATGAAATGCCGTTGTTATCAAAAGTCCTGTCAAAAGCAATAGAAGATAAATAAAAACTTGAAAAGGTGTTGGTGAAAGTAAATTCCCAACATAACTTGTTGCAGCATAAAGAGGCGGAAGAGTAATTAAGTCAATTACATCCGCTCCTCCCATTAAAACTCTAAATAAAGCGCTCATTGGCTTTGCCAAAATAAGGTCAAAGTCTCCTGTTACAACATATGTGCGAAACCTATAAACTTCCCTGAAAAAAAATTGAGACGTTGTATCAATAATCATAAATGATAAGAAGAAAAAAATTGATTGAGTCGAATTATAACCCGCAAGATTTTCTGCCCCACTGACCAAAAAGAATAAAAAGGCAATAAAGAATAAAAATCGCAGAACTTTACCAATTAAAAAAATTAACAGCACACTTTTTTGATTAAGAACCATTAGAAAAGAATTCTTACTCATAAAAAGCCAAATTTTAAAATAGTAAAATAATCTTCTAACGTCCATATGCCTGGTAGGCTTTAAAACCTTTACTCCAAACCCAGTTCATGAAAAACCATAAAACAATAATCCAAAAAATAGCGACTACAATTCCTTTGAAAAGTAAAATCCCTGTAACTTTCCCTAGATAAACTTGTAGTGGAAAGAAAATTATATATGGAAAAGGTGTAAAACTTAAAACATTTTGTATGTTAACGGGAAGTATATCCAAAGGAAATAGAGATCCTGAAAGAAACTCGACTAATATCACCGTAACCAAAAAATGCCCTCCCCAACCCATTTCGGGTGCCCAAAAAGGAATCGCATTTACAATAAATAAAAGTAAAAAATATGTAAGGATTGCCAAACCTATACTTATTAAAAATAAGGTTATTTGAACTGGATTAGTTTGGAAATAAAAGGGTGGCTTTAATATTAAATACAGCAGGATAAACTCCCCAACTGCAAAAATTAAATTCAAGGTCTTACTCGATATATCTCTTGTCAACCAATATTTGAAATAATTCACAGGTTTGAGTAAGTAATTTATGATCTCTCCTCTAGCAATTTCTCCCGCAACATCCTGCGCTCTTGCCGATAAAACAAAAGCTTTAATAAATATTAAACCAAAAACATAGGTTAGGATTCTATCTCTGTCGTATCCGAAAAGTACACTTTCCCGAAAAGAAAAAACAGTATCCCACAAAAAAAATACAACAAAAATTTGTAAGACATTTCTCACTCTCCACATTACAAAGCTCAGTGGATAAGCGAATTCTTGTTGGAAAGAAATCTTAAAAACTTGGAGATATTTATTCATGACTTTTTCTTAACAGTCTCACCTTTAAAGACACGACGGATAATGTCTTCAATGGGCTCTTCTTCGATTGTCAGATCAGCAACAGGAAAGTTTTGAAGTAGTTCGGAAGCAGCAACAGCTGATGCTTCACGAGGAACTCTGATGATTGCCTGCGGATAATCATATTTTTTTACTTTTCCAATCTCTGAGAATTTTTTAATGTCCGCCGGTTTGTCAAGATAAACTTTAATGATCTTTTCTCTAGCAAATTGCCCAACCAGTTCCTTCAAATCTCCATCAAAAAGTATTTCACCTTTATAAACAACGATTACACGTTTTGCTAAGTCAATAAGATCATCCATATTATGGGAGGTTAACATTATTGTGGCTTTAAAGCGGCGGTTGTAATCAAAAATAAAATCACGTACTTTCTGTTGAGCGACAACGTCCAAACCAATTGTCGGCTCATCAAGAAATAATACCTTTGGTTTGTGAAGTAGGGCTGCGACCAATTCAAGTCTCATTCGCTGACCCAGAGAAAGCCTTCTAACTTGAGTATTAAGTAATTTTTTTACCTCAAGAATTGTTGTCAATTCCTCAAGATTCTCTTTAAATTTGTTATCGGGTATCTCATAAATTGCCTTATTTAATTCGAATGTGTCTATTGCCGGAAGATCCCACCAAAGCTGATTCTTTTGTCCCATAACCAAAGAAATTTGTTTTAAAAATTCAGGGCGTCTCACCCAAGGATCAAAACCCAAGACTTGAACAAAGCCGGAAGACGGATAAAGAAGTCCTGAAAGAATTTTTAAAGTTGTTGTTTTACCCGCACCATTTGGACCGATAAAACCAATCAGTTCTCCTTGTGAAATAGAAAATGAAATAGATTTGAGTGCACGAACAGTCTTTTTAGTGGGCACAATCAGAGTTTGCAGACTTCCAATTAAACCTGATTTTTTCTCCGTAATTTCAAAGTTTTTTGCTAAACGCTCAACAATTATGGCTTTTTCAAATTCTTCCCTTTCAGACTTACCCATAAGTGAATTATACAATGAAGAGACTCGTTGGAGTTAGCGAGTGACCTGTCTTTTTAATCTCTTACCTGGGGTGAAACGAGGAGAAAGATGAGGCTTTATGGTAACCATTTTATCAGTCTCCGGAATCTTGACAGTTTTTCCTTTCATCCTAATTACTCTAAATGTTCCAAATCCGGAAAGAACTACTTTTGTATCTACTCCCTTTGCTAGAAACCTGCCTATCTCGTTTAAAAATACATCAACTGCTTCAGACCCTGCTCTTTTAGTTAAATGCGCCTTTCGGGAAACTACATCGACTAATTCTCTTTTTGTGATTTTCGCCATATTTTAAATGTAGAAAAAGGATACCCTAACGTATAAATTATGTCAAGCAGGTGGTGTTTTCCGCAGCTTACCCGACACCGTCTTTTTTACATAACTTCCTTTTACTTTTACTTCGCAGCAGTTGTATCTGTTGCTCTTACTTCCCGAATTGCGGTAACTTTAATCTGGCCTGCATATTCCGCTTCTTTTTCAAGCTTTTTCGCGATATCGTGAGCCAAAACTGTTAGCGCGTCGTCGTCTACCTCTTCTGGAGAAACAACTACCCTGACGTCACGACCAGCTTGAAATGCATAAGCTTCTGCAACTCCCTGAAATGTTTTAACAATCTCCTCTATCTTTTCCATCCTCTTCACATAATCCTCATGCGGTTCATAGCGAGCTCCAGGTCGGGAACCTGAAATTGCGTCCGCAATCCAAACCACAATAGACTCAACTGAAGAAAAGGATTTATCTTCATGATGTTCAGCAACAGCTGCGACCACCTCTTTCGGAAAACCATGTCGCTTTAAAACTGTAACTCCCGCATCAACGTGGGTCCCTTCCTCCTCGGTTACGACTTTTCCAATGTCATGTAGTAAACACCCCAAACGCACTGTTTCAATATTTGCACCGATTTCGGAAGCTATAGCAATTCCTATTTTTGTCTCTTCAATTGTATGGAGACCTAAATTTTGTCCGTATGAAGTTCGGAATTTGTACCTACCAATAAGCATCAGGATGTCCGTCGGGAGGTTATATACCCCGCATTCGGCCGAAATTTTTCTTCCTTCTTCCAATAAAACGTCATCCATTTGAGTTTTAACTTGACGAACAACTTCCTCAATTCGCGAAGGCTGAATGCGGGTGTCTTTGATAAGAATTTCAAGAGCTCTTTTTGCGCTTTCCCTCCTAACCGAATCAAAAGAAGAAAGACGAATTTCATTAGTTTCGTCTAGTTCGAGTTCGACTCCGGTTTCACGCTCGAAAGCGCGAATATTTCGCCCCTCTTTTCCAATAATTCTACCCTTAACTTCTTCGTTCGGAACAGCTATAGTCGAAACGGTATATTCTGCAACATAGGAAGTTGCGCCATGCTTCATGGCATCGGCCAGAATTTCCTTCGCACGCTCGTTGGCTTCCTGTCGAACTCTTTCTTCGGCCGAGCGAATTCTCTTTGCAATATCTCCTTTTAAATCTCTTTCAACCTCTTCCAGAAGCACTTTCTTTGCTTCATCAATAGTCATCTTAGAAGCCCTTTGAAGCTTTTCTAGAAGATCTTCCTGTCGTTTTTTCAGTTGAGTTTCTTTACGTTGTAATTCTTCTCGCTCACGTTTTATTTCTCCGACTAATATTTTGATATCGTCTGTAGCCATAATTTTTTTAGGAGAAAAGGAAGTCCCGCTCAAATATTAAGCGGCGAGGCTGTATAAGTTACTCTAAAAAAGGTCGTAACAACCATATTTTCTAATCTCCTACATTGAATTTTACACACTATCGTTAAATTCGTCAATTCTTTTTATTGCTGTTTTTATTGTTTCCCAGCCAAATCCGTGTCGGGCTAAATATTCAGACATCTTTTTACGAGCGGTGGAATCATCTAACTTTTCCCATATATATTTCTTCTTTTCTATCAGTTTTTTGGCTTGGGCTACCTCATCTATATTTGCCTCATCTAAAACTTCGTTGATGATTTCCTTTTTTATTCCCTTACTTATTAATTCATAATTTAGAATTCTTTTCGACTTTGGCCGAAACGTCTGCCTTTGATCTACCCACCATGCAGCAAATTTTTTATCATTCAAAAAATCCAAGCGCTTTAGTCTATTGAAGAGCTCTTCATGAAGACTTTTGTGAACTTTGTGCTTTCTCAACCAATATATATATTCATTCTCGCTTCTTGGACGCAAGCTGCCGAATCTTAAAATCTTATCGTAAATTTGTTGAAATTCTCCTTCTCTGACTATCTTCTCTATCTTTTCTTCGGATAGCTCCTGTTCAACCTTCAAACCTAGTTTTACAAAAGTCTCCAAATCCAACCCAAATCCATATTTATCATCTAGATAAATATTAACCCTTTTACCATTCCTTTGAGGTTTAACAGAAGTAATAGTTGGCATCAATTAATATTAACTTGTACGGGAACGTAACTCAAAATTCAAATGTCGAAAGTCAAATCTAAAAGCCTTGAAAATTTTAAGTTAAGGGTTTAAAGTTGTGGTTTTGAAATTTGAGTTTTGCACTTTGAGTTAAATTCTATTCTTCTTTCTCTTCCCCAATCTCTTTCGGTACTTTTTTTCCTGCCGCAACTGCTTCTCGAATCCTTCTTTCAATTTCTTCTGCTAGTTTTTTATCATCACGGATTGCCATTTTAGCTCCTTCCCGTCCCTGAGCCAAAGGCTTGCCATCATAATTGAAAAAGGAGCCCTTTTTCTCAATCAAAGCAAGGTCGACTGCAACATCTAAAAGCCCGCCAGTTTTAGAAATTCCTTCTTCATTCATTATGTCAAATTCAGCTACTCTCAAGGGTGGGGCAACTTTATTTTTGACAATCCTTGCACGATGACGCGAACCGATAACTGTGTCTCCATCTTTGAGTACTTCAATGCGTCGAACATCGATTCTTACAGATGAATAAAACTTTAGGGCAAGTCCACCCGGTGTCGTTTCAGGATTACCAAACATTACTCCAATTTTTTGGCGAAGTTGATTTGTAAAAATTAGAACGGTTTTTGATTTAGAAATTGCACCGGTTAACTTCCGTAGCGCTTGACTCATAAGACGGGCTTGCAAGCCCATTACCGCATCTCCCATCTCCCCTTCCAGCTCGGCACGGGGAACAAGTGCGGCAACTGAGTCAACAACTATGACATCGAGCCCTCCCGAACGTATTAAAGTTTCGGTAATCTCTAAAGCTTGTTCTCCTGTATCGGGCTGTGACATCAATAAATCGTCTAAATTAACTCCTATTGTTTCAGCTCGTTCCGGATCTAGCGCGTGTTCGGCATCGATAAACGCACACTGTCCTCCCCGTTTTTGTGCCTCGGCAATAACATGTAGTGCTAGGGTAGTTTTTCCCGAAGCTTCTGGCCCATAGATTTCTACTATACGACCCCTCGGAAGTCCGCCGACACCAAGTGCCAAGTCGATTGCGATTGATCCAGTCGGGATTGTGTCGACTTTATAACGTTCATCCATCCTTTCACCCAACTTCATAATTGAGCCTTTACCATACTGCTTCTCGATCTGTTCCATCGCAAGTTTGATTGCTGCAAGTTTTCCTGAAGTATCTGTCTTTTGTTCCGGAGCTTTTACTTCTTCCTTTTTAGGACGTGCCATTTGTTATCTTATAGCATCGTTTATAGTAAAATACAAGATATAATTATCCGATAGAATTTAAGAAATATGAAAGTAATACTTCAAAACGCAATCACTTTAAACGGATTAATTGCCGGAAAAAACCATGATACAAGCTGGGTATCTGATGCTGATTGGGAAAACTTCATGAATTTGGTAAAAAGAATTGGTGTAATGATTATAGGAAGAGTTACATATGACGTGATGAAAAAGGAAGGAGAACTTAAAAATTATTCGTATATTTTAACGGTGGTTATGACTGGAAATCGTAAACTGGAAAAGGAAGATAAAAATTTAATCATTAGCTCAAAATCTCCTAAACAAATACTGGAATTTTTAAAAAAACGTTATCCAACTTCATTATAAAGTTAAGAAATGAAAAATTACAAATTTTGTCCATATTGCGGAAAGCCTTCAAAAAAATATAAGGAATATTTTGCGTGTACAAATTGCGGCAAGGTAGTTTATCTCAATTCGTATCCTACAGCGTCGGCATTTATTGTAGAAAACTCAAAATATCTAATTTCCAAACGCGCAATAGAACCCAGCAAAGGAAAATATGACGTAGTCGGAGGATTTTTAAAGGAGGGAGAAACTCCTGAAAAAGGTTTAAGAAGAGAATTTAGAGAAGAAACAGGTTCATCCGTAAAAATAATTGATCTCTTGGGAATTTACTTGGGTAAATACGATTACCAAGGAGATATTATAACTACATTCAACGTTTGCTATATTGCAAAATTAACAAATCCTAAAATCGACCCCCGCGATGATGTGGCTTCTTTTCATTGGTTCCCAATTAATAAAATTCCGAAAAACTTGTCAGACCCATGGCTAGCAAAAGCACTAAAAGATCTCCAGATTTGGTATGCCAAACAACAAAAAATTAAAACTAATCATTGAACTCGTTCCCGCCTCTTCTTGGCAAAATAATTTAAGAAGTCTACTTAAACCCCAAATGTGGGAGAATTTAAGAAAAGAAGTCTACAAAAAAAATAATTACAAGTGTGTTATTTGTGGCGCCGGGGAAAAATTACACGCTCATGAAGTTTGGGAATATGATGATGAAAAACATATTCAAAAACTTGTTAACTTAATAGCCATTTGTTCCAAATGCCACGCAGTCGAACATATTGGTCTTGCCGGGATTCAAGCGAGTCAAGGAAAAGTAAATTTTGAAAATTTAGTAAAGCATTTTATGAAGGTAAATAATTGCGATCGCGAAACCTTTGAAAAACACCAAAAAGAAGCTTTCAAAAAATTCGAAGAAAGAAGTCGGTTCGACTGGGGGTTAGATTTATCTAACTATAAAAATAGATTAAAATAATATCGATGTCTAACATTTTGGTTTTCGGCGATAGCATTGCTCATGGAGACTATGATTCTGAAGGAGGTTGGGTAGACAGACTAAAAAGAAGGTTGAAAGCAATGTTTCTGGATGGCGAAATCGCGGACGATATAGACGTCTATAATCTATGCGTCGACGGCGATACAAGTCACCAAGTTCTATCCCGAATTAAAAAGGAAACGCCCCAGAGAGTTTGGAGTGGTCAGAAAACAATTTTTATTCTCTCCTTCGTAATAAATGATGCAATTCTCAAAGAGAATAAACCAAAAGTTGCTCCTTCCGTTTTTTTATCTAATTTAAATAGCATAGTAAAAACAGCAAGAAACTATTCAAATAAAATAATTTTTGTCGGTCCTAATCCAGTCGAAGAATCAAAAGTGACACCAATGCCATGGAGTAAAACAGAGTTTTATTATAACGACCGGATAAGTAAATATAATGAAGCACTAATGGAATTCTGTAATAAAGGTAAAGTAGATTACATAAACCTCCTTGCTATGTTCAATAAATTGAATTACAAGAATCTGCTATACGATGGCTGCCACCCAAACACACAAGGCCACGAAATAATATTTAATATTGTCAAAAGTTTCCTGCAGGAGAAAAAATATATTTAACGATCTATTAACTTAGATAAATATATCAAATAGAAAATATCTTTATGAAAATTGTTGTAACTTCGGGACAACCATTTACGGACATTGATGCTTTGGCTTGTGCAGTCGCTTATGCGGAATTACTTCGTCTTACTAAAAAGGATGCCGTAGCTATTCTCCCCGGACCCTTAAATAAAACCATCACTGAAAAGATTAGAAAGTGGAAATTAAATTATTCAACCAAACCATACTCCAAAAATGCCAATTATATTTTAGTGGATATTTCTGATCCTGAATATTTCGCTAAGTTTGTTAAACCAAAAAATATTATTGAAATTTTTGATCATAGATACGGATTTGAAGACTATTGGAAAGTTAAACTAGGAAAAAACGCAAAAATAGAAATGGTTGGTGCTTGTGTAACTTTAATATGGGAAGAATTTAAAAAGAATAATAAAGAAACGAATATTTCTGAAATAAGTGCTAATCTTCTTTATACTGCAATTATATCTAACACTCTAAACTTTCAAGCATCCGTAACCACAAATAGGGATAAAAAGGCTTATAAAGAAATATTCAGATACACAAAGCTTCCACACAACTGGACAAAAACGTATTTTATGTACCAAGACAAAGAGACCGACGAAAATATAAAAAGCGCTATTATAAATGACACGAAAAATATCGATCCTATTATCGGCCAACTTGAACTTTGGGATAGTAAAACAATAATCCTAAGGCACTTAAAAGAAATAGAAGAAGCGCTTCTGGGTTTTGGACGACCTAACTGGTTTCTTACGGCACCGAGTATTAGTGAAGGAAAAAATTATTTATTTACTAAAAATCCATATGTAAAAAGATTATTAGAAAAAACAATAAGCGCAAAATTTGATGGCGATATTGGAGAAACCAAAAAGTTGTGGTTGAGAAAAGAAATTCTAAAAGAGTTACAAGAGTGAGCAAACATTTAATCAACTGATTAAAACAAATACTAGTATCGTTGTGTTAAAATAAGCCGTTCTCGGGGTGTAGTTTAACGGTAGAATGGGCGCATGGGGTGCGTCCGGCGGCAGTTCAATTCTGCCCACCCCGACCAATTCAGACATTTCAAATTTTCAGAGGAAAGGGTTTGCTCGCTCGCCCCGCCGGAGTTTATCCGTCCGACTGGCGGAGCGGGTCTCGCTTCGCAAAAAGCCCTGTATTTCGGAATTAAATCGTAAGGGCGGACAAATTCAAATTCAGTTTTTCGGGAAAGCAAACGGCGGTTCGGAATTGCGAAGCAATTCACAAATGGAATTTGTATCCAATTTTTTCCGTTTCTTGCCAAAGGCAAGAATACAAAGCAAGTTTTTTAAATCCCGCGCTTTAGGCCAAAGGCGACTAACAATATGAATACTAAATACTTTCTTTACGTCAGAAAATCAACGGAAGATGAAGAACGGCAAATAATGAGCATTGAAGCCCAGCTCGCGGAGTTGGCGGAATTTGCCAAGCGGGAAAATATTGAAATAGCTGAGACCTTTATTGAATCAAAAAGCGCAAAGAAACCCGGCCGAGAAATTTTTAACGAGATGATGAGCAAAGTTCACGATAGCAAAGAGCCAATCGGACTTATTGCGTGGCACCCCGACAGATTGGCTCGCAATTCTATTGACGGCGGACAAATAATTTACAGCATAGACATCAACAAGATCGTTTCTTTGCGCTTTCCCACCTTTTGGTTTGAGCCAACTCCGCAAGGGCTTTTTATGCTTCAAGTCGCCTTTGGCCAATCAAAATATTATTCCGATAATTTGTCGGAAAATGTTAAGCGCGGGATTAGGCAAAAACTCAGGCGGGGCGAATGGCCCGGCCTTGCGCCTTTCGGTTATGTGAATAATCCGAAAACAAGAACGATTGAACCCGAACCGACAAAATCAAGGTGCGTTGCCAAAGCGTTTGAGGAATTTTCGCAAGGCCGCCATACTTTGGAAAGTTTGGGCCAACGCCTGAGTTTTTGGGGCGTGGTGAGCGGAACCGGAAAACCGATCTGTAAAGCAACCTTGCAAAGAATGCTGACTAATCCCGTTTATCTTGGAATTATCAAACATAACGGCGAAAGTTATGAGGGCGGTTTTCCGGCAATTGTTTCCCGGGCGACTTTTGAAGCCGTCCAAAAAGTATTAAAACAGCGAGCAAGACCCCGCAAAAGCAAAAAGAGGCATAACTTCCCATTTGTCGGACTGCTCACCTGTGGCGAGTGCGGCGGGGCTATTACCGCGCAATTTGCCCACGGACACGGCGGAACATACCGCTATTATCGTTGCACCAAAAAGCTCGGCAAATGTTCGCAACGATATTTGCGCGAGGACTTGCTCGCCGATCAATTAAAATCACGGCTTCAAGATGTCGCACTTCCCGACGACTGGGCGGAAAAAATGAAAGCTCAAGTTGATGTTTGGGAAAAAGACAACGCCCAGTCGGCGCAATCTTTCGTCCAAAATCTTGATGAAAGGATAAAAGAAGCGGAAACGAAACTTGATAAGCTGGTCAACGCTTTTTTAGACGGAAGCATTGAAAAAGAAACTTACCTTGTAAAAAAAGACGAACTCATCAAAACAAAAACAGACCTTAACAAAAGAAAGGCTGATTTTGGGCGAAAGGGAAACAATTGGATTGAACCTTTGCGAGAATGGATAAAAACCGCTCACCACGCCGAAAAACTTGCTTTGTCCAATGATTTTTACGAAATAAAATCATTGACGGAAAAAATTGGAACGAACCGCCGTTTGCTTTCCCGAAAAACTGAATTTGAATTTGTCCGCCCTTACGATTTAATTCCGAAATACAGGGCTTTTTGCGAAGCGAGACCC